>Ga0255182_1000028_pt1 | contig 214533 bp, 189 predicted proteins | sample Atl_UVDOM_RepA_8_FD_188420 | JGI IMG/M metagenome (GOLD analysis project Ga0255182, IMG submission 188420) | Freshwater microbial communities from Altamaha River, Georgia, United States - Atl_UVDOM_RepA_8d | ecosystem: Environmental > Aquatic > Freshwater > River | place: USA: Georgia...
CTCGCCCGCTGCGCCGACGGGCTCCGCAGGATCATGCCGCTCGCCGAGCGCGCCGGCGTGACGGTGATCATGGAGCTCCTGAACTCCAAGGTCGACCACCGCGACTACATGTGCGACCGCACGGCGTGGGGCGTGGAGCTGTGCAAGCGCGTCGGGAGCGACCGCTTCCGGCTCCTGTACGACATCTACCACATGCAGGTCATGGAGGGCGACGTGATCCGCACGATCGAGGAGTCGCATCCATGGATCGCGCACTACCACACGGCAGGCAACCCGGGTCGGAGCAACCTCGACGACACCCAGGAACTCAACTACGGCGCGATCTGCCGGGCGATCCGGCGGACCGGGTTCGACGGGTGGGTGGCCCAGGAGTTCATGCCCCGGGGCGATGCCGCGGCCGCGCTGGAGGCGGCGGTGCGGGCCTGCGGGTGACGGACGCGCCACGGGCACGTTCTGGCGTATCCTCCCTCCCCCATGAGCACGTTCGAGAACATCGGCTACAACGAGTCGGAGCGCCAGTTCCATGAGCGCGACCAAGAACTCCTGCGCAAGCTCCGCGCCCAGCTCGACGAGCAGCGCGCCGCCGCGGCCGCCACGGGACAGAAGGCCGCGCACTGGATGAAGTGCCCCAAGTGCGGCAGCCAGATGAAGGAAGTGACGATGGCCGGCGAAGGGTGCTCCGTGGCGGTCGACCAGTGCACCGCGTGCGGCGGCGTCTACTTCGACGCGGGCGAGCTGGCGCTGCTGCTCGGCAAGCGCGATGGAGGCTCGCGCATCCTCGACGACCTGATGGGCTGGGTTCCCGGATGGGGCAAGGGCCGGAAGTACTTCACCCAGTGATCGCGGCGTGCATGCGAGGCGCCACCTGCGCCCTTCCCGCGCGCAGGAGCGATGAACGACCGAATCGAAGAAGCCGCCCCGGTACGGGGGCGGCTTCTTCATGTTCTGGACCTTGCGCCGTGCCGATCAGAAGCGGCCGGTCGTGTTGACCGTGTTGTACGGCGTGCCGCCCGGGCGTTCCATCAGCCACACGCGGCTCCACTCGTCGGCGAGCGCGCGCAGGTTCTGGTTGTAGATCATGGAGTCGTTCTGGCGCCGCGAGTCCCAGGACTCGAGCTGGCCGTTCATGTCCGGGGTCGGGTTCGTCGCGATCCGGTCGAAGGACACGATGTACGCGCTGTTGCAGGTCTCGTCGAGGTCCGCGATCCGCTTCTTCATGGCGTCCGACAGGTTCTCGGAGTTGGCCTTCTCGGCCTCCACTTCCTGGCGCTGCTTCTTCAGCGCGTTCTGCAGGGCCGCGGGGAGGGCCTCCACCATCGAGTCTCCCTCGCTGAGCTCGTACCAGTGCGTGTCCGGCAGCTTGTCCGACCCGTACAGGGTGGTCGGCTGGGGCGCGTAGCAGCCCCCCACCACGAGAGCGGAGGCGAGGGCGACGGGAGCGGCGAGGCTGGACAGCTTCATGGGATCGTTCCTTGGATCGGCCGGGGTCAGGTTCCGGCGCGGGCGAGCAGGATAGCGCAACCGGCGCCCATCGCCCGACCCCGTCGATACGCCCCCCGCCGGGCCGCGGATCCCGAGGTTTCTCAGGCTTCGATCACCTGCAGGCGCTCCGGGGCGATCACCTCGCCCACCCCGAGCCGCTCCTTCAGGACCGCCGCCAGGGCCGCCCTCTGCCGGGCCTCGCCATGAGTCAGCACCACCCGCGGAGCCCCGCCGGAGACGGCCGGCCGGAGCCAGTCGACCAGCCCGCCCTGCCCGGCGTGCGCGCTCAGGCCGCCCACCGTGCGGATGTCGGCCCGGACGATCACGTCCTCGCGGAAGATCCGCACGCTCTTGGCGCCCTCCACCAGCCTTCGGCCGAGCGAACCCTCGGCCATGAAGCTCGTGAGCAGCACCTGCACCCCGCGCTTCCACAGGTTGTGCTTCAGGTGGTGAACGATCCGCCCGCCCTCGCACATGCCGCTGCCCGCGATCACGATCGACGGGTCCCAGCGCTCGTTGAGCTCGCGGCTCTGTTCGGGAGTGACGATCGGGTGCAGGTTGCCGAGGTCGCGCCGCATCTGCCCGCTGCGCACCAGCCCGCGCGCCTCGGCGTCGAACTCGTCGGGGTACTTGGAGTAGATCTCCGTGGCGCGGATCGCCATCGGGCTGTCCAAGTAGATCGGCACCGACGGCGTCCGGCCGTCCCGCGTGATCTCGGCGAGCACGTGGAGCAGCAGCTGCGCGCGACCGATGGCGAAGCTCGGCACCAGCACCTTCCGCTTCTGCCACGCGCTCTGCTCGAGGATGCCCTTCAGCTCCGCGATGGTCTGGTCGGCCGGGCGATGGTTGCGGTCGCCGTAGGTGGACTCCAGGAACACCAGATCGGCCGCCGGGCACGGCACCGGGTCGCGCAGGATCGGCATGCAGCTCTGCCCGAGGTCCCCCGAGAACACCACGCGTCGCTCCGTGCCGTTCTCGCGCACCTTCATCAGGACGCTCGCGGAGCCCAGGATGTGGCCGGCATCCTGGAACTCCGCGGTGATGCCCGACGCCACCTCCACCACCTCGCCGTACGAGTGGCCCTTGAACCGCTCGACGATCGGGCGCACGTCCTCCGCGCGATACAGGGGATGCGCCTCGCCCTCCTGGCCGGTGCGCTCGCGCCAGCGGTTCTCGCGGGCCGCATCGCCCTCCTGGATGCGCGCGCTGTCCATGAGGATCAGCTCGGCAAGCTCGCAGGTTGGCCGCGTGGCGTGGATCGTGCACGGCAGCCGCTTGAGGAGCGGCAGCCGCCCGACGTGGTCGAGGTGCGCGTGGGTCAGCACCACCGCGTCCAGCCGGGTGGGCACCACGGGCGAGATGTCGGCGTTCTTGCCGTTGTCGGCTCCGCGACCCTGGAACATCCCGAAGTCGACCAGCACGCGAGCGCGGTCGGTCTCGACCAGGTATCCGCTGCCGGTGACTTCGCCCGCCGCTCCGAGGACCGTGATCCGCATGGGAGCAGGCTACGCGCCCGTCACGACCACCGCGTGGGCGGCAGCACGGCCGCGCCCGGGCCGGGCGACACGCGCATCCACGTCGGGCGCCGCCGGAACCGGCGCTCGAACGCCGCCGCGATCCGCTCCGGGATCGACGCGCCCCGCGACGCGTCCGCGAGCACGATGACCGATCCCCCGAAGCCCGCGCCCGTGAGCCTGGCGCCGTGCGCCCCGCCGGCGTCGCCGATCGCGCGGGCGGCGTCGACGAGGGCGTCGAGCTCCGGCGTGCTCACCGCGAAGTCGTCGCGCAGCGACTGGTGGCTCTGCGCCATGTACATGCCGAAGAGCTGCAGGTCCCCTCGGCGAAGCGCGTTCGCCGCCGCCTGCACGCGCTGCGTCTCGCGGATCACGTGCCGCGCCCGCCGCACCAGGAGCTCCGGCATGGGCTTGGTGCGAAGCATGGGCTCGTCGGCATCGCGCAGGCTGCGGACCCCGAGCGCGCGCGTGGCCTCGTCCACCTCGCGCCGGCGCTCCGCGTAGCGGCCGTCGGCGAGCGAACGGTGCATGCCGGGATCGATGACCCACAGCGCCGCGACGGCGTCCGGCGGAAACGGCACGAACCGCACGTCGAGCGAGCGGCAATCGACCAGCATCGCATGGCCGGCGCGCCCCAGCGCCGACGCCACCTGGTCCATCATCCCGCTGGGAATCCCGAGGAACTCGCACTCGGCCTCGTGCGCGAGCCGTGCGAGCGGCAGCCCGAAGAGCGGCGTGCGCAGCACGTCGGCGAGGGCCGTCGCCAGGGCCACGCCCAGCGCCGCGCTGGAGGCGAGCCCGGCGCCGATCGGGACGTCGCTCGCGATCGCCACCTGGAGCGGCGGCACCGCGGCACCTTCGCGAAGGAACCCGACCATGACCCCGGTCACCAGGTTCGACCACGCCTCCGGCCCGGTGGCGCGGGCCTGCGCGGCGTGCGCGGCGGGATCGGGCAGCTCCACCATCGAGCGGAGGTCCTCGCTCCATGCCCTCCACCGGCCGTCGGGCGCGGGGCGCACCGCCACCGCGCAGTCGCGGTCGATGGCGATCGGCAGCACCACGCCGTCCGCATAGTCGACGTGCTCGCCGACCAGGTTCACCCGCCCGGGAGCGCGCGCCACGGTGGCCGGGGCGCCGCCGTATCGACGCGCGAACGCCTCGACCGCGCGCGCGACCGCGTTGCCCGCGGGGGTCGGTGCGGGCGGGATGGCGGCAGGCGCGGGCACCCTCGGATCGTAAGCCGCGGCCCGTGCACGGCGCCCGGGCGGACCCGTCCGGCATGGCCCCCCGGCGGCGGCACTCCTATACTTCCTTCCCCTATGAAGGAACTGATCGCTGCTCGGGGCCTTCGGAAGTCCTTCGGAGCATTCGAGGCCGTGCGCGGGATCGACCTCTCGGTCCCCGCGGGCCAGGTGCTCGGCTTCCTCGGCCCCAACGGTGCCGGCAAGAGCACCACCATGCGGATGCTGACGGGATTCCTCGAGCCCACCGCGGGCTCCGTCCACCTCGACGGCATCTCGCTCGCCGACGACCCCATCGCCGCCAAGCGCACCTTCGGCTACCTGCCCGAGGGCGCTCCGGCCTACGGGGACATGCGGGTGGAGGAATTCCTGCTCTTCGTGGCCCGCACCCGCGGGTACGACGCCGCCGAGGCGCGCCGGCGCGTGGATGCCGCCATCGACCGGCTGCACCTCGGGCCCTACCGCCGGCAGCTGGTCGAGACGCTCTCCAAGGGCTACAAGCGAAGGACGGGGCTGGCGCAGGCGATCCTGCACGACCCGCCGATCCTGGTGCTCGACGAGCCGACCGACGGCCTCGATCCCAACCAAAAGCACGAGGTGCGCGACCTGATCCGCCGGCTCGGCGGCGACCGCGCCGTGGTGCTCTCGACGCACATCCTCGAGGAGGTGGAGGCCGTGTGCACCCGGGCCGTCATCATCAACGAGGGGCGCATCGTCTTCGACGGCACGCCCGCCGACCTCGACGCGCGCGCGCCCGGATCCGTCACGCGCAACCGGCTCGACCACGTGTTCCGCATGCTCACCACCAGCGACGTCGCCAACGCAACCGGAGGCTCGCGATGATCGCCGCATCCCGCACCATGCCGGTGTTCCGGCGCGAGTTCGCCGCGTACTTCGCCAGCCCGCTCGCCGCGGTGTTCCTGGTGATCTACCTCTTCATGAGCGGCATCTTCACCTTCCAGCTCGGCGGCTTCTACGAGCGCGGCCAGGCGGACCTGCGGCCGTTCTTCCAGGGGCAGCCGTGGCTGTACCTGTTCCTCGTCCCCGCGCTGAGCATGCGGCTCTGGGCGGAGGACCGCCGCACCGGCACGATCGAGCTGCTGCTCACGCTGCCGGTGTCGGTGCGCGACCTCGTCCTGGGCAAGTTCCTCGCGGCGTGGGCGTTCGCCACGCTCGCCCTCCTGCTCACGGTCCCGCTCTGGATCACGGTCGGCTGGCTGGGCTCACCCGACCACGGCGCCATCGCCGTGGGCTACCTGGCATGCGCGCTTCTCGGCGGCACCTTCCTGGCCCTGGGCGCCTTCCTCTCGGCGTTCACCAAGAACCAGGTGATCGCCTTCGTCCTGTGCGGCGTCGCCGGGTTCCTGCTGCTTGCCATGGGCTTCCCGATCGTGCTCGATTTCGTGTCCGGGTGGATGCCGCGCGCCGCGGTCGACGCCCTGTCGTCGATGAGCGCACTGACGCACTTCGAGGGAATGATGCGCGGGGTGCTCGACCTGCGCGACGTGCTCTACTTCGCGACGATGACCGCGGCGTTCCTCTTCCTGAACGCCGTGGTCGTGGAATGGAAGAAGGCGGACTGAACCCATGGCGGCACGAACCGAGACACGACGGAACGCGATCCTGACCATCGCCGCGGTGCTCGTCGGCGTGGTGGCGCTCAACACGCTGCTGGGGATCGCGATCCCCTTCGCGCGCACCGACCTCACGCAGGATCGGCTGTACAGCACGAGCCCCGGGGTCGACCGCGCGCTCGCCGAGCTGGACGAGCCGGTGCGCGTGGACCTCTACTGGACCCAGGAGGGATCCGCGGACCAGCCGCAGATCCGCGCGCACGGCCAGCGCGTTCGCGAGTACCTCGAGGAGGTCGCCCGCCGCAGCCGCGGCAACGTCGAGTTCCGGTTCATCGATCCCGAGCCGTTCAGCGAGGCCGAGGACGAGGCGCGCGCGGCGGGCCTGCCCGCGCTCGCCGTGGACGGCAGCGGCCGCACGCTCACGCTCGGCGTGGTGGTGCGCGGCCCCACCGATCGCAAGGAGACGATCCCGTACCTCTCCCCGGAGAACGAGCCGCTCCTCGAGTACCAGCTGATGCGCGCGATCGCGGCGGTCGGCCGGCCCACCAAGCCCCGCGTCGCGCTGCTGGCGGGCATGCCCCTCGACGGGGGCACGGACCCCCGCAACCCGATGGCGCGGCGTGCGCCGCCGGTGGCCATCGAGCAACTGCGCCTGCAGGCGGACGTGGTCGACGTGCAGCCCTCCGACGAGGCGCTGCCCGAGAAGCTGGACGCCGTGGTCCTGGTGCAGCCGCGGACGCTGTCGGAGGGAATGCTGCGCGCGATCGACGCGTGGGCGGTGGCGGGCAAGCCGATGGTCGTGCTCGCCGACCCGTACGCGGAGACCGACAGCGGCCCCGACGCATCGATGATGGGCGCTCGCCGCGGCGGCACCACCTACGACCTCGGGACGCTCCTGGCCGCGTGGGGCGTGGACATCCCCAAGGACATGGTCGTCGCGGACCTGGCCTACGCGACCCGCGTGCGCGCGCCGTCCCGCAACGGCGGCGTGCGCGAGCTCGACTACCCCACGTGGCTCTCGCTGACCGAGCAGGCCTTCAACGCCGAGGACCCGCTGGTCGGCGGCCTGCAGGCGATCAACATGATGAGCGCCGGCGAGATCCGGCGCACCGACGGCGCGACCTCCGCCGTGGAGCCCCTGATCACCTCGAGCGACCGGTCGCAGCTGGTGCAGACCCTCAAGATCGGGTTCTTCGGCGACCCCGAGCAGATGCTCAAGGACTTCAAGCCGGACGGGACCGCCAAGGTGCTGGCGGCCCGCATCACGGGGCCGATCTCCTCGGCGTACCCGGCCGAGGACGGCACCCGCGCCGCGGGAACCGCCAACATCCTGCTCATCGCCGATGCCGACCTCCTGAGCGACGACACGTGGGTGATCGACGAGCGCGTCGCCGGCATGGACCTCGGCAAGAGGGCCATCGCCGACAACGGCCCGCTGGTGATCAACGCGGTGGAGCTGGCCGCCGGCAACCCGGCGCTCGCCGAGATCCGGGCGCGCGGCCGCTTCCGCCGCCCCTTCACGGTGGTCGACGAGATGCGCCGCGATGCGCAGACGCGCTTCATCGCCCGCGAGAAGGAACTGCAGGACGAGATCCAGCGCACCGAGCTGCAGATCGGCGAGTTGCAGCGCGAGCGCTCCGCGGACGGGATGCAGCAGATCGTGCTGACCCCGGAGCAGGCCCGGCGCATCGAGGAACTGCAGGAGCGGATGCTGGCCGCGCGCAAGGAGCTCCGGCAGGTGCAGCACGAGCTGCGCCGCGACGTCGAGCGCCTGGGCACCAACCTGCTGGTGCTCAACGCCGTGCTGTGGCCGCTGGCGGTCGCCGCCGCGGCGCTGGCCTGGTACGCGGTGCGCGGCCGCGGCAGCCGACGGGAGGCAAGCACGTGAACGCTCGCACCACCACCACGATCGTCATCCTTGCTGGCGCCTTGGTCGGGGCGGCATGGTTCATGGCCCAAGGCCGAGGCGTCGCTCCCGAGCGGGGTCGCGGCGAGCCGGTGCTGCCGGGCCTCGAGGCGAAGGCGGCGCAGGTCGGTGCGGTCGAGGTGCTCCGCGGCAACTCCACCATGCGCCTCGAGCGCACGACCGACGGCTGGGTGCTGGCCTCGAACGACGGGTACCCCGCGCGGACCGAGCTGGTGCGCGCGCTGGTCGCGAGCCTCGCCGCGCTGACCCTCGACGAGCGGATGACCGCGAAGCCGGAGCGCCACGCCGAGCTCGGCCTGGCGTGGCCCGACGAGGCCGGGGACTCGCGCCTGGTGCGCTTCCTGCCGACGGAGCCCGGCGCGGACCCGGTGGCGGAGATCGTGATCGGCGAGGAGCGCTTCGCGCCGGACTCGGTGTTCGTCCGCGCCCCGGGCGAGCCGCAGACGTGGCGCGCGCGAGGCCGCGTCCAGGTGCCGTTCGAGGCCACCGCGTGGCTCGACCGGACCATCCTCTCGTTGCCCAACGACGAGACGCAGGCGGTGATGTTCGACGGGATCACCGTCTCCCGTCCCGCGGCCGCCGAGGGAGCGGAGCCCGCCTGGCGCACGCCATGGGAGTCCGCCGTCGCCGACGAGGAGAAGGAGCGCTGGTCGGAGGCGCAGGTCGAGGCCGCGCGCACGACGCTGCCGTCGTTCCTCGAGCGCCTGGAGTTCGAGGGCGTCCGGCGCGCCCGCGCCGACGCGGCGAAGGAGCCGGCGTGGACCGCCGCGTTCCGCACCAACGGCGCCACCGTCACCTTGCGGGGCCACCGCGAGGGCGAGGACACCTGGTTCACGCTCGATGCGCTGCCGGTCCCGGGCGCCGCGGCACGCCCGGCCGAGCGCGAAGGGGATCCGTTCGTGCCCGACTGGGAAGCGTTCAACGCCCGTCACGCGGGATGGGAGTACCGCTTCCCCGCGTGGAAGACCGATGCGCTGCGGCGCATGCGCGAGGCCGAGCCCGCGGCCACGCCGGAGCCCGACGCCGTCCCGATGCCCTGAGACGCCGCGCACGCGACCGGCAGGGTCCGAGTTGTGCGGAATGAGCGCACGCACCCCCGGAAACGGGGGTGTTTCGCTTGACCCGCACCTCGGTTGTCCCGATGGTTCCCGAGGAGACGTGCTGGATCGCCGACAACGTGCGTTGCGGGAGAGGTGGTCCGGCCGGGAGGCAAGGGCCATGGCGATCGCCGTTCCGCGCTGGACATTGCTGCTTGTGGCCGCCGCCTTCGGCGTGGCTGCATCGGCCGCGGCCAACCCCGTCGATCGCGGACCCGCCGCGACGCCGTCCCACGTGCAGGCGGCCTCGGCCGATGCCGATCCGGCCACCGACGCGCCGCAAACCGCCGCCCTGATCCGGCAGCTCGCACGCACCGCACGCGATGGCATCCACGGAAGGGTGCAGCCGGCGCTCCACCGCACCGCCGCGCTCGCGTCGGGCCCGGGCGTCGCCGCCGCGATCGTCGCCGGTGACGGCGACCTGCTCCGCCGCATCGCCAACGAGGAGATGCGGCGCGGGGCCACCGGCGTGGACTGCATCGCGTTCGTCGACGCGCGCGGCCGCATCGTGGCCACCAGCACCCTGGATGCCGACGGCGAGGCGCTGCCCGCCGAGCGCATCCGCCGGCTCGACGGGCTCGACCTCTCCGATCGCGCGATCATCGGCAGCTGCCTGTCATCGTCGAGCGACGTGCCGATCGCGGAGTTCCAGATCGACTGCGAGTTCACGCGGATCCTCTGGGACTCCGTGGGCCTGTCGATGGCGTGCAGCGCGCCGGTGCGCGACGCCGCCACGGGCGAGCGCGTCGGCGCGGTCACCACCCGGATGCGCTTCGACCGGCTGGCAGCGCCGCTGCAGGAGCCCGGGATCGACGGCATCGAGCTGGTCATGGTGGACGCCCGGGGCCGCGTCATGAGCGAGGAAGTGCGGCGGGGCGAGCGCGCGTGCAGCGTCAGCGAGCGCTCGATGGCGGCGGTGGTGGCTTCCCTGGACGGCCCGAACGTGACCCACTCCACCGTGTCGGTGGACCGCCATCTCGCCTGTGCCTTCCCGGTGGCCGACCTGCGGACCACGCTGGGCGGCGGCGCGAGCGTCGTGGCCATCGCGTCCCCGGCGGTGATCGACGCGGAGACCAGTTCGGGCCGCCTCGCGACCACGGCCACCGTCGGGGCCTTCACGGTGCTCGCCACGCTGTCCGGCGCGCTCCTGGTGCAGTCGCGGCGGCAGCGCCGGTCGCAGGCGGCGCTCGTGGCCGCGCGCAACGAGGCCGACGCCGCCAGCCGGGCCAAGACCGAGTTCCTGGCCAACATGAGCCACGAGATCCGGACGCCGATGACCGCGATCCTCGGCTACGTGGACCTGCTGGCCGACCACGGCGACGCCATCCCCGGCGCGCCCTCGCGCGAGGAGGCCGTGGACACCATCCGCCGCAACGCACGCCACCTGCTGGCGATCATCAACGACATCCTCGACCTCTCCAAGATCGAGGCGGGCCACATGTCGGTGGACCGCCAGCGCGTCCGCACCGCGGACCTCGCGCAGGACGTGATGCGCCTGATGGACGACCGCGCGCGCCAGAAGGGCATTGCCCTGCGGCTCGCGTTCGACGGCGAGGTGCCCGACGCCATCAGCACCGACCCGACGCGGCTTCGGCAGGTGCTCATCAACCTCCTGGGCAATGCGGTCAAGTTCACCGAGCAGGGCGCGGTCACGCTCACCGTGCGGCGCCGCGCCGGCGAGGACCGCGTCCTCGACTTCGAGGTCTCCGACACCGGCATCGGCATGAGCGCCGAGCAGCTGTCCCGCATCTACCACCCCTTCATGCAGGCGGACACCTCGACCACCCGACGCTTCGGCGGCACGGGCCTTGGCCTCGCGATCACCCGTCGGTGCGTCGACATCCTGGGCGGCACCATCTCGGTCCGGAGCGCCCCGGGCAGCGGCACGGCGTTCACCGTCCGCCTCGAGGTGGGCGACATGACGTCCGTCCCCGCCGCTTCGCTGCGATCGCCCACGGCTGCCACCGACGGAGGCGCGCCGATCCGGTTGCCGGGTGCCGTCCGCCAGCCGCTGTCCGGGGTCCGCGTGCTCCTTGCCGAGGACGGAATCGACAACCAACGGCTGATCCGCTTCCACCTCGAGCGCGCCGGGGCGCGCGTCGACATCGTGGACAACGGGGCCAAGGCGCTCGAGCGGGTCCAGGGCTCGTCGCGAATGGACCGCCACGACGTGATCCTCATGGACATGCAGATGCCGGTGATGGACGGCTACGAGGCCGTCCGGCGCCTGGTGGCGGCCGGGGAACGCACCCCGATCATCGCGCTGACCGCGCACGGCATGGTGGGCGACCGCGAGAAGTGCCTGGAGGCCGGCTGCCGCGACTACCTGTGCAAGCCGGTCGACTCGCGCGCGCTGATCGCCGCCATCCGCCACGCCATCGCCCCGGGCGCCACGGAGGTCACCAGCCTTCGGGAGTGGAGTGCCCCGGCCGACGCCCCGAGCCGCGCCGGCGAGGCGGGGAGTGACGACGCCCCGCGGGCGATCGCGGGCTGATCCCCGCCGCGGCCCGAACATTCACGCGCCGGGGCCGAGGCTGCCGATCCCCCCCGAATGCCTTCGCGCCACCTCGCCGCCGTCGCCCTCCCCGTGGTCTCCCTGCTCGCCGCCTGCAGCACGCCCGACATGGGCGAACGGATCACCCAGTCCATCGGATCGCTTTCCGAGGTTCAGGCATCGCCGCAGCCGGTGGACGCCGAGGTGTTCCGGTCGGCCCGCGGCATCGCGATCGTCGACGAGACCCAGGCGGGCCTGGTGATCAGCGGGGCCGGCGGCAAGGGACTCCTGCTGCGGCGCACCGCCACCGGCTGGAGCGCACCCTGCGTCATCAAGGTCGAGGGCTTCGGCGTGGGCGTCACCGTGGGCGGCGAGGGCCGCAGCGTGGTGATCGTCTTCGGAAACGACGCCACGCTCGACCGCTTCGTGGCCAACGGGAGCTACTTCCTCGCGCAGGCGCAGGGCACCTTCGGCAACGCCTACGGCCGTACCGACGACCCGGTGCAGAAGCACGACCAGGTCCAGGTGTACGCCGTCGCCGGCGGCCTCTACGGCACCTGCGCCCTCGGCAGCATCGGGTTCAAGATCGACCACGAGGCGAACGACGCCGCCTACGGAGCGGGCACCACCGCCTGGGACATCCTCGACGGCAAGGTGCCGGCCCCGACGGGCCACGCCGCGCTCACCAGCCGGATCGACCGCCTCGGCACCACCGCCGTCGCGGGGTCGGGGTACCGCGCCGAGCGCACGCCCGCCGACGCACCGTCGGCGAGCCGAAGCCCCGCCTCCTCGCGCGAGGAGTGATCAGGGCGGGCCGAGCGTTCCGTCGCGGCTGACCGCGTCCAGGAATCCGTCGACCTCCCGCATCGCCTCGCGGAACGCATCCGAGAAGACCACGTGGCCCGCGCCCGGCAGGAGCGCCGTCCGCGCGTTGCGGATGCCGTCGGCGAACACGCGGAGCATGGACGGGTCCGTGACGCGGTCCGCGGACCCGAAGATCACCAGCGCCGGCACGCCCACGCCGCCCAATCGGCCATCCAGCCCGGACATCAGGAAGGGCTTGATCGCCTCGACGATGAGCAGCGTCTTCGGCCGGACGGCAAGCGCCCGCTCGACGAACCAGCGGCGGAACGGCGACGGCACCGCCGGCGGTCGCGCGAACACCGTCGACGAGATGCGGTCGAAGTCCGCCTCGGAGGCCATGTCCAACGGATTGGCGCCCGATTCGACGTCCGCCATGAACGCGTTGCGCTCGGGCGCGCGGACGCCGGCCGGGGCCATCAGGACCAGGGCCCGCACGCGCGAAGGGTCCTGCAGCGCCAGCTCGGTGGCCAGCGCGCCGCCCATGGACGTTCCCAGCACCACGGCTCGCGGCGCACCCACGGCATCCATGAAGCGCCCGATGGCGCGGGCGTAGAACGCCTGGTCGTGGTGCTCGCCGTCGTGGAAGGCGTGCGCGCCGAAGCCCGGGAGGTCCGGCGCGAGCGTGCGCCAACCCTTCGCCGCCAGGTGGGCGCTCATCGTCATCAGCGCGTCCTTGCTCGTGCCGAAGCCGTGGAGCAGCAGCACCGCCGGTCCCTCGACGGGGCCGGACTCGAGGTAGGGCCAACGGTGGCCGTCGACGTCGACGATGCGAGGCACCACCCCGAGCCTCCAGTACCCCACCTGGCGCAGCGGGACCACGAGGAGCGCCGGCTGCACGAACCAGCCCCACGCCGCCACCCCGGCGATCAGCACGATGCCGGCCAGCGCGATCGCCCCGACCCATCTGAGCCGGCGGAGCCAGCGCGGCCGGGCGCGGTTCGCCTGGTCGGTCACGGTGCGTCGGAGCGGAGCGCGCCCGCCGCGGCGGGAAGCGATGGATCGGCGGGGGCCGCACCGTCACGGGCACCGCCGGCGTCCGCCATCAGGCGCTGCGCCACGTGCCGCTCCGGCTCGCGGGCAAGCGCCGCCTCGTAGAAGGCGATCGCGTCGTCAAGCTGCCCGAGCGCGCCGGCGGCGGCGCCCTGGAACAGGTAGCCGTCGGCGAGGTCGGGCCGGCGCGACACCAGCGTGCGGCCGCAGTCGCGCAGCCGCCCCCAGTCGCCGAGCCGCCACGACGCGTGCCCCAGGAGCATCGCCGTGCGACCTTCGGGATCGGTGTCGCCCTTGATGGAGAGCAGCGCATCGCGCGCCTCGGCCGGCCGACCGACCAGGATCAGGTTGCGCGCCCGCAGGCGCGCCAGATCCGGGCGGCCGCCCCGGTCGGCGAGCGCCGGGTCGTCGAGCACGCTGAGCGACCCGTTCCAGTCGCCCTTGGAGTATCGCGCGAACGCCAGCTCCTCGAGGAGCTCCGGGGACGAGGTCTCGCGCACGGCGGCGCGCTCCAGGAGCTGCGCGCAGGCGTCGTGGTCGCCCTTCATCTTGGCAAGGTCCGCGTGCAGCCGATCGATGACGGGGCTGAACTCGAAGCGCTTGCCGAGGTCCGCCAGCCGCTCCTCGGCGTCGCCGTGCTGGCCCATCAGCGTGAGCACCTCGACCTCCGCGGCGGCGAAGTGCAGCTTGGACGGGTCGAGCCGCGCGGCCGTGCCGTAGCACTCGGCGGCACGGTCGTTCTCGCGCCAGCGTTGGTGGATGATCCCCATGAAGTAGTGGGGCTCGGGCTTGGCGGGGTCGAGCGTGGCGCTCTGGGCGAACGCCTGGCGCGATTCCTCGACGCGCATCATCTCGTGGAGGATCCGGCCGCGCAGCAGGTGGTAGGACGAGTCCTTCGGGTAGCGCCCGATCGCCTTGTCCACGTGCCCGAGCGCCTGCTCGAACTGGCCGGAGTGGAAGGACTGCCGCGCCTGGTCGTAGACGATCTGCGCGCTGGCGCGGTCGTACCGGCCGCGCGCCTCCTGGCGGACCTTCTGCGAATGCGCGGTCTCCCCGCAGCCGGGCAGCATGATGGCGGTCGCCACCACGCCGGCGGCCGCGACGGTGCGGGCGGCGCTCGATCGGCTCATGGCTTGGGCTCCTGCCCGCCGTGCAACGCGGGCGGCGCGGGGGCCGGCTCCGGCAGCGGCAGCGGGTCGTACGGGTCGTAGTCGTCGTCCACGGCGGGCGGAACGTCATCCGCCAGGTCCTCGGGCTTCGGCGGCCCCACCCAACCGGGCGAGTACTTGAACGTGTCGTTGAGCGGGATGCCGTTGAAGGGTCGGCGCTGGCGGGGGTCAAGCAACTCGAGCGAGTCGAGCTCGGTCCGGTACTGGTCGCGGCGATCGGTGCGGATCGCCTCGCGGAGCGCGATCATCGCCGGCGCGGCACGCTCGTTGCGGAGCGCCTGGTCGGCGTAGTAGAGGGCGGTCGTCCGATCGCCCTTCTTCCACGCCTCAAGCGCCTGCACCTGGTAGTTGCCCGAGAGGTGGGAGTGCGAGAACGGCAGGAGCCCGGCCCGGGCGCCGACCTTGGCGGCCTCGACCACCTTGAGCGCCTCGTCCCCGGCCCGGTAGTCCTGGGCGTCCTCGACGAGCGTCGGTGTGATCAGGAAGATCACCTCCTGCCGCTTGGCGGTGGCCGAGGCGCCGCTGAACACGCCGGGCACCAGGTCGCCGAGGCCGGGAATCTGCCGGTTGGTGACCGCGTCGTCCTCCCGGAACAGGCCGCCCAGCACGATCGTCTGGCCGCTCTGCACGCGGACGTTGGTGCGCAGTTCCTGGGTGAACTCGTCCGGCACGGTGGCGAACCCGCCGACCGCCTCGATGCGCTTGGTGCGTGCGGTGCTGACCTGCGGCGCAAGCTCGATGCGGATCATGCCGTCCGGCGCCACGAAGGGCCGGAACACCAGCTTCACGCCCACGTCGAGGTACTTCACCTCCTGCGTGGTGCTCGTCTGCGTCTGGGTGGTGGAGAGGTAGGCGATGCGCTCGCCGATCTGCACCTGGGCGCGCTGGCGGTTGAGCACGGTCACCGTGGGACGTGCCAGCACGGTGCTGGTGGTCACTTGGTCGAGCATCTGCAGGAAGACGGCGACGTCGCTCGTCATCACGCCCACCTGCGCGGTCGGCGGCGGCGCGCCTTGCGTGGCGGCCGGAAGCAACTGCGCGGAGTTGGCCGTCGCGGGGGTGCCGTCCGGCGTGAGGGTGCCGGCCAGCAGGTCCTTGAAGGCGTCGACCGGCCCGCCGGCCACCTTCGAGAAGTCGATGTTCCCCACCACCGAGATGTCCAGCCCGAAGGCGGTGTCGTCGGTCAGGTCCACGGTGAGGATGGTGGCCTCCACGCGCACCTGCTTGGGCGGCGTGTCCAGGTCCGCGACGAGCTTCGCCACGCGCTCGAGCACCTCGGGATAGTCGTTGACCATCACCTTCGCCGAGAAGGCGAAGCTGTCCGCGCCGCCGTCCTGCAGGGTCGGCTCGTACCCCTGCTCCACCTTGCCGAGCGCGATCGCCGAGCCGCCCTCGGTGAGCACGGGCTTGACGAAGGCGATCGCGTCCTCGGCCGCGAGGAACTGGAGCGTGAAGACGCGCTGGTCACGGATCCGCTGCGCCTCGACCTCGGACTTGGTGAGCACGTAGATGAAGTCGCCCTCGCGCCGCCAGGCCAGTCCATTGACGTCGAGGATCGCGTTGAGCGCCTCCTCGAGCGGGACGTCGAACAGGTTCACCGTCACCTGCCCGCGCACCTTGTCGCTGGCGACGATGTTGCGCCGGCCCTTGATGGAGATCAGTTCGAGCAGCCGTCCGACCTCGATGCCCTGCGCGCTCAGCGAGAAGCGCCCGTCGTCGGTGACGGTGACCTTGGCCGCACCCGCGGCGGGCTCGGGCGAGGCTGCGTCGGTCGCGTCGGGCGAAGGAGGCGAGCCGGGGGCGCCGGGACCCGCGATCGGCGTCGACACGCCGCCCTGCGCCGCGTTGGTTCCAGGCACACCCCATACGGCGGTGGGCGGCGCGCCCGGGTCGGTCGCCGGCTGCGGAGCGGGCGTCGACGGCTGCTGCACTGGCCGCGGCGAACCGGCAAGTTCCTTGACCGGCGGTGGTGCCTGCCCGACCGCGGTTGCCGCGACGGCAACGGCGGACGCGGCGCCGATCACCAGCGCACCACGACGACGATCCGTGAGGAGCCGCCGCGCACTTCGGTCGCGGCATGGTGGCGAACGGTGGTTCGTGTGTTCGACCATGGAGGGGGCGTCGGCGGACCGACCTCCTTCCTTCGGCTTGATCGACGCCGGGTCTTCGCTTCAGGGATCGGATGACTGATAAGTGACCGTGGCGTCGCCGGTGAGCGCATCGAGCGCGAGCACGCCCCGCTCGTCCCCGCCGATCATGGTGAACGTCAGCGTCGGTACCGGGTCCATCACCCCGCCGAAAGGTCCGAATACCACGTCTCGTGACGGGGTACCCGCCAATCGGACGCCGGCTGCCGAGCGACCGCGGTCCTCCCCGAAGCGAATCCGGATCGGCCCGTTGGGGCCCTCCAACGCCAAGTCGGGAGCGCTCGACGCCGAGACCCGGTATCCGCCGCCGTCGGCATCGATGCGCAGCATCACCGGGTCCGATGGCGACGCCAGCGCCCGGCTGCGCGCCCAGGCCATGTCGGCCTCCAGCAAGCGCGCCGCCGCATCGATGCGCTCGAAGCGACCGCCCGAGAAGAGGTCGGTCGCCATCGCCAGCACCGTGACCGCCAGCGTGACGGAGACGAGCAACTCCACGAGCGTGAACGCGCGACGGCTCATCGAGCGCCCTCCGCATCGAAGCCGTACGAGAGCACCCGCACCGGGAACATGTCCTCGGGGTCGCCGCCGCGCGAGGGCGCGCGGCCCTCGGTGAATCCCGTCACCAGGTCGAGCGCGTGGTCGTAGTGGAAGCTCGCGGTGTCGTACACCAGCAAGTGGTTGCATGCCACGCGGCCGTAGACATCGGTGCGCCCCATCAGCCGGATCGGGTTGGTCGGAAGGAACAGCGACCCGACCACGGACGAGTCGCGGATGTCCCAGAGGAAGAAGTTCGACAGGAACTGGCGCATCGGGTAGATGCGGATCCGCCAGGGTTCCACGTACGACGGCGACGTGGGCGGCACGGCGACGCATGGATCGGGCGCGAAGGTGCCGAGCCAGGCATCGCGATGCGGGTCACCGTCGTGCAGCGTGCCCTCGCAGATGTACTGCTGCCGCCCGCCCACCCAGCAGCGCTGGACGTCCATCGAGTACCCGTTGTGGATCTCGAGCGAGCTGTTCGCGTTGATCTCGACGGACGAGTCGCGCCAGTCGAGACCGGTGAGCGCGAGGTTCGGGTTCACCACGAACGTGACGTCGCCGTTGATGATGATCCGCGCGTTGCGCAGCACCCACGAGCCCCACACCTCGTACACGCCGGAATTGAGCGTGACGGTGGCGCCGTTGCGCACCTCGAAGTTGCGGGTGAAGAGCTGCGGAAGGAAGTTGGCACGGACCCGGAACGGGTTCAGGGCGTGGGTTCCTCCGCTCAGGACGTAGTGATTGGTGTACGGCGTGAACGGGCTGGCCACCGACGGGCTGGCCGGCGGGTTCACCATCCGGATCGAGTCCTCGGGGTCCATTCGCTTGGCGGCCACCTCGGAGGCCGCCGATCCCTGGACGACCAGCCCGGACGCCGCATGCGGGTAGTAGATCCAGGTACTCTTCTGCGAGTCCGGGTCCGACGGGGTCGCGCCGGCGACCTCGTCCTCGAACTCGCAGCCGCCCTGAAGCCAGACGCCGCTGCCGAACCACGGAAACAGATCGCTCAGGAACGCGAGGTCCGCCTGGGTGCCGATGTTCACGCGCAGCCTTTGCGCGCTCATGGGGGCGTTGTCCCACCGGCCGATGCGGTTGCTGGACCCGTCGACGATCATGATCTTGTTCGCGAAGATCGCGTACTCCCCCTTCACGACGCTGGGGATGCTCATGTGCGCCACCGAGTCCCAGGTCGCGCCGCCGCGCGAGCTGGTGACCTGCACCTCGACCTCCGTGGTCGAATCGTCGGGGATGGCCGCGGCGTCGCCGGCGGCGCGCTTCTCGATGTCCACCAGGCGCACGGTGACGCTGCCGCCGTCGAGCGCGTAATCGCGGAGCAGGAACCCCTGGTCGTGGTTTCGGCGCCACTGCGTCTCGCTGGTGCGCAGCAGTACCTTGGCGATGTCCATGCCCGATGCCGCGAGCGTGCGCGCGTCGGCGGCGAGCTGCGCGTTCGTCGCGATGGCCGTGGACGTGTCCCGGCTCGCCACGAAGCTCAGCGTCACGGTGCCGACCACCATCATCGAGAAGAGCGCCAGGAGCAGCGCCGCCCCGCGGTGCGAGCGCACGCGGTGCTCCGCCGACGTCCGGTGCCGTGCGCGCCGGTTCACGGGCATGACGCGTGCCTCTGCAGGGACCCGAGGATGCCGCCGAGCTCCACGCGGGTACCGCCGCGCGAACCGTCGAGCTGCACGTCGAGCGAGAGCCGCCGGTGCTCGCATGGGTCGAACGACCCGGCGCGGAACTCGGCATCGTCGACGCCGGTCAGCACCACCGTTCGCTCCAGGCCCCCGGATGCCGCGAGCGAGTCGCGCAGCGCCGCCCAGTCGGTGGACAGCGGCAGCTCGGTGCGGTCGGCCCGGTCGGCGGTGCGCTGCATCACCACGGTCCGGGTGGCGGGCTCGTGCGCGTACCAGCGGATCTCGTTGCGGTGGATCGCGTCGAACTCGGCCGCACCGCCGTCGGTGCCGTCGAACGACTCCGCGGGAAGCCACAGCGTTGCCACGCCGTCGCCCTGCTGCAGGATCATGCGCGCTCGGTACAGGTGGTCGGCCAGCCGGGCCTGCGCTCGCGCCAGCCGAGCGGTCTCCTGCGCCGACTCGCCCTGGTCGTCCAGTCCGACGCGCACGGCGGAGATCGTGGTGACGACGCTCGCCGCGACGATGGCGGTGACCGCGACCGACACCAGGAGCTCCACCAGCGTGAAGCCCGACGCACGGTGCGCCGCGGGAAGTCGCGCTCGCGGGATCACGACTCGGGGTCCTTCCCTCGGAAGCGGACCAAGCGCGCCAACTCGCGCCCGTCCGGGCCGAGCACCGTCACCTCGATGCGGCGCCCCTCGACGGTGTGGCCGTTGTACTGCGCGAAGTACCGGTTCTCCGCGGTGATGGACGTGATCCGCGACATGCGATCGAACGCGGGCCCCATGGACTCGCGCACGGTCGACCCGGCGCGAGGCGGCAGGAGCATGGCACCCGCATCCTCCGATCCGGCCAACGAGGACATGTTGTCGTACTCACGCTCCAGCACGGCACCCATCTGCTGCTCGGCCGCGTGCATCGCGAGCACGGCGAGACGGTTGTCCTCCTCGACGGCGATCCCCACCGCCACCGAGGTGCTGGCCGCCAGCGCCACCATCGCCACGATCACCGAGGCGATGAGGGCCTCCAGGAGCGTGAACGCACGGGGGCGGCGGGCGGGACGTGCCACGGGCATACGGTGAATCTCGGTTCAACGGGCCGGGCGGTCAAATGGATTCCGGACCTTGGTTCCGACTGTGCCGGCGGAATTTTCATGCAAAACCCATCACTCGGCTTGCAGTCCCCGCCCTGCCTTTCCGACAGTCTCCCGTGGCCGAATCGGGCGTGCGCCCGGCACCGCGCCAGGATGAATCGCCCGCCCAAGCAGCGGCCAACCAAGGAGCTGATCCCATGACGAACCGCAACGAGAACGCAACGAACGCGACGAGCACGAATGGAACCAACGTCAAGAAGAACCTGCGCAAGGGCTTCACGCTGATCGAGATCCTGATCGTCGTCGTGATCCTGGGCGTGCTTGCCGCGCTCGTGGTCCCGTCGGTGACCGGCGCCCTCGACGACGCGAACACCGAGGCTGCCGAGGCTCGCGGCGGCCAGATCACGACCATGGTCACGCGCCTCAACCAGTTCCAGCCGAACGGCGACTCCGTCACGCTGACCGACGGCGCGGTCTACACGACCACTGACCTACAGGCGCTCGTGGACAACGGCTACTGCTCGGCCGACGACCTCGTCAACCAGGTCGATTCCACCAAGGGCTGGTCGTGGAGCGCCACCACCCGCCGCTTCACCCCGGAACCCTGAGCCCCTGATCGGCCCGGACGGCCGGTAACGGCCATCGCACGAATTCCAGAGGCGTCGGCAGAAGTGCCGGCGCCTCTGTTCCGATGGAGTCCAGCAAGGAGGCAAGCATGTTCGGTCGATCAACGAGCACCGGTTCACGACCCGCCCGCGCAAACCGCGGCAACGCACCGGTGGCGATCGACTTCGGCCGCTCGAGCACGCGCCTGCTGCAGCTGAACCACGCCGACGGGATGGCCTACGGATGCCGCGCCGCCGCCGAGATCCCGGGAGCGGGGATGCCCGGCGGGAGCGGACCGCTCGCCTCCGAGGCCGACCTGGGTTCCCGGATGCGCCAGGTGCTCGACGGCCTGGGCTTCGTCCGCGGGCTGGCCACCGTCACGGTCCCGGCGGAGTGCTTCCAGAGCGACATCGCGCGCATGCCGCAGATGACGGACGCGGAGCTCGCCGACAGCGTTCGGTTCGAGGCCCTGGACCGCTTCGGCATTCGCCCCGAGGACAGCTCGATCGGGCACGTGAGGCTCGGCGGCACGGCGGGCGGCACCCAGGAGGTGCTGATGCTCGCCCTCCCGCGCGCATGCGTGCAGCGCGCGTCCGCGATCGCCTCCGCCGCGGGGCTCGGGCTGGTGCGCATCGAGCACGCCGCGCTCGCGGCGCTGCGCGCCGTGGGGCGCCAGCGCGCCTCGGAATGCGCCGACCCGGCCGAGGCGCAGGACTTCGCCATGCTCCACCTGGAGGACCGCGTGGCCACCCTGGCCATCGTCCGCGAGGGCAACCTGTCGTTCATGCGCTCGATCGCCGGGGACTGGGCGCCGGCGGGGATGACGTCGATCCGACGCACGGCATCGGGACGCGGGACCTCGCTCCGGCTCGCCGACGACGACATCCCGGTCGGGTCGGAAGGTGGCCCGTGCGACTCGGCCGGCTGGCGGTGGTGCTCGCTCGCCGAGGAGTCCCTTCGCTGCCTGCGCCACTTTCAGCGGACCTCCGGCGGCTGGTGGCCGCGCGCCATCGCCATCACCGGGCCCGCGGCCATGGACCCACAGGCGGCGGCAACCATCGAGAGCGTGTGCGGCGCCCCGTGCGCGCTCTCCGTCCCGATCCGGATGATCGACGCGCCGGAACCCTGCATCCAGGGCAACGCGTGGATCGCGGCGATCGGTGGCAACTGCGCCTCGCTGTCGGCGCTCGCCCGAAATCCCCGCAACGAGCCGCAAGCGCAGCCGCTGCGCGAGCCGGCCCGGCGCAACCGGACCGTCGCCGGCACCGGCACCATCGCGCTCGAGCCCGAGCCGAAGCCGATCACCACCGGCGAGGGAGCCGCGGCATGAACGACTTCGTGGTCGACTTCCTGCCGATCGACCTTCGCCGGCGCGGCGAGGGCGTGGGCGCACGGCGCCGCAGCACGCTGCTGCTGGCGCTGATGACCGTGCTGGTGGCCGGCACCGCGGCTCACTCGTGGAATCAGTACCGGGCCGCGGCCGCACGGCGCGAGGTCTCGTTCGCGCTGACGGCCAGCAGCGCCAAGGTCGACGACGTGATCGATCGCCTCGCGGACGAGCAGCGCCGGCTGGCCTCGCAACTGGCGATCACGGACGCGCTGGGCTGCCCGATGCAGGCGAGCGACGTGGCCGCGACCATCACCAACCTCATGCCCGAGCGCACCAGCCTCTCGCTGCTGCGGCTCGAGCTGGCGGACCCTGCCCCCGGAGCGCCGCGCGCCTTCGCGGTGACGATCCGCGGGTTCGCACGCGGAAACGCCGACCTCTACGAACTGGAGCGCCGCCTCACGGCGCGCGGCAGCTTCGCCGCCGTCACCGTCTCCGAGAACGCACCCACGGACACGCCCGGCGGACGGGTGCAGCAATTCACCGTCACGTGCCGCATGCCGCTCGAGGAGCCGGCCGGCTCCGCCGCGCCCGGTGCCCGAGTGGCCCGATCCGGAGGTTCCCGATGAAGCAGATCCGCGAATGGTCCGCCGGCCTCGCGGCGCGATTCGATCGGCAGACCATGGCGTGGGGCGTGGCGCCCGCCGCGGCGGCCGCCGCCGCGACGCTCGGGTTCGCCGTGCCCAACTACATCCGCGCCAACGGACTGCGCGACGAGACGCAGCGGCTCGAGGCCGTGGCCGGCGAGAACATCTCCCAACGCAACAACCTGGTCCGGCTCGAGCGCAGCGTGGCCGAACTTCGCGCCGAGGCCCAGCGCCGCAGCCGCGCGCTGACCGAGGACGGCGAGCGCGATGCGCTGCTCGACGCCGTGACTCGCCATGCGGACGGCACGGTGGTGGTCGAGCAGTCGATCCGTACCGGCGTGCGCGAGCCGGTCGACGCTCCGATGGCGGGTCCCGGCATCAGCCGGCGCCAGGTCACCGTGGAGATGACGGGATCGTTCGACGCGGCATTCGGCGTGCTGGACGCCGCGGACGGCATCGATCGGCTGGCCACGCCCAGGGTCATCGAGTTCTCCGCGCTTGCACCTGCCGCCGAGCAAGCCATCGCGGGCAATCCCGTGGTGCGGTGCACCTTCATCTTCGACGAGTGGTTCCGTGACGCGACCGCGGCACCGGCGACCTCGAACACCGGGGGAGCACGCCCATGAGTTCATCCCTGCAGTCGCGCTGGGAGTCGATCTGCGCAAGGCTCAACGTCAAGCCGAAGCAGTTCGCGGCGTTGCTCTCGATCACCGTGCTCGCCGTCGGCGCGCTGGGCGTCAAGTCGGCGCTCGGCCCGCGAAAGGCCGCGGCCCGGCCCACCGCGGCCGCCGCGCGCCCGAGCGGGTCGGTCGCCGCGCCCCCCCGCAAGCCCGCCGGCACGCCTGCGGCCGCGGCCGCACGTGGCCCGACCGGTGCCGCTGCCGCCGCCGCGCCCCGCGCGATGCGTCCGCTTTCCGCCGACCTGGACCACCGGCCCGAACGTGATCCGTTCCAGCCCTTCTTCCTGGTGTCGGACCCCGCCGCCGCGGTCGCCGGGACCGCACCCACGCGTGACGGGTCGGGGCTCCCCAAGGCGCCCGCGAGCCTCCGGCTCAAGGCGGTCCTCGGGGGCGAACTGGCCATCATCGGCGACGAAACCGTGGAAGTCGGCAGCCCGGTCCTTGATTCCGACGGGCAGCAATGGACGGTGGAGTCCATCAACGAGCGAAGCGTGATCCTGGCCAGCGGAGGCCGGCGCGCCCTGCTCGGGTACGCCGCGCCGGGCGCGGCCGGCACCGGACGGACGGCTGCCGCGGGAACGAGGACGCGATGAACGATCGCCACGACCAGGGACACGACGGCGGCAATCCGCAGCGACGCGCGGCGAACCTCGAGCTCGCGGCCTTTCCGCCGCTCGGGCAGGTGCTCGTCGAGGACGGGACCCTGACCGCCGACCAACTGCGCTCGGCGCTCGCGGCCCAGGTCCGCGGCGGCCAGCGGCTGTTGCTCGGCGAGGTGCTCGTGCAGATGGGCATGGTCGACAAGACCGTGCTGCTGCGCGCCGTGGCCAAGAGCCGCGGCGTGGAGTTCGTGGACGAGCCCGCGGCGCTCTTCGAGGAAGGCGCGATGGCGCTCATCCCCGAGGCCATGCGCCGAGAGCACCGGATCTGCCCGCTGTTCCTTGCGGGCAACGAGCTGGTGGTCGCCACGGCTGACCCGCAGAACTACTTCGTCGAGGAATTGATCGCCCGCGAAACCGGCTTCCGCGTGCGATTCGTCGCGGCCCCCGACGATCGCATCGATGCCCTCCTGAGCGACCCGACGCGTGCCACCGAGAACGTGGCCCGTCAGGCAGAGGAGTTGGTCGCGGACCTCTTCGACGGCACCGAGGAGGCGGACGTCGCCCTCCAGGAGGCCGGCGACGAGGCGGGGGCGTTCGACGCCGCCGACGACGCCGGCCCCGTGGTCAAGCTGGTGAACTTCATCATCTGCAGCGCGGCGGCCGAGGGCGCCAGCGACATTCACATCGAGCCCGACGACGGCCACCTGCGCGTGCGCTACCGCATCGACGGCGTGCTGTTCCACCGGATGTCGCCGCCGCACCGGATGCATGCCGCCATCGCCAGCCGCATCAAGATCATGGCGAAGCTCGACATCTCCGAGCGCCGCGTCCCGCAGGACGGCGAGATCGCGGTCAAGGTGAAGGGCAAGCCGATCGAGCTGCGCGTGAGCACCTTGCCGGGCAAGTTCGGCGAGAAGGTGGTCATGCGAATCGTCGACGTCTCGACCGCGAAGCTGGGCCTGGAGCGGCTGGGATTCTCGCCGGACATGCTGGGGCGGTTCCGCGGCGTGATCGACCAGCCGCACGGCGTCGTCCTGGTGACCGGCCCCACCGGCAGCGGCAAGAGCACCACGCTCTACTCCGTGCTCGGCACCTTCGACACCGTGCAGAACAACGTCTCCACCGTCGAGGATCCGGTGGAGGCGAACCTCGAGGGCGTCCACCAGGCGCAGGTCAACCCGCGCGCCGGGTTCACCTTCGCGGGAGCCCTTCGCGCCCTGCTTCGCCAGGACCCGGACATCATCATGGTCGGCGAGATCCGCGACGGCGAGACCGCGCAGATCGCGGTGCAGGCCGCGCTCACCGGCCACCTCGTCCTCAGCACCCTGCACACCAACGACGCGCCCAGCGCGGTCACCCGCCTGCAGAACCTCGGCGTCGAGCCATTCCTGGTCGCGGCATCGCTCAAGGGCGTCCTGGCGCAGCGGCTGGTGCGGCGCATCTGCCGGCACTGCACGATGGAGTACGCGCCGGACGCCCAGGAAGTGCTCGCGCTCGGTGCCCACGGCGAGGGATGCACCCGGCTGTGGAAGGGAGCCGGCTGCCGCAACTGCCGCGAGACCGGCCTGTCGGGCCGCGTCGGCGTGTACGAGCTCATGGTGCCGGACGAGCCGCTCATCGACGCGATCTGCGCGAACGCCGAGCCGGCGCGGATCCGCCAGGTGCTGCGCGACGGCGGCTTCGAGACGCTCTGGGACGACGGCGTCCGCAAGGTGCTCTCGGGCCAGACCACCATCGAGGAGATCCACGGTGCCTGCCGTCGCTGAACCCCCGATCGCCGCCGGAACGCGCAAGTTCGCCTATCGCGCCAAGCGCGCCGAGGGCGGCGAGGTGGTGCGCGGCGTGGTCGAGGCCACGGACCATGCGGGCGCGGTGCACGAGCTGCGCCGGCAAGGCCTGGCGATCCTCTCGGTGGAGCTCGGCGACCGTGACGCGCCCACCGGGGTGGAGGCGAATCCCGCCAAGCTGCGCCGGCGGCTGTCCTCGTCGATGGGCAAGGACGACGTGGTGGCGTTCTGCCAGCAGCTCTCGATCATGCTGCGCACCGGCGTGCCGCTCGCCGAGGCCCTGGACACCTTCGCGGACCAGGCCGCCCGCAAGGAGGTCGGGGAGTTCGTGCGACTGATCCGCGCCGACGTCTGCGAGGGCGAGGACTTCAGCGCGGTGCTCGCCCGCTACCCTCGGGTCTTCCCCGCGGTGCTGGTGTCGCTGATGCGCGCCGCCGAGGCCTCGGGCAAGCTCGACGAGATGCTGACCCGCGTCGCGAAGGACCTCGCCAAGGGCCGCAAGACCGCCAAGCAGATCCGCGGCGCGATGATGTACCCGGCGATCATGCTGACCGTGGCCGTGATCGCGGTGGCCGTGATCATGGTGTTCGTGCTTCCGAAGTTCGGGCCGCTCTTCCGGGCGCAGGGCGACCGCCTGCCGGCACCCACCAAGGCCCTGGTGTGGCTGAGCGGGTTCCTGAAGACGGGCTGGGCGATCTACGTCCCGGTGCTGCTGGCCATCGCGGGCGGCGCGTGGTGGTGGGTTCGCACCGAGTCGGGGCGAGTGGCGGTGGACACCATGAAACTGCGGATGCCCGTGCTCGGGCACATGTTCCGCTGCCTGTACCTGGTGCGGTTCTCGAGCACGATGTCGACGCTCCTCGCCGCCGGCGTTCCGCTCGTGGACGTGGTGCGGATCTGCCGCGACGTCACGGGCAACGTGCACTACACGAAGCTCTGGTCGGCACTGGAGGACCGGATCGCCAAGGGCGGCGACATCGCGCCCACCTTCCGCGAGTACAGCTTCGTGCCTCGAAACGTGGTCGCGATGGTGGCCAGCGGCGAGAAGTCCGGGCGGCTGGCCGAGGTGCTCGAGCACGCCGCGGCCGCCGCGGAGGACGACCTCGACATCGCGGTGAAGTCGACGACGAGCCTGGTCGAGCCCATCATGATCGTGGGCATGGGTGCCGTGGTCGGCGGCATCGCCGCCGCCATGCTGCTGCCGATCTTCAACATGTCCAAGACCATGCGCCCGGGCGGCTGAACGCGGCGCGGGCGGCGGATCAAGGCCGGCCGACGGACACCTCGATGGGTCCGCCCATCCCCGCCGCGCCGATGGACACCGTGACCCGGCCGATGCCCGAACGTGCCCCGGCCCGCAGCGGCGCGGGACGGCCCTCGCGATCAAGCGCCTCGAGCACCAGTTCGGCATCGGCCCATCGCTGCGCGTCGCGCCGCAATTCAACGGGAACTCCCCACGTCCCGGCGCCCAGGTCCATCGACGCAGGATTCACCAGGCGCACCGTCGCCCCCGCCGGCAGCGGCTTCACGACCAGCATCGCAACGCGCGGCAGCGGTCCGGCGAACGTGCCCGGCGGGTCAAGGTTGGCGACAAGGAGCGGCGCGTCGCCGGCCCGCCACGATCCGGACCACGACCCCCACCCGGCCTGGTCGACCGCCACGCGATGCGGTTGCCCGGAGTCGGGCACCAGCACCACCGCGGGCGTGATGCCGCGCGGCTCGCCATCGACCGTCACCGACGCACCCGCGGGAGCGCTCATCACCCGGAGTTCAACGACTCCGGGCGCCGGCGCGACTCGGGCGCCGGCACCCTGCCGCGCGGGCGAGGCGGGCGACTCGCTCGCTCGGCCGGCGCCCTCGGGGGTTCCGCGGATCCGGTCGATGACCTCGGACGGGCGCACCACGCCGAAGGCGACCAGCATCGCCGCCAGCACCAGCGCTCCGAGCGCCACGAGCCACCACCATCCGCCGCCGCGCGCCGGCGCGACCGCGGACGTCGAACCAGGACGGCGCGCCGCCTCCGCTTCACGCGCCGGCGAAGACGGCGCCGGCACCGAACGCGCGCGCGGAGCGGCGCGCACCGGCTCGGTGGTCCCGGCATTCGCACCGACCGTGCCGCCCGAGGCGAGCCATCCGCGCAGGCGCAGGCCCAGCGCACGGGCATCGTCGGGACGACGCTCCTTCGCACGGGCCACGGCGTCCATCACCACCTCGGCGAGGCCGTCGTCGATGCGCGGATTGCACTCACGCACGTCTGCCGGGTCGGTCTCGCACACCGCGCGCGACGCCTCGTGCACCGGCAGGCCGCGGAGGTCATGCGGCTGCACGCCGGTCAGCAGCTCGTAAAGGACCGCGCCCAGCGCGTACACGTCGGTGCGCGCATCGATCATCCGGGGATCGGCCAGGAACTGCTCCGGGCTCATGTACTGCATGGTGCCGACGATCTGCCCGGTCTCGGTACGGATCGTGTTCACCGCGGGGTCCGCCGTGACCGCGCGAGCCACGCCGAAGTCGATCACCTTCACCCGTCCATGGCGATCGACGAGAAGGTTCTGCGGCTTGATGTCCCGGTGCACGTACCCCTCGGCATGCGCATGCGCCACGGCGTCGCACGCCTGCAGGAACACCTGCACGGTCTCGCGCATGCCAAGCCGCTCCCGGAACACGTGGTCGGCCAGGTGCTGCACGCCGTCCACGTACTCCATGACGATGTACGGGACATCGAGGTCGCCGTCGCGCTCGACGCCGGTGCGGAGCACCGCGGCGATTCCGGGGTGGCGCAGCCGCTCCAGCAGGCGGCCCTCGCGCTCGAAGCGACGCCGGGTGGCATCGTCCTGCTGGGTCCGCAGGAGGACCTTGAGGGCGACGCGGTCACCGGAGGATGCGTCGGTCCCGAGATAGACGCGTCCCATCCCGCCGGAACCGATGATCCGCTCCACGTGCACGGCGCCCAGCGTCCGTCCGAGCAGCGGATCCATCGACCGGGCGATCGACTCCGGAGAGGGGGGCGGATCCGGGGCGGGAGCAGCCGGAGGCGCGGACGCCGACGCGCCGCTCGAGGCCTCCGGGCCGCCGGTGTCGAGGCCCTTCAACACGACCGTGGCATCCTGCGCGAGGGCGGCCTCAACCTGCCGTCGCGCCTCCGGATCAAGGCGGAACCCGTCCAGGAACGCGCGGCGCTCAGCGACCGGCAACCGCCGGGCCGCGGCCGCCAGCTCGGCGATGCGTGCGCGTCCTGCGTCCATGCGCGAACAAGTGTACGCCTCGGCACGCGCCTCCCCGGGGCACCCCGCCGGCCCCCGGAACGCCCCCGGCCCGCCGGGAACGAGAATCTGCGGAACACCGGGCCCGATGGCCGATCTCCACCTCATGTCCCGCCCCGTCCTGCTCGCGGTCCTCGTCGCCTCGCTCTACCTGCTCCTGCGCGGGGCGGGCATCGTGAACGATGCCGCGTTCGTGGTCTGGGCGCAGGCGGCGCTGTTCGGCGTCTTCCTGTTCGCCTGCGCGCTCAGCGTGCGCGCGAGCAACGCGCTCTGGGCCGCCATCTTCGCGGCACTGGCGATCGGCTGGAACCCCTGGGTGCGACTCAGCGCCTGGCACCAGCCGCTGCCGTGGGACAAGTGGGCCACGGCGATGAGCCTGCTCTGCGGCATCACCGCGGGCGCGTTCGTCGTCCGCTACTGGGGCCGCGGCGAGACGGCCTGAACGCCGCGCGGACGGGCCCGCAGCGCACCAACCGCCGCGACGCATGACTCCACGAGCTCCGATTCGTCGGGCAGGTTGTGCTTGCCGTAGGCGTCGCGCGGCGGGATGACCGTGCATCCGATCCCCGCCAGGAGCCGCAGGTTCGACACCAGGATCGAGGTGTGCATGGAGCCGTGCATCGTCGGCGCGAGCAGCACCGCGGCTTGGCCTCGCTCCATCCGCCCGATTCCGGAGGCGAGCGTCGCGGTCACCGGCGTGTCGGCGATGCCGTGCGCCACCTTGCCGATCACGCTGTAGGTGGCGGGCGCCACCAGGTAGGCGTCGAACGGGCACGCATCGGACAGGTGCTCGGCGTTGGCGGAGAGCTCGACGACCGCCGGTCGCGCCGTCGACCATTCCAAGGTGTCGCGCGTGACGTAGCGCAGCGCCTCGGCGGTGGCGAACGCCGTGACCTCGGCACCCTGCCGGCGCAGCGCGCGCGCCACGAGCGGGGCCTTGAACGCGGCGATTCCCCCGGTGACCACCAGGGCCACGCGAACGCCCTCGAGACGGTCGCCGTCGCGCGGGACCTCGCGGTCGCCGAGATCGCTCGGAGTCGGTGCCGGGAAGCGGAACTCCGCGTCTGCCATGCATCCCATCGTAGCGGGGCAATGCCTCAGGGCAGCGTTATCCTTCGCCCCACGTGAGCGACCCGAAGGAACACGAGCTGCCCGCCGACGCCTCGTGGATCCGTCGCCACATGGACCTCCTGGAGCCGGCGGTCGCGGCGCTCCTGCTGCTGGCGGCCTGGCTGATCGAGCGCAACGGCGGCCCGGCCCCCGTGTGGGGATCGATCTACGCGGCGAGCTACGCGATCGCGGGACGCGAGGCGCTCATCGAGGGCGCGCGCTCGATGCTGCGGGCGCGCCTCGACGTCGACTTCCTGATGGCGGTCGCGGCGATCGGCGCCGCCGTGATCGGCGAGTACGCCGAGGGCGCGATGCTCCTGGTCCTCTTTTCGCTCGGGCACGGGCTCGAGCACTACGCGATGGGCCAGGCACGAAAGGCGATCCGTGCGCTCGGCGGCCTCACGCCGACCTCCGCGTGGGTGCGCCGCGGCGGCGACTTCGCCGAGGTGCCGGTCGGCGACGTCCGCGTGGGCGACGTGGTGCGGGTGCGTCCCGGCGAGCGGATCCCGATGGACGGCAGCGTGCGCTCCGGCAGTTCCGCCGTCGACCAGAGCCCGATCACGGGAGAGAGCGTCCCCGTCGAGAAGATGCCCGGCGACGACGTGTTCGCCGGGACCCTGAACGGGGACGGGTTGGTGGAGGTCTCGGTGGTGCGGCTGGCCTCCGACTCCACGGTCGCCCGGATGATCCGGCTGGTCGAGGAGGCCCAGGGCCAGAAGTCGACCACCCAGCGCTACGCCGAGCGGTTCACGCGCGTCTACGTCCCGGTCGTGGTCGTGGCGACCGCGCTGATGTGGGTGCTTCCGCCGCTGGTCGGCTGGCTCCCGTGGTCGGAGGCGTTCCTGCGGGCGATGACGCTCCTCGTGGGGGCATCGCCCTGCGCCCTCGCCATCAGCACGCCCGCGGCCGTGCTGGCCGGCGTGGCGCGAGCGGCCCGCGGCGGGGTCCTCATCAAGGGCGGCGCGCACCTGGAATCCCTCGGTGCCGTACGCGCGTTCGCGATGGACAAGACCGGCACGCTCACGGTCGGCCGCCCGACGGTGGCGCACGTGATCGCCTTCGAGGGCGCCGACGAAGGCCGGGTGCTGTCGTTGGCGGCGTCGCTCGAGGACCATTCGACGCACCCGCTCGCCCGCGCCATCGTCGCCGAGGCGGGCCGCCGCGGGCTCGTGACCGCCGCGGCCGACGACGTGCGGGTGATCCGCGGCAAGGGCATGTCGGGACGCGTGGGCGGGCAGTTCGTCGAACTGGGCGCGATGCGGATGTTCGAGCATGATGGCGCGCCCACCGGCGATGCCCGAGCCAAGGAGGCGGTCGAGACGCTCGAGCGCCAGGCGTGCACGGTGATGCTGGTGCGCGCGGGCGGGGCGTTCGTCGGGGCGGTCGGCATGATCGACGGGCCGCGCCCGGAGGCGCACCGCGCGGTGGAGGCCCTGCATTCCATGGGAATCCGGCCGGTGGTGATGCTGACCGGCGACAACGCCGCCGTGGCCCACGCGGTGGCCCGTCAGGTCGGCGTGGACGAGGCGAAGGCCTCGATGATGCCGGAACGGAAGATCGAGGAGGTCCGTGCCCTGCTCGCGGCGCACGGCACGGTGGCGATGGTCGGCGACGGCGTGAACGACGCCCCGGCGCTCGCCGCCGCGACCGTGGGCATCGCCATGGGCCAGTCGGGCACCGACGTCGCGTTGGAGGCGGCGGACGTCGCCCTCATGGCCGACGACCTGATGAAGCTCCCCTTCGCGGTGGGCATCAGCCGGGCATCACGCTCCATCGTGCGCCAGAACGTGTCCATCTCCATGGGGATGGTGTTCCTGCTGATTCCCCTCGCCGTGCTCGGGGCGATCCCCGTATGGCTCGCGGTGGTGATGCACGAGGGCTCCACGGTGGCCGTGGTGCTCAACAGCCTGCGACTGCTCGGCTACCGGCTGCCGTCCTCGGCATCGGGCGCCACTCGGGCGTCCACCGCACCGGCGCGCGGATCGCGGTAGCCGTTGGCGCGGCTCAGGAACCCGTGCGTGTAGTCGTTGATGTAGCGGTACCACCACTGCGACGAGCCGCGCCTCGGACCGGCGGCGGCATCGGTTGCATCGCCGAGACCCGGGTTCGCCACCGGCACCAGCCGCGGCGGACCGTCGACGCGCTCATCCGCGGCCGCGCGGCTCGCACGCCGGCCGGCCTCGGCCACTCGCCGTCGCCACTCCGACTCGTCATCCGAGATCGCCACCGGCGCAGGGTCCGGGGCCGAGACCGGTTCACGGGCCGCCACGAGCGCGCGATCGGCCGCGTCGCGCGCGCGCGCCGCGGCGGTGCGGGCATCCGCCCAGCGCACGGACCCGGGAGTCCACGTCGTCCAGAACTCGGGCCACGGCGAGGCGTTTCGGGCATCCAAGCACGAAGCCCACGCGGCCGTGAATGAAGGACTCACGCCCCATCCGCGCCATCCCGCGCGTTGGACGGACACGCGCACCGACGGGCGCCACGACCGATCCAACGAACCCCAGGCCGGGCCGAACGTGCCGGTGGCGGGGTCGAACGAGAGCGGCACGCCGAATGCCGTGGGTGCGACGGCACCGCCGTCCCCATCGGCGGGAGCGGCTGACCCGAAGCACGCGGCGCCCCCGTCGATGCGCGTCCCGAAGTAGCCCGGCTGGTACGAGAAGGTCACCGACGATTCGTCCGATGACCGAACCTCCACGGACGACAAGGGATATGCGGCGGACCACGCCGGCACCGCGTCCAGTGCATCGGGCAGCGCGTCCGCCACCGACCAGGGACCGTCGGGGCCGTCGGCGACGAACCACACGGCATCGTCGCAGCACCACAGCCGCCGATCGGCTTCGAGGACGGGGCGCGAGGCATTGGTGGCAAGCCGCATCGGCGTCCCGGGCACGTCCTGCCACGCCGGCGCCCCGCCCCACGTGACCGCGCACGCCGCCGCGGCGCGACGAACGGTGACCGTGCGCCGCTCCGCGGCGGCGGCCACCGCGGCGGCGGCCTCGGGGGTGTGCGGAACGCTCGCCTTGGCGGGGCCGAGCACGCGGCCACCGGGCAGGAGCGCGAACTCGGCCGGAACATCCGCGGGTGCCACGGGTGCCCACGGTGCATCGAGGCGATCGGCGCGAAGCCACGTGCCGGCCGCGAGCACCCACCACGCCTCCGGCGCACGCGTGCGCAGGACGAGGGGGCCGGCGTTGGGAACCCACTCCACCCCGGGCGCCACGGCCACCGGGGCCGGCGCTCCCTGGGTCCACACGACGACCGTGGGCTGGGTGACGACGAACACGGCGGGTGCGGCCGACGAGTCGGGGGAGGCAACCGCCGGGCTCGGGGCCGCGACCGCGGCGAGCACGTCGGCGGGCGGCGGCGCGGTCGGCTCGTACCCACCGTCGAGGCGGATGCTCCGCATCCAGCGATCGCTTCCGCAAAGCACCCAGAACGTCCCGTCGGGCGCGACCAGGATCACCCACGGCGTGTTGACCACCTGCAGCCAGCCGGTGCCGGCCAGCGGCTCGGTGCGCGGGTCGCCGTCGATGCCGAGCGCGAAGGCATGGCGGTCGGCGACGATCACCGCGGGCGACCAGGGCGCCGGGTCGCCGGCTGCGGCGACCGCCGCACGCGCATCGATCGCCACCAGGTCGTGGGTCACGGCCTGCCGCGTGGTCAAGAGCGCCCGGCCGGACAGCACCGCGGACAGCGCGGCACGCTCGGCCGGTTCGACGGCGCGGCCGTCGAGCACCAGACCGGTCACCTCGAAACGCAGCAGCTCCAGCTCCCCCGGGACCGGCCCCGGCTCCGCCGCGGCACGCAGCGTGACCTCGCCGGTGGACGCCGTGCCGCCTGCATCGGTCCGGACCACCGCGTGCCGCACCTCGACCAACGCGCCGTCGTACGCCGTGAACCACGGGGCGAACAGCTCGTAACGGATGCCCGATGGCGACGCCACGGACTGCGGCCAACCGGCGTCGGGTGCCGGCTGCCCCGGCACGCCCGCCGGCAGGACGACGACCAAGGCGACGACTGCCGCCAGGATCACGGCTTGCGAATCCGCTCGAGCGGCAAGGACAGGATCTTGCGGCGGAGGTCGCAGCCGTCGCGCACCGCCTCGAGATCCATGCGGAGGTCTCCGACCCGCACCGTGTACGTGGCGGAGTCGTCCCCGCACGCGGGGGACTCGCGGCGCGTCGTCATGCTCAGCGTGCCGGCGCGCGCGTCGAACGTGAACGAGCCCATCACCGGCCGCGGCTGGTCGGTGATCGACAGCGAATACAGCCCTCCGCTCGAGAGCGAAAGCACGCTTCCGTCGGTGGGCGCCCGCCACTCACCGACCACGGACGGCTCGGGTGCCTCCACGCGCGGCGACGAAGCGCACGCCGCCGCAAGCAGCACGCACGCGATGATGGATCCAACGGCTGATCGGCTCATGCCACGAGGCTAGCACCCCGGCCGGGGCAACCACCGGTCCCGGTCCGCGGGAAGCGACGGGCACCGGGGGCCTCGCGTCCCGGCCGGCACGCCCGGCCACGACGTCGGCACGTCCCCGAGCAGCCGGTCCCGGAGCGCCAGCCCCGGCCCGCCGCTCTCCACGTCGAGCGGATGCAGGCAATCGATGAACTCGCTGGCCTCGCTCTCCGGCGGCATCAGGCGCGTCGGCTCGTCGAGGATCCGGTAGTAGAGACGCGCGTACAGGTCGCGGTCGGAGAGGTGCTCGGTGTTGAGGAGGAACACGCCGCTCGCGGCCAGCCCCTCGATCACCGTCCAGAGCTCGTCGTGCAGGTCACCCTCGTCGGCCAGGTCCTGCGGCGGGAACGGGACGATCGCGTGGGCCAGCAGCATGACCCGACCGTTCGTGGACTCGGCCATCTCGCAGTCGTAGACGATCGACCAGTGCACGCGCGATGCATCGTCGCCGCGCGCCTGCGCCTCGCGCACCAGGCCGTCGATGGCGCGCCGACGGGCCTCCAGCCGATCTTCGAAGAATCCGCGCACCTGCTCCGCCATCTGCGCCGCGCGTTCCGCCGACACGCCCTGCGACACCTGCCGACGACGCCCAACGCTTCGGGCACGCTCCGTTTCGCCGGCCCGCTCGTTGCACGCATCGATTCCCGATCCAAGGCACATGAGGGCCTCCTTCCGGTCCAGTCCCTGCGGCGCCGAAGGTAGGCGACCATCCGCGGAGGACCCGGGAAATCGGAACTAATTCGCGACGATCGCGCGGCGCAGATCCATCATGACCAGTGCACGCGCACGCCGGCCGCCGAGCCGTGCCGCATCCGGATCGCCATCAGCGCACGCTCGCCCGGAAGCAGCGAGATGGCGTTCGGCCCGCACTCGGCCCAGTTCCCGACGGGCTCGACCCAGAGGTCGCGCACGAGCGCGCGCGCCGTCACGCGTGCCAGTTGCCCGCCCATCCACGGCTCCACGCGCACCTCCACCTGCCCCGGGCTCCGCGCCGGCCGGCCCCGGTCCGGACCGAACCACCACCACCCGCGCAGGGGCGGACGATCCGGAAGCGGAACGTCGCGCCGCACCTGGTCCTCGTGGACGGCGACGTCGGCCACGAGGCACGCGGCCCCGTCGCCGGCCCCCGCCGCACCGAGTGCATCGACGACATCGATCGAGCGATCCACCGACCGCGGCTCCACGCGGACGGCACGCAGCGCCTCGGCGACCGTGCGGCCGGCGGCGTCCACGGCCCGCAGGCGCACCTTCGCGGACCAGCGGCTCGGGGCATCGTTGACGAGCACCACCCGAAGCCGGCGGCGTCCGTCGCCGTCCGGGGTGCCGACCGGCTGCACGGTGACCAACCGCGGCGCGGCCGCGCGCTGCACCGCGTGATACGCCGGCTTGGCGCGGCCCCGGCCGTCGATGATGCTCCAGCTGTGCCCGGTCCAGACGTCGTTGAGCTGCCAGAACAGGCTTCCCGCGTTGCGTTCGGGATTCGACCGCAACCATGCCACGTGGTCCTCCATCGCGCGCGCCTGCAGCGCCTGCGCCTGCCAGACCCACTCCGTGTCGTCGGCCGCCGGATGGAACTCGCCCGCCAGGAACGGTGCGTACTGCGCCGCATCTCCGCCCCACGCGCGCTGGCGGCGCTTCCACTCGGGCGAGCCGACCGACCACCCGTCCCCGAGCGCCTCGCGAAGGCTCTCGACGCACGCCGGCGACTGATGGCCGAACTCGCTGGTGAAGCGCGGGACCAGGTCGCGGCACGCGGCGAACTTCAGGTCCCAGGTGTGCCGATCTCCATGGTCGGGATCGTTCGCGTGGCGTTCCATGCTCCCGCTCCACGGACTGTCCGTCCAGTACGGGCGCGAGGGATCGAGCTCCGCGCACACCCGCGGGAGGATGCCCTGCCAGAAGCCGATGCCCCACGACTGCCCGGGGGCCAATCGCTCGCGGAAGCCCCACGATTGCCACGCGAGCACGTCCTCGTTGCCGCCGCACCACAGGACGACGGAAGGGTGCGCGCTCAGACGGGCGACCTGCTGCCGGGCCTCGCGCTCGACGAGCTCCGGCATCGGATCATCCTCGGGATAGGTGGCGCACGCGAACATGAAGTCCTGCCACACCAGGATGCCCATCTCGTCGCAGCGTTCGTAGAAGCGCGGGTGCTCGTAGATGCCGCCGCCCCAGACCCGCAGCATGTTCAGGTTGGCGAGCGCCGTGCGCTCGAGCAGCGCATCGATCGCGCCGTCGTCGCGCCCGCGCACCGGGAATGGCGATGCAGGAATCCAGTTGGCCCCCACCACCGGCACCGGACGCCCGTTCACCACGAAGCGGAATCGGCTGCCGTGCTCGTCGGCCTCGGTGTCGAGGGCGCAGCTGCGCAACCCGATCCTTCGCACTTCCCTCGATCGGCCGCCGTCCCGCGGCAGCGGCCGACCCGAGGCGTCGGCGGTCTCCACGTGCAGGGCGTGCAGGGGCTGCGGCCCCATGCCCCGCGGCCACCATCGGTCCGGGCGCTCCACCTCGAACGTCGCCACCGCCCGGCCGGCGGAATCGACCGGCACCGTCACCACCAGCTTCGCCGGACCGCGGCGGGCGGCGGACTGCGCACGTCCGGCAGCGGTCGGGTCCTCTCCCGATTCGCGCGGCGGCATGCGCAGCTCGGCCCGAACGTGCAGGCCGGCCCGCGCCGTCGAGCCCGGGGCGCACGCGAGCTCCACGTGGACATCGACACGCGCCCGCGCGGCATCGCAATGGACGACCAGCGGGCGGATCGAGTCGAGGCGCGCGACGCTCCAGCACTCCAGGCGCACGTCGCCGGGAATGCCCGACGTCGGCACCCGCGGGCCCCAGTCCCAGCCGAAGTTGCATGCGCTCTTGCGGATGAACGGGTACGGCGTCCAGTCGCCGTTCACCGGTCGCGGCCCAAGCCGGCGTTCCTCGCCGCGCACGAACGGCACCGGCGCGGCAACGGTCACCGTGACGGCGATTCCCGCGCGGCCCGACGCCATCGCGGCGCGCACCTGCGCCGTCACGTCGAACCTGCCCTCGATCCACTGGCTCCGCGACTCCCCCGCCTGCGCGCCGTCGACCTCCACGCGGGCCACGGTGTCGATCGACTCGAAGACGAGTTCCGCCACGTCCATGGAGGCGGCCGCCTGATCCACCGGAATCACCGCATGCCAGCGCCAGTCCGCGTGACCGACCCAGTCCTGCGCGGCCTCGCCGCCTGCCGCATCGATCGACGGGACGATGCCCGCGCGCTCGAGGTCAAGGTGCACGCATCCCGGCACCGTGGACGGGAACGAGCGCCCCACGATGCCGGCCGGGGCGTCGGCGTGGGAACACGCCGTGCACGTCACGGCCCACGCGCTCGGTTCGGGACGGATGACCAGCATGCGCGCGGGACGCTACCGCACCGAGCCGTCGTCGGAGTCGTCGGGACGGAACGAACGCAGGTCGCGACGCAGCCGGAGGAAGTCGCGGATGCCGCCGATCGTGAACCACGCGGTCACCGCGGTGCTGGCCGCCAGGATGAACCATGACCACCCCTGCCACCAGGCCGACCACTGTTCATCGGTCACCGGCCGGCCGGACGATTGCCGCCACAGGAGCCATGGCGTCCCCACCACGAACAGCGCCGTGAAGGCCAGCGGCCAGGAGAGCGTCAGGTACGCGACGAACCGGTCCCAGCCCCGGTACTGGCGGTCGAACCCCAGCTTCTCCATGAACGTCCGCGGCGCCTCGTCAAGCGATGCATCGCCCTCGACGCGCCACCTGCCGCGATGCAGCATGCGCTCCAGGTCGAAGCGCCGCATGCCCCCGGCCAGGCTCACGCCGACGTAGGCGGCGCAGCTGGCCATCATCGCGACGAAGCTCAGCTCCATGCCGGTCACGTTCGCGCGGATCCAGCCGAACGCGCCGGCGGCCCACGCACCCGCGGCCGGCTCGGGCGCGGCCATCGCCTCGACCCAGGCGGCCGGCGCATTCAGCACCATGAGTCCGGGGACCGAGATCCCGATCCCCGCCAGCATCGCCGCCCACGCGCCGCCGACGGTGCCCCACCGCGTGTACAGGCCGCCGATGATCGCGGCACCGCCGCCGGCGACGAAGATGCTCCCCGTGAGCGCGCCGTACATGGCGATGTACTCGCCGGGCTGCCAGTGCAGGCTGAAGAAGAAGGCGAAGATCGCGACGCCCAGCACCGCCGCCTTCAGGAGCACGAGCTGCGCACGCGGCGACATGGGGCGCTTGCGGAACGGCAGCACCACGTCCTGCACGAAGATGCTCGACCACGAGTGCAGGTACGCCTCGTCGGTGCTGATGGCCGCGCCGAGCATCGCGGCCACCACCAATCCGAGCAGTCCCGTCGGCAGCATCACCCCCAGCGCAAGCGGCACGCGCATCTCGGCCCGCAGCGCCTCCGTGGGCTGCGCGGCGATCAGTTCCTGGAGCCCGGCCGAGGCGGCCGCGTGCTCGGGATGCGTCAGGAACGCCCGCACCGCCAGGGGCACCAGCACCGTCACCAGCATCAGCGTCCGGTACCGCCAACCGTTCAGGAGCTGCCCCATGCGCGCCTCGTGCGCGTCGCGCGCGGCACTGTTGTAGCCCTGGTCGCCTTGCCACGCACGGCAGGCGTAGAAGAGGATGAACGCGCTGATCAGCCAGTAGACGACGTTGAAGTTCTGCTCCTCCTGGAGGCCCAGCGGGTTCAGCATGCTCTTGCCCGCGGGCAGCAGCAGCATGGTCTCCTCGAGCTGCGGCCACGGGAAGCTCAGCAGGACCCACCAGCACAGCGTCACGAACGTGCAGAAGCAGAACACCCCCTGGAAGAAGTCGGTCACCAGCACCGCCAGCATCCCGCCCGCGAACACCATGAACACGGCGAACGCCAGCAGCACCGCCATCACCGCGGGGAAGGTGGGCACGGTGGCGCCCAGGAACCCGAACTGGTCGGGGAGCCCGAGCATCGCCACGAAGAACCGCGCCGTCACCCCGGGGAAGATGGCGTAGTTGAGGATCCCCGAGATGAACGCGACCACGCCGCTGAACACGCGGAACCGCCTCGAGTAACGCATCTCGAAGAACTGCGCGAGCGTCATCGCGCGCGTCTCGCGGAACCGGTAGATCACCCACCCGGTGGCCGCCAGCACCACCAGCGACGGCCCCTCCAGGTATCCCCACCAGTACTGGGTGAACCCCACGTCGTAGCCGAGCTGGAAGTACCAGACCAGCGTGATGACGCCCACCTGCGCCATGTTGTACGAGACGGTCAGCAGGTACCGCCCGGCCAGCCGGTTCGCGCTCAGGAACCCGCTGACGCTCCGCGCGAACCGCCGCATGCTCCACGCGCTCGCCGCCAGGGCCGTGACGAACATCGCCACGATCGCCCAGTCGACGATCCCGAGCCTCACGCCCCTGCCCCGGCGAACTGCGCGCGCAGGGTCACGATGCCGAACGGCCGAACCGCGAGGCGCGTGACCCCGGCCGCGGCATCGTGCTCGAAACCGGCCAGGTCGACCGGCCGCTCGAAGAGGTCGGTCGGCTGGACGGCCTCCGTCGGGAATCCCCACCGGACCTCGGCCGTGCCCGCGCCGCCGCGCACCTCGACCAGGCGCAGGGCGCAGCCGCCCGGCTCCTCGGCGGGCTTCAATGCCGCCACCTCCAGGTGCCCGGCGCCCGTGCACGCGACGCGGACGCCCTGCCATCCGTCGCGCACGCCGGCACCGTCCGCGCGCGCCGCGCCGCGCAGCTCCATCCCGACGAGCGGGTGGTTCAGCCGCTCGGCCTGGGCGTCCACGCCGGCGGCGCGCCAGCAGCCATCGTGCACCATCAGCGAGTAGGTGAACCGATGGTGTCCGCGATCCGCGGTCGGGTCGGGGAAGTTCGGCGCCTTGAGGAGGCTCAGCCCGAGCACGCCATGGCGCGCGCTGCGCCCGAACTTGCCGTCGTCGAGCACCGCCACGCCCAGGCCCGGCTGCGAGAGGTCCATCCAACTGTGTCCGGGCACCTCGAACTGCGCGCGTTCCCAGCCGGTGTTGTCGTGCGTCGCCCGCTCGACGTGCCCGAACTGGATGCCGAAAGTGGCGCGCCGCGCGCGCACCGCGCACGGGAACAGGGCACGCAGCAGCACCTGCTCCTCGCGCCAGTCGACGTCGGTGACGATGTCGACGCGCGGGCAGCCCGCCACCAGGCGGTACCGCTGCACGATGCGGCTCGCCCGGCCGAGCGGCCGTTCCACGCAGATCTCGCCCTCGATCGGCCCGCGCGACGTGAGCGTGATCCGTTCCGCACGCCCCATGACGCGCGTCGCCTGCTCCTGGTAGTCGCGGTCGATGTCCCATGCCTCCCAGCGGCGCGGGCGGTCGACGTACGTGACCAGCTGGTTCATGGGCTGCGGGGCGCCGAGCTCGTCCGGGGCGTTCGCGAGAGCGCCGTCCGCGCGGCGAAGCTCGGCGATCCGGCCCTCGTCGTCGATCGTCACCGCGAGGAACCCGTTGGCGAGCGTGCGCTCGCCGATCGCCCGCACCTCGTGCCCCGCGGGCACCGCCGCGCGCGCCGAAGGATCGACCACCTTCACGCCGAGCGCCGGAACGTCGACGCAGAGCACCGTGCCGTCCTCGGTCGCGATGGTCCCGGTCTGCGTCACCGAGCACGGGTTGAACACCGCGATGCGCGCGTCGCCGTCCCCGCCCGCCCCCTCGCCCGCCGCCACCGCGCCCGCGAGCCAGCGCATGCCGTCGCCCACGGCGCGCACGGCGTCGCGGCGCACCTCGTCCATCTGCGCGCGGGCGTCGTCGTACACCTCGCGGATCGAGCTGCCCGGCAGGATGTCGTGGAACTGGTTCAGGAGCACCGTCTTCCACGTGCCGTCGAGCGACGCGCGCAGCGCCTCGGCCGCGCCCGCGTCGCCGGTGCATCCCGCACGCATGCACGCGAGCGCCTCGGCGAGCCGAAGCGTGCACTCGGCGCGACGGTTCGCCTCCTTGATCCACGCCTGGCTCGTGTACGTGCCGCGGTGCAGCTCGAGGTACAGCTCGCCGTCCCACGCGCGCACGTCCTGCCCGGCGCGCCGGAGCGCGCGATGCGCCTCGTGCAGGTCCTCGCAGAAAGCGTGCACGCTCTTCTGCTCCGTGCGCGGCAGTCCCTCGCACCGCGCGGCCACGTTCGCGCGCTCGACCTGCTCGGCGGTCGGGCCGCCGCCGCCGTCGCCGAACCCGTAGGGCTGCAGGTACGCGGGGATGCGCGCGCCGTCGAGCTCGGTGAGCGTGCGCACGCCGTGCTGGAACTCGCGTGGCTCGATCGCGCTGTTGTAGTTGTGCCCGGGCGTCAGGTGCGAGAGCACCTCGGTGCCGTCGAGCCCGCGCCAGCGGAACGTGACGTTCGGGAACCGGTTCGACTCGCACCAGCTCATCTTGTTGGTGATGAAGGTGTCGATCCCCGCCTGCGCCATGATCTGGGGCAGGCTCGCCGGGAAGCCGAAGGTGTCGGGCAGGTACAGGAACCGCTGGGGCGCGGCGTCGCCGAAGCGCGAGCGCCACCATGCGCACCCGTGCAGGATCTGCCGCACGAAGCTCTCGCCCGAGGGGCACGTGCAGTCGGGCTCGATCCACATGGCGCCCGCGGCCTCCCACCGGCCCTCGGCGACCCGCGCGGCGATCTGCGCGAAGAGCTCGGGCGACCGCTCCTCCACCCACGCGTACTGCTGCGCCTGGCTGCAGAGGAAGTGAAAGTGCGGGTACCGCTCCTGCAGGCGGAGCACGTTGGCGAAGGTGCGCAGGCACTTGCGCTTGGTCTCGGCGACGGGCCAGAGCCACGCGGTGTCGATGTGCGCGTGGCCCACGGCGTCGCACGTGACGGGCGATGCCGGGCCGCGCCCCATCAGGAGGCCCGCGAGCTCCCAGAAGAGCGAGCTGCACGCCGCGTGCATGGCGGCCGGCGTGCCGCGCACGGGAATGCGCGCCATCAGCGCGCGCAGACCGCGGTCGAGTTCGTGCGCGCGCGGCTCGTGCTCGGCGAGCGTCGCGAGCAGCTTGCGAGCGGTGTCGAATCCCTGCGCGAACCGCCACACGGCCTCGTCGACCGCCACCAGCTCGGCGGACTCCAGCCGCCCGGGGTTCGACTCGCGCCAGCGCGCGTGGTGCTCGGGGCTCTCCCACCAGAAGGTGCTCACTCCGAGCGGCAGGTTGCACGCGGCCTCGACCAGGAGGTCGACCGACGCACCCTCCGGCGCGCGGTCCCAGAGGAACGCGAGGTCGCGGTACGGGTCGAACCCTTGGTACGGGACGCCGTCCTTCCAGAGGAGCGCCTCGGTGCCCGGCGAGAACCGCAGCGCCACGCGCTTGCCCGCCATCGACGCCGGCAGCTCGCCGCGCAGGCGGAACCACGCCGAGCTCCACACGGGCCCCCAGCGCCACCCGAGCTCGACGGGCCTGAACGCCTGCCCCGCGGCGACGTCGGGCGTCACCCGGTCCGGCGTCTGCCAGACCGAGGCCGCCAGCGGCGCCCGCACCGGGAACGCGGCCGGCAGCAGGAGCTCCGAAACGAAGTTCTCGAAGCGGATGGCCGCGTACTGCAGGTCGGGAAGCACGCGGGGGAGTCTACGGATGCGTGATCAGCCGCACGGCCCCCAGCTTGCGAGCACCGCCCCGAGATCGGCACCGTCGATCACGCCGTTGCGGTCGATGTCGGCGGCCGCGTCGGTCACGCCCGATCCCCAGCCGTTCAGCACGCGGCCGAGGTCGCTGCCCGAGACCACCCCATCGCCGTCCACGTCCGACGAGCAACCCATGACGAGCTCGTTCGTGTGCGGGATCCACTGGCGCCCGCTCGACGTCGGCCCGATGCCGCCGGGGAGCACGAATCGGTCGCGGTGCACGTCGAACGCCATGTTCGTGTACCCGCGAGCCGGCCCCTGCAGGCTGCACTCCGACCACGCGCCGCCGCGCCAAGTCCATGTGCTTGAGTACTCGACCTCGCCGCAGCAGGTCGTCCCGCCGTGGAACACGACCTGCTGGCGGATGGAGTCCCAGGCCATGTTGGCGACGTAGCGCGCGGGACCGGTCTGCGTGACGAGGGTCCACGCGGAGCCGTCCCACGTCCAGGTATCATTCCGGTTGAAGAAGTAGAATCCGCCGTGAAGCACGCAACGCTCACGGACGGGGTCGTAGACCATCTTGTGCGCATAGCGACGACCGATCGGGCTTCCGCCGAATCCCTGCCAGCTTCCCGTCGACGGGTTCCACTCACGGGTGTCGTCCAGGAGGAAGCTCCCGTTGTAGCCGCCGTGGATCACGAGGCGGTCGCGCTTCCAGTCGTAGGCCATCGCGACGTAGGCGCGCCCGCCGATGGTGTCGTTGGCGATGAGCGTGAGCGCCGATCCGTCCCACTTCCAGAGGCGGTCGTCGTATCCGCCGCCGCCGAAGATCCACGTGACCCTCCGGTTCCGGTCGTAGGCCATCGCGTCCACGCCATCGAGCAGCGGCTCGGTCCAGCGGACGGTCCACGCCTCGCCGTCCCACGCCCAGAGCTTCCCGCCGGACTGTGTCAGCGTCTCGCGGCGGAACTCGTCGTACGCGATCGCGACCGATCCCGGCGAGTCGGTGTCCGCGACGAGCCACGACTCGCCGCAAGTGTCCTGCGCAAGAACGGGACCGCACGCAACGCACGGGATCACCAATGCCACCCACGAAAAGGACTTGAACTCGATCATCGAAGATCCCCGAAGCGCCCGCTCGCCAAACCGGACTTGGGCGATTCGCCCGACGCTCGGGCTGCCCTGGCGAGAGTTTTGAATCACGGTACCGCGCCTCCGACCGCGGTCAAGCGCGACTCGACTACTCGGATGAGTCATAACATCGTGCGTGATGTCGAGAGCCGCCCGAATCCGCGAAGAATCCACAAAATCCGTGCGTTATCGACCAAGGTGCCGGGCGCAATATTCCGCGCCGCGATTCCTTGCCCGCATCCCGATCCGGGATACATTGCCGATGTCGGAGGAGTCGAAAAGGGACACAACTTGCCTTTCCCTCCTCCCTTCCTCAAAGGGAGTAATGCACCCGGCGGGCTCATCCCCGCCGGGTGTTCTTTTTGCGTTACTTCCCTTCGCCGCGCCGCTCACCCGTTCCCGGTGCCGTCCAGGCGCCGCCCCTCGGCGGCCCGCTCGTCGTCGGCCTTGAGCTTCGCCTCCAGGGCGGCGTCACCGCGCTCCTGGCGCTGCACCGCTCGCCACGCCAGCACGCCGATCACGGCCATGCCGGCGATCGCCGCCAGCATCAGTCCGATGCCGCCCACGGGCTCGCGCGCCGCCTCTGCGGCCGGCTCGATCACGCCTTGAACCCGTCCTTGCGCAGCTGACGGACGCGCGCCTGCAGGCTGTCGCCGGGGCACGCGGTGCGCGCGCCCGGCCATTCGCGGTGCGTGCGCACGTTCGCGGCGGGGATCCCGTAGCGCGCGCGCAACTGCGCCACGGTCCGGTTGAGCGCCGCCACCTGCGCATCGCTCGGCGACTGCAGGACGAAGTTCCCCATGCACATGACGCCCACGTTGTTCTCGTTGCACTTCGACACGTGCGCGCCCTGCCAGCGCGTCACGTCGCGGCCCTGCCACACCACGCCCTCGCGGTCGATGATGTAGTGGTAGCCGATGTCCCCGAAGCCGCGGCCGCGGTGCCCGGTGCGAATCCACTCCAGGCGCGCCTTTGCCTCGGACGTGGTCTTGCCCCAGTACGGCGTCATTCCGTCGTGGTGCACGGTGATCCACTTGGGCGGCAGCATCCGGTCCATGCCGGAGTAGTCGGCCTTCGCCCGCGTCCACTCGGTGCGCGGGCGCGCGAAGGGCACCGGCCCGGGAATGCAGACCTCCGGCTTGGCGGCGACGGCCGGGGCCGACGCCCTGGCACCCGCGGGCGGCGCCGGCGCGGGCGGCGTGCACACGGCTCCCGGGGGCATGTCGGGCTCCGCATCGGGAATCGCGCACCAGTCGATGCCGGGCAAGCGCCCCGCCGCCACCTGGGCGGAGCGGCTCGATGCGCACCCGGCCACGAACATGGCGCCGAAGAACACGAAGGTGCGACGCGCCAGCGAAGCGCCGCGGTCCGCCGCCTCGTCGAGGGCACCGTTGCGCTGCATGCCCGATGGCGTGTCACGTGGGGTCATGGGAGCATCCTTGCGGCAAGGCCCGGAGGGGCCCGGACAACCACCTGTACGCCCGCCCTGCGGGCCGGGATCGCCGCGTCCATCCATGGATCGGCAGTGCCTCGACGGCCGCTTCAGTTTACGCGTCTCTCCGGACCGCGGGCACGCTCCGAAATCCCGCAAAACCAACAGGGTGAACGGGGGGTTCGGGTACACTTTCCCTCCTACCGCAATGCCTGAGACCACCCCCACTCCCGAGGCCCGGAGCGCCTCGTCCGCCGCGTCCCAGAACGGGGCTCCGGCGGCCGAGGACTACACGTCGTCCACCATCCAGGTCCTGGAGGGGCTCGAGGCCATCCGCAAGCGCCCCGGCATGTACGTCGGCGGCGCCGGCCCCGAGGGCCTGCACCACCTCGTCTACGAGTGCGTCGACAACTCGATCGACGAGGTGATGGCCGGCTACGCCACCGAGGTGCTGGTGACGATCGGCGTGGACGGCAGCTGCACGGTGCAGGACGACGGCCGCGGCATGCCGGTCGACCCGATGAAGCACGACAACCCGGCGATCGACGGTCGCCCGGCGGTCGAGGTGATCCTCACCGAGGTCCACGCCGGGGGCAAGTTCGACGGCAACGCGTACAAGGTGTCCGGCGGCCTGCACGGCGTGGGCATCAAGTGCGTGAACGCCCTCAGCGAGTGGACCGAGGTCGAGGTCGACAAGGGCACGAAGACCCACCGCATCGCCTTCGCGCGCGGGGCGGTCACCGAGCCGCTCCACGTCGTCCGCGAACGCCCGGCCGGCGGCCGCAACGGCACCCGGATCAGCTTCAAGCCCGACCACGAGATCTTCGCGGACACCAACTTCCAGTTCGAGCGCCTGGAGCACCGCCTGCGCGAGCTCAGCTTCCTGAACCCGGGGGTGCGCATCGTGCTGCGCGACGAGCGCGTCGATGCCGACGGCAAGCTCCGCGAGGTGGTCTTCCATGCCGCCGACGGCCTGGCCGGGTACGTGCGCCACCTCAATTCCGCCAAGAACCCGCAGGGGCCGGTCATCGCCGTCACGCGCGAGGACGCCGAGACCGGCATGCGCGCCGACGTGGCGATGCAGTACACGGACGCGATGAACGAGCTGCTGCTGGCGTTCGGCAACAACATCCCGAACCGCGACGGCGGCACCCACGTCACCGCCTTCAAGCAGGCGCTCACCGTGGCCATCAACGGCTACGCGCGCCGCAACGGCATCTTCAAGGACGGCAAGGACCAGGTCACCGGCGAGGACCTGCGCGAGGGCCTCACCGCGATCGTCAGCGTCAAGCTGCGCAACCCGACGTTCAACAACCAGACCAAGGAGAAGCTCCTCAACCCCGAGGTCGGTCCCTTCGTGAGCGGCGCGCTCAACGAGCTGCTCGGCGCCTGGCTCGAGGAGCACCCCGCCGAGGCCAAGGGCATCTGCAACCGGGCACGGCTCGCCGCCGAGGCGCGCGAGGCCGCGCGCAAGGCACGCGAGCTGATCAAGCGAAAGGGCGCCCTCGACTCCGGCGGCATGCCGCACAAGCTGGCGGACTGCTCGAGCAACGACGTCGAGCGGACCGAGCTCTTCATCGTCGAGGGCGACAGCGCAGGCGGCAGCGCCAAGGGCGGCCGCGACCACGTGCACCAGGCGATCCTGCCGCTTCGCGGCAAGCTCCTCAACGTCGAGCGCGCGCGCCTCGACAAGGTGCTCGGCTTCGAGGAGATCCGCACGCTGATCCAGGCGCTGCAGTGCGGCATCGGCGAGGACTTCGACGCCGCCAAGCTGCGCTACGGCCGCGTCATCATCATGACCGACGCCGACGTCGACGGCAGCCACATCCGGACCCTGCTCCTCACGTTCTTCTTCCGCCAGATGCCCGAGCTGGTCAAGCGCGGCCGCATCTACATCGCGCAGCCGCCCCTCTACCAGGTCGCGCGCGGCAAGCAGGCGGAGTACGTGCTGAACGACCGCGAGATGGGCGACACGCTCGTCGACCTCGCGCTCAAGCACTGCTCGCTGGCGGTCCGCGACGCCTCGGGGGAGCCAGAGCACGAGATCCCCGCCGAGCGCGTGCGCCCGTTGGTGCGGACGCTCAACCGGCTGGACGAGCTGGTCACCGTCTCGCAGCGGCGCGGCATCCCGTTCACGCGGCTCCTGGCCGCACGGCAGGACGACCCCACGGGCGAGGGCCATCTTCCGGGGTGGCAGGTGACGTGGGCCGGCGGCGACGCCCTGTTCTTCACCGAGGCCGACGCCATGCGCTTCATGGGCGAGCAGGGCCTCGAGCTCGCCGACCCGTCCCGCCCCGCACCGCCGGCTCCCGCGGCGCCCGGTTCCCCCGCGCCGCGCCCCGCCCAGCTGCGGGCGCTCCACGAGAACAAGGAGCTCGAGCGCCTGTTCGGGGTGCTGGCCGCCGAGCGCATCGCGATCGACGATTGGGCGCTGGTGCAGGAGGAGAGCGTCACGGGCGAGCGCCTCCCCACGCGGTACGCCTGGAAGGTGCGCAACGAGAAGGACGGCAGCACGTCGTTCGCCGAGGCCGCCAACGTGCCCAGCATCCTGAGGGTGCTGCACGAGGTCGGCCGCCGCGGCATCGAGGTCAAGCGCTTCAAGGGCCTGGGCGAGATGGAGGCCGAGCAGCTCTGGGAGACCACCATGGATCCCGCGCGCCGCACCCTGCTGCGCGTCAGCTGGGACGCCGCCAGCGAGGCCGACCAGCTGTTCTCGATCCTGATGGGCGAGAACGTCGATCAGCGGCGCGCCTACATCGAGAAGCACGCGCTCGAGGTCAAGAACCTCGACGTCTAGCCCGCGATCGCGCCCGCGTCGCGGAACCCGCGGTCACGCAGCTGGCACGCATCGCACCGGCCGCACGGCTCGCCGCCGGCGCCCGGGTCGTAGCAGCTGACGGTGCGCTCGAGCGGCACGCCCAGCTCGCGACCGCGCCGGACGATCGCCGCCTTGGAGAGCTCCAGGAGCGGCGTGCGCACCCGCACCCAGCGCTCGCCCCGCTCCAGCGCCTCGACGCCGGCACGCGTGGCCAGGTTCGCCAGCCGCTCGAACGCCTCGACGAACGCCGGCCTGCAGTCCGGGTAGCCCGAGTAGTCGATCGCGTTCACGCCGATGCCGATGTCGCGGGCGCCGATCGCCTCGGCCATGGCCAGCGCATGCGACAGGAACACCGTGTTGCGGGCCGGCACGTAGGTCACCGGTATCCCGCGTCCCCCGTCGGGGTCCTGGTCCTTCGGAACGTCGATGTCCGCCGTGAGCGCGCTCGCGCCGAACGCCCGCAGGTCGATGCGCGCCACCCGATGGCTGACCGCCCCGATCGCCGCCGCGAGCTCCGCCGCGCGCTCGAGTTCCACGCGGTGCCGCTGGCCGTAGTCGAAGCTCAGCGCGTGGCAGTCGAAGCCCTCGGAGCGCAGGTGCGCGAGCACGACGGCCGAGTCCATCCCTCCGGACAGCAGCACCACGGCGGGCGGACGCGCGCTCATGCCGGGCTGGCCACCTGCTCGAGGACCTGCTGCAGGATCCGGCGCGTGGTCTGCACGTCGCCCTGGTGCATGTACGTCCGGCTCACCACGCGGTGCGCGCACACCGGCAGCACGTTGCCGACCACGTCGTCCGGGATGCAGTGGTCGCGGCCGGCCAGGAGCGCCGTGGCGCGGGCCGCCTGAGCCAGCGCGAGCGAGCCGCGCGGGCTGACCCCCACCTGCAGCTCGTCGTGGGTGCGGGTGGCGGTGGCGATGGCGATGCAGTAGTCGACCAGCGCACGGTCCATGCGGACCGAGTCGACCCGCTCCTGCAGCTCCACCAGTTGCGACCCGGACATGACCGGTCGAAGGTCGCGGAGCGTGGTGCGCGCCGGTTGACGCAGCAGGATCCTGCCCTCGTCCTCGGGGCTCGGGTAGCCGAGCGCGATCCGCATCAGGAACCGGTCAAGCTGGTTCTCCGGGAGGAAGTACGTGCCCTCGAACTCGTAGGGGTTCTGCGTCGCCACCACGATGAACGGGCTGGGCAGCGGGTGCACCACGCCCTCGGCGCTCACGGTGCCCTCGGCCATCGCCTCGAGCAGCGCGCTCTGCGTGCGCGGGGTGGCGCGGTTGATCTCGTCGGCGAGCACGACGTTGGCGAACACCGGGCCGCGCCGGAACTCGAACGCATCGCGGTCCCGCAGGTACACGCTGACGCCCGTCACGTCCGAGGGGAGCAGGTCCGGGGTGCACTGGATGCGCGAGAACGTGCAGTCGATGCTCCGCGCGAGCGCGTTGGCCAGCACCGTTTTGCCCACGCCCGGCACGTCCTCGATCAGCACGTGCCCTCGCGCCAGCACGCACACCAGCAGTCGGTCCACCGCCTGCCGGTTGCCCATGTAGACGCTGGCGACGTTCTCTCGGAGGCGCTGGAGGGTGGCGACGTCGGTCATGCGCTGCCCTCGCGGGCCTTCAAGTATATGTTCACGACCCATGCAGGCCGCGCACCCATCCGACGACGGCCCCGTGCTGGACGTGCACGCGAAGTGCACGCGGTGCGGCTACGACCTGCTGGGACAACGCGTGCTGGGACCCTGCCCCGAGTGCGGACTCGCGGTGGTCACCACCCTGGCGCAGTCCGCGGACGCGGAGGTCGCGTACCTGGCCATGCCGGACCGGCCCGTCGACGCGGCCAACGCCCTGGTCGCCGCCACCGTCGCTCCCTTGGTCGCGCTGCTGCTGCAGGCCTCGGGGCCGGCGCTGCGCGTGGTGGACGCGCTGGCCGGACGCGGATCCTCCTTCCCGTCGCAGGTCGAGCGCCCATCATGGCTGGTGGCGGGGCTGGCGACCGGCGCGGCCTCGATCCTGGTCGCACGCGGATTGGGTGAGCAACGCAATCCGACGGTGCGCGCTGCCCTCGGGGCGGGCCGCGTGCGACTCCTCACGGGATCGCTCGGCGCCTGGTCCGTGGCGCTCCTCGCCGGATTCGGCCTGTCGCTCGGGCCCATGGGCGCGGCACGGAGCTGGACCGACGTGGTGCTCGCCGCGCAGCTCTTGCCAGCGGCGATCGCGCTCGTGACGCTGTCGCCGGTCATTGCTCGCCTGGGTGCGCTGAGCCGCGCGTACCGGGAGGCACGGCACGGCCGGCAAAGCGCGGACCTGGTGTCGGTCACGCTCGTGGCGGGCGTGACGTTGCTCGTGGCACTCCCGGCCCTGCGCGGCATCGCCGGCGAGGAAGCCGCGCTCGTGGGGTCCATCGTCGCCGCGTTCATGTGGATCATCACCCTGCTCGGCTTGGCCTACCTGGTGGCGAATGGTTGGGTGGTGGCGCAGGCCCTGCGCCGGCCGCGGATCGATCCCCGCCGCTTCCGGTAGCGCTGCCGTTCTGGCAGGGGTCCGCGGGCCGACGGCCACCGCATGGCGCCTCCGGCGGTCGAGCCGCGGAAGTTCGCAAGTCCATTTCCGACATACATTTGCGACCAATCCAGCGCACGACGGTGCATCCGTCGCGGATTGGCACGGCTCTTGCTCCCCTCCCGAGACGCACGCTCGACGCTTCTGCGTCCGGCGACCAGCCCAACGGACTGATCCAAGACCGCGACCTGAACACGCACCCTTCGGAGAATTGACCCATGGCAGTGAAGGACCTGGCCTTTGACACCGACGCCCGCAAGCAGCTGCTCGCCGGAGTCGAGAAGCTCGCCGCCGCCGTCAAGAGCACCCTCGGCCCCCGTGGCCGCAACGCCGTGCTCGACCGCAGCTGGGGCGGCCCCAACGTGACCAAGGACGGCGTCAGCGTCGCCGAGGAGATCGAGCTGCGCAACAAGGTCGAGAACATGGGAGCCAAGCTCGTGAAGGAGGCCGCCAGCAAGACCTCCGACGACGCGGGCGACGGCACCACCACCGCCACCGTCCTCGCCGAGGCCCTCTTCAAGGCCGGTCTCCGGCAGCTCGCCGCGGGTGCCGAGCCGAACACGCTGATCCGTGGCATGCGCCGCGCGGTCGACGCGGTGGTCGCCGAGATCAAGTCCAGCGCCAAGCCGGTCGCCCAGGTCAGCGGCGGCATCGCGGCCGTGGCCACCATCAGCGCCAACAACGACGCCGAGGTCGGCAAGATGATGGCCGAGGCGTTCCGGAAGGTCGGCAAGGACGGGGTCATCACCGTGGAGGAAGGCAAGGGCCTGGAGACCGTCGTCGACGTCGTCGAGGGCATGCGCTTCGACCGCGGCTACCTCAGCCCCAACTTCGTGACCGACGCCGAGAAGATGCGCGTCGAGATGGACAAGGCGCTCGTCCTGGTGTTCGAGGACAAGATCGAGAGCGTCTCCAAGCTCGTGCCCTTCCTCGAGAAGGTGGTCGCCAGCAAGAAGCCGCTCCTCATCATCGCCGAGGACGTGTCCGGCGAGGCGCTCAGCACGCTGGTGATCAACAAGCTGCGCGGCGTCCTGCAGGTCTGCGCCGTCAAGGCCCCGGGCTACGGCGACCGCCGCAAGGCCATGCTCGAGGACATCGCGATCCTCACCGGCGCCAAGCCGATCATGAAGGACCTCGGCATCGAGCTCGACACCGTGACCCTCGCCGACCTCGGCCAGGCCAAGAAGCTCGAGATCGACAACGAGAACACCACGATCATCGAGGGTGCCGGAAGCACCGCGACGATCAAGTCGCGCTGCGAGCAGATCCGCCGCGAGATCGACTCGACCGAGAGCGACTACGACCGCGAGAAGCTCCAGGAGCGCCTCGCCAAGCTCGCGGGCGGCGTGGCGCAGATCAAGGTCGGCGCGGCCAGCGAGTCCGAGCTCAAGGAGAAGAAGGGCCGCGTCGAGGACGCCCTGCATGCCACCCGCGCGGCGATCGCCGAGGGCGTGCTGGCCGGCGGCGGCACCTCCTTCGTGCGCGCCCTGCCCGCGCTCAAGAAGCTGCGGGCACAGCTCGAGGGCGACGAGCAGTCGGGCGTGGACCTGGTCGCCGAGGCCCTGGAGGTCCCGCTGCGCACCATCGCCGACAACGCTGGCGAGAAGGGCACCGTGGTGGTGGCCAAGGTCAAGGACATGAAGGGCAACGAGGGCTTCAACGCCCTCACCCGCCAGTACGGCGACCTGGTCGCCGACGGCGTCATCACCCCGGCCAAGGTCGACCGCTGCGCGCTGCAGAACGCCTGCAGCGTGGCCGCGCTGCTCCTGGCCGCCGACTGCATCGTCACCGAGAAGCCCCAGCCCGCCGACGAAGGCGCCGGCCATGGCCATGACCACGGCGGCGGCATGGGCGGAATGGGCGGCATGGGCGGAATGGGCGGAATGGGCGGAATGATGGGCATGTGAAGCCCCGCCCCGGACCCCCGACGCCACAACTCATCGAACAGACACGACCGATTCGCACGACACACACGGAGACACCATCACCATGAGCACCACCCAGGTTCGTCCCCTCGAAGACCGCGTCCTCGTCAAGCCCCTCGACGCGGAGACCAAGACCGCCAGCGGCATCTTCCTTCCCGAGAGCGCCAAGGAGCGCCCGATGCAGGGCAAGGTCGTCGCGACCGGCCCCGGCAAGATGCTCGACAACGGCACCCGCATGTCCATGCTGGTGAAGAAGGGCGACACCGTCGTGTTCGGCAAGTACGCCGGCACCGAGGTCGAGATCAAGAACGTGAAGCACATCATCGTGCGCGAGAGCGAGCTCCTCGGCGTCCTCGACGCCTGATCGCGGAACCGCACGCACCCACCACGAAAGGCAGTCCGACATGGGCAGCAGCAAGCAGATGAAGTTCACCACCGGCGCGCAGGCGGAGCTCAAGAAGGGCGTCGACGCCATCGCGCAGGCCGTCGCCGTGACCATGGGGCCGACCGGCCGCAACGTGGTCATCGCGAAGAGCTGGGGCAACCCGCACGTCACCAAGGACGGCGTCACCGTCGCCAAGGAAGTCGAGCTGGCCGAGCCGTTCGCGAACATGGGCGCGCGCATGGTCCAGCAGGTGGCCAAGAAGACCGCCGACGTCGCCGGCGACGGCACCACGGCGGCCACGGTGCTCGCCGCGGCGATCTTCAACGGCGGCCTCCGCTTCATCGCCACCGGCGCCAACGCCGTGGCCGTGCAGCGCGGCATCAACGACGCGGCGGCGGTGGCGTGCGAGGCCATCAAGGCCAGCGCCCGCAAGTGCGCCGGCAAGACCGACCTGGTGAAGGTGGCCACCGTCAGCGCCAACCATGATGCGGCGCTCGGCGAGATCATCGCCGAGGCGATCAGCAAGGTCGGCCACGACGGCGTGGTCGAGGTCGAGGAGGCCAAGGGCTGGGAGACCACGCTTGACTACGTCGAGGGCATGAGCTTCGACAAGGGCTACATCTCCCCGTACTTCGTGACCGACGCCAAGAAGGCCGAGTGCGTCCTGGAGAACCCGTACATCCTGGTGTACGAGAAGAAGATCGGCAACCTCGCCGACTTCCTGCCGCTCCTGAACAAGGTGGCCACGGCCCAGAAGCCGATCCTGGTCATCGCCGAGGAGGTCGAGAACGAGGCGCTGGCCGCGCTGGTGGTGAACCGGCTGCGCGGCGTCCTGCAGATCTGCGCCGTCAAGGCACCCGGCTTCGGCGACCGCCGCACGGCCATGCTCGGCGACATCGCCGTGCTGACCGCCGGCACGTTCTTCAGCTCCGACACCGGCCGCACCCTTGAGTCCATCGAGCTCTCCGAGCTCGGCCGCGCCCGCAAGGTGGTCATCACCAAGGACGAGACCGTCATCGTCGAGGGCGCCGGCAAGAAGAAGGACATCGAGGCCCGGATCGCCCAGGTCCAGGCCGCGCACGACCGCTCCACGAGCGACTACGACCGCGAGAAGCTCCAAGAGCGCATCGCCAAGCTCGGCGGCGGCGTCGCCATCCTGAACGTGGGCGGAGCCACCGAGGTCGAGATGAAGGAGCGCAAGGACCGCGTCGACGACGCCCTGCATGCCGCCCGTGCGGCGGCCAAGGAGGGCTACGTGCCCGGCGGCGGCGTCAGCTTCCTGCGGGCCATCGAGGCCGTGCAGGCGGCCCGCGGCAAGGCCAAGGGCGACGAGCGCTTCGGCTTCGACATCATCGCCGAGGCGTTGCGCGCCCCGGCGCGGCAGATCGCCACCAACGCCGGCGTCGACGGCGACCTGGTGTGCGAGCGCGTGCTCGAGCGCCAGGGCGCGTGGGGCTACAACGCCGCCACCGGCGAGTACCAGGACCTGGTGAAGGCCGGCATCATCGACCCCGCGCTGGTGTCGACCACGGCCCTCACCAACGCCGCGAGCGTCTCGGGCCTGATGCTCACCACCGATGTCCTGGTGACCGAGCTCAAGGAGGACGCCGAGCCCGTGGCCGGCGCCTCCGCCTGAACCGTGAGATGATCCCGAGGCCGGTCCATCCCGCCCGATGCGGGTGGGCCGGCCTCGGTCCTTCCCCGACGCCCACCCGGAGCCGACCATGAGCACCACGGCCGACTACTACGAGGTCCTGGGCATCGCCCGGGACGCCTCGGGCGACGAAGTGAAGCGCGCGTACCGGCGCCTGGCCATCAAGTGGCACCCCGACCAGAACCCCGACAACCCGGAGGCCGAGGTGCGCTTCAAGCAGTGCGCAGAGGCGTACGAGGTGCTGAGCGACCCGGACAAGCGCGCGGTGTACGACCGGCACGGCCACGCCGGGCTGCGCGGTCGCGCCGGGCACGACTTCAACTCGATGCACGTCGAGGACATCTTCTCGATGTTCAACGACATCTTCGGCGGCCAGGCGCGCGCCGGTGGGCGCCGCCAGCGCGGTCCTGCGCGCGGCTACGACCTCGAGACCGAGGTGGAGGTCTCGCTGCGCGACGTGCTCGACGGGTGCGAACGCGAAGTTCGCTTCCAGCGCGCGGAGGTCTGCTCGGCCTGCAAGGGCTCGGGGGCGAAGCCGGGCACCAAGCCGGTGGAGTGCCAGACCTGCGGGGGACAGGGCCAGGTCGCCCAGACCGGGCTCGGGGGGATGTTCCGCATGGTCACGGCCTGCCCCGCCTGCGGCGGACGCGGCAACGTGGTCAAGGACCGCTGCGGTGAGTGCCGCGGCGCCGGGCGGACCGCGGTCAGCCGGACGTTGAGCGTGCGCATCCCCAAGGGCATCGCGGACGGCCAGGTGGTCCGGGTCGCCGGCGAGGGCGAGCCGCCGCAGCAGCAGGTGAGCGCGGACGGCACCGGCGTCCGCGGCGACCTGCACATCGTCGTCCGCGTGGCGACCGACGATCGCTTCGAGCGCCAGGGATCCGACCTCATCACCACGCTCGACGTCTCGTTCGCCGACGCCGCCCTCGGCGGCACCGTCGAGGTGAGCACGCTCGAGGGCGCGAGCGAGACCACCATCGACGCCGGCACGCAGCACGGCGAACTCTTCCGCCTCGAGGGCAAGGGCGTCCCCGACCTGCGCACCGGCAAGCGCGGCGACCTGGTGGTGGTGGTGCACGTCGACGTCCCGCGCAAGCTGAACGCCCGGCAGCGCGAGTTGATCCAGGCGCTCCGCGAGGCCGAGCGCCCGACGAAGCCGAAGGCCCCCGGCGCCGAGGGCGCCGCGGAGGGCGACTCGAAGCGCAGGCGCGGCGGCTTCTGGGGCAAGATGAAGGACAGCCTCGGCGGCTGATCGCGCGCCGCACCAACACGAAGGAGCACACATGGACCCGACGAACCACCAACGGCCCCACGGCCACCACCACGACGACCGCGGCGACGAGGCGCACCAGCGCCATCGCGCCGAGAGCGAGTCGCAGCCGTTCGTCGACGACCGCGCCCCGGAGCCGGAGGAGGCGCGCGACGCGATCCGGGCCCTCGAGAGCGCGCTCGCCGCGGCGCAGCAGGACACCCTGCGGGCCATCGCCGACTTCCAGAACCTGCAGCGGCGCACGCTCGAGCAGGAACCGCGCGTGCGCCTCGGCGCCGCCGGCGGCGTGGTCCGCCAAGTGATCCCGGTGCTCGATCACTTCGACCTCGCGCTCGCACAGGACCCCGCCAAGATGACCGTGAGCGCGGCCATCGACGGGCTCAGGATCGTGCGCGGCGAGTTGATCAAGGCGCTCGAGCGTTCCGGCGTGGAGCTGATCCAGCCGAAGCCGGGCGATGCCTTCGACCCGCACCGCGCCGAGGCCATCATGCAGGCTCCCGCGGCGGGCGTGGCCAGCGGCTGCGTCAGCCAGGTGCTGCAGCCCGGGTACGTCCTCGGCGACACGGTCCTGCGCCCGGCCAAGGTCGCGGTCGCCCCCTGATCGAGCCGAGGGTCCCGAACGATGCCCACCTACGAGTATCGATGCACCGCATGCCGGCACGCGTGGGAGCGATTCCAGTCGATCAAGGCGGACCCTGAGCGCACCTGCCCCAAGTGCGGCAAGCCCACCGCGCAGCGGCAGGTGGGGATCGGGATCGGGATCCTCACCGGCGGGCGTGCGAGCGAATCGTCGGATGCGGCAGCTTCGGCGACGAAGCCCGCGGATGCCACCGCCGCACCCGCGAAGAACGGGACCGCGGCATCGACCCCTTCGAAAGCCGAAGTCACTCCGCAGCCGGCCGCCGCTCCCAAGGAAGCGAAGGCAGCCGACGCCGGCAAGGTCAACGCCACGCACCCGGCGCGCGAGGGACGCGGGGCCGGCAACCTGCGGGACGCGATCCGCCGGCAGCGCAAGTCCGGGGGCACGCCGCGCCGGGGCAAGTAGCCTCATCGCGTGCCGCTTCGCTTCATTCAACGCATCCAGGACCACCTGGCCTACGACAACTACGTCCCCGCCGACCTTGCGGAGGTCCGGCGGCAGCTGCGGGTGCCTCCGGAGGACGCCGAGGCGTTCGAGTCCGCCGTGCAGCAGTTGCTCGACGCGGGCCGCCTCGAGATCGGCGCCGACGGCCGGCTTCGCCTGCCGCGCTACGGCGACGAGTGCGATGGTCGACTGCGGCTGAACGTGCGCGGCTTCGGATTCCTGGTCCCCGACCATCCGGTCCGCGAGGGCGATCTGTACATCCCGGCGGGCATGACGAAGGACGCGATGGACGGCGACCGCGTGCGCGTGCGCGTCATGCGTGGCCGTGGCGGTGGTGGTCCCAAGGGCGGCCGCGGCGCACAGGATGGCCCCACCGGCCGGGTCACCGAGGTGCTCGAGCGCGGGCAGCAGCGATTCGCCGGCACCCTCACCAAGGAAGGTCGCGAGTGGCTGGTGATCCCGGACGGACGGTCGCTGCGTGAACCGGTGGTCGTGCGAGACCCGGGCGCCAAGGGCGCCAAGCAAGGTGACAAGGTGGTGTTCGAGCTGCTCCGGCACCCCAGCGATCTCGACTACGCCGAAGGCGTGCTGCTCGAGGTCCTGGGCGATGCGGGCCGCCCCGACGTGGAGACCAAGGCGGTGCTCGACGTGCACGGCATCCGGACGGCGTTCCCCGACACGGCCGTGGACGAGGCCCGTGAGTCGACGGCGCGATTCGACCGGGAGTCCGCCGGACCGTGGGAGGACCGGGAAGACCTCACCGGCCAGCTGATCTTCACCATCGATCCCCCGGATGCGCGTGACTTCGACGACGCCATCAGCATCCGCCACGACGCCGCCCGCGACGAGTGGGAGCTCGGCGTCCACATCGCCGACGTTTCGCACTGGGTGAAGCCCGGCAGCGCGCTCGACCTCGAGGCGCGGGAGCGCGGCAACAGCGTGTACCTGCCCCGCTTGGTCGTGCCGATGCTGCCCGAAGTGCTGTCGAACGGCATCTGCAGCCTGCAGGAAGGCGTCAATCGATTCTGCAAGAGCGTGTTCATCACGTTCGACCGCTCCGGCCGGCCCGTCTCGCATCGGCTCTCGGCGACGGTGATCCGCAGCCGCAAGCGCTTCACCTACATCGAGGCGCAGGCCATCATCGACGGCGACACGGGGCTCGCGCGCCAGCACGCCCGCACGGACACCCCGTGCGACGTGGACCTGGTGGACGCGCTGCGGCTCTCGGCGAGGCTGGCCACCATCCTGCGCGAGCGCAGGCGCGCCGACGGGATGATCTCCCTGAACCTGCCCGAGGTCGACCTGGTCTTCGACGACGCCGGCCACGTGACGGGCGTCGAGCGCGAGGACACGAGCTTCACGCACACGTTGATCGAGATGTTCATGGTGGAGGCGAACGAGGCGCTGGCCCGCACGTTCAGCGCGATGGACGTGCCGCTCCTGCGCCGGATCCACCCGGAGCCCGCCTTCGGGGACCTCGAGGAACTGCGCATGTTCGCGCGCATCGCCAAGTATCGGCTCCCGGAGGAACCCACGCGGCGCGACCTGCAGGCGCTGCTGCACGCCACCGCCGAGGGCGAGAGCGCGCGGGCGATCCACTTCGCGGTGCTGCGCACGCTCTCCAAGGCCACGTACTCGCCCGCCCTCGTCGGCCACTACGCGCTCGCCAGCGAGCACTACGCGCACTTCACGAGCCCCATCCGCCGCTACCCGGACCTCCTGGTCCACCGCGCGTTGGCCGCCTACCTCGACGCCACCGAGAACGGCACCGCCACCGGCGGCAAGAAGCGCCGCGACCTCGGCGCGAGGCTGCAGGCCGACGACCGGGTCCTGGATGAGCCGTCGTTGGTGCGAATCGGCATGCACTGCAGCGACACCGAACGCAACGCGGAGGACGCCGAACGCGACCTTCGGACGTTCCTGGTCCTCCAGTACCTCAAGGAGCACCGCCTCTCGGACACGTTCGACGCGCTGGTGACGGGCATCAGCGGCACGACGCTGGTGTTCCTGAGCCTCGAGGAGTTCCTGGTCGAGGGTGCGGCCCGGGTCTCGGAACTGCCGTCCGGAGCTCAGCGGGCCGACCGCTGGATCGTGAACGACCTGACGGGCCGGCTGATCGCCCCCCGGAGCGGCGTGTCCATCGGCCTGGGCGACCGGGTTCAGGTCACGATCTCGTCGATCGACCTTGCTGCCCGGCGACTGGACCTGCAGGTTTCGCGGCTGGCGCCCCGACGTGACTTGGATGGACTGCGCCCCAAGGACCTCACGAACGTTCGGGAACTCAAGGCGGGACAGAGCCCTCGTGAAGGCGGCGGATTCGCCCCAGGCAAGGGAGAACGCGGACGTAAGGGCCGCGATCGCAGCAAATACAAGCAAGGTCGACGCGGAAAGCGGAGCTGGTGAGCGACTCGCGCCCGGCCCGGAGGTTTCCAGCAACCCCGCCGGGTGTCACCCGACCGAGTGTTTCGTGAAGTTGGCCTGAAACGCAAATTTCCGCGGTCTGGCCTTGCCTCCGCCGCGAACCGCGGCACCCTGTACACGGAGATCTTGGGAATCGGGACGTCGGGCGCCGAGTTGCTTCGGTGCGCCGACACGGGCTGTTCCCCAACGGTGGCGTGCCGTTGAGCCCGCGTTGTTTCCCCACCGCCCCGTTTCGACGGGTCGGCAACCTGGTTCCCCTCCATGCGATTCATCATTGCAGCATCATTGGCTTCGGCCACGCTGGCGACGAGCGCCCACTCGGCGATCATCGCGTTCACCAACAAGACCGTGTGGGACATCTACACGGCCAATGCTGGATTGGTGCAGTTCGCCGAGAACTTCAACACGTACTCGGGCTTCTACCCGACCCCGCTCGATGGCAGCATCGGCGGCGTGAACTGGTCGGCGTCGGCCGTGGGCGGACTCTTCCTCGCCCCCGTGGCCGGCAGCACGGCGCTTTCCACCAACGTTCCCGCCGACCTCGTCATCGACCTGAGCGGCACCTCGGTGTTCGGCTTCGGAGGCAACATCTACGGGACCGACTTCGACCTGGTCCCCGTTCCCACCGCCATCAAGGTCACCCTGGGCGACGGCACGAGCTACACGAACGTGGTCAGCAGTTCCACCACGTTCCTCGGGTTCTTCTCGTCCAGCGGGCCGATCTCCTCGATCTCCATCTCCGCTCTCCCCGCGCCGGGCACCTCCGGCAACGTCTACCCGACCCTCGACAACATGACGTTCGCCGTCGTCCCGGCGCCGTCCGTCATCGCCCTCTTCGGCATCGCCGGCGCGTGTGGCCGGCGACGCCGCGCCTGACATCGATCGCCCATCGGGCGATCGCACATCCCGGTTCCCGTTTCTCCCTTTCCCTGCCATTGGAGTTGTACATGTCCATTCGTGCGCTTCCCCTCGCCATGACGGCGACCGTGACCGCGGTCGTTTCGTCCAACGCCTCGGCGTCCATCAAGATCTTCAGCGATTCCGGCCTGTTCCAGACGGCCGCCGCCGGACTCATCCAGTCCACCGCGGACCTGGACGTCTACTCCGGCCAGTACTCGACGCCGCTCACCGGCACCGCCGGCGCGGTGAACTGGTCCGCCAACGCGGTCGGCGGGCTCACCGTGCTGTCCGGGCAGCTGTCGTCGACCAACGGCGCCGCCATGCGCATCGACCTGACCGGAGCCTCGGTGTTCGGCATCAGCGGCAACTTCTTCGCCAGCAACGGCGGCACGCTGGTGCCGGCACTGGTGTTCGTGTCGCTGAACGACGGCACCGGCTTCGCCAACTGGATCGACACGGACTCCGCCTTCCTCGGGTTCCTCTCCACGGCCAGCGCGATCTCGAGCATCGAGATCACCTCGATGCCGGTCGGTCCCGGCGCCGCCGCTCCCACCGTCGACAACCTGACCTTCGCGTACGTGCCGGCACCCGGTGCGATGGCGATCCTGGCCGTCGCCGGAATGGTCGGCGCGCGACGCCGCCGCTGAGACGGCCTGCGTTACGGGCGGCTTGATTCCGCCCGCTCCGATGCGCGACATGCAGGCGGGCGTGCCCCGAGGCCGATTGGCCCGACGGCACGCCCGCCTGTCCTATTCTCACGGCATGCTCGCCTTCGCCGCCGCCATCGTCACCGCCGCCGGACTCGTCCTCGCCGTGGCTGCCGAACCACCCGCCGCGCCGGTCGCGCCCCGCGCCGGCGCCCAGGCCTCCGCGCCATCGTCCGCCGCTCCCGCGCCGACCCCCGCGAACCCCGCCTTGGCCCGGGCGTTCGAGCGGGCCGGCGCCAACGCCGGCGAACTGCGCGCCGCGCTCGCCGAGATCGAACCGGGCCTGCGCGCCGACCTCGAATGGCTCATCTCGACGATGCCCGAGGTGGACCTCGAGCAGCTGAAGGCTTCGTACCTGGTCACCAACGTCCGGCTCGCCGCAGAGGCCCGGGCCAGGGCCCCATGGGGAAAGTCGATCCCGGAGTCGATCCACCGCCAGTACGTGCTGCCGTACGCCAGCGTCAACGAGCGGCGCGACGACTGGCGAAAGGACTTCATGGATCGATTCTCGGCGAAGGCGTGGTCCTTCACGGACCCGATCGATGCCGTCAAGTGGATCAATGACTCGCTCCCGGACATGCTGAACGTGCACTTCCATGCCACCAAGCGGCGCAAGCCCGACCAGTCGCCGTACGAGAGCATGGAGCTGGGCTGGGCGAGCTGCACGGGGCTGAGCATCCTGGTGATCGACGCCTGCCGCGCCGTGGGCATCCCGGCGCGCATGGTGGGATGCCCCGCGTGGAAGAAGGTGCAAGGCAACCACAACTGGGTGGAGGTGTGGTGGGACCGCTGGCACAACGTCGGCGACTCCGGGAGCGACCCGCGCGGCGTCGACTGGGTCGAGGAGCGATGCCGCACCGAGACCGACCCCGATGACTGGGTCCACTCCGTCTACGCGGCGGTGTGGCGACCGACGAACGTGAAGTACCCGCTCGTCTGGGCGTTCGAGATCGAGTGGGTCCCGGCGGTGAACATCACCCGCTTCTACAGCGACCCGGTCGACCACCCCTTCGAGGTCCCGGGCGGCGGCCCGGCGGACATCGAGGTGCAGTGGGCCGGCGAATTGATCGCCCGCGCCTCGGCTGGCCCGGACGGCAAGGCAATCCTGCCGCTGGCGCGCGGATGCCACTTCGACGTGACGGTCCGCCGACCGGGCGCGGACCCGGACACCGTCACCGTGCGTCCCTGAGGCGCATCCGCCGGTCCAGCTCCGTGACCCGCCTGCTCACCGTGCGGTCCGCCGCCGGCGGCGCGGCGGGTGCGCGACTCATCCTTGCGGCCACGGACACGGCGTGGTGCGGGTCTCCCACGCCGGCCCGAACACCTCCGCCAGGAAGTCCTTGACCATCTCGAAGCTGCGCGCGTCCGCCAGCGGGTTGAACTGCATGCCGTTGGACGCATCCTGCGCCTGCGGGTTCGTGAAGGCGTGGCCGCACCCGCCGAAGGCGTGCAATTGCCAGTCGGCGCCGTGATCGTGCATCTCCCGAGCGAACGCCTGCACGGCGTCCGGGCGCGCCATGGGATCGTTCCACCCATGCAGGGCGAGCACCCGCGCCGAGATGGGCGACGATCGGGCCACGCTTCCTTCCGCAAACGAGCCCAGGAGGCCGTGCAGGCTCACCGCGCCGCGCACGCCGGGCGCGCCCCATCGCGCCACGTCGAGCACGCAGAGGCCGCCGAAGCAGAATCCGATCGCGGCGAGTCGGTCGGGGTCCACCATCGGCAGCGATCTCAGGTGACGGATCGCGGCCTCGGCCCGCCGGCGAAGCAGCGCGCGATCCTCGACCAACGGCATCATCAGCGCGCCGTTCTCCTCGGGATTGGTCCCGCGCTTGCCGGCGCCGTACATGTCCACGGCCAGGGCCACGTAGCCGAGCCCGGCGATCCACCGCGCCTTGGCCTGCTCGAAGGCCGAGCACCCGGACCACTGGTGGAACACCAGCACGCCGGGGCGCCGGCCGGCCGACGCACCGTCGTGGGCCAGGAATCCATCGAACACCTCGCTGCCGTCCCGGTACGTCTCGTTCGCTGCGTGCATCGTGCGGCCTCCGTGTGCGTGCGGTGCCGCGGTCGGCACCCGCGTGCACATCCTATGGAGCCGATCGATCCAGATTGTCGGCAGAAAAAAGGCGGCCACCGGCCGGCACTTCCGCGGGCGAGGCAACCATGCACGCATGCAGACCTCGCTCCACGCTGAACGCGGCAGACGACCCGGGCAACTTCCGATCGCGCGATGCGCAGGCATCGGCCCCCGCATCACGTGCGCCACGCTCGCCGCGGCGGCCGTGTCCATCGCGAGCGGGGCGCCTTGCCAAGGCGTCGACGCACCGGTCCGTGCAGCCACGACCGCCATCTTCGGAGCCACCGTGGCCCGGACCGACGGTCGATGGGTCCATCGTCAGACGATCCATCCGCGCCCCGATCGGCCCGGCAGCTTCGGTCCCGCCATCGCCGCCGCGGCAGGATGGCTCTGGATCGGCCCCGGCCGGGACACCGACATCGGCGACGGCCCCGCATCGGTGACGGTGCTCGGCCCCGTCACCCCGCCCACCCTACCCACGTCCTCGCTGGAGCATCCGGAGGGTGATCGCTCCGCGGGGTTCGGGCTCGCGCTGGCTGCGGCTCGAGGCATCGGCGTCGCGGGTTCCCCGCACGCCGGCTGCGGCCGGCGCGGATGCGACTCGGGGCAGGCGCACCTCTTCCTCGCGGAGGACGACGGATCGACCGTGTTGGTCGAGGTGCCCTGCCCCGACGCTGCCCCCGCCACCGAGTACGGCGCAGCGGTGGCCACGGACGGCCGCACGGTGGTGGTGGCCTCGCCGCGTGCCGACATGTCGGGGCTGCACGACTCCGGCGCGGTGGACGTGTTTCGGCTGGTGGGCGCGCGATCGACGCGGTACGCCGTGCACGTCGCGAGGCTCGCGTCGCCCGCGCCCGGCGTGAGCGCCCGCTTCGGGGCGGCCGTCGCGGTCGACGGCGACTGGTTGGCGATCGGCGAACCCGGCGCAGGACGCGGAACGCCCCGCCCCGGGGCCGTTCACCTGTACTCGCGGACCCCGACCGGTTGGGTCCTTCATGAATCCTTGCGCGCGTCCGCGGGTGCGGTCGGCTGGCACGGTGCCAGCGTGGCACTCGCGGGCGCGAATCTCCTGGTCGGCGCCCCGTTCGCCTCGGCGGACGGCGGCGCCGACCCGGGCTCGACGATGCCGCGGGCGGGCAGCGTGGAATGGCACGCGCTGATCGACGGTCGCTGGTCGCTGCGCCGGACGATCGTCCCGGAAGGCACCGTCGCCGACGGAATGGGCTTCGGCATGGGCGTGGCCCTGCACGGCGCGTGGGCCGCGGTCGGCGCACCGGGCGACGACGCAGGCGGCGAGGACGCGGGCACGGTGTGGGCGATCCACCTGCCGTCCGGCCGGTTGCAGCGCCTGGACCCGCCCCTTCGCGCGCCCGGCGACGGCTTCGGTGCGGGCCTCGCGTTCCTCCCGCCGACCGTGCGGGGGAGCCCGTTGATGCTCGCCGCGTCCATGCGCCCGGATGCGGAGTTGCCGCTTGTTCCCGGTCGAGTCGAACTGTTCGCCCTGGCGACGCCTCAGCCCTCGTCGCCGGCTTCGCACGACGCGTCGGCGTCCGCCATCGCGGCGACGCCCGAGGCGTCGGTGACCACCGGCGGAACCCAGCCCGACTCCGCGATGCGGGCCTCCGCCGCGGGGCCGTAGTGGCGGTCGATCACCGACGACCACTCCTCGGACGTCTCGCAGCGGATGAAGTCCGCCTTCACCGCCGACGCCTCCGGGTGGTGGCGCGCGAACTTGATCCCGAACTTGCGCATGTGCCGCCCCGTGCGACGCTCGCCATGGATCACCTCGCTGAAGCGGAAGTGCGCAAGCAGCACCTCGCGCTGCTCGGCCACCGACGGCCCGACCGGCGGCCGGCCCGCCATCATCTCGCGAGCCTGCCGGAAGATCCATGGGTTGCCGATGCATCCGCGCGCCACGCTCACCGCGTGCACGCCGCACATGTCCATCATCCGGAAGATGTCGAGCACCGTCCAGATGTCGCCGGACCCGAAGACCAGCCGGTCCGGATGCCGCCGGACCAGGTCCTCCAGGAACTCCCACCGGCCCGGCCCCACGTACCGCTGCTCGACGGTGCGGCAGTGCACCGTGGCCCAGGCGTACCCCAGCTCGTAGGCGGCGTCGAAGATCCGCTCGAACGCGTGGACCATCGCGGGACTGTCGTCGTACGAGCGACGCAGCTTGACCGTGCAGGGGATCCCCGCCGGGACCGCCGACCGCACCGATCGAAGGATGGCGATCGCGTCGTCCGGATGCGCCAGGAAGTGCCCGCCCCGAGCCCGACGCCGGATCTTCTTGACCGGGCACGCCAGGTTCACGTCGATGACCTCGTAGCCCATGCGCGCCAGGATCACCGAGCCCTCGGCCATCTCTCCCGGCTCGGAGCCCATGATCTGCCCGGCGATCGGATGGTCGTCCAGGCCCGCGGCGCGGTTCTCCAGAAGATCGCCCATCCCCACCTCGCTGGCGATCAGGTCCGGGTCCTCCTTGCGGCGCCCCTTTCCGCCGTTGATGAGGGTCCGGTCGAGGAGCGCCTCGGTCACGCAGAACGGCGCGCCATGGGCACGGGCGACCAGGCGCATGGCGCCGTCGGAGTAGCCGGCCAGCCCCGCCTGGAAGAACGGCGCATCGAAGCCGGGCACCGCGGCCAGGATGCGCGGATCAACGCGGCATGCGCGCGCGGTGTCGGCGACGGGGCGCGAGAGCCGCCGGGGCGGGAGGGCACTGGGTTCAAGTTCGACGCCCATTGGGTCGGACGGCGGCGGCCGTTTCATGGATACTACGGGTGATGCTCCCCGCCGCCTCCCGAGTCGCCCGACTTGCCCTCGTCGCCATCGCGGCGGGCGCGTCGGCCGCCGGTTGCCAGCGGTACCCGTACGACCCCACCAAGGCAACCCGCGCCTATCCGTCGGAACTTGCGCAGGTCGCGCTGGTGGACGTCCAGGTGATCCCGCAGATCGACGAAGGCACGCTGACCCTGGTCAACGCCACCTCGACCTCGTACCGCGACTTCGACCTGTGGCTGAACCGCCGCTACGTGCGCCGCGTCGAGAGCCTTCCGGCAGGGCAGACGATCACGCTGCCGGTCGAGAGCTTCTGGGACGAGCGGGGCGAAGGCCCGTTCCCGGGCGGGTGGTTCCGCTACTACGCACCGACGCCGATCGTCCTGGTGCAGATCCAGACGGCGCCCGACGCGCCGTTCATCGGCCTGATCGCCAAGCCCCCGGACGTCGACCGACGCTGAGGCGCGCCGCGCGCGGCTCCCCGCGCCGCGTCAGCCCAGCCCCAGCCGCGCGCGCTTGGCCTCCCACTCGGCCACCTCGCGCTTGTTCTCGGTGGCCAGCGGCGCGCCGGTCCGGATCGACTCGATCTCGAGCTTCGTCAGGTGCATCGCGTCGAGGCGGTAGTCCTCGAACGCCTCGCAGCTCACCGGCACGATCGGCTTCAGCAGCTCGTACATCGCCTGGGCGAACACCCGGATCTCCAGCTGCGCGTGGGGATCCATGCGCAGCGAGAGGAAGTGGAAGATGTTGTGCAGGTCGCACTTCCAGTACCACTCGGTGTAGACGCTCACCGGGAGCGCCGCCCGCGCGAGTTCACGGGCCACGCCCTTCTCCGTGAGCGCCAGGTAGTCCTTGTAGTGCGCCTCGGCGCGTTCGAGCAGCGCCAGGAACTCCTCGGCCGTGCCGGCATCGGTCGCTCCGTCGCCTCCCTGGCGGTTCGACTTCGACTGCGCGCGGATCGACTCCGCGTCGGGGCGGTAGAAGCGGTCCGGCACGATCGAGTACCGCGCCGAGTACTCGTTGACGTTGGCGGTGCGGTGTCGGATCCACTGGCGCGCGACGAAGATCGGCATCGCGATGTGGAACTTGAACTCCACCATCTCGAAGGGCGTCGAGTGCCGGTGCCGCATCAGGTAGCGCACCAGGCCGCGGTCCTCGCTGACCTGCTTGGTGCCCTGCCCGTAGCTCACCCGAGCGGCCTGCACGATCGCGAAGTCGCCGGTCTTGCCCTCGGGAACCAGCCGGGGCATGCAGTCCACCAGCGCCACGAAGCCATGGTCGAGGCACGGGATCTCCCACCGCGCGTCGCCGCCCATGACGTCGCGCATCGGGCCCTCGGGCGCCACGCGCTTCACGGGGGCGACCTGGACGGCGGCGGGCGCTTCGGGCGGGGTGCTGCTCATGGCGCGGGGTTCCTGGATCCTTCGGTGCCGATGGCCCGGACGCGGTCGCGGGCGTACTCCGCCAGCCAGCCGTTCACCGCATCCACGGTGCCGAAGCTGCTGGGGCGGCCGCCGGTGTTGAGGTCGGGCGCCACCTCCGGGCTCGATCCCCAGGTCACGCCCACCTTGCCGAGCGCCTCGGCCGCGGGGATGGCCGCCAGGCCGCCCATCGCCGCCTCGAGGCTCGACGGCCACGGCTTGCCGGACGCCGGACCCGGCGCCGCGGCGGCGGCGCGCAGCTGCGCGTCGGACGTCGGGAACCGCCCGTCGTTCTGGCCCGCGTAGCAGAGGACCGCCCACGCCACGGAACGCAGCGCCGCATCGGTCTCGCGGGCCGCTTCGCGCGACTTGCGGGTCACGGTGAGTCCCCAGACGAACACCGAGACGCTCACCAGCACGAACACCACCGCGATGGCGACGATGACGCGGCGGTTGCGTCGCGCCTCGTCGGCCGAGAGCGGACGGGTGGGGTCGGCGATCATCGCTCGATCTCCTCGGCGAGCATCCGCTGCCGGTTGCGGCGCTTCTCGGCGTCGACGCGCGGATCGCACTCGGGGACGGCCAGGAGCAGCCGGCGCGTGTACGCGTGCTGCGGCGCGTCGATCACCTGCTCTCGCGTGCCCTCCTCGACGATGCGCCCGTCCTTCATCACGGCGATGCGGTCGCAGATGTGGTGGATCACCGCCATGTCGTGGCTGATGAACAGGTAGCTCATCCCGTACTTGGCCTGGAGGTCGGCCAGCAGGTTCAGGATCTCGCTCTGCACGCTCACGTCGAGCGCGCTCGTCGGCTCGTCGCAGACGATGAGCTTGGGCTGCAGCGCGAGCGCGCGGGCGATGCCGATTCGCTGGCGCTGCCCGCCCGAGAACTCGTGCGGGTAGCGGTCCGCCGCGGCACGCCACAGCCCGCAGGTCACCAGGAGCTGCTCCACGCGCTCGCGGAGCTCCTCGCCCTGGGCGATGCCGTGGACCTCGAGCGGCTCGCCGACGATGCGACCGACGCGCATGCGCGGGTTCAGGCTGCCGCCCGGGTCCTGGAAGATGATCTGCATGTCGCGGCGCAGCCGGCGGAGGCTGGCCGCGTCCTGCGAGAAGACGTCCTTGCCCTCGAAGAGCACCTGCCCCGACGTGGCCTTCTGCAGGGCCAGCACGGTGCGGCCGACCGTGGTCTTGCCGCACCCGGACTCGCCCACCAGCCCCAGGGTCTCGCCGCGGCCGATCCGGAAGCTCACCCCGTCCACGGCCTTGTGGTACCCGACGGTGCGCTGCAGGATTCCCTTGCGCACCGGAAAGTGGGTCCGCAGCTCACGGACCTCGAGGATCGGGGGTTCGGAGGGCGCGACCATCGGGTCCGGGATGCTACCCCCGGACCGTCAGCGCAGCGGCAGCTCCACGTCGCGCTCCTCGCCCCCGGGAAGCACCACGGTCAGGAGCACCGACGGCGGCCCCAGAAGCCGCACCCGGCTCGTGGCGGTGCGCATCATGCGGACCCAGAGGTCGTCGAGCGAGGCCACCCGCAGTCCATCGAGGGCCACGACCATCGAGCCCGCCGGGATGCCTTCGGCGGCGGCGCCCTCGGACCGGACCACCATGACGCCGCGTCGACCATCGCGCGCGCCGTCGGACAGTTCCGCGAGCCCCGCCCGCGCGAGCGCCTGCACCAGCATGGGCACGTTGACCGCCGGGTCGAGCGTGCCCAGGCGCACGCGCAACGGCACGCGCGAGCCCTCGCCAGCCGCATCGCCGCCGGAGGCCGCGCGCCAGACCTCGAGGTCGAGCTCCGACCCGGGCCGCTTGGTGCCGATCTCGCTCAGCACCTCGTCGGGCACCTCGATGCGCCGGCCGCCGATCGCCACGATCACGTCGCCCGCGCGCAGGCCCGCAGCCGCGGCCGGCGAACCCGCCGTCACGCCCGTGACCACGGCCGCCCCGCCGGTGAAGCGCTCGCGCACGGCGTCGAACCCGGGCATCCCGGGACGCAGCTGCCGCACGTCCACCACCTGCACGCCCAGGAACCCGCGCGACACCGCGCCGTGCTCGATCAGCTGGCCCACCACGTTCTCGACGATGGACATGGGGATCGCCAGCCCGATCCCCGCGAACTGCGCGCTGGACACCGTCGCGCCGCGGCCGGTCGCGATCGCCGTGTTCATGCCGATCACGTTGCCGCGGATGTCGGTGAGCGGCCCGCCCGAATTCCCCGGATTGATGGCCGCGTCCACCTGGATGAAGCTCTCGTACTCCACCTCGGCAAGGCCCGCGCTGCGCCCGAGCCCGCTGACGATGCCGCTGGACATGCTGAACCGGAACTCGAACGGCGACCCGAAGGCGAACACCAGGTCGCCCTGCGCCGGCAGGTCCACGGAGCGCCGCGCCGGCAACAGTCCATCGGCGCCGATCCGCAGCACCGCCACGTCGGTCCGCGGGTCGAGGCCGACCAGGTCGGCCTCGTGCAGCGTGCCGTCGTGCATCTGCACCTCAAGCTCCACCGCGCCGTCGACCACGTGCGCGTTGGTGACCACGTGGCCGTCGCGGTCCCACACGAACCCGGACCCGGACTGCGTGAAGGCGCGCGACCCGAGCCGGCCCTTCGCCGCCCCGGCGACGCTCACGTGCACCACGGCGGGCTCGACGGCGGCCGCCACGTCGCGCATCGCGGTCGACATGGAATCAAGCACCGATCCGGCAACCAGCCGCGCCGCCGCGGCATCCATCGAGCGCTCGCTGCGCACGCGGTCGCCCGTGCGGATCAAGGCGGGAATGGACCAGACGCTGGTGGCTGCCGCAAGCAGCAGCAGCGCCGCCGCCCACGCGCGACCGCGCCCACCGTCGCTCACGAGGCGGCCCCGGCCATCTGCTGCAGGCGGGCCAGTTCGTCGGGGGCGATCGAGTACGGATGCTCGCCGAGCTCACCGGCGCGCACCCGGGCGCACCACGCCGCCGCGGCCTGGGTCACCTGTGCCCCGAGGTCGGCCATGGGTCGAGCGAAGGCAGGCTGCCACGCGCTGAGCCCCAGGAGATCCTGCAACACCACCACCTGGCCGTGGCAGGCCGGGCCCGCGCCGCAGCCGATCACCGGGATCGTCGCGCGCTCGACCACCATCGCCGCCACCTCGGCGGGGCACGCCTCCACCAGGAGCATCGATGCCCCGGCCGCCTCCAGCGCGGCGGCGTCGTGCAGGATGCGCAAGGCACCCTCGGCGGTGCGGCCCGCGCTCGAGTACCCGCCGGTGAGCTTGGCCTGCTGCGGCTTGCTGCCCACGTGCGCCACCACGGGGATGCCGGCCCGGGCCATGCGCTCGACCAGGGGCGCCAACGTCCGGTCCGCCTCCAGCTTCACGCAGTCGGCGCCGCCCTCGGTCATGAACCGCCCCGCGTTGCGGATCGCCTCGGCATCGTCGGCTTGGTAACTCATGAACGGCATGTCCGCCATCACCACGCGACCGGGCGCACCGCGACGGACCGCGGCCGTCAGGGCCACCATGAAGTCCATCGGCGCGTGGATCGTCGAGGGGAACCCGAGGATCACCTCGGCGGCGGTGTCGCCGACGAGAAGCACCTCGATCCCCGACGCCTCCAGGAGGCGCGCGGTGGTGGCGTCGTAGCAGGTCAGGCAGGCGAAGCGTCCGCCGCCGCGGCTCAGGCGGCCGAGGTCTCGGAGCGTCACGCGCGGGCGAGGGTCAGCCATCCCTCAAAGTGTACGGATGCCCCGAGGGCTCATCGCCGCATCGGGTTCAGGACGGCGTTATCGCGCCCGCACACGATCACGTCGGCGATCTCGACGGCCTCACGGAAGCTCTCCTGCGCCTGCTCGAGGTTGAACACCGGGGCGATCACCTTGCCCGCGGCCAGGTGCTCCTCGGTGGCCACGGCATCCCCGGCCACGAGCACCGTCGCCGAAGGCAGCGGCAGCAGCAGCCCGCACGAGCCGGGCGTGACGCCGGGCAACGGGAACAGGTCGACGCCCGTCGCCAGCCGGTCGGGCGCGGCCTTGCAGCGCTGCAGCAGCGCGATCTCCGAGCGCAGCGTGGTGGCCAGGTCGGCATCGCCCGCGCCCTCGGCCTCGCGGAACTTCTCCACCAGCTGCGCGCCGATCGTCTCGCGCTCGAGTTCGCCGACCAGCCACTGCGCATCCGCGAACGCCCCGAGGCCGCGCCGGCGCATCGGATGGAAGTTGGTCAGGAAGACGTGGGTGATCGCGTCGGGGCCGATGCCGCGCCGCTCCGCGAGTCGCGCCACCAGCGCCTGCTCCGGCAGCGACGGGTCGACCAGGATGCGCGCATCGCCCGACTCGATCAGCGTGGTGGTCGCGTGCGCGGCGCGCACGTCGCCGCGCTCGCCCCACAAGGGGTGATGCGCGAGGGTGCCGATGGAGATGACGCGGAAGTCGGGCACGGGGCGAGGAGTGTAGATCCCCGCCCCGCGCCACGGACGGCCATCAATTGTCGCAGCTGCCCCATGCGGCAAGCATGAGGCCCATGTCAGCGCCATCGACGGTTCCATCGCCGTTGAGGTCGAACGCCGGGGTGGCCGTCGACCACGCCGCCAGGAGCAGCCCGAGGTCCGCACCGTCGACCGAGCCACTGCCGTCGAAGTCCACCCGGCACGGCGCCAACGGTTCCTCGCACGCATCGATGATGCCGTTGCCGTTGGCGTCCGGTGCATAGCCGGCGGCGATCTCGCAGGAGTCAAGCAGTCCGTTGGCATTGCAGTCCGAGGACGCCGCACCGATGTACTCGATCTGCGCCTCGATCCATGTGTCTCCGCCGCAGAGCGCGGCGTCCACCGCAATCGTGGGCTGCATCACGATCCGGAGTGCACCGTCGGCACCGATGGCGGCGTTGAACTGCTCGATGGGGATGTACATGGCATCTCCAACCCCTGCACAGTCCGCGCCATACTCAAAGAGGTCCGCTGCGATCATGCCGCCCACGGTGCATCGCACGTACTCAAGCGAGCCGCTGAAGTCGCCGCGGGCGGAGAAGTAGATGGCCACCGTCGCGCCCCCCCCAGCCCCAGAGGGGGTTCCCCCCACCGCGCGCACCGCATCCGGAATCACCCACGTGTGGGGGCTCGCGAACCCGACCGGTGCCAGTCGCCCGCTGAAGAGGCTCACCGTGACCTGCTTCTCGCAGGCGTCGCCGATGCCGTTTTGATTGCAGTCCTCGAGCAATCCCCAAGCGATCTCACAGGAGTCCGGGATGCCGTTGTTGTTGCAGTCACCGGCGATACCGGAAGCGATGTCGCAGGAGTCCGGTACACCGTTGCCATTGCAGTCGGTGCCACTGGCTACGTCGCACTCGTCCGGAACGCCGTTGCCGTCGCAGTCCGTCGAGCCGCCGACCGCACGAAGGCTGACGTTGTCGATATACGCATTCTCGGCGCCCAGGCAACCTGGTGTGTTTGACGTGCCGACCGACGCAATGACAAGGTCCTCCGTGGTGCCGGTCCCACCAAAGACCCAGGCCACACGCGACCATACTCCCGACCCGTAATCAGCCGGAGTGAAGTCGACCGACTGACCGCCGTACGACACTCGCAGAGCATCAAACTCATCAAGGAAGATGTCCATTTGGAACCGGTAAATGCGCCCGGACTCCGTCGCGACGGCTTGGCTGATCCGGCCGTTGTTGTCACATCCACAGCAGACGCTGCCTTGAAGACTGACGAAGTACTCACCACCTACCGGATTGGGTGTGAAGCAAGACGAGATGTTTCGACAAAGGTCTTCCGTGATGATGCCCCCACGAATCCAAGCAGGAAGTCCAAACCCGCAGCTGGTTTGGCATGAGTTCGTGCACCCGGTGAACGATGCCTCCTCAAATCCGCCGTTGGTCACGAGTTCCGCACCGGCCTTGCCGGTCACGATGTCGCAGGAGTCCAGACGACCATTCCCGTTGCAGTCCTGCTGCCATCCCCAGGCCAGCTCGCACGCATCGCTGATGCCGTTCTGATTGCAGTCGGCGGCCGCGCCGGACGCCAAGTCGCAGGAATCGGGGATGCCGTTTGCATTGCAGTCGGAGGCATAGCCCCATGCGATGTCGCAGGAGTCCGGGCGCCCGTTGCCGTCGCAGTCCTGCGCGGCTCCAGACGCGATCTCGCACGCATCCGGGACGCCGTTGGCATTGCAGTCCGGCGTGCCGTAGTAGATGTCACACTGGTCCAGGGCGCCGTTGCCGTTGCAGTCCGCCGCGGAACCATTGATCAGTTCGCAGCGGTCATCCACGCCATTCCAGTTGCAGTCGGGGAATCCCCACTGCTCCGTGCAGAGGCCACACTCGTTGATCGGGCATCCGCCGCACTCGGGCGATCCTGCCGACTTCGGGCAATTGTCGGTCTCGTTCGGGATTCCGTCGCCATCAAAGTCGCACGGGCTCGGGCCGGCACACGCGCACGGATCGCACAGGCACGGGTTGTAGTCCGGGCATGACGGGTTGCAGAAGTCGGCACCCCATGGGCAGGCGTCGCATGCATCGCCGATCCCGTCGCCGTCTTGATCCTGTTGGTCAGCGTTCCACGACTTCGGGCAGTTGTCGACACAGTCGGGCACCCCATCGGCATCGATGTCCGAGGGCGAACAGCCGCACGGTCCCTCCGGGCAACCATCGCATGTTCCGAACGTCTGCGGACATGGATCCACCATGTTCGGGACACCGTCGCCGTCGTCGTCGCACATCATCGAGTCGCAGATACACGTGCCGTAGTCTGGGCAGCCCGGGTGACACCAGCCGTAGCACCAGCACGGGTCAAAGTTCGGGCACGATGGGTCGCACCGACTACCCGGCCACGAGCATGGATCACACAGGAACTGGTCATAGTCCGGACACGATGGGTTGCACACATCCGCACCCCACGGGCACGCATCGCACTCATCGCCCAAGCCATCGCCATCGGAGTCCACTTGGCCCGGGTTCCACTGGTTGGGACAGTTGTCGACGCAGTCTTCAACTCCGTCCCCGTCGATGTCGGGGTATCCGCACCCGCACACTCCTGCCGGGCAACCACCACACGGACCCGGTTCCCACGGGCAGGCATCCTCATAGTTGGGAACTCCGTCTCCATCGCCGTCGCACATCATCGGATCGCCGCAGAGGCAGGGGTCGTAACCCGGGCACCATGGATCGCAGTTTCCCGGGCAACTGCACGGGACGCACACGCACGGGTCGTACTCCGGACACGACGGGTCGCAGAAGTCTGGACATTCCGCTGCGGCGCCCTGCGAAGCGGCAAGGGCAAGCACCGCACCGGCGGCAACACCACGGACCCGGGCAAGCGCCCACGCTGCACATGTGACGAAGTTCATGTCTGGATTCCTGGCTCGATCACGGCGTTCAAGCGCTGGAACGACCCGCGCTCCCCTTGACCATCCCCCGCGGCCGACGCGTCCGCACGGCCACCCCGGAACGCGACGTTCCGCCGCTCGTCCGCCACGCTTGCGCCACAATCTCGCGGGAATCCGAAGCCGGTCACCACCACTTACCGGACGTAATGCCGCGCTCCACGCCCCGCCACGCGGCGTCGATCTGACGCACCAGGGCCGAGTCCTCCCCGCGAGCCACAACCGCATCGCGCCGCAACCGCTGATGCGCCGACTCCGCCGCCGTCGAACCGAAGCGATGTCCGAGCGCCGCCATCCACCACAGCCGAACCGCAAATGCGTTGGAGTGCACGGCCCCGAATACGCGCTCGATGTCGGCCGCGGCGGCGGGCGCCAGCGCCAGCGCACGATCCAACTGCGCGTGAAATGACTCCGCCGTCAGCACGAGAAGCCCCTGCCGGGGCTTCGTCGCGAACGACTCCAGGGCGGAAGCGACCAGATACGCAACCCACCGCCCCCGCGCCCGGACCGCCATCGGATGCTGAGCACCCAGCGCCTCTTCGCATTGGGCGAGCACCTCCGGATAGTCGGACACCACGTCCTGCCACGACTGCATCTCCGCCCACCGGATCTCAAACGCCCAGCGATCAAGATCGTCCAACGGCAGCCGGGCAGCGCGATCGGCCACGGCAGCGTCGAACTCGACTTCCGTGCGCCCCGAGGGCCAGCAGGCCCGGCTCCGCCAGAGACCCATCGCCGCATGGAATGCCTCCCGGTGGGCGAGGCGACCATCGTCCCGCAGCACGTCCAACGCGTCCGACCAGTCGGCGAACGCCTCGGCGTGTTCCGAAGAGGCCGGGACCACGCCGCGGTCCAGTCGATCGGCGGTTTCCGAAGCGTCGCCCCGGACGTTCAGCAGCCTCGCGACCGCCACGCGCAGCGACCACTCATCGGCCGGCTGCACCGTGCCCGAATCACTGGTACCCGCGCCGACGGCCCCGAGCAGGGCCCTGGCGTTCGGCAGCACGGCATCCACCAACGTGCGTGCACGTGCCGGCTCCTCGAGCTTCACGTACGCCCCGGCCAGCACCGCCACGAACTCGGCCGCAACCAGTGGATCCATCCGGTCCGCAGTCGAACGGATGCGCGCCGCCGATGCATCCAGCACATCCAGCAGCATCCGCCGATCACGCCCTTGGGCGACTTCAGGGTCGATGCTCGCGAACACGCCGCGAAGCAGCGCAGACACCTCCTCGGCACGAACCGCTTCACGCCTGGCCTGATCTGCGCTCCGCGCCGCATGGACCGCCCCGGCCAAGATGGCAACCACCGCGAGCGCAATCGACGCCGCCACGACCATCGCCGAAGCCACCGCGACGCGATTGCGACGCACGAACCGACGCAGGACATAGAGATGGCCAGGCACGCGCGCACGCACCGGCCGCATCGCGACGATCCGACGAAGGTCGTCAGCGAGCGCCTCCGCGCTCTGGTACCGCAACGACGGATCGATCGCCGTTGCCTTGGCACACACCGCATCCACGTCCCCACGCAGGGCGTTGCGGAGCGCCACCGGGTCCGGCAGGCCACGCCGGCCAGCGGCGTCCGACGCGGCCCCTGGATTCGCCGCCCGCAGTCGCTCCACGGCATCGGAGGGAAGTCGGCGCTCCTCCGAGGCGCTGAGCCACGCGGCGGTGTCTCGTGCCGGGACTCCGGAAGACAATTCCGCCAGGACCACCCCGAGCGAGTACACGTCGCTGCGCACATCCGCCATCGGACCGATGGCGCGCCGCTGCTCCGGAGCCATGTACGCGGGAGTGCCCAGCCGGACCCGGTCGCCGGAGCGCGTGGCGTCCACGCCGTCGGCGTCGTCCACGGCCTTGGCAACCCCGAAGTCGATGATCTTCGGCTCTCCGAACGGTGCTCCGCCACGAACCACCATCACGTTTCCGGGCTTCAGGTCTCGGTGAATGATGCCCTGCACGTGCGCCGCATGGACGGCATCCGCAACCCGTGCCATCAGTTCAAGTCGATCCCGAATCGCGAGCGTCGCATCGTCGGCTCCGATGGTGATCGCCTGCCCGTCCAGCATGGGCATCGCGAACCACGGCCGACCATCCTCGGTGACGCCGGCATCAAGGATCGGCACCACGCCAGGGTGGTCGATCCTCGCGAGGGCGACCTGCTCCATGCGAAAGCGCCGAAGGACATCGCGCGTATCCAACCCCCGCTTCAGCACCTTGACCGCGACCCGCCGCGAGGCCGGGGGATCACCCACCGCCAGAAACACCTGACCGTATCCGCCTTCCCCGATTTCCTCCATGAGCAGGTACCGACCGCACCTCGACGAACCGGCGGCGAGCGCATCGTCGAGATCCCGGCCGAGGTCGCGCAAGGCGGCATCCAGCTCATGCGCACCGGAGGTCGTGAGGTCCTGCTCGTCCATGAATCCGCGACCGTCACCCGTGCAGCGAGCGCAGCTTCCTCGCAAGGGCCCGGCGGCCCTCGTCCAAGTCACGATACGCCGTCCGCTCACTGACCCCGACCAGGGCCGCGACGCGGGCCAACGGAATCTCCGCCACCAGATGCAGCGTCACGATCTCCATCGGCCGGGGCAGCTCCGACGCGAGTTCCTCCATCGCCTGCAGCATCGCGTCCCGGTCAACGAGCGAGCGGACCGGGGTCCGCTCTCCGCTGGCACGCGCCCGCAGGGACAAGTCGATCTCCACGGCCGGATCGGCGATCGAGCGCGGTGGGCGGCCTTCACCCCGCTTCTGCCGACGTCGCGACTTCGCGGAATCCGCGAGCACCCTCGCCATGAAGACCGTGGCCAGCCCCCGCAGGTGATCCTCGGTGGCCGGCTTCTCGCGCTGGCGAAGGAGCCGGAGCACGCTCTCGGCCACCAAGCTGGTGGGGCTCATCCGCTCCGGATGGGAGCGATTCTGGATCGCCCTCGCGGCCAACCGCCGGAGGGTGGCGTAGTGCTGCTCAACGAGTTCGGCGAAGGTGGGTGCGGCCATGGGTGATACCCATGACGCGACGGCGCCCCGGTTTCCTGCCATCGGGCACTACCCCTCCCCCCCGCCATGATGCTCGCGCGCAAGCATCCCCAGCGGGTTGCGCGGGTCGCGCTTCTTGGCGGCCAGCGCGTCGATCACGCGGCGCGGCACCAGAGGCTCCAGCTTCTCCAGGCCGCCGCCGAAGGCGGCGATCTGCTTGATGAGGCTCGAACTGGTGTACGCGAAGTTCTCGCCGGTGACGACGAACACCGTCTCGATGCCGGCGACCTGGCGGTTGGTGATCGCCAGTTGGCTCTCGCCGGCCAGGTCGGTCACGTTGCGGATGCCGCGGACGATGGCCACGGCCCCCACCGACCGGGCGAAGTCCACCGTCAGGCCCGAGTACGTCTCCACGCGCACCGGCGCCCCCGACGGGTCCGCCGCGAGCATGTCCGCCACGCAGCCCTTGGCGAGCGCCAGGCGCTCCTCGAAACTGAACAGCGCCGGCTTGTTGGGGTTGTGGCCGATCGCCAGCACCAGTTCGTCGAACACCCCGCGCGCCCGGGCAAGCACGTCGAGGTGCCCCAGCGTGATGGGGTCAAAACTGCCGGTGTAGACGGCCAGGTGTCGCTTCATCGCTGCGCCGCAGGCTAGCGGGTCCGGGCCGCGGAAAATGTTGCCCGGATTCCTTGCCCCGGCCCCGGACGGAATCGACCATCTCCCTTGTCTCGGGCGCACTGGAGGGTTGCGCCCGGGGCACGGAAAAACGCGACGCTTCGAGAGGGAAGCGCGCCAAACGCAGGACGCCCAAGGTCGGCATCCTGCGTCACGGTCACATGGGCCCGGGAAGTGAGGGCCCCACAATCCCTGGATCGGCCCCGTCTCGGTTGGATGCCTCCCCGAGCGGGGTCGTTTTTGCGCGACGTTCAGTCCATCAGGTGCCCGAGCCCGCTCGCGCGCAGCACGTTGCGGAAGCTGTCGCTGAACACGAAGTTGTGCTCCGGGAACTGCAGGCCGCTCATGTTCTGGTCCACGTGGCTGAACATGATCTCGGTCTCCCCGATCCGCTCCCACGCGCCCGTGCGGTGGTCCAGCCGTTCGATGGTGCCGGCCGTGCCCGCGCCCATCGGGTCCACGCGCTCGATGCGCGCGTCGTAGCGGATGCACTGCCCCGGCACCACGTCGGCCGTGATCTCGGCCTTCTGGATCTTCGCCAGCACCACCTTCTCGCGGAACCGGCGCACGCTGCCGGCCAGGATGCCCGCCGTCTGCGCCATGCCCTCGATCATCAGGCTCGCCGGCATCACCGGCTGCGCGGGGAGGACGCCGTCGGCCGCGAAGTGCTCGTGCAGGTGCTCCTCGGCGAGCGACACGTTCTTGATGGCCACCAGCCGACGGTCCGGCTCGTACGCCACGATCGTGTCGATCCACATCCAGCGCATCGGATCACTTCTTCAGCTTGATCTCGATGAAGTCGCAGAGGCTCTTCACCGTGAACAGCTTGGCGATGCCCTTGACGTTCCGGTCGCTCTCGAACACCGCCAGGTTCACGTGCGGCATCTTCTCGCGCAGCATGGCCATGCCGGCGTCGGTGAACTTGCCTTCCTTCACGAACTCCGGGTTGGACATCATGTTCTCGGGGAAGAGCTCGCCCTGCTCGATCTTGAACGGCTTCTCCGGGGTGGAGAACTTCTTCTCGAGCTGGAACTGGATGTCCAGGAAGTCGATGCTCTCGGCGCCGAGGTCCTCGGTCAGGATGGCGGTGGCGGTGATGTCCTCGGCGTCGGCGCCCAGGGCGCTCTCCAGGACCTCGGTCACCTTCGTCTCGATCTCAGCGCGGGGAATCGACATGGTCTCCATCCTTCTGGCGTCCTGGCGTCCGTGCGAGCACCCCCGACGGGGGTGCGGTTCCCAGGTCACCCCTGGGCGGGTTCCTGCGGGGGGATCCGCAGGGGTCGAAGTGTAAAGCGTCCGGAGACGGCCGTCTCGGGCTCCCCGCCACCGGGCCGCCGGACGGTCCCGGTGCCCTTGAACACGAAGCTGCCGTCCGGCTGGGCCTTCTCGAGGGTGACGTCGACCTCCAGGGCCTCGCCCGGCCGGACGAACGATCCGTATCGCAAGGCCTTCGCTCCGCCGAGCACCATTCGGGGGTGCCCCAAGGCATCGGTCACCCGGCGGGCGGCCTGCACCATGGCCTCCAGCATGAACACGCCGGGCAGCACCTGGAAGGTCGGAAAGTGGTCCTGGAGGTACTCCTCGGCGAGGGTCACCTGCTTGAGCGCCCGCACCCGGTCCGGGGTCTGCTCGAGAACGGTGTCCACCAGCGCGAAGTGCATTGGGGCGGGATGGTAGCGGCCCCGGGAAAGGTCCGCAAAGATGGGGCGTTCGCGCGGGATCCTGCCGATATTGGCCCGGTATGGCCCGTTCCAAGAAGCCCTCCGGATCGTCCTGGTCGCACCTCCTGCCGGCGCCCGAGCTGCGCGGTCGCATCGCCTGGGTGGCGGCGTGCCTCGGCATGGCCGCACTGATCCTGGCGCTCGGGTCCTTCCACCACGCCGATTGGCCCTCACGAGCGGTGGCCGTGCACCTGGAGCCGACCGCGAACCTGATGGGGCCGGCCGGTGCCGCCATCGCCTACTGGACCTACGCGATCTTCGGTTTCGGCACGTGGCTGGGCATCGCGCTGGCGACCGCGGCGCTGGTGGCCATGCCGTTCGGCTTCCGGCCGCAGCACGTGTGGCTGCGCTCGATCGGGATGATGATGCTGGTGCTTGCCGTGGGAGGGCTGCACGCCCTGTGGTTCCCCCGGCTCGGGCCCGTGGCCGGAGTCGAGGCGGGCCTGATCCCGCAGTGGATCAGCGCCGAGCTGGTCGAGCGCTTCAGCGCCTTCGCGGCCAGCATCATTCTGCTCTGTGCGATGTCGGTGGGTGCGTTGGTCTCGGCGGATGAGGTGGTCACCCGACTTCCGGCCGCCGTGATGCATGGCCTGTCGTTCCTGGAGCCCGTGTGGCGCCACGATTGGGCGGCCACCCTCGGCGCGATCTTCGGCGCGCGGCGCGCGACGCCCGCGCTCGCCGCCGCGACCGCCAACCGCTCCCCTGCCCTGCGGGCGGCGGGCAAGCGATCGTCGGCACGGGTGGTCATCGACGAGGAGGAAGAAGAGCTCGAGTCCGCCGACAACGTCCAAGTGATCGCCGATGGCCGTGACGAAGACGAGGATGAGGACGAATACGAGGACGAGGACGAGGATGAGGACGAGGATGACGACGAGGATGAGGACGAGGATGAGGATGAGGATGAGGACGAGGATGAGGACGAGGATGAGGATGAGGATGAGGACGAGGACGACGACGAGGACGCCATCGACGCTGCCCCAGCCGTCCCGGTGCGGACCACGCTGAGCACCAAGGAACTGCAGGCGAAGATCTCGAAGCTCCCGGTGCGGATCGCCGCCAACGGCACGCAGAAGGCGCTGCGTGACGAGGACATCCCGCGCACGGTCGATTACTCGGGCTACCTGTTCCCCGGCATCGACCTGCTCGACGAGCCCACCGGCAGCTTCTCGGCCGAGATGGAGACCTTCGTCCGCGAGCAGGCGACCAAGCTGACCGCCGCCCTGCGCGAGTACGACATCGAGGGCGAGGTGAAGCAGATCGAGAGCGGCCCCGTGGTGACGCTGTACCACGTCGAGCTCGCCGAGGGTACGCGCGCAGCCCGGCTCCAGCCGGTCGCCGACGACCTCGCGCGCCGCCTCAAGGCCCCGAACATCCGCGTCATCAACAACCTCGTCGGCAGCGGCGCGGTCGGCATCGAGGTGCCGAACCCGAAGCGCGAGCAGGTGCGGCTGAAGGAACTGATGAGCGGCCCCGCCGCGGGCGGCATGGGCCTGCCGATGTTCCTCGGCAAGGACGCGGCAGGCGAGCCGCTCGTGCTCGACCTCGCCAAGCAGCCGCACATGCTGATCGCCGGCACCACCGGCAGCGGCAAGAGCGTGTGCATGAACACCATCATCATGAGCTGGCTCTACACCAAGCGGCCCGACGAGCTGAAGCTCTGCCTGGTGGACCCGAAGATGGTCGAGATGGCGCAGTTCAGCGAGATCCCGCACCTGATGGTGCCGGTGGTGACCGACATGACGAAGGCGGCCGGCATCGTCGAATGGGCCGTCCGGCAGATGGAGGAACGGTACGAGCTCCTGAAGAACGCCCGCGTGCAGAACATGAAGGGCTATAACGAGCTCGGCGAGGACGAGCTCCGCGCCCGCCTCAAGCCCGACAGCGACGCGGCGTGGGCGCGAATCCCGAAGAAGCTGCCGTACATGGTGTTCGTGATCGACGAGCTGGCGGACCTCATGATGCAGCACCGCGAGGTCGAGCAGTCGATCATCCGCATCGCGCAGAAGGCGCGCGCCGTCGGCATGCACCTCGTGCTCGCCACCCAGGACCCGCGCGCCGAGGTCGTGACCGGCCTCATCAAGGCGAACATGCCCTGCAAGGTGTGCTTCAAGGTCGGCAGCGTCACCAACAGCCGCATCGTGCTCGACGGCAAGGGCGGCGAGCTGCTGCTCGGCCAGGGCGACATGCTCGTGCGGCCGAACGGGGCGAGCGAGCTGTCCCGCGCGCAGGGGACCTTCATCGACACCGCCGAGACGATGCGCGTCACCGACCACCTCCGCACCGTCGCAACGCCGAACTTCGAGCGCACGCTCGTGGCGATCAAGGGCCCAGGCGGCTCGTGCGAGGCGGGCGGCGAAGGCGACGGCGCGTCGCTCGGCGGCGGCGGAGAGCGCGACCCGCTCTTCGACCGCGCCGTCGAGATCATGATCGAGACCAACCGGGGCAGCGTCAGCATGCTGCAGCGGAAGATGTCGATCGGCTACGGGCGCGCCAGCCGCCTGGTCGACCAGATGGCGGAGGCGGGCATCCTGGGGGAGGCGCGCGGCGCGAGCCCCCGCGAGGTGCTCATCACCATGGCCGACTGGGACCGCATGAAGGAGCTCGAGGCCGACGGCGGCGAGCGCGAACTCACCGATGCCGAGCGCAAGCTGGCCGCGGCGGTCGACCAGGAGAGCGATGCGTTCCAGGATGCCTTCGCCGACGATGACGCGGAGGATCGGTCGTGACGGCCCGCGCACCTTCGCCGGAGGCGATCCGCCGCGGCATCGACGCCGCCATCGAGCAGGCCGAGAAGAGCTGGCGCGAGGGCGGCATCCCGATCGGCAGCTCGCTGCTGGATGCCCAGGGCAACGTGGTCGCGGCGGGGCACAACATGCGCGTGCAGGCCGGCGACCCGACGGCCCACGCCGAGGTCAGCTGCATCCGCAACGCCGGCCGCCGCCGCGACTGGCGCTCGCTGACCCTCGTCAGCACGCTCAGCCCGTGCCCGATGTGCTCGGGGACCGCCATCCTCTTCAAGGTGCCGCGCGTCGTGATCGGCGAGCACCGCACGTTCATGGGCGCGGAGGGCTGGATGCGCGCCAACGGCATCGAGCTGACCGTGCTCGACGACCCGCGGTGCGTGGCGCTGATGGAGCGCCTGCAGCGCGAGAAGCCCGACCTGTGGGCCGAGGACATCGGCGAGTGACCGGGGCGCCGGGCACGGCGCCCGGAATCCGCGAGAGAATCCGTTCGAGCGGCTTGCATCGCCCCCGACCGAATCCGACCCTTCGGGGGTTGGAGAACGAATCACGCACCGCACGGGCCCGCCCCGCCTGAAGGGACGCGAGCGGGCCAAGGGTGGCGGGAAAGGGATCACGGACCGGCGAGGCTGCCCATGCGGTGCGGGCAGCCCCGGTCACTTTTGGGCCATCAGCGTCGCCCGCAGACCCTCGTCGAAGGGCATGATCACCTCGTACCCCAGGAGCCTCCGCGCCGCGTCGATCGAGGCGCGGCTGTGCATCACGTCGCCGAGCCGTGCCGGCCGGAACTCGGGCGCCGCCGGGCGCCCGAGCAGGCCGGACATCCGGTCCAGGAGCTCGAGCAGCGAATGGCTGGTGCCGCACGCGATGTTCACGGTTTCCCCGGCCAGGCGCCCCGGACGGGCCCCCGCCAGCAGGTTGGCGTGGACGGCGTTGGCCACGTGCGTGAAGTCGCGCGTCTGCGTGCCGTCCCCGTAGACCACCGGCGCCTGCCCCGCGCGGATCCGCTCCGCGAAGATCGGCACCACCGCCGCGTACGGGGAGTCGTGGCGCTGCCTCGGCCCGAAGACGTTGAAGTACCGGAGGCTGACGGTCTCCACGCCGTAGCAGCGCGCCCAGGTGCGCATCAGGTACTCGCACGCGAGCTTGGAGTACGCGTAGGGCGAGCACGGGTCGGGCACCATGTGCTCCACCTTCGGCTGCCCGGGCTGGTCCCCGTACGCGCTGCTCGACGCCGAGTAGACGACGCGGCGCACGCCGTGGCGGCGGCACGCCTCGAGCACGGAAAGGGTGCCGCCCACGTTCACCTCGTGGTACCGGGCCGGCATCTCGATGCTCTGCGGGACGCTGCCCTTGGCGGCAAGGTGGAATGCCACGTCCGCGCCGGCGAGCGCGTCGTCGAGCGCCGCGTCGGAGGCGATCGAGCCCTCCACGAACCGGGCGCGGGCGCCCTCTCCGGACAGGTTCGCGCGCCGGCCGTTCGACAGGTCGTCAAGCGCGACGACCTCCGCGCCGAGGGCGCAGAGGGCGTCGACGAGGTGGCTGCCGATGAAGCCCGCCCCGCCGGTCACCGCCACGCGGCGTCCGGCGAATGCGGCACGATGGGCCTCGAGCGCCGGGTGGATCAGCGGAACGTCGCCTTGAACGCCTTGATGGCCGCACCGAACTGGTCATCGAGCCCCTTGAAGCTCTTCTTCTCGACCAGCTGGTCGCGGACCGCCTTGGCGGGCCCCTGGAAGTGCTCGAGGAGGCCCTTCTCGAAGGCGCTGACCTTGGTGACCGGCACGTCGTCCATGAAGCCCTTGCTGGCCGCGTAGATCGAGATGCACTGGTCGATGACGTCGAAGGGACCGAACTGGCCCTGCTTCAGCAGCTCCACCATGCGCGCGCCGCGGTCGAGCTGGCGCTGGCTGGCGGCGTCGAGCTCGGTGCCGAGCTGCGCGAACGCCTCGAGCTCGCGATAGGCCGCGAGGTCCAGGCGCAGCGAGCCGGCGACTTCCTTCATGGCCTTGATCTGCGCGTTGCCGCCGACGCGGCTGACGGAGATGCCCACGTTGATGGCGGGGCGGACGCCCGCCGAGAACAGCTCGGGCTGCAGGTAGATCTGGCCGTCGGTGATGGAGATGACGTTGGTCGGGATGTACGCCGACACGTCGCCTTCCTGCGTCTCGATGATCGGGAGCGCGGTGAGCGAGCCGCCGCCGTTCTCGTTGGAGAGCTTGGTGGCGCGCTCGAGCAGGCGGCTGTGCAGGTAGAAGACGTCGCCCGGGTACGCCTCGCGGCCCGGCGGGCGGCGCAGCAGGAGCGACAGCTCGCGGTAGGCCACGGCCTGCTTGGACAGGTCGTCGTAGACCACCAGCACGTGCTTCGGGGTCTTGCCTTCCTTGCCCTGCCACATGAAGTACTCGCCCATCGCGCAGCCCGAGTAGGGCGCGATGTACTGCAGCGGCGCGGGGGCCGAGCTGCCGGCGTTGACGACGATCGTGTAGTCCATCGCGCCGTTCTTGCGCAGCGTCTCGACGACGCCCGCGACGGTCGAGTCCTTCTGGCCGACCGCGACGTAGATGCACACCACCGCGTCGGGCGTCCCCCAGTACTGCTTCTGGTTGATGATGCAGTCGAGGCACACGGCGGTCTTGCCGGTCTTGCGGTCGCCGATCACCAGCTCGCGCTGGCCGCGGCCCACCGGGATCATGCTGTCGACGGCCTTGATGCCGAACTGCAGCGGCTCCTTCACGGGCTGGCGCGCGGCGATGCCGGGGGCCACGATGTCCACCTTGCGGCTGCCGCTCGCGCGGATCGCCGGGCCGCCGTCGAGCGGGACGCCCAGCGGATCCACCACGCGGCCCAGCATCTCCGGGCCCACCGGCACCTCGAGGATGCGGCCGGTGGCCTTGACGGTGTCGCCCTCGCGGATCAGGTCGGTGTCGCCGAAGAGCGCCGCGCCGACGGTGTCCTGCTCGAGGTTCATGGTGAGCCCGGTGACGGCCTTGCCGCTCTGGGTCTGGAACTCCAGGAGCTCGCCGGACATGACCTTTCCGAGGCCGTACACGCGGGCGATGCCGTCGCCCACCTCGACCACCTGCCCGACCTCGGAGATCTCGAGCTGCTGGGAGAAGTTCTGGATTTCCTGCTTGATGACGGATGCGATCTCGTCGGTCTTGATCTTCACGGCGTGCCTTTCGGGTTCGTAACGGTTGGGTCGATTGCGGGTTCCCGGCTCAGGCCAGGAAGGATGCGGCGTCGCGGCCACCGAGGCCGCGGTCGAGGAGCGTGGAGCGCATGCGGCGCAGCTGCGCCGCGATGGAGCCGTCGATCAGCCGGTCGCCGATGCGGAGCTTCAGGCCGCCGATCATGTCGGGGTCGGCATGGAAGTGCATCACGGGCTCGCGCCCGAGCGAACGGCGGAGATCGCCGGCAAGCGAGCCGCGGGTGGCCTCGTCAAGCGCGCCGGTGGCGGTGAACACGTCCACCTCCACCCGGCCGAAGGCGTCCTGCTCCATGGCGTCGTACGCATCCTCGATCGCGGAGAGGCCGCTGAGGCGCCCCTTGCGGTTGAGCACGAGCAGGAAGTTGAGGAGCGTGTCGGTCACCTTGCCGGCGAACATGCGGCGCAGCGACTCGGCGCGGCGCGCGGGGTCAACGATGGGGGAGCGGAAGAGCTCCGCGAGGCGCCGGTCGGCACGCGTGAGCTCGGCGACCTCGCGGAGCTCCGCGCCCATCGAGGCCACGCCGGCGTCGCCGCCGAGCTCGCGGGCGAGCTCGAACAGCGAACGGGCGTAGACCTTGGCGACCTCGTCGATCTGGGTGGGCATGGGATCCTCAGCGGCGGCCGGAGGCGAGTTCCTGCAGCGACTCCTGGACCAGGCGCTGGTTGTCCTGGTCGTTCACCTGGCGGCGAAGGATGCGGGAGGCCACGTCGACGGCAAGCGCCGCGGACTGCGCCTGCAGGTCGGCGACGGCGGCCTTGCGGGCGGCCTCGATGTCGGCGTTGGCGCGCGCGACGCGCTCGGCCAGCTCCTGCTCGTTGCGCGCCTTGAGCTCGTCGGCGACGCGCTGGGCATCGGCACGGGCCTGCTTGATCATGTTGGCCGCCTCCTCGCGGGCGCTCGCCAAGCTGCGCTCGAACTCCGACTGCGCGCTCTTGGCCGCGGCACGGGCTTCCTCCGCGGCCTTGATCTCGCCGACAATCTTGGCGTTGCGCTCATCGAGCGCGCGGGCGATCTTCGGCCACACCACGAGGGAGAGGATGGCGAAGGCCACGCCGAACACGGTGAAGGCCGTGACGGCCGGCAGGATCTCGAATGAGACCGGGTTGGCGGAACCTTCGGCGGCGGCGAGGAGGTGGAGGTGCATGCGGGGTCCTTTGGAATGGCCCTCCCGCCCCTTCCGGGGCGGGGGGCCTCGGCCCGGGCACGGCGGCCCGGGCGGTCAGTCACTTGTTGATGCCGAGCAGCGACACGACGACGGCGAACAGCGCCACGCCTTCGACCAGTGCCGCGGTCAGGATCATGTTGGTGAAGATGCGGCCGCCCATCTCGGGCTGGCGGGCGGTGCTCTCGTTGGCCGAGGCGCCGATCTTGCCGATGCCCATGCCGGCGCCGATCACGGCGAGGCCGCCGACGATGCCGGCGCCGATGCCGACGCCCATGCCCTTGTAGTCGGCGACCATGGCGGCGCCGTCCTGGGCGAGGGTGGTGCTGGCGGCAGCGGCGGCCGCGACGATGGCGAGGGTGATGGTGTTCTTCATGCTCGTGTCTCCGATGGTGTCTGACGCGGTGGGACGCGTCGGTTCATTCATGTCCCGCGCACCCACCGCACGCGGGGAAGATCGGGGTCTCCGGCCCTGGTTCAGTGTCCGTGCACGGCACCCGGCGCATGGGCCGCCGCGCTCTCCGAACCGTGGTGATGCCCTTCGTGGCCGTGTTCCTCGTCGTGATGCTCGTCATGGTGGGCCATCTGGCTGATGAACACCGCCGTGAGGAACATGAAGACGAACGCCTGCAGGAAGGCGACGAAGAGTTCGAGGAAGGTGATGATCACGGCGAAGCCGCCGGCAAGGAGGCTGATGCCCCCGACCGCCGCGACACCGAGGCCGGCGGCCATCGCGCCGAACATCATCAGGGTGGCCATCAGCGTGTGGCCGCCCACCATGTTGGCGAAGAGTCGGATGGCGAGGGCGGCGGGCTTGATCACCATGCCCAGCACCTCGACCACGAAGATGATCGGGACGACGAACCACAGGCCCTTGTTGCGGACCAGTTCGGGGCCGCCGCACAGGTGCTCGAGCGTGCCGCCCACGCCCAGCTCGCGCACGGACTGCCACTGGATGGCAAGGAACGCCCAGAGCGCCAACGCCATGTTGACCGAGAGGCTCGCGGTCGCGGTGCCGCCGATCCACAGGGCGGCCTTCTTGGCCACCGCCTTCTCCTCCTCGGAACCCTTCGGCCCGAGGCCGTGGACGATCTCCTGGATGTCCATCAGCGGCACGAGGCCCATGAGGTTCAGGACCAGGACGAAGAAGAACAGCGACAGCAGGAACGGCAGCCACGCCCGCGCCAGGCGCGCGCCCATCACCGGCTCGAGCATCTGCGAGTAGAGGCCGTCCACCAGCACCTCCACCAGCTGCGCGGGACGGCCGCGGGTGACCCAGCGATCGTGACCCTGGGACTCCGGGCCAATGCGGATGCGCGATGCCGAGTACAGCATCCAGAGCAGCACGATCGCGCCGCCCACCAGGATCGACACGACGCTCAGCTTGATGTCCTCGCCGAACGCGCTGGGCTGGTCCAGGACGTGTCCGAGGGGATTGGCGCCGGCGGCGAGCAAGGGGTTCGTCATCTGGGGACTTCTCGCAGGCTTCTCAGAGGCTTCGGTGCACGAGCCGCACCACCGTTGCGGTCTCGGCCGCAAGGCATGCCAGGTAGGACCCCACCGCTGCCACCGCTGCGGGCAGCCCGACGGAGGGGGCGGACCAGTATATAAACAGGCAGGTCCCCGGCACGGCGACGAATCGGATCAGGGTGGCGCCCAGCCAGAACGACCCGCAGAGGCTTGCCGGACGGGGTGTTGCGGAGGCAAAGAGAAGCGCGGAGCCCGCGGTGATGGCCCCGACCGCCACGGACCCGAGCGGCATCACCCAACGGGCCAGCGGGGGATCCTGGGTCATCCCGGCCAGCACCGTCACGACCGCGGCGGCCACGGCGGTGGCGACGGCGATGGCCGTGAGCACCGGGCGCGGGGGTATGGCGATCTCCTGTTCAGGGGGAGCGGGCATCACGCCTCCGGAGGTTGAGGGCGCCGGCTCGCCGCCCGCGCTTCGTCAAGTTCCCGGTTGGCACGCATCGAGCCGCGGATCAGGGTGGTCAGGCCAACGGCAATGCCCGCCACGCCACCGACCAGCAGCCCAATCGGCCCGGATCCGGTCCAGTGGTCGATGGCCCAGCCCACCAAGGCACCGGCGACCACCTCGGAGCTCGTCTGCATGCCAAGCCCCGCCATTCGCCACCCGATGCTGGTCTCGCGCTCACGCCGGGCGCGCGATTCACGGGGGCGGTCGGATGGCTCCATGCGGCGGGAGCGTACCCGTGGCGCCGCGCCTAGACTCCCCGTTCCATGTCCATCCGCGACGACGAGATCCTGGACGTCACCCCCAAGAAGCTCAACCGGACCGAGAGCCTCTACGTGGTCAACGTGTTCAAGGGCCTGGGCACGACGCTCCGGCACTGCTTCCAGAACATCGGCCGCAACGGCGCCAACAAGGACACGCTGTGGGTGGTGCAGTACCCCGAGCAGCGGCGCGAGCACCGCGACGTGGAGGACGGCGGCATCTACAAGCCCTACTTCCGCGGGGTGCACCGCCTGAACAAGGACGAGGACGGCCGCGTTCGCTGCGTGGCGTGCTTCATGTGCCAGACCGCCTGCCCGGCGCACTGCATCCACATCGTGGCGGACGAGAGCCCCTGGCCCGACCGCGAGAAGTACCCCAAGCAGTTCGACATCGACGAGCTGCGCTGCATCTACTGCGGGATGTGCGAGGAAGCGTGCCCCTGCGACGCCATCGAGCTGACGCCGGTGTACGACGTCACCGGCATGAGCCGGCAGGAGATGATCTTCGACAAGGCCAAGCTCCTGGAGATGTACGACCGGACCGTGGCCGACAAGCCGATGTGAACCCGTCGGCTACTTCTTGCGCGGCTTGTTCAGCAGGTCGCCGAGCCCCTGCCCCAGCGCTTCGATGGCCTTCTGGCCCGCCTGCTGGACGCCCTTCTCGAGGGCCTTGCCGTCGAGCTTCAGGTTCGCGGTGACCTTGAGCGGCACCGTCCGGCCGTCGACGGTGCCGAGAGGGCCGGAGAACTTCACGCCCACCATCAACGCGTCGCCCGCGCCCAGGGTCAGCGCCGAGAGCGCGTTCGCCAGCGGGGTTCCCTCGTCGCTCGGCAGCTTGCCGATGGCCTCGCGTGCCACGGAACCGAGCGGGTAGTTCGCCGTGATCGCGCGCGCGTACGGGGGCGTGGCCACCAGGTCGATGTCTCCGTCGAACACCAACCGGGTCTTCCAGGCGTTGCCCTGCGGGTCGATGCCGATCTCGAAGTCCGCGTACTTGAGCTGTCCCTTGCGGACCGCGACCACCAGCGGGCTGACGATGCCCTCGACGGGCGCGGGGCTGCTCGCCCGGAAGACGTTCAGGAAATCGAGCGACTCGTTCTTCACCGTGCGCTCGAAGAGCACCGGGCCCACCGTCAGGCGCGCATCGCCCGAGAGCTTCGCGCGGTCGCCGTCGAGCGGCCAGCCCAGGGACGTGAGCTCCAGGCGGATCGGCTGCCGCTCGTCCTTGAGGCGGATGTCGCGCAGCACGGGGTTCAGCGAGCCGAGCCAGTGCTGCCGCACCGGCGGCGTGGGGATGAACTCCGCGACCGCCGGCTTCTGGGGCGCGATGCGCACCATGCCGTCACGCAGCGTGACCGAGGGCACGCGCACGCTCAGGTTCTTGCTCGTGACGGAGGCGGTGCCGTCCGCCGAGCCGGGCGCGGGAGACTGCACCACGGCGTCGACGGTGACCTCGGGTCCCATCGCCAGCTCCAGGTCGGAACCGAGGCCCATCAGCGCGCCGAGGACGCGCGTCGAGGCGCGCTCGGCCTTCAGCGTGGCGTCCAGACGAATCCGGTCGGCCGATGGCTTGCCATCCGCGCCGAGCCACCCGGCCACCGTGCCGTCGAGGGCGAGCGGCAGCTTCTTCCCGCCCTCGGTGACGGAGGATCGCACTCGGATCGCGGTCGGTGCTTCGGTCGACGGAGCATCGACGGCCACGTCGACGCCGTCCACCTGGATCGGCGCCCCGTCGGCGGGAACAAGCCGAACCGGACCCACGCGGGCGTCGAGCCGGGCCGCCATGCCGACCAGCCCGTCCGTGCGCATCCGCAGCGAGCGAACGTCGGCGCTCACCGTGACCGCCGAGACCTCCTTCCACATCGGCGGGCGCGGCTTGCCGTCCTCGCCGACGGGCGCGCGCAGGTCGTTCAGCATGGCCAACGCCTGCGCCGGCGAGAGCTCGAGCGTCGCCGTGCTGTCGGCAAGCTCCACCACCCCGTCGCGGAGCGTGCCCGCGGCGCGCACGCGCATCCGCTCGAGCGTGGACTCCGCCTCGAACGCGATGCCGCCCGACGCGCCGCGCGCCTCGGCCCGCACGCGCGCACCCGCCCCGATCTCGCGCCGCGCCGCTTCATCGAGGGCGAGCAGCGCGCCCAGGCCATCGCCCGAGACGCCCTGCATGGTGACCGCGGCCGTCCAGTCCGCCGGGGCGTCGCCCTTGCCGGCCATCCACGAGGCGCGTGCGGCCAGGGGGGCCACGGGGACCGGCGTTCCGCCGGATCGCACGGCGGCCAGGGTTGCGTCGAGGGTCACCTCGGCGCGCGCGACCCGGGCGTCCGGGTGCAGCGCCACGTCGGCCTTCGCCACCGCGTCTCCGATCGCCAGGTCACCGACGCCGGGCGCCAATCCGCCGACGGTCATGGCCGGTACCCGCGCGGTCAACGCGGCCGTGCTCGGCATGCCCAACACCCACGTCCCGGTGCGCGGCAGGACCACCGGCCCCGAACGCACCTCAAGGGCGGCGGGCGAACGGAGCGCCGGCCCAGCCTCGCCCGTGAAGTGCGCCATGAGCGCGGGCGTGATGTCCGCCGCCACGTGCACGGTGGCCGTCACCGCTTGCGGCGCCACGGTGGCTTCCACGAACACCCGGTCACCGGCATCACCGGTGACGGTCGCCTTCAGTGCCCCGTCCATGACGGTGCCGTCGTAACTCAACTCGGCGGCGTGGGTCGTCGCGCCCATTGCCTTCAGCGGATCGGCGGCCGCGGGAAGGAACGCCGTCACGAGCGAGTTGGGCACCGCCGGGGCGCGCACGGCGAGCGCCAGGCGTGCCGACTCGAGCGCCTTCGCCGATGCATCACCGATCCCCGTGGCCCGCAACGTGCCGGCGACCGCGGACGCGGGCTCGGTCGGCCCCGCCGCGGCGCGGAGCGCCAGCTCGGCGATCGCCTCGGTGCCGATGGCCTCGGAACGCACGTCGACGGATGCGCCATGGAGCCACGCCACCGGCGCCGCGGCTTCGGCGCCCGGGCGGACGCCCACGACGCGGCCGTCAACCGGGCCGCACTCCGCATGGACGTCGACCCCGGTGCGCGACGGATCGAACGCGCCCTCCGCGGGCACGGTGAGCTTCGCCACCCGAACGCGTGCCGAGAGCGGTGCGTCCACATGGACGCCCCAGTTCGCCAGCAACGCCGGACGGATCGCCCGCACGGACACCGTGGCCGGGGCGTCGAGCCGCCACGCGCCCGCCTCGACGCGGCCCGTGGCCGCCACCGCGACGTTGGGGGCGTCCACCCGGATGCCGATGCCGCGTGACTCGCCGTCGTCGATGGAAACCTCGATCGTCCGCACCGTGGGCCCGATGTCCTCGGCGAGGCTGAGCGGAAGGTCGCGCGGAACGAACGGCTGGACGAGCGCCGATGGCAGGTCGGTCACGGAAGCCGTGCCGTGGATGCCCCATGCGCCGCCGGGGGCAAGCGTGCCCGCGGCGCGGAATCCGCCCGGAGCGGGGGCAATGCCCGCCGCATCCCCCGCTGGGCGTGCGGGCGTTGCCGTGACGTCGAAGGCGATGCCCGAGCCGACCGGATCCGCACGGAGCGCGGCGCGCAGCGATGCCACGTCGAGCGGCACCGGTCCCCCGGGGCCGGGCACCTGCAGCCCGTCGAGCGCCAGCGCCACGTCGGCCGCGAAGCGCAGTTGGTTCAGCGGGAACCCGCCATCCGCCCCCGACGCGGGCACCACGACGTCGGTGGCCCGCAGCGAGAGCCGCGCGGGCGCCGCGACCGTGAACTGCGCCACGGACTCGAGGAGCGCGGGCGCAAGCGTGCCGTCAAGCGAGACGGAGCGCAACGCGGCCACGCGCGTGGTCGGGTCGACACCGCCCTGCGCCGAGATGGAGATCGCCGATCCACGCGCCGACAGCTCGATCTGGCCGCCGACCGCATCCGCGAACGTGGCGGCGACGTCGATCCGGGGACCAACGTCGCGCGCGAGTTCAAGGCCGGTGCCGGCGACGAATCGCTCGAACGGCCGCGTGGGCACCGATTTCGCCTCGAACGACCCATGGATGGCGGCGAGGTCAATGACGGGCGTTCCGTCCGCGGCGAGCAGCCGGTCGAACACGAGCGCGGCGCGGACCGCGGCACCGGGCTCGCCGTCGATCGATGCCTCGGCCTCGATGTCCGCCTGGATGCGCCCGGTCAGGTCCTCGCTGCGGACATCGGCGCGCAGCTGGGCGATTCGCATCGCCATGCCGGACGCGGCGACCGGTGCTTCGGTGACACGCGCCCGCACCTGCGCGCCCGCGCCTCGCAGTCGAAGCGCACCGTCGGCACCGACCATCCGGTTCAACGTGGCGGACACGTCGACCGTACCGCGCTCACCGGCCATCTCCGTGTTGCCGACGACCGTGAGCGACAGGTCGGCTCCGCGTTCCGCGGCAAGCTCGCCCTTCACGTCGCGCACCGCCCACTCCACGGCGCCCCGCGCATCCGTCAGCTCGACGGTGATCCCGTCAAGCGAAAGCCGCGCACGGCGAAGACCGTCGGGGATCCGCGCGATCGCGTCGGAGGCGCCAGGCGCCGCGTCCTTCGCGGCAGCGGCCGCCGGCGGCGTGGCCACCTCCGGCTCCTTCGCCAAACGCCCGATGCCGAACGTGCCATCGTCCATCCGCGCCGAGCGAAGGGACCCCGAGACGCGGACGTCCAGCTCCGCGACACCGCGCGTGATCAGCGCCCACAACCCTTGGTCGACCGACACGTCGGCCGAGATCCTCGTGCCCCCTGCCGGATCATCGATCACCAGCCCGCGAACGCCCATCGGCCCCGACCATCCAACCCGCAGTTCCTGGAGGGCCACCGTCCCGTTCACCCGGTCACCGATGGCTCCGGCCACGGCGTGGCGCACCATCCCCGATCCGAGGATGGTGGGCAGGAGCGCGACCACCGCCCCGAGCACGACCAACAGCGCGCCGCCCGACCACAGCGCGATCCGCACGATGCGACGCCCGCGGGTCGCGGTCGGATGCCGGGACGTCGTGCTGGAATCGACCGCGGTCGGCGTGTGCTCGCTCACACCGTCAGTCTACGAGGGCCGGGCGCGATTCCGCCCGCGACGGCACCGCGCCTTGCCCCGCGGGCGCGGCGTGGCGCAGCATCCGCTCGAGCGCCGTCCGGGCCAGCTCCCGGGCCTGCGCGTTGACGCGGATCACGTTCGGCGCGCGACCCTCGGCGATGCCGTCGAGCGCCCACAGGAGATGCGGCGGGTCGATGCGGTACATCGTGGTGCACAGGCACTGGCAATCGCTCAGGATGCGCACGAAGACGCCGCGCTCGGCCGCGGCGCGGGCCAGGCGGTTGACCAGGTGCACCTCGGTGCCCACGGCCCAGCGCGTGCCGGGCGGCGCGTCCTCGATGGTGCGGATGATGTGCTCGGTGGAACCGGAGAGGTCGGCGGCATCCACCACGTCCTCGGAGCACTCGGGGTGCACGATCACGGTGATCCCGCCCCGGCCGGCCCACTCGGCCCGCAGCGCGTCCACGTGCTCGGGACGGAACATCTTGTGCACGCTGCAGTGGCCTGCCCAGAGCAGGACGCGCGCGCGCCGGATGCGGTCATCGTCCAGGCCGCCCGCTGGCCGGCGGGGGTCCCAGAGCGCCGTGTCGGCGGCGGTGCCGGCCGACCGCGCCGTCGACTCGGTGACGAATCCCTTGCGCTTGGCGGTGTTGCGGCCGAGGTGCTGGTCGGGCAGGAAGAGGATCTTCACCTCTTCGCCGCGCTCGAGCGGGCGATCCCCGCCCGCCAGCGCCCAGTCGAAGACCTGCGCCGCGTTCGAGCTGGTGCAGCACGCACCGCCCTTGGACCCGACGAAGGCCTTGATGGCGGCGCTCGAGTTGACGTAGGTGATGGGCACCACGCGCGTGCGCGTGCCGGCGATGGCCCGCTCGATGCACTCCCACGCCTCGACGGCCTGGTCGTACTGCGCCATGTCGGCCATCGAGCATCCCGCGGAGAGATCCGGCAGCACCACGTCGATGCCTTCGTCGGTCAGGATGTCCGCGGTCTCGGCCATGAAGTGCACGCCGCAGAACACGATCCACCGGGCACCGCGCCGGCGCGCCTCGACGGCGGCCAGCTGGCTGAGCTTCAGGCTGTCGCCGGTCAGGTCCGCGTGCCGGATGACGTCGTCCTGCTGGTAGTGGTGGCCGAGCACCAGGAGCCGGTCGCCGAGCCCGGCTCGCCGCGCGCGGATCGCGTCCGCCAGCTCCGCCTCGGGGAGCTTGAGGTAGCGATCGGGCAACGCCGGCTGCCAGAGCATCGGGAAAGTGTAGGCCCGCATGCCGGCATCGCCGCGCATCCACGCCCCGCGCGGGCCCGGATAGCCTCGGGACGTGGCCGAACACCCCGAGATCCTCGAACGCGCCCCCGCCAAGCTCAACCTCGCGCTCTCGGTGGGGCCTCCCGGGGCCGACCGGATGCACCCGATCGCCAGCTGGATGGTCACGGTGGACTTCGCCGACGAGCTCCGGCTCCGGCGGCTCGACGAGGGCCGCGACTCGCTCTACGCGATCGTCTGGGCACCCGACGCGCCGCGACCCACGGAGATCGACTGGCCGATCGCGCGTGACCTCGCGGTCCGTGCGCACCACGCGCTCGAGCATCGGGTCGGCCGGCGCCTGCCGGTGCGCATGAAGCTCGACAAGCGGATCCCGGTGGGCGGCGGCCTCGGCGGTGGTTCGAGCGACGCGGCCGCCATGCTGCGAGCGCTCAATGAGCTGTTCGCCCTCGGTTTGGCCGTCGACGAACTCGCCGACGTCGCCGCGACGCTCGGGAGCGACGTGCCGTTCCTGGTGCACGGCGGCAGCGCGGTGGTGGAAGGCCTCGGCGAGCGGGTGGAGCGCCTTCCGTCGCTGCCCGACCTGCACGCCGTGCTCGCCTTCCCGGCGGCCGCGTGCCCGACGGGCGCGGTGTACGGCAAGTTCGACGCCATGCGGCCCGATGCCGCCGTCCGCACCGAGCGCGTGCGCGCGCTCGCCGCGCTTGCCGCGCTCGGCCCGGACGCGCCGTTCAACGACCTGGCGGAACCTGCGCTCGAGGTGGAACCCGTGCTCCGCGACGACTTGGAGGAAGTGCAGGCGGCGGTGGGGCGACCGGTCCACGTGAGCGGCAGCGGCAGCACGCTCTTCGCGCTGTGCACCGGGCGCCTCGAGGCCGATCTGCTGGCCGAGCAGGTGCGTTCGCGGACCGGCCTGCCGTGCGTGGCCGCGTCCGTGGGCCCCGCCTGACCGCACTACCATGTCCGGCCCGCCTCCCGGCCCGGCCTCGGCGGATCCCCAGCACAAGGAGCCCGCCGTGAAGACCCACCCCCCGGCCTCGACGTTCGTGCCCGAAACCCTGGACGCCACCAACTGGGCGGTGCTCGAGCCGTACTACGAGCAGCTGCTCGGGCGCACCATCCACGATGCCGCCGGCCTCGAGCGCCTGCTGCTGGACCGCAGCGAGCTGGACGCCGCCGCGGAGGAGGCCGCCGCCGACCTCTACATCGGCATGACGCGGCGCACCGACGACGAGCTGGCGCGCAAGCGCTTCCTCGACTTCGTCGAGAACGTGGAGCCCCAGCTCAAGAAGGCGGGCTTCGGCCTCGACCGCAAGATCGTCGAGTGCCCGTTCGCGGCGCAGCTCGACGCGGCCCGCTACGGCGTGCTGCTGCGGGGAATGCGCCGCTCGGTCGAGCTCTTCCGCGAGGACAACATCCCGCTGGAGACGCAGGTCACCAAGCTCGACCAGCAGTACTCCGAGATCAACGGCGCCATGACCGTGCAGTTCGACGGCGAGGAGCGCACGCTGCCGCAGATGGCGCGCTACCTCGAGGAGACCGACCGCGCGCGCCGCCAGGCCAGCTGGGAGGCCGTGAGCGCCCGGCGCCTGCAGGACGCGGACCGCATCGACTCGATCTTCGAGGAGATGCTGGAGCTGCGCCACCGCATCGCCCTCAACGCGGGCTTCCCCAACTACCGCGACTTCCAGCACGCGCGACTGCAGCGCTTCGACTACTCGCCCGCCGACTGCGAGACCTTCCACGACGCGGTGGAGCGCACCTGCGTGCCGCTGATGCGCAAGCTCAATGCCGAGCGCGCCGCCGCGCTCGGGCTCGACCGGCTGCGGCCCTGGGACCTGAAGGTGGACCTGCGCGGCCGCGCGCCCCTCAAGCCCTTCGATGGCGCACAGGAGCTGGTGGACCGCACCTCGGCGGTCTTCGCGGCGATGGACGGCGAGCTCGCCGCCATGTTCGACAGCATGCGGACCGGCGATTGCCTGGACCTCGAGAGCCGCAAGGGCAAGGCCCCGGGCGGCTACCAGTACCAGCGCCAGCGCAGCCGGCGCCCCTTCATCTTCATGAACGCCGCGGGCCTGCACCGCGACGTGATCACCATGGTGCACGAGGCCGGCCACGCCTTCCACAGCCTGCTCTGCGCCCACGACCCGTTGGTCTCGTACCGCGGCAGCCCGATGGAGTTCGCCGAGGTCGCCAGCATGAGCATGGAGTTGCTCACCGCTCCGCACCTCGAGAAGTACTACGGCACGGCCGACGCCGACCGCGCCCGGCGCGACCACCTGGAGTCGATCTGCACCATGCTGCCGTGGATCGCCACCATCGACGCGTTCCAGCACTGGATCTACCTGAACCCGCGGCACACCCGCGCCGAGCGGCAGCAGGAGTGGCTGCGCCTCAACGAGCGCTTCGGCGCCGACGTCGACTGGTCGGGCCACGAGGACGCGCTGCGCAGCCTGTGGCAGCGCCAGCTCCACCTGTTCGGCCTGCCCTTCTACTACATCGAGTACGGGATCGCCCAGCTCGGCGCGCTGCAGATGTGGCTGCAGTCGCGGCGCGACCCCGCCGCCGCGCTGGCCAACTACAAGCGCGGCCTGTCGCTCGGCGCGAGCCGGCCGCTCCCGGAGCTCTTCGAGACCTCCGGCCTCCGCTTCGCCTTCGGCCACGAGACCGTGGCCGGCCTGATGGACGAGGTCGACCGTGACCTGGCCACCCTTCCCGCCTGACCGAACCCCGCCCCGAACAAGCAAAGGCAATGCCATGAAAGATGTCCTCGTCCTCGGTGCCGGCAAGATCGGCCGCATGGTCTGCAGCCTCCTCCAGGGCTGCGGCGACTACCGCGTCACGGTGATGGACGCCCACGAGCCGTCGATCGCGGAGACGCTGGCCCTCTCGCCGGGAGCCAAGGCCATGCACGGGCGCTTCGACGACGTCGCCGCCGTCGACCGCGCGCTGAAGGGCCAGTGGGCGGTGATCAGCTGCGCGCCGTTCTTCTGCAATCCGATGATCGCCGAGCGCGCCAAGGCCGCGCACGTCCATTACCTGGACCTCACCGAGGACGTTGCCGTCACCAAGAAGGTTTCGGAGCTCGCGCGCGGCGCCAAGACCGCGTTCATCCCGCAGTGCGGGCTGGCGCCCGGCTTCATCACCATCGCCGCCACCCACGTGATCCACGGGATGTCCGGCCTGCACGAGGTGAGGATGCGCGTGGGCGCGCTGCCCGAGTTCCCCTCGAACGCGCTCAAGTACAACCTCACCTGGTCGACCGACGGCCTGATCAACGAGTACATCCAGCCCTGCGAGGCCGTGGTGGACGGCGTCGTCACGGTGGTCCCGGCGCTCGAGGGCCTCGAGCACATGACGATCGACGGCATCGAGTTCGAGGCCTTCAACACCTCCGGCGGCCTGGGCACCTTCGCCGCCACGCTCGAGGGCAAGGTCAGGCACCTCTCGTACAAGACCATGCGGTACCCGGGGCACAACTCGATCCTCAAGCTCCTGCTCTGGGACCTGGGCTTCCGGGAGCATCGCGACGAGCTGAAGGCCGCCTTCGAGCGCGCGCTCCCGACCACGCGCCAGGACATCGTGGCGATCTTCGTCAGCGCCACCGGGCAGGTGGACGGACGATTCACCGAGCGGACCTACGCCAAGATCGTCCGGCACAAGGAGATCGGCGGCCACCACTGGACGGCGATCCAGGTGACCACGGCGTGCGGCGTCACCGCCATGCTCGACCTCCTGCGGGACGGCAAGCTGCCGCAGTCCGGGTTCGTGCGCAACGAGGACGCCTCGTTCGGCGACTTCATTGCCAACCGGTTCGGCCGGCACTATGCGTGACTTCGACTTCCGTCGCCATGGCCACGCCATGGTCGACTGGATCGCCGACTACCTCGAGGGCATCGAGCGATTCCCGGTGCAGTCGCGCGCGGAGCCCGGCTGGGTGCGCGCGCAGTTGCCCAACGCCCCGCCGGAGTCCGGCGAGCCCTGGGACGCCATCGTCGCCGACGTCGACCGGGTGATCCTGCCCGGGATCACGCACTGGCAGCACCCGGGGTTCTTCGCGTACTTCCCGGCGAACGCCGGCGGCCCGAGCATCCTGGGCGAGCTGCTCTCGGCGGGGCTCGGCGTGCAAGGCATGCTCTGGAGCACGTCGCCGGCGTGCACCGAGCTCGAGACGCACGTCATGGACTGGATGTGCGGCATGCTGGGGCTGCCGGACCACTTCCTGAGCTCCGGCACGGGCGGGGGCGTGATCCAGGACACGGCAAGCAGCGCCGCCCTGTGCGCACTGATCGCCGCCCGCGAGCGCGCCACGGGGTTCGCCGGGACCGCGGAGGGCCTGCAAGCCGGCGGGCCTCGCCTCGTGGCCTATGCCAGCACGGAGGCGCACTCCAGCATCGAGAAGGCCGTGCGCATCGCCGGGATCGGGGCCGGCAACCTGCGCCTCGTTCCCGTGGGGCCCGACCGCGCCATGGATCCCCGCGCGCTCGCGCAGCGGATGCGGCTGGACGCCGCCGCGGGCGAAGTGCCGTTCTTCGTGGTGGCCGCCGTCGGGTCGACCGGCACGCACGCGGTGGATCCGGTGGCGGAGATCGCCGAGGCGTGCCGCGCGCACGGGGCGTGGCTCCACGTCGACGCCGCGCACCTGGGGATCGCCGCCCTCTGCCCGGAGCACCGCGGCATCCACCGCGGCGTCGAGCACGCCGACAGCTATTGCGTGAACCCGCACAAGTGGATGCTGGTGAACTTCGACTGCGATGCGTTCTGGGTGCGCGACCGCGCCACCCTGGTGCGGGCATTGAGCGTCCTCCCGGAGTACCTGCGCAACGCGGCCACCGAGAGCGGCGCCGTCATCGATTACCGGGACTGGCAGGTGCCGCTCGGCCGGCGCTTCCGTGCGCTCAAGCTCTGGTTCACGATCCGGCACCACGGCACGGCCGGGCTGCAGGAGCTCGTCCGCGAGCACATCTCGCTCGCCCAGGGGCTGCGGCGCCGCGTCGAGTCCGAGCCTTGGCTGGTCCCGGTGGCCTCGGCCCCGTGGTCGCTCTGCTGCTTCCGGGCGCGCGCGGGCGACGAGGCCACGCAGCGCATCCTCGACCGCATCAACGCCTCCGGTCACGCGTTCGTGAGCCACACCCGGGTCGACGGCCACCTGGTGGTCCGGGTCTCGGTGGGGGCGCCCTCGGTCGCCCAACGCCACCTGGACGCACTCTGGGACCTCATCCGCGACGCACGGTGATCAGGAGCACCTCGGGCGCGCAGTGCACCCGCAGGGGGAACCACGCCCCGGCGCCGACGCTCACGTGCAGCGTGCACCGGTTCTGGCGATAGGTACCCGCGCTGAGCCGGTGCGCGAAGGAGATGTTGGCGCGCGGCCTGCCCTTCACCGCCACCTGCCCTCCGTGCGTGTGGCCGCTCAGGGTGAGCGCGACGCCGGCGCGGTAGGCCGCGTGGAACGCCTTCGGGTTGTGGGCGAGCAGGAGGTGCGGCACGCAGGGCAGCGCGCGCACCATGCGGTCGTTGTCCCGGACCGTCCGGCCCCAGTCCACGCCTCCCACGAGCAGCGGCGCGGCATCGGGATCCACCGCGCGCACGATGCCATGCAGCACGTCCACGCCGTTGGCGGTCGCCAGGTCGCACAGCGCGCCCGGGTCGTCGAGGTGATCGTGATTGCCGAGCACCAGGAACCTGCCCTTGGGGGCGGGCACCGCGCCGAGCGCCGCCATCAGCGGGCCGGCGCCGTCGGACTCCAGGTCCACCACGTCCCCGGTGCACGCCAGGAGGTCGGGCTCGAGTCGTGCCAGGCGCTCGACGGCGTCGACGGCACGATCCACGGGCATCAGCGCGCCGAGGTGGAAATCGGTCAGGTGCGCGATGCGCATGCCGTCATGGCCGGCGGGCCAGAGCGGGCACTCCAGCTCGATGGAGCGCACCTCGATCGGCTGGCGATGGTGTCGCCGCGCCAGTACGCCGAGCGTCAACCGGTTGGCCGCATCGGTCAGCACCGCGTGGCGAATCTTCGCCCTCAGGAACCCGTTGCCTCGCTTCTTGCGCTCCATGGCACTAGAAGCGCAGGCTCACCGCGCCGAACAGGCCGCGTAGGCCGGCGTCCACCTGCGACGGGCCGTCCACCAGGGTGAAGTCGAACAAGCGGTACCCGAACTCGATGCCGACGTGCTCGTCGACCATGGCCGCGATGCCCACGCGGATCATCCACACCGAGTCCGCTCCCGGCCAACCGCCGCCGATCCCGGCGTTGCCGTAGAGCCTCAGGTCCTGGATGAGCGGGATCCGGCCATCCATGCCGATGCGAAGATCAAGCCCGCCTCCGCCGTACACGCAGAACGCCGTGCGGTCGAAGTCGGCCGTCCCGCCCGCCGTCAGGTTCTCGACGGTCTGGGCGTAGTGGAACGCCATCACGCCGCCGAGCGCCTGAACCTGCAGGTCCACCAGCGGGCGACCGTTGCGCCCGATGGCCGCCTCGGCGCGGGCTCGGTTGTCGCCCGGATCGCTCCACGGCCACGGCTCGTCGGCGAAGGGGCGCCACACCACGTAGCCGACCTCGGCCCCGGCCATCCACGAGGAATACGACCCCCGCACGGCATCGCCGGCGGCGATCGCCACGCCCCCGAAGTTGCCGGCCGACGGTGCCGCACCCGTTCCCGAGGTGCTGGCCTCGAACCCCAGCCCCCCGAACCGCCAGCGATCCACCGTCACGGCGAACTCGCCCGCCACGCCGGGGGCGCTCGACTGGACCGACAAGTCTTGGTCAAGGTTGAACGCCGTGCCGCCGGCGCCGACGGTGGCCGTCCCCGTGAGGCGGGGCACCCACACCCCCACGTCCGCGGTGACGGACGCCGGCTCCCCGACCCCGAGGATGCGGGCCGCATCCACCGGCGGATCCACCGCCAGACATGCGACAATCAGGACAACCATGGCCGAAGCGTACCCCGAGGGCCCCGCCCCGCCGCCGCCGCCGCGAAAGCCCGTCCGACCACCGGGCGCGGTCGATCTCGGTCGCGGCGCGTGGATCGCGCCCGGCAACATGCAGTGGAGCTTCACCACCGCCAGAGGTCCCGGCGGCCAGCACGTCAACAAGACGAGCAGCGCGGCCATCCTGCGCGTGCGCGCCGCCGACATCGGAGGGCTCGACGAGCCCGCGCTCGAACGCCTGCGGCAGATGGCGGGCAGCCACTGGGTGGGCGACGGCGAGATCCTCCTGCGGAGCGACCTCCACCGCAGCCAGCTCATGAACCGCGAGGCATGCCAAGCCAGGCTGCGCACGTTGGTGTCGGGCGCAGCCATTCGGCCCAAGGTTCGCAAGAAGACGCGACCCACGCGGGGCAGCGTCGAGCGGCGCCTGGAAGGCAAGCGCCGCGACGCCGAGCGCAAGCGCTCGCGTCGCGGGGATTACGACTGACTCCCGCGCGCGCGAACCGGTCGCCGCGGGACACCCAACGCCACACCACGCAACGCAACGCAAAAGCACGCCGCCCGCACCAATCGGTGCGGGCGGCGGAAGTTGCAGGATGTGGTACCGGTCCCGTGACCGGACCGTGATCAGCCGGGGCAGACGCCCCAGTTGCCGAGCAGGATGCCCAGGTCCTCACCGTTGACGAAGCCGTCTTGGGTCAGGTCCGCGGCGCAGCCGGGGCAGGCACCCCACGAGCCCAGCAGCGTGCCCAGGTCCTCACCGTTGACGAAGCCGTCGTCGTTGAGGTCACCGATGCACACGGTGCCGGCGCAGGTGTTGAACGTGCCGTTCAGCTCCACCACCCACTGGGCGGTGAAGGACGCACCCAGCGACTCGGTCAGCACGAACTGGCCCGAGTCAGCGCAGCTGAGCCGGCAGTACGTGTTGCCCACCGGGCCAGCAGTGTTGCCACCGGCACGGTTCTGGTATCCGCTGGCCGCGGGAACATCGCCGAAGCCCGCGAACAGGTCGGGGAACTGGATCACCACCACCAGGTTCTGCGAGGCGAAGTCGGCCACGCACACCGGGGTGCTGAAGTTCAGCGACGCCTTGTACACGCCGCCGGGGATGGACACGTCGTTCACCACGATCGGGATCAGGTCGCCGCCGTCGACGCCGTCATCCGCCGAGATGTACCGGGGCGCACCACCGTCGATGTCACGGTAGATGCCGAGGGTCGCCGGCAGCGGGATGTCGCTGACGAAGAGTCCCGCAGCAGTCGTGCGGGCAGCCCACGCGCCGAAGTTCAGGCAGCTGATCTCGCCACCGACCTGTCCGGCCGGGAACACCCGGGCGAACGAGTTCACGGTGGTGCCACCGGTCGCGCCACCGACGGCGCAGGCCACGAGGCCGTTGGCGACGGTGTTCGGATCGGTGTTGATGGTCGCGCTGTCCGGACCGGGGTTGGTGCAGGTGGTGCCGACCACGGGCGGGCAGGTCGCCGGCGTGGTGGAGAGGGTCAGCTCATAGTCCGACGTCTGGCTGCCGCAGGCATTCAGCTGGTCGAACGAGGGCACGACCACGGCGCGGTAGGTGCCGGCCGTGAGGCAGCGGCTCACCGACGTCGGGCAGAAGCCCGCGCTGATGCCGATGGTGGTCGACGGGCAGTTGGTGTCCACGATGAACACCGTCCCGAACGCCGGGCTCTTCAACGAGGCCTCCACGACCTGGTCGCTGGCCAGCGTGAACTGGAACCAGTCGGTGTCGCGGGTAGCGCCGCCGGTGCCGTCCTCGGCCACGAAGAACGTGCCACGGATCACGGCGTTCGCCGGGACCACCTGCACGGGCGGGTCGAGCGGGTTGGTGTTGCAGCCGCCGTTCAGGTCGTCGCCGCAGGGCTCGAGCTCGGCGATCTCGTCGCCGTCGTTCGGAACCGCGCAGAGCGCCGGAACGGTGATGTTGACCACGCCGGCGCCGGCGTCGATGAGGTCGTAGCCACCCAGACGGATCAGGTACGTGCGGCCGGCGGTGGCGAGGTAGCGCAGCTCGGAGCCGAGCGTCTCGCAGGAGTCGCCGTCGTCGTTGCAGGCCACCAGGGCCTCGGGCAGCGAGTCGTAATTGAACGCGGCCGGGTCGGTGCCCATGTCGTAGAGGGCGATCTTGGTATCGACCTCGGCGGCGCAGGTCTCGGCGACGATCTCGCCGTTGAACTGGGCCGTCACGCGGTACCAGAGGTCCTTGAACAGGAAGGTGTTGCCGGAGTTGCAATCACCCTCGTTGAACTCGGGCCCATCGGTGTTGGCGTTGGTGTTGTTGTAGTTGCGCGGTCCCGAGGTGGTGACCACGGTCGCGTTGGGGGCGCAGTCGTTCGGGTACGCCGGGGCGACGCACTCGTACACGAACGCGTCGGAGAACGACCAGAGGACGCTGCCGATGCCGGACTCGCCCTCATAGCCGCCCACGCGAACGTAGTAGGTCTCGCCCGCGGTGATGTTGATCGTCACCTTGCTGTAGTACTGCTGGCAGGCGGCATCGTCCGCGGCGTCACCGTTGCACGCCACCTGGGTCAGCGCCTCGCAGGAACCCGAGTAGACCACGATCGACGTGTCGAACGAGGTCGGGTCGCAAGTCGTGATGGTCGCGCGGCCGTCGGCCGGGGCGATGAACTTGAACCACACGTCCGGGTTGTCCGCCGTCCAGTTGAGGAAGGTGTTGGCGCACTGCGACGCGTCCACCGGCTCCGCGCTGGGGGTGGCGGTGGTCGTGTCGAACGCGGCAGGGACGTCCTGCTCGATGGTCACGGCGTCGGCGCACTCGTCGGCAAATGCCGACGAGGCCGCCAGCATGGCCGCCAGGCCAGCGCCAGCCACCGTGTACTTGGCGAACGGGTTTGCGTACTTCATCTGAGGCATTCTCCTGATGCGAAATTTTGAGGGCACTGCGCCCGCACTCCACCGAATCAGCCGCTCGGCAACGGCCGACGCGGACACACGACACAACGGCTCCGTGAGGAAGCCGTCACCCAAACCTAACCCACCGTCTACTAATCGCAAGAACGAGAACCCAACAATCACGAACCCACCCAAATGCGTCGAAATTGTTGTGTCCTATAATCAACCGCCTGGGATCCGCACTTCCCCGGTTCCCTTGGTGATTTCGCCGATGATGGTCGGTTCCTCACCAAGCTTCGCCAGCTTGGCGCAAACCGCCTCGGCGAACGAGGGCCGCACCACCAGAACGTACCCGATGCCCATGTTGAACACCCGGTACATCTCGGCGCGTTCGACGCGGCCGTGGTGCTCGAGGAACGGGAAGATCGGGTTGGGGGTCCAGGCGGCCGGGTCGAGCACGGCATCGACCTTGGGGCCGAGTGCTCGCGACAGGTTGCCCGGCAGGCCGCCTCCCGTGATGTGCGCCATTCCGCTGATGACCTTCTTGCGCCGATAACCCGCAAGCAGCTTGACGATCGGCTTTGCGTAGATGCGCGTCGGCTCCAGAAGCACCTTCCACAGCGGGTCCGCGCCCAGCTCCGGATACACGCGGTCAAGGTCAAGCCCCGCGTCGCGCACGATGCGGCGCACCAAGGTGAATCCATTGGAGTGGACGCCCGAGGCGCGCAGCCCGATCACCACGTCGCCCTTCTTCACCCGGGCGGCGTCGACCACGCGATCGAGCTCCACCACGCCCACGCAGAAGCCGGCGATGTCGAAGTCGCCGGGCTTGTAGATGTCGGGCATCTCGGCGCACTCGCCGCCGATCAGGGCGCAGCCGGCGATCTCGCAGCCCTTGGCCACGCCTTCGATCATGGCGGTGGTGGCGTCGGGATCCAGCTTGGACAGGCCCAGGTAGTCCAGGAAGAAGAGCGGCTCCGCGCCCTGCACGATCAGGTCGTTCACGTTCATCGCCACGCAGTCGATGCCGACCGTGTCGTAGATCCGGCGCTCCGCGGCCAGGATGACCTTGGTGCCCACGCCGTCGGTGCACCCCACGAGGACCGGATCCTTGTAGTTGCGCTTGAAGAGCTTCTGGTTGTAGTCGAGCCGGAACATCCCGGCGAACGCCCCGTGCCGACCCATCACGCGCGGGCCGTGCGTGCGCTTCAGGAGGCCCTTGATGCGATCCACCACCTCGTCGCCGGCATCGATGTCCACGCCGGCCTCCTTGTAGGTGAGCGGCTTGACGGGGGCACGACGCGGATCGGCGGCGGTCTCGGCCATGGGGCCGGAATGCTATCCGCGCCGGATGGCGCCACCGCGCGGGCACGCCGCGGCAATCAGCGCCACGCCCGGCAGCCCCACGGCGACGGTGGCGGCGAAGTACGCCACGTAATCCAACCGGGCCGCAAGCAGGCCGCTGAACCCGCTGATGCCCGCGCCGGCCGCCGCCATCAGCGCCGTCAGCAGCGCGTACTGCGTGGCCACGTGCGCCCGATCGCACACGGCCATGAGGAACGCCACGAACCCCGCCGCCACCAAGCCCCCGCAGAAGCTCTCCACGGCGATCGTGGCCATCAACGGGAGCAACGGCGCGGACGCCTCCGCCGGCACGTCCACCGACGCGCCATACCACCACGCCAACGCCATGAACCCCGCGTTGCTTGCCGCCTGCAGGACCCCGAACGTCCATAGGCACGCCACGATCCCGGTCCGCGCCACCATCCACCCACCCGCGACGGCGCCGGCGATCGTCAACCCGAACCCGAGTCCCTGCCGCACCCACGCCAACTGCTCGGGCGAGTACCCCAAGCCCTTCAGGAGGAGCGGCATGGTCATGGCGTTCCCCAACTGGTCCGGCAGTCGAAAGAGCAGGACGAACGCCGCCAAGGCGATGGATCGCCGGCCCCACGCGCCCCAGAAGCTGGCCACGGGCTGCAGGAGCGCCGCCCGAAGCCCCGGCTCCGGAGCACCGTGCACCCGAGGCTCGCGCGCGGCAAGCGTGACGGGCACCACGGCCAGTGCGCATCCGCCGAGCGCGGCGGTTGCCCACGCCCACCCGGGTCCGCCGGCCCCGATGCGCCCGGCAACGAGGAACGCCCCCGCGCCGAGCACCGCGAACGCCACCCGGTAGCCACTGACGAACATCCCTGCCCCGGCCCCGAGTTCACGCTCCTCGAGCGACTCCGCCTGGAACGCCGAGGCCGCCACGTCAAGCGTGGCGCTGGCCATCACCATGACTGCCAGCACCGCCATGAAGCGACCCGCAGCCCAACCGGAATCCCCTGTGCCGCACGCCGCGAGCGCCAGCATCGCCGCGGCGCAACTGCACTGCATCAGCGCCATCCAGGACCGACGCCGCCCGAGGCGGCCGATGCCCGGAAGCCGGACGCGATCCACGACCGGGGCCCACAGAAACTTGAGCGCATAGGGCAACTGCGCGAACGCGAGGTACCCCACCCACTCGACCCCCCAACCGGCCTCGGTGGCCCATGCCGGAGCCACCTGGGTGGCCACCATGTTGGGCAGGCCGCAAGCCAGGCCGACCGCCAGCAGCACGAGCATGGTGCGCGAGCGATACGGACCCATCCACCCGGCGGGTGCCGTCACGCGAGCACCGCGACGGGGGCCGGGGCGCCGATCCGCAGCGCCGACGCCATCGCCGACCCGAGGTCCGCCGGGCTCTCCGCCACCGCGATGCCGGACGCGCGCAACGCATCCATCTTGGACTGCGCGGTGTCGTCGGCACCCCCGATGATCGCACCGGCGTGGCCCATCCGGCGTCCCGGAGGCGCGGTTCGGCCGGCGATGAAGGCGACCACGGGCTTGTGGCGCATGTGCTGGGCGATCCAGCGGCCGGCCTCCACCTCGTCGGTGCCGCCGATCTCGCCGATCATGATCACGCCGTCGGTGTCCTGGTCGGCGGCGAACATCTCCAGCACATCGATGAAGTTCACGCCCTTCACCGGGTCGCCGCCGATCCCGACGCAGGTGGACTGCCCGATGCCGCGCTCGCTCGTCTGCCAGACCGCCTCGTAGGTGAGCGTTCCCGAACGGCTGACGATGCCGACCGCCTTGCCGGTGGACGCATCCAAGCGATGGGTGTGGATGTAGCCGGGCATGATGCCGATCTTGCAGCCGCCCGCGTACTTGCCGGGGACATCGGTGCGGCGGCCCGGCGTGATCACCCCGGGGCAGTTCGGCCCCACGAGCACCGTGTCCGGGTAGCGCTCGAGGCGGGCGCGCACGCGCACCATGTCCTGCACCGGGATTCCCTCGGTGATCGCCACCACGGTCCGGATGCCGGCATCGGCGGCCTCCATGATGGCGTCGCCGGCGAACGGCGGCGGCACGAAGATCATGCTCGCCGTCGCACCGGTGGAGCGCACCGCCTGCGCCACGGTGTCGAAGATCGGCAGGCCGTTGGCGTCCTTCTGGCCGCCCTTGCCGGGAGTGGTGCCGCCGACCATCCGGGTGCCGTAGTCGAAGCAGCCCTTGGTGTGGAAGGCGCCGGACGAGCCGGTGATGCCCTGGCAGATGACCGAGGTGTTGCCGTCGATGAGGATCGCCATGTGCTGCTCCCGAGGGTTCTGGGGGATGCGCGCCGTGGGCGCGCGGGGCGATGAGGATAGCGCAATGGGCTAGCATCGCCGACGTGATGGAGCATCAACCCGGCACCCCGGACGAGGCGTTGGCGGCGCGGATCGCCGGCTCGATCGCGGCGCACCCGGAACTGTCGCGTCTGGGCAAGCCAGGTGCCCCCGAGCGCGCTGCCGCGTCGCGGCTGATGAACGCCGTGCGGGAACTCGTCTTTCCCGGGTTCCATCCCGCGCCGCACGCCGCCACGCATGCCGACGCCGCCTCGTTCGCCGCCGAGCGCGTCGCCGCGGTGCGCTCGATGCTCCGCGTCGCCATCGAGGGAACTGCCGACCACGACTGGCCGGCGACATCGAACGCCGATGAGGGCGGCCAGGACGGCGAGGTCATTGCGATCGAGGATCGAGCCGACGCCATCGCGATCGAGGTGCTGAACGCGATCCCCGCGTTGCGTGACGCCATCGCGCTGGACGTGGAGGCCGCCTACCGAGGCGACCCGGCCGCGCGCAGCCGCGCCGAGGTGATCGTGTGCTACCCCGGGATCTCCGCCCTGCTGGCGCATCGATTCGCACATGAGCTCTGGACGCGCGGAGTTCCCATCCTCCCGCGCCTCATCGCCGAGATCGCGCACGCCGAGACCGGCATCGACATCCACCCCGGGGCACGCATCGGTGCCGGCACGTTCATCGACCATGGCACCGGCGTGGTGATCGGCGAGACCTGCACCATCGGCCGCGGCTGCCGGATCTACCAAGGCGTCACGCTGGGCGCCCTTCGCTTCGAGCGCGATGCCGATGGCGCGCTGCGGCGCGGGGCCAAGCGGCATCCGACGCTCGAGGACGACGTCACCGTGTACGCCGGTGCCACGATCCTCGGCGGCGAGACCGTGATCGGCGCCAGGAGCGTGGTGGCGGGTGGCGTGTTCGTCACGCGCAGCGTTCCCGCAGGCCATCTGGTCGCGGGGCCGAAGACGCAAGTGCGGGTCCTTCCCCACGGCGGGGAGATCCCGTGACCGCGCGGGTGGGATTCCGCCTGCTTCCGGCCACCGCACTGCTGGCGCTCGCGGCGGTGCTGCTCTCGGCATCGCCCGCGGTGATGCCCGATGCGTTCGGCCGCGGCACCCTGCCCGGCATCGACCGCAGCGCACTCTGGTCGCGCGTCCACGTCATCGGCGCCAGCGCGAGCGCGGGGTTCGGGGTCCGGCCCCCGCTGCCGCGGACCAACCCGGAGAGGCTCAGGCCGCTCGGATTGGCGGAGGTTGCCGCCGCCGCGCGAATCGGCGACGGAAGCGTCTCGGGCGACGCCACCAGCATGTTCTTCGGCAACCCGGTCGCGGTGGGCCGCGCGCAGGTGGCCGAGACCATGGCCATGGATCCGCCGCCGACCATCGTCCTGGCGAGCGACTTCCTCTTTTGGTTCACCTACGGCGCACGGGGCGCCTCGGGGCAACCGATCCGCGACGAGGCGCAGCGGCTCGAACTCCTGGATGCAGGCCTCGACGCGCTCAACCCGATCGTCGAAGCGGGCATCCCCTTGGTGGTCGGCGACCTGCCCGACATGTCCGAGGCCGTCGGCCGGATGCTGGCGCGAGCGCAGATGCCGGCACCGTCCACGCTGGACGTGGCCAACGAGCGCATCCGTGCATGGGCCAGCCGCCATCCGCGCGTCGCGGTCATGGCGCTGTCGCGGCTCGTGGCCAACCTCAGGGACGGTCGTCCGTTCGAGGCCGGCCGGCGCATCTGGAGCGAGGCATCGGACGGTGCCCTGATCCAGGGAGATCGGCTGCACCCCACCCTGAGCGGCACGGTGGCGCTCCTGGCCAGCACCGAGCAAGCCGCCAACGACCGGTTCCTCGGGGTCCGTAGGCCTCGCGCACCGGGCGCACCCGAGGTGTTCGAGCACGATCCCGCGCGTGTCAGCGAACGCATCCGGATCCGCGCCGGGGCCGCGCGGACGCCCGCCGCGGGCGCACGTCAGCCCTGAAGCTGCGCGAGGCGGCGCTTGACCTCGGCGTCGGCGGCGCGCTGGATCAGCGAGTTGAGCCACTCCAACGCGGCCGACGCGCCCTCGGTGTTCCGCACTCCGGGCAACAGCGCCTGGGCGTCCTGGTGGAACTTCGGCCCGCGCACCGCGGCCTTCAGCACCTGCACCGCGGCCGCGTCGGACAGCGTGGGCAGGTCCGTGGACCAGAGCTGCCAGAGCATGTCGCGCTCCTCGTCCGACGGGGACTTGACCAGCGGCCAGGCCTGCATGAACTGCGCGCGCGTTCCCGCGCGGAAGATCGACCCGAGCGAGAGCGGCGCCACCGCTTCCGCCGCACCGCGGGCGCGGCAGAGGTCCCAGAGCTGCGCGGCCACCCGGTCATCGCCGGTGATCACCAAGGAACGCATGGCATCGATCGCCGCCGAGGACACGTCCCCCGGCGCGGCGGCCGACTTCAATCGCTCGAGCGCCGCACGGGCCGCGGCACGCACGTCCTCGGGCGGGTCCACCGTGAGGGCCGCGATGCGGCCGGGGAGCATCGCCACCGTCTTCGGCGGGGGCACGGTCATCAACGGATCGCCGATCGTGGCGACGCGCCACACCTGGGGCAGGAAGTCACCGGGCCACTGACGCCCCGCCACCAGGAACGGCGCGAGCGCGGCAAGACGCTCGGCCACCAGGGCCGGCGGCACGAACGCCATGAGGAACGGCTCGTGGACGGACCCCACGTAGGCGTACGCACCGTGCGCGAGCCATCTGCCGCCCACCGACCACGGCGAGTCGGGCACCTGCAGCGAGAAGCTGTGCACCATCGACAGGGCGAGCGGCCGGCGCAGCACCGGCACGTCGGTCGAGGGCAGCTGCTGCGACTGCGCCAGCTCGAAGAAGTCGGCGTTGCCGCTGGAGTTCACCAGCATCACGTCGGCATCGATCCCCTTGGGAAGGATCGACCGCCACGCGGTCGGCCCGGCATCGTCGCCGGCCCAGACGCGGGTGCGGAACCCCTGCTCGTCGAACACCGCCGTGGCCCGATCGAACGAGAACTGCGCGAAACCCCCGGCGGCCGCACGGCCCGCGTACCCGTCGAACTCCCAGACGTCGTTGCGCCGGAGGAACAACGAGCACATCGCCATGTACGCGGCGCGAACGGGCCCTCCGAAGACCTGCCCGGCGAAGGCGTAGCGCGAGCCGTCCGGGTGCCGGCACAGCGCGTCGGTCAACGCGAACGGCCCGGCATCGGGCGGCAGCTGCGGGTGCCGCCCGCCGGGCGGGGAAGCGAGCGCCACGCGGCCGGCCGCCGAGCGACAGAGCGTGAGCGCATCCAGGTCGTCGCCGAGTCCGGTCCACGAGAGGCCGGACGTCTCGAACGCGGCGCGCACGGCACCGTCGAACGCCGTGAAGCGTGCGGCGTCCAGGACGTCGTCGGCGGACCCGCCCAGCGGCTGGTCCAGCCACACGATCGGCTGCCCTCGCCCGGCGGCGAGCGCCAGCGCGGCCACCCATGCGGGATCGACGGGCGATGCCACGACGATGCCCGCGGGCACCAACCCGATCGCGCGCAGCGCGGCCACGCCGCCCGCGGCCGGGTCGCCGCCCCAGGCACGGGCGAGCGCGCCATCCACCGCGGACTTCAAGGCCATGGGATCGGCGATCGCGGCACGCGGTTCGGCGGCCGGCGCGCGCCGGATGACGGCCGAGGGCTTGAATGCGCGGATGAACCGGGGCGCGAACGCCATGTCCTCGATGAGCACGGGCCAGCGCTCGGTGGGGGTCCAGCGAGCGATCTCGGCGATGAACGCGGCCTCGTCGGGCACCAGCACCACCTGGTCACGCACGGGCAACTTGATCTCGGTGTCGATGGCCCGCATCCCCAGCCGCGTGAACCACGGCATCTTGGCGAGTGCCTGCGCGGGACCGGCCGGCGCGGCCTGTTGGGCGGGAGCGGGCGGTTGACCCTGCGCGAACGCCCCGGGAATCCAGCACCCCGCGAGGGCGACAACGATCGAGCCGGCCGAAGCGAATCGCATCAACGGATCATAGAAGTCCGGACCGCGCCGGCCGGCACGACGTCAACCGGCGAGCGCGCCGTACGCCCACGCGGCAAGCAGCGCGCCAGCCACGATCCCGACGGGCCACGGCCATGCGCTCCGCCAATCGGCAGGCGGCCGCTCCGACATCGGCAGCGCGCGCGACAGCGCGCGACCCGAGATCGGCTGCCACGGATCGCCCACGGCGCCCGCCGCGCCGAACGCGAGCACCGATGCGGACACGCCCGTACCGGCGAGCAGCGCGGCCTGCGCAGGGTGGGCAAGCACGAACGGCAGCGCACCGACACGCAGGCGGAGCATCACGAGCGATGCGAGGCACGCGGCCGCCGCGACCGCAACCGCTGCCGACAGCGGCGCGCGAGCCGCCGCCCGCGGCCACAACGCCGCCTCGAGCTCGGCCCGGTCCGCGCGCGCGATCCACGGCAGGACGGCCACCGTCGCCACCCCTGCGCCGAGCAGCGAACCCAGCGCCTGCCCCCCCAGGCGGGCGAGGCTCTCGCCGGAATCCGCGCCGCCGCCCCACAGCGCGATCGTGAGCGGCGCGTACACGTGCGCTCCCGTCGCGGACGTCACGAAGACCGCGGCCGCCATCGCCGCGCCTGCCGCGACGGCCGGCCGGCCGACGCCGCGCCCGCTCGATGCCGAAGCCGCGCCCGCGCCCATGCACGCCGCCGCGAGCATCGCGCTGCCCAGGCACTCCGCCCAGAATGGTGCGTCGGCCGCGCTCACATCGCGCTTCCGAGGCCCATCACGCGGCGCCAGGTGCTCACCTGCCCCAAGTGCATCTGCATGTGCCCGATGCACAGGAACGTCACCGCGCCGCCGACCGTGGGGAACATCTCCTTGAACCGGCCCTCGGCGGGATTGGCGCGCTCGAACGCCTCGTCGGGCGCCGTCTCCAGCGCCTTGGCGACGGCGCGATAGCCCGCCATGAAGTGATCCATGATCGCGTCCTTCGACGGGTACTCGCCGGGCTTGGCCTCGACGCCTGCCTTGAATCGCTCATCCCAGCCGGCGGGATTGGCGACCGCCAAGTCGGCGCGGCCCAGGAGATCCAGCGCGCGCGAGGGGTAGATGGCAAGGTGTCCCATGTAGAAGGCGGGGCACACCACGTCCTTGCCCGGGAAGTCCGCGAAGCGTTCGGCGGGAATGGACTTGGTGAGCGCGTCGGCGTAGCCGAGCCCGAGGTGGAGTCCGGAGAGGACGTGTTGCGCGTAGGCCATGCGGCAAGTGTATGGCACGGCGGTGGCGAGCCGCCGCGCCGCCTCACGCCGCATCACTCCCCCACGCAGCGCGCGTACACCCCGCGCGCGACGTCGAGGCTCGTGGTGCCGCGCACGATCGCGCGCCCGTCGGGGAACACCGACAGTTCCAGGCCGCCTTCGATCGCCACCACCAGCATCCCGTCGCGAACCGCACACTCGCCGAGCCCGGACAGGCGCTCACGCAGGCGCGCCAGGTCGACCGCGGCCTCGCGCTGCGGCCGCACCTGCACCGAGTTGCGTCCGCAGAGCACGGTGCATCGGTCATCGTCCGCGTCCAGGAACGGAAACCGGCGCAGGCCGCAGCATGGGCAATCGGCACGGCCGGAACCATCGAGCGGCACGCGCACCGTGCGATGGCGCTCCATGTCGAGCGACCACAACGACCGGTCCAGGCCCTCCGCGCCGGTCGCGAGCAACCGGATCGCAAGCGCGGCGGCGTGGGCGCCCACGGCGGCCACCAACGGCCCGAAGACGCCCGCCGTGTCGCACGTCTCGCCTTCGCCGACCGGCGGGACGTCGGGGAAGAGGCAGCGCAGGCACGGCGCGTCCGCGGCGGCCAGTCCGAGCGCGCCCGCCACGCCGGCGAGCACCGGCATCGCCGTGCCGCGATACCCCACGGCGCCCGCGTGCACGTACGCACGGCCAAGGCTCACCGCGGCGTCGTTCAGGAGGTAGCGCGTCGCGTAGTTGTCCAGGCCATCGACCACCACGTCGGCGTCGCGCACGAAGTCCGCCGCATCCTCGGGGCCAAGGTGCTCGACGCATGCATCCACCCGGATGCCGGGGTCGATCGCCCGCACTCGGCGCGCAGCGGCCTCGGCCTTGGGGACTCCGGCGACGGCGTCGGCATCCACGAACAGCGACTGCCGCTGCAGGTTGGATCGTTCGACGATGTCCCGGTCCACGAGCGTCAGTCGTCCGACTCCGGCGCGAGCCATCAGGTCGATCGCCGCGCAGCCGAGCGCTCCGCAGCCGACCACCAGCGCACTGGAGGCCCGCAGCCGCTCCTGCGCCGCCATGCCAAAGCCCGGCAGGATCACCTGACGGTGATGCCGGCCGGGCGAATCTGGCGGAGTGCACGGATCAGCGCGCGCCGAAGGGCTCGCCGCGTGCCGCACGGATCACCACGCGAAGTGGGCGAACGCCTTGTTGGCGTCGGCCATGCGGTGGGTGTTTTCCTTGGTGGTCACGGCCTTGCCCTCGTTCTTGGCCGCGTCCATCAGTTCCTTGGCAAGGCGCAGGTGCATGGGCTTGCCGCGCTCCTCGCGGATGGCCTCGATGAGCCAGCGGAACGTGAGGCTCTGCTGCCGACGGCGGTTGAGCTGCATCGGAACCTGGTAGTTGGCGCCGCCGACGCGCTTGGAGCGCACCTCGACCACCGGGCGGACGTTGTCGCACGCCTTCTGGAACAGCTCGATGGCGGTCTTGGGCAGGTTCTCGTCCTTGGCCTTGTCGAGGCGACCCTGGATCTCGTCGAAGGCGCGGTACACGACGCGCGTGGCGGGACCCTTGCGGCCGCCGCGCATCATGCAGTTGATGAACTTGGCCACCACCTTGTCCTGGTAGCGGGCATCGGGCTTGAGTTGCGATTCGCTGGCGGTGAACTTCTTGGGCATCGGTCTCTCCTCTGGCGTCGTCGGCGGCTGCCGACCGGTTCACGCGGGCGCGGGACTGGCGTCCCTTGGAAGTGCGCCCGGTTACTCGCCGGTTCGTTGCGGTGGCGCCCGGAAACGTTCCGGGTGCCGAAGGTGCTCCGTCTCAACCACCGTCATCCGGCGGATCGGACCGCCGGGCGCCGGATCACTTCTTCTTGGCGGCCGCTGCGGCCTTCTTCTTCACGCCGTACTGCGAGCGGCCCTTCTTGCGGCCATCGACGCCGAGGCAGTCGAGGGTGCCGCGCACGACGTGGTAGCGCACGCCGGGAAGGTCGCGGACGCGGCCGCCGCGCACGAGCACGATCGAGTGCTCCTGCAGGTTGTGGCCCTCGCCGCCGATGTAGGCGGTCACTTCCTTGCCGTTGGACAGGCGAACGCGGGCCACCTTGCGCATGGCCGAGTTCGGCTTCTTCGGGGTGACGGTCTTGACCTGCAGGCAGACGCCGCGCTTCTGCGGGCATGCGGCGAGGTCACGGACCTTCGACTTCGCTTCCGGCGAACGGCGGGGCTTGCGGACGAGCTGATTGATCGTGGGCATGGGTGCGCTTCGGTTCCGATTTGGGGAAGGGACAACGATACCGCAGCCGCCCATTCCCCGCAACGCGTTCGATCATGGGCGGGCGGTCATCCACACTCCCCGCGCGACGCACGGGTTATCTGCCAGTGCCGGCGGCGCGGCCCGATCTCCGTACCTCTTCGATGGCGGCCACCGCGAGACGATCGCATCGCTCGTTCTCCGGATGTTCGTTGTGGCCTCGGATCCAGCGAGCATCGATGCGCACCCGGACCCGCTCGGCATCCAACAGCTCCCAAAGGTCACGATTCATCACCGGGCTGCGGTCGGCCTTGCGCCAGCCCCGCTTCTTCCACCCCTCGATCCACTGCGTCAGCCCCTTGACGCAGTACTCGCTGTCCGTGGTCACCACCACGCTGGCGCCGTCCGGGATCCGGCCGAGGCCGCGAATCACCGCAAGCAACTCCATCCTGTTGTTGGTGGTTGCCGGCTCGCCGCCGCTCTCCTCGACGTCGCGCTCGAATCCGTCACCTCGCAGAATGAACCCCCACCCGCCGGGGCCGGGATTCCCGGAACAGGCACCGTCCGTGAAGAGTTCGAAGCGCGGCATGAGGGGCATCATGTTACCGGAAACTGCGTCTCTCCACCCCAGATCGCACGCCGGACGCGACCGAGCCTTGCGCACCTGCGACCGTTTCCGGTAGCATTGACCCCCCTGCACTCGCCCGGCAACAGCCGCGGCCTGGGCTCACACCACAGAGGCCACCACATGCTTCCCGCATTCCGCCAGTCCCCCGGCCGTACGCGCCGTCGCCGCGCCCACCACGCGCTCAAGCCCGCCCACACCGTGGCGTGCCCGAACTGCGGCGCCGACAAGCGCCCGCACACCGCGTGCCGCGAGTGCGGCTACGTGCGCCCGGGCCTCCAGCTGAAGGTCGCGCAGCCCGAGGCGTGAGCCCCGGACCGCGCGCCTCGAGCACACCATGCGCATCGGCGTCGATGTGATGGGGGGCGACAACGCCCCCGACCAGATCCTCAAGGGCTGCATCCAGGCGATCCCCCTGCTCGACCAGGAGGACCGCTTGGTGCTCATCGGCGACGAGGGCGTGATCCGGGACATGCTCGGCGAGCGCGGCCTGGTGAAGGACCCGCGAGTCGAGATCGTGGCCACGTCCGAGGTGATCGGGATGGACGAGCCGCCCGTCGAGGCCATGAAGGCCAAGAAGGACTCGTCGATCGTGGTCATGAACCAGATGGCCTCTCCGCGCGCGGAGAACCGGCTGGACGTGGTGATCAGCGCGGGCAACACCGGTGCCTGCGTGGCGGCCAGCCAGTACTTCATGCGGCGGCTGCCCGGCGTGATCCGCCCCGGCATCTGCGTGACCATCCCCACGTTCAGCGGACCGATCGTCCTGATCGACGTGGGCGCCAACATCGAGCCCAAGCCCTCGCACCTGGCGCAGTACGGCGTGATGGGCGACGTCTACGCGCGCGCCATCCTCGGCAACCCGAACCCGCGCGTGGCGCTCATGAACGTCGGCGGCGAGGAGCAGAAGGGCACCGACACCATGCGGCAGGCCCGCGACCTGATCCGCCGGTTCGAGAACCTCAACTTCACCGGCTTCGTGGAGGGTCGCGGGGTCTTCGACGGCGAGGCCGACGTGGTGATCACCGACGGCGTGGTCGGCAACGTCATGCTCAAGCTGGCCGAAGGGCTCTCCTCCGGCATCTTCAAGGCGCTCGCGCACGAGGTGCTGGAGACCGACCCGGACCTCGTCCTGCGCCTGGAGTCGGTGATCAAGAGCCTGTACTCCAAGTACGACTACCACGAGTACGGAGGCGCACCGTTGCTGGGCGTCAACGGGGTCTCGCTGATCAGCCACGGTTCGAGCAAGGACCGCACCATCAAGAACGCCATCCTCCGCGGCAAGGCCTTCGCGGCGGCGCGGATCAACGAGCGCATCGTCGAGCGGCTGGCCACCGTCAAGATGGAGCAGGTCGAGGCATGACCACGGCCTTCGGCCGCGGCGTCCGCATCGCCGGCACCGGCCGCGCCGTGCCCGCGCAGGTCCTGACGAACAAGGACCTCGAGAAGCTGGTCGACACCAGCGACGAGTGGATCGTCCAGCGCACCGGCATCCGGGCGCGGCACCGCGCGGCGGAGGACGAGACCGTCTTCTCGCTGGGTCGCGACGCGCTCCGGAAGGCGCTTGACCGCGCCGGCATCGCCGCCGACCAACTGGACATGATCATCGTCGCGTCGGTGAGCGGCGAGATGCTCTGCCCCTCCACCGCGGCCCGGATCTCCGAGGCGGTGGGCGCGCGGGAGGCGGCGGTGTTCGACCTGGCCGCCGCGTGCAGCGGCTTCCTGTACGGGATGAACCTGGCCGACACCATGATCCGCTGCGGCCGCGCCGAGCGCATCGCCGTGATCGGCGTGGAGGTGCTCACGCGCCTCGTGGACTGGAACGACCGCACCGTGTCGATCATCTTCGGCGACGGTGCCGGCGCCGCGGTGTTCGTCGCCGATCCCGATCCGAAGCGCGGCTGCATCCACCAGACGATGCACGGCGACGGCCGGCTGTGGCGAACGCTCTACCACCCGAAGTGCGATCGAGACGTGCCGCCGGGCGACGAGGCGAATCCGATCCGCCTGGGTCACCTGCGCATGCACGGCCGCGAGATCTACAAGTTCGCGGTGACGCGCTTCCAGGAGGCCATCCAGGACGCGCTCAAGCGCACGGGCTTGGGCGTCGGCGACGTGCAGCACTACATCTGCCACCAGTCCAACCAGCGCATCATCGAGAGCGCCGTCGAGAAGCTGGGGCTTCCCGCCGACCGGGTCTACGTGAACATCGACCGCTACGGCAACACCAGCGCCGCCAGCATCCCGATCTGCCTGGACGAACTGTTCGAAGCCGGACGCATCGATTCCGGAAAGCCCATCGTGCTGGTTGCCTTCGGCGCCGGCGTGACCTGGGCATCGTGCGTGTGGAACGCCTGAGCTGCCCCGGCCGGGCAGCGCACCCCGAGGAGAACCAAGCGATGAGCACCCCCGCCGTCTTTCTCTGCCCCGGGCAGGGCGCGCAGCAGGTCGGAATGGGCAAGGCATGGATCGAGGCCAGCCCGGCCGCGGCAGCCATCTTCCGTGCGGCCGACGAGCTCACCAGCCTCGGCACCCGCCTCCTCAGCGACCTCTGCCTGGCCGGCCCGCCCGAGGACCTCAACCGCACCGACATCAGCCAGCCGGCGCTCTTCACCTGCGGCATCGCCTGCCATGCGGCGCTGCTCGAGCGGCACCAGACGGTGGAGACGTTCGCGACCAATGGCCTCTCGCTCGGCGAGTACACCGCCCTGTGCATCGCCGGTGCCTTCAGCTTCGAGGATGGGCTGCGGCTGGTGGCCACGCGCGGCCGCCTGATGCAGGACGCGGCCGAGGCGTCGCGAGGGGGAATGGTGGCCCTGATCGGGGCCGACGAGGCTCAGGCGCAGGAACTGTGCGGGGCGGCCGCCGGGGGCGAGGTGCTCGTGCCGGCCAACTTCAACGCTCCCGGGCAGATCGTGGTGTCCGGGTCGACCGGAGCCTGCGACCGCGCCGTCGACGTGGCCGGGAAGATGGGCCTTCGGGCCTCGCGACTGGCCGTGGCCGGCGCCTTCCACAGCCCGCTGATGGCCCCCGCCGCCGAGGGCATGGCCCGGGCGCTGGAGCACGTTGACCTGCGACCGCTGGCGGTGGATGTCTGGAGCAACGTCACCGGGGCCCGGCACGCCCGCCAGGATCCCGCCACCCTTCGGCGGCTGCTGGTGGAGCAGATCGTCTCCCCGGTACGATGGAGCCAGTCCTGTGCCGACCTCATTGCGGCGGCCAAGCAGGCGGGAGGCGCCTCCTTCCATGAACTGGCGCCGAACACCGTGCTCAAGGGACTGATGCGCAGGATCGATCGATCGGTCGAGGTGATCAACCATGACGAACCCCAGAAAGACCCCGTCGCGCAGCCTTCCGCGTGATGCCTTCCGCGCATTCGCGCTCGGCTTCGCACTGATCGGCGCCGCCGTCGCCCCGCTCGCCGGTTGCGGCGGCGAAGAGGAACAGGTGGCCGTGGCCCCTCCTCCGCCGCCGCCGCCACCGCCGCCGCCGCCGCCGCCGCCGGTCACCTCCGTGGCCGAGTTGATCAAGGCGCTCGGGATCAGCCCCAAGATCCGCATGGCCGAGGACAAGGCTCCGGCCACCGAGCACGAGCGCGTCGCGGTGCTCAAGTTCTTCGACTGCTTCGCGAAGGCGTCGCCCGACGGGCTTCGCCCCGCGCTCGGCGCCGAGGACACCGCGGTGCTCGACGCCATGGTTCGCGGCAGCGCCTTCGCGGCCGCCTGCGAGCCGGTCACGCGCATCGACCTGAGCACCGCCGGACACGAGGGCAAGTCCTGGGTGATGGCGGTCTACCGCGCGGGCGGCAAGGTGCAGGCCCAGCTCTGGACGTTCGACGTCGAGGGCGAAGGCCGGACCGTGAGCAAGCAGGCGTTCGCCAGCTTCGCGCAGCCCGAGCTCGTGATGAGCAAGATCAGCGGCTCCAACCTGGTGGCCGACTGGGTGCGGCTGATCGAGCGCGAGAAGCAGCTCGCCGACGAGCCCGACCAACCGCTGAAGCCCACCGCGCGCGTGCAGGAAGTCGAGAAGGATGCGGAAGGCGGCTCCAGCGAGGGCGAGCCATCCGGCCCGATCGGCGCCCCGCCGATGCGCAACAAGCCGCCGCCGGGAGGCATCGAGCCCCCGCGCCACATGCCCGGCAAGTGATCCCGCGCACCGGCTCCACGGGGCGCGGCTAGACTCCGCGCCCCATGGACAAGCGCGTCGCCATCGTCACCGGAGCCAGCCGAGGAATCGGCCGCGGCATCGCCAAGCGCCTCGCCCGCGACGGTCGCCACGTGGTGGCCGTGGCGCGCAATGCGGCGCAACTGGAGACGCTCGTCTCCGAGATCGTCGCCGACGGCGGATCGGCCGAGATGCGCACGTGCGACCTCTCCGATGGCCCGGCCGTGCAGAAGCTGGTGGAGGACGTGGCCGAGGCGCACGGCCGCCTCGACATCCTCGTCAACAACGCCGGCATCACCAAGGACGGCCTGCTGATGCGCATGTCCGATGCCGACTTCGACGACGTGCTGAACGTCAACCTCCGGTCGGTCTTCATCGCGTGCCGGGCGGCGGCCCGCCCCATGCTGCGCGGCAAGTTCGGCCGGGTGGTCAACATCGGCAGCGTCAGCGGTGTCGAGGGCAACAAGGGTCAGGCCAACTACTCCGCCGCCAAGGCCGGGGTGATCGGCCTCACCAAGAGCGTCGCCAAGGAACTCGGGAGCAAGGGCGTCACCGCCAACGTGGTTGCCCCGGGCTTCATCGAGACCGACATGACGGCGTTCCTCGGCCCCGACGACAAGAAGAAGGTCTGCGAGCACATCACCGTCGGCCGCCTGGGCGTCCCCGAGGACATCGCCGCCGCCGTGAGCTACCTGACCGCCGATGACGCCGGCTACATCACCGGACAGGTGCTCGTGGTGGACGGCGGCCTTCCCATGTGATTCCCCGGCGGCCGGGCGCCCGTATTTCCCGGACGGCCTCGTGGGCCGGATTCGGATATAGTCAGAGACTTCAAACAGGGACCGGAAACCTCCGGTCGCCGCATCCCTCCCAAGGAGAGAGCCGTGACGAAGGACGAGATCGAGCCGCAGGTGATCGCGGTCGTTGCCGAGAAGCTGTCCGCCGACAAGGACAAGATCAACCGCAACACGAACTTCACCAGCGACCTCAACGCCGACAGCCTGGACCTCGTGGAACTGGTGATGGAGCTCGAGGAGCGCTTCGACATCCAGATTCCCGATGACCAGACCTCCAAGATCCTGACCGTCGGCAACGCCGTGGACTTCATCCACGAGCAGGCCGTGGCCAAGGGCCAGAAGTAAGTCCCGGACGCCGGCCGATGCGTGCGCCCCTCCTCCGTGAGCCGCCCGCCATGGCCCGCCCAGGACATCGCTGACCAAGACCCGCCCCGGCCCCTGCGGCCGGGGCGTCCCATCTACGCACCGAACACTCCCCACTCACCATGCGGACTGTCACCCTTCGTCGCGTCGTCGTGACCGGCCTCGGCGCCGTGACCGACGTCGGCAACACGGTTCCGGACTTCTGGAAGGCGCTGGTCGAGGGCCGCTCGGGCATCGGCCCGATCACCCGCTTCGACCCGACGCCCGAGTGGAGCGTGACGTTCGCCGGCGAGGTCCGGGACCTGCAGCCCGAGCAGCGCATCGATCCGAAGGCGATCCAGCGCATGGACCGCTTCTGCGTGTTCGGCCTGTGCGCCGCCGAGGAGGCGGTGGCGGACAGCGGCCTGGACTTCTCCAAGGGCGACCCGTACCGCTACGGCGTGGCCATCGGCTCGGGAATCGGCGGGATCGACACCATCGAGGTGGGACTGCGCAAGCTCTTCGACCGCGGCCCGCGGTCGGTCAGCCCCTTCGTGGTGCCCCGGCTGATGGTCAACGCGCTGGCCGGCAACGTCAGCATCCGGTTCGGGCTGAAGGGCGCCAACATCGCCACCGCCACCGCGTGCGCCACCGGCAGCCACGCGATCGGCGCGGCGTTCCACATGATCCAGCGCGGCGACGCGGACGCGATCGTCGCCGGCGGCAGCGAGGGCGCGGTGACCCCGCTCTGCGTCGGCAGCTTCGCCGCCATGAAGGCGCTGAGCACGCGCAACGACGCTCCCACCAAGGCGAGCCGCCCCTTCGACCGCGACCGCGACGGGTTCGTGCTCGCCGAGGGCGCGGGCATCGTGGTGCTGGAGGAGCTCGAGCACGCGCGCCGGCGCGGCGCGCGCATCTACGCCGAGCTCACCGGCTACGGGGTGACCGGCGACGCCTCGCACATCGCCGCACCCGACGCCGAGGGCCGCGGTGCCCGCATGGCCATGGAGATCGCCATCCGCGACGCCGGGCTGAACGCGTCCGACATCGGCTACATCAACGCGCACGGCACCAGCACGCCGCTCGGCGACAAGGCCGAGGTCATGGCGGTGAAGTCGCTCTTCGGCGAAGGCGCCCGCAAGCTGGCCATGTCGAGCACCAAGAGCGTCACCGGGCACACCCTCGGCGGCGCGGGCGCCATCGAGTGCGTGGCCACGGTCAAGGCGATCGTCGACGGGGTGCTCCCCCCGACCATCAACCTGGAGTCGCCGGACGACGGGTTCGACCTCGACTTCGTGGCGAACGTGGCCCAGGAACGGGCCGTCGACCACGCCATCAACAATTCCTTCGGTTTCGGCGGCCACAACACCTCCATGGTGCTGAGCCGGTTCCGGGGCTGAATCCACCCCGGCAAGGCGACGAATCCCTCCCGGACCCATGGATCCGCGAGACGCGCCACGAACCCACGCCCAGACCATCGAGGACTGCCGCCGCGGGCTGGCGGACCTGATGGTCGACGCGCACCTGGAGATCGCCCCGGGCATGGCCGAGCGGTACGGCGCGATGGCGCGCCGCACCTGGGCCACGGAGGCGCTCTCCCGCATCGATCACCTCGCGCAGGCGATGGCCGTGGGCGTGGCCGAGGTGTTCAGTGCGCACATGGCGGCCTCGATCGCCGCGCTGCGCGCGCGGCACGTGGCCGACGAGGACATCTCGGCCCATGTGGTGTCGCTGCGCCAGGTGCTGGAGACCCACCTGCCCCCGGAGGCCGCCGATGCCGCGCGTCCCTTCGTGACCGCCGGGGCGCAAGCCGCCGCAGCACCCCATGCGTGTGCGGAACCGAGTCTCCTGGAGAGTTCGTCGCGCGACGCGACGCTCGCCCGGCTGTACCTGCTGCACCTGCTCCAGCGCGAGGCCGGCGAAGCGCTGGCGTTGGCCGTGGACGCACGGCGCGGCGGCATGACGCTCGCAGAGTGCTACGAGCGCGTCCTTGCGCCCGCGCTCGCCGAGGTCGGCCGGATGTGGCATGTCCAGGAGGCGTCGATCGCCGACGAGCACTACTGCACGGCGTCGACGCGCACGATCGTCACCCAGCTGCGCGCGGCCGCCCCCGCCCCGCGCGCGGACGGCCGCCGGGCCATCTGCTGCTCGGTCGCGGGCGACTTGCACGACACCGGCACCCGGATGGCTGCCGACCTGCTGGAACTCGACGGCTGGACCGTGGAGTTCCTGGGCGCGAACGTCCCGGCGGCGGAGGTGGTGCTTCAGGTCGAGGACGCCGCCAGCGAACCGGGCCGCGAATTCGATCTCGTGCTCGCCGGCGCAAGCACCTCGCTCTCGTTGCGGGCGGCGCTCGACCTGGTGGGCGCGATGGCTGCATCCCCGGTGGCTCGTTCGGTCCCGGTGCTGCTCGGGGGGGCGCCGTTCGCCGCGCATCCGAGGCTCTGGCGCTCCATCGGCGCGGCCGGCGGTGCCGCGACGCTCACCGACGCGGTGGTCGAGGCCGCGCGGCTGGTGCCGGCGCCGAGCGGCCACCGAGCGCGGTGACCGGAGGCGCGTCCGACTTGGACACGGTGAACTCGACGCCGGGAAGACCACGCGCCAGACGTTCCGCGAGCATGGGCATGTAGCCACGCTCGGTCCACGTATGGCCGGGAAGGAGCATCGACACGCCAGCAGCGCGTGCCGCAAGGTGATCGTGGTGGCGCGCCTCGCCGGTCACCAGCAGCGTGGCACCGCGCGCGATCGCATCCGGCAGGAACGACGCCCCGGCGCCCGGGCACAGCGCGATGCGTCGGTGTCGCTCGCCCTCACCGGACACGCTCACCACGTCGATGCGGTACGCGCCAAGATGTCGGCGCAGCCGGGCGCCGAGTTCGCGCAGCGTCGCCGGGCGCGCGAGCTCGAGCAGTCGGCCCGCTCCCTCGTCCAACGACGGGCGGCCAGCGAGCGCGTGCACCTCAAACGCGGGCTCTTCGTACGGATGCACCGCTCGCAGCGCCGCAATCGCCCACGGCAGTCGCTCCGCCCCGACCACGGTCTCGATCCGCTCCTCGGCGACTTCTTCGTCTCGGCCAGCCTGTCCGACGGCGGGCGCCGTGCCGCGCGCCCCGCGGAAGGTTCCCGTCACGGGATGCCGCGTCGAGCATCGGTCGTATGCACCGATCCGCCCTGCCCCCGCGGCGTCCCAAGCATCGATGATGGACGGCACCGCGGTGGCCGGGGCGAAGGTCACCAGCTTGAAACGCTCTCCGTCGGGCAGGCGCGTCGCGGGGCGAAGCGGCTCAAGGAGATCGGCGGTGGCGAGCCGGTGCGCACCTCCGGCCACGCCCTCGGCGAGCCAGTCGGTCACGCCTCCCTGCACCGCATCGAGCGCCGTGTGCGGGGACAGCAGCGCGATCCCGGACTGCGCCGCATCGAGGAGCGAGCGTTCATGCGGGCGGTCCGCGGTGATGCGCTTCACGGCGTCGAAGATCGGCGGGTGATAGGCCACCACCGCGTCGACGCGCAGCGCCAGCGCCTCCTCCATGACGGCAGGCGTCCAGTCGACCGCCACGAGCACGCGCCCGCACGGTGCGGATCGGTCACCGAGCAGCAGGCCGACGTTGTCCCACGGCTCGGCAAGCCGGGCGGGCGCCACGGCCTCCATGGCTGAGGCCAGCGCCCCGACCGTGGAGGGCTTGCCCCGCGCGGAACCGGAGGCGGCGGAGCGGCGGCGACGGTCTCGCGGGGCGGGCTGGCGGGCCATGGGGTGCAAGAGTAGCGTTCATCCGTCCGGAAACCTCTTGACTGGGGCGGCCCTGGACCGCACCCTTTCCGTTGTCTGGCCATCTCCCTCCCCTCCATGGAAGGATCCGCGCGTTGACCACCCACGCCGCCCGCGACGCGTCCGAACCCCGAAGCACCCCGAGCAGCGCCCAGTCCGGGGCGACCTCCGTTCGCAAGCACTTCGTGCTGGACACGAACGTGTTGCTGCACAACCCGCAGTCGATCTTCAAGTTCGAGGAGCACGAGGTCGTCATCCCGCTCACGGTCATCGAGGAGCTGGACAAGTTCAAGAAGAACAACGACGAGACCGGCCGCAACGCCCGGCAGGTGGTCCGCTCGCTCGACAAGCTGCGCAGCTTCGGGCACCTGTTCGAAGGCGTGGTGTGGAACGAGCAGGGCGGATCGATCCGCGTGGCGCGGTCGGAACGCGTCGCCGGCGAGCCGTCGCTCGAACTCGACAAGAACGACAACCTGATCCTCGGCGTCGCCGCCGCGCTCAACTCGCGCGGGCTGCGCACGATCTTCATCACCAAGGACATCAACGCGCGCGTGAAGTGCGACGCCCTGGGCATCGCCTGCGAGGACTTCGAGGCCGATCGCGTCGATGCCGACTGGCTGCACTCGGGCTACTGCACGATGCCCGTGCCCAACGAGTTGATCGATGCGCTCTACCAAGAGCGGCAGCTGCCGCGGACGGCGCTCGCCGGGATCGCGGGCCGCACGCCGGACGGATCGGCGATCGACTGCGACGCGCTGGTCCCGAACCAGTTCGTGATCCTCGCGGATGCCGATGATCCGAGCCACACGGGGCTCGCGCGAGTGCTCGGGAACACCGGGTTCCTGATCCCGGTGACCGGCCCGCGGAAGCCCGTGTACGGCGTGATGGCGCGCAACGTCCAGCAGACCATGGCGCTCGACCTGCTGCTGGACGACGACGTCAAGCTGGTCACCCTGATCGGCCCGGCCGGCACCGGCAAGACGCTCCTCGCGATCGCCGCCGGGATGCAGAAGGTGCTCAAGGAGGAGCGGCTCGACAAGCTGCTGGTGGCGCGGCCGATCATGCCGCTCGGGCGCGACATCGGCTACCTGCCCGGCGACAAGGACGAGAAGCTGTCCATGTGGATGCAGCCGATCTTCGACAACGTCAGCTACCTGCTGTCCACGCGTTCGGGCGGCACCGGCGACGCCGAGAGCAAGAGCGCCGAGCAGCGCATGGACCAGCTGATGGCGACGGGCAAGCTGGTGATGGAACCCCTCACCTACATCCGTGGCCGGTCGATCCCGCACCAGTTCATGATCGTCGACGAGGCGCAGAACCTGAGCCCGCACGAGGTGAAGACCATCGTCAGCCGGGTGGGCGACGGCACCAAGATCGTGATGTGCGGCGACATCGGGCAGATCGACAACCCCTACCTGGACGCGGCGTCCAACGGGCTGGCGCACGCCATCGAGCGCATGAAGGGCCAGGGCATCGCCGGCCACGTGACGCTCGCCAAGACCGAGCGCAGCGAGCTGGCCAGCCTGGCCGCCGAGGTGCTCTAGGAACGGCCCGAATGGACCGCGAGCATGGCGGGGATACAATTCCCCGCCATGCTCGACCTCCGCTCGTCCAACCCCGTCCTCGCCGACTCGCAACTCGACTCCGCCGCGCACTCCCGTGCCGTGACGGAGGGCGCCACGATCTCCGGGGTGGCGCAGAAGACCGGCTTCGCCGTCAGCTTGGCGGTGGCGGGCGGCCTGGGCGGAGCGGCCCTCGTGCGCAGCGTCGGTTCAGGTGCCGCGATGGGCATCTGGATCGCCGCGTTGGTTGCGAGCCTCGTGTGCTTCTTCGCACTGTGGCGTCGCCCGGAGCGCGCCGTGTGGGCGGCACCGCTCTACAGCGTCCTGCAGGGCGCCATGCTCGGCACGTTCGCGCTGATGCTCGACGGCATCCTGGCCGCCAACGGGATCGAGGCGCTCGGCGGGCTCGGCCTGCAGGCGTTCGTGATCACGCTTGCGGTCACCGTGGCCATGCTGATCGTCTACCGCGCGGGACTGATCCGGCCCGGCAAGACGTTCGTCGCCGTGCTGAGCACGCTGACCATCGGCATCGGGCTCGCGTACCTGGCGCAGTTCGTGCTCGGCTTCTTCGGAATCTCGATCCCCGGCCTCGGGCTGCAGAGCGCCTTCGAGGGCGGTCGCGGCGCCATGATCGGGCTGGGCATCAACGCGGTGATCCTGCTGGTCGCCTCGATGTGGCTGGTGGTCGACTTCCAGCAGATCGAGCAGGCCGTGGCCTCGCGCGTCGGCAAGGAGTACGAGTGGTACTTCGCCTACGGCCTGATGGTCACGCTGGTCTGGATCTACCTGGAGGCGCTGAAGCTCGCGTTCCGCGCCGCGATGATGGCCGGCGACCGCAAGTGACCGCGGGCTGACGGCCAGCGCCGCGCGCCCGCAGCCCGGACGCGCTCAGTCGTTCCAGGCGAGCATCGCCGCGCCCAGGACCCCGGCTTCCTCGCGGAGCTTGGTCATGCGCACCGCGATGCGCGGGGCGATCGCCTGCGGGAACACCCGCGCGCGGGCCGCGGACTCCACGCGCTCCACCCACGGCTTCCCGATCGCCTCGGTGAGGCCGCCGCCGAGCACCACCGTACGCATCGACATCATGGTCACCCAGTTGGCCACGGTGGCGCCCAGGAGGTCGGCCGCGGCGTGCACCACCTCGCAGACCAACGGGTCGCCGGCCTCGTAGCACTCGGCGATCGCGCCGCTCCCGAGCGGCCCGGCCTTGCCGTCCTCGACGTGGCGCGCCATGGCGCGGTGGAAGAGGGAGTCGGGATGCAACCCCGCCAGCGTGGTCAGCGACCGCACCACGCCCGTGCGGCTGCAGAAGTCCTCGACGGTGCGGCTGCCGGGCATGCCGTTGGCGAAGGCCACCACGTGCCCGATCTCGCCCGCGGTGAAGAGGTCGCCGCGCCAGATCGAGCGGTTGACCACGATGCCGGCGCCGACGCCGGTACCCACCCACACCGCAAGCAGCGAGTCGCACCCCGCCCCGGCGCCCACCGTGGCCTCGCCCCAGGCGGCGACGTTGGCGTCGTTGTCGACCGACACGCGAACGCCCAGGCGCTTGCGCAGGAGCTCACCGAGCGGCACGTTCCGCCAGCCGAGGTTGCCGGCGGCGATGACGACGCCGCGCTCGTGGTCCACGGGACCGGGGGCGCCGATGCCGACCGCCTCGAGATCGGCCGGCCGCACCTTCGCCTCGGCGCACGCGGCGTCCACCGCCGACACGATGCGGTCCAGCACCGCATCACGCCCCTCGTGCGCCTTGGTCTTCTTGCGGGCGCGCCCATGCAACTTGCCGCGGCGATCCACCACGCCCACGGTCATGTTGGTGCCTCCGAGGTCGATGCCGACTGCCAGCTCGCTGCGCGCCATGGAAGGCACGATAGCGCCGTTCCGTACACTGACTTCCCCATGACGGATGCCTCGACCAACGCACTGACGGCGGCACAGGTGGCGCACGTCGCACGCCTCGCCAGGCTCGAGATCGACCACGCGGCGGCCGAGCGCTACCGGGGCCAACTGGCCGCGGTGCTGGGGCACATCGCCAAGCTGGATGCCGTGGACATCCAAGGCGTGGAGCCGATGGCGCACCCCTTCGAGAGCAGCAACCGCCTGGCCGAGGACGAGCCGACCGCCGGCATGCCCGTCGAGGACCTGCTGCGCAACGCCCCGGCCGCCGAGGGTCGGTTCCTGGCCGTCCCCAAGGTGCTCGCGGAGGAGTCCTGAACATGGCCCCTGAGCTGATGGACCTGACCGCGATGCGCGACCGCGTGGCGGCCGGCGAACTGAAGGCCGAGGACCTGTGCGCCCGCGCGCTGGCCGACGCTTCGCGCCACGCCGGGCTCAACGCCTACCACGAGACGTTCGCCGACGAGGCGATGGACGCCGCACGCCGGGTGGATGCCGATCGGGCCGCCGGGCGCCCGCTGCCGCCGCTTGCCGGAATGACGGTGGCCGTGAAGGACAACGTCGCCACGCGACGCGGCCGGACCACCTGCTCGAGCCGCATGCTCGAGCACTACCGGTCGCCGTTCGACGCGACGGCGGTGGAGCGGCTCGAGCGCGCCGGGGCGATCGTGATCGGCAAGACCAACATGGACGAGTTCGCCATGGGTTCCTCCGGCGAGCACTGCCGCTGGGGCCGGGTGGCGAACCCGTGGGACACGCGCCGCGTGCCGGGCGGCAGCAGCGCCGGAAGCGCCGCCGCCGTGGCGGCCGGGCTGTGCGCGGCGGCGATCGGCAGCGACACGGGAGGATCGATCCGCCAGCCCGCGTCGTTCTGCGGGATCGTCGGGCTCAAGCCGACCTACGGGCGCATCTCACGGTGGGGACTGGTGGCGTTCGGCTCCAGCCTCGACCAGATCGGGCCCATGACCCGTTCCGTGAGGGACGCGGCGCTGCTGCTTGACGCCATGAGCGGCGTGGACGAGCGCGACAGCACCGTCGCCGATCGGCCGCCCACCGCGATCGCCGACCGCGTGGAGATGCCGATCGACTCGCTGCGGGTGGGCATCCCCCGGCAGTACATGAGCGATGCCAACGACCCCGAGGTGAACGCGGCCGTGCAGGCCTCGGCCGAGGCATTCCGCGCGCAGGGCGCCACCGTGGTCGAGGTGGACCTGCCGCTGACCGACGTCGGCATCAGCACGTACTACGTGATCGCGCCGGCCGAGGCGTCGAGCAACCTGGCCAGGTACGACGGCATCCGTTACGGTCACCGCGCCGCGATCACCCCAGGCGAGGACCTGGCCGCGCTGTACGCGCGATCGCGGAGCGAGGGCTTCGGCCCGGAGGTCCAGCGCCGCATCATGCTCGGCACCTACATGCTGTCGAGCGGCTACTACGACGCGTACTACCGGCGCGCCCTGCAGGTGCGGCGGCGGATCAAGGAGGAGATGGACCGCGCCTTCGCGTCGTGCGACGTGCTGCTCGGGCCCACCGCACCGAGCCCGGCCTTCCCCTTCGGATCCAATGCCGATCCGCTGGCGATGTACCTCTGCGACGTCTACACCGTGAACACCAACATCGCGGGAATCTGCGGCATCTCGCTCCCGGCCGGCTACGCCGAACGCGAGGGAGCCATGCTGCCGGTGGGCGTGCAACTTCAGGCAAACGCGTTCGAGGAGGAGCGGCTGCTGCGCGCGGCACGCATGCTCGAGCGCGGCATGGCCGACCGCGTCGGGGCGCACCGGCCGCCGTGGGCGGCCTGACGCGGCCGCGCCCGTCACTCCTGCGGGCGCGGGACCTGCCCGAGGCGCCGAAGCTCCGTGGCGAAGTCCGCCTCGAAGTCCGCATCGAGCCGGCGATCAAGCATGGTCAGCCGCGCTCGGCACTCCACGTGACCATCGGCCAGGAGGATCGCCTCGACGAATCCCGATTGGCCGTCGGCGGCCACCGTCGACGCCACCACGCGCGAATCCGAGCGCTCGACCGCGGCAACGCCCACGAATCGACGATCGGCAACGTTGCGGATGGCCATCTCGGCGTCGGACCAGCGAACCCCGGTCTCGGCGGTGAGGAGCGGTCGGGGCTGGTCGCCGGCGGCCGGCGCGCGCATCGCGCGGATGGCGTCGCGGGCCGATCCGCCTTCCAGCACCAGGGTCGGCGCGAACTCGTCCCCTGGTCCGCGCCGGTTGGTGGTGGCGGCATCGGGCAGGCGGCATCCCGCGACGACCGTCGCCGCCACGGCAACGGCCATGAACCAATAATCACCGCGCTCGGTCGGTGCTCTGGAAGTGCTCGCCATCGACTGGAAGATCCTAGTGCCACCAATCGGAAGTTGGGCGGTAGATGACCGATAGACTTTCTTGCGCTTTCGGCGCCGCGTCGGTCCCATGGCCCTCCGATCCAGTTCCCCTGCCCGTACCGGCCGACGCATTCGATTGCGTCGCAAGTTGCCGCGCCAGACCTCTCCGGTCGTGACGTGGCTTCGAGAGGAGCGCAACCTCTACGCCGTGGCGGTGCTGGCGGGGTTCGTGTGCGCGGCCGCCGCGATCGTCGCCTGGACGCAGGACGTACCCCGCGAATACGCCGGGGCCCGGGCCGAGCGCAGCAGGGTCAACCGGGTCGAGTACATCGACCGCGACCCCGTCGCCACCGCCGCCAAGCAGGAGGAGGCCCGCAAGGCGGCGCCCCGGATCTACGTCGCCAATGCCTCGTACCTCGACAGCGTCCGCGGCCGGATCGCCGGCCTGCCCCGACTGGCCGCGGAGGCGACCTCGCTGGCGGACCTCACGAACGCCGACTCCGGCACGTGCCCGCTCGACGAGCGGGAGTTCACGATGCTGCGCGAGGGCGCATCGTCGAACCTGTCGGCACGTTGGTCGGAGTGGACGGATCGCCTGATCGAACGCCTGGCCACGGCCATCCCGGTCGTCGACCCGGCCGAGTTCGATGCCTACACGCTGGCGGCGCGCCGCATGCTGGTGGCGCCCGCACCGCCGGCCACCGTCGATGCGGATCCGACCACGATGGCGACGCCGGCGGCATCGCCGGGCCCCGCGACGCCGCCGGTGGCGCTGGGCAACGAGGCCATCCGTCTCCGGGCCGATGACCCCGCGGCCATGAGAAGTCGGCTCGAGGCCGAGGCGGAGGCCGCAGGCTTCCCCCCCGAACTGGCGCGTGCCGCCATCGGTCCGCTGCTCGCCGACCCGCGCGCCACCATCACCTTCGATCCGGCCTCCACCGCCGATGCCGTTCGCCGTGCCGTGGAGGCAACGCCGGCCGTCGAACTCGTGCACCCTCGGGGCGAGGCCGTGATGGTGGCCGGCGACGTGGTGACCGAGGAGCAGGTTGCCCGGCTCCATGCCGAACACGGCCGGTACATGGCCACGCGGACGTGGTCCACGGGCGCCGTCCGCACGGCGGCGATGGCCGCGCTCACGGCCGCCCTCGCCCTCCTCGGGGGCATGTTCCTCTCGGTGCACGAACCCGAGATTTTCCGATCGTGGCGCCGGCTTGCGACGTTCATGGGACTGGCGCTGGTGCCAGCGTTGGCGGCCGCGCTGCTGGCCGTCTCGTACCCGCGTGCCGTGTCGTTCGGCGCCATCGGCGGGGCGATGCTCGCCGCCGCGATCGTGACCGTGGCATTCGGGCTGCGCCCGGCGCTGCTGGGGATCCTCCTGCAGACCGTGCTCCTCGGGGCGGCCCTCGGGTCGGTGGGCGCCACGGTGCTGGTGGCGCTGGCCTCGGCCTCGGTGTACGCGGTGCTCCTGCGCGAGATCCGGCACCGCTCCACGCTCGTCAATGCCTCGCTCGCCGCGGCGGCCGTGGCCGGCGCGGCCGCGCTTCTGGGGAACGGACGCGCCGGGATGGACGGCAGCGAGGACCTCGTCCGCGTGCTTGGTGACTCGCTGATCGCCATGGTCACGGCCCTGTTCGTCGGTTTCGTGGTGATCGGCCTCTTGCCCACCGTGGAACGCCTGTCGGGCCGCCCCACCGCCCTCACGCTGGTGGAGCTGCGGGACCCGAAGCAGCCGCTCCTGCGCGAACTTCAGCGTCGCGCCCCGGGCACCTGGAACCACTCGCTGCAGGTGGCGAACATCGCCGAGTCCGCGGCGGAAGCGATCGGCGCCAACGGGCTGCTCGCCTACGTCGGCGCGCTGTACCACGACGTCGGCAAGTCCAACAAGCCCGAGTACTTCGTCGAGAACCAGTCGGGGATCAACCGGCACGACCGCCTCTCGCCCGCCATGAGCCTGCTGGTGATCGTCGGCCACGTCAAGGACGGCATGGAGCTGGCCGCCGAGTTCGCGCTCCCGCGCCAGGTCCGGCACTTCATCGAGAGCCACCACGGCACCACGCTCATGGAGTACTTCTTCCATGCCGCGCGCAAGCGAGCCCAGGACGACGACCTCAACGAGGCGGACTTCCGCTACCCGGGTCCGAAGCCGTCGACCAAGGAGACCGCGGTGCTCCTGCTGTGCGACTGCGTGGAGAGCGCGTCGCGCACGCTGAGCGAGCCCACCCCTGCTCGCATCGAGCAACTGGTGCGGGACCTGAGCCACCGGCGCCTCGTGGACGGGCAGTTCGACGACAGTCCGCTGACCCTGCGCGAACTCCGCGTGGTGGAGGACTCCATCATCAAGAGCCTCAACGCGATCTATCACGGGCGCATCAGCTACCCGACGGTCCGGGGCGGCGCACGCGAGGATCGCGCCGAGTCCGCTGCGCCGAGGGCGGCGGGCTGAAGCCGTCGCCGAGGACGGCAAGCGCCCTCCACGCCGCGTTCGACAACGGATGCTCCGCGAGCCGATCCGGCGGGACGGATCTCCAACCGTCTCGGGCGGGCGGTGTCCAGTCCGCGGGTGCCAGGCGCACGGAGAACTCGACGGAGCGGTGCGAAGTCACGTGCGTGAACCGGTCGACCTCGGCGGGGGCGAGTCCCCATCGCTCGAGCAGTTCAGCGTCCGTCGCGTGATCCGGCCCCTCGACCGAAGGCGGCTGCATCATGCCGGCCCACAGGCCGGACGAGGGACGTTCCTCGAGGAGCACCCCCTCGGCGGTCAGGGCCACCAGCGCGACGCTGCGAATGGTCTTGCGCGACGCGGTCACTCGCGGGGCGGGGATCGACTCCTGGGTGCCTTCGGCCCGCGCCGTGCACCACGATGCCCATGGGCATTCGCCGCATCGGGGGGCGCGGGGTGTGCACACGGTGGCCCCCAACTCCATGAGCGCCTCGTTGAGGATCGCGGGGCGCTCCGCAGCGTTCACCAACGACTCCGACTGCCGCCACGCCCAACGCTCGTCAACGGCCGCCCCGGTACGACCGGCACGACCGGCAACGCGCAAGGTCACCCGGAGCACGTTGCCATCCACGATCGGGGTCCGCTCGTGAAAGGCGATGCTCGCGATGGCGCCCGCCGTGTAGGCACCGATCCCGGGAAGGGATGCCAGTTCAGTTGCGGAGCGGGGCACCTGGCCGCCGTACCGGTCGCAGATGGCCCGCGCCGCCCGCTGGAGCAGTCGGGCCCGGCGGTAGTACCCCAACCCCTGCCACGCCGCCAGGACCGATTCCTCGGGGGCTTCGGCCAAAGCCACCGGACCGGGAAACGTCCGCATGAAGCGCTCGAACGCCGGCACCACCCGGGACACCTGGGTCTGCTGCAGCATGACCTCGCTGACCAGGGCGGAATATCCAGACCGCTCCCGGCGCCACGGCAGGTCCCGCTGCACCCGCGGGAACCACGCTTCCAAGGCCGCGGCCAACGGCCCGGGGGCCGGAAACCGCCCTTCGGAACCAGGGGATGGGGTCGTGCGGATCATCCTTGGCGCCCGCACCGCTTGCCGCATTGGCCGGGGCGCGGGTAGCGTACGACTCTCCCCCGCCCGGCATGTCCCGGCGGGACCCGGCCCCCTTCGGGAGGTCGGCGACCAGCACCTTTCGGAAGATCCCCCATGGCCAAGCTGTTCTACACGCTCCAGGAAGCCGCCGAGAAGCTCCGTAAGTCCCCGGACGAGGTCATGGCCATGGCCCGCAACGGCCTGCTCCAGGACCTCCAGGACAAGGGCGAGACCCTGTTCCGCCGGTCCGCGGTGGATCAGCTGGCCAACGAGGACGGGTCGGGCACCTTCAGCCTCGACAACTTGGAGATCGGTGCCGGCGGCAGCAGCCTCAGCGAACTCGATGAGCTCCGGCTCGACGACAGCGCAGCCGGTGCGCCCGCTCCCGCGGCCCGGTCCGCTCCCGACACCTCCGACGCCCTGAGCCTCGGCGACGAGTTGAGCCTGGGCGACGAAGGTTCGCTCGGTGCCGATCTCGGCGGCGGCCTTTCGCTCGGCGACGACCTGTCCTTGGCGGACGACGATGACATGCGCCTCGCGGACTCCGCCCCGGTGATGGCCGCGAGCGGCGCCGATGATTCCATGGCGCTCGATGACCTGATGCTCGCCGACGACGAGCCGACCCCGGCGCCCGCCGCGAAGGCCGCTCCCAAGGCGGCAGCGAGCTCGGGCGGCAGCGCCATGGGCCTGGCCGACACCAGCGGCGAGAGCATGATGATGGATGGCCCGGCCGCACGCAGCGGCGCGGGCTCGCGCGCCGGCAGCGCCGCGGGCGACTCCATGGCCTTCTCCGGCGACGGCGGCACCCTCGAGACGGTCGGCGGAGGCAGCGGCCTCCTTGACATCAGCAGCGAAGAGAGCTTCTTCGGCGCGCAGATGATCGAGGAGAGCATGGGCGGCGACGACGCCGTGGTCCTTCCCGAGGAAGCGGGCGAGCTCTTCGGCGGCGAGGCCGATGCGGGCGAGGCCGCGGCCCCGGTCACGGTGGGCACCGCCACGACCATGGCGTTCGGCGCCCAGGCGCTGGCCGAGGCCCGTGATCCCAAGTTCTCCGGCTTCGCCGCCGGGGCCTTGGCCGTCGCGGCCATCGCGCTCTTCGGCATGGGCTGGGCGGTCACCGAGATCTCACTCGGCAACTACGCCGACGTGGCCCGCATGATCGCCGAGCAATGGATGATCGTCCTGGGCGGCATCGCCGGCGGCGTCCTGCTTGCCGGCGGGATCGGCTTCGGGATCGGCAAGGCCGTCGGCTGATCGCACGCCATGCTGCTCACGCGCTACGGGATCAGGGAGTGGTCGATCATCACCGCCGTGTCCGGCGGCGTGGCCGCGGCGGCGTGGCTGATGGGCTTCCCGTGGGCCGCCGTCCCGGTGTTCGTGGTGTGGCTTGCGCTGGTGGCGTTCTTCCGTGATCCGTTGGGCCGCCGGCCCGCCACGACCAACCCAAACGACATGGTGAGCCCCGCGGACGGCCGGATCTCCGCGATCGTGGACGTCGAGCATCACTCGGCGATCGGCGGGCCCGCGCGGGTCATCCGCATCTTCCTCAGCGTCCTCGACGTCCACCTGAATCGGTTCCCGTGCGACGGCACCGTGCACGCGATCGTCCATGCCGAAGGCAAGTACCTCGACGCCCGCACCGCCGAGAGCGCGAAGGTCAACGAGTCGAACGTGGTCACTCTGAAGATCGCCAGCGGCGAGTGCGTGGGCATCCGGCAGATCTCCGGCGCCATCGCGCGTCGCATCGTCTGCGCCACGTCCATCGGGGCGCGGGCCATCCGCGGCAAGCGCTACGGGATGATCAAGTTCGGGTCCACCACCGAGTTGATCCTGCCCCGGCCGGCCGACGTCACGACGCACGTCGCGGTCGGCGACCGCGTGGTGGGTGGGGTGACCATCCTGGCCACGCTTGCGGCCCCGGGCGTGTCGCCGGCTCGCTGAGCCGACCGGTCAATCCGCATCCATCCCGGGCCACGCCGACGATCGTCGCATCACGATGCGCCCGATGCGGTCGATGTGCTCGCCGAGCAGTGCGCCGATCGCGGCCAGCGCATCGGGGGCTGCCACGCCCAGCGCTTCGTTGCCACCCTGCAGCAGCATCATGGCGCCCGAACGCTCGCCACGGTGGACGATCGGCGCGAGCACCATGGCGCGCCCGTCCAGCACGCCGCCGCCGGGCGGCGGGGCCACCATGGCCGCGGCGGCATCGGCGAACGTGATCGCACTCGGCTCGACGCCGAGCGCGGGGCACGCCTCGCGCGCCAGCAGCCCCAGCGTTGCCTCGGCCTGCGCGCGCGGGATGTCGCCCGTGCCGTACGCGGCAAGCGCATGATCGCCGCGACCGTTGCAGAGCCAGATCGCCACGTTCGCCGGACGGAAGCGGGCGAGCACGTGCTCCAGCGTCACGGTCAGCGCCGACTCCAGGTCAAGGTCGAGGGAGAGCAGCCCGCGCAGCTCGGCGGCGGTCACCGCGGCATCGGTCCGCGCATCGATTGCCTCGAACGCGGCGACGAAGTCGTCGCCCACCGTCCGGAGGCGCCCGCGGGCCTGGATCAGCGCTGAGCGCGCTTCCGCCCGTCGATGGAGCGCGATGGCCAGCAATCGCTCGAGGCGCGCGCAACGCCGCGCGAGCGGGGCGTCGGCTTCCTGGCGGCTGGTTCGGGCGGTGGGGCGGCGGTTACTCATGGCTCCCGGGAGATCGGCGGGTGCCGCGTGCGGATTGAGCCCGAGGCGGCCGATCGCGTCGCAAATGAAGGGCCTGGTTCGGCCTGTTCCGCCGGCTTGACGTTATTCGGTACGCGGACCGCCGTGCCGGGCTTCCCACAGTGCCACGGCCTCGGCCACGCGCGGATAGAGCGGCACCATCTCCCGAGGTGCGGTCCGGGCGGTCCCCTCGCGGAGCCCGGCTTCCGCGGCCCGCAGGCACGCCGCGGCGGACCAGTCGGCCCGGCGGGCCCCGGAGACCTCCGCCCAGTGGCCCTGGGCGTGCGGATCGACGAAGACGTCCCCATCCGGCGGCTCGGAAGAGAACGTCGACCATGTCTCAAGCCCCGCGCGTTCCACGCGGACCGCGCCACGAGTCACCGCGCCACGAGTCACCCACGCGTCATCGCCCTTGGCGGCCAGCACCACGGCAAAGCCCTGGCCCTCGGGCCATGCGGAAGCGTGCCCGAACCCCACCGTGCGCACCACCACCTCGGCCGACGGCACCGCCACGGGCACCGCCCCGCATGCGTGCACGAGCGCCTGCGCGGTCGCGCAAGCCACGCGAAGCCCGGTGAACCCGCCCGGCCCGACGGACACCGCCACCACCCGCAGGTCTCGCGGGCCGACGCCATGTGCACGGCACAGCGCGTCGATGACGTGCATCAGCTGGTCCTCGCGGTCCGTGGACGGCGGCACGGAGGCCTGGTGCACGTCCGCGCCGTGCGTCGCCCGGATCGCCACCGTGCCCGCACGCTGCGACAGCTCGATGGCCAGCACGGCGCCGTCGACGATGGAACCGCGCGACTCAGTCATCGAGCCCACCGAGCGCCGACAGCGCCACCGAACGCGCGACCAAGTGCGGCGCCGGCGGACAAGGCTCCGCCAGGTCGACTTCGACGATCCTCCCGCCCGCGTGATCGGAGTTCAGGAGAAGGAGATCGGCAAACGGCGCCTCGGCGCCGGCTTCGACATAGGCGTGCCCGAGCACGAAGGTGCGCACGCCCCACGCCGCCGCAAGGGTGCGCAGTTCGTCGGCGTCCCATCCCCTGCCCCAGACCATTCTCCACGCACTGCCGGTACGCAGTGCGTAGTCGGCATCCTCCAGCGGCCGATCGATGACGCCCAGATCGAAACCATCGAGGTGGTGCGGCGCCGGCAACGAGTGCGCCAGGAAGAGCCCGTTGGGCGCGCGCACCGCCAGCGGCATGGCGCGGACGAAGCGCCCCACCGCCTCGTCCACCAACCCCGCATCGTCGCCGAACGCCCACTCGAGCCCGGCATCGAACTGCTCCAGGTTGTCGCCGGCGCCCTTGGAGACCGGATGCCGAAAGGCCTGCGCGAGCTCGTGGTTCGCGAGCACCACGTGCACCTGCGCCGGGTGCCGTGCGGCCAGCAGCGCCGCGCGCACCAGGACGCGGTAGCTCAGGTCGCAGCCGTTCGTGAGCCGATCGCCGTGGATCAACTCATGGAGGACCACGTGACGGTCCCCGCCCTCTCCGAGCCGAGCCGCGTCCACCACGCGACGCAGGTGCACCGGATTGTCGTGCAGGTCACCGGTCAGGAGCACGCTCCCACGGTCGGGCAGGTGCACCGAGGAACCTCGTCGCGCCGGGTTCCCCAGGAGCGCCGCCGCTCCCGCGTCCAGGGCGTCGGCGACCTCCTGCGGGTCCGTGACGTTGATCGCGACGTCGAACCCGCTCACGGTTCCACCGTCACGGCCACGTAGACCAGCCCCGATCCGGAGCCGGTGGTGATCTCCACCGGGACGTACATCGGTCCGCTGCGGCCGGACGCCGGGGTGAACCGGAAGGCGATGTCCACGAACTCGCCGCCGCGGGGCTGTGCGGAGACCAACTCGGCCGTTCCTTCCCCACCCGGCACCCGCAGCCCACGCACGGCGGACCACTCCGGGTTGGTGACCCGCCCCTGAGCGGATGGATTCAGGTGCTCGATCGACGTGCGGAGCGTCGCCGTGCCCCCGGCCTTCACCCGGCCCGCCAGCACGATGCTCTCGGGCGCGAACCAGAAGCGCGTGAGCCGCCCCGGATCGAACCGCGACCCGGTGCTCTCGTGCCGGATGCGCAGCGGCAGTTGCGGGCAGTCGGCACGATCGGTGTCGATCACCCACCATTGCGGCAGCGGGCTGCCCAGCTCGGCCGCCGACCACTCGAGGCGGTACTCGTTGCGCGGCGAATCGGTCACGGCATCGAAGCCCTGGATCCGGGGCGGACGTCCGCCCGCCGAAAGCACGCGAAACGGCGTGCCGTCCACGGACCGCAGGGTCACCACGCCGGACGACACACCCTTCAACGCATCGACGTACGCGGGATCGACACGCACCGGGAAGGTCACGTCGGCCTGCATGGCGGCCACCACCACGCCCGGGACGCCGTTCACCGAGATCATCACCTTGGCGTCCTTGAGGCCGGGCGAGTCGGGCACCGCCAAGGTTGCCCCGAGCTCGATCGACTCACCCGGTGCCAGCGTCTTTCCGTCGATCGGCGTGACGTCGGTGCACTTGCATGAAGGCTGGGCGCGCGCGATGGTGAGGGGCGCGCTCCCGGCGTTGCGGAGCACGAACGTGGTCGGGTGCCGCGATCCGGGCGCCACGACCCCGAAGTCGCGTAGCGGAGGCTCGACCACGAGCGGTGCACCGCGCTGCGGCGTCGGACCGGCCGGCGGCCCGGCGGTGGGCCGCCCCGCCGGCGCCTGCGCGAGCGCGGACGGAGCCAGGGCGAGCAGCGATGCACCGATGAGAAGGGCCGCAGCGAGAAATCGCATGCGGCCCAGTCTACGGACGAGGTTGGCGGGAACGTCGGCGAGGTGCCTCAGTCCCACAGTCCCAGCAGCGCTCCGAGGTCGATGCCGTCCACGGCGCCGTCCTCGTTGAGGTCGGAGTCGCAGCCCACGCATCCGCCCCACTGGCTCAGCATGATGCCGAGGTCGGCGCCGTCCACCAGGCCGTCACCGTTGAGGTCGCCCGGCTTGGCCGGAGGTTCGCAGGTTCCGTCGCCGGACGCCGGGACGATCTTGTAGATCTGGCCGCCGTGGTCCACGATGTACATCTCGCCCTCGGAGTCCTCGCCGAAGGACGCGATCTGGTTGACGGTCGTGTTCTCGAGCGACGGGGTGATCGCGCTGTTGCGCAGCAGGAAGTCGGTCTTCTGCCCGTTCTGGTAGCGGAACGACCACACGTTGTTGCTCACCCAGTCGGCGAAGAAGTACGTCCCCTGCAGGTCAGGGATGCGGCAGCCGCGATAGACGTAACCGCCGGTGATCGAGTAGCCGCCGGACGTGCCGGACACGTGACCGTAGGTGTGGATCGGCCCGACCAGCGGCGTCGAAGAGGTGCAGCCGGACAAGCCGGTGGACCCGTTGCCCTCGCGGCAGCGCCAGCCGTAGTTCTGGCCGCCGGCGGCACCGGCCACCTGGAAGTTGATTTCCTCGGTCGCGTTCTGGCCAACGTCGGCGATCCAGAAGTCGCCGGTCTGGCGGTCGAACGAGCAGCGCCACGGGTTGCGGATGCCGTACGCCCAGATGGTGTCGTCGGTCGTGCTGCCGCCCACGAACGGGTTGTCAGAGGGAATGGTGTAGTACGGGGCCGAGCCACCCACCGTCGGTCGGAGGCGATGGATCTTGCCGAGCGGCGTCGTGAGGCTCTGGCCCGCCGCCAGCGGGTCGTTGGCGCTGCCTCCATCGCCCGTGCCCATGTAGAGATTGCCGTCCGGACCGAAGCCGATCCACCCGCCGTTGTGGTTCGAATACGGGTCGGACCAAGACATCATCACCTGGCCCGTCGTGTTCGCGATGTTCGGATTCGCCGACACCGTGTACCGGGCAAGCGTGTTGCCGTTGGTCCCGGACCCGGTGTAGTAGACGTAGAACTGGCCGTTGGTCGCGTAGTCCGGGTGGAAGGCCAAGCCGAGGAGCCCACGCTCGTCGTTCAGCGACGTGCCGCCGGTGACGGCGATCGTCAGGAAGGGCGTGGCGAGCAGCGTGCCGTTCACGCGGTCGTAGATGCGGATGCGGCCGCCCTTCTCCAGGATGAAGAGCCGCGTCGAGTCGCCGGGCGCGTGCGTCACGAAGGTGGGGTACGTGAGGCCGCTCGCGATGATCCGCTTGGTGCGAATGGCCGTTTGCGCCTCCGAGGGCGAAGCCAAGCCAAGGGCGAGAGATGCAACGGAGAGGGCGACGAAGTTCTTCAACATGTGGGGTCTCAAGAGCGGGATCGGTCCAATCGCTCCCCACCATACGCAGGAGGGTCAGGAATCGATCTGCTTCACCTTCACGAAGATGCGGCCTCGGGGCTGCCTTCGCAAGCCTAACCCACACGTATCAACGGACTTGCGGATGATTCTCGGCCCGCATGCGCGCCACCCAATTTACCGGCGGATCATGGTTCTCGGACTGCTAGATGCCCGTCCCGACCAACTCCTGGGCCAAAGACATCCCCTGCTCCAGTCGATCCAAGGCGCGCTGGCAGCGTTCCACCGCTCGACGGATCCGGTCCGGGTCGCGCGCATCCAGCGCCTCGGCAAGCAGGGGCATGCGCAAGGCTGCGTAGCCCGTGCGCGCATCCACGCCGGTGCCCAAGTGCCGAAACCACGGACGCCCATCGAGCCCACCGGCGTCGAGCCATGCACGGTCAAGCGACATCAACGCCGCGTCGAGCTCGGCCCGGCGGGCCAGCCCCAACCCACCTTCGAGGGATGTGAGCGATGCATCCAGCCTCTCGCCCTGCTCGGCGGCGGTCTCGGCCCGCGCCACAAGCGGAGCCAGCACGGCCTCGGATTCCGGATGCCGCTTGATGAGCGCACGGATGTCCTCGGCAGCGCTGGCGCCGTGGCGCGCCGCCGAGAGCGGCACCACCGGCGCGTCGGCGATCGCGCCCATGAACGCCGCCGTGAGCCGCGCCAGCATCGCCGCGGGCTCGTAGTCGTTGCCGACCGCAAGCCGGTACCACGCGCGCGTGTCATGATTCGAGTGGTAGCTGCGGCCGCGCGAGCCTCCGGCCCCGATGGCGATGCTGGGGACGCCCGCGTGGCAGGCGAACGCCACGTGGTCCGATCCCCCGCCGAGCGCACCGATGGGCGGGCTCGGCTGGCCCGGCGCAGCCTCGCACATCGCGTCGTACACGCTGGCGCCGTCAGCGCGGCCGACCTGCGGTACCCGCACGGCAGCGGACAGCAGGATGTCATGCAGGCTCGGGCTCGCGGACACCGAGACCTTCGGCCCCATGGCGGCCATGTCAAGGTTGACGTAGGCGATCGCCTCGCGCGACAGTCGCGAGAGATGGCCTTCCACCCACTCGGTGCTGCCGAAGATGCCGTACTCCTCGGCACCCCAGGCGGCGAAGACGACCGATCGAGCCGGGACGACGCCGGACCTCGCGGCCTCCGCGAAGCTCCGAGCGGCCTCCATCAGCACCACCATCCCGGCCAGCGGGTCGGAGGCGCCGAAGCCCCAGGCATCGTGATGGCAGCCGGCGATCACCATCTGCCCCGGCTCCGAGGCACCGCGCCAGCGCGCGATCACGTTGCCGGTTCGGCGGAATGCGCGATCCTGTCGCACCACGACGCGAACGCGCGAGCCCTCCGCCCCGCCCAACCGATACGCGCAGCCCAAGCCGTTCGCCGGGCTCCACTCCGCGGGCGCATCCGGACCGCCCATGGCCATCATGATCCGTCGCGCGGCACCGGCCCCGACGGGCTGCACCGGGATGCGAGGAGCACCGACGACGTCGCCGGGCTCGCGGACCGCGCCGGGCACCGAGGGCCAACCCACGGTGGTCGGGTCTCCGGGCTGCGCCGCGGCGAGCACCGACCCGCGCTCGACGTGATCATCCGCCGCGAGCGGTCCCCGGGGCCACGCACCCGGCGATGGATCGCCGTTCTGCGACGGGTCGGAATAGAGCACCACGGCGGCGGCGCCCGCCTCCGCCGCGCGTCGCACGGCATGCCCGCGGAAGCCTCCGCCGTACCGGATCATCACCACGCGACCCGTGCAGTCGATCGAGCGTTCGCGCAGCAGGGCAAAGTCCTCGTCTCGACCCAGGTTGGCGTAGACCACGGATGCGGTCACGTCGCCATCGGCACTGAAGGCGTTCCAGCCGTCGCGCAGTCGCGGGTGCGCGGCATCGGTGTCGGTGGGCGATGCCTCCTCGCGAACGGGGAGCACCTCGGGCGACGCGCCGTCGCGCAGCAACTCGATCCGGCCTTCGAGCGGCAGCGGCAGCGGCGCCTCGAACTCCTCCACGACCACCTCGTAGCCCATGTCGACGAATGCGTCCCGCAGCCGGTCGATCGTGCGTTGGTCGCCGGGCGTGCCGGCCTCGTGGGGCTCGCACGCCAGGAGGTCATGCCACGCGCGGGCCCGAGCGGGGTCGGGCACCGCCACCAGCCGGGCGACGATGGAGGACACGCCGTCCGTTGCCGGCGCCACGGCAGATGGCGGAACCCGCGCGCCTTCCGCAGCGTGAACCGCTTCCAGCGCCGGGCAGGCAATCAGGCCGGCGACCAACACCGACGCTTGCCAGCGCGCAGCGGTGCGCGGCAGCGGGCCGACCGGCGGGGACGCGCGGCCGCGTGATGCCAAGTCAGCGCGCCCCGCCGAGGACGGTCGGCCACGGGTTGATGCCATGGCACGCACGGCCCGTGCGGCTCACGTAGTCTTGGTGGTAGTCCTCGGCAGGGAAGAACGTCCCTCCCTCGACCACTTGCGTCACGATCTTCTTGCCGCCGAAGCTCTTGGCGTCGGTCAGCGCCTTGATCTCCTCGCGGGCTTCCTTCGCTTGCTCGGGACTCACGCAGAAGATGGCCGACCGGTACTGATCGCCGATGTCCGGGCCCTGACGATTGAGCTGCGTGGGGTCATGCATCATGAAAAACCCCTGAAGCAACTGACGGTACGTGACCTTGGTGGGATCGAACACCACCTTCACCACCTCGGCGTGGCCCGTGGAGCCCGTGCACACCTGCTTGTAGGTCGGGTTCCCGACGCGACCACCCATGTAGCCGCTCTCCGCCGAGCGGACTCCGGGGCAGACCTGGAACCAGTGCTCGATTCCCCAGAAGCACCCGCCGGCAAAGTAGGCGACCTGAACTTCGCTCGTTGCCGCCGCTGCCGGCGGCGCGGACGCCGCACCGGGATCGGCCGATGCCGCTCCCTCGCCGGCCGCGAGGCCCTTGGGGTCCTTCGTGAAGCCGTCGCGCGGCAAAGCACCCTTATCGAAGAACCTGAGCGACGCGGAGTTCAGGCAGTAGCGCAGGCCGGTGGGCGCGGGGCCGTCCTGGAACACGTGACCCAGGTGCGCGTCGCAGCGGGCACAGTTGATCTCGGTGCGCACCATGCCGTGGCTGCGGTCGACCTTGGTGGCGACGTGCGCCGGATCGACGGGCGCATAGAAGCTCGGCCAGCCCGTCCCGGAATTGAACTTGTGCTCGCTGGAGAAGAGCGGCAGCCCGCACACGATGCACGCGTAGGTGCCCTGCTTCTTGTTGTCGAGGAGGTTCCCGCAGAAGGCCGGCTCGGTCCCGGCGTTCTGCGTGACACGGTACGACTCCGGGTCGAGGCGCGATGCCAACTGCTTGACGGTGTCGCGGGGCAACGGCGTCACGTCGTAGCCGGCGGAAGAGATCGATCGGGATGAGCTGGTGGTCATGGTGGGCGAGGCGGTGGATGGCGGCGTCTCAATGCAGGCCACCGGGAGGACGATGGCCACGAGCGCAACGCAGCTGCGCCGAAGGAACGTGCGCATGAGGCATCCCGATGGGTTCGCGGTGGAGCGTGCCATGGCCCAAGGATAGGCCAGCTACTGCTACCCTCCCACGCTCGTGCTTCTGGCGTGGTTGATTCCCCTTGCTGGACCGCTGCCCCAAGCGGTCCCCGATCCGCCTCGGGCACCCGACGAGGCCATGCGCCAACTGGGGCCGGGGGAGGCGGCGCGGCGGCGCGAGCAGTCGATCGGCGAACCGCCGCCGTTGCGGACGGTGGAACCCGGCCTGCGCCTCTTCCCCACCGAGCAGCCCTTCATGATGCCGTACCTGGCATCGGCCAACCTGTACGGGAACACCTGCCTGCAGGAGGGCGCCGTGATCGCGAGCGACCCGCTCTCGGAGGGTGCGCAGGCCGTGAAGACGGCGCTCTCCGAGATCGGGTTCAACTACGGGTTGTGGCAGTCGTACGACTTCGTGGGCATCGTCGGCGCGCGTGACGGCGAGCAGAGCACCTTCAACTACTACTCGCTGGACTTCTACGGCACGCTCGCCGTGTTCTCGACCGACGAGATGGGCGGCACCGCGGGCTGGCTGACCATGGGTGCGTCGGTCGGCCAGGGGCTGGGTTACGACGCCGCCGTCGATGGACCCCGGCAGAGCATCGGCACGCTCGGGTTCCCCATGGGCGTGGACTACGGGCAGCAGGTCTTCCCGACCCAGCTGGCGTGGCAGCAGTCGTTCCTCGACGGCCAGCTGGTGGTCACGGCGGGATTCCTGAACCAGGAGTTCTATCTCGACCTCAACACCTACGCGAACAACCAGTACAGCCAGCTCCTGAACTACGAGTTCATCACGCCGTCGACGCTGCCGTGGTCGTTCCAGGCGCTCGGCCTGGTGGTGCAATGGCAGCCGGTCGAGTGGTTCTACGCCATGTGGTCGAGCACGGCCAACAACACGCAGGCCGGCCAGTCCCCGTTCAGCCAGCTGTCGTTCGACGATTGGAGCAACACCTTCGAGTTCGGTTGGGTCGCGGACGACGTCCTGGGCCTCGGACCGGGCATCTACCGGGCCCTGCCCTTCGTGGCCACCGTGGACGGCAGCATGGGCGCCGGCATCATGTTCAACGTGGAGCAGCGGCTGACCAAGGAGTTGCCGCTGGCCGCCTTCGCCCGCGGGGGGTTCGGCAACCCCAACGTGACCCGGCTCGGCGGCACGCAGGCGAGCTTCGCGGGCGGCATCGCCTTCCCCGGGCCCACCGAGGCCACGTTCTTCAAGGGCCAGCAGGCCTACCTGGCGGCGGGCTTCTACTGGCTGGAGGCTGCGCAGCCGGCCGGGCCGCGCTCCGACGAGTACGGCGTCGAACTCACCTACGTGCTGCAGGTCACGCCGACGCTCACGCTGCAGCCCGACCTGCAGGTGATCCTGAACCCGGTCGACAACCTGAACCACGACACGTCGGTGGCGCTGACCCTGCAGCTCAACATGGCGTGGTGAACGCGAGGCGAGCGAGCTCGCCGCGCGGAGCGCCGGCACGCCGCGGACTCACGGGATCCGCACGACGATCTCCGCCGTGAACGCCATGCCGGGGTCATGGCGCTCACCGAGCACGCGCCGGATGACCTCGCGAGAACGGGGCGCGCGCCCACGGAACAGGTCCTTGCCGGCATGCGACACCGAGACCTCCCGGTCGAGATCCACCACCGCGTCGTCCAGGAGAATGCGGATGTCCTTGCCGGACGGCGCTTCGGCGATCCGAATCTGCTGCCCTTCGCGCTCGGCCACGATGCGTTCGCCCGCCTTGGGCGAGTCGACCGCCAGCCAGTACGCGCGAGGGTGCGTCACGTCGTCCTGGACCCAGACGATTCGCCTTGGCCGTGCATCGCGCACGAATCCCGCCATCCACGGAAGCACCTCGGCGTCCTCGCCATCCATCCAGTGGCCCTTGCCGGCGCGGATGTCCACGCGATGGACGTAGGCACCGGGATCCGCGGCCGCCAGCGCGTCGAGACGCTTGCCCCATTCGCCCGCGACGCGGTTGCGGTCGAACGCCGAGTCCAGCGCTCCCATCTGGATGGTGAACGGCAAGTTGCGCAGCCCATCGGGGACCGCCTCGTTGGGGTGCCCCGCCATCATCGCGGCGGCGGCGAACCGATCGGCCATGCGCGGGGCCACCTGGTAGACGCCGTCGCCTCCCGCGCTGTACCCAAGCAGGTAGACGCGATCCGGGTCCACTCGCTCGCAGATGACCAGGTCCTCGATCAGGCGCGCGAACAGCGCATCGACCGGCGCCTGATGCCACAGGTTCCACTCGTCGGTCGGCGCACGCGGCGCCACGTACACGCCCTCGGCGGGGCGGTACAGGCGCTTCTGGTTCTCCCACTGCTGATCGTTGACCCGCGCCGGTGCCCCGCCTCCGCCGTGCATCGAGATCCAGAGCGGCCGCAGCTTGCCCTTGCCCGGGTCACCGAAAGACGTCGACCAGATCCGCATCCGGGCGCCGCCGGCATCCACGACGCCGGACTTGAGCTCGGCGGCACGCTTGGCACGCGTGGCCCGTTCCTGAGACCGCAGCGTGGCCTTGACGAAGGCGTCGGCCTCGGTTCGGGTCAGGCCGACGGGTGCGCGTGCCGGGCCGGCGGGCGGCACGGGTGCCGCAGGGGACGCGGGCGCGGCGGAAGGCACCTGGCCGATGCCGATCACCGCGCAGAGCAGTGCCGGGACGATCATGACGATCGGCCCTTTCGCCACTGCGCGGCATCGCGCACCGTTCGAATGCCCGCGTGGCGCACCACGGCATCGGGTCGCATGGACGCGAGCGCCGCGGACCGCGCCGAATCGCCCGCCGCCTCGGCAAGCATCGCACCGAACTCGACGGCCTCCGCGTACCGCGGGTCGAGCGAGAGCGCCAGGTCGATGCTGCGAGCGGCGTGCCCCGGCTCGCCTCCCCAGGCGAGGGCGGCCCCGAGCAGGTAGTGCGCCTCCGGGTGCGACATCCGCCGCTCGGCGGCGTCCATCGCGTGCTCGCCCGCAGCGTCCCACTCCCCGAGCTCCAGCGCCGCCCGCGCCGCCAGGAGGTGAGGCTCCTGGAGCGACGGATTCGCGGCGATCGCGGCGCGTGCGTGAATCAACGACCGATCCCACCGGCCGAGCCGGGCGCAGAGGGACGCCAATGCCGTTCGCCCGCCGGGAGATTCGATGGCGCGGGGCTCGGCGGCGTCGAAGGCCGCGGCGGCATCGTCGTCGCGCCCGAGCCCGTGCAGCGCAGCGACGCGCAGAAGCGTCGGTTCCACGGCATCCGGCGCGAGCGCCATCCACCGCTCGACCGCGGACAGTCCGTCGGCATAGTTGCGGTCCGCCACGAGACACTGCGCCAGCGTGGACGCGTACCGCAGCTCATCCGGATGCGACTCGACCAGGTGCCGGAGCAACGTCACCGCCGAACCGGGCCGCCCGGTGGTCATGCGGACCACGGCCTCGTTGAACCGCGACTCGCGACGGGTGAGGTCGACCATGCGCGCATGGTCATCGCCCATGTCCGGCATGTAGCCCAGGTCGACCAACTGCCGAAGCGCATCGACGGCCTCGAACGGGTCCTGCCGAACTTCCGGGGGATGCTCCCCGGCATCGCCCTCCACCGCGTCCCAGGACTCGATCACCGTCGGCGCCGGGGTCCCGTCCAACAGCTCGACGAGGGCGCGTCCGGGCATGTCGCGACCGATCGCCAGCCCGCACGCGGCCAGGACCGTCGGAGCAAGGTCGAGCAGGCTCGGCACGCCGCAGGTGGCGCCCTGCCGGAAGCCGGGTCCGCTTGCCACCAGCACGCCCAGTTCGCGATGCCAGCGGCTCTCGAGCGCGGCGCGTTCCTCCCGCGAGACATCCACGATGACCGGGCGATCGGCACCGGAACGGAAACCGTGGTCCGAGACCAGGAGCACCGACGTGCCCGGACCGCACGCGGCAAGCAACTCGCCGAGCAGGCGATCGTGCATTCGGTACGTGCGATCCATGACCTCGCCGTAGATCCGCAGGTCGGCGGCGGGAACGTGGGGCATCCTCGGCGGGCGATGCTCCATGAAATGGTGCCCGATGGTGTCGATGGTGTCGTGAAACACCATCGCGCAGTCCCAGTCGGCGCCGCGCACGGCCTCCACGGCCACCCGGTGCACCGTGAGCATCCGAGCCATCTCCTTGGCGAGCGTGGCCGGACGCGCATCTCCGCGAGGGGCACGTGCCACATCCGGCAGGAGTTCCCGAAGCGCCTCGCGGGTGAGGTCCGCCGGTGCAACCCGCGCGGCCAGCATCCGCTCCGGCAGCCCCGGGTGCCCGTCGGCGCGGATCGCCCCGGGCACTTCGCCCCAACGCTGCCCCGCGGCGGCCGGAGCGCCTTCGGACACCAGGTTGCTGACGCAGGCGCCGCGGATCGGCTCCGCCGGATGCGAGGCGTACCAGCCCACCGCGTGGACCCGACGTCCGGCCACGGTGAGGATGTTCCACAGCGCCCGAACGCGGCGGGAGGTGCTTGCACTGACCCGGACGCCGTCGCCCGACGGGTTCGGCTCCACGAAGTTCAGGATGCCATGGACATCAGCGGTCTTCCCCGTGGCGATGGTGGTCCAGAGGAGCGGCGAGAGCTTGGGCTCCAGGGTGCGCAAGTCGGCCCGCGAGCCGGACGTGAGCAACCGCGCCAGGTTCGGCATCTTGCCGGCCGCAAGCAGCGGATCGATCACCTGCCAGTCGGCAGCGTCCCAGCCAAGCACCAACAGCCGAGGGCATGGGACGACGCTCGATTCCCGCATCCCGCCATGCTACGGAACAAAGGAGCGCGGGCGGCCCTGAGGGAGGGCCGCCCGCGCCAAGGCGAGGTCGGGTGTCGAACGCCGATGAGGCGCTGATGCCGCTCACCGACGGCGGCGACGCGAGGCCAAGCCCGCCGCGGCCAGGAGCGGAAGCACGCCCGGCGCGGGGATCAGGCCTTCGCCGGCGTAGAGCGCCGCGCCCGCCCGAGACTCGAGGCCAAGGTCCGTGATCAGGAAGTCGCCGGGAGCGGCACCGATGACAATGCGCATCCAACCGTAGTGGATGCTGTCCGTCGCCAATACGCGGTGCTTGAAACGGAATCCCACGATGTTCACGCTGTTCAACTTCCACTGACCGGCACCAGGCCCGAACTGGACTGGGCCGTCACCGGCGAAGCTGGCGGTCTCCTGGATCAATGCGCCAGGTTGCAGGGGCGAGAGGTACGGCGGCAGATTGGCCCCAGGACCGGAAGTCTGCCCCGGCAACCGCATCAATCCGTACCACGGGTTGGAACCGTCCTGCGGGGTCGGGAAGGAAGGCGGAAACTCGAACTTGAGCGTGGCGCCGCCGTTGGAGCGCTCCACCTTGATGTCCCACCCGGCCACCTCGGTGTTCGAGGCCGAAGGCGTGAAGGTCGACGCGGTCACGCCGTTGAGCGAGATGTAGAGCCCTTCTGCACCGGACGCCTCGGTCCAGTTCAGCTGCGTGAATGACTTGATCTCCGCAGACGCCGCAGACGCCAGGGCCAAGGCCCCGAGCACCCCCACAGACGCCATCCCCCGAGTGCTGATGAAAATAGACATCGCCTTTCCTTTCCCTCTCGTATTGACACTCACTGATGGTGAGCAGTGCCCGCACCCCCTCATGAGTGCGAACTCCCCTACTTTGCCCCGCATCTTGGGGTCCGCAAGGAAACGTCGCCAAAATTCAAGTTCCTGAACAATCGACTGAGCCCCAAAGTGGGTCGATAAGTCCGTCCGGCGACCAACTCCAATGAACAGGGGCAGCCCAGAAGGGCTGCCCCTGCGTCACATCAGGTAACGGTCGTCGAACTCAGCGACGACGACGGGTGCCGGCCAGGCCAGCCACGCCGAGGAGCGCCAGGGCGCCCGGGGCGGGAACGGTGATCGCCGCGCCGGAGTTCTCGTAGGACACGGACAGCAGGGTGCGATCTCCAACCACCGCGCCGACCCGCATCACGCCGAAGCCGTAGACGGTCGAGCCCGCCGCGTTCACGAACCGGAAACCAAAGTAGTTGTCCGCATTGATCGACCAACCGTTGGACCCGACGCCTGCCGAAGAGATCACGGCGGCCGTGCTGTTGGCGAACGTGCTCGAGGCGCTGATCACGGTGCCGGCAGCGAGCGCGCTCGGGCCACCGGAGCCCTGGGTGCGGACGAACGTCGTGCCGGTACCAGCGAAGAAGTTCAGGGACGAGGCGCCGTAGGGGTTGATGTCCCAGCCGGCCACCGCCCCCCCGGAAGTACCGGTCGTCTGGGCCTCCACGTTGATGTACAGGCCATCGAAGTTCGCAGGAATCGCGAGATTGCAATCCCACGTGACCACCGCGGCGTTCGCGGCACCGACCACGCCAGCGGCCACGGCGGCAGCGGCAACGACATGCTTCTCAAAGCGGCTCGAAATCTTCATTTGGGAAACCTCAGGAAAGGGAAACAGCAGACTGAGACGAAGTCATGCGGCGAAGCGGGACCTTGCCGAATGTCCCTGCCCCACGGCAAGGAGGTCTGTTTGGGGCCGGGAGTGCGCCGCGCAGACATCTCAAAGTTCCCCGAATTCACCGGAAGGCAAACAAATCACCCGACCGGAATGTCGGAATTGCACAAGTAGTCCATAATCCCACTCTGGTCGAAGGGACGGTTGAGCCGTGGACTCGCTATGCTCGTTCGACTTAGCGGGCTGTAGCGCAGCTTGGTAGCGCGTTTGACTGGGGGTCAAAAGGTCGTGGGTTCAAATCCCGCCAGCCCGACTCAAGACCCCGAAGCGGAAGGCCCGAGCGCCTTCCGCTTTGTCGCTTCAGGGACCGGCGGTCTGCCGCACGGGACGCCGCCCGCGGACGCGGCCTTGCGGGTGTGCCGCGCCAGTTACCCTCGACCCGTGAGAACCGCTGCCGTCGCGTGCACCCTCGGTGCGTCCCTGCTCGCGCCCGCCTGCCGTTCAACCATGCCGCCCACGGTTCCGACGTCGATTCCGGCACCTTGCTTCCCGGTCCCCTCGCCCGCGCAACGCGCATGGCAGGACCTCGGCTTCACCGGCTTCATCCACTTCGGCCCCAATACGTTCACGGACCGCGAGTGGGGCCACGGTGACGAACCGGCCGCCGTGTTCAACCCCTCGGACCTCGATGCCCGGCAGTGGGTGCGCGTCATGAAAGATGCGGGGATCGGCGGCGTGGTCATCACGGCCAAGCACCACGATGGCTTCTGTCTGTGGCCAACGGCCACCAGCGCGCACTCGGTGAAGGCCAGCCCGTGGAAGGACGGCCGCGGAGACGTCCTTCGCGAACTCTCGGACGCGTGCCGCGAGGCGGGCATGCGGTTCGGCGTGTACCTGTCGCCCTGGGACCGCAACCACCCGGCGTATGGCACCGGCGACCCCTACAACCAGGTGTTCCGCGCGCAGCTCCGCGAGGTGCTGTCGAACTACGGGCCGGTCTTCGAGGTGTGGTTCGACGGCGCGTGCGGCGAAGGCCCCAACGGCAAGCGGCAGGTGTATGACTTCCCGGGCTTCGAACGCACGGTGCGCGAACTGCAGCCCGGCGCCGTGATCTTCAGCGACGTCGGCCCCGACATCCGCTGGGTGGGCAACGAGCAGGGCTGGGCCGGCGAGACGTGCTGGTCGATGCTGAAGGCCGCGGGCCACGGCCGCGGCGCGGACAACCCGCCCTCCGCGAAGAGCCTCAACGAGGGCGACGAGGACGGGGAGGCATGGATTCCCGCCGAGTGCGACGTGAGCATCCGGCCCGGCTGGTTCTACCACCCGCACGAGGACGACAAGGTCAAGTCACCGGAGCAGCTCCTTGACCTGTGGGAGCGCAGCGTCGGGCACAACGCCAACCTCCACCTCAACTTCCCGGTGGACCGCCGCGGGCTCATCCACGAGCATGACGCGAAGGCCGTCCGTGGGCTGCGCGCGCTCATCGACAGGACGTACGGACCGGGCACCGACCTCGCGCGCGGGCGCACGACGGCCGTGACCGCCGTACGCGGCGGCGGGGCACGCACCGCGCGCGAACCGGTCAGCGATTCGCCGTTCGGCGGCAACCGCGCGGTGGACGGCGATCCGCGCACGTATTGGGGCACCGACGACGCCGTGCGCGCGGCGTCGATCGAGGTCGAACTCGATCCCGCCGCGGAGTGGGATCGGGTGGTGCTCGCCGAGCCGATCGAGCTCGGGCAACGCATCCGGAAGTGGCGCATCAGCGTTCCCGCCGGGACGGGCGTCGGCGACACCCGTGGCGAGTGGCGCACGATCGCGGAGGGGACGACGGTGGGTCATCGGCGCATCGTGCGCGTGCCGCGCACTCGGGCGCCCGCCGTGCGGTTCGAAGTCCTGGACGCGCGAGCGTGCCCGCTGGTTTCCGAGGTGGCGGTGCACGCGACGAAGGATGGGTGAGCGGGCCTCCGGCCGCGCGGTGGGCGATGGACACGCCCCCGCGCCGGGCGGGCGCGGGGGCGGGGTTTCCGAACGAGGGCGGGATCGCAGATCAGATCCGCCGGCGCGACCCGACCATTCCAGCGAGGCCGAGCACCCCGAGGGCACCGGGGGCGGGAACGACCGCGAAGTTGAACGATGAGGTTCCGGCGATGCCGCCGCCGTCGAGCTGGCTGAAGATTTGGTAATCGCCAGCACCGAGGATGACGGTGACGGATCCCGTGACGCCGAAGGTGACCGATCCACTGGCACCGGTATCCCATCCGGCGCCCAAACCGGGAACATCGATGAACCCGGATCCGGACGCCAGACCGAAGGTGATCGCCTGACTCCCGCTCCAGGAGAGCATGACCTCTTGGGTTCCGGTCACGGAGAATGACCGCCGGGTATTCACCTGGTAAAGGGAATTGCTCGACGTGACGGTCGCCGAGAATCCCGAGGCCGTCGTTGCGGACCATGCGACGGTGATGTCATCCGACACGAACGAGAGCGCGGAGAAGCTGCTGTCGTTCGCGATGTTCGCGTAACTGCTCGCGTTGTACGCGTAGTTGAATGTCGGGCTGGCACCCTCATTCGTGAACGCCAACCCCGCCTCCGCCGTCGACGCCGCGCCCAGCGTTCCCCCGAACAGCATCGCGCCGACGGCGCCCTTGACGATCGTGTTGTTCCGCATCTGGCAAACTCCCGGGCCGCGCCCGTGTGTGACTCGCATCGATTGGCCACCCGCACAGGGCGACCTCCACCGTGCATCACGCGATCGGTCGCCTCGTGCCATCACGCCGATCCTCCCACGGGAATCAAGACGCGCGATATCGACTCCGTGTCCCATGGATTCCCGCACGGCGGGCACCGACGATCCCGCGTCCTGTCCCATGCCCATGGGACGCCGCCGGACGGTCTGCGAGCTCGACATCGCGAGCCCGACCTCCGGACGCGCGAACGAATACCGTTCCCGAACCCGCCATGGAAACCCTCGAACTGCAGATGTCGGACGGCCGGGTCTCCGAGCTGATGGCCGATCCGACCACGCTCGGCACTTGGGAATACCTGCGCCGGCTCGGCAAGGCCGCTTCCGCGGATGCGCTCGCCACGGCCACGGGACTCCCGCTTCCGACGGTACATGGCGCGCTCGACCGCCTCACCGCACTGGGGGTGGTTCGCCAGCTTCCCGCCGGCGGGAAGCGTAGGTCGCCCGCCTACGAAGTCACCGTCGATGCCTTGCGCGTGGGCTGCGACTTCAGGCGCGATCGCGCGCTCCTGGAGGCATCGGCACGGTCGATCACCGGGCACGCGCTCTCGGTGATGCCGCCCGACCCGTTCGCGGACTCGCCTGCACCCAAGGGCCACTGGCGCGGCTACTTCATCACGCTCGCGCACCTGACGCTCGACGAGGTGGCGGAACTCCGTCGCCGACTGACGGCCGTGGTCGAGTTCACCGACATGCTCGCGCGCAAGCGCGACGCAGGACAGCACGCCGACGACCCACCACTGTGCAACTACGGATTCATGTTCCGGGTCGAGCCGCTGGTTCGCCCCGCGCTGCCGCTGGCGACCGTGCGGTTCGTCGCGGCGCGCGACACGTCCTGGGGCGAGGACCAGCCGCCGGTCACCGCACAGCCCAAGTCCCCGCTGTCCGACCGCGAGTACGAGGTGGCACTGGCGCTCGCGCGCGGCCTCAACCAGCGCGAGGTCGCGGAGCAACTTGGGGTAAAGCCGGGCACCGTGCTGACGCTGACCAAGCGCCTCTACCGGAAGCTGCGCATCACCCGCCGGGCCGAACTGGTCACGCGTCTCCAGGAGGTGTACGGAAGCGTCGGCGAGGCCAGCACCGACGGCCCGGCACCCACATCCCCGCCGTAGGTGGCCCGGCGCCCGAATCGTCTCCTTGGCCCTGGGCGCCGTCGCGCCGGCAGCGTCAGTCGTCCACGCGGATCGAGGCTGGGCCCGGCCGTCCGGCAGACGGCGCCATCCGAGGCCCATCACGGACGACTGTTCGCGGAACCGCCGTCGCGGACTCCGCCGGCGGCATGCGGGAACCGCCCCGCGGCGGCATGCCTCATACTCCGCACCATGACCCCAGCCACCGCATCCGCGTTCAAGTCCCTCCACTCCGCGTCCCTCACCCCGGGGAAGCTCGATCTCAAGACCAAGGAGCTCATCGCCCTTGCCTGCGGCATCAGCCGCCTGTGCGAGGGTTGCGTGGTCCACCACACCAAGGCCGCGAAGGCCGCGGGCGTGACGATCGAGGAGATCCACGAGATGGTCGACGTCTGCGTGCTGATGGGCGGCGGGCCCGCGAGCGTCTACTCGCGCAAGGCGATCGAGACGTTCAACGCCGGGTGAGCGGGCAAGGCGCCGCCCGGAACGCAGCGCGGGAGACGGCCGATCGGCCGTCTCCCGCGCGTCTCAGGCGGACAGGGTGGGATTCGAACCCACGATACGGTTACCCGTATACAGCATTTCCAATGCTGCTCCTTCAACCGCTCGGACACCTGTCCTGACACCCGGAGTGTAGCGGGGGCGCGGGTGGGCTACGGGACCGTGGCCACGGGCGTCGGCTCGGCATCGATTGCCGGTTCCAGCACCCACACCGCCCCGGCGGACCGGATATTGCCGATGTCCTCGTCGGGGGCGCCCGCGAGTAGCGACCCGTTCGGACCCAGAACGGCGAGGCACGTTCCCAGCGCCGCGCCACGCGCACCGCCGCGGGCACGCATCCGCACCCGTCCATCACGCGCATCGCGAATCTCGACCATGCCAGCGGCGGCACCGTTGCCTTCAGCCATCGGAGACGCGATCGCGCACCACGGCGCATCGCACCATGCGGCGACCGTGAGTCCCTGCTGCGCACCTTGGCCAAACGGCGCGTCGGCACCGCGTGCCTCCCACGGATCGCGCCCGATGCAATGCACCGAGCCGCCGCCGCCGCGTGGGTTCGCGTGTGCGGGCGCACCGACGATCAGCCGCGGTGCCGAGGTGCGATCGTCGCCCGGCACACGGGCCGCGGCGATGGAGTAGCCGAACCAGTCGTCGGGCCCCGCTCCCTCGTCGATGCCGAGCACGTTCGCCTCTCCTCGCGCGAGCGATTCCGCGTCGATGCGGAGGACGCGGCCGACCCCGCCCGGCCCTGGCCGGTCGCCGAGCGGCGCGCCGACGGCAATCGCGTCGCGATCGCCTTCGCGCAGCGCGGCAAGCGCCACGCCGAACGCGAACGAGCCCGCGGGCGCTGCGACGAACCGCGGCTCGGGCCGTGCGGGGCCGAACGCGTCCCGCGCCCCGCGAAGGACGACGAGTCCGCCCGGACGCCCGACTCCTGACCCAGGCGACCCGACGACGAGGTCGCCCATGCCGTCACGGTCGAGGTCGAGGCCGATGATGCCGGCCGGCAGCTTGCCGAGTTGGACCTCGAGGCGCAGGACGGACCCCGAGTTCGTCCCGGCATCGAGTTCGCCGGTCGCGAGGAGACTGCGCCCACGCACCACGTGCACGACGCCGGACTCGTTCGCGTCGCCCCGGGAGAGCACCGCGAGCTCGTCGTCGCCGTCGCCGTCGAGATCGCCCACGAAGCGCACGATCGCACCCGCCCTGCCGCGCACCGCGGTGCCGATCACGCGGTGCACGGGGCGGGCGGACAACCTGCCCGCGTCCCGTGCGGCGACAACGTCTTCGACGGCGAAGATCGCCACCTCGCCGCCGTGCTCGACCCACGAACCCGGCGAGCGCCTGCCCGGCGCGTCGGGGCACCCGACCGCCACCAACGTGCGACCGCCGACGGTTCCGGCGTGGACCGACGTGCCGAACGCCGCGTTCGGGTAGTCGCCCTCGAGGCGAAACGACTGCCCGGCGACCAGCGTGACGGACGTGGGTTCCCCGACCGACGCGGTCGTGGACCGCGACCGCCATGCGGTGAACGCGACCGCGGCCGTCCCCGCCGCGGCCAGCGCGAGTGCCACGACGCGGTTCCGGCGCCGGACCACGGGCCGACGCACCGCGCGCGGCCACTTTCCGGCCGCGGCGTCCCGGAGCGACCGCGCGAATTCGTCGGCGCTCGCGAATCGGTCGCCGACGGCGGGCGCCACGGCCGTGTCCAGCACGGCCGCCACGCGCGCGTCGAGCGACGGCGCGAGCTTCGCGGCCGTTCGGGGCGGCTCGGTCGCCACGCGGGCCACCTGGGCCGCGACGGACCCCGCGGGCGCATGGGGCAGTTCGCCGGTGAGCAGCAGGAACGCGGTGGCGCCGAGGCTCCAGACGTCGGACGCCGGGCCGATGGCGGCACGCTCGCCGCGCGCCTGCTCGGGCGACATGAACGATGGCGAACCCGCGGGCAATCCGTCGATGGTGCGGTCGAGCGGCGAGTCGATGAACGCGCCGAGGCCGAGGTCGATGAGCACGGGCTGGTCGCCGCGCGCGATGACGACGTTCGCGGGCTTCACGTCGCGATGGACGATGCCCGCACGGTGCAGCTCCGCCAGGGCGTCGGCGATACGGGCGAGCATCGCGATGCGTTCCGGAACCGGCCGCGTGGAGGCCCACGCGTCGAGCGAAGGACCGTCGATGAACTCGGTGGCGAGCCACGGGTGGCCGTCGGCGATGCCGGATCCCTCGAAGCGCGCGACGCAGGGAAGCCGGCACTCGGAGAGGACGCGGAGCTCGGACCAGTGGCGGGCGGGGAACTCGCGGTCACGAAACCTCGCCACTTTGATCGCAACGAGCATCCCGTCGACCTCGCGAACCGCAAGCCATGTGGCACCTTGACCGCCGGAGCCGAGCGGGAAGAGGATGCGAAACCCCGAGACGGCAGGTGAGTCCGCGGGTAAGCCCACATCCTCAAGCGCCTGCCACAGGCGCGCGGCCGAGGGAACGTCGAGGATTTCAGCGAGTCCGCTCAGTCGCACGGTCCCCACCCGCTCAGGACGACTCCTAAGTCAACGCCATCGACGATGCCGTCCTTGGAGAGGTCTGAGCGTATCGCGGCGGTGCTCCAGTCGGCGAGGACATAGGCGAGGTCGACACCGTCGACTGAGCGATCCTTGTTGATGTCTCCGACGCAATCGTCGCAGGCCTCCCACTCCACGACGTAGCCACCGCCCTGATACTCAGGCCAGACGTCATTCCACGTTCCGGGCGTGACCCACGATGCGAGATAGATTTCGTTGCCCGTGGCGTTGTTCGGCTCGCCTGGGTACCAGTTCGCAAACGACCACGGCTCGCCAGTCACCCAGCGCCACGCGCCGTCGACCTTGTGCCCGCCCATCAGGTAGACGTTGAACGCCCCGTCGACCAGCAAGGGCCGAACGAAGTCGTTCTCCGCCGCCGAAGTGATGGTGACGAGGTGCCCACCGAGCGCCTCCGCCTCGCTTCGCGCGATCGGCCACCATTGCGGACCGGTCTTGGCAAACGGCCACTGAACCCGCTTGTACCAGTTGCCGTTCCCGCCGTCCTCGACGCGCCACTGCACCGCGCCGGGGGATGGGGGCGGGCACGGATCGCAAGTCGGCCACTCCACGATGAAGCCATTGGCGGAGAGGTGACATCGACCGTCGTTCCACGTGTTGCCCCACCAGGTGAACCCACAGTCCTCGATTCCATCGTCGTCGTTCGGCTCACCGGGCGACCAGTTGACCCAGTCGAAGGGTTCGCCTGTGACCCACTCCCATCCACCGCTTGGCTCACTTGCGCCCACTGCCTGCCTGATGCCGATCGCCGTCGCCGGCGGGGCATTCAAGCTGTCGATGATTGCCTGCTCAGCCGACGATGTGATCGTGGCAAGATGACCGCCCATCGCTTGCGCAGATGCATGAGCGGCATCCCACGAATCAATGGGCGGGAAGAGCTTGTACCAGTGGCCGTTCCCGCCGTCCTCGACGCGCCACTGCACCGCGCCGGGGGATGGGGGCGGGCACTCCGCGGACGCGCGGCTCCCGAGACAGAGAGACGCCAGCACGATGAACAGTGTGTGGACCAACCGCATAACGGGCTCCTGTTTGGGAAGGATGCTGGACCGGAGAGTTGCGTGGAACCGATGCAGCCGAAGGCGCGGAACACCTCCTGATCGCATCCCACCTGACGATCTTGGTGCCGACTCGCCGATTTGTTGAGAATCGACTCCCTGCTCGTATCCTGCCTTCGCTGTATGCATCCAGAGTTCCCGACCACCGAGTGGCAAGTCATCGCCGCTGCCTGCTCGCCGAGCATCGGCCAGCGCCGCGATGCCCTCGCAAGGGTGTTCGAGTCCTACAAGCCGTCGATCGAAGGCTGGCTCCGGAAACTCGGCACGGATCCCGACCGAGCGTCCGAGGTCGCCCAGGACTTTTTCGCCAAGGTGCTCATTGAGCGTGGGCTGCTCGACGCTGCCGATCCGGGGAAAGGTCGACTCCGGACCTTGCTGCGCGCCGCCGTCGAGCGCTATCGGGTCGACATGATCCGTCGCGACGAAGCCAGACGGCGCGCCGAGAACGCTGCTGCCGGTGAGCGCTCGAGCACCGAAGCGACTCGGGATCCGACCGCCGCCTTCGATGCCGAATGGACGCGAACCCAGCTCGAACTGGCAATCCGGCGCGCCCGTGCGATGATGCTCTCCACCGGCAGGGAACGGGAGTGGGCCGTCTTCGAGATCGCCGTGCTCAACCCAGCGGTACACGGCACGTTGCGGCTACCGATGAGCCAGGTGGCTGAGCAGGCCGGAGTTCCCTCGGCCGCGATCGCGAGCAACCTGCTCTTCCAAGCCAAGCGACGCGTAGGCGCGATGTTCAAGGAAGTGGTGAGCGAGACAGTGGCAGGGGCCGATGACTTCAGGGATGAGCTCGAACACGTCGAGAACGTGCTCCGAAGGGCGCGCGAAGGCTAGGCCTCGCCATCAGGGACTGCCGGCTCGGCCTCGGAACCGGCCAGGATCGACTGAAGTGCACTCGGTGTCCACTCGTGAGAGGGCTGGGTGCTCGCCCAGCGTAGCAACGACCGGCGCGACCACCAGCGCCTGTCGCGCCCGTGGATCGCAGCCCGGACGGAGTGGATTTCGTCGGGGATCTGACCCCAAGCGAGCCACCGAAGTTCCTTGAGGCGCCAGGCGCCGAGAAGGTACAAGGCCAAGCCGATGGCGAACCACGCGAGCATTGCCGACGCCATGCCCTTCAAGAGGGCAACGCCCTCGTTCGAATCGCGCCAATTCGAACCCAGGAACACGGGTACCAGCGCGACCGTCGCCGGGGTCACGACGCAGTAGCCGAACACCGACCATCCCCAGTGCGGGTCGCCCCGACCTCGCCTTGTGGAAACCCAGCGATTGAATCGCCCGAGAGAGAGCGCACATCCCATTGCGGCGGCACCGATCGCGAATGACTTCGCCAAGGGGGCGTCGCTCAAAACGAACGGGCGGGCGATCGATAACGAGCTCACGGTCGAAAGAACCGCGAGAGCAGGCAGGTAGATGCCCTCCAACTTGAGGATGCGCACGACCGACCGCCCCGCCGTCACGAGTCGCCACGTCCACGGCCGAGGCGGCTCGGACTCCATGGAGCGCACCAGTACCTCGCAATGATCGCGCCAAGAAGAATCAGTCATCCGGTTCCTACCTCGGCTCGTTTGCGGCAGACTAGTCGCCACGCGGTACTGGGTTGGATCACGAGGCAGGAGCCGCACCCCATCGTCCAGAGTTCATTCCCCGGGGCCGACGGGTACTTGAGTACCCAGATCTGCGAGAGCGCGCCGAACAGCTTCCATGTCGATGCTCTGGACACATGACGGGCATATGGTGTCCCAGGCGATCATCCTCCTGAGCGCCATGATCCGAGCGTCGCGCCCGGCGGGCAAGACACCTGCGGGCGAATCCGCGAACAGCACCTGCATCTGCTCAAGGTCTTTCGCACATGCCTCGAACACCATTCGCGAGGCGGCGGATTGATTCTTGCCGAAATCGCTGACCTCGTGCCACTCCTCGAGCCCGAGCAGCGGGGCAAGTTCGGCTCCGGTGTCCGCGGTGCCCCTGCTGAAGCCGCAGGCGAATGCGTTCTGGGCGTTGAAGGTCAGGCTGTCCTTCTCATCGGAAAGCACCACCTCGCCCGGCAGGCCGGTGATTCGGTCATGGAAGGTCGTCTTCCCGCTGCCCGGGTCCTTGGTGTAGGTGAGCACCGGCTTCGCAAGCACCATCGCCTCGAACAACATGCGCGAGCGGCCGTTCTTCTCTACGATGGACCCGAGTTCGGTTCGGAAGGCATCGAGCGGTCCGCCGTAGAGACCGTTGCCGCCATGGATCAGCACGGTCGCTCCGAGCACACCATCGCGGCGGAAGTAGATTTCGTCGCAGAGCATGGCCGTGAAGGCAGCGGCCGAGATGGCTTCGCGCACCCAGGCCACCACGCGGTGGCGCTCACGCACCTTCGCGATCGCGTCGACGAGCCTGAATGCCTCGGTGAGCAATCCACCGGGACTTTCGATCTCGAGCACGATGGTCTGTCCGGGGCCCCACTTGTCCGCCTCCGCGGCCACAGCCTCGATCTCGGCAGCGCACGCCGTCTCCCCGACGACGCCTCGCCAGGGAAGCAGGAACACGCCTTTCTTCGGCGAGATCCGAATCCCCTTCTCGTCGATGGCGTGGCCCTGGGGATCCCGCTTCCCGGGCCCGACCTTATCGATCCGTGCCAGCAGGCCAGCAGCAGCCTCTTGATTGAAGCCCACCGACCATTCAAGCGCACGCCTGAGGCGCGGTGATCGGCTCATCGCCTCCTGCACCGAGACAAGCAGCTCTCGACGGTCGGCGAGGTCTTCGGGGGCGTCGAGGGGCTCCTGGAAATCCTGCAGTGACTTGCGGGCCGCCTTGAGCTGCTCCCTCCACTCACCGGCGGCCGCGCGCGAGATCTCGTCTCCGCGGCCGACGAGCGTGATCTTGGCGTGACCGCAGGCGGACGCGACCTGGTCGACGGTGGAAGCCGTACCGCTGCAGACCTTGGCGGCGGCAGCGGCGGCAGGATCGAGGCCGCCCTTCGGCCCGGCGGCGACCACCGCATCGACCTGCGACCTGTCGTGGCCGCCCTGCGCAGCGATTCCCGCGCCGATTCCGATCCACGCCGACCGCATCTTTGCGTTGATGTCTGTGTCGCTTCCCTTGTCGCCATCCGCCCCGGCAGGAACATCGCAGCCCATCCGTGCCGAAGGATCCATGTAGACCCGCGCCCAACCCATGGCGATCATCGCCTCGGGGCCGGAGGCCTGCCGGACCAGCACGGCGGTCGGAATCCCGCCAAGCGATTCCTGCAGACGGTCAATGCCGTCCCGAAGTTCCATCATGACGGAGAGCTCTCGGCGCGGATCCACGTTGAAGTCGGTATCGACGCCCGGGGGAGGGCCGGAGTCGATCTCGATCACGACGAAATCGGGCCTTGTCTCTGCAACATCCCTGGCAAGCGCCGATGCGAGCGCGGTGTCGAAGTCGAGGCCCATCACGCCCCGGATGGGGAGCACGTAGGTTCGGGCATCCATCGCCGTTGCAGGGGATGGAAGGCAGAATTGCACAACGGCGAGGAAGGTCGACGCGAGGACGGGGAGCGATCGGCGGATTGATTGCATTGTTGAGGGCCAGGGTGTCGGCGGTGCGCGTGGCTTTCGATGCGATCCGGCGCCCCACACCTTGCGCCTGCCCCCGGAAACGCGCGCCGGACGCTGATCTTGGCGAGAATCCGGGGAATTTGACGTGGCGATCGGTAGCCTCCGGGCTCCTTGCCCGACCTCAACGCCATCCTCCCCCTCGACAAGCCCCTCGGCATCACCAGCATGCAGGCGGTGGCGCGGGTGCGGCGCCTGGCGGGCGGGGCGCGCACCGGGCACGCGGGCACGCTGGACCCGTTGGCGACCGGGGTGCTGGTGCTGGCCCTCGGGAAGTGCACGCGGCAGATCGAATCGCTCATGGCGACCGAGAAGCGCTACCTCACCGAGATCGACCTCACCGCGTTCACCGCCACCGACGACGTCGAGGGCGAGCGCACCGAGGTGCCGCTGGGCTCGCCGGGCGCGGCCGCGGCGCCGCCCACGCGCGCGGAGCTCGAGCGCATGCTCGCCGAGCGGTTCACCGGCACCGTGATGCAGCGGCCGCCCGCCTTCAGCGCGATGAAGGTGGGCGGACGGCGCGCCTACGCCATGGCGCGCAAGGGCGAGGCTCCGGAACTCGCGCCGCGGCCGGTCGAGATCCACTCGATCGCGCTCACCGCGTACGAGTGGCCGCGCGTGGCGCTGAACATCCACTGCGGCAAGGGCACGTACGTGCGCAGCATCGCGCGCGAGCTGGGGCAGGCGCTCGGCACCGGCGGCCACTGCACCATGATCCGGCGCACCGCCGTCGGCGACTTCACGATCGACCGCGCCGTTCGGATGGACGCGCTGCCCGAGCGGATCACGCAGGAGTGGCTGGACGCGCATGGGGCGGCTGGCTCGGACGGCTGACGATCACTCAGGCGGCGAGCGTTGCCACCTCGCGAAGCAGGCGGTCGAGCCCGCAGGAGACGCGCGCACCGCCACCCGCGTCCCGACGCGTGCGCGAGACCAGGAACGCACGCGTCGCACCGATCATCGCTGCGCACTTGTCGAGCCGAGCCATGTCGTGCGGAGATGGATCGCTCGTCAGCTTCACCTCGATGGCCCAACGCTCGCGGTCGACCTCGAGCACGAGGTCGAGCTCATGCCCGTCGCTCGTGCGGAAGTGGAACGCCTCGTGCGGGACGCCCAGCGCCGCCAATAGCCCGAGGCACTGCTCGGCGACGTGCGATTCCCAGCTTGCGCCCACGGCGGGGTGGCTGAGCAGCGCATCCTCCGAGCCGATGCCAAGAAGCGCATGCAGAAGGCCGGAATCGCGGAACATGAGCTTCGGCGCCTTCACCAGCCGCTTCGCGATGTTCGCATGGAGCGGCGGGAGCCGGCGGATGAGGAACGCGCCCTCGACGTAGTCCGCGTAGGCGGACGCGGTCTGGTAGTTGATGCCCATGCTGCGCCCGAGCTCGGACGCGTTCCACTGCTGGCCGTTGAGCGCGGCGAGCATTCGCAGGAAGCGCGTCGACACCTGCGGCGAGCAAGGGATGCCGATCGCCGGGAGGTCGCGCTCGGCGAGCAGCCTCAGGTAGTTGGCCTGCCAGGCCGGGAAGGCGCCGGGGCGCCTGATGCCGCCGTCGGGGAAGCCGCCCACCAGCCAGCGCCGCCCGCGCATGGCGGCGGCACGGAGCTCGGACTGCAGGAAGGGGGTCAGTTCTGCCACGGCCATTCGCCCGGCGAGCGACTCGCTCACGCTTCGCATGAGTGCCGGGGAGACCGAGCCGAGCAGCAGGAAGCGGCCGTTGCCGCGACGGTCGGCATCGATGGCGCCCCGGAGCCTCGGGAAGACCGCGGGCCAGGACTGCGCCTCGTCGAGGATCACGCGGGAGCGGCCGGCGGCAAGGCGGTCCCACTCGAGGTCCAGACGAACCCGGTCGGAGTCCTGCTCGAGGTCGAAGTACTCGCCGCCAAGCGCGCGGGCGAGGGTCGTCTTGCCGCATTGGCGCGGGCCGACGATGGTCACCGCCGGGTAGCGGCGCAACGCGACACGGACGTTACGGGCAGCGAGGCGGCGGAGCACCCTTGCATATTACCAATCGATTGTTAATCTGCAAGATCAGATCTATCGGTTCCGCCTTGGTCGGGCGGCTCGGGCGAGGCAGGCGCGGCTCCCGCCGCCTTCGCGCGGCGCTCACCGAGGTGGATAGCGATCATCAGCAGCAGCATGCCCGCGATGAGCTCCATGTCGGCCACGTTGAACACCCAGGGAAACCACTCCGTGCTTCCCCCGGGCCAGTGCAGGCCCCACGGCAGGTCACGGCGCGGGAAGAGGTGCAGGAAGTCACGCACCGCACCGACCTGCACGCGATCCACCATGTTGCCGATCCCGCCCGCCAGGACGAGCGCCAGCCCCACGTGGCTCGCGCGGCTCGATGCCTGCGTGTGGCGGCCGAACACCCACAGCGCCGTGCCGACGGCGAGCACCGTGAACCCCACGAAGAGCATTCCCCTGCCCTGCCCGATCCCGAACACCGCACCGTGGTTGAGGACCAGCCGGAAGTCGAGGAGATCAGGCGGCACGGCGCGGACGCCCGGGTGCCACGGGATCACGTGACCCGGGTTGCCGGCCACATCCTCGCGATGCAGCACCACCGGGCTGCCGGCCACGGTGCGGAACGCCCATTCCTTGGTCCACAGGTCGACCGCGAGCGCGAGGGCGAAGGTCCCGAGCAGCAAGGCCCACGCCCGCGGCGACTTCCACGCGGGCTGAGGACGCCGTGGCGGCATGGCGGGGCTCAGCGTCCGCCCATCTTCTCGATCTGGCGGGCCGCCTCGATCGTGTACTTCGCCCACGGCTTGGCATCGAGGCGAGCCTTCGGGATCGGCTTTCCGGTGAGCTGGCAGACGCCGTAGCTCTTGGCCACGATGCGCTCCAGCGCGTCGTCGATCTCGCGCAGGAGCTCGCGCTCGGTCTCGGCCATGCCGATGGCCAGGTCCTGGTCGAACGTGTCGGTGCCGATGTCCGCCATGTGCAGCGGCATGTTCGACAGGTTGCCTCCGGAACTACGCAGCGCCTCGTCCTCGAGCCCGGTGACGCGCGCGATCAGCTCGGCGCGAGCCTCGAAGAGGATCTTCTTGTACTCGCCGAGCTCCTTGGCCGTCAGGCGGGTCTTGATGGCGGCGATCTGCGCGTCGGTCGGGCCTTCGTCGCGCGGCTTCTCGGGCGCCGGCTTCGCGGCCGCCTTCTTCTTGCTGACGGGAGCCTTCGCGGCGATCACGCGCACGCGGCGGCCGTTCACCACGACGTAGCCGTTGGCATCGGGCTTCATCGCGGCGGCCACGTGGGCGACGCTCTTGACGCTCGTGAAGTCGATCTTGCGGCCCTTGTTGGCCGCGCGCTCGGCAGCGGCCTGCTGCGCGCGCATCGCCTCGAGCGCCTCCTTGCGAGGATCTCGAATCGAGGGCGGCGGAGCACCCTTGCCGGGCTTCTTCTTCGGCGGGGGCGCCTCGTTGGAGGCGCGCCAGACCTGCTTCGGGGCAACCGCGGGCGTCACTTCCTTGGGTCCCGAGTTCAGCAGGCGGGGCACCACCACCTGCGGAGCCGGGGCCGGGGCCGCCTTGGCGGCAGGCTTCGGCGGGGCCTTGGCGGGCGCAGCGACCTTGACGGGCGCAGCGACCTTGGCGGCCGGCTTGGACTTCGGGGCCGCCTTGACGACGGGCTTCGGGGCCGGCTTCGCCGGAGCCTTGGATGGCGCCTTCGAACCCTTGGCGGGGACGCTCACGGCGGGCTTCTTCTTCACGACCGCCTTCTTACTGGACTTTGCCATGTGCAAATGCCCCTGGGTGAACGACCGGAATGCCGAGCCCGCGTCGCCGATCGACGCTAAAGGTGCGCAATCCTAGCAAAATTCGCGAGAAACGTCAATGGCGGCTGCGCGTAACCGGGGTGAGGCTGCACGCATTCAGCGCACGCTTCCGATGGCCCGGAACTTCTCGAACCGCTTGCGCACCAGGGTATCCGGGTCGATGCGCGACAACTCCCGGATGCGATCGACCACGAACGACTGGATGCGGTCGGCCATGCCCTTCGGGTCGCGGTGCGCGCCCCCCAGCGGCTCCGCGATGACCTCGTCGATCAGTCCGTTGGCCAGGTTCTGGGCGGCGGTCAGCGCCAGCGCGTTCGCCGCCATGTTGTTGGTGCGCTCGTTGGCCTCCTTCCAGAGGATCGCCGCGCAGCCCTCGGGACTGATGACGCTGTACCAGCTGTTCTGCAGCATCGCCACGCGATCGCCGACCGCGATCCCCAGCGCGCCGCCGGAGCCGCCCTCCCCGATGATGATGCAGATGACCGGCACGCGCAGCCGGCTCATCTCGCGCAGGTTCACCGCGATGCTCTCGGCCTGCCCGCGCTGCTCGGCACCGATGCCCGGATAGGCGCCCGGCGTGTCGACGAAGGTGACGATCGGCAGCCGGAACTTCTCGGCGAGCTTCATCTTGAGGAGCGCCTTCCGGTAGCCCTCGGGATGCGCGCATCCGAAGTGGCACGCAAGCCGCTCCTTGGTGTCGCGGCCCTTCTGGTGGCCCACGACCAGGCACTTGATGCTGCCGATCCGCCCGAATCCGGTGACGATCGCGGGGTCGTCGCCATGGCGGCGATCGCCGTGCAACTCGCACCAGTCGCGGCAGAGCATCTGCACGTAGTCCAGCGTCTGCGGTCGCTGCGGATGGCGCGCGACGCGCACCGTCTGCCACGGGGTGAGGCCGCCGTACGTCTTGGCGAGCAGGCTGTTGCGCGTCTCCTGGAGCGTGACGATCTCGTCGCGGATGGAGCCGGCGTCGGCACGCTCCTCCAGCGCGGCGATCTGCCGCTCGATCTCGGCGATCGGCTGCTCGAAGTCAAGGACCTGCACGGCGGTGGACATCCGCAAAATCGTAGCGCGATCGCCACCGCTACGCTGAACGCCATGCCCGATGCAGGGGTCAACGCATCCGCTGGCCCGACCGCGATGGTCGGTTGCGGCAACCTCGGAATGGCACTCCTCGAGCGCGCCGTGCGAGCCGGGGCGCTCGATCCCGCCCGGACCGTGGTGATCGACCCGGACCGCCGGCGCCTGGACCAGGCCCGTGCGCTCGGGGTGCGCGCGGAGGCGTCGCCCGAGGCCGCCATGGGCGTGGCGCACGTGGTGCTGGCGGTCAAGCCGCAGGCGTTCGCCGACGTCGCCGCACGGCTCTCGCAGGCCGGCCCGGAGGTGCTCGCGACCAGCGTGATGGCCGGCTGGAGCGGTGCGTCGATCTCGGCGATGCTCGGCGGGGCGCGCGTCGTGCGCGCCATGCCCAACACGCCCGCGCGCATCGGGCTGGGATTCACCTGCGTGGCGGCCGGGGACGGGACGGGCGCCGGCGAGCGCGACCTTGCGCTCGTCGAGCGCCTGTTCGCGGCGGTCGGTCGCACCGCGCGCATCGATGAGTCGCGGATGGACGCCGCCACCGCCATGGTGGGGAGCGCGCCGGCCTATCTGTTCCTCCTCGCCGAGGCCCAGGCGGAGGCGGCCGAGCGCATGGGGATCGACCCGGAGCTCGCACGGTCCGCCACCGCGCAGACCATGCTCGGGGCGGCGACGCTGCTCGCGCAGGAGGGCGCCGACGCCGCATCGCTCCGCGCCGAGGTCACGAGCCCGCACGGGACGACCGCCGCGGCGATCGAGGCCTTCGAGCGCGACGGGTTCCGGGCGATCGTCGCGGGCGCGATGCAGGCGGCGCGCGCCCGCGCGCGGGAACTGGGCCGCTGAGCGCGGCTCAGGCCTCGACGGCCGCCGCCGCGGGGCGCACGTGGATCACGAATCCGGAGTCGGAGAGCTCCACGGGACGGGTTCGCCGGAGGGCGGCGCGCGCGGCACGGATGCCCCGGGGCGTGAGCGGCTGCTTCTGGAGCTCCAGCAGGAACGCCAGCTCGAAGAGCGTGGACTCGGTCCAATCGACCTCCCGCAGGAATCCGGAGATCCCGGACGCCCCGGTGGTGCGCAGGAAACGGCGGATGCGCGCCGGCGGCATGTCGACGGTGCGGCATCCGCCGAAGTGGATGAACCGCCCGCGGCACTTGCCCGCCAGCATCGATTCGAGGCTGTCGAAGTCGATGCGCTCGTCGGGCCGGCGCATGTCCCCGGGAAGCAGGAGCCCCTGCCGGGAATGCATGGCGAGCCACAGGATCTCGAAGCCCTGGTGGCGCTCCTGGTGCCATTTCCTGAGGTAATGCTCGAGCTCGGCCCGCGTGGCGACGTCCCGGTGGATGAACGGGACGTGGTAGTCCGAGGATCGCAGCAGCTCGAGCGCCGGCCGCACCGACACCGTCGATCGCAGGCCGAACCACTCGGCCTCGAGGCAGAAGACGCCCTTGCGATAGAGCAGCACGGCCGGATCGTAACGCGATCGCCGCGCCAACGCACGGTGCGCGGATCAGAAGTCGCGTCGCCGGAAGATCCACGTGCACGCGAACAGCAGGGCCGCCTCGAACGCCACGCTGGTGCCGATCGACCACAGCGCTCCCTTGCGGCTCTCGGCGTCCTCGTAGAGCGCGGCCTCGAAGTCCTTGCGCTTCACGCGCCGGCTACCGAAGAAGCGCAGGTTCTCGTCGTCGCGCGCCGGCGGCCTGAAGCTCGCGTTGCGCACGAGCTCGCGCTTGAGCCACTCGGTGGTCTCGTCGGTCTTGGGAAGCACCGTCACCAGCGCGTAGGCCGGCCAATACCCGCGATTCCAGCGGGACAGCGACGCCTGCTCCGACTCGAGCTCGGTGCGCAGCGACTCCACGTCGGCATCGGCGTTGCGCTCCAGGCGCACAGCGATCTGCCGCTCGATCGCCTCCACCTCGAGCGCGGTGGCGATCCTGCCGGCGTTCAGGAATCCCTCGGCGCTCTGCACGCCGAACAGCATGAGCCACAGCACCAGCGTGATGATCAGGCTGGCGATCGCGCTGCGCGTCAGGATGCCCACCAGGGCGCTCACCGCGTACAGGTAGCTGAAGAAGACCACCACCACCGGAACCGCGATGAACAGCCCGGGCTCCCACGCGCCGCCGCGCAGGCCGATCACCAGAAAGCTCGACGTGACGAACACGGCCGCCTGGATCCCCGCGAAGAAGAGCCCGGTGACCCAGCGAGTGAGGAAGAGCCGGGTGCGGCCGATCGGCTTCGACAGCATCATGTCGATCGACCCGCCGGCGATCATGTCCGGGATGATCCCCGCGGTGGAGACGAGCGCCAGGATCGCCGCCAGCCAAGTGAGCCAGATGTCGATCCCGAGCGACTGGAAGATCAGCTTGTAGTAGGTCTCGGGCGGGAAGAACAGCGTGTTCACGAACTTGCTGGGGAACCTCCACCCCAGCACGGTGACCCCCTGTTCGTCGATGCCGAGCGCGGCCACCACCGCCACCACCACGAAGCTGATGAATATGGAGAGCCAGAACAGCTTCCGCGAGTTGAGGTCGCGGTAGGCGTCCAGGAAGATCGCGAGGGTCTGCGTCATTCGCGGCGCTCCCCCGGGCCGCGGGCCCCCGGCATGGCCCGGCCGCGCTCGTCGACGACGCTGCGCACGAACAGGTCCTCGAGCGTCTCTCGGGCGCGCTCGACGCGCGTCACGGTGGCGCCCGCGGCCCGCAGGCGATCGATCGCCGGCTGCACCTCGGCCGCGTCGGCGGTGCGGATCACCCAGGTGCGCGTGCCTTCGGGCGCCCCGGCGGCGCTCGGCGCGCTCGATGCGCCGGGGATCTCGATCCCGGGCTCCCCGGCCGCGCCCGCAGGGACGATGGCATCCACCTCGTACCGGTGGCTGTCCCGGGTGAGCTCGTCGATCGTCCCCTCGGCGATGCGCTGGCCCTGGTTGATGATTGCCACCCGGTCGGCCACCATCTCCACCTCGCCCAGGAGGTGGCTGTTGACGAGAACCGAGCGGCCCTCGGCGCGAAGGCGGACCAGCAGGTCGCGGATCTCCCGGCGTCCCACGGGATCGACGCCGTCGGTCGGCTCGTCCAGCACCACCAGCAGCGGGTCGTTCACGAGGGCCGCGGCGATGCCGATGCGCTGCTGCATACCCTTGGAGTACGTGGTCACCTTCCGCCCCGCCCAATCGCGCATGCCCACCAGCTCGAGCAGCCGCTCCGTGCGCTCGCGGCGCACCGCGCGCGGCACCTTGCAGATGGCGCCGAAGAAGTCGACCACCTGCCGCCCGGTGAGGTACGGGGGGAACCGATGATGCTCGGGCAGGTAGCCGACGCGCTCGAGCGCCGCCTGGGTGCCCGCCGGCTGGCCGAGCACGGTGCCGCGGAGCGAGGTGGGCCGCACCACCGTCATGATGATCTTCACCAGGGTGCTCTTGCCGGCGCCGTTGGGCCCGAGCAGCCCGTACACCTCGCCTCGGCGCACGGAGAGCGATACCCCTCGGAGCGCATGCACGCCGCCGCGGTAGGTCTTGGTCACGTCCTGGAGGTCGAGGGCGAGCATGCGCGTGCCGTTGGCCCCGGAGACGGTACCGTCTTTCCGCACCGCCACCATGCGTGACTTCCTGAACACCCTCGAGCGCGCCGGCGAACTGCACCGCGTGCGCGTGCCCGTGAGCCCGATCCTGGAGATCACCGAGATCGCCGACCGGGTGAGCCGGATGCCCGCACGGCCCAGCGCAGGAGCCCGTGCCTTCGACCCGGCCATGGCGGCGATGGGCGGTCGCGCCCTGCTCTTCGAGCGCGTCGAGGGCTGCGACTTCCCATTGGCGATCAACGCCTGGGGCAGCTACCGGCGCATGGAGCTCGCGCTCGGATGCCACGAGGACCCGAGGGGCCTCGAGGCGGTGGCGGCGCGCATCGCCTCGTTGGTCAAGCCGGTGCCGCCGCGCTCGGCCGGCGAGCTGCTCGCCCGGGCGCGGGAGTTCGCGCCGCTGCTGCGGATCGGGCCGCGGCGCGTGCGGCGCGGGGCATGCCAGGACGTGGTGCGCCTCGCCGAGCGCGGCGAGGTGGACCTGACCCGCCTGCCCATCGTCAAGTGCTGGCCGCTCGACGGCGACCCGAGGGCGGTTGGGTTCCCGCTCGATGCAGCGGGTGCCGGCACGGCGGGCGGAGCCGGCCGCTACGTCACGCTGGCGGGCATGCACACGGTGCACGCCGACGATCGCGACGCCGCGCGCCCGGCCAGCCACAACATCGGCATGTACCGCAGCCAGCTGCTCGGGCCCACTCGGCTCGCCATGCACTGGCACATGCATCATGACGGCGCGTCGCATTGGCGCAGCTGGAAGCGCCTGGGCAAGCGCATGCCGATCGCCATCTGCCTCGGCGGGGAGGCGGTGATGCCCTACGGCGCCACCGCGCCGCTGCCGCCCGGGATCAGCGAGCTCCTGATGTGCGGCTTCCTGAACGGCCGCGGCATCCCGATGGTGCGCGCGCGCACCGTGCCCCTGTGGGTGCCGGCCAACAGCGAGATCGTGATCGAGGGCTGGGTGAGCACCGAGTGCGGCCCGATCGGCTGGGACCCCCGAGGCGACGAGCCGCTCGGGCCGGGGGCCGTGTTCGAGGGCCCGTTCGGCGACCACACCGGCTTCTACAGCCTGCCCGACCGCTACCCGGTGGTGGACGTCACCGCGGTGACGCATCGCCGCGACGCCGTGTACCCGACCACCGTGGTGGGGCTCCCGCCGCAGGAGGACTACTACCTCGGCAAGGCGACCGAGCGGATCTTCCTGCCGCTCCTGCGAACCTTGGTCCACGACATCGAGGACTACCACCTGCCGATGTTCGGCTGCTTCCACAACGCGGCGTTCGTGCGCGTGCGCAAGGCCTACCCGCTGCAGGGCAGGCGCGTGATGTCGAGCGTGTGGGGCGCGGGACAGATGGCGTGGACCAAGATGGTGTTCGTCTTCGACGAGGACGCCCCGATCCACGACGAGGACGCCGCGCTCCGACGTGCCATGGAGCGCTGCGACATGCTGCGCGACGTGGTGGCGCAGCAGGGCCCGCTCGACATCCTGGACCACAGCGCGCCGTGGATCGGCGCGGGCACCAAGCTCGGGTTCGACTGCACGCGCAAGGTGGAAGGCGAGGCCTGGAACGGCGTGGCGCTCGGCGACCCGGCGATCCCGGGCACCGACGCACGCGACGCAGCCGGCGCCCGCATCGCCCGGGCCCTGCAGGCGGTGGCGCCGGACGTGGCGGTCGGCTTCCCGGAGGCCGGGCTCGGACGGATCTGCGTGGTCGTGCTGCCGGCCCGCACGGCGGGCTCGCACGACGGCGCCGCCGCCGCGCGCATCGCGGTCGAGGCCGCCGCCACGGATGCCGAACGCACCGGACACGCGCCGCACTCGGGTGCCGCGGACCTGGTGATCGTGCTCGATGGCCCGGCACCGGCCGACAGCTGGCGCCACGCCTTCTTCTTCCTGGCGTCCAACGCCGACCCCTCGCGCGATGCGTTCCGATCGGGCCGGCGCATCGGCTTCGACGCGACGCGCAAGCTGCGCGGTCCCGGCAGGCATGGGCTTCCCGTGCGCGACTACCCGCCGCTCGTCGAGATGGATGCCGGCACCGTGGGCACCGTCGATCGGCGATGGAACGAGTACGGCTTCGAGGGAGCGCCAGTGCCCACGCGGGGCCCCCGCCCGTGAGCGCCGGGCCGCCGTCGCCTCGGCCACCGGCCTCGGCCGTGATCGCCTGGCGCACGTGCGTGGCGGTGCTTCTCTTCGCCGTGTCGGCCGTGGTCACGCAGGTGGCGCGCGGGCTCACCGGCGGCTTCGGGATGGGGCCGGGCGAGGTGGCGACGCTTGCGGCCGCGTCGTTCGTCGGCATCCTGGCCATCGTCCCCATGGGCGCGATGGTGGACCTGCCGGAAGCGATGTGGTGCCACTGGATCCCCGAGCGGCGCTGGCGAGCGGGGCGATGCCCGGCGTGCGGACACGACGGCCGGAGAGCGCGCTGCCCGGAGTGCGGCGCGGAGTACGCCCGACCGGCGGCCTACGCGTCCGACTGGTCCACGCTGCGCCGAACGGCGGCCATGCTCGGACCGGCGTGGGTGCTCGGGTTGATCGTGGGGATGGCCTTCGTCGTGCGTGACGAGCGACGGTTCCGCAACGAGCTCGACGCGTTCCGCAGCGCGGACCCTCAGCTGCGCGAGGAATCGAGGCCGAGGCGCTGGCCGGCGGGGTTCGCCTCGCTCCACTGGGACGTGGGCCGCGGGTTCTCCGGGCCGCCGCCGTTCAGCGCGCCCAAGGAGCCGCTTCCCTTCTCGGCCGGGGCGAACCGGTCGACGAACTCGGGCTTGAGCACGAAGTAGTAGAAGGAGCCGTCGGCGTACTGGTTGCCGGCCAGGACGCGCGCCGCGGCGCCGACGCCCATGTAGATGTCGGCGCGCCCCGCGGCGCGGATGGCGCCGCCCGTGTCCTGGTCCATCATGAATCGATCGAACGGACGGGGACGGCCCGCGAAGTCGGCGACCTCGGTGTCGACGAGCATCACCAGCCCGCGCGGGAAGATCTTCTTGTCGGTGGCCACGGACGCGAACGCGGTGACCTGCACGCCCAGCGATCCCGCGGGCCAGTTTGCGCCGTCGTACATCTGGAAGAACACCATGTTCTCGTTGCGGTCGATGTAGCGCTGCACCAGCTCGGGGTCGCGGCGGTAGAGACGCTCGATGCCGTCGAGCGTGCGCTCGCGGCGCGTGATCACGCCGTCGTCCACCAGGGACATGCCCAGGCCCACGTAGGGCCGGCCGGTCTTGCCGGCGTACCCCACGTACTTCACGGAGTTGTCCGGGAGCACCAGCTTGGCGCTGCCGTTCACCTCGCAGACGTAGACCTCGAACGCGCTGGAGAGCCACACGAGCTCGGTGCCGCCCAGCTGGCCCGAGGAGAGGATCTCCTTGCGGGACGGCCACGGCACGATCGCGCCGTCGGCGGCACGGCGCCCGAGCGGCTCGCCCGTGGCGGAATCCTTGACCAGGTCGGCCGGGAGGCGGTAGAGCGGGAAGCGGTACTCGTCGGTCCGCTCCATGCTGGCCTTGATCTCGGGGGAGAAGTAGCCCGTGAAGAGCACCTTGCCCTTGTCGTCGTAGCCTCGCGTCTGCCACACGTCGAAGTGCGCCGCCACCGCATCGCGGAACGCGGCGGCGTCGCGGCTCGAGTCAAGGAGCTGGCGGAAGGCGTTGACCGTGGCCGCGCCCTGGCGGTGCGTGCCGACCACCTGCGCCACCGGTCCGAGCTGCGCGCTCTCGTAGGCCTGGCGGCTGGTGCCCGTGCCGAACCACGCGATGCTGCGGTCGAGCGCCTTGCGGAAGGCATCGTCGCGGGCGTTGAACGCGGCGGTGACATCGGGATACTCCTCGGGGCTCAGCTTCCGCAGGCCGTGCTCGCCCGCGGGGAGCTGGAAGTCGGGGTCGGGCTCGGCCACCCGCTGCTTGGGCGTCTCGCATCCGCCGAGGACGATCGCCGATGCCGCCGCAAGAGTGGCGAAGCCAACCAGCGCCGCGCCGGTGCGGGCCCGGCCGAGGCGTCGCGCCGACCGACCCGCCCGGGCGGATGTCGTCTCCGGCATGCCGGTGCAGGAGGCGAACCCCGGAGTCCGGGCCGTAGCCGAGGGCGAGAAGGAGACGGGGTCGACCGCGAAGCGTCCGTGCATCGCGGAATCGTCGGCGTTTGCGGCGAATTCGTTGCAGAAATCCGCGTTACACTCGCGTCCATGACGACCGTCGCCCCCGCCCTGCTCGCGATCTTCGGCCTCGGCACCACCGAACTGGTGGTGATCGGCGTGATCGGGCTCCTCCTCTTCGGTAGCCGCCTGCCGTCCGTCGGGCGCAGCGTGGGCAAGACGATCACGGAGTTCAAGAAGGGCATGAAGGAGGCCAGCGACGAGCTGGCCAAGGACGACTCCGCGTCGCGGTCGCAGCTGACCCAGGACCAGATGGAGCGGGCCACCGACGAGGCGGTCCGGCGCCTGAAGGCCGAGCAGGCGGCCCAGCAGAAGTGAGCGCACGCAGGGGCTGGTGGATCGCCTTGGCGGCCTTCCTGGCCGTGACGGCGGTGGCGTCGCTGGTGCGACCGATGCAGGTGCCCGACGAGGCCCGCTACGGGATCATCCCCGCGCAGATGGTGGAGACCGGCGACTGGCTGCGGCCCCGGTTGGCGGGGTTTCGCTTCTACGAGAAGCCTCCGCTGGTGTATTGGCTGACCGCCGCGTCGATCCGGGTGTTCGGGGAACACGCCTGGGCGATCCGGCTGCCGAGCGTCCTGGCCACGGGCGTGACGTGCCTGGTGGCGGCGTGGGTCGCGGTGCGGGCGACCGGCCGGCGCGAGCTTGGGCCTCCCGCGTTCCTCGTGCAGGCGACCATGATCGGGCCGATGGTGCTCGGCTCGGTGGCGACGCTCGACCCCACCTTCGCGGCGCTGGTGGCATGCACGCAGGCCGCGCTGCTGGGGGCGTGCACCGCCGAGGGCCGCGCGCGAGCCGGGTGGCTGGCGGTGGCGGGGGTCGCTGCGGGGTTTGCCTTCCTGGCCAAGGGGCTGCTGGCCTTCGCCATCCCGGGGGCCACCGCGCTCGCCTTCCTGGCCTGGGAGCGGCGGTGGCGCGACATGCTCCGCATGCCATGGATCCCGCTCGTGGCGGCGGTGGCCACGCTCGCCCCCTTCGCGTGGGCGGTGGAGACGGCGAACCCCGGGTTCTGGACGTACTTGGTCATGAAGGAGCACGTGCGCCGGGCGCTCAACCCGGACCCCACGCAACAACCGCAACCGTGGTGGTTCTACGCGGTGCTCTTTCCGGTGGGGGCCATGATGTGGACGCTGGCCTGGCCGCGGGCGGCGGCGGGGCTTCGCGCCATGCCCGCGCTCGCGCGCAGCGGCATCCGGTTCGCGCTGTGCTGGGCGTTCGTGCCGCTCGCGGCGCTCACCCTCTCGAGCGGCAAGCTGGCGACCTACATGCTGCCGATGTACGCGCCGGTGGCCGTGTTGGTGGCCATCGGGCTCGCCCAGTGGCGCACGCGCCATGCCGGCGACGGCGGGGCGTCGGCGAAGGTGGCGCGCTGGGCACTGCGACTTGCGGTGGTGGCGATCGCGGTCGTGGCGATCGCGGGCCCCGAGCGGCTCGGGCTGCCGGCGTTGTGGCTGACGCACGGCTCGGCGCGACTCCTGGTGCTCGCCGCGGCGTTGGCGACGTGGGCGATCTTGGATGCCCGGAGCTGGCGCGCGCATGACCCCGCGGAATGGGTGACGCGCACCGCCCTGGCGCCGGTGCCGATGCTCGTGATGATCCCGTTCCTCTACCCCACGGCGCTCCTGGCAACCGCCAAGAACCCGTGGGCGTTCCTGGCCGAGCACCGGACGCTGCTGCAGGCCGCCGACGAGCTGGTCGTGGCGGGGGGCAGCCCGGCGCTCGCGGCCAGCTGGGACTCGGGTCGCCGCGACATCGTGATCGCCGGATGGGCCGACGAGTTCGACAACGAGATGGACCTTCCGGAGGAGCGCGACCGCCGGATCGACTGGCCCGACGTGGCCGTGCGCGTCCGCGACGCGCGGGGCGCCGGGGTGCCGCGCCGGATCACCGTGGTGGGCGACCCGCGACGGCTGGATGAATTGCTGGCCACGGAGGGCGTTCCCGCGCCGGACATCCGAGTGGATGACGGGAACCTCGGCGTGGCCGCGTGGAGGTGACGACGATGATCGATACCACGACCGCGCCGCGACGGGCGCTCCGCTTCACCTGCCTGGGATGCCTGCGCGCCGAGCTCGACCGCATCGACGCCGCCCACACGGCAGGAACGCTCGACAAGACCGGCAACTGGAGTCCGGGCGAGATCCTCGACCACTGCGCGATCCTGTTGGAGACCGGGCTCGACGGGTGCGATGCGCGGCTGCCGTGGTACGTGAAGGCGATCGGCCGCGTGCTTCGGCCGTTCATACTCTCGCCCAAGGCGCCGCCGATGCGCCCCGGCATCAAGCTTCCCAAGGATGCCGCCGAGATCCTGCCGCGACCGGGCGTCACGTTCGAGGAAGGCATGATGCGGATTCGCCGGGCGCTCGACCGGCTCGACCGCGGCGAGCGGATGACGCACCCGAGCCCGTGGCTGGGTCCCCTGACGCACGAGCAGTGGGTGCGCATCAACCTCTCGCACACGCAGATGCACCTGGGGTTCATCACGTACCCGGCGACACCCGGATAACACGGAACGGGACGGACGGTCCGGGCCCATGACAGGGTTGCGGGGTCCGGCTACACTTCCGGACGACCGGGCGATTAGCTCAGCTGGCTAGAGCACACGCATCACACGCGTGGGGTCACTGGTTCGAATCCAGTATCGCCCATTGAGGAAGAAACGCACGCGGTTGTGCTCGCTCGCACTGAGCGGCACAACCGCGCTGCGTTTCGGGGGTTGCGCGCAGTCCGAACGACGCGTTGCGAACCGGAGCGGTCGGGTGCTGTGACGCATTTTGCGCCGCTTTGGGGCGATGTGCGTCGCTCTTTGCGTCGCTTTCAGGGCGCGTCAGAGGCCGTCCAGGAGCCCGCTGCGTCCCAGCGGAGGCGCGCCGGGTTGCCCGCGCGTGCCGCGGCGATGATCGGCGTGAGGAAGGCGCGCAGCTCCTCGACCACCGCCTCGAACTCCTCGGGGCAGTTGGTCGTGCCGAAGCGCTTTCGGAACACGCGCCACTGCGTGCGCTTGTCGGCGATGGATCCGAACTCCTTCGTGAGCGCAGTCGGTTCCGCGGGGATCTCGGTGCCACGCTTCGCGCAGGTCGCACGGATCGCCGCGGCCAGCTGGTCGCCGTCGAACGAGAAGTGACGCGAGATCCACCACACGTCGTGGAAGTCCCTCAGGCGGCTGTTCGCCTCAGCGCGGAACAGCATCACCTGAAACTTCTCCGCCACCACGGTCTCGGGCGGGTAGGCGAGCAGGCGCGTGCCAGCCATCGGAAGCAGCGTGGGGAAATCGAGCTCCTGCGGCGCAGGCGTGATCGTGTCGCCGAAGCCCACGTCGATCTGCATGTCGAGCCTGGCGTTGCCGAGCGTTCCGCCGAAGGTCACGCGCACGCCCGGGTAGTCGGCGTCCTCGACGATTGTCTCGCCGCGGACCGATGCTGCATCGAACTGGAGCCCGTCAGGGTCGACCGATGCCGAACACGCCTCGCGCACGACTCCTTCGAGCACCGCGACCTCGTTGGAGACGCGGGCCAGCAGGTCGATGTCGCGCGTGGTGCGAAACATGGACGTGTCCCATGCGCGCATGAGCAGCGCGCCCTTGAGCACGAACCGATCCGCGTGGCGGGTTCGCGAGAGCCGGTGGAGGAAGCGCTCCATCGCGTAGAGCTGCAGGAGATCGTTGAACGAGCGCGAAACGGCGCGCGCCTGGTTGAGCAGGCGAGCGTGGACGGATGCGGCGGTGTTCGTGATGTCCTTTGCCATCGGTCAGAGCGCGCTCTCAATGTACGGCGCCATCACCGCCTGCACGCGGTTGATGCGCGCGAAGTGCAGGAGGTCCTTCACCTTCGCGTCCTTGCGGCGTAGGTAGGTGCGCAGCGCCTCGATCGCGATGTCCTTGCCGATCTTGTTGCGGAACTTGAAGCAGTCGGCCACGGTCTTCGCCGGACCGTAGACACGAAGCTCACGGCCACCGACCTTGATGCGCTCGACGCCTGCGGCAAGCGAGGCGTCGCCGAAGCGGTAGAACCGCACCGGCGGGTGCTCGAGCTTGCGATCCTTGAACCCGCGCGGCACCGCGAGGTCGACCGCATGCGGGATCTGCGTGGTGAGTCGGTGGTGGGCCAGCGCCGAGACGAGGCAGAGGATCGCCTGTGGCACCTTCCGTGCGACGACCGCGAGGTCTGGATCCGATGGCGCTGCGCCGGCAAGCTGGTAGACGCCTCGACCGAGCCGCAGCACGGTGCCGCCCTCAACCATCGCCGCCAGCGTGCGTGGATGGATGCCCGCGGCCTTGGTCTCCTGGGTACGGAGGATGCCCCCGGCGCGTCGGAAGACGGTCGTGGCCCTCTGGGTTGGGGGCTTCGCAATGGGGGAGCTGGAGGGGGTACGTGGCATGTGGATCGATACTGCTACAGATATTGACAAGTGTAGCATCTACGATCCACCATTCCAGCGGTTTCCCGAGAAGTCCCGGCTCTCGGGGCTCAGGCCGTTGTCCGGAGGGGTTGCTCCATCACGCCCGACCCCAGCCGCGCCCCACCCCGAATGGCCACCTCGAAGTGCGCATCTCGCGTCTGCAGGTAGTGCTTCGCCGCCACCAGCGGGCTGTGGCCGAGCCACTTGGCGACCACGTGGGCTGGCAACGCCTCGGCCCAGTCGGTGGCACAGCTGGCGCGCATGTTGTGGAAGAGGCGCGGTCGGGGTTCGACTGCGGCCCGGCGCGCAGGTGCTCGAAGGGGTTCTCGGGGACGAGTTTGCAGCGCCGCGCACGGCTGAAGATGCACTTGGCCACGTGTACGCGCTTCGCGATCCTCTTCCACCTCGGGGGGCTGGACCTCTACCCGAGGCCCGTCTCAGCCCACACGATTTCCTGAGGCGCCTGTTTCTGGAGAGCCAATCGACCCGTCCAAGCCATATGGCGACGGCAAGAGCTCGCTCAGGCGCCTGCGGGTCGCCCGCGCCCGTAGTGGAGCCCAGCAACCCCGCCCCTGATCGACACTTCGAAGTGCGCGTCCGCGTCGGGGGCCGCGCCGGATGCAGGCTGACCTGCCCCCATCGCCCGTCGCACCCCGCCTGAACGTCGGCCCGGTACACCGCGCGGCATGAGCGACACCTCCCCCGGCCTCGGCCACGCCCCGGACTCGCCGTCCGCATCACCCTCGTCCGCGGCCGCAGTCGGAGCGAGGCTCGACCGTCGGCGGTTCCTGGCGACGGCGGCGGTGGGTGCGAGCGCGCTGTCGACCGGCGCCCGCGCGCTGGCGCAGGGCGACGCGCCCGAGGCCAAGCCGTTCCGCGTGGTGCACATGACCGACATCCACGTGCAGCCCGAACGACGCGCCGAGGCGGGGATGGCCGCGGCGCTGGCGCACGCGCAGCGACTGAAGCCCGACCTGATCATCACCGGAGGCGATTCGGTGATGGACGTCTTCGAGGCCAAGCGCGACCGTGCCGACCTGCTCCGGCGCACCTTCCAGGACACCCTTCGCCGCGAGTGCTCGGTGCCGACGATGCACGTCACCGGCAACCACGACATCTTCGGGTGGAACCGCGCACGAAGCGGGACCGACGGTACCGAGCCCGACTGGGGCCGCAAGTACGCATGCGACCTGTTCGGGGTCGATCGCACCTACCACTCGTTCGACCGAGGCGGCTGGCGGTTCGTCTGCCTGGACAGCGTCCAGCCCAAGGGCGACGGCTACACCGCCTACCTCGACGACGAGCAGGACGCGTGGCTCGCCAGGATCCTGGCCGACACGCCGCGCGACATGCCCGTGTGCGTGGTCTCGCACGTCCCGATCCTGTCGCTGGCGACCGTCACCTACGGTCCGCCGCGCGGGCGCGACCAGGTGGGCGCCGACACCGTGATCAGCCACGCGGAGATGCACACCGACGCCACCGCGCTCCACGACCGGTTCCGCGCGGCGGGCAACGTTCGCCTCTGCCTGGGCGGCCACATCCACCTGCTGGACCGCTGCGAGCTCGACGGCATCACCTACATCTGCGACGGAGCGGTCTCCGGCGCATGGTGGAAGGGACCGCTCGAGGGAGTTCGCGAGGGTTTCGGCGTGATCGACCTGCGGCCGGACGGCGGCTTCACGCACCGCTACGAACCGTACGGCTGGACCGCGACGGCCTGACGGCCGACGCGGGCGTCGTTGGCCTACCATGTCCGCCCCGCGACGGATCCCTGCGGATCCGGGAACCCGCTCATGGGTGCGCGCCTCCCAACGAAGTCCCCACAGGAGAAGACCAGCATGACCACCGCAGCCAAGTGCCCGTTCATGGGCTCGTTCGAGCGCAACACCGTCGAAGGCACCACCAACCGCGACTGGTGGCCGAACGCCGTCGACCTCTCGCCGCTGCGCCAGAACTCGACCCTCACGGATCCGATGGGCACGGGGTTCGACTACGCGAAGGAGTTCAGGACCCTCGACCTGGACGCCGTGCGCCGTGACCTGCACGCGCTCATGACCGACAGCCAGCCGTGGTGGCCGGCCGACTACGGCCACTACGGGCCCTTCTTCATCCGCATGGCGTGGCACGCCGCCGGCACCTACCGCATCAGCGACGGCCGCGGCGGCGGCGGCACCGGCATGCAGCGATTCGCCCCGCTCAACAGCTGGCCGGACAACGTCAACCTCGACAAGGCACGCCGGCTGCTCTGGCCCATCAAGAAGAAGTACGGCAAGAAGCTGTCGTGGGCCGACCTCATGATCCTGGCCGGCAACGAGGCCATCGAATCGATGGGCCTGAGGACCTTCGGCTTCGGCGGCGGCCGCGCCGACGTCTGGGAGCCCGACCACACCTACTGGGGCGCCGAGCGCACCTGGCTCGGCGACGAGCGCTACACCGGAGACCGCGACCTCGAGAACCCGCTGGCCGCCGTGCAGATGGGCCTCATCTACGTGAACCCCGAGGGCCCCAACGGCAACCCGGACCCGCTGGCCGCGGCGCGCGACATCCGCGAGACCTTCGGCCGCATGGCCATGAACGACGAGGAGACCGTCGCGCTGATCGCGGGTGGCCACACGTTCGGCAAGAGCCACGGTGCGGCACCGGCGTCGCACCTGGGGCCCGACCCCGAGGCGGCGCCGCTGCAGGAGATGGGCTTCGGCTGGCACAACTCCTTCGGCACGGGCCACGGCGCCGACACCATCACCAGCGGCCTGGAGGGTGCGTGGACGCCGAACCCCGTGAAGTGGGACAACGGCTACTTCGAGACGCTCTTCCGCTACGAGTGGAAGGTCACCAAGAGCCCGGCCGGTGCGTGGCAATGGACGCCCACCGAGGAGTCCGCGAAGTCCGAGGTGCCCGATGCCCACGACCCATCGAAGCGCCACGCGCCCATGATGCTCACGACCGACCTGTCGATGCGCATGGATCCCGCGTACGAGAAGATCTCGCGCAGGTTCCTGAATGATCTCGAGGCGTTCGCCGATGCGTTCGCGCGGGCCTGGTTCAAGCTCACGCACCGCGACATGGGTCCGGTGTCGCGGTACCTGGGCCCGTGGGTGCCCAAGGAGCAGCTGATCTGGCAGGACCCGGTGCCCGCCGTGACGCACGAGCTGGTGAACGCGCAGGACGTCGCGTCCCTCAAGGCCAAGGCGCTGGCCACCGGCCTACCGCACGCGGCGCTGGTGCGGGCCGCCTGGGCGTCGGCGTCCACCTTCCGGGCCACCGACAAGCGCGGCGGCGCCAACGGCGCGCGCGTGCGCCTGGCCCCGCAGAAGGACTGGGCGGCGAACAACCCGGCGGAGCTGGGCAAGGTGCTCGCCGCGCTCGAGGGCGTGCAGCGCGAGTTCAACGCGGCGCAGGCGGGCGGCAAGAAGCAGGTGTCGCTCGCGGACATGATCGTGATCGCCGGCTGCGCGGCGGTGGAGCATGCGGCGAAGCTCGCGGGAGTGACGGCCACCGTGCCGTTCACGCCGGGACGCACCGACGCGACGGCCGAGCAGACCGACGCCGCGTCCTTCGCCGTGCTCGAGCCGAAGGCCGACGGCTTCCGCAACTACCTGGGCAAGGGCCACGTGCGGCGCGGCGAGCAGCTGCTCGTCGACAAGGCCGCCCTCCTCGGGCTGACCGCGCCGGAGATGACCGTGCTCGTGGGCGGCATGCGCGCGATGGGCGCGACGTGGGACGGATCGGCCACCGGCGTGCTCACCGCGCGGCCCGGCGCGCTGACCACGGACTTCTTCGTCAACCTGCTCGACATGGGCACGGCGTGGAAGCCGGTCTGCCCGCGCGAGGAAGGCTTCGAGGGCCGGTGCCGGCGGTCCGGCGCCGTCAAGTGGACGGCGAGCCGCGCCGACCTGGTGTTCGGCTCGAACTCCGAGCTCCGTGCCCTGGCCGAGGTGTGGGCGAGCGACGACGCGAAGGAGAAGTTCGTCCACGACTTCGTGCACGCGTGGCGGAAGGTGATGGAGCTCGACCGCTTCGACGTCAAGTGAGCGGGTCCCGGAACGTGAAGCAGCGGCCCGCGGAGCGTGCTCCGCGGGCCGCTTCGCTTCCGGATCCGGGACTCAGACCGCCTTGCGGCTGCGCAGCGCGCAACCGGCCAGCTTGTAGAGCGTGCGGGCGCCGACGCAGCCGTTCCACTCGTCGCCGGCGGCGCCGGGCGCGACCTCGCACAGGTCGAAGCCGATGACGCGGCGACCGCTGGCGGCGAGCAGTTCGAGCAGGTGGCAGGCCTCCGGGAAGGTCAGCCCCCCGGGCACCGGCGTCCCGGTGTGCGGGCACAGGTCCGCGGTGAAGCCGTCGATGTCGAACGAGACGTACACGTCGCGCGGCAGCGCGGCAACAACCTCCTTGCACAGCGTGGTCCACGCGGCGCCGCCGAACTGGCGGTCGCGCAGTCGCTGGTCGTAGTAGGTCCTCACGCGCCCCTTCGAGTGCTTGGCAAACGCAACCTCGCGCGCGCCCACGTCGCGGATCCCCACCTGCACCAGGCGCTTCACGCCGGGCAGGCGGGTCATCACGTTGTGGAAGATGCTGGCGTGGCTCCAGGCGAATCCCTCGAAGGAATCGCGCAGGTCGGCGTGCGCATCCACCTGCAGGATGCCCATGCCGGGATGGCGCAGCGACAGCTCGGCGATGAGGCCGAACGGGCTGGAGTGGTCGCCGCCGAGCACGGCCGGGATCGAGCCTCGGTCGAGGATGCGCTCGGCCTCGCGCGCGACGTATCCGTGCACTCGCTCGCTCGCGGCGTTGACGGCGGCCACGGCCTTCGCGTGGGCCCGGTTGCCCGGCTTCGCGCCGCCCGCGCGGATCACGGGCTCGGCGGCTGCGCGCGCGCGCCTCGAGAGCGCGGCGATGTCCTTCGGGATGGGGAGCATCGCGATCCCGGCCTTCCAGACGGGGCCGTACTGGATGTCCTCGAGGTCAACCTGCGCGCTGGCCTCGAGCACGTGCTGCGGGCCCCGCGCGGTGCCGGCGCGGTAGCTGGTGGTGGCGTCGAACGGCACGGGGATCACCACGAGCCGCGCGTCCTCCGGACGGGTGTCGAGGCCGAAGAGGCCGTCGCCCGTGGCGGCGGCGTCGGGATCGAAATCGGCAGGCACGATGGGGGCGCGGGATGGCATCGCGGAATCGTAGTGGCGTGGCGATAGGATCGAGCGCATGGGACCCTTGCGCACGTGCGTGCTCGCGGTGGCGGTAGTGGCGGCGATCGCCGGCGTGGCCGGAGCCGATGAGTGGGGCGACCGCATCGAGCGGCACCTGGCCTCCGCGCGCGCGCGGACGCTCGCGGCGTGCACGGAACGGAACATCGAGTTGCCGGCCGACTTCGTGGAGTGGATCGACGGTGACCCGGCGCTGCGCGCGTCGGTCTACGGCTGCCGCGCGGACCCGCTGCCCGTGCTGCTCGGGCTGCGCTCGCTCGAGATCGACCTCGGGCAGGACGCCGTGCGGCGCACGCACACGCAACTGGCGCTGGCGCTCGCGATCCAGGACTCGTACGCGGCGCGCGGCGCGCAGGGAACGAAGTGGAACGACGCCGACGGCGCGTCGCCCGCCTCGGCGCTGCCCGACGTGTCGCCGCGCGCGCCGCTCTCGCTGCGCATCCCCGGCGACCCCCGAACGTGCATCGACGTCAAGGACCCGGCGCGCGCGAAGGACCGCGACTGCGTCATCGTCGCGTTCCTCGAGGCGCACGCGCCCGTGACGGTCGAGGAGGAGTTCACGGAGCCCGCGCCGCTCGAGTACGACAAGCGGGGAATCGCGAAGAAGCGCGGCAAGCCGGTGAAGGGCACCCGATCCGTGACCCGGCCGATGGTGGCGGCCGACGTGATCGCCTCGGCCGCGCTGCAGCGCGAGTTCAACGACTGGATGGCCGCGAACGGCCACCCCGAGGTCAGGGTCGACTGCGGCGACGGCGCCGTCGCGTGGCGATCCACGGCGGCGGTCTCGGACGACGCGCTGCGACGCCGCATCGCGGCCGCGCACGACTTGTTCCGCACGGCCTACGAGCGCACGGGACGACTGCCCGCGGCACGCGACGCCGCACCGACCGCCGCGGAGTCGATGGCGTGGTTCATGCGCAACGATGCGTGGTCCTTCACCGAGGAGGAACGGGCGGCGCGGAAGTGGCCACGTTTCCCGCTGAACGCGCCGTGGCCGGTGCTGACGATGCTGGCGGGCGACGACCAGCCGCTTCGCGAGCGCGAGGAACTCTGGCGCAAGTTCGTGGAGACCGGCGAGGCGCGCACGTACGGCGAGTACATCGGCGACATCGCGCAGCAGTTCGACATGCAGAGCGCGCGCCGGCTGGCGCCCTTCCCGTTCCAGTACGGCAGCATCCAGATGATGTGGAAGGACGGCGGGGTGTGCGGCACCATGGGCAACATCGGCGCGCGCACCTGGCGCGTGCTCGGGGTGCCGGCATCGACCGCCGGGCAGCCCGGGCACTGCGCGCTCGTGAGGATGACCCATGAGCCGAAGACCGGCGCGTTCGGGTGCGAGGGCGAGCAGTACGCCACGGGCGGCGACGACGTGACCACCGTGCATGCGGGCTGGAACTACGACGACCGCGGCGGCCGTCGCCCGATGGTGTTCCACCAGAGCGTGGCGTGGGGCGTGAACGCGGGCGTGATGCCGTTCCTCGAGACGCTGGTGATGCGGCGCGCATGGGACGACGGGGTGGCGGCCGACGCGCGCGCGGGCGCCTGCGAGGCCTTCCTGGAGGCGGGCGTGCGACGCAACCCGTTCTGCCTGGCGGTGATCGAGGCGGCGTTCGCCGCGGCGCCGGACCGTGCCGCGGCGGAGCGGCTGCTCGCCGCGTTCGACCGCGCGACGGCCGGACGCGCCGACGTGCCCGAGGCGTACCGCGCGCAGGTTCGCGCGATCGCCGCGGCCCCGGCCGGGGAACGCCCGCGCAGGCGGCGGAGGTAGCGGATGGCCTTCCCGTCACGCATGCCTCGCACGCGCGTCCCCGAGCGGATGGACGATCCCGCCATCGACCCCGTGGCGCACGCGCACGCGCTGCGAGGACTGGCACGGCTGAATGCGTGGTCGGCGAGCCACCGATTGCTGTGGCCAGTCGTCCTGCGGATAGCTCGTGAGGCGCGCGCAGCCGGGCGCCGCGCCGTGATCATGGACGTGGCGACGGGCTCGGCCGACGGACCGGTGCGGCTGGCGAGGATGGCGGCGGCACGCGGCATGCCCATCGACCTGGTGCTCTGCGACGAGAGCGCCGTCGCGCTGGATGCCGCGCTGGCCCGGGCCCGCGATGCCGATGTCCGCGCGACGGCGCACCGCTGCGACGCGGTACGGGAGGCGCTGCCCGGCCCTGCGGACCTGGTCACGTGCTCGCTCTTCATGCACCACCTCGACCGCGACGACGCGGTGCGCGCGCTCTCCGCCATGGCGGCGGCGGCGCGCCGGTCGGTCGCCGTCGCGGACCTCGACCGGTCGCGCGCCGGGATGGCGCTGGCGTGGCTCGGTGCCCACGCGCTGTCGAGATCGCCGGTCGTCCACTTCGACGCGACCGCCAGCGTCCGCGCGGCGCACGCGCCCGACGAGTTCCTGCGGATGGCCATCGATGCCGGGATGACCGGGGCACGCGTGCGCCGGCGAATCCCGTTCCGATGGGTGCTCGAATGGGATCGCACATGAGCGACCGATGCTTCGACGTCGTGGTGATCGGTGCGGGCCCTGCGGGCACGTGCGCCGCGCTCGCCGCGCTGGCGGCCGGCGCGCGCACGGCGATCGTCGAACGGGCCGTGTTCCCGCGCAGCAAGGTCTGCGGATGCTGCTTGGCGCCAGCCGGCATCGCCGCGCTCCGGTCGCTGGGCGCGGAGGACGTGCTGCATGACGCCGTCGCGCTGCGGGAAGTGGTGGTCGAGGCCGGAGGCGCAAGCGCGCGGATCTCCGGAGACCGCGGCGCGGCGATCGGCCGCGACGTCCTCGACGATCGACTGCTGCGTCGCGCGGCGGAGCATGGGGCTTCCGCATGGACGGACACCAGCGCTACGGTCACGGGCCCGGGAGAGGTGACGCTGACGGATCGTTCGGGCGGACGGACGGCATCGTTGAGCGCCGCAGTCGTGCTCGTGGCCGACGGTCTCGGCGGGTCGGCGCTCCGCGCCGCGGGCGCGGGCTCGAATGCCGACGCGGCCTGGCACGTTTCGCGAGGCAGCCGGATGGGCTTCGGCGCGGTCCTGCCCGCCGGCACCGTGGAGTGCGCCTCCGGGGTAATTCGGATGAAGGTCGCCCCGGGCGGCTACGTCGGTGCCGTTCAGCTGGCCGATGGACGCGTCGATGTCGCGGCAGCCGCGGATCCAACGACCGTTCGCCGGCTCGGCGGGCCCGCGGCATGCGCGCAGGAATGGCTCGGTGATGCGGTGCGGCGCCCCGACGCGCTCCGCGCGGCTGCGTGGCGGGGAACGCCCACGTTGACCCGCCGCCGCGCGAAGGTCCACGGCCCGCGGCTGATGGTGGTCGGCGACGCGGCCGGATACGTCGAGCCGTTCACGGGCGAAGGGATGGGCTGGGCCATGTCGGCCGGGCGGGCGGCGGGCGACTTGGCGGCTCGTGTCGCGCGCGGTTCCGCCGTCACGGCTGACTGGCCTCGCATGATGCACGCCATCCACTCGCACGACCGGGTGCGATGTCGCGCGATCGCGCTCGCGCTGCGCAGCCCGATGCTGACCGGCGCCGCGCTCCGCGCGCTCGCGCTGGCGCCGTCCGTTCTCGAGGCACTTGCGCGACGCATCGGCCGACCTTCGGCGAGGGCGGCATGAACGACCCGGCCCTGCGATCAATCGCGACGGCGGTCCCCGAGCGCGCGCTTGACCGGGCCGGCTGGCTCGCCGCCGCGGACCGGATGAGCCCACCCGACGTGGACCGCAAGGTCCTCGCGCGGCTGGCCGAGCGCAGCGGCATCGACTCGAGGGGATGCTCGGCGTCGGTCGAAGGCCCCGATGCGTTCTACGGGCCGCCCGGCGAACCCGACCCGGGCACGGCCGCGCGGATGGGGCTCTGGTCCCGATCGGCTCGGGCCCTCGCCGAACGGGCGGCTCGTGCGGCCATCCTCGATTCCGGTCTCCCGGCTTCCGCGATCACTCACGTGGTCACGGCCTCGTGCACCGGCTTCGAGTCGCCCGGGATCGACGCCCACCTGGTCGAAGCGCTCGGAATCCCGCGCACGGTGCGGCGGGTGAACGTCGGCTTCATGGGTTGCCACGCCGCCGTCAACGCGCTCTCCGTGGCACGCGACGCGGTGCGGTCACGGCCGGGCGCGGTGGCATTGGTGTGCTGCGCCGAGATCTCGTCCGCCCACTTCCACCGCTCCGCGCGTCTTGACCACCTGGTGGCGAACACGCTCTTTGCGGACGGTGCGGCCGCGATGGTCGTCGCCGACGGCCCCGTCCCGAGGTTGGCCGCGACGCACTCGGCGCTGATCCCGGGCACCGCCGCGGAGATGGCGTGGACGGTCGGCGACCATGGATTCAGCATGACGCTCGGCGCAGCGGTGCCGGACGTCCTGCAGCGCACGGTGGGCCCATGGGTCGACGAGGTGCTCGCGCAGCACGGCATGCGGCGCGGCGCGATCGGGGGCTGGGCGGTGCATCCGGGCGGGCCCCGCGTGCTGGACGCCGTGGGGACGTCGCTCGGACTTCCCGTCGACGCGCTGCACGCGAGCCGATCGGTGCTGCGCGACCACGGCAACATGTCGAGCGCCACCCTGCCCTTCATCCTGAAGCGGCTGGGAGACGATCGCGTGCCTCGGCCGTGGGTCGGGCTGGCCTTCGGCCCGGGACTGGTCGGCGAGATGGTCCTGGTGACGTGAGCGCCCGCGACGTCACTTCGGCTTGTTGGTGTTCGCCATCGCGATGACCTTCGCGGCGTCTCCCGTTCCGTCAAACACGCAGAGGAACGGCGCGGGGTCGGCAGGAAGCGTCGTCCAGCCGATCTTCTGCCCCATGGTGAGCGTGCAGGTGACCACCGTGAGCCCGCCGCACGACGTGGCGCGCGCGTCGGCGATCACGGGCTCGGTGGTGGTCGCGTGAGACGCGCCCTTCACGATGTCGGCCTTCGCCTTCTGGCCCTTGAAGTTCACGACCTGCATGCCCTCGGCGATCATCGCGTCGAAGGGCGCGAGGTCCTTCGCGCGCTGCGCGTCGAGGAAGCGCTTGACCATCGCGGCGCCGTCCTTCGAGGCGGCCTCGTCGGCCGGGACGCGCGGCGCGCCGGGCGCGGGGCGCGCGGCGGGCATGTGGAGCGAGGCCCACGCCGCGAGCTTCCAGCCGCCGGGGGCCGGCTGCCACACGCCGAGCCTGCACGCGGGCGCGGCATCGAGCTGCACGCCGCCCAGCGACTGCGCGACGGACACCTGGCAGGTCACGACCAGCGCATCGCCGACGCGCGTGGCGATCACGTCGCTGACCTTCGGGCCCTTCGCGCCCATCGACTTCACGGCCTCGAGCTGCGCGGCGTGCCCGACCGCGCCGTCGAACCCGACGCGCTGGAAGCCGGGCTGCATCATGCGGTCGACCGCGGCGACGTCGCCGGCCGCGATCGCGTCCATCCACTGCGTGACGAGCGTGGTGCCGAGCGCAGCGAGCGCCTTGTCGTCGGAGGGCCATGCGGGAAACGCGGGCTTCGATGCAGGCGAATCCTGGGCGACCGCCTCCGGGCTCGGCGGTGCGGCGACGAGGAGGCACGCGATCGAGAGGGCGGCCATCGAAGCCATCTGGCGCGGGAAACTGGTCATCCTCCGGATCGTACGGTCGTCCCGGGGTACATTCCCCGCCCCATGCCCCAGGCCGACCTCCCGATCCTGCGCTTCGTCGCCGACAACTACCGCAACTTCAACTCCCGGGCCACGCGCGACGCCCTCTACGCCTACTGGGACCACGTGAAGTCGGGCGGGCGCATGTACTGGGCCGTGGCGGGCGCCATGAGCAGCGCGCAGCTGGGGATCACGCTGGCGCCTGCGATCCGCGCGGGCCTGGTGCACGGCCTGAGCGTCACCGGCGCCAACCTCGAGGAGTCGCTCTTCCGGCTCGTGGCGCACGACAGCTACAAGGACTTCCCCGAGTACCGCTACTTCACCAAGCAGGACGACACGCGCATCCTGAAGCAGCGGATGCGGCGCGTGACCGACACGTCGATCCCCGAGGACGACGCGTTCCGCGCGGTCGAGAAGGTGTTGGTGCCCATGTGGCGCCGCGCGAGCAAGGACGGCACGCGGCGCTTCTGGCACGAGTACTTCTACGACCTGGTGCTGGCGCTTCCCAAGTCGAAGTTCGAGGGCAACCCGAAGGAGTGCTGGCTGCTGGAGGCCGCGAAGGCGCGCCTCCCGATCGTCGTGCCCGGGCACGAGGACTCGACGTTCGGCAACATCTTCGCGTCGCACGTGAAGGCCGGCGACTGCTCGGCGTCGATCGTCAAGAGCGGCATCGAGTACATGGGCCAGCTGTACGACGACTACCGGCGGCTTTCCGAGGGCAAGGGCATCGGCTTCTTCCAGATCGGCGGCGGCATCGCCGGCGACTTCCCGATCTGCGTGGTCCCGAGCATCAAGTACGACCTGCAGGAGCCGGTGAAGCCGTGGGCGTACTTCTGCCAGATCTCCGACAGCACCACGAGCTACGGCAGCTACTCGGGCGCCACGCCGAACGAGAAGATCACCTGGGACAAGCTCACCGAGCGCACCCCGATGTTCGTGATCGAGTCGGACGCCACCATCGTGGCGCCGCTCATGCTCAGCGCGCTGCTGGAGGCGAAGGCGAACCCGAAGGCGGCGGACCGCATCATCGCGGCATCGCGGGCCGCGACGCGGAAGTCGCTCGCGCGGCGCTGACCGCGGGCGAGCGGCGGCGCGCCAGCCACCACCACGCCGGCAGGCTCACCGCGCCCACCGAGAGCGCCCAGCACGCCCCCGCGGCCCAGGCGACCGGCAGCCGCGGGAAGAGCAGCGCCGCCAGGAGCGCATACGCGGCCACGCTGAGCGTGCCGAGGGCCATCGGCCCCACGGCTCCCGTGGGCACCTGCGCGCCTTGCGCGATCCAGGTGGCCACCATCACCGTCGTGAAGATCGCCGGGAACACGGAGGCGATCCCGCTGGCGACCGGGAGCCCGGCGCGCGCCAGCAGCAACGCCACCCCGATGGCCGCGCCCGCCGCGGCGCCGCGCGCCACGAGCACCGCCGGTCCCACGCGACGCGTCCCGCGCGGCGCGGCGTGCGGCGTCCGGTTGGCGGCGACCGCGATCGCCAGCCCGGCGACGGTGGCGATGCCGCCCGCGACGAGCGATTGGCCCACGCTCGGCTGCAGCAACTCGTTGATCGCCGCCACCGTCCCCGCCGCCGCGAACCACGCACCAAGCGCGATGCCGGCGGTCCACGCGAGCAGATGCCGGTGCGTCCGCATCCCGATGCGCGCGGGGATCACGCGCCACAGCACCAGGTAGCCCATGTTGAGCACGATGCCGACGGGCACGAACGCCATCGCGCGCCGGAACTCCTCCGGGTCGGCGTTGCGCCCCCAGATGCCGATCGCCGCGGGCACGATGGTGGTGGGAACGCTCGACAGCAAGCCGCCGGTGATCCCGCCGAGGCGCTCGACGGCCACCGTGGCCAGGACCGCCACGATCCCCGCCGCGAGGGCGGCCGGCAGGACGTCGATCAGCGAGTCGAGCATGGGCCGCGAGTCTAGGCAGGTACCCTCATCGCCGGAGGACACGCCATGCCGACCGCCCTGACCGCCGCCCTGCTCGCTTCCGCCCTTGCCTCGTCCGCGGAGGCCCCAAAGCCCGGGACCTCGCTCACCGTCTACTCGTCGGCCGACCCGGCGGGATTCGATCCGCAGCGCCACGTCCAGCAGCAGCGGATGTCGGGCATGGACGACCCGTGGGGCGTGCCCGGCTTCGGGGTCGTCAAGACCGTGCGCCCCGTGCAGATTCCGGCGGGAACCGGAACGCTCGCCTTCACCGACGTGGCCGCGTGGATCGATCCCACCACGGTCTCGTTCGTCGACCTCGAGGATCCGTCCACCACCGTCCTGGAGCAGACCTTCCAGTTCGACCTGGTGAGCCCGTCCAAGCTCCTCGAGAAGTACCTGGGGCAGCCGGTCTCCGTCACCTCCGCGATGGGCGAGGACCCGGTGTCGATGACCGGCACGCTTCTCAGCGCCACGCAGGGCAAGCTCGTGCTGTCCGGGGCCGACGGGGTCGAGGTGGTGCCGATGGACACCGCGCACGTTCGGCTCGGCGCGCTGCCGGGCGGGCTGCTGACCAAGCCGACCCTCGTGTGGACGATCGCCGGGAAGGCCGCCGCCACGCACATGGCCCGCACGACCTACCAGACCGGCGGGATGACGTGGCGCTCCGACTACAACCTGGTGCTCGGGGCCGACGATGCCTCGGCGTCGATGACGGCCTGGGTCACGCTGCTCAACCTCTCGGGTGCGTCGTACCCGGATGCGGAGCTCAAGTTGGTGGCCGGCAACGTCCAACGGGTCCAGCCGTCTCCCATGCCGCGCTCGCGGGGCATGCGTACGGAGGTCCTGGCGATGGCCGACGGCGCCGCCTTCGAGGAGAAGGAGTTCTTCGAGTACCACCTGTACACGCTGCCGCGGCGCACCACCGTGCAGCAGAACTCCACGCAGCAGATCGCGCTGTTCCCGCCGGTGACCGGCGTCGCCGTGAAGAAGGAGCTGGTGGTCGACCTGTCCTCGTCCTTCGGCACCCCGGCCGCACCGATCATGGAGCGCGACGTCAGCAACGCGCGGGAGGGCCGGCCGTCGGTCTACGTCAGCTTCCGCAACGCCGAGGACAACCGGATGGGCATGCCGCTCCCGGCAGGGAAGGTGCGCGTCTACAAGGAGGATCCCGCGGACGGCACGCTCGAGTTCGTCGGCGAGGACCTGATCGCGCACACGCCGCGCAACGAGACCGTCAAGGTGCGGCTCGGCGAGTCGTTCGACGTGGTGGCCGACCGCACCCGGACCGACTTCGCCGTGGACCGCGGGGCGAAGACCATGTCCGAGACCTTCCGCCTCGAGGTGCGCAACCGCAAGTCGCGCGCCGAGAGCGTGCGCGTCCTGGAGCGGCCGTTCCGCTGGACCACCTGGACGATGAAGGGCAACTCGCACCCGTTCACCAAGGTGGACGCGGGCACCGTGGCCTTCGACCTGGACGTGCCCGCCGACGGCACGGTGACGGTCACGTGGACGTTCGACTACGCGTGGTGACGGCGCGGCGAGGCCAGCCGCGGACCCGCCCGTCCGCATCCGTGACGGTCAACCCGGCCCGAGCGGGATGCCCAACGCGTTCCATGCCACCAGGAAGGCCGTCCACGCGAGGAGCGCGACGGCGCAGTACGGCAGCAGCAAGGCGATCATGGTGCCGATCCCCGCGTCGGGCTGCCATCGTCGCACCGCCACCAGGATGATCACGAGGTAGGCGTTGAGGGGCGCGATCGGGTTGGTGCAGGAGTCTCCCACGCGATACGCCGCCTGCACCAGCTCGGGGCTCATGCCGGCCTGCCCGAGCATCGGCACCAGGACCGGTGCGAGGAACGCCCACTTGGCGCTCGCGCTCGAGATCAGCAGGTTGAGGCCGGCGGCGGCGAAGACCAACGCCGCCAGCATCGGCGAAGGCCCGAGCCCCAGCGACTTCACGAGCGCCGCGCCCTCGATCCCGATGACGTTCGCGAGGTTTGAGTGCCGGAACCACGCGATCGCCTGCCCCGCGAAGAACGCGAGGACGACGTACGTGCCCATCCCCGACATCGCCTGGCCCATCCGCGACGCCACGCAACGGTCGGAACGGATCTCGCCGCTCACCACGCCGTAGGCGATGCCGGGGAGCAGGAAGAGCACGAGCAGCATCGGCACGATCGCCTCGCTCCACGCCGGGACGGTGGCCGTGCCGCCGGGACGGACGACCGTGCCCGAGAGCGCCCCGTCGGCGGAGAGCGCCATCCACAGGAACGTGCCGGCCACTGCGACGAACGCGGCGAGCGCAGCGAGCAGGCCGCGCACCTCGGTCGGCGCCAACGGCTCCACCCCGCGCTCGGCCTCGCCGGTGGCGAGCTGTCGATCCACGGAGGCGCGGTCGAATCGCGGTGCCACGACGCGGTCGGTGACGTACCAGCCGAGCCCCGTGAGCAGCACCGTGGACCCCATCATGAAGTACCAGTTGCACTCCGGCCGGACCACCGCGCCCGGATCGAGCACCTGCGCGGCCTGCGAGGTCAGGCCCGCGAGCAGCGGGTCGAGGCTGGTGATGAGCAGGTTGGCGCTGAACCCGCCCGCCACCCCGAACGTCGCCGCGGCGATGCCGGCGAGCGGCGATCGGCCGCACCGCGCGAACACGCCGGCCGCCAAGGGCGGCAGCACCACGTACCCCGCGTCCGATGCGGCGTTCGACATGATGCCGATGAACACGACCGCCGGCGAGAGGAGCCGCTCGGGCGTCAGCTGGACCAGGAGCTTGAGCAGCGCGGGAAAGAGCCCGGTGCGTTCCGCCACGCCGATCCCGAGCATGGCCACGAGCACGATGGCGAGCGGCGGGAAGTCCAGGAAGTTGCGGAGCGCGTTGGTGAGGATCCAGCGCACCCCATCCGCATCGAGCAGGCTGCGCACCGCGAACGACTGCGACGGATCGCGGGGATCCGCCACCTTCCACCCGAACGAGGCCCCCACCGCGCTGGCCACGAGCGTGGCCGCACCGAGCGCGATGAACAGCGTGGCCGGATCCGGGAGCCGGTTGCCGACGCGCTCCACCACCGCGAGCGCGCGGCGCACCGCTCCGGAGGCGATCGGGGACTCGGTCGCGTCGTGGTCGGAGGGCATGGCGTGAGCGTATCGGCCGCGCCGGGTGCCTCGGGGCGCCGGTCCATTACGATGCGGCTCCCATGAAGCGACTCACCTCCATCGTGGTGGCCGTGGACTTCACTCCATGCTCCGCCCGGGCGCTGCGCGAGGCCCTTCGGCTGGCGCGCTCGTCCGGGGCCCATGTCCACGCGGTGCACGTGATCGACCATCTCGTGGTGTCCGAACTGGAGGACGCGCTCGCTGGTGTCCAGCCCGGGCTCCGCGAGGCAATCCAGGCGGATGCCGAGGAGGCGTGGCGCGCCTTCGCGCGAGAGGTCGCCGGCGCCGAGCGGCTGCCGCTGCGGATCTCGGTCGAGCACCGCGTGACCGGCATCCTCGACCGCGTCGCCGCGGATCGCGCCGACCTGCTGGTGCTCGGTGCCCACGGCGACCGCCCGCCGGAACTCGGCGTCGGCAGCGTGGCGGCGTCGTGCGTCCGCAAGAGCCCCGCCGACGTGCTTCTGGTCCGTGACGCACCGACCGGCTCGCCCGACGGTCGGTTCCGCACCGTGGTGGCGGCGGTCGACTTCTCGCCGACCGCCCGGCACGCCCTCGCGCGGGCCGCGGAGGTGGCGCACGCCGACGGCGCCGCGCTGCACGTGCTCCACGTGTTCGATGGCCCGTGGCACAAGCTGCACTACCGCGCTCCCACGCGCGAGGCCGACCCGCACTTCCAGCGCCAGTACCGGACGGCCCTCGAGGGGCGGCTCGAGGACTTCGCCGCCCCGGTGCTCGCGGCGTTCCCCGGCATCGCGGCGTCGTTCACGGTGCTCGACCATCCCGGCCATCGGTCGGGCATCGTGGAGCACGCCGAGTCGGTCCACGCCGACCTGATCGTGCTCGGGACGCGCGGTCGTGCCAGCATCCGGGACCTCCTGCTCGGCAGCACCGCGGAACGCGCGCTGGCCGAGTCGCGCTGCTCGGTGCTGGCGGTGAAGCCGGTGGCGGACGCGTGATGCCGCGGATCGGGGGGCCTGCCCTGGCCGCGTTGGCCATGCCGGCCATCTGCGTTTCGTGCGCGACCACGCCCGCGTCCGCGCCTCACGACCCGCCCGCCGTTGCCGTGTTCTCCCCGGGGGACTGCGGCCATCCGATCCACCGGATCCCGGCCGCGATCCGGCTTCCCTGCGGCCGAATCGTGGCCGTGTGCGAAGGGCGGGGCTCGCTCGCCGACAACGGCAGCAACGACCTGGTGATGCGCCATTCCGACGATGGCGGCCGGACCTGGTCGGCGTGCCGGGTGATCCTGGACCTGCCGGGCCGTTCGATCAACAACCCGTGCGCGGTTCACGTGGCCAACGGGGCCCACGCTGGACGGCTGATCGTCATGTTCCAGTCGTACCCGACCGGCGCCGGCGAGCACCGGGTGCAGCCCGGGATCGAGGGCGACCTGACCTGCCGCACGCTGGTGATCGCCTCGGACGATCGGGGCGCATCGTGGTCCGAGCCGCGCGACGTGACCGAGGGCACCAAGCGCCCGACCGGAGTGACCAGCGTGGCGAGCGGGCCCGGCGCGGGCGTGCAGCTCCGGCACGGCCCGCACGCGGGTCGGCTGGTCATGCCGTTCAACGAAGGGCCGTTCGCCGCGTGGCGAACGTACGCCGCGTTCAGCGACGACGGCGGAGACTCATGGCGGATGGGCCAGCCGGCCCCCGAGGGCTCGCCGGGACGCGGCAACGAGGTCCAGTTGGCGGAGCTCGCCGACGGCTCGCTCCTCATGGTCGCCCGGCAGTTCGACGGCGCCCGGCGACGCAAGGTCACCCGCTCCACCGATGGCGGGGAGACCTGGAGCCCGCTCGTCGACCAGCCGGAACTGATCGATCCGTCGTGCATGGGAGGCATCGCCCGCATCGACACGCCCTCGGGCCCGCTCCTGGCGGTGACCGGACCCGGGGACGAGCGGCGGCGCATGGCCGGCACGGCGTGGATCTCGGCCGACGGCGGAGCCACGTGGCCGCGAACGATCGCGATCACCGACGGACCCTTCGCCTACAGCGTGCCCGTGGCGCTGCCCGACGGCCGGTTCGGCGTGCTTTGGGAGCGCGACGGCACCGGCACCATCCTCTGGCAGGTGCTCGGCATCGGCGATCGCTGAGCCACGGCCGAACGGGGCTTGGTCAGACCGCCACGGCCGCGGCGGCACTGCGCACCTGGCGGATCACGTCCGCCGGGCAGCCGGCGACCGCGGTCTCCAGGCGCGCACGGGTCTCGACATCCAGGCCGGCGAGCAGCCCCAGTTGCGCGAACGTATCGAGCCGCGAGGCCGCATCGATGCCCGCGTACACCTCGGTGGCCTCGACGATCGGCTTCTCCATGACCGACTCGAGCGTCGACTTGCGGTACGTCGGCCGCACCTTCGCCGTGGACGCGGTGCCGTACTGGTTGAGGTTCGAGGCGAAGATCCCGGCGGCGCTGACCGGCAGGAAGTCCTCGTAGCGCAACCCCTCGCAGGTGACCATCCCGGACGCCACGAGCTCCGTCATGTCGGTGGTGGCGATGGAGCCCGCACGCGCCGCGGCGATCCCCGCCGGCGTGGGGGCAAAGCGCGCGAACACCAGTCCGCGTGACACGAGCTCATGGAGCGACTTGGGGAACGCGGCGAACGGCGCCGAATAGGCCGCCTCGTACGCCCGCCAGTCTCGCTTGGGAAGCGAGGCATCCTTCTCGCGGACGCCGTCCGCCTCCTGCAGGCAGCGGTCATACAGCTCGCGGCCCACCGGGGTGCAGGCATAGAAGCGCTCCTCGATCTCGCCGAATCGCGCCGTGTGCGTGGTCTCGGTGACCGTGCCGTCCTCCTCGATGAAGCGCACGGGCTCGGTCAGCGCCTTGTAGGCATCCTGGCGCAGCAGCACCGGGGTGTCCCACGACGGGCCCTCGGTGAAGTCCTTGAACCCCGAGTGCTTGAGCTCGCTCAGCCGGAAGCACTCGCCACGGAAGGTGTTGACCATGCCCTTCACGAGCGCGTCCACGTCGGCGTCGGTGACGGCGCCATGCTGGTACGAGTCGATCTCCGCGTGAGACAGGTGCTTGAAGTGCAGGCGAAGCCAGTCGCGGTCGGCCTGCGCGGCCAGCCGGCGGAGGGCGAGACCCGCGCGGTCGCGGAACATGGCCTCGTCCATCTCGCCCATGCAGTGCTTCATGGCCGCCGTGTAGAGGTCCATGAGCAGCGTGTTGGGCGTGAGGTGGTTCAGGTGGTGCGAGCGGAAGCAGGCGATGTCCGCGGCGATCTTGAAGCCGCCGGCGGAGAGTTCCTGGTAGAGCCCGTGCCCGTGCGCGGATCCGGTCCACTTGAAGATGTGGTCGGCCCCCTCGCGGATCAGGGCCTCGCCGTCCTCGGCGGACAGGCCTCCCTGGCGCTCCGCCTTCTCGACCAGCTCCTTGGCACGGGCGGTGAACACCTGGCGCTTCGCAAGCAGCGCCTCGATGCGGGCCCGCGTGGCGTCGTCGAAGTAGTCGGTCATGAGCAGCGACGTGAAGACGCGGTGCTCCGGCCGCAGCACCGACCGGAACGCCGTGGCGATGATCGGCTGGCTCTTGGAGCCGATCGCCGTCATGTCGTAGAAGTTGTGCGGCTCCATCCCGAACACGCCGAAGAACCGGGCGACCCATCGGTACTCGTCCGGCCGACCGATGCGGATGGCGCCGTGGCGCTCTCCGCTGGTCCGCGCGAGCTGCGCGTCGCTCATCGAGAAGCCTAGGTGCAGCTTGGCCACGAGGTCGCACACGGCACGGTTGGTGACCTCGTTCACGGCCAGGGAGCGGTCGTACAGCGGCACCTCGACCCCGAACATCCGGGACAGCTCGGCGAAGAGGCGGTTCTGGAGCTGGAACTTGTCGGCGAAGACGGTGGTCATGGTCTGCACTAAAGGTAGTGCCCTGCGCGCGCCGGAGGGTTCCTGAATCCGCGCCGCGCGGCCCGAATCGGGGGTCCGATCACCCGATTCGCCGCCGGAAGCGACGGGATCCCGCTTGCCCCGGATCCCGAACGCCACTATCGTCTGCTCCGTGAAGCCGTCGGGCATCCAGCGCCTGCTTGCCTTGGCCCTCGCCGTGTGGCTGCCGTTCTGCTGCTGCCACGCGCGGGCGATCGCCGCGTCGGTGCTCGGCGGCCAAGGCACCACGGCCGCCGCGAGCCCCGACGACCGTCCCGCGTGCTGTCGTGCCCGCGTCGAACGGGCGGAGGCGGGCCCGGGATCGACGGCGGAGCGTCCATGCCCCGGCGAGCCGTGCGAGCGGTGCCCGTCGTGCCTGTCCACCAAGGACCGCGCCCCCTCCCCGGAGGCGCCGGAGATCGACCTCGACACCGTCGGCCGGCCCGACCCCGTGGTCACCGCGCTCCCCGGGACCCACGACGAACTGTCCTGCGTCGGCCCCGATGCCGAGACGGTCGGGTTCCGCGGCGCCCCACCCTGGCGATCCGCCGGACGTCGGGCGCTGGCGCTCCACCAGACCTTCGTGATCTGAGACCCACGTGAGCCGAGCCGCGGCGCGCGCCGCGGCCCCGTTGCGACCGTGGAGATCGATCACCATGTCACGACCAGTGTTCCCGTGCCGCTCCGGCGGCCGACTCGCCTGCGCCGCCTGCCTGCTCGCGGCCGTGGCCTGCACGACCGACCCGGGCCCCGCCCTGCGCGACGCCGTCCCCGACCTCGACCGACGGGCGGGGTTGGAGCCGGGCTCGTTGTCGGCCATCGGCGAGCACCCGTGGGATCGCCCGGATGACCGCTGGGACGGGGCCTCGCCGCTTGCGGGAACGCTGGCCGTCGACCTGGCGGTCGCGAACAACCGCGCGCTCCGGCGCGTCCTGCTGGAGGTCGAGCGGCGACGGGCGCTCGTCCGGGACGCGCAGCTCGCGCCCAACCCGACCCTCAACTTCGCCGGGGGAATTCCCGTGGACATGGGCGTCGTGCCGCTGCTTGCCATGGTGGGCCAGCAGGTCGACTGGCTGTGGAAGCGCGACGCGCTGGTCGGCGATGCCGATGCGCAGTTGCGCGGACTCCTCTTCGAGGCGGCTGCCGTCGCCGTGGCGACCGCCACCGAGGCGCGGTCCGCGTACGTGTCCGCCGCGGCGGCGCAGGAGATCGACGAACTGGCGCGACGCGATGCCGAGGTGGCGTCCCGCATCCTGCAGGCCTCGATCGCCGCGTTCGAGGCCGGCGACGTCACCCAGCAGCGCGTCAACGACGCCCGGATGAACGCCGCCGAGGCGCAGAACCGCGCCATGGAGGCGACCACGGGCCTGATCGAGGCCCGCACGCGGCTGCTGCTGGCGATGGGCCGGGGCGACGCGCCATCCGGCTGGGTCACCGTCGACACCGGTGCGCAAGCGGCCCGGCAAGCCCTGGCGCTTCCCGACGCGCCGCTGCCCGATGGCCACGACGCCGTGGTCGCGCTCGTGCGCGAACGGCGGCTCGACCTCCGGGCGGCCGAGGCGCGCGTGACCGGCGCACGCGCGCGGCTCGCCCTCGCGGAGGCCGCCCGCATCCCGTCGGTGATGCTCGGTGCCGGGTGGGAGCGCGACATGGAGGACGACCAGGCGGTGATGCTGCAGGCGCAGGTCACGCTCCCCATCTGGAACGACGGCCGATTCCGCGTGGATGCGGCCCGCCATGACCTGGAGATCGCGTTGCTCGATGCCGACGACCTCTGGCAGCGAGCGGTGACCGACACCGTGCGGGCGCTGGCCGCCGTGGCCGCGACCGAGCACCATGCCGCGGTGCTTCGTGAGGCGACCCTCGCCGCGTACCAAGACAACAAGGCCGTGCTCCAGGCGGCCGTGGACGCGGGCGAGCGCCCGGCCATGGCGCTCTGGACCAGCGAGCACCAGGAGAACCACATCCGGATCCAGCTGGCCAAGGCGCAGCGAGACCGCGCGCTGGCCACCCTTGCGCTGGAGCGGACGCTGGCCGGCGCCCGCCTCCCGGCCATGGGCGCCGCGACGCCGATGGCAAGCGACCCGGGCGGATCCATGGGGATGGGCGGCGGTGGCCTCGGCCCCGTCCAGACCTTCGACTTCGCCGCGTTGGAGACCATGCAATGACCACCATCCCGATGCCGCCCCGTCACCTGTTGCTCCGCCTGGCGCTCCCTGCCGCGTTGGTGGCGGCCGCGCTGTCCCTGCTGGCGTGGTCGAGCTGGCGGGCGCTGGTCCCCGCCGTGACCGTGTCGGTGCACCCGGTGATGGTCCGCGATGCCGGAATCGCCGGCGATGCCGGGGGTGCGCAGGGCCCGGCGCGGGAGGGTGCGCCCGTCCAGGCGCCCGGATGGGTCGAGGCCGCGCCGTACGCGATCCAGGTGCGTGCATTGACGCCCGGGATCGTGCGCCGAGTGCTCGTGCTCGAAGGGCAGTCGGTGGCCGCCGGCGAGCCCGTGGCCGAGCTGCACGACGAGGAGCAGCGGTTGGCGCTGGCGCTCGCCGAGGCCCGGCTGTCCGAGGCCGTGGCCAGGCGCGATGAGATGCGCGATGAACTCCGGCGGAAGGAGCCGCTCGTGGATCGCGGCGCCGCGAGCGCCGGCGAGGTGGCGCGGCTGCGGCTGCGGGTGGACGCCATGGCGGCGTCGATCGCCGCAGGCGAGGCCGAGCGAGACATGACGGCGCTGGCGCTCGAGCGCACCACGGTGCGCGCGCCGGCGGCGGGCACGGTGATGGTGCGCAACGCGGTGCCGGGCATGCCGGTCGGGATGGCCGACGGCGAGGCGCTGGTCGAACTGTACGACCCCCGCGCGCTCCAGGTCCGCGCGGATGTCCCCCTCGCGGACGCGGGACGCGTGTCCGTCGGCGACCGGGCCGAGCTGCGCGTGGACGCGTTCCCGGGCCGGGCGATGCGGGGCGAGGTGACGCGCTTCGTGCACCGGGCCGACGTCGCCAAGAACACGGTGGAGGTGAAGGTGCGCGTCGATGATCCGGCGGATGGCCTGAAGCCGGACATGCTGGCGCGCGTGCGCATCTTCCCGCGTGCGGCGGATGGCGCTCCGGCATCGGGCCCGGACGCGGGTCGTGCCGCACGCACCGCGACGTGGATTCGCCAGGAGTGCGTCCTCCGCGACGGGGCGACCGCGTCCGTGCGCGTGGTTGCCGGGCTGTCCGGCGACCGGGGCACGGTCGAGCGCCGTCCGGTCGTGGTTGCGGGCGAGCCGATCGACGGATGGGTCCGCGTGGAGCGTGGCGTCCGCGCGGGCGACCTGCTGATCGAAGGCGACGCCGCGATGCCCGACGGCACGGCAGTGCGCGTGGATCCGTCACGAGTGCATGGTGCCGCCGGAGCGGATCCCGGCACGAACCAAGCGACGGCGAAAGGAGGCAACGATGTCCGCGATTGAGTGCCGCGGGTTGCGCAAGGACTACTCGCGCGGAGACCAGGTGATCCACACGCTCATGGACGTCGACCTGTCGATCGACGCCGGCGGCTTCGTGGCGCTGATGGGCCCGTCCGGCTCGGGGAAGACCACGCTCCTCAACCTGCTCGCCGGGATCGACCGCCCGACGGCTGGGTCGGTCCGCGTCGACGGGACGGACATCGCCGCCCTCGGTCGGGGCGCGCTCGCCGCGTGGCGGAGCACCGCCGTGGGCTACGTGTTCCAGCTGTACAACCTGGTGCCGGTGCTCACGGCGTACGAGAACGTGGAGCTGCCGCTGCTGCTCCACCCGATCGGGCGCACGGAACGGCATCGCCGGGTCGCCGAGGCGCTCGAGCTGGTCGGGCTGGCCGACCGCCACGCCCACCTGCCCCGCCAGCTCTCGGGCGGACAGGAACAGCGCGTGGCCATCGCCCGCGCGATCGTGACGCGCCCGCGGATGCTGCTCGCGGACGAGCCCACCGGTGACCTGGACCGCGACAGCGCCGACCAGGTGATGGACCTGCTCACCCGCCTGAACGGGGAGCTCGGCCAGACGCTGGTGATGGTGACCCACGACCCCGCCACGGCTGCCCGTGCCGCCCGCACGGTCCGTCTGGACAAGGGGCGCATCGTCGAGGGCGCGTCCCCCACCGCCGCTCAGCGGGAGGTGGGCGAATGAACCCGTTCCTGCGCACCATCCCCTTCACGTGGCGAAACCTCTCGCGCCGGCCCGCCCGCACCGCGCTGACCGTGCTCGGCATCGCCGTCGCCGCGTTCCTGTTCTCCTTCGTCGAGAGCATGCGCGACGGCGTGCGCCGCGCCACCGAGGCCGGCGCGGCGGAGACGAAGCTCGTGGTCTACCGGCAGAATCGCTTCTGCCCGTTCGCGAGCCGGCTGCCGCAGTCGTACGCCGGCACCATCCGCCAGCTCCCCGGCGTGCGCAGCGCGGTCCCGGTGCGGATCGTGGTCAGCAATTGCCGCGCGTCGCTCGACGTGGTCACGTTCCGCGGCGTCCCGGAGGAGGGGTTCATCGACTCCAAGATGCGCGACGCGCGGATGACGGACGGCAGCGTGGACGCGTGGAGGTCGCGCGGCGACGCGGCGCTCCTCGGCAAGTCGCTCGCCGACCGGCGCGGCGTCCGAGTGGGCGACCGCTTCACGGCCGCGGGCGTGAGCACGTGGGTCGCCGGCATCTTCGAGAGCGACGACGTCCAGGACCGCAATGCCGCCTACGTCCACCTGCCCTTCCTCCAGGAGACCGCGGAACGCGGCGGGACCGGGGGCATCGTCACGCAGTTCAACGTCGAGGTCGACGACCCTGCCGCGCTCGAGTCCGTGGCGGCCGCGATCGACGCGGCGTTCGCCTCGGACCAGTTTCCGACGACCACGCGGCCCGAATCCGCCTTCGTGGCCCGTGCGGCGCGCGACGTGCTCGCGATCGTGGGCTTCGCATCCGTGGTCGGATGGGCGAGCCTGGCGGCGGTGTTCGCCTTGGTGGCGAACGCCATCGCGCTGGCGGTCCGCGACCGGATCCGCGACCACTCCATCCTGCAGGTGCTCGGATTCACGGGGATGCACCTGGCCTGGACGGTGGTGCTGGAGGCGGCGATGCTCGGGCTGGCCGGCGGATCCCTCGGCGCAGCGGCGTCGCACCTGGCGCTGCGCGCGGCGGCACTCAACTTCACCATGGAGGGCGTCTCCATCGAGGTGACAGCCGACCCCTCGGTGACGCTGGCGGGGGTGGGCCTCGCCACCCTCCTGGGCGCCGCGGCGGGTGCCCTGCCTGCGTGGAGCTCATCGCGGCGGCAGATCGCCCAGGGATTGAGGGCCGCATGAGGCTCCTCCCCTTCACGTACGCGGCGCGGAACCTCGGACGCAGCCCGGCTCGGTCGGCGATGGCCGGGGGAGGTGCGGCGCTGGTGTCACTCCTGGCGATGGCCGGCTCGGGATTCGTGCTCGGCATGGACGGCGCGTTGCGCGCCAGCGGGCTCGACCGCAACGTCGTGTTCCTGGGCGCCGGAAGCGAGGAGAGCGCCGAGCGAAGCGAGATCCCGGCCTCGACGGCCGGGGTGATCGTCGCCAGTCTCCGTGGAATCGCCCAGATCGGCGGGCAGCCGATGGCGAGCCCCGAGGTGAACGTGGCGCTCACCGTCGACTCGCGCACCGACGAGCCCCGCGACGCCCACGCCCCGGGACTCGTGCGCGGCATCACGCCGATGGCGTTCCTGCTGCACCCGCAGGTGCGGATGACCGCGGGGCGCGCGCCGGAGCCGGGAACCGACGAGGTCATCGTCGGCTGGAGCGCCGCGCGCGCAGCCGGGCTCGACGCCGATGCGCTCGAGCGAACCGTCGCCGACGACGGCACCGGCGGGCCGACGATCGCCATCGACGGCCGGCCCGCACGCGTGGTCGGCACGTTCCGCGCGCCGGGAACCGTCATGGACGGCGAGGCCTGGATGCCGCTCACCGACGTCCTGGTGCTCACCCGCCGCGAGACGGTGTCGACCGTCATCGTCGCGCTCGAGCCCGGCGTGGGCCCGGCGTCCGCGTCGACGTTCGCGCAGCGGCGCATCGACCTGGAGCTGAGCGCGATCCACGAGCCCGAGTACTTCGCGGCCCAGGCGTCCTTCTACCGGCCGGTGCAGGTGATGGTGCTCGCCAGCGCCGGCCTGGTGGCGATGGGCGCGCTCCTCGGCGGCCTGAACACCATGTACGCGGCGTTCGCCAGCAGGATCCGCGAGTTCGGGATGCTGCGGGTCCTCGGCTACGCGCGCGCCGCGATCGTGATCGGCATGCTCCAGGAGGCGACCATCGCGTCGATGGCGGGAACCCTGGTCGCGGTGTCGATCGGGATGTCGTTCCTCGACGGCGTCTCGATCCACTTCTCGATGGGGACGTTCGGCATCATCTTGGACCATCGCGTCGTGGCCGTCGGGCTGCTGGCCGGCCTCGCCACGGGCGTGCTGGGCTGCATCGCCCCGGCCGTGCGATGCCTGCGCACCGAGATCCCCGCCGCCCTCAAGGCCGACTGAAGACCGTCTCCGACCCTCACCTCTCACACCAAGGACCTGCACCCATGCATCACCTCCACGCCGTCGTGTTCCCGACCCGCATCCTTGCCTGCGCGCTCGCCCTGCTTGCCGGGGCGGCGTGCGGACGCGATTCCTCCGCACCGGCGAAGCCCGCAACCCAGGCGACGGGCGCTCCGTCGGCGGCGGCGCTGCCGACCGGGCTCGTCGAGCGCGCCGAGCCGGCCGGGACGCACGCCGCGGCGTGCAAGGCGGCCGCACGGACCGGCGACGAGGTCACCGTGGTCGGCCGCATCGGCGGCAGCCGTCGGCCGTTCGTCGCCGACGCCGCCGTCTTCACCATCGTCGATCCCGCCCTTCGCAGCTGCAAGGACATGGGCGACCACGACCATTGCCGGACGCCCTGGGACTACTGCTGCGAGGACCGCGACGCGATGAAGCGCGGGATGGTCACGGTGGAGATCACCGACGACGCCGGGACGCCGCTGCCGATCGCGCTCGAGGGGGTCTCCGGCCTGGAGCCGCTGGCCACGGTGGCGGTGACCGGAACGGTGGTCGAGTGGAACGAGTCCGGCGCGATGGTGGTCCGGGCGCGGAAGATCACGCTGAAGTAGGCGCGGAATGCGTCGCGAGCGGTTACCCTCCGTTCAGTGAGCCTCGCCGGCATGAGAAGACTCCGCAAGACGCTCAGCCGCTCCGCTCGGCTGGGCGTCAAGTGCATCCAGTTGGAGATGGCGCACCTCAGCGGGCGTGAGCCGGTCGTGACGTACGCCACGTGGCGCACCGCGAGCACCAGCGTGCACCACGCGATCCGCGCCGCCGGGGCGTGGCCGGCGATCAAGGTGCACTCGCTCAACCCCGCCTACGAGCTCCGCAGCGCCGACGGCGGCCTGGTCCTGGCCAGCGCCGGCAGGCATGTCGGCGACAGCGTGGTCCGCCACCACGCCCTCTCCCGGGGGCGGCCCGCCCGCTGGGTGCTGCTGGTGCGCGACCCGATGTCGGTGGCCCTGAGCATGGCCGCGGGCAGGGTGGTCGCCGCCGGAGTCGGAGCGACTCGCGCCCAGGAACTCCGGGAAAGGCTGCAGGCAGCCCCCACCTGGGCCATCGATGCATGGATCGAGCACGACGTCCTTCCGTCGTTGGCCTGGAGCCCGCTTGCCATGCCGTTCGACGCCGAGCGCGGCTGGAGCGAGGCGCCGTTCCGGCACGGCCGCGTCCTGGTGATGCGCACGGACATCCCCGACGCCGAGAAGGGCGCCGCGCTGTCGCGGTTCCTGTCCCGCCCGATCCAGGTCGGCCGCGGCAACGGAAGCGCCGAGCACGGCAGGGGCGGCACGCACGACGAGCTCCGGCACGCGCTGGCGTCGGAGCCCGGCGTGGTGGAATCGGCCCTCTCCGGCGCGGCGGCGCGGCACTTCTGGAGCGATGCCCAGCGGACCCGGATGCGCGATCGGTGGCTCTCGCCTCGCACCGCCGCCTGACCTCCGGGCGCCTGCCCTCAGTGCTCCAGGTAGTCCAGGTCCCGGTGGAAGGTCTCGTCGAGCGCCAGCGTGGCCACGATGCCGACCGCCACGCAGCAGATGCCGAGCGTCCACGTGGCCTCGACCGCGCCCATCGACGGCTTGATGGCCAGCCAGATCGAGGTGATCGGAACGGCCATCGCGCGCACGAAGTTCGGCGCGCTGGTCGCCGCGGTCGCGCGGAGATTGGTCCCGAACTGCTCGCTGGCCGTGGTCACGAAGATCGCCCAGTACCCCGTGGCGGCACCGACGAGCGCCATCATCAGGTAGAAGGCCGTGGGCCCCCGCGGCGCCACCGCGAAGAACAAGGCGATCGACGCGGCCAACGCCGCGAGGAAGCCGATGATCGTGCGCGTGCGGCTCTGCACGATCTGGGACACCGTGCCGCTGAGAACGTCGCCGGCCACCACGCCGAGGTACGCCCAGAAGATCACCTTGGCCGGCTCGATCGCGTCCGCGATCCCCATCGCCCGGCCGATCTCCGGGGCGAAGACGAACATCACGCCGCCGACGAACCAGATCGGCATCGCCGAGAGCACCACGAGCGCAAAGCGCATGAAACGCCGGGGCGGCCAGAGCAGCTGGAGCGGGTTGCCGCGGTGCACGGCGGCGGCACGCGTTCCCTCGAAGAGCCCGCTCTCCGAGACGCCGACGCGCATCACCAGGAGCAGGAGCCCCATCACGCCGCCGATCAGGTAGCACCAGTTCCACGGCACGTACGAACCCACCACTCCCGCGGCGACCGCACCCATCAGGCCGACCGTGGCCACGGCGGTGGTGCCGATCCCGCGCTTGGCGGTGGGCAGCAGCTCGGCCACCAGCGTGATGCCGGCGCCGAGCTCTCCCGCCAGCCCGAACCCGGCCACGAAGCGGAGCACCTCGTACTGCCACACGTCCGTGACGAACGCGTTGAGGACGTTGGCGAGCGAGTACAGCAGGATCGATCCGAACAGCGTCTTCAGGCGCCCGAGCCGGTCCCCCATCATGCCGAAGGCGATCCCGCCGAGCAGCATCCCGGTCAGCTGGATGTCGAGCAGCCTCTTCCCGACCGTGGTGAGCTGCTCGGGATCGGTGATGCCCAGCGCCTTCAGGCTCGGGATCCGCAGGATCGAGAACAGCACCAGGTCGAAGAGGTCGACGAAGTACCCGAGTGCGGCCACCGCCACCGCCAGCATCGTGCGGCGGTCGATCGGGCGGTCGCGGGGCGCGGCGGGCGCACCGCTCACCGACGACCCTCGTCCCGCGGTCCCCAGGTGATGACCACGTTGCCCGGGTGCGTGAGGGGGATCTCCTCGGAGACCTCGGCTCCGGGGATCGCCCGCAGGAAGTCATCCACCTCGAGGCTCCGGAACTCCGGAGGGTTGATCCGGTTGAAGGTGACGTATCCGCGCCGGGACCGACGCACGACGCGTTCCATGTAGGCGTCCTGGACGTCCCGCGGCATCTCGGTGATGGCGTAGTTGCTGATGACGAGGTCCCAGTCGCGCGAGCGGAGCGTGTTCAGCGTGCGAAGGTCGATGGGCATCGGGAGCACGAATTGGTCGAGGAACCGCTCCGCCAGGCCGAGCGCCGGTCGCAGGTCCACCAGGCAGTACTCCGCGGGCCGCGACCACTCGCCGACCACCCGGCACTGGCCGCCGTACCCGACGCCGATCTCGCAGATCGACAGGCCCTCCAGCGGGCCGAATCGATCAAGCAGGTCGCACAGGACCTTGACGTACCGAAGCGTCGTCGGCGAGAACCGCCCGTGCGGGGAAAAGTCGTGCAGCCGCGGACTGCCCGCTTCGTCGTTGCGCCCGAAGCGCGGCAGCGCGGCGAGCAGCTCGGGGCGGTGGGCCACCCGCGAGAGGTAGGCGCGCCCCTGCTCCGGCGTGACGTGCTCCAGGATGGCCGTGTAGTCCCGGATGCGCCGGAAGTGACGGAAGGTCGACACGCTGGCCGCCGCGTCGAGGCAGACCTGCGGGTAACGACCGTTGTCCGAGAGGCTGGTCACGAAGCGGCGCTTCACGAAGGCATTGCGAACGCGGTCGGCCAGGTTTCGGATCGCGTAGTGCATCGTGCGCGCGCGAGTGTATCGGTGCCTACGCCGCGAGCGTCTTGGCGGCGGACGCCAGCAACACCAACGCAAGGGCCGCTCGCAGCCATCGCGGCGAGAACCGCGCCGCCAGCAGGCTGCCGAGCACCGCCCCCGGAATCGAGCCCGCAAGCAGGCTGACGAGCATGGCTCCGTCGACGAGCCCGGCCACCAGGTACCCGGAGCCCGCCACCACTGCCAGCGGGATGGCGTGGGCGATGTCCGTGGCCACCAGGCGATGCGGCACCATCCTCAACGGGTACAGCGCCGTGAGCATGACGGTGCCGAGCGCGCCCGCACCCACCGACGTCAGGGCCACGAGCAGGCCGAGCACGGCACCGGCCGCGACCGTCAATGGCCCTTGCCGGGACTTGAATCGCTCGGGCTCGGCGATCCGGCGCGAGCGCGCCAATTCCTGGAGCTTCGGGGCCGCGAGGAGACCGATGCCAGTCAGGCCGACCACCGAGCCGATCGCCACCGTGAGCCAGCCGATGCGCTCGACGCGGGCCCCCATGGTCACCACGACCACCACCGCGAGCGCCACCGGCAGGCTGCCGGCCCAGAGCCTGCGAACGACCTGCCAGTCGACGTTGCCGTCGCGCTGGTGGACGAGCACCGCCGCGACCTTCGTGATCGCCGCGAACCACAGGTCGGTGGCGATGGCCGTCACCGGCGCGATCCCGAACACCAGGAGCAGGATCGGCGTCATCAGCGCCCCGCCGCCGACCCCGGTGAGGCCCACCACGAGACCCGTGACCGCTCCAGCGACGGCGAGCGATGCGTCGATCATGCCACGACCCTCCTCATGGCCGCGATGGTGGCGGGGGACACATGGTGCTCCAGTCCCTCGGCGTCGCGCCGGGCGACGGACTCCGGGACCCCGATGGCCACGAGGAACGCGAACACCTGGCGATGCCGCTCGCGGGCGGCCGCCGCCATCCGGGCGCCCGACGGCGTCAGGCGCACCGGGCCGTACCGCTCCTTCTCGACGAGGCCCGCCGCCGACAGGCGCGCGATCGTCCGCACGACGGTCACGTGGGACACCCGCATGTGCCGGGCGAGGTCCGCCACGCGGCACGTCCCGCCGCGCCCGCCGAGGTCGCCGATCGCCTCCACGTAGTCCTCGGCCGTCTCGCGGGCGTGATCGCGACGCACCTTGGGAAAGGCGTCGGACGCCGCCAGGCGGGTTGGTCGATGTCGGCTGGCCATGCCTATACTGATTGTAGCCATGGCTACATATCTTGCGAGCCTGACCGCGTTCGTGCTGGCGTTCCTCGGCGGGGCGCCCGGCAAGGAGCCGCCGCCCCACGATGAGGCCCCACTGGAGATCGTCGCCACCACGACGCAATGCGCCGACCTGGCCCGGACGGTGTGCGCCGGCATCGACGGAGCGCGGGTCCGGGGGATGATGGCCCCCGGCATCGATCCTCACCTCTACCGCCCGACCGTCGGCGACGTGCGCCTCCTGGCCGGCGCCGACATGGTGGTCGCGAACGGGCTGATGCTCGAGGGACGGATGGGCGACGTCCTCCCCAAGCTCGCGGCGCGCGGGACCCGGGTGGTGGCGCTCGGCTCGCTGCTCCCGATGGACGGGCTGATCGCCGAGGCGGAGGCCCACGGCCACGCCGATCCGCACGTCTGGATGGACCCCGGACTGTGGGCAGAGGCGGGGCGCGGCCTAGCCGAGGCGATCGCAACCGAGCGGCCGGCATGGGCGGCCGCGGCGCGGCGGAATGCCGACGCGTTCGCGGCGCGATGCGAGGCACTGCGCGACGCGGTCGCCGAGGCGGTGGCCACGGTGCCCGAGCGGGCCCGGGTGGTGGTGACGGCGCACGACGCCTTCGGCTACTTCGGCCGCGCGTTCGGGCTTGAGGTGCGCGGCATCCAGGGGATCTCCACCGAGTCCGAGGCGGGCCTCGCCGACCTGCGCACGCTCGGCGCGGAGATCCAGGATCGCCGCATTCCCGCCGTCTTCGTCGAGAGCACCCTTCCCGACCGCGCCGTGCGCGCGCTGGTGGAATCGGTGCGAGCGCGCGGCGGCACGCTTGCCCTGGGCGGGGCGCTCTTCGCGGATGCCATGGGCCCGGCGGGCACGCCCGAGGCCAGCTACCTGGGCATGATGCGCCACAACGCGCGGACCATCGTCCGGGCCCTGGGCGGCGATGCGTCGGCCATCGATCGGGAGGCGCCGTGATGCCTGCCACCGGCACGGTCCGGCGACGGGAGCACTCCGAGCGCAGCGCGCTCTCGGTCCACGCCCTGACCGTGGCGTACGACCGCCGCCCGGTGCTCTGGGACGTCGAGCTCGAGATCCCGCGGGGCGTGCTCGTCGGGATCATCGGGCCGAACGGCGCGGGGAAGAGCACCCTCCTCAAGGCATGCATGGGCCTGCTCCCCGCATTGGCCGGAGACGTGCGATTCATGGGCCAGCCGATCGACCGGATCCGCCGACGCATCGCCTACGTCCCGCAGCGCGAGAGCGTCGACTGGGACTTCCCGATCACGGCGCTCGACGTCGCCTCGATGGGAGCCCATGCCCGGCTCGGCTGGTTCGGCTTCACCGGGCGCGCGGCACGCGATGCAGGGCGCCGGGCGCTCGACGAGGTCGGGCTGGCGGACGTGGCGCATCGCCAGATCGGCCGGCTCTCCGGCGGCCAGCAGCAGCGCGTGTTCCTCGCGCGCGCCCTGGCACAGGATCCGGAGGTGTTCCTGATGGACGAACCGTTCGCCTCCGTGGACGCGGCCACCGAGGCGGACATCCTCGCGATCCTCGGACGACTCCGGGACGCCGGTCGCACGCTGCTGGTGGTGCACCACGACCTCGCCGTCGCGCGCGAGGCGTTCGACTGGACGGTGCTCGTGAACACCCGCGTCGTGGCGGCAGGACCCACCGCGGAGATCATGACCGACGAGCGCCTGCGGCTCACCTACGGCGGTCGCCTTCCCGTGATGGAGGAGGCCGCCGAGCGCGTGGCGCGCGCCGCCCGCGGGCTGCGGGAGCCGCGCAAGTGACGGGCGACGGAGCCATCGTCGGGCTGCGCACCGCATTGGCGGATCCCCATGCATGGACGGTGATCGCCACCACCGCCTCGCTCGGCGCGGCCGCGGGAGCGGTGGGCACGCTGCTGGTGCTCCGCCGCCGCGCCCTCCTCGGCGATGCCGTGGGCCACGCCACGCTGCCCGGGCTGGTGGCGGCGGCGATGGTCTCGGTGGCGCTCGGCGGCGACGGGCGCGAACCGTGGGTGCTGCTGGCAGGCGCGGGGATCGGCGCACTCGCGGGAGTCGGCTCGGTGGCGGCCATCGAGCGGGTCGGCCGGACCGGGCCCGAGGCGGCCATGGCCATCGCGCTGGGAACCCTCTTCGCGCTGGGGACCCTCCTGCTCTCGGCATTCCAGCAGACCGAGCACGGGCACCAGGCCGGGATCGGCTCGTTCCTCACGGG
>Ga0255182_1000032_pt1 | contig 194548 bp, 169 predicted proteins | sample Atl_UVDOM_RepA_8_FD_188420 | JGI IMG/M metagenome (GOLD analysis project Ga0255182, IMG submission 188420) | Freshwater microbial communities from Altamaha River, Georgia, United States - Atl_UVDOM_RepA_8d | ecosystem: Environmental > Aquatic > Freshwater > River | place: USA: Georgia...
CGGTCAGCTTCGCGCAGCATCTTCACGATCTGCTCTTCCGTAAATCGACTTTTCTTCATGCCTCACCTCGATTGAGGGGGCCATACTCTCAAGTTTTAAGTGGTCCGAAAACAGCCGTGCAGGTCAGTTGCTTGTTGAGTCGGTGGCGCAAGTCCGCGGAGCGATGCTTGCGTGGAGTTTCCAGCGGCGATGGGAGTCTAACTTGATCCGAAATGTCTTGCGAGAAGGGCGGAGTTCCCGCGTTTGTCACATTCAGTGCTAATGTCCCCCGCCGGCGGCAAGTTCGCCCGTCGGTAAGGTAAATGAAGTTTTACCGGCCGAAGTTGCACCTCCAGCCTATAGTGGAAGTGCGGTGCGGTGATATCCGTCGGCACACTTATTTCGCCTGTTTCGTTTATTTCGTTTGTGCTAGGCTTTCGGCCACTACCAAACGAATATTGGGGAATACCATGAAACCGTCAAATGTCGCGCATCTGCCTACTCCGCAAGACATGGAGCAGGCACAGGAATCCAGTCGCACACTGTCCAAGTACGCCTCTGCTGATCGCGTGCACCTGACTCTAAGGGGCGGCAACATGGAGTCCGATGAGCTGATTCTGCCGGGGCATGTGGTGCAGATTCTGCTCAATGTGCTCTCCGAGATGAGTCGGGGCAATGCCGTCAGCCTGATCCCGATCCATCAGGAGCTCAGTACGCAGGAAGCGGCGTCGCTGTTGAACGTCAGTCGTCCCTTTCTGGTCGGTCTGCTTGAAAGTAACGAGATTCCTTTCCGCAAGGTGGGGGCGCATCGCCGAGTCCTGTTTCGAGATGTCATGGCCTACAAGGATGCGATTGACCGAAAGCGCGAAAAGTCGCTGGATGAGTTGACTGCGATGTCGCAGCAGGAAGATATGGGGTACTAGAGGCGTTGGAGAAGTTCTCGGTCATTTACGATGCATGTGTCCTGTACCCCGCGCCGCTGCGAGACTCTTTGCTTCGCCTTGCGCTGACAGACTTGTACAAGGCGCGCTGGACTGATCAGATTCATGACGAGTGGATGAGGGCTTTGTTGAGGGAGGGAAAATTCAGCGCAGAAAAATTGGCAAGAGTGCGTGACCTCATGGATGCGAATGTCCGTGACGCAAAAGTGACAGGGTATGAGCCACTGATTGAGTCGCTGTCACTGCCAGATCCGAATGACAGGCACGTACTTGCTGCGGCCATTCGATGCAATGCAGATGCAATCGTGACCTTCAATCTGAAGGACTTTCCGCTCGACGCGCTGGCACCTTATGGAATCGATGTCATTCACCCCGATGACTTCATGTACTATCAAATTGACATGGCACCTGCACGTTGTTGCTTTGCCTTCAAGAGTCAGAGACTTGCGCTGAATCACCCCCCGATGGATGTCGAGGCTTTTCTGGCCGCGCTGCAAAAGCAGCAGTTGCCGCAAACTGTTGCCAAGTTGAGGGAGTTCATCGAGTTTCTTTGATTGGCTCCGGGACAAGGCGGCAATCAGTGCACGCATCGCCAAGTCAGTATCTCCGCAGTTCCACCATTTTCTTTGTTGCTTCCGATGCTATGCTCCCCCAAAGCCACCACCCCGAGGTCCCCCATGCACGACATCCTCTGCCCCCACTGCCACAAGGCCTTCAAGATCGACGAGGCCGGTTACGCCGACATCCTCAAGCAGGTGCGCGACAAGGACTTCAACGCGCAGCTGCACGAGCGCCTGGAGCTGGCGGCGCAGGATACGCGCCGGGCCATCGAGCTGGCCGAGCTGAAGGCGGCGGGCGACCTGCAGCGCGCGGCGGCGGCGAAGGACGCCGAGATTCAGCGGCTCAAGTCCACGCTCGAGGCGAGCGAGGTGGCGCGCAATCTGGCCGTGGCGCAGGCGCTGAGTGCGGTCGAGAAAGAGCGTGACGCGCTGGCCGGCGAACTGCGGCAGGCAAAGCAGGAGCAGCAGCTGGCGGCGAGTCTGGCACAGGCGAAGTTCGCCAATGAGTTGCAACAGGCGCTTGGAGCGGTGCAGCGCGAACGCGATGAGCTGAAGAGCTCGCTGGAGCGCGCGGCGCTGGAGAAGAAGCTGGCGGAGACGTCACTGCGCGACAAGTACGAAACTCAGCTGAAGGATCGCGATGAGGCCATAGAACGTCTGCGTGACATGAAGGCGCGGCTCTCCACCAAGATGGTGGGCGAGACGCTGGAGCAGCACTGCGAAACCGAATTCAATCGGCTGCGCGCCACGGCGTTTCCAAAGTCCTATTTCGAGAAAGACAACGACGCGCGCTCGGGCAGCAAGGGCGATTACATCTTCCGCGAGCAGGATGAGGCGGGCACCGAGATCGTCTCGATCATGTTCGAGATGAAGAACGAGAACGATCACACGGCCACGAAGCAGCGCAACGAGGACTTCCTGAAGGAGTTGGACCGCGACCGCCACGAGAAGGGCTGCGAGTACGCGGTGCTGGTGTCACTGCTGGAGCCCGAGAGCGAGCTGTACAACACGGGCATTGTCGATGTGGCGCATCGCTATCCGAAGATGTATGTCATCCGCCCGCAGTTCTTCATCCCCATGATCACGCTGCTGCGCAACGCGGCGATGAACTCGCTGAAGTACAAGTCGGAACTGGCACTGGCCAAGGCGCAGAGCATCGACATCACGAATTTCGAGAGCGAGCTGGAAACGTTCAAGAACGCCTTCGCGCGCAACTACGACCTCGCCTCGCGCCACTTCCAGACGGCCATCGACGAGATCGACAAGTCCATCAGCCATCTGCAGAAAACCAAGGACGCACTGATCGGCACCGACCGCAATCTGCGCCTGGCCAACGACAAGGCCCAGGACGTGACGATCAAGAAGCTGACGCGGGGGAATCCGACGATGAAGGCGCGGTTTGGGGAATTGGGGAAGGAGGAGTGATAGGGGGGGGCGGCGCCGGAGTTCGTCAAGGCGCTTCTGCAAGCGCTGCCGTACTCGCCAGCTCCGCCCACCCCATCACCCTGCAATTGCCGCGCTGATACGCCCCCTGGCCGCCGAACACGAGCAACGGGGGCAGTGCCTCTGACCCGGCGAACGAGAGCCACTTCTCCGGACCTTTCAGCCAGTCCGAGGCGAAGGTCACGCCTGACTTGATCTCCACCGCCTGCAGGCCGTTGGGTGTTTCGTGCAGCAGGTCGACTTCGTGGCCGACATTGTCGCGCCAGAAGTACAGATCGGCAGGTCGTCCGGCGTTGTAGCGCCGCTTGAGGAATTCACTGATCACCAGGCTTTCGAAGAGTGCCCCGCGCATCGCGTGAGTTGCCAGGGCCTGTGGGCTGTGAATGCCCAGCAGCCAGGCCATGAGACCGGTGTCGAGAAAATACAGCTTGGGTGTCTTCACCAGGCGCTTGCCGAAATTGCGGTGATAGGGCGGCAGTCGCATCAGCAGATAGCTGGCCTCCAGCACGCTCAGCCACTCCCGCGCAGTCACGGCAGAGATGCCGCAGTCGGCGCCCAGGGCCGTCAGATTCAGCAGCTGACCGGAGCGTGCCGCGCACATGCGCAGAAAGCGCTGGAACTGGCTCAGGTCGCGCACCGCGAGCAACTGGCGGACATCGCGCTCGACATAGGTACTGACATAGTTGGCGAACCAGTCGCCGGCAGCGAGCGGGCGGTCATACAGCGCGGGGTAGGTGCCCTGCTGCAACAGGGTGTCCAGGTCGGGCAACAGCTGTGCGGCTGCAAGCTCGCCGGCGCTCAGGGGCAGCAGCTCGACGCGACCGATGCGCCCCGCCAGCGACTGGCTCAGGCTGGCGGCAAACTCGAACTGGGCCGAGCCGGTCAGGATGAAGTCGCCCATGCGGCCCCGCGCATCCACCATTCCCTGCAGCCATGAGAGCAGAGCCGGGCAGCGCTGGACTTCATCCAGGATGGCGCCGTCGGGAAAGCGTTGCAGAAAGCGTAGTGGGTCCTGCTCGGCAAACTCGCGCTCGTCGGGATTCTCCAGCGTCACATAAGGTTTCTGCTGGCCGAACAGGGCCTTGGCCAGGGTGGTCTTGCCCGATTGGCGTGGCCCTGTGAGGGCGAGCACGGGAAAGCCCTTGGCCAGTCGTTGGAGGGTGTCGGCAGCGGCGCGTGGGATCATCTTACAAATCCAAAGTTTTGCTTTCGATTTGCAAGATACGCCGGCGGCGGGCAAGCGGCAAGCGGATGATGTCTTCCAGAAAGACGAACCGGCGTGGGAAGTGTCCCGCTAGCGGCTTGATAATTGAACAAAATCGGCGCTGGACCGCAGCTGTCGGGCATGGCGGGCCTCCTGCCCCTTTGCCATCACCCCCCCGTTCGAGTAGGCTCCCGCCGCAAAACCGCTCGCAAAGAAAACCTCCAGGAGCCTCATCGTGAATCGACTCGCCCCGCTCACCCTGCTTCTCTGCGCCCTGCTGCCCGCGTCGTGGAGCGCCGCCCAGACCCCCGCCACGACCCAGGATTTCGGACGCGGCCCGGTGCTGGTCAGCGCCCCGGCCAACGCCGCCGAGGCCACTGCCATGCCCCTGATCGTGCTGCTGCACGGCTACACCTCCAGCGGGCAGAGCATCGCCAATTACTGGGGCATCACCCGCCTGGTGGAAGACTACGGTTTCGTGCTGGCGGCGCCGGATGGCTTGCGCGAGGCCGGCGGCAATCAGAACCCCTTCTGGAACGCGACCGACGCCTGCTGCAACTTCGAGAACAACCCCGTGGATGACAGCGCCTATCTGCGCGGCATCATCGACACCTTGATGGATCAGTACGCCATCGACCCGGACCGCGTCTATGTCATGGGGCACTCCAATGGGGGCTTCATGGCACTGCGCATGGCCTACGAGCACTCCGACGTGCTGGCGGCCGTGGTCAGTCTGGCCGGGGCGAACCATCTGGAGCGTCGCGACCCGCCGCCCCATGCCGTGCACGTGCTGCAGATTCACGGCACCGATGACGAGACCATTGCCTTCCAGGGCGGCGAGATTCAGGAGAACCGCTACCCGAGCGCGCGCGGCACCGTGGAGCGCTGGGCCGATTACAACGGCTGCCGCCGTCCGGGCGTGGCCCGTGAAGTGCGGGATCTCGATGCCAGCCTGCCGGGCCATGAGACCGGCGTGCTGAAGTTCGTGGCCGGCTGCAAGCGTGGCGGCTCGGCCGAGCTGTGGACGATCTCGGGCGGCACTCACACTCCGCCGGTGTCCGAATCCTATGGTGCCCAGCTCGTGGAATGGCTGCTGGCGCATCCGAAGCAGCGCTGAGGCAGCATGCGATTCCCGCTTCTTTCCGGTTGTTGGGGTCGCATTATTACGGTTATAGTTTCCGCATAGTTCCGGTTGAGAGTGTCGCGCAACACCGGTCCAAGGGGTTTCATGGCTTATCTTCCGCGCCTGGCGGACCAGGAACTGCAACGTCGACTCGCCTATGCCGGCGGGGTGCTCCTTGAGGGCGCCAAGGCCACGGGCAAGACAGCCACGGCGCTGCAATGCGCGGGCACTGTGCACCGCTTCGATGTCGACGCCAATGCGCGGGCGCTGGCAGCCATGGCACCGGATCTGTTGCTGCAGGCCAGGCCCCCCGTACTGCTGGATGAGTGGCAGCTGGTGCCGGAAGTCTGGAATCACGTCCGGCGGGCCATCGACGCGCAAGGCACTCCGGGACAATTCATCCTGACAGGCTCGGCACGGCCCGCCGATGACCTCACCCGTCACTCCGGCGCAGGCCGCTTCTCCCGCATGCGCATCCGGCCTCTGAGTGGCTTCGAGCGCGGGGTGGGCCAGCCGCAGGTGTCTCTCAAGGCGCTTTTGCGCGGGGAAAGTGTCAGCGTGAGTGACCCCGGATTGACCGTGCCCGCGCTGGTGGACCTGATCTGTCGGGGCGGCTTCCCCGGGCATCATGCGCTCTCCACGCCGCAGTGCCTGCAGGCGCTGCGCGACTATGTGAGCGAAATCTCCCGCACCGACATTCGTGAAGTGGATGGCGTGGCGCGCGATCCGCTGCGCGTGGCCGCGCTTCTGACCGCCCTGGCCCGGCATGTGGGGACTCCGGTGCGCGCCAGCACCCTGGCCGCCGATGTGGCAGCCCGTTTCTCCGGAGTCACCATCGCCCGTCTGGAAACCGTGGCCGAGTATCTGGCCGTGCTCGAGCGCCTCTGGATTCTGGAGTATCAGCCCGCCTTCACCCCGCATCTGCGCTCTGCCACGCGCTTGCGCTCGACGCCGGTCGTGCATCTGGTGGATCCAGCGCTGGCCGTGGCGGCGCTGGGGGCCACACCCGATGCGCTGCTGCGCGACTTGAACTTCCTGGGCTTGCTCTTCGAGTCCATGGTGCTGCGTGATCTGCGCATCTTCGTGAATCATCAGTTGGCTGAAGTGCAGCACTATCGCGACGAGTCCGGCCTGGAAGTCGACGCCATCGTCACCGGCGAGGACGGTGCCTGGTGCGCGGTGGAGGTCAAGCTGGGCGCCGCGCCTGCCGTGGTGGATGCGGCCGCCGCCGCCTTGTTGAAGTTCGCATCGCGTCTGGACACGACGCGGATGCCTCCGCCGGCCGCGCTGGTCGTCATCACCGGCACAGGCTATGGCTATCGCCGCCCCGACGGCGTCCAGGTGGTTCCCTATGGAGCGCTGTCACCATGAGCACCATGCGCCTCGTGCTCGCCCCCATGGAAGGCCTCGCCGACGTGCACCTGCGCCGGCTGATCACCGCCCAGGGCGGCTTCGACTGGAGCGTGTCGGAATTCGTGCGCGTGGTGGACCGGCTCTACCCGGCGCGGGTGCTCTACGGCATCTGTCCGGAGCTGCGTCAGGGCGGTCGCACCGACTCGGGCACGCCGGTGCGGGTGCAACTGCTGGGCAGCGACCCGGAGGCCATGGCGGCCAATGCGCAGCTGGCGGTGCGACTCGGCTCCCATGGCATCGACATCAACTTCGGCTGCCCCAGCCGCACCGTGAACCGGCGCAATGGTGGTGCGGTGATGCTGCAGGAGCCGGAGAGTCTTTACCGCGTGGTCAGCGCCGTGCGCGCCGCGCTGCCGCCGGCCGTGGTGGTGTCGGCCAAGATGCGTCTGGGCTTCGATGACACCTCCCTGATGCTGGACAACGCCGCCGCCATCGAGGCAGCCGGCGCCACCGAGCTGACGGTGCACGCCCGCACGCGCCGCCAGGGCTATGCGCCGCCCGCACACTGGCACGAACTGGCGCGCATCCGCGAGCACATCCGCATTCCCCTGATCGCCAATGGCGACATCTGCAGCGTGGCGGACTATCACCGCTGCGTGGCCGTTGCCGGCACCGTCGATGTGATGCTGGGCCGGGGTGCCGTGCGCATGCCCTCGCTGGCGCGGCAGATCCGCGAGAACGCCGCCGTGGAGTCGCCCTGGCAGGCCATCGCGCCGCTGCTGCGCGAGTTCTGGGGCCAGGTCAGCGCCGCGCTGCCGCCGCGCGACCGCATCGGCCGCATCCGCCAGTGGGTCAACTATCTGCGTCAGCGTCACCCCGAGGCGGAACTGCTGTGGCAGACCATCCGCCAGGAATCCGATCTGCAACGCCTGGAGGCGGTTCTGCCATGACGCAATCACGAGAGGCCCGCCCGGCTGCCGCCCCCTTCGCCGAGATCACCCAGCGCGAGCACGCCCTGGTGCGTGCCGACCTGAAGGCGCACGGCTGGTCACGCGCGCTAACCGCCAGTCAGCAGCGCCAGGACGCCATGGCCGGGCTCATTGCCTCCACGCTCACGCCGCCGCTCGCCTGCAAGGCCGGGTGCGCCTGGTGCTGCCACTTCAAGGTGGAGCTGCGGCCTGAAGAGGTGTTCCAGATCGTCGGTCACGTGCGGGCGAAGTTCAGCCCCGCGCGCCAGCAGGCGCTGTACGACACCGCCTCGCGCAATGCTGCCACGCTGCAGGCACTGAGCCCGACGCAGCAGCTGTCGGCCAATCTGCCGTGTCCGTTCCTGCAGGACAGCCAGTGCAGCATCCACAGCGTGCGCCCCGCCCGCTGCCGCACCCTGCATGCCACCGACGTGGCGGGTTGCCAGCAAGCCTACGAGGAGCCGCAGAACCTCGCCATTCCCCCCACCCTGGTGCCGGCGCTGGTGCTCACGGGCGAGGCGCATCTGAAAGGCGCGCGACAGGCCTTTGCCGAGGCGGGTTACGACGACCGCGCGCAGGAACTCAATGCCGCGCTGGTGGTGGCGCTGGCGGATGGCCGGGCGAAGCGACGCTTCGAGAAGGGGAAGAAGGCGTTTGTGTGAGCCGAGCCGCCAGGCCTCGGTGGCAGCTCAAGCCGCCAGATAGTCCCGCGCCGACACCGCGACTTGAGGGAAGGCCTGCGCAAGCCTGGCATCGTGGGTGATCAGTCGGGTGTTCAGCGCCATGGCCATGGACACGAATTCGCAGTCATAAGCCGAGCATCCCGACTGTGCCGCCAGCGTCAGCACGGAGGCCGAGTGGACGGCGTATTCCTTGCCGGCCAGCTGGCGCTCGGCCTGCGCCTGCATGGCCAGGGCGGTATTCACATCGATGCTCTGCCGGCGCACTTGCGTGCTCAGCACATTGCGAAACTCACTGCGCCAGAGCAGGGGGGCGAGCCAGTGCGGCTCCCGCTGCAGCAGGGCGACCACCGCCTCGGTGTACTGCGAAGGCAGGTAGAGATTGGCAATGATGTTGGTGTCGACAACGATCATCGTCGCCCCTCGACCTTGGCCAGGGTGATCTCTGCATCGCTCAGCACGGTGCCATTGACCCGGCTGCGCAGCGCCTGCGCCGCCTCCGCCAGTTGGGCGGCGGACAGCGGCACGGGCATGAGCGACTGCTCAAGGCAGTGGATCAACTCGCTGTTGACGCTGCGGTGATGCAAGTGGGCGGACTGTTTCAGCATGTCGAAGAGCTCGTCGGGAATGTTCTTGATGGTCAGGGATGCCATGGGTATCGCCTCGAAGTCATGCGCGGTTGCAATTTGGTTGCATTATGGTTGCGCGCGGCTGGCGTGGTCAACAGTCCCTGACTCCAGTGTAGACACTGACTCGTGAACCAGCCTGTTTGCTGGACCCGGAATTGATTCCCGCCTCCTGCTGGTCTAGTCTCCCGTGCCATCCCAAAACCCCTAAAACGACGAAAAAGGAGTTCCCCATGATCACTCGCGTTCTCTCCACAGCCAGCCTGCTCTGCGGCCTGCTGTTCTCCACTCTTGCCTTCGCCCAGCAGCCTGCGCCCACCCCGGCACCCGCACTGACCTACGCGCTGGCCGAACAGGCCATGACCGCCGCACTGGCCGAAGCCCGCGCCAACAACTGGAATCTCACCATCGTGGTGGCCGACGAATACGGCCTGCCGGTGATGATTCACCGCATGGATGGCGCCTCTGCGCGCTCCTACGAGATCGCCCTGGCCAAGGCCAAGGTGGTGCATGAAACCGGCCTGAGCTCCGGCGAGTACGGCACTCGTCTGGCCGCCGGCCAGATCGCCGAAGTGGAAGGCGGCGTGACCTTCGCCGGTGGCGTGCCCGTCATGCGTGGCGGCGTGCGTATCGGCGCCGTGACCTCCAGCGGTGCCCGCGGCATCGAGGACGAGCAGGTCTCCCTGAAGGGCGCCGCGGCCATCAGCAACTGATGCCTGACTGCTGCACACGACACCCCGCATGAACCCCTGGCTCATTCTCCTCCTCGCCGGTCTCTTCGAGATCGGCTGGGCCGTGGGCCTCAAGTACACCGAGGGCTTCAGCCGACTGTGGCCCTCGATGGGCACGATCCTCGCCATGATCATCAGCATGGGCCTGCTCGGCCTGGCCATGCGCTCGCTGCCCGTGGGCACGGCCTATGCGGTGTGGGTGGGCGTGGGCGCTGTCGGCACGGCCATTCTCGGCATCGTGCTGTTTGGCGAGGCCACCACCGTGTGGCGCCTGTTGAGCCTTGGCCTGATCGTGGCCGGGGTGGCCGGCTTGAAGCTGGCGACGGGGTGAGGGTCTGCGTTCATCCCTTCGCCTGAGCCTCCCCAGCCCACTGCAGATACCCGAACTCCCACGGCCGGAACGGGCCGAACAGGCGCCCGGTGTTGCGCTCGCCGGTGCGCCACTGCAGCGAATACATCTGCATGCGCACGGCGCCGGCCGGCAGCGGGGCTTCCAGTTCCATCCGGCTGCCGGGAGCTAGTACCGCTGCCTCGGCGCGGGCCTCACCGACCGGCTGATCGGCCGCGTCCAGAAAGCGGATGATGGCAGCCAGCTCGCGGTATTCGCTGTCGGTGGGGTTGCTGAATGCGCCGCGCCAGAGCGTCTGCCCGTTTACCTCCGCCAGTTCGTTGCGCGTGAGCGGAATGTTCTCGTCGGCGCTGTGAATGACCACCAGTGCCACGAAGGCCAGCGGCAGCAGCGGCGTGGCGGCGAGCAGCGCCCAGAGGGGCACGGTGAGGGTCCAGCGGCGCAGGCCGCCCTGGGTGTCGAATGCAAAGGCCATGAAGGGTCTCCTTGAGTGGACAGGGGAATCTGCCGTGCCTGCACTGTGGCGCACTCGGTGTGGCAAGGCATGAGCAAAGCCTGAGCAATTTGCGTGGCTGGTCGCGCGGAACCGCCCGACCGCCGAGGGGCCCCGACATTGACGGTGACGCCGGGCGGCCGGCTGTGAAACCATGACGTCGACTCGCACACGCGTGCCAACAGCTCATTCAGGCGGAACCCCCATGCAGCCTCCTTCCTCACACGCTCTTTCTCCCTGGCTGCTCGGCGCCGCGGGCAGCGCCCTGGTGACCCTGCTCGCGACGCTGCTGGGTGGCGCGCTGACACCCGGTTACAGCCATCTGTCGATGTACATCAGCGAGCTCGGCGCACGCGGCGCGCCGCTGGAATGGCCGCTGCGCCTCGCCGGCTTTCTTCCGGCGGGCCTGCTGATGCTGGCTTTCTGCGTGGCCGCATGGCGGGCTCTGCCCCACCGCTGGCCGGTGGCGGTGTCGCTGCTAGGCCTCGTCCTCTACGCGCTGGGTTATCTGATTGCCGTGGTGTTCCCCTGCGACCTCGGCTGCCGGCCGGCCGAGCCGAGTCTGTCTCAGGTGATCCACAACGCGGGCGGTCTGCTGGGCTATCTGCTGGCGCCGCTGATCCTGCTGCTCATGGCCCGGCAGGCGCGGGCCTGGCGAGAGGCCCGGCATCTGGTGTGGAGCGGCCATGCGGCAGCCGCGCTGGCCTTGTGCGGGCTGCTGACCCTGGCCCCCGAGTCGCCCCTGGTGGGTCTCAGCCAACGCGCCATCGAGGCTGCCATTCTGCTGTGGTTCACGCTGCTCGGGCTGTATCTGCGGCGCGTGCCGAATGCTGTCAGCGAGCGAACGGAGGCCGCACAGGAATGAACGAATTCGTCGACTATCTGCTGGAAGTGTTCGAACAGGTCGGCCCGCTGCAGGCGCGGCGGATGTTCGGCGGACACGGGCTGTTCCGTGAGGGGCTGATGTTCGGTCTGGTGGCCGATGACACCTTGTACCTGAAGGCCGATGCGCACAATCAGCCGCAGTTCGAGGCGTTGGGGCTGGAGCCGTTCCATTACCACAAGGGCGACAAGCGCATGACGATCGCCTACTGGCAGGCACCCGAGCACATTCTGGAAGACCGCGATGAAGCCGCGCAGTGGGCACAGGCCGCCTTCGCGGCGGCGCTGCGGGCGGATGCCGCCAAGGCCCCGGCGCGCCGCAAGCACTTGCCGGGGTGGGGCACATGAGCCCGATGCTGCTGCTCTTGCTGCTTGTGTGTCTGGTGCTTGTGCCGGTGTTGCTGCGCTGGGAGCGGCGTCGCTTTCAGGCCATGGGCAAGGGCGGGGCGTGGCTGCCGATGCGCCTCGCGAGCGTGCCGATCGCGGTACTCACGGCGGCGCTCGTATGGCTGCCGGCACGCGCGATGCCGGGCATGGCGGCGCTGGCCGCGTTCTACGTGCTGTTGCTCGTGGTGGCGCCGCTGTTCTGGGTGGGCGCGCACTGGGTGGTGGGGCGCTGCGTGCGCCCGGCACTCACGTTCCAGGAGTCCGCACGCGTGGCCGCCCTGCCCGTTGCGGCGGTGATCGGTGTTGCACTGCTCGCGCAGTGGCTGCAGCCGGTGGTGTGGTCGTTGCTGCGGGCGGTTGGGGTGGGGTGAGCCCCCAACAGCCTCACACCGTATTGGTCCTCAGCGTCCGCGCGGCCTCGCCCTTGACGACATTCACGATCATGTCGGGCGTCACCGGCACACGGTTGAACAGGTGGCCGTCCAGCGCATTGGCAATGGCGCACACCAGCGCCGCCGCCGCACAGCCTTGAATGGGCTCTCCGACCCCTTTGGCACCCACCGGGTTCTGCGGGTCGGGAATCTCCACCGCCGCCCACTGCAGATTCGTGGCCACGTCCTTGATGCTGGGCGGCTTCGCCTGGTGCAGCCAGACATTCGCGGGCAGGCCGTTCTGCGGGTCGTAGGTGTGGCGTTCGAAACCGGCCAGTCCGAAACCCATGATCGCCGCGCTCTTCATCTGCGCCGCCAGGCCCTGCGGGTGCAGCACCGTGCCGCAGTCCGTCACGCCCATGTAGTCGAGGATGTCGTACTTGCCGGTGTCGGTGTCCAGTTCGATCATCACGAAGCCTGCCGCCAGCCCCGCCACCGTGCCCTGACGGGGCACCGTGTCCCGCGCCACGCCGATCAGGCCGGTGCCGGCGATGCCCGCCACCGAGGCCGCCGTCATGGCATTGAGATTCTCCGGCGCGCTCTGGCCGCTGAATTCGCCACCAATCACGATGGCGCGCTGCGCCGCCTCGGCATAGCTCATGCCGCGTTCGGGGTTGCTGCGCTGGAACACACGTTCCTCGCCGATGTCGTAATCCTCCGGCGCGCCGCCCAGATCGAGGGCGGCGATGCGGCGCAGCTTGTCCAGCGCATCCATGGCCGCCACGTAGTTGGTGCGCGTCATGGTGAAGGAGGTGTTGCTGCCGAACTGGCCAAGATTCCACGGCAGGTGATGGCGGCTGTCACCGCGCTCCACCACACAGTTCTCCCAGCGACACTTCAGCACTTCGGCGGCCACCCGTGAGGTGGTCGAATAGGAATAGGTGCCCAGATTGCCCACGCCGGTGTGGATGTGCAGCACACCGTCGGGGGTGATGCGCACCAGGCCGTCGAAGCCGCTGCTGCCGGCGGAGTGATAGGCCTGGCCGATGCCGACGCCGATCACCTTGCTGCCGCGCCGTTCGCCATTGCGCGCGAATTTCTGCTGCCAGCCGAAGCGTTCCGCCCCCAGGCGCAGGGCCTCGGCCTGATAGGCGCTGGTGACGCCGCCCTGCACGTCGCCGAAGCGCGCGTCATTGCCGGGCGCGTTGATCAGACGAATCGCGAGCGGGTCGATGCCCAGTTCCCGCGCAGCCTTGTCCAGCAGGGGCTCGATGGCGGTGGCGAGCTGGTTCTGGCCCGGGCCGCGCTGCGGGCCCTTGGTGGGCGTGTTGGTGAACACCGGGATGCCGCGAAAGCGCATGGCCTCGGGCATGTACACCAGCGAGAGCGCCTCGCCGGCCGACAGCCAGTCGGAGAAGCCGGCATTGCCGCCGTTGTCCTGGATGATGTAGAGGTCGGCGGCCAGCAGGCGGCCGTCGGCGCGAAAGCCAAGTTTCGCGCGCCCTTGGAAGCCATGCCGCGCCGAGCCGATGGCGTATTCCTCTTCGCGGGTGATGCGCATCATGACCGGCCGGTTCAATTTGCGGCTGAAGTGCGCGGGAATCACCATGGAAGGATACCCGGCCCCTTTGGAGCCGAAGCCGCCGCCGCAGAACTCGGCGATGAACACCAGGTCGGACGGCGGGATGCCGATGTAGCCGGCAATGCTCGGCACCGGAAAGCTCTGGCTCTGGCTGGAGCCGTAGAGGAAACACTTGCCGTTTTCCCAGTAGGCCATGGCCGAGCGCGGCTCCATGGAGTGGTGGGCATTGCTGGCGGTGACGAAGCTCTCGTCCAGCACATAGGCGGCCTGGGCGAAGCCGGCGTCTATGTCGCCCACCTGCCACTCCTCCGACGGCGTGCCCTGGGGCAGGCGCCCCTGCTGCAGTTCGGCGAACTCGTCCTCGCTCCAGTGCACGGCCTGCACATCGGGGCGCAGCGAGTCGTTCTCTGTACTGCCTTCCACCAGGGAGGCGCTGGGCACATTGCCGCCCACGCGGGCATGGGCACCGGCGGGTCGCAGGCTGTCGAGCGGGTCGACGCTGAAGGGCAGGCGTTCGAACTGAAGGGTGATGGCGGCGATGGCGTCCTCGGCCGTCTTCTCGTCGACGGCGGCCACCGCCAGGATGGGCTCGCCCACATAGACAGGTTCATTGGTCAGGATCTGACGTTCCACCCCGGGCAGGCGCGGCACCTCGTCAGCGGTGAGGATGCCCACCACGCCCGGAATCTGCAGCGCCTCGGACGTGTCGATGCTCAGCACTCGCGCATGGGGAATCGGGCTGGTGAGCAGGCGGCAGTGCACCATGCCGTCCACCTTGAAGTCCTCGGCATACTTCGCCGCGCCGGTGACCTTGGCGCGGATGTCGGGCGGGGTGTAGTCCTTGCCTATCAGGGAGTAAGCCATGGTGGATCTCCTGTCTTGTTGTGGGTTGACCTCACTGCCTCACTGCTGTTCGACGATCCCCTTCATGGCGCCCAGGGCGCGTTCGAAGGTGGCGCGGCGGCGGGTGAGGTCCGCATCCTTGGCGGCCTGGTCGGCCAGATTGGAGACATCCAGCACCAGGGTGTAATACAGCGTCGAGCTGTTCGGCCCGGTGGGGCGCGCTTCCATGAAGCCGTGGTAAAGGTTGTAGAACTGGCCTTCCACAGCCGGCTGGGTGTAGCCGTAGGAGAGCGGCGTCTGCGCCACCATCACTTCGGTGATGCGGCCGCCGCCCAGCACGCGCACAGTGCCGATGCCGCCGTCGCCCGAACTGATCTCGCACTCCAGCCCCAGCCACTCGGTGATGTCGCAGTACTTGCCGACCTTGGCCCAGGTTTCCTCGGCGGAGCGGGCCACGTCGATTTCCATCTTGACGGTGACGTATTCGGGGGCTGCCAGCGCAGCGGTGGAAAGCACGAAGGCGGGCGCCGCAAGCAGGGCGCTCAGACGGTATTTCATGGCGATGTCCTTGTTGTTGTGAAGGTGGTTGTGAACGGGGTTGAACTGAGGCCTAGAGTAGCCGGCTTGCCGCTGCAGGTCTACGAACGAGCGCCGCCGGTGTTCCGCGGTCTGGCGCAGCTGCACAGCAGCTGCCGACACGGCAGGCAGAGCCGGCGCTTCGGCGGAGCTGCTTGTTCCGTGCGCGGCCCCCGGCGAAGATGAGCACTGCCCGGGCCGGCCGGCCCACATCCTTCAAGGGAGTTCCTGACATGACCCGCCCGCATGCCCTCTCTCGCCTTCGCGTCTTGCCCGCCCTGCTGTTGAGTCTGCTCGCACTGGGCGGCAGCCCCGCCACTCAAGCCCAGTCCGGCCTCAGTCTGCTCGGTGGCAGCTGCACCGGCAATGCGGAGCAGCCCATCGCCGAGCCCGGCACCGGGCGCAGCTTCGTGCTGGACTACCCCTGCGACCTGCAGGCGGGCGAGCCGGTGCTGTTCATCCTCAACCTGCATGGCGCGGGCTCCAACGAACGCTATCAGCGCGCCTATTTCCCTGCCTGGGAACTCAAGGAGAAGTACCGTCTCGTGGTGGCCACGCCACACTCCCCCGCCCGCCGCTGGCGCGACGAGGACGACGCCTATCTGCACAATGTGGTCACCGCCGTGATCGATGCCGTGGGCGCGCAGAACGTGAAAGCCTTCTGGCTGGCCGGCCATTCCCAGGGCGGGCTGACCTCGCGCCGGCTAGTGTGCACGCCCTTCTTCGCCGACAAGGTGGACGGCTTCCTGAGTCTTTCCGGCGGGCGCCTCGGCGGCGCCGCCCCACGCTCGCCCAATGCCGGTCGACCGGCACAGGCCGGCGCGACGCCCGCGGCCACGCCCGCTGCAGTAGCCCCGGCCGTGGCGGCGACTGTGCCGGCGGAACCGGACTGCGCGTTCTCGCATCTCTTCGCCATCGGCGAATATGAGATCGCCTCGCTGCCCGACACCTCGACCCTCGCCACCAAGTACCAGTGCGCCGCCCGCGTGCGCCTGGAGGACGTGGTGGACACCGAGCCCGGCCGCACCCACGACAGCGGCAGCCAGAACCCCGGCACGAAGGAATGGGGGCTGCTGCCCCGCCCCGGGGTGGCTCAGGTGTACGAGTATCCGAATTGTGCCGACGGCCGCGTCATCGCCGACGTGGTGCGCATGGACAAGGGCCACACCGAGGGGCTGGAGCCCCGCATCGTGGAGACGCTGGTGGGCATGATGAATCGCGCGGCCGGCGGCCGCCTGCAGGAGCGCTGAAACGATGCAGAACGACGTGCTGACATTCTGGTTCGAGGAGATCAGTCCGAAACAATGGTGGCAGGTGGACCCGGCCTTCGACGCGCTGCTCACCCAGCGCTTCGGCACCCTGCTGCGCCGTGCGGCGCAGGGCGAGCTGTACGGCTGGCGCGCCGAGCCCGAAGGTCGGCTGGCCGAGATCCTGGTGCTGGACCAGTTCTCGCGCAATATTCACCGCGGCACGCCCCGCGCCTTCGCCCAGGACCCGATGGCCCTCGCCCTGGCCCAGGAAGCCGTGGCGGCCGGCGTGCTGCCCGAGGTGCGTCCGGCCGGGCGGGCGTTCCTGCTGATGCCCTACATGCACAGCGAGTCGGCCGTGATCCATGTGCAGGCGGAATTCCTGTTCCGCCAGCATGCCCCCGGCAATCTGGACTTCGAGCTGCGCCACAAGGCGATCATCGACCGCTTCGGCCGCTACCCGCACCGCAACGCCATTCTGGGGCGCGAGTCCACGGTGCAGGAGGCCGAGTTCCTCACGCAGCCGGGCTCGAGTTTCTGAGCCGCTCCTCCACCAGGTCCACGCGCCAGGCCAGGGCGGCCAGCGCCGCCGTGGCCAGTTCATAGGCCGTGGCGCCCCAGGTGTAGAACGTCACTGGATCGGGGGCCATCACGCCGCCCAGCAGGCGCGTCAGCCCCACGCCGCCGATGCCCAGCACCAGCACGGCCAGCCCGCCCCGGTAGAACGCCGGGCGCAGGGTGGCCAGCACGCAGAACACCCCAAGGCCCGTCTGCAGGCCGCCGTACATCGAGCTGATCTCGGCATAGGCATCGCCATTGCTCATCACCAGCCCGGCAAAGCCCGCCGGCACGCCCGGTGCCGCGATGCCCAGCAGCCCGTAGCCGATGAAAACGAAGCCTGAAAGCCACAGCAGTATCCTGCCACCCATGGTGTTGCTCCTGTGTTGAACGAGATTGCCTGATTACGTGCGGGGACCGGCGCTGGACTGTTGGCCTTGCAGACCGGCCGGCCGCCAGCGCTGCGCCGCTCGGCGCGTGGCGTGCTAGGCTGGCGCCCTGTCCGACTTCAGGAGCCACCCCTCATGCACAGCGCCCACGCCCCTGCGTCCATCCTGTTTCTCTCCCACGGCGGCGGCCCGTTGCCCCTGCTGGGCGACCCCGGTCATGCGCCACTGGTGCAGGCGCTGCAGGACATGGCCAGCCGGCTGCCGAGGCCGAAGGCGATTCTGGTGATCAGTGCGCACTGGGAGGAAGCCGCGCCCACGCTCACTGCGGCGGCCGCGCCCGAGCTGCTGTACGACTACTACGGCTTCCCGCCCGAGTCCTACGCCATTCGCTACCCCTGCCCCGGCGCGCCGGCACTGGCGCAGCATCTGCATGCGGTGCTGCAGGGGGCCGACCTGGCGCCGGCGCTGAACACGCAGCGCGGGCTGGATCACGGCGTGTTCGTGCCCTTGAAGATTCTGTACCCACAGGCCGACATTCCCTGCCTGCAGCTCTCCCTGCTGCGCAGCCTGGACCCGCTGACACACCTGCGGATGGGCCAGGCCCTGCGCAATGCCGACCTGCGGGACGTGCTGGTGATCGGCTCGGGGTTCTCCTTCCACAACATGCGCGCGTTCTTCAGTCCCGACACGCCCGAGACCCGCGCCATGAACCTGGCCTTCGAGGCCTGGCTGCAGGACACCTGCGGCAACCCGGCCCTGAGCCCCGCCCAGCGCCGCGACCGCCTGCAGCACTGGGGGCAGGCACCCCACGCCCGCTACTGTCACCCGCGAGAGGAGCATCTGCTGCCCCTGCACGTGTGTCAGGCGCTGGCCGACACCCGCGCCGCCGATGTCTTCTCGGTCCCCATCCTGGGCAAACAGGCGACCATGATTCGCTGGTAGCCGCGAACCACCCTGAGTGTGGGAGCCAGCTCTGCCTGAGGGAGCGGGCTGAGGGCTTCCACACTACCTCGCCCGCGAGGCGATGCGCCGATACTCCCGGTACTCGGGCTCCCAGAACATCCCCTCAATGGTGTCCTGCAACACCTCGTCCGGCATCTCCAGCGCATGGCCCTGCCACTGCGCCACCCGGCCCACCTCGAAGGCGATGCGGCGGCTGAGCAACGGCAAGTCCGTGAGCGGCGGCAGCAGCGAGGCCGTGTTGTCCGGCGTCAGCGGCGCCGCCTGCGCCAGGCACAGACTCGCCGCCATCAGCATCTCGTCCGTCACCCGCGTGGCCCGCGTGGCCAGCACTCCCAGGCCGATGCCCGGGAAGATGTAACTGTTGTTGCACTGGGCGATGGCGTACTCGCGCCCGGCAAACTCCACCTTGCCGAAGGGGCTGCCCGTGGCCACCAGCGCCTCGCCCTGCGTCCACGCCAGCACCTGCGCCGGGTGCGCTTCCACCTGTCGGGAGGGATTGCTCAGCGGCATGACGATGGGGCGCGGACACCCGGCATGCAGCGTGCGAATGACCTCCTCGGTGAACAGCCCCGGCTTGCCCGACACGCCCAGCAGCACGCCCGCTCCGGCATGCCGCACCACGTCCAGCAGCGTGGGCCAGGGCGCGGCCTCGGTGGCCTGCCAGCCAGGCAGCACGCCGGGCTGCTGCGCCAGCCGCTGCTGGAAGTCCATCAAGCCCGGCATGCCGTCGGTGACGAGCCCGAAGCGATCCACCATGAACAGTTGTGCGCGCGCCTGGGCAGCGTCCAGCCCCTCGGCGATCATGGCCGCAATGATGGATTCGGCGATGCCGCAGCCGGCCGAACCGGCGCCCAGGATCACGACGCGCTGGTCGCGCAGGCGCTCGCCCTTCTTGCGACAGGCCGCCAGCAGGGTGCCTACGCACACGGCCGCCGTGCCCTGGATGTCGTCGTTGAAGCAGCACAGCTTGTCGCGGTAGCGCTGCAGCAGCGGCATGGCATTGGGCTGGGCGAAGTCCTCGAACTGGATCAGCACGCCCGGCCAGCGTTCGGTGGCGGCGGCGATGAACTGGTCGACGAAGGCGGTGTAGTCCTCGCCGCGCACACGGGGCTGGCGCAGGCCCATGTAGAGCGGATCGGCCAGCAGCTGCGGGTTGTCGGTGCCCACGTCGAGCGTGACGGGCAGGGTGTAGGCCGGGCTGATGCCGCCGCAGGCGGTGTAGAGCGAGAGCTTGCCGATGGAGATGCCCATGCCGCCGATACCCTGGTCGCCCAGGCCCAGCACGCGTTCGCCGTCGGTCACCACGATCACGCGCACCTTGTCCTTGGTCACGCTCTGCAGGATGTCGGCCATGTGCTCGCGCTCGCTCCAGGACACGAACAGGCCGCGCGCGCGGCGGTAGATGTCGGAGAAATGCTCGCAGGCGTCGCCCACGGTGGGCGTGTAGATGATGGGCAGCATCTCGACGAGATGTTCGCGCAGCAGGCGGAAGAACAGGGTCTCGTTGGTGTCCTGCACCGCGCGCAGATAGATGTGCTTGTTGATGGGCTCCTCGAAGCTGCAGTACTGGCCGTAGGCGCGCTCGGTCTGTTCCTCGATGCTTTCATAGCGCGGCGGCAGCAGGCCGAGCAGGTTGAAGGCGATGCGTTCGCGTTCGTCGAAGGCGGAGCCCTTGTTCAGCAGGGGCGTCTCGAGCAGGGTGGGGCCGGCATAGGAAATGTAGAGCGGTTTGCGTGGGCGCATGCGGGAGCACTCGTGAGCATTGACGAAGTGGGCGACGGCGGGGCGGTCGCGGACATGGGGGTATTGTGCGGGGGCGGTGCAGCCGCTTACAAGCGAACCTGCTGTGGTAGTTGCTTCGAGCCGGCCCCCCGCCGCCGTCAGCGCCTTCTGCGGCTGACCCGCACCCATCCTGGGTGCCCTCATTTCGCCGGGAGCCTCGGTCTCCCGGCTCACTCGGTGCGGGTCTTTTACGCCGCCGAAGACGCTGACGGCGGCGCCGGGCCTCGTTTGGTGCCAGCGAACTGCTTGCGGGCTTAAGCTCCTGCGGGGGTGGGCCAAGGGGCTCCATCGGGTGCGTCAGGTGTTGATGAACTGCTGAAGTCAGGTCGCAGGGCGGGGGGAGGCCGGGCAGGACCGTGAGCCGCCTGGACGGCGGCGAGTCGAGCCGCCATGGATGGCTTCACGGCGTGTCCTGACTGGACTCCCCCCGCCCTGCGACCGAGATGCGGCAGAGCGGAACGAAACAACCACGAGCCGCGATTGGAGGACTGGAATCTCCAACTCGCTACACAAACAGATCGAAGCTGCCGAAGTCACCCTTCAGGATGCCCACCGCGTCGGGATGCCCCAGCCAGCCCGTGATCATGCTCTGATAGACCTTGCGGAAATCCGTGGTGTACTGCAGGTTGCCGCCCTCGGTCAACGACGTGAGACTCGGCACCTCGCCGTAGTGCCCGCCCTTCACGCTCTTGCCCGCCACGAACATCACGTTCGCCGCGCCATGGTCGGTGCCCAGGCTCACATTTTCCGCCACGCGGCGGCCGAACTCCGAGAACACCAGCATCACCACGTCGTCGGCGCGGCCGATGCGCTCCAGGTCGAGCATGAACGCCGAGACGGCATCCGAGGTGTAGGTCAGCAGGCGCTGATGCAGATCATTCTGGAACACATGCGTGTCAAACGCGTTGTTGTTGTAGGCCACGTAGAACATCTTCGTCGGCATGCCCGAATCCAGCAGCGCCACCACCTTGGGCAGGTCGAGACTGGCAATGCCGTAGTCCACCGGCGAGTCGTACTTCGCCCAGGCCTCGCGCACCAGGGCCGAGGCGTCGCTGGCGCTGCGCGCGATGTCCTGCATGAAGCGCTGCGCGTCGTTGCTCACCGGGGCGTCGTCGTGCACCGCGGCCAGGACGTCCTTCTCCTCGAAGAAGGCCTCGCGCATGAAGCGGTTTGGGTCGTCGAACACCACCGGCACATGGCGCAGGCTGCGCACCGCCAGTGACTGCTGCGCGGCGATGTTCACCAGATAGTTCGCCGGCGCCTCGGGCGCCACCGCGTCGGCCAGGCGGCCCACCCAGCCGTATTCCTCGCCGCTGTTCGGCGCGGCCGTGTGCCACCAGGCCATGGAGGTGAAGTGGGAGTAGGACGGGTTTTCGTAGCCGCAGCCGTGCACGATGGCCAGCTGGCCTTCCTTGTACAGCCGCTCGAAGCCTGCCATGCCGGGGTTCAACCCGAAGTGGTCGTCCAGAAGGCGCAGACGCTCCTTCGGCAGGCCGATGCCCGGACGGGCGCGGTAATAGGCGTCGTCGGCATAGGGCACCACGGTGTTGAGCCCGTCATTGCCGCCCGAGAGTTCCAGGATCACCAGGATCTTGCCATTGGCCGCTGCCTGCGCCGCCACGCTCTGGGCGGCGCGGGCCAGGGTGGCGGGCAGCAGGCCCAGGCTGGTGAGGCCGAGGCCGGCGAGCCCGCCCTTCATGAGGGCGCGGCGGGTGAGGGTGGCGCGGTGCAGGCTTGGACTCTTCATGCTGCGGCTCCTGTGTCGGTCAGAATCGCAAAAAGATTCGGAACGCTGGTGGAAAGGCGAATTGACCCTAGTTAACCAAAATTTGTTGATATTCTAGTTTCGTAACTTCATACAAATTGATTGATGATGGATGAACCTTCTCATCACTAAATAGCGCTACGTTAAATCCGTCACTGATCGAACTTTGGAATATGACGCCATCAAAGCCACACATCTTTATGAACTCGCACAGGTACTGCGTAGGAAGATATTCCAGATCTGCAACTCGAGGTAGAACTGGCTTCGAAAGCTCTTCCTCCAATTTGCATAAGAAGGCGAGCTCCTGTCGAAATGAAGAAAGCTCAGATTCGTCAATAAGGAAAGGCGAAATAGTCTTTCTTGGGTGCTTCAAATTCAATAAGCGTAGTGAAGTGTCAATTTCAAAAAGTGCGACCACAACTCTATCACCAGGATGTGGGCGCAATTCCGCAATCGCAGTGTCTGGGCTAGATGCGGTATAAAGATAGGGTATGCCTAATGGATTAGCTCTGCCATTTTTCGTCAATTTTGCTGGAGGTTTTCCCATATCCTTAAGACTAAGGATTTCATCGTCAATTAACACCCGGGCTCTAAAAAGCCTTTCATTCAGCTCGGATGTATCTACTTCAAGATAAGCATTAAACAAGCCCTTTAGACGTTCCAAGTCCAGTTGCTGGCGAAAAAAGAATCGATTTCGCCACATTATTTCTTCTTTGAACGTCGCCCAATGTATTGTTGCTGACGCATTAGGCAACTCGATTGGCAACAAGCGCCTTTCAGCGATATCAGCATCATCCAGAATAAGTGTAAGCAACATATTCGCTGTTGCGGAAGATAGTAGATTGAACATGCCCCAATCAGTCCGCAGCCAACTAAGTAGTGGCTCTGAACAGTTCTCGTCACTAGTAGCATAAATTGATACGACCGCTTCGAACTCGTCCCTCAGTTGACTGGGGCGAATGAGAGGTACATTGGTTCTACTGCAAAAGTCGCACGTCCCTAAACTTTCGGAAATTTGTGGAACATGAAGCGACAAGAACGAGTCGTCGAAGCAATTTGGGCAACAAAGCATTTTATGAACGCCCTAGCACGTGAGCCATAAGCTCAAGATGGTGCTGCATCGAAAGCTTCTTCACATAGCCTAGGCCTGGATAGTGCTTTCGGTGGAAAAGTTCCAAGTACTCTTCGATGGCCTTTGATCGAAATATGAGTGAGTCGCGTGCTTGCACGTCATCAACCAGCTTTCCAAGAGCTTGAAAGAACTTGCCTGCGGGGTCTCTCGCTGAATCTTTGTCGTCTGACACGTAATGATTAATGTGAATGGCGTTATCGTCTGCTGAATCCACGTAAGTAACGTGAATCGCAATTGCGTATGCTGGCCCGCCACTATCGCGGTACTCGCTGCTTACAGTAAGAAAATCTCCAAATGCATCGCATCCAATTTCCTCATATGTTAAGTAGAGTTCTGAAAATCTCTCCTTCCGTTGGTACTCTCGATTGGTCTTCTGGATGAACGCGTCTTCAATTATTACCCGAAAACTGTTCTTGAAGTGCTTTCGGTAAAGCAAGCCTTCCTTGTTTTCCACGAAAATATTGGCGAAAATGCGTCGGTTCGAATTTTTAATTGAATCGGACAGTGCCTTTCCTTCGGTAAAGCCGTAATGCACAAAGGCGATGTCATTCTCTTTCCATGATTTAAGAAATTCATTTGCACTTTCAATAGTGCTATCCGCTGAAAGACAATATCCGATACCGCACTCCGAGTATCCATTTATCATTTCTTGCAGCATTACGTGTAGACCTTCTGTGTCATTACATGTGCCTACTGCCGGATTGATAATTACCACAAATGAGCAACCGTGTTCCTTTAAGGAATCAATCGCGCGCTTGAGAGCAGGAAAATTCTCCCTAACTGGTTCGATTATTGGTGTGAATCCCCATTTCGAAATTAAAGGAGCCATTTCTCTAATTAGAACCAACTCGAATTGCTTTCCTCGCAAATACGGGTAGTACATGCGGAATCCTCTAGTTAGTGTGCATGCTATGAAAATATCTTGTCCGCGCGCTCATCGAGAAGTTTTAAAAAAGCAGATTGCTCTGACTTTTTAAGGCGTAAGGAAATTGCGGCTGCCTTCAAGCTTAGAGGTACGGACGCTATGAGATTATTAGCCTCTAATTTTAGCCTTCGCCTCTTGAGTTGATCGACCATGTTGTCGTGTGCAGTTTCTGGCCGCATTTGTGCGAAGTAGTGGCGGGCAATCCGGTAGATTTGGGTGTTGGGTACGTCGCTAAGGTCTGCTCCAAATTCATTTTCGATGACTGACAGATACTCCGACTGATTAAGCACATCAAATATGGCGACAGAACTAGTTCTATTCTTGTTGCTCTCAGGCTTTCTGTAGCAACATCTCTGTCGGAACTGATAGTTACTTCGTGCTAGTACCATGATTCCTATATTATCTGACAGCCTAGATTTGACTTGTTGAAATTTTTCCTCATCTGTTACAACTGATATGAAGTCAAAGACTTTACTGTAAGCGTCCAGCTGATTTTCTAGTCGGCTATATCCATCAAGTACGGATTTAATTTCGTAAGCATACGATGTGCCGTTAAGTATCACGGCATCAGCCTTCCGATTCCCCACTCTTAGTTCAGTAAGCATAGAGGCAGTATTCAGGTTGTGCTTACCAAGCAATATTTTTTCCGCTAGTGCATTCTTGTAAACATACTCGTTCCTGTATGTAGAATTCAGTGCGATAAATACTGAGTCGTAGAAATTCCTCAATGAAATCTTTTCATCCAATATTGTTGATAGGTATAGGTTCTCGAAAAGTCTGGACGCTATCTCTGACTTTCCAGTTTTAACAAGGTCTGTCAGAACTGTTGACGAAAAGAATCTAGACAGCTCCATGCCGTATCCTTTCGCAATACTGTTGAGAGTAGTCATAGCATTCAAGCTCATAGGTGCATTGCAAATTTACTGCTGGGGCTTACCGCCCCTAGATCTGATTGATCGAGTGGGGCGCTATTATAGTAGCTATGTCTCGTCACGCCAGTTGATACTCCGGCTGACTCATGACGACGTGCAGCAGCATGCGCAGGCCGTCCTCCATGTAGCTCTCGGCGCGGGCGATGTCGCGGGTGCCCAGCTCCGTGTCCAGAAACGCGATCATCTGCTGCCGAGCTGCTGCGCCCGGCTCCACCAGCAGGAAGCGGGCGATGAAATGGTCCACCACCTGCTCGGTGGTGCTCAGGCCGGCCTCGGTGACCATCGCGCTGAAGTTCATGCGCGCGAAGTGGCGCGGCACCGGCTTCACCCGCTCGATGGCCATCTGCCAGCCACGGAAGCTGCCGTAGCGGGTGTTGAAGTCCTCGTCGCGGTCGGCCAGCAGGTTTGATTCGGCCATGATCGCGCCCTCGCCCAGCGCGGGCTGGGTGGCATTGGTGATGTCCATGCCCTGACGGATGCGCTCGGCCACGCCGCGAATGTCCTCGCCATTGTTGTAGCGGTCGGAGGGCAGGAAGTTGATGTCGGGGAACAGGATGTCGCGGGCGAAGTTGCCACGCTCCAGCAACAGGCCCGGCGTCATCCAGCTGCGGCCTCCTGCCCAGCCGGCCACGGTGGGCGGACGGAACAGGGCCTGGCCCAGGGCGCCGGTGGCGCGGTTGAAGTCGGGCACGCCTGGCGCTTCCTGCAGGCCCATGCGGCGGTAGGTGGACACGGCCAGCTGCACCGGGCTCTTGATCTGCGTGCCCACGGACGGGTTGCTGTAGAAGTCGCGGGAGAGGAACAGCGTTTCCAGCAGCGGCGCGATCTCGTAGTCGGCCTCGCGCAGGACATTGCCCAGCTGGGTGCGCACGGCCGGGCTCAGTTCCTCGCGCACGAAGAAGCGGTAGAGCTTGCCGGCGATGTGCTCCGCCGTGACCGGTTGTTCCAGGATGATGTCGATGATGTCCTCGCCGGTGAACGCGCCGCTGCGGCCAAGGAAGTGTTTTTCGCCGTCATCGTGCTGGTCGGCATTCACCACGAAGTCCAGATCGACATAGTTCCAGCCGGTGAAGGCGCGGGCGGCCTCGCGGATGTCCGTCTCGCTGTAGTGGCCCACGCCCATGGTGAACAGCTCCATGATCTCGCGGGCGAAGTTCTCGTTGGGCGCGCCCTTCACGTTCACGCCGGCATCGAGGAAGGAGAGCATGGCCGGGTCTTTCGCCACGGCGTGCATCAGGGTGCCGAAGTTGCCGGTGCCCTCGGCCTGGAACAGCAGCAGCTCGTTGAGCAGCTTGCGGTAGTCGCGCACCTTGCTCTCATTCACGGCGAAATGACCGTGCCAGAACAGCGCCATCTTATCCTGCAGCGGAGCATTGCTGGCCACCATGCGATTGGCCCACCACCAGGCCACGCGGTCGGTCTCCAGCACGCTGGCGCGCAGCCAGTAGAAGAACTTGTTGACGATGGGCTGCAGCGGACGATTGCCGCCGGCCTTCACCTGAATGCCCAGCGCCTGGCCGGTGGCCTTGGCCATCTCGGTGACGGCGGGGCGGCTGGGCGGGAAGGGTTCGAGGCCCGGGTCGTGCAGGCCGGAGTGTTCGAAGGGCGGCAGGTGGTTGTTGTCGACGCTCTGGAAGTGCACCAGATGCCGCACGGCACCGGTGCTGCCCATGTCGGCCAGGGCCTGGATCTGCTGCGGCGTGCCGCCGAAGCCGGCGCGCTCCAGCAGGTGGGCGGCGGTGTCGAAGTTCCAGCTGCTGGCGGGCAGCGGGCGCAGGTCGTCCTGCCAGTCGGCAGGGGCGGGGGTGCGGGCCATGGGGAGGTCCTCTTGTCGTTGTCGTGCCGCAGGCCGCCGTGAACGGCGGCGCACTGGCTTTTCCTCATGGTAGGCAGTGCCCGCAGGCCATGCAATCACTGGTTTGCAGCAATGTGTGCGAGAATCGCGCGCACTTTGGCAAGCGGCAACAGAACAGGTCACGCAGGTGACGGGAGCATGGCGAGCGTGAGGAAGGCGTGAACGAATGACAGACCCTCTTGGCTTTGCCCTGGCCGCCCTCATCCTGTTGGCAGCGCCTGGCCCGACCAATGCCCTGATCTGTCTGGGCGCCGCCACTCTCGGTGCCCGGCGCGCCCTGCTGCTCGCGCTGGCGGCGCTCACGGCCTACAGCCTGGCCATCGGGCTGCTGCTGACCGTGCTGCAGACCGTGCTGACTGCCCTGCCCTGGCTGGGCGATGCCGTGGCGACTCTGGTGGCGGCCTACCTGCTGGTGCTGGCCTGGCGCCTGTGGCAGACGGCGGCGGGCGCGCGGCAGGCCGGGGCGCGGATCAGCCCGGGCCGGGTGTTCATGGTGACCCTGTTCAATCCCAAGGCCTTCGTGCTGGCCTTCAGCATCCTGCCGCGGGGCGATGCCGCGCTGCACTGGTATCTGCTGGCGCTCGCGGGCATCATCGCGCTGGTGGCGCTGGGCTGGCTGCTGCTGGGTGTGCTGATCGGCGCCGCGGCCGGGGCAGGCCACGAACGGCGCCTGAACCGGCTTTCCAGCGTGGTGCTGGCGGGCTTCGCGGGCGTGATTCTCTGGCGTGTGCTGCAGGGGTGGCTGGCATGATCGAGTACACCGAATACACCAAGATGCTGATCGGCCTGATCGCCATCGTGAATCCGATCGGCGCCGTGCCCATCTTCATCTCCCTCACCACCGGTCTGAGCGACAAGGACCGCCGCCTGATCTACCGCACCACCACCTGGGCGGTGTTCCTGATCCTCATGGCGGCGCTGCTGCTGGGCGAGGCCATCCTGGAATTCTTCGGCATCACCATCAGCTCCTTCCGCGTGGCGGGGGGCATCCTGATCCTGCTGATGGCGATCTCGATGATGCATGCCCGCACCACTGACGTGAAACGCACCAACGAGGAGGCGCTGGAGAGCGAGCACATGAGCTCCATCGCCGTGGTGCCGCTGGCCATTCCCCTGCTGGCGGGGCCGGGGGCGATCTCCACCGTCATCCTCTATGCCCACCGCGAGGCCAGCCTGCTGCACTATTCCCTGGTGGCCCTGGTGATCGTGCTGGTGTGCGCGCTGCTCTACCTGGCCTTCCGCTCGGTCAAGTACATCTCCCAGATCCTCAGCCAGACGGCGGTGAACGTGTTCGCCCGCATCATGGGCCTGATCCTGGCGGCCATCGCCATCGAGATCATCGCCAATGGCGTGAAGGGCCTGTTCCCGGATCTGGCCTGAGCAGGAGTCCGACGCCGATGTGTGGCCGCTACGTTCCCCCCGACCAGCTCGCGCTGGAGCAGTTCTGGCGCATCGATCGCAGCAACTGGCTGGGCTGGGCCCAGCCGCTGTTCAATGTCGCGCCCACCACCGTGGTGCCCATCATCGTGCGCGATGCCGACGGGGCCATCGTGCTGACGGGCGCGCGCTGGGGCCTGGTGCCCGCCTGGTGGAGCAAGGACACCCTGCCGGCGCTGACCTTCAACGCGCGCTCGGAAGAGGCCGCAGAGAAACCCACCTGGCGGCAGAGCCTGCGCAGCATGCGCTGTCTGTTGCCGGCGCGGGGCTGGTACGAATGGAATGAGCAGCAGCTGGTGCGCAGCGAGTCTGGCCGTCAGGTGCGTCAGCCGTATTTCTTCTCCAGTGCCGAGGACGAGGTGATCGCCTTCGCCGGCCTGTGGGCGGTGTGGGAGCGGCCCGGGGCCGAGCCGCTGCTCTCGTGTGCGCTGCTGTCGCGCGAGGCGGCGCCGGGCATCGCGCATATCCATCACCGCATGCCGGTGGTGCTGCGCGAGCAGGACTTCGACGCCTGGCTGTCGCCCGCCACCAGCGCGCAGCAGGTGCAGGCGCTGATCAGCCGGTCTCGCGAGGAATTCCGCGCCTGGCCGGTGAGCACGCGGGTCAACAGCGTGCGCCACGATGGCCCGGAGCTGATTGACGAGGTGCGGGTGGCGAGTCTGTTCTGAGCGCCCAGCCTCAGCCGCCCTTCGCTTCCGCTTCCGCCAGCGCCGCCAGCTGATCCGCCACGGCCGACCAGCCGGGCACGAAACCCATCTCCTCGTGCTGCTTCATGGCCGCTTCGTCCCAGTGCCAGGCGCCGGCCCGGTAGCGCGTGCCCTTGCCCTCGGGAGTCATCTCCCAGAAGCCGGTCATGAAGGGTTTCTGCGGAATCCAGCCGGCGCGGAAGGCGTCGGTGGAGACGATGCGCCGGCCGGGAATCACTTCCAGGTAAACGCCCTCCAGCAGTTCACCGCCCTCGCCGTTGGGGCCGAGCAGCATCATCGCGCTGCGCCCGCCCGGCCGCAGGTCCATGGCGATCAGTTGCGTCGTCCAGGGTTTCGGGCAGAACCATTCCTCCAGGCGCTCCACCCACACGCTCCAGACGATGTGCGGAGGCGCGTCGATGTAGCGCTCGATGCTGATCTCAAAGCCGTTCTCTGCTGTCCCGCTCATGCGAGGTCTCCTTGGAAAGCCGCTTCCAGGGCGGCGATGTCCAGTTTCTTCATCTGCATCATGCAGCCCATCATGCGACCGATGGCCGGGCCGTCGCCGCTGCGCATCAATTCGTTCATGCGCTGGGGCACCAGCTGCCAGGACACGCCCCAGCGATCCTTGAGCCAGCCGCACATGCTCTCCCGGCCGCCGTCGGCAGTGAGCGCGTCCCACAGGCGATCCAGCTCGGCCTGGTCGCGGCAGCTCACGCTGATGGAAAAGGCCTCGCTCTGCGGGAACATCGGGCCGCCGTTGAGGCCCTGGAAGTGCTGTCCCGCCAGGGTGAATTCCACCAGCAGCGGGGTGCCGGCGGGCAGAGGCATGCCCTCGCCGTGATGCGAGACGGCGGTGATGCGCGCGTCCTCGAACAGGCTGCAGTAGTACGCGGCCGCCTCATGGGCCTGGGCGTCGAACCACAGGCAGGACGCGATCCGGCTCATGCGGCACCCCCCGCGTGGCGCTGGCCGACGATGGCGAACGAGGTGCCCAGCGGGTCCAGGCCGGCGACCATGAACAGATTGCCAGGCACTTCCGAGGGCCCGTGCAGGATCTGCCCGCCGCCGGCCAGGATCTTCGCGGCGGCGGCGTCGATATCGGCCACCAGGAAGTAATACGACCATTGCGGGTCCTGAGTGCCGGGCACCACGGTCATCATGGCGCCGATGGTGACGCCGTTCTGGGTGATGAAGCGGTATTCGCCCATCGCGCCCATGTCCATGAAGTCGCCGCTCTGCCAGCCGAACTGCTCGCCATAGAAGGCCAGCATGGCCTTGTGCTCGCGGGCGTTGAGTTCGTTCCACACGCAGTGGCCGACGCCGTCCATGGAGAATGAGTGGCTCGCCTCGGGCGAGCTGCCGCGCATCAGGTAGAACGGGTGCCCCTGCGGGTCGGTGACCATGGCGAAGCGGCCCACGCCGGGGATGTCGGTGGGCGGAATCAGCACCGTGCCGCCGGCAGCGTCGATCGACGCGGTGGAGGCATCCACATCATTCACGCCGATATAGCCCAGCCAGGCCGAGCGGGCGCCCTTGGCGCAGTCCTCGGGCGTGATGTGCAGCATGCCGCCGATGCCCTGACCGGCGTAGCCGAAGAAGCGGTAATCCCCGCCGGGCATGCCCGAGGGCGCGAAGTCCCAGCCCACCACGTCGCTGTAGAAGCGCTGGGCGGCGTCCGGGTCGGTGGTCAGCAGTTCGTACCAGATGAAATCGCCGTGCTGATCGCCCATCTCACACCGTCCCGGGCGCCGCGGGCGCGTCGTGCAGGGTGTCCACCAGCGCGGCGAAGCCGCCGTAGATCAGGCGCTGGCCCGAGAAGGGCATCTCGGCCTGCTCCATGCGCGGGTCCTCCATCATCTTGCCGAAGGCGGCGTCGCGCACTTCCTTGGACGGCCATTCCACGAACGAGAACACCACTTCCTCGTCGGCTTCGGCAATCACGGCAGTTCTGAAGTCATTGACCTTGCCGGGCTTCACATCGTCGTTCCAGGCTTCCACGACGCGGATCGCGCCGTAGTCCATGAAGACGGGGGCCATGGCGGCCGCCACGCGGCGGTAGGCTTCCTTGTTGGCGGAAGGCACGGGAATCACGAATCCATCGAAATAGGACATGCTCAGGCTCCTTGCGGGGAATGTTGTTGTGGGTCGGTCGGTGAGTCTTGAGGTGGGGCGGGGTCCTGCGGGTGGTACGTGGGAAACAGCAATTGCACATAGCGCTTGAGATGGGCGGCGGTCTCGCGCGCCACGGCCTTGGCCGCCTCGGGCTCGCCCGCGGCCTTGGCCAGGATGAAGCCGCCCTGCAGCACCGCCTGGGTGTGACGGGCGAGGGCGGCGGCGTGCAGGCCGGGCGGGGTGCCGTAGCGCTGCATGGCCTGCGCGATGTCCTGTTCGAGCGTGGCGGCGTGGCCGAAGATCGAGTCTGCACAGGCGTCGCGAATGGCCGGGCTGCTGCTGTGAACTTCCTGCACCAGGGTGCCTGCCAGGCAGGTGAACTCCGGCACCGGGCCGTCGATCAGCGCGCTGCGAAAGTCGATGTAGGCCAGCACGCGCGCCAGCGGGTCGGCCGGCTGGTGATAGGGCGCGCCGGCGAACAGGCCGCCCGTGATCTCGGACCAGTGCTGCGCCGCCGCCACCCCCAGGGCTTCCTTGCTCTTGAAGTGGTGGAAGAAGGCGCCCTTGGTGACCCCGGCCGCCGCGCACAGTTCGTCCACCGTGGTGGCGCCATAGCCTTTCTCGCGGATGAGACGCAGCGCCGCGTTCAGCAGGCGGGTGCGGGCATTCTCGGCAGGCGGATTGGCGGGGGGCTGTGTGCTCATGGCTGAAACATACCAACTGGTCGGTTTGGGTGTCAAGCCGGGCGCGACGAGTGGAAGCCTCTGCCGGGTTGGCACGCCGGCTGCAATAAATCCGGCGTGCGGCCGTACTTGTGCTCCATGTACCATTTCCGGCCAGGCCCGCTAGATGCGGCTTGCTCGACACTTTCGCCCTTTCCAATTCAGGACTTTCGACCCATGACTCGACGCCCCTTGCGCACCGGCACTGCCGGATTTCCCGTTTCCCTCGCGGCGGCCATTGCCCTGGCCGGCAGCGCCTCGGCCCAGGAAGTGAGCACCACGCCCGTGGTTGCCCAGAAACAGGTGCGCGCCGTGCGCGTGGACACCCCGCCCGTCATCGACGGCCGCATGGACGACGCCGTGTGGCAACTGGCCGAGCCGATCACCGATTTCCACCAGATCCGCCCCGGCAACCAGACCGAGCCCAGCGAGCGCACCGAGGTCTACGTGGTGTATGACGACGACGCCATGTACATCGCCGCCCGCATGTATGACAGCGAGCCCCACCTGATCGCCGCCCCGGTGATCCGTCACGGCCAGGGCATGGGCTCGGACGACCGCCTGGTGGTGATCCTCGACCCGTTCAACACCCAGCGCACCGGCTACCGCTTCGAGACCAACCTCAACGCCGCGCGCCACGAGGCGCTGTACACCAGCGTGAACTCCTTTCAGATCGAGTGGAACACCATCTGGGACACCGCCACCAGCGTGGACGGCAACAGCTGGATCGCCGAGCTGGAGATCCCCTTCAAGTCCCTGCCCTTCGACCCGAGCATCGACACCTGGGGCTTCAACTTCGGCCGTGGCATCCGCCGCCGTGGCGAGGAGATGGCCTGGGTCAGCTACAACCGCACCTACAACCCCAGCATCTCGGGGCTGGTGACGGGCCTGGAGGGCATGGATCAGGGCGTGGGCCTGGACCTGGTGCCCTCGTTCAGCACCAGCCGCAGCAAGAACTTCACGCTGAACACCAATGACTCGCAGACCGACCCGTCGCTGGACGCCTTCTACCGCCTGACGCCGTCGCTGAACGCGGCGCTCACCATCAATACCGACTTCTCGGCCACCGAGGTGGACAACCGCCAGGTGAACCTGACCCGCTTCAACCTGTTCTTCCCGGAGAAGCGCGACTTCTTCCTGAACGACTCCGACCTGTTCCAGTTCGGCAGCATCGGCGGCGGCTTCGGCAACAGCGCCGAGTCCCGTGCGGCACGGGAGAACGCGCGGCCCTACTTCTCGCGCAAGCTGGGCCTGAGCCAGACGGGCGCGCCGGTGGACATCGAGTATGGCGGGCGCATCAGCGGCCGCGTGGGGCGCTGGAACATCGGCACCCTGGCCATCAAGCAGGACGAGTTCGGCGCGGTGGATGCCTCGAATCTGTTCATCGGCCGGCTGTCGGCCAACGTGCTGGCCGAGTCCAGCGTGGGCATGATCTTCACCGACGGGGACCCGACCTCCAACCGCGACAACTCCGTGTACGGCCTGGATTTCCGCTACCAGAACACGCGACTGGCCGGCGGCCAGACCATTGAGGCCGACGCCTGGTTCCAGCGCTCGGACACGCCCGGGCTCTCCGGCGATGACGGCGCCTGGGGCCTGGCCCTGCGCTCGCCCAACAACAGCGGCCTGCGCGGCGGTGTCGGCTTCAAGGAAGTGCAGGCCAATTTCAATCCGGCCATGGGCTACATCAACCGCGCCAATATCCAGGACTACACGGCGGATGTGGGCTACACCCACTTCTTCCGCGACAGCTTCCTGCAGACGGCCTACACGGGCATTGATGCGCAGAAGGTGAACGTGATCGGCGGCGGGCTGCAGAGTCAGGTGCTGGCCTTCCGTCTGCTGGAGCTGGACACCAATTCCCGCGACCGCCTGAGTTTCGGTTACCAGACCAACAAGGAAGTGGTGCGCAATGCCTTCGCCGTCTACAACGCGCCGGACCGGCGCGTGCTGATCCAGCCCGGCAGCTACTCCTTCAACGAGAGCACCGTGGCCTTCAACACCGCCGGGCAGCGCGAGTTCTCCGGGCGTCTGAGCATGACCCAGGGGGATTTCTACAACGGCAAGCGCAAGAACCTGAACGGCTCGCTGTCATGGACGCAGTCGCGTTATTTCGTGATGTCCATGAGCTATGACTGGAACGACATCGCGCTGCCTCAGGGCGACTTCATCACCCGGCTCACCTCGCTCTCCACCCAGGTGGCGTTCTCGTCCACGCTCTACTGGGTGTCGCTGGTGCAGTACGACAACCTGTCCGAGGAAGTGGGCGTGAACACGCGCCTGCAATGGATTCCCCGCGCCGGCCAGGAGGGCTTCATCGTGCTGAACTACAACCTGCAGGACAAGGACAAGGACAATTCCTTCCACTCGGCCACCTCGGACTTGAGCGTGAAGTTCAAGTACACCTTCCGCTTCTGAGCCGGCCTCAGTCGGGCTGCCACATGACATAGCCGTCATCCCTGGCAGCCCGCTGCAACATCTCCAGCAGCGGCAGGGCCCGGCGCTGCAGACTGACCGCCACGACATCCTCTTCGTCCTGCGTTTCGTCGTCCGCCGTTGCCGGCCCGGACGCTCGTTCGGCCGCGCGCTGCAGCCCTTCCTGCAGGGTCTGCAGCGCCTGTCGCAAGTCTTCGCCGCTCACCGCGCCTTCCTCGCGCCCGCTCATGCCCATGAGGCGCAGCAAGGGCAGGGCATTGTCCCCCAGCATGATGAAGTGGCCTGCCACGTCACTCGTGAATCGTATCAGCACGTTCGCTCCTTTGTTTCAAAAAAACTATCACGGAAAAAAGAACAATACATTTTGTATTTATTTTGAGCATCGCTTATGATGCGCGCCGTTCTCAAAACAACCCGGCTTTTTTCAGGAGTAGCCAAGTGTCCTTGATCAATTCTGTAGTGAAACCTTTCAATGCAACCGCCTTCCACAATGGTGCCTTTGTTCAGGTGTCCGACGCCACGCTGCGTGGCAAGTGGTCCGTGATTTTCTTCTACCCCGCTGACTTCACCTTCGTCTGCCCGACTGAGCTGGGCGATCTGGCCGACAACTACGCCGAGTTCCAGAAGCGTGGCGTGGAGATCTACAGCGTGTCCACCGACACCCATTTCACGCACAAGGCCTGGCACGACAGCTCCGACACCATCCGCAAGATCCAGTACCCGATGGTGGCAGACCCGACAGGCGTCCTGAGCCGCAACTTCGGCGTGATGATCGAGGAAGCCGGCCTGGCCGAGCGTGGCACCTTCGTGGTGGACCCGGAAGGTCGCATCCAGATCGTCGAGATCACTGCCGGCGGCATCGGCCGTGACGCGGCTGAGCTGCTGCGCAAGGTGAAGGCCGCTCAGTACGTGGCCGCCCACCCGGGCGAAGTCTGCCCCGCCAAGTGGAAAGAAGGCGAAGCCACCCTGGCCCCGTCTCTGGACCTCGTCGGCAAGATCTAAGTGTTTGACTGTTGTGGGAGCGGGGCCTGCCCGCGAATGACCCTCAGGGGTGAGCAGCATTCGCGGACAGGACCGCTCCCACGGCAGCGCTTCTGCCTCTCGTTCCTGCCTCCCGATTTTCACAGTGTCTCGAAGGAATTCGTCCATGCTTGAACCCACGCTGAAAAGCCAATTGCAGACCTATCTGGAACGTGTCACCCAGCCCTTCGACATCGTCGCCTCTCTGGATGACGGCGCCAAGTCGGCCGAGCTCTGGGACCTGCTGACGCAGATCGCCAGCCTGACCGACAAGATCACCCTGCGCAGCGATGGCACCGACGCGCGTGTGCCCTCGTTCAGCATCAATCGCAAGCAGGGCGATGTCAGCCTGCGCTTCGCCGGCATTCCGCTGGGTCACGAGTTCACCTCGCTGGTGCTGGCCCTGCTGCAGGTGGGCGGTCATCCGCCGCGCGTGAGCGATGAAGTGATCGAGCAGATTCGGCGGATTGAAGGGGAGTTCCAGTTCGAGACCTATTTCTCGCTGTCGTGCCAGAACTGCCCCGATGTGGTGCAGGCCCTGAACCTGATGGCGGTGCTCAACCCCGGCATTCGCCATGTGGCGATTGATGGGGCGCTGTTCCAGTCCGAGGTCGACGAGCGTCAGGTGATGTCGGTGCCCTCGGTGTATCTGAACGGCAAGTTGTTCGCGTCCGGCCGCATGGGCGTGGAAGAGATTCTGGCGAAGATCGACACCGGTGCCGCGTTCCGCGAAGCCGAGAAGATCAGCGCGCGTGCGCCCTTCGATGTGCTGGTGGTGGGCGGTGGCCCGGCCGGTGCTGCCGGCGCCATCTATGCCGCCCGCAAGGGCATCCGCACCGGAGTCGCTGCCGAACGCTTCGGCGGCCAGGTGCTGGACACCATGGGCATCGAGAACCTGATTGCCGTGGCCGAGACCGAAGGCCCGAAACTGGCGCGCGCGCTGGAAGAGAACGTGCGCGATTACGCCGTGGACATCATGAATCTGCAGCGCGCCACGGCCCTGCTGCCGGCGGTGGACGCGGGCGGCCTGCACGAGATCCGCTTCGAGAGCGGTGCCGCGTTGAAGGCGAAGACGGTGATCGTGGCCACCGGTGCGCGCTGGCGTGAACTGAACGTGCCGGGCGAGAAGGAATACCGCAATCGCGGCGTGGCCTATTGCCCGCACTGTGACGGCCCGCTGTTCAAGGGCAAGCGCGTGGCGGTGATCGGCGGCGGCAACTCCGGCGTGGAGGCGGCCATCGACCTGGCCGGCATCGTGGCCCATGTCACCGTGCTGGAGTTCGCCGATCAGCTGCGTGCCGACGCCGTGTTGCAGCGCAAGCTCAACAGTCTGCCCAATGTCACCGTGATCACCAGCGCCCAGACCACCGAGGTGCTGGGCGATGGCAGCAAGGTGACGGGCATCGCCTACAAGGATCGCGTGTCGGGCAACCCCTGCGTGGTGGCGCTGGATGGCGTCTTCGTGCAGATCGGCCTGCTGCCCAACAGCGACTGGCTCAAGGGCACGCTGGAGCTTTCACCCCAGGGCGAGATCATCACCGACGGCAAGGGCCGCACCAGTGTGCCCGGCGTGTTTGCCGCAGGCGATGTGACGACGGTGCCCTACAAGCAGATCGTGATCGCCATGGGCGACGGCGCCCGCGCCTCGCTGAGCGCGTTCGATCACCTGATCCGGCACTGAGGGGCTACACCGGGGTCAGAGACACTTTTCAGGACAAGTGTCTCTGACCCCGGTTTTGCGCTGAGCTCATTGCCCGCAGCTGTGGTACCTTTGCCCGACCGCGTTAGAACAAGAGCAGAGGCCGGCATGCGTGCAGTGATCTATCTCGTTTCCGGCGTCGCCTTCAGTGTCCTGCTGTGGCCGCCACGGCTGGCCTGCACCTTGAATCCTGCCTGTCCTGTCCACGCCACGCCCGAACCCGTCGCGGAAATCCGCAGCGCCAACCCGCAATTGCTCGACACCGCCCTGCTGCGCGGCACCAATCGCGTGGCCACCGACACCCTGCTGCAGACCGGCCTCGCCCCGGACGCCCTGACCACGGGTGCCGATCTGGATGACGACGGTGATGCCGATGAGTTTCACCTGCGCCTCGAAGTGGCCGTGTTCGGCACCGCCGCCGACGCGCCGCTTGCCTTTGTCCCGCGCACCTTCGGTCCCTGGCGCTGGCAGCAGCCCGCCGGCACCGTGGCAATCGCCTCGCCCACGCTGCAGCTGGAACAGGGTGACCGCCTGCTCATCACCCTGGAGAACCCGTTGGCCATGCCTTTCGCCCTGCAGGTCGAGGGTGTGCAGGCAACGCCCGTGGATGCTGCGGGCGTTCTGACCGGCGACAGCACCCTGCCGCCCGGGGCCGCGCAGACCTTTCGCCTGGAGCTGTCCGAGCCGGGTGAGGCGCGTTATCAGGCAGCGGATTCCGATCTTGCCCGGCGCGGTCTGCAGGGCTTGCTCCGGATTGTGCCTGACGAGCCGGCACTGCAGAGGCCCCTGCTGGCGCTGGACTGGCCGCTGCTGAATGCGCCCGCACCCGCCGTGAACATCGCGGTCGAGGACCCGATGAATGCCGACGAAGTGCTGCAACTGAGCGGCTTTGGACTGGCGCTGGGCCTGGCACTGGCCGGTCTGGCGGGCCTGCCCTGGCCGGGCAGACGGCGGCGCGCCGCTGCGGGAGCTGCCACATGAGAAGGGCGGCGTCCGGACTCCCTGCCTTGCTGGTGCTGCTGGTCGCTCTGGCGCCTGGCAGCCTGCCGGCCCAGCCTGCCGGCGTGCAGCCTCTGGTGGCACCTGCGCCCGGTGTGGACGTGGTGCCGCTGGGCACGCCTGAGCCGCTGCAGCGCGCGGTCCACGAGAGCTCGCCGGTCGAAGCTGCCGCCCCTTGGTTCGACGACGCCGGGCTGGTCCTGAACGCCAATCGCGATCGTCTGCCGCAGGACTGTGCCGCCGTGAGCGCAGACGTCGCCGTCACCGTGCATGCCGGCACAGCGCATGCCGCCGCCGGCCAGGTCTATGGCTTCGACACCCTGGAGCACACCGTGCCGCCCTGCGCCCGGGTCACCGTCACCTTGATCAACGACGACGCCATCCGTCACCAGTGGCAGCTGCTGGGCCTGCCCGAGGCGCTGCACCCGGGTGGCGAATTCCTGCTGGAGGCCAATGGCGGGCAGCAGGTCACCGGCAGCTTCATCGTTCCGGGCGCGGCGGCCCGTTTCCCGGTGCAATGCAGCCATGCCGGACACGCCACGGCGGGCATGCAGACCTGGTTGCGGGTCGAGGCCCCGGCACCCCGCCTGCCACGCGGTTCCCTGGTGCTGATTCTGGCCATGGCCATGACCAGCGCCTCGCTCGTGTTGACGATGCACAAGCGCTCAGAGTAAAAAACGGCCCCGGCACTCACTCGACGAGACTTCCCATGCCCGCTCACCCTTCCATGCGTCCCCTCCTGCTGCTTGTGCTGGGCAGTGTGCTGGCCGCCTGTCAGTCCACCGGGGCGCCGCGCTTCGATCGTGTGCTGCTGGACGACGCCATCCCGGGCGGTTATGCGGTGGAGGCGGCGGACATCGACGGCGATGGTCTGCGCGACATCGTGGCCCTGGCCACCAATCCTGCGCAGTTCGTCTGGTACCGCAATCCCGGCTGGGAGAAGTACACCATCAGCAGCACCGCGCGAGGCAATATCGCCACGGCCCCCCATGACATCGACGGTGACGGCGATCTCGACCTGGTGCTCGCCAGCGAGTTCAGCCTGAGTGATTCCACCGGCGGCGGCCTGGTGCAGTGGTTCGAGAATCCGGGCAATCCCCGCGAGCAGCAGCAGTGGCAAGCCCATGAGATCGACCGCATCCCCACGGCCCACCGTGTGCGCTGGGCCGATGTGCAGGGCGACGGCCGTCAGGAGCTGATCGTGCTGCCCATCATCGGCGTGGGGGCCGCGGCACCCGACTATGCCGTTGGGGCGCAGATGCGCGCCTATGCCGTGCCGAGCGAGCCGCGCGGGCGCTGGCCCTGGGTGATCCTCGACCGGGCGCTGGAAATGGCCCATGGGCTGGAAGTGGTGGACTGGAACGACGACGGCCGCACGGACTTGCTGACGGCAAGCTTCACCGGCATCGAGCTGTTCCAGCTGGGCTTCGACGGCCTGTTCGTCAGTCGCACCCGGCTTGGTGAGGGCAAGCCCGGTGCGCGTCCCGCCACGGGCAGCAGCGAGGTGGCGGTAGGCAGGCTCTACGGCGAGCGCGTCCTTGCCGGTGTGGAGCCCTGGCATGGCAACGAGGTGGTGATCTACCGGCAGGCGGGGGTGGATGGCGAGCTGTGGTCGCGCGAGGTCGTCGATACCCAGTTCCAGGGCGCGCATGCCTTGCGCATGGCCGATCTCAACAGCGACGGCAATGACGAGATCCTGGTGGGTTATCGCTCTGCGCCCTTCGGGCTCTATGCCCTGCGGCACCTGCCCGAGACCGGGCAGTGGGCCATGACGTCACTCAATGCCAGTCGCGTGGCGGTTTCCGGCGTGGTGGTGGAGGACTTCACGGGCGATGGCCACCTGGACGTGGTGGCCATCGGCAGCAGCACCGGCAACCTGGTGCTGTTCGAGAACGAAGGCCGCTGAGCGCGCTCAGGGCACCGGCGGCACCGGGTTGCCGGCAATCCACACCTGGCTGAGCGAGCGCGTGTTGTCGATGTTTACCAGCGGGTCACGGTCGAGCACCAGCACATCGGCCCACTTGCCCGGCTCCAGCGTGCCCAGGTAATTCAGCCCCAGACACTGTGCCGCCACCTGGGTGGCCGACTGCAGCACCTGCATCGGGCTCAGCCCCGCTTCCACCATCATGCTCATCTCCAGATGCTCGAAATAGCCCTGGAAGCGCATGGGCGGTCCGGAATCCGTGCCCATCGCCACCTTCACCCCGGCGTCCTGCAGGGCCTTCAGATTGCGCATGGCCATGGGCAGGGCATTGTTCTTGTAGTGCTGGGCAGAGGGATTGTCGCGCATGCGCTGCTGACGCTCGGGTTCGCGCAGGGTGTCGAGCAAGGCCGGGTCGGCATCGCGCAGGAAGAACGGGTCGCTGAAGAACGCGGGCTCGCTCTCGTACACGAAGGTGGACAGCTCGCGTGTCAGCGTGGGGATGTAGCAGACATCCGCGGCCTTCATGGCGTCGATGAACGCGGCATCCACCGGTTCGTCGCGCACGCTGTGGGCAATCAGATCGGCGCCGGCCGCCAGGGTGGCCTTGGTGTCGGCCAGAGTGTAGGTGTGGACGGCCAGAGGCACGCCCCGGCGCTCGGCTTCCTGGGCGATGGCGGTGTAGATCTCTGGGGCCATCTTGGCAGTGCGGCCCAGATTGTCGTCCACGCGGATCTTGATGAAGTTGGCGCTCTGGTCTGCCATGCCATTCACGGCCCGCACCGCCTGCGCTACAGTTTCCGGCGCCAGCACCGGCCCGGCCACCAGCAGCCGTGCGTGATTGATGAACAGCGGATTGGTGTCGTTGCGAATCTCGAAGCCTTCGTACTGATCGTCCCCCAGGCTGTTGACCGTGGTCACGCCGTAGCGCGCATACAGCGCCAGCTGGCGCAGCACATTGCCGCGATCGTAATGCCCGGTCTCGAGCCCGAGCACATCGCCCACATGGCCGTGGGCATTGATCAGCCCCGGGATCAGCGTCTTGCCGCTGACATCCACGCGCTGCGCCCCGTCCGGGATCGGCGTGCTGGCGGCGGGCCCCACGGCCACGATGCGGCCGTCGGTGCTCACCAGCACGGCGTTGTCGATGGGGGGTGCACCGGTGCCGTCAATCACGCGACCGCCCACGAAGGCGACAGTGCCCGGTGCGGCGCTGGCCGCGGTGCCGAGGCTGCCGAGCAGCAGGGCGAGGAGGGTCTTGCGGAAGGGGGCGGGCATCGTCTGACTCCTGATGTCTTGTTCTTGTCATGGGGCCTGCAAGGGTAATGCGGGCGTTGTCGGACTGACAACCGTTTCTTCCCACAGGACGTCACAGCACACGATGTACCGGCCGTCGTCGATGTCGGTGAGCACCGAGAGCGTCACGCACAGGGCGCCGTCCGCCATGGAGAAATAGGGTTGGGTGATCTGCACCACGCCAGGGTTGCGTGAGGCGTTGAGAAAGTAGTCCTGACGCTTCCAGCTGGCCCCCTGCGCATCGGCCAGGGCGCGCAGGCGATCGCGTGCGGGCAGCACCAGTGTTGCAGAATCAATGTTCCCGTAGCGCTGGCTGCCGTCGAGGGTGAGCTGATAGAGCCGGATGGTCTCCGGCATGCCGAGCATCTGCCGGGCCACGGCCGAAAGCGAATCGGCACGCCGGTCCCCCGTGGTGCAGTGGGAGAAGCGCGCCAGATAGGGCGCCAGCGCCGCCTGTTCCTGCGCCACGCTGCGTTGTGTCAGTTCGTCGAAACGCAGATACAGTTCACTCCACATGCCAGAGCGCGAGCGAATGGCCTCGGACAACAGAAAGGGATGGGCGAAGAAGAAGCCCTGCACGAGATCGACACCGCCCTGCATCGCGGCCATGGCCTCGGCTTCGTTCTCCACGCCTTCGGCCAGCACGATGCACTTGCAGTTGTGCAGCAGCGCCGTGATGCCGCGGATCAGGCTGCGCACGCTCGCGTCCATGCCGGCCTTCTGCACCATGCGGCGGTCGAGCTTCACGATGTCGGGCTTGATGCGCCAGATGCGCTCGAAGTTCGACTGCCCGGCGCCGAAATCATCGATGGCGATCAGAAAGCCCAGCGCCTTGCAGGCCTGGATATGGGCTTCCAGTGCCGCCTCGTCGTCGATGGTGCTCTCCAGCACTTCGATCACGATCCTGTTAGGCGGCAGACCGCTGTCGGCCAGCAGCCCCTGCAGGAAGGCGAGATAGTCAGTCTGCTGGCCCAGGGTGCCGGGGTCGACGTTCAGGAACAGCCAGGCACTGGGCGGCGCCAGCGCGCGGAAATTGTCGACATGCACGCGCTGGCACAGACGATCCAGGGCCACCACGGCGGGCTGATCGGGCAAGTCGAACAGGTGTGCGGGCGGCACTATCGCCCCGCCGGTGTCGACCCCGCGCGCAAGGGCCTCCAGCCCGACGATGCGCCGATGCGCGATGCTGTAGATGGGTTGAAAGGCCGAGATCACCCGGACATCGCCATGGCGGGCAAAGCGGTTGCCGTTGTAGTAGCCGGACTCGGTCAGGGGGCTGTTCTGTGCAACGTCCATGTCTCGCGACCTCCCGTAGCCTCAGAAGCCCAGCGGGAAGTGGAACCCCGCGCGCAGGCTGGTGGTCTTGCGGTTGTAGCTGATCAGCGCTTCGCCAAAGCCGTTGTAGTAGCTCAGCATGAAGCGGCTGTTCACCCAGCGCGAGAGCGGCAGGATCAGGTCCACCTGGTAGTTGATCGTGCTGGTCTCGTGGCCCTTGCTGGTCTTCACGTCCACGCGTACCCAGTTGTTCAGGTCGAAGTGGGTGGTGACTTCGGCCTGCCCCAGATAGTCCTCGATGTCCTCGTTGAACGCGCCGGGGTTCAGCACATGCCAGTACTTCAGCGTCCAGCTCCAGGCCTCGCTCAGGCGCAGTTCGCGCTGGGCATAGACTCTGTCCCAGCTGCGCGACTCGGGGCCGTCCAGGCCGTTGGACTGATGCTCGAAGCCGGCGTAGTCGAACAGGTGCAGGCGCACGCGGTCGCTGGGGCGGGCCAGGGCCTCGGTGAAGTCCCAGAACACTTCCGGGTTGTAGTTGTGCTCCTTGAAAGGGGCGGAGGATTCGGCGATGTCCCACCAGGAGCGCTGGGAGTAGCCGAACTTCACCGGCGCCAGCGCGGCCAGCTCGGGCACCTGCGGGAACAGGCTGAACTTCATGCCCAGCTGGAACTGGATGTCGAGATTTTCCCCGCTGAAGGGCGGCGTGCCGTCGTCGTTGTGCAGGGAGCCGAACACGATGTAGTTGTTCTTGTAGGGCTGGAAGAAGGTGTTCTGCGGCGCCTGCTCCAGACGCGGCAGCGAGCTGGTCACTGGCACCGGAATCGTCGCCACCGAGTCGGCGATCAGGGCATCCACCGCCTCGCGGGTGGGCTCACGCTCGGCGCAGCGTGTGCGCAGCTCGGCCACCGTGCGGGCATTGTTCTCCGGCCGGGTGACTTCCTCGCGCAGGCAGTCGTCGATGCCGGCGCTCTGGGCCTGCACGGGGGCGCTGGCCAGCAGGGCCGCGAGCAGCGGCAGTGCGATGAGGGCGAGCTCTGGCAAGTGAGGGCGGGGCATGAATCGGGGCATGGGCGCGGGCCTGCAGGCAATGAATGGCTGCGGGCATTCTACGTCAGGGCATCGCCGAGACGGAACGGCGCAGATTCCGGCGACTGGTCGGGTTTGGCGGCCCTCGCATTGAGAGGGCGGGGCGGACTGTGCTTAGATAGCCGCCCACGCTTACCGTGAGGTGACCCTTGCTGCTCTTCAGCGCTCAGCTGCTCGCCATCTTCTCCATCCTGATGCTGGCGCTCGGTTATCTGAAGGCCGAACCGCAGGATGTCGGTGCCCGGCTGTTCCTGGTGCTGGCGCTGGGCATCGTCTGCTACCTGATCAACGGCATGTCCCTGGCCCACATCGACCCGGCCCTGCGGCTGAGCCCCGGCGGCTGGGGCGTGGTGCTGAACCTGGGCGCCAACTGCATTCCCGGGGTGTTCGCGCTCTACTGCTTCCATGTCTTCCAGGACAACCAGCGGGTGCCCCGCGCGCTCATCGCGCTGCTGGCCGTGCAGCTGTTGCTGGATCATTTGAACTACCGCTCCTACCGGCCCTCGATCTTTCTGTCCATCGAGGCCGACACCTCGCTCTCCCAGTTCCTCATCGGCCCGCTGCCCGACTTCATCCAGCTGTTCTTCGCCGTGTTCGCGGTGTTCTGGTGTGCCCGCGGCTGGAGCAATGACCTGGTGGAGACGCGGCGCTTCCTGCGCTGGGTGATCATCATCGTGCAGGGCGGCCTGATCCTGCTGGTGGTGTTCCTGGAGAACTACTTGCTCAGCAGTGCCTCGGCGCGCTACGCGCAGGTGCATGCCATCATCACCGGGGTGATTGCCCTGGTGACGCTGGGCACCCTCGTCGCCCTGCTGCAGGTGGACTATGTCGGCCTGGGCAAGGTGCTGCTCAAGGTCACGCCCTTCGTGCCGCCCGAGCCGGCGCAGGACGCGCTGCAGGGCGATGTGCGGCGCTTCCGCAAGGTGTTCGAGCAGGAGCGGGTGTACCGCGAGCACGGTCTGACCATCGCGGGCCTCGCCGCAAAACTGGAGCTGCCCGAATACCGGCTGCGCGCGCTCATCAACAAGCATCTGGGCTACCGCAACTTCAACGCCCTGCTGCACGAGTACCGCATCCGCGACGCCAGCGAGATGCTGTCCGACCCGGCCCAGCGCCACCTGCCCGTGCTCACCATCGCCCTCACCGTGGGCTATCAGTCCATCACGCCCTTCAACAACGCCTTCCGCCAGGCCAAGCAGCAGACGCCCACGGAGTTCCGCCGCAAGGCCTTGCAGGAGCAGTGATCAGGCGCCGCGGCGCAAGCACTGCACCAGCTCCTCCGCCAGCAGCCGCGTCGCCGGCCCCACCGTTTCCCGATTGCTCAGCATCAAATGCAGCATGATCACACGCTCGCCGCCGTCGGCCAGTGGCAGCTGCCGCAGCGTGCCCGCGCGCAGGTCCTCGGCCACCCAGTCTTCCGGCAGGAAGGCGAAGGCGAGCCCGGCGCGCAGGATCTTCAGGCTGCTGGCGAAATGGCTCACCGTCCAGCGCTGCTCCGAACCCAGCCAGCCGGCGTTCTGTTCGCGCCGCGCGCCGGAGTCGCGCAGCACGATCTGCCGCGCCGCCTTCAGGTCCCATTCCGTGATGCCGTCCGGGTCGCCCAGCGCGGCCGTCTCGCGGCACTCCACCTTCTCGCGCTGGCGGAACAGCGGGTGGGAGGGGTGGGCCACGGGAATCATGCGGATCTGCTTCACCGGCGTGCCCGTGTGGCCCACGGGCACCTGACTGCCGATGACGATTTCGGCCTTCTTCTCCAACAGCGCTTCCTCGGTGCCGGACAGCGAGGTCTCCAGGATGCGCACGCGGGTGAACGGGTAGTGCGTGGAGAGGCTGTCCAGCGCGGGCAGGATCAGCCGCACGTCCAGCAGCAGGTCGACGGCGATGCGCACCTCGGCCTCCAGCCCCTGGGCGCTGATGCGGGCGAAGTCCTCGGTGACTTCGGCATGGCGCAGCAGCTCGGTGGCGCGGCGATAGAGCACCTTGCCCTCTTCCGTCAGCACCGCGCGGCGCCCCGCCAGCGTCAGCACAGGGCGCGGCAGCTGTTCCTGCAGCCGGGCGATGGCGTAGCTGACACTGGACTGGCTCTTGTTGAGCGCCTCGGCGGCCAGGGCGAAGGAGCCGGCGTCGACGACGGCCTTGAAGGCAGCCCATTGCTCGAGGGAGATGCGCGGGGTGGGCATGGATGGCGTCTCTTGATCGGATTTGTCGATTGGTTGGCGGTGAATATTGCATCAATCCATCCGATTTTCCCACCTAACATGAGCGCATCTTCCCTGACAGCGCCCCGAGTGGCGCAAGGACACGACAATGCGCACGCTGCTTCACATCACTTCCTCCCTCTTCGACGCCCATGGCAAGCAGGGCGTTTCCACCCAGCTGAGTCACGAGCTGATTGCCGGACTCACGGCGGCCGACGCCAGTCTGCAGGTGCAGGCGCGGGACTTCGCGCAGACGCCGATTCCCTATCTCGACAATGCCTGGCTGGGCGCGCTGTTCACGCCGGCCGAGGAGCGCAGCGAGGAGCAGGCGCAGAAGGTGGCGTTCTCCGATGCCTTGATTGCCGAGCTGAAGGCCGCCGACGTGCTGGTGCTGGGCGTGCCGACCTACAACTTCTCGGTGCCGGCGATGCTGCGCTCCTGGGCGGATCATGTGGCCCGTGCCGGCGTGACCTTCAAGTACACCGACAAGGGCTCAGTCGGTCTGGCCGGCCAGAAGAAGGTGTATGTGGTGATCGCCTCGGGCGGTATCCACGAGGAAGGCGGCACCGACCATGTGCGCCCCTGGCTGCGCACCTTCCTGGGCTTCCTTGGGCTGACGGACGTGGAATTCGTCGTTGCAGGCGGCCTGAACATGGGCGAAAGTGCCCGGGCCGAGGGCCTGCAGAAGGCCCGCAACCAGATCGCCGCCCTGTTGGCGGCAACCAAGGAGTGACCCCATGAGTGCACGACGTGTGGAAGAGATGCTGGTGGCACGCCCCACCTCCGATGGGGACGGCGTGCGCCTGATGCGGGTGTTCGGCGGGCAGGACCTGTCGCGCTTCGACCCGTTCCTGATGCTGGATGAGTTCGGCAGCCAGTCCGCCAGTGACTACATCGGCGGTTTCCCCTCGCACCCGCATCGCGGTTTCGAGACGGTCACCTACATGCTCGACGGGCACATGCAGCACCGTGATCACATGGGCAATGTGGGCGAGCTGCGCAATGGCGACGTGCAGTGGATGACGGCCGGCTCCGGCGTGATTCATTCGGAGATGCCGCAGCAGAAGGAAGGCCGCATGCGCGGCTTCCAGTTGTGGCTGAACCTGGCGGCCAAGGACAAGATGCAGCCCGCGTCCTACAGCGACGTGCCGGCAGCGGACATCCCCGTGCTGCCCCGGCCGAACGGGCACATCAAGGCCATCGCGGGCGAGGTGCAGGGCTCGCTGGGCCCGGTGCGCGGGCACATCAAACGCCCGGTGACGGAGCCGCTGTATCTGGACATCGTGGTGGACAAGGGGGCTTACGCGGAAAGCTTCGCGGTGCCCGAGGGCGACACGGTGCTGGTGTATGTCTACGAGGGCAGTGCCCTGGTGGGCGGCACCCGGGTCGAGAAGTCACGCATGGTGCGACTGTCCCGCCTGGGCGCCGTGGAGATCGCGGCCGAGGGGCCGGCGAAGCTGTTGCTGATTGCCGGGCGGCCGCTGCGCGAGCCCATCGTGCACTACGGTCCCTTCGTGATGAACACCCGCGAAGAGATCGAGCAGGCCCTGACGGACTATCGCAACGGCACGCTCACCCGGCGCCAGGCTCACTGACCGCCCAGCTCGGAGTACACGGCGCGCAGGAAGCGCTCCGGGTTCCCATGCACCGCATCGTAGGCCGCCGTGGGATTGGTGGCCGCGATCTGCTCGAAGCTCATGCCGCTCGCCACCAACGGGCGCACCTTGTTGACGATGTCTTCCACCATGTCGCGGAAGGCGATCACGTCGGCGCGGTCGGACACCTCGCCGTGTCCCGGCACGATCAGCGTGTCGGGGCCGGCGGCGGCGATGATCATGCCCAGCGCCCCGAAGGTGCCTTCCAGGGTGCCGCCATTGCCCTGATCGATGATCGGGTAGGCGCCAGTGCGGTAGACGTCGCCCGTGTGGATCACGTTGGAACCGCGGAACACGATCATGCTGTCACCGTCGGTGTGCGCCGGCGGCAGGGGCACGGCACTGATCTCCTCGCCATTCAGATACACCGAGATCTCGTCATTGAAGGTCAGCACCGGCAGGGCCACGCCCGGGTACTGCGCCTGCATGCGCACGCGCACTTCGTCCCGCGCCACGATGGGGATGCCCAGGCGGCCGATGTTCTCGTTGCCGCCCACGTGGTCACCATGCACATGGGTGTTGATCAGGAAGCGGATGGGGCCGTCGCTGAGCGTGCGGATCGCCGCCATCAGCTTCTCGGTGAGCGGCGCGAACTGATCGTCGATCATCACCACCCCGTCCTCGCCCACGGAGAGCCCGACGTGGCCGCCGGCGCCCTGCAGGTAGTAGATGCCATCGCGCACCTGGTGCGGAATCACTTCCACGGTGCTGTAGTCGGTCTGGGCCTGAGCACTGCCCAGGACGGAGGTGCCTGCAAGCAGGGCGAGGGCGAGCAGGGTCTGGCGGCCAGGGGGAGGCGTAAGCATGAGGGGCTCCTTGTTCTTGTTGGGGGCAGGGTTGCGGATGTCGGCAGGGAACGGCCGGCACGGCGGTTTCAGGGTCGAGTATATGCCAGACACCCGCCGCGACGTCACCCTCCATGTCTGCATGAAATGGAATAAGCATATCGCCACATATTCTTTTTTAGAATAAAAAGCCCTGCCTATAATCCGGCCCACCTTGGATCAGGCAGGTGGGATGTATGGATTGGCAGGGCTGGTTGTCGTTGGCGCTCACGGCGGGCGCCGTGCTGTTGCTGGTGTTCACGCGGCTGAGTCCGCATTTCGTGTTGATGGCGGCGCTGACCATTCTGAGTGCCACAGGGGTGCTGACCGCGGCCGAAGCCCTGGGCGGCTTCGCCAATGCCGGTCTCATCACCGTGGCGGCGATGTTTGTGGTGGCGTCCGGCCTGCATGCCTCGGGCGGCATCGACCTGCTGGTCAACAAGCTGCTCGGCCGGCCCCGCAATGCCCGTGTCGCCATGCTGCGCATGTTCCTGCCTGTGCTGCCGCTGAGCGCCTTTCTCAACAACACCCCTGTCGTGGCCACCATGATCCCCGCGATCAATGCCTGGTGCAGGCGCATCGATGTCGCGCCGTCCAAGCTGATGATTCCGCTGAGCTATGGGGCCATCCTGGGGGGCTGCCTGACGCTGATCGGCACCAGCACGAATCTGGTGGTGAATGGTCAGTACCAGGCACTGACGGGGGAGCCGGGCTTCTCGCTGTTCGCGATCACGCCCGTGGGCCTTCCCGTGGCCTTGATCGGTATCGTCTTCCTGCTGCTGGCTGTGCCGAAACTGCTGCCGGACCGGCGCGAGAGCAAGCCCTTCGACAATATGCGCGAATTCACGCTCGAGGTGGCCATCGACCCGCATGGTCCGCTGGTGGGGCTGACCGTGGAGCAGGCGGGGCTGCGCAATCTGGAGCGCGTCTATCTGGTGGAGATCGACCGGCGCGACAGCATCGTCACGGCCGTGCCCTCGGAGGAGATCCTGCGCGGCGGGGACCGTCTGGTGTTCGCGGGCGAGACCGAGGCGATCTCCGACCTGCTGCGCATTCACGGCATCGTGGCCTCCATCAATCCGGCGAAGGCCGCGCTGTCGGAAGACCGGGCCGAGCGCCGCCTGGTGGAGGTGGTGGTGTCGCAGTCCTGCTCGTCCATCGGCGAGACCATCCGCAGCTCACGCTTTCATGACCGCTACGGCGCCATCGTGCTGGCCGTGGCCCGCAACGGCGAACGGGTGGCGGGCAATCTGGGCAACATCATCATCAAGCCCGGCGACACTCTGCTGCTGGAGGCGCGCCCGGTGTTCGTCAGCCGGCAGAAGTACAACAAGGACTTCCTGGTGATCAATGACCTGGACACGGTGCAGCCGCGCCACAGCAAGGCGCTGCTGTCCTGGGGGATTCTGCTGACGCTGGTGCTGGCGGCCGGGCTGGACGTGGTGAGCATGCTCAACGCCTCGCTGCTGGGCGCCGGCGCCATGCTGGTGACGGGCTGTCTGTCGGTGAGTCAGGCCGAGAAGAGTCTGGACCTGACGGTGCTGATCACCATCGCGGCCTCCTTCGCGCTGGGGGCGGCACTGGAGAAGACGGGCGTGGCGGCGTATCTGGCGCAGAACATTGTGGGCTTGAGTGGCGGCAGGCCGTGGCTGCTGTTGCTGCTGACCTACGCTGCCGTGTCGATGATGACCGAGACCATCACCAACAATGCCGCCGCGGTGATCATGGTGCCCATCGTGCTGGCCATGACCGGCCAGGCGGGGCTGGACCCGGAGCCCTTCATGCTGGCGGTGATGATGGCCGCGTCGGCCAGCTTCGCGACGCCGCTGGGCTATCAGACCAATCTGATGGTGTACGGACCGGGGGGGTATCGTTTCAGTGATTTCGTGCGCATCGGCGTGCCGATGAACCTGCTGGTCGGGGCAGCCACGGTCGGCGTGCTGCTCCTGCTCTACCCCCTCAGCCAGGGCTGAGGGGGATGTACTTCGATCTTCGAGTACCGGGCCCGCCTGGGGCGCTCAGGACCGTGAGCCGCCCGGACGGCGGCGAGTCGAGCCGCCATGGATGGCTTTACGGCGTGTCCTGAGCGCCCCAGGCGGGCCCGGTACCGGAGCGGGTATCAGTTCAGACTGAACACATACACTGCGTTGCCCGTCGAGGGATAAGTGATCTCCGGCGTCACCACCGAGGGCACCATGCGCGGGCTGGTGCCGCCATTGGCCGTGGTCACGGCGATGTACTGCTTGCCGTCCACGCTGAAGGTCAGCGGATGTCCCTGCACCGCCGTGCCCAGACGCGTTTCCCAGAGGATCTCGCCCGTGCGCACATCGAAGGCGCGGAAGCGACGGTCCAGATCGCCCACGAAGGCCAGATCACCCGCCGTGGTCAGCACGCCCGTCAGGAACGACGCCCGCTGCTCGTAGCTCCACACTTCCTGCATGGTGCGCACATCGTAGGCGCCCAGCTTGCCCACATTGCCGTCGGAACCCGGCATCTCGAAGAAGCGGCGGCTCGCGCCCACGCCCCCGGAGCCCGGTGCCAGCTCGATGGCGCGCGCGGCGTTCTCCAGACAGGTCTGGCTCAAGGGCGCCACCATCAGGCCGCTCGGCGCGTGATAGCTCATGGAATGCCAGTCCTTGCCGCCGGCGCTGCTCGGGCAGGCCGAGGTCCACTCGTCGATCTGGGCGTTCTTGATGTCATCGCGGTAGGTGACGGCCCCGGTGACCGGGTCGATGTGCGTGAAGGTGTTCTGGAACACTGTCTCGACATAGCCCAGGAACTCGCCGGTGACGCGGTCGTTCTTCCACAGGATGCCGTGCTTGCCCAGGGACAGCACGGTCTTGCGGCCGTCGATGTCCACCAGCACGCGCTCGAACACTTCGTCCAGGTCCAGCGCCTCGGCGGGCACGTGCTGGAAATGCCATTCCAGCAGGCCCGTGTCGATGTTCAGGGCGATGGTGGCGTTGGTGTACAGGCCGGCGTCCTCGATGCTCATGTGGCGGCTGACCGGCACCCAGGGCTTGGCCTGGGCGGTGCCCCAGTAGGTCAGGCGCAGGTCCGGGTCGTAGCTGCCGGCGATCCAGGTCTCGCCGCCCTTGCGGTAGATGCCGTCCAGACCGCCCCAGGTGTCGCCGCCGGGCTCGTCGGCGTCGGCGATGGTGTCGAACTCCCACAGGCGCTCGCCAGTGTCGGCGTCATGCGCGGTCATGTAGCAGTTCTCCTCGATGTAGCGGGCGCAGCCGGCCATGCCGAGGATCACCTTGCCGTCGGCCACGATCGGGCCCGAGGAGTTCTCGAAGCCCTTGCTGCGGTCGGCCACCACCACTTCCCAGACCTTCTGTCCGGTGCGGGCATCCAGGGCCAGCAGACGCGCGTCCGTGGTGGCCTGGATGATCTTGTCGTTGTAGATGGCGATGTTGCGCATGTCCTCGCGGGTGGCGGAGCCGCCGTGGTGCTCCCAGATCAGCTCGCCGGTGGCGGCGTCCAGGGCCTGCAGGATGTTGCTGGTGTTGATCAGGTACATGATGCCGCCGTAGACCAGGGGCGCGGGCTCGGAGGCGCCTTCATGCATGTTCCACACCCAGGCCAGCTGCAGGTCGCCGACGTTCTCGCGGTTCACCTGATCCAGGGCACTGTAGCTCCAGGCCTGGTAGTTGCCGCGGAACATGGGCCAGTCGGCCGGGTCGGGGTTGCGCATCATCTCGGCGGTCAGCGGTGTGAACTCCTCCACGGTGCCGGAGACCACGAGGCCGACCGGGGCCTGCGGCTGGGCGGGCGCCTGGGCCGGTGCCGGCGCAGCGGCTGCGGTGGCACCGGACGGCACCTGGGCGGCCGACATGCCCACGGCAGCGGCGATGGTCACGGCGGTGTCGACATTCAGCGGCTGGGCACCCGCCTGGGCGCCGTTGGTCTGCAGGATGTGGGCGACGATGTTGCCCACCGTGGCGTCAGGCAGCGGCGTGGCGGCCCCCGGCGGCATGGAGGACTTGATGGTGCGGAACAGCTCGCCCGCACTGCGCCCGCCCCAGCTGGTGAGGAAGCCTTCACCCGACAGCATCGGTGCCGCCGGGGTGCCGCGCAGGTCGGCGCCGTGGCAGGCTGCGCAGGTGCTCTGGTAAAGCCCGGCGCCTGCCGTGGCCTGAGCCGCCGTGAACACGCCCTGGCTCTGGGCGCTGGCGGGTGCCGCGCAGGCGGCGATCATGGCGCCGAGCAGGGCGGAGCCGGTGAGAATCTGCTTCTGTGTCAGTCTTTTGCTGTTCATGGACGCACCTTTGGAATTCGCTGTCATGGGTCGGAATCGGGACGCGGTCTGGCGCACGTATCAGTGCATCAGCCAGCCACGCAGTTCGCCTTCGGGATTGTTCTCGCTGTGAATCTGCACATACAGGGCCTCGGCGTGCAGTGCCTCGATCAGCTCGGGGGTGAGCGTCAGGGTGCCGCTGATCGTGCCGGCGCTGCCGCCGGAAACATCCAGTCGCAGCACCACCGGGCCGGGAATGGCCTTTGGCCCCTGATGGATGTGCGCCATGGTGGCGGCGGAGCTCATGCCGGTGTAATTGCCGCTCACCGTCAGCGTGGTGCCGTTGAGCACGGCGCGCACTTCGCCTTCGCCGGTGATGGTGCGGACGGTCTGGGGTGTCACCGGCATGGGCGAGAGGCGGCCGCGCAGGGAATTGCCCATCTCCGCAGCGTGAACGAAGGTGGCGCCGACAAGCAGGGACAGCAGTCCCAGCAGCAGGGGGAAGGCACGCAGACGCGGCAGGGACGTGGCGTGCAGCAGACGGTCAATCATGATGATCCTCACATGTTGTTGTCATTGGGCAAACGGGTGTTCGGCAAGGCGCGGGCGGCAGTCGCGCCCGATTATACCCACGGCTTTCAACGCGGGTCGATCTGCGCGCGAGGGGCCTGATCCACGGCCTTCACGAAGAAGGCGAGGAAGCGCGCCATGCGCTCCAGACCGGCCTCGGAGATGGCATCGATGTCCTCGCCGCTGGTGTGATAGAGCGGCGGAGCCTGCATGAAGGTCACGATCGGTGCGTCGATGCCACGATAGCCGCCGCCTTCGCCGCTGGCCATGGTGGAATGGCCGGACATGAAGTTCGTGCCGTAGCGCAGTACGCCTTCGGTGACCAGATCCTGCAGGAAGGGCGCGCTGTTGGTGATGCCGGCCACGATGGGTGCTTCGCCCGAATCGGCGCTGAACTCGCGGTAACCGTCCTCGAACAGGCTGCGCGCCGGCGAGAAATTGCGCTGGGCCACATGTTCGATGTTCACCGTCAGCACGGTGTTGGCGGCCAGGCCGGGGTTCATGCGCACGAAATTGGCCGGGCCGTTGAGCCCGCTGGTGTGATGTCCTGCGCTGGCGACGAACACCAGGGTGCGCGATGGACGGTTCTCTGGCTTGGCGAAATGCCGGGCCAGCGCCAGTTGCACGGCCATGCCGTCGCCGTTGTCGCCGGCGCCGTCGAACCAGGCGTCGACATGGGCATTGAGCACGATGATCTCGTCACTGTCGCGCCCGGGCAGCACAGCCACGCCGTTCTCTGCGATCAGATTGGAATAGAAGCCGGCTTCCAGCAGCACCTCGGCACGCACCGCATCCAGCAGGCCGGCCTCGGCCGCCTTGCTCAGCACGCTCTCGAGGAACAGGCCGTCGCGTCCGCCGACATTGAAACAGGGGCCGCCGCAGTTGCTGAAATCCATGGCGCGCTCGTTGCCGGGCTGGTCCACGATGTTGATGACCGCGATGGCCCCGCGCTCGAACAGATTGCGCGCTCGCGGCACGGTGGGTTCGCGCTCGAACACCATGTGGGCCTGCGGGGTGACCTGCTGCACGGCGATACGGCCGCGCACATCGATGTGGGCCAGTTCCGCCGGGCTGGCGGTGCCGACATAGACCAGCGCCCCCTGCAGTTCGCCGCTCTCGAGGGCGGACGGTGACAGCGGCATGGCGGTCTGCAGCACGATGTCCTCGCTGCCCGCACCGAAGGCCGGGTCTGCCTTCAGGCGCAGTTCCCAGGCCAGAGGCAGCCAGAAGGTGTCGCCCTCGTCCATCTGGAATTCCTGCAGCTCGGTGCCCGTGATGCCGGCGGCGCGATACTGCTCGAGCATCCATTCCACCGTGGCGCGGGCCGAGTCGAAACCGGCGATGCGCCCCCACAGCTGCCCGCTGCCGATCTCGCGCTGAGCGCGGCTGGCGTGGGAGAACGCCACGATCTGTTCCAGGTCCTGCCACAGCCGCGCACCGTTGAATTCCGTCCAGGCCGCTTCGCCTTCAGGCACTTGCGCCGGCACCGGACCGCGTTCGCCGACGATGGCGGGAGCCCCGTCGCTGATGAATGGCGGTGGCAGGGGCACGCCGAACCAGGGGGCCTCGGCCAGAGGCTGGGCGTGGAGCAGGGGAAGAAAAAGGGCGGTGAAGAGCAGGGCGCCGGCCTTGCGCCTGGCGTCGGGCAGGGAGCAGTGGAACATGAAAGACCTCTGCAAGCGTATGATTATTATGATTTTCCGATGGCTTGCGCGGGAATCGCGGCGCGCGCCAGAGGCAGGTTGAGGGCGATTATGTCCGGATTGCCGGTGCAATTCAAAGCCGATATGATCCCGGCACACTCCTAGTCGGACCGTGCTGCACGATGCCGTGCAAGCGGCCGGCTCAGCAATGAGAAATGTTGCAAAAACTTCGATGCATGTGGCTGTCGCTCTGCGTCCTGCTTGCGGGGCTGTGTTCAGGGACGGCCTTCGCGGCACTGCCGCTGGAAGCCGGCCAGGGAGAACTGGAGCCGGGCTCCAATCTGCGCCTGCTGGAAGACCCGCGCGCCGCGTTCACTCTGGATGAAGCCATCGCGGCGCTGGCTGCTGAGGGGCGGGTCTGGGAGCAGCCCGGCTTCCCCACCCTGGGCTACACCGACTCGGCCTGGTGGGCCGCGATCGACGTCAGCAACCGCTTCACGCAGCCGCAGATCTGGCTGCTGAAAATGAAATTCGCCAGCCTTGACCGGCTCGATTTCTGGTACCGCGATGGCAGCGGACAATGGGTGCAGAAGAGCGCCGGAGACACCCTGCCCTTCAACGGTCGCGACATCGACCATCACGCCATCATCTTCAATTTCGAGGCCCTGCCGGGCCAGACCCAGACCCTCTACGTGCGCGCCGAGTCCAGGGGCTCGGTGCAGTTTCCGCTCACGCTCTCGAGTCTGGCGGATTTCCAGGAGTCCTCGAAGTCCGAATATTTCTGGATCGGCCTCTACTACGGCATCCTCGCGGTGGTGGCGCTCTACAGCCTCTTCATCTGGATCTCCACCCGCGAGCTGATCTATCTGAACTATGTCTTCTTCCTGCTGGCAGGCGGCCTGTTCTCGTTCTCTTTCCAGGGGCTCGCCTTCCAGTATTTCTGGCCCGACAACCCCTACTGGGCCAATCGCAGCATCATGACCTTCATTGCCCTGGCCTGCGCCTCCGGGCTGCAGTTCGTGCGCAGTTTCATCACCCTGGAGCGCCACGACCCGCGCCTGGACAAGGCGTTCCGAGGCATGAGTGTGGCCGCCCTGGCCTATGCCCTCATCGCCATCGTGGCGCCCTACGGTTTCCTGGTGCTGCTGATGAACCTGTTCGTGCTGGTCATCGTGGTGCTGGTGAGCCTGGCGGCAGTGCAGACGGCCCGCAAGGGTTACCGCCCGGCGCAGTTCCTGCTGGGGGCCTGGTCAGTGCTGATCATCGGCATCCTCATCGAGATCGTGCAGCGCATGGGCGTGAACCTGCCGCCCCTGCTCAGCTACCACAGCTACCAGTACGGCACCGCGCTGGCGCTGGTGGTTCTCTCCTTCGGCCTGGGCGATCGCATCAACTCCCTGCTCAAGGAATACAGCCTGGTGCAGGAGGACATGCTCAAGGCCAACCAGCTCAAGATCGAGGCGCTGCAGAAGGCCGATGACGTCAAGGAAGAATTCATCGCCAATGTCTCGCACGAGCTGCGCACCCCGCTCACCGGCATCATCGGGCTGTCGGAGATCATCCTGGAGAAGAGCGCCGCCTCGCTGGACGAAAGCGCGCGCGAGAACCTCAACATGATCCGCATCAGCGGCCAGCGGCTGGCCAATCTGGTGAACGATGTCATCGACTTCTCCGCCATCAAGAACGGCCATCTCGAACTGCACAAGAAGCCGGTGGACCTGAAGAACATCTGCATCCTCGTGAACAAGATGTGCCGCCCGCTGATCGGCGACAAACCGATCCAGCTGGCCGAGAGCTTTCCGGCCGAACCCGTGCTGGTGCTGGGCGACGAGGACCGCCTGCAGCAGATCCTCTTCAACCTGGTGTCCAACGCCATCAAGTTCACCCAGCGCGGCTGGGTGGCGGTGTCCATCGAGATCATCGACATCGACGCCCGCGTCATGGTGCGCGACACCGGCATCGGCATTTCCAAGGATCAGCAGTCACGCATCTTCAACCGCTTCTATCAGGTGGATGCCGCCGCCAGCCGTGAGGAAGGCGGCACGGGGCTGGGGCTGTCCATCTCGCAGAAACTGGTGGAACTGCACGGCACCGAGATCATCCTGCGCAGCTCTCCGGGCGAGGGCTCCACCTTCTACTTCGATCTGCCCCTGCTGACGGAGAAGGATCGCCTGGCTGTCAGCAACAGCAAGGTGCAGAAGAAACTCGAGAAGGAATCAGGCGAGAAGCTCAACGCCATCCTGGAAAGCACGCCACCCATCGTGGATCGACGCAACCGGCGCGAGAGTGGCGAGCCGGTGATCGGTCAGACGCCGCTGCTGCCCGGCAGACGCCGCAAGATCCTGGTGGTGGACGACGAATTCCTCAACGTGCGCATCGTCAAGGAGCATCTGTCCGGCCCCTACGAGATCGACAGTGCCCTGAGCGGCCACGACGCGCTGATGATGCTGCAGCATGACAAGCCTGATCTGGTGATCCTCGACCTGATGATGCCCATCATGACCGGCTTCGAGCTGTGCCAGCGCATCCGCGAGAAATACAGCATGGACGAGCTGCCCATCGTCATCCTGACCGCCAAGAACCGGGTGGAGGATCTGGTCAAGGGTCTGAGTCTTGGCGCCAACGACTACATCAGCAAGCCCTTCAGCAAGGAAGAGCTGAAGGTGCGCGTGGGCAAGCAGTTCGAGATGCTGCACCTGCTGGACATCCGGCAGGAGAACCAGCGTCTGGCGTGGCAACTCGACAAGTACCAGGAAACCGAGAAGAAACTGCGCGAGCGCGAAACGCGGCTGGCGAAAATGCTCGATGTGACGGGCGATGCGCTGATCTCCATCGATGAGAGCGGGCAGATCGCCTACATCAACAAGGCGGCCGAAACACTGCTGAAACTGCCGGCGGAGGACTTCCAGGACGGCCCGGTGAGCGCGCTGTCCGAACGGCTGGAAACCATCTGTCAGGGCGTGTCCGAGATCATCGGCTTCCCGTTCAAGGAAACCGTGATTTCCTCTCCCGACAACCCCACCTATTTCACCTTCACCATCCGCCAGCCGGATGAAGACGAGGACGCTGCCGCGCCCGTGCGTCTGTGCGTGCTGCCGCTGAGTCTGGACCAGGAGTTCTACCTGCTGATGTTCCAGCGCGTGCTGCCTGCCGGTCTGGGCGAAGACGAGAGTCTGGTGGAAGCCTCGTTGCCGCATCTGATCGATCAGATCAACCGCAACGTGGAGCGCACGCAGGTGCTGAGCGAATACCTCGCGCGCATCACGCCGGAGGATCTACAGAAGCACCGCCATCTGTTCGCCGATCTGGAGAACGTCGACAAGATCATCCAGAGCCTCTCCGGTGCGCTGCCTGCCGACGGTGATGATGAACAGCAGTACCGCGAGGCGCTGGTGAAGCTGATGCAGGACTGCCATTACTACTGGCAGAAGGTCACGGGCGAATCCATCATCGATCTGGCCGAGAAGAGCCGCATCTGGAGCGTCAGCATCGACAACGGTCGTCTGCGCACGCGCTCCATGAACCGCTATCTTTCCATCGACAAGCTGCCCAGCAATCCGCGCTGGCGCCAGGTGGCCCGCACGGCCTACTTCGTGCTGTCCAAGGTGTCCCACGATCCTGAAGCCAAGAGCGCGCTGGAGAAATCCGTGGCCCGCTTGCAGGACATCGTCGAAGCCAAGGCCCTGACCTGAACGCCTGTTCCACGTCCACGCTCAGCAGGAACCCGCCATGAGTCTCGAGATCCTTTCCCGCGTGCGCTGCTTCGGCGGCGAACAGCGACGCTATCAGCATCACAGCAGCAGCCTGGGCTGCGACATGCGCGTCAGCGTGTTCCTGCCACCGCAGGCGCTTGCCGTCGCCCCCTCAGTCCGCCTGCCCGTGCTCTACTGGCTGTCGGGGCTCACCTGCACCGATGAGAACTTCGTGCAGAAGGCCGGTGCCCAGCGCATCGCGGCCGAGCTGGGGCTGATCGTGGTGGCGCCGGACACCAGTCCTCGCGGTGACGGTGTTGCCCGCGCCGGCGAAGGCGAATGGGATCTGGGGCTCGGAGCCGGTTTCTATGTCAATGCGACCCGGGCACCCTGGTCGGCGCATTACCGCATGTATGACTACGTGCTTGACGAACTGCCGGCACTGCTGGAGCCGGCGCTGCCCGTGGACCCGCAGCGCCGCGCCATCAGCGGGCACTCCATGGGCGGACACGGTGCTCTGGTGCTGGCCCTGCGCAACCCACAGCGCTTTCGCAGCGTGTCGGCCTTCGCGCCGATTGTCGCGCCCTCCAGCTGTCCCTGGGGCGTGAAGGCTTTCACCCAGTACCTTGGCGAGGACCGCGAGGCCTGGGCGCAGTACGATGCCAGCCTGTTGCTCGCACGCCATGGCTGCCCGCTGCCGCTGCTGCTCGATCAGGGGGATGCCGATGCGTTCCTGACAGTGCAGTTGCAGCCCGAGCGCCTGCTGGCGGCGGCCGCCCAGGCTGGCGTGCCAGTGGACTACCGGCGCCGTGAAGGCTATGACCACAGCTATTTCTACATCGCCAGTTTCATCGAGGAGCATCTGCGCTTTCACGCGCGGCACCTTGCCGATCACCGCTGAAGCGCCTTCATGGCGCGGGAGTCCTGACCCATGTCCCTGCAGATCAGTCCGCGCAGCTCCGACATCGGCTTTGCCGTCCGCCGTCTGCTGCCCTCACGCCTGCAGCAGCGCGTCGGGCCTTTCATCTTCGTTGACCACATGGGCCCGGCGTTGTTCGCGCCAGGGGGCACCGCCGGCGATGTGCGGCAGCATCCGCATATCGGGCTGGCCACCGTCACCTATCTGTTCAGCGGCGCGATGATGCACCGCGACTCCCTGGGCACGGTGCAGCGCATCGAGCCCGGCGCCATCAATCTGATGACGGCCGGCCGTGGCATCGTGCACTCCGAGCGCATGCCGGCGGACATCCGTGAGCAAGGCACCGCCGTGCACGGCATGCAGACCTGGCTCGCCCTGCCGACCGCACTGGAGGACATGGCCCCCGACTTCGCGCACTACCCCGCCTCGGCCATTCCCGAGGCGCAGATCCCCGGTGGCACCCTGCGCGTGCTGATCGGCAGCGCGCTCGGCCTGCAGTCCCCGGTGCGGGCGCACTCGCCCACCACCTTTCTCGATCTGCAGTTGCAGGCCGGGGCGCAGTTCGCGCTGCATTGTCCGGGGCAGGAGCTCGCGGTGTATCTGGCGGAGGGCGAGGCGACGGTGAATGCGCAGCCTGTGCCAGGCTTTCACCTGCAGATCGAGGGGGCTGCGCTGCAAGTGCAGGCCGGCCCGACGGGCTGCCGGGCCATCGTGCTGGGCGGCGAACCGCTGCCGGGGCCGCGACATGTGCACTGGAATTTTGTGTCGTCCAGTCTGGAAAAGGTGAAACAGGCGGGGCAGGACTGGCAGGCCCAGCGCTTCACGCTGGTGCCTGGGGAGACTGACTGGATTGCGCTTCCCGGCCTATAGCGGGAGCAGCGCGCGCCAGTCCAGGATCGCCAGCCAGAGCAGGATGGCCCCCACCAGCATCAGCGCCTGACTGGTGCGGTCCCGGATGGCGTAGACGATCGGGTCCTCGGCCAGCTGCCCGCGCGCAGCCAGCAGCCAGATGCGTGTGATCAGGTAAAGCAGCAGCGGACACAGCAGCCACAGCAGCTCGGGCGTGGCGTACTGATTGCGCGTGTCGTCATTGTTGATGTAGAGCGCGAACACCATCACCGACATCAGCGCGCTGGCACTGCCGAACAGGGCCATCATCTGCAGGTCCTGCGCCACATAGCCCCGCCCCTGCGACTGGGTGATTCCGGCCTTCTGCAGATAATCCAGCTCGGTGTAGCGCTTGACCACCGCCAGGCTGAAGAACAGGAACATCGAGAAGGCCAGCAGCCAGAATGAAAGCGCCACGCCAACCGCGGCCGCCCCGGCGATGATGCGCAGCGTGTAGAGCCCCGCCAGCACGATGACATCCACCAGCATGATGCGCTTGAGCACGAAGCTGTAAAGCCCGGTGAATAAGTAGTAGAGCGCCAGAACGCCCACAAAGGCGGGTGGCAGTGTGCTGGAGAGCGCGAAGGCCAGTACCAGCAGCAATGGACTCAGCAGCAGGCCGTGCAGCAGAGGCAGCTCGCCGCTGGCGAAGGGACGCCGATGCTTGCTGTGGTGCGCCCGGTCGCTGGGCAGGTCGAGCAGATCATTCAGCACATAGACGCTGGACGCGCACAGGCCGAAGCTCACGAATGCCAGCACTGCCTGCAGCAGCAGTGCACTGTTGCCGAGCTCATGCGCCAGCGCCAGCGGCAGCAGCACCAGCAGGTTCTTCAGCCACTGATGCAGGCGCAGTGCCCGCAGGGCCGCGCGCCAGCGACTGCCCTGGCGTGGGAATTCCACTTCGATGGGCACGCGCGCAGCGAGCTGCCGGCGCAGGGCAGGCGACACCTCCACCGGGATGGCCGCCGCCGCATCGCGCCAGACCTCGAGATCCACCGCACGATCCCCCGCATAGACGTAGTGAGGCGCTTCGGCGGCGATGCGTTGCTGCTTGGCTGTCCCGCCGCAGTTGTGCTGGCCGTCGCTGCCGATGGCCGCGTCGAAGATATCCAGGTGGGCCGCCACGGCATCCACTAGCTGTTGATCGGACGCCGAGATCAGCACGAGCCGGCGTCCCCTGGCTTTCTGCTCCCGCAGGTAGGCCAGCAGGCCGGCATTCCAGGGCAGCAGCTCGACGCGCAGTTGCACCCGTTGGGCGATCTCCCGCTTCAGTGCCGCCTTGCCGCGCAACAGCCACAGGGGAATCAGCAGCAGATAGAGCAGGTTTTGCTTGATCAATTCCAGAAAGGATTCCAGCAGCAGATCACTGCGCAGCAGCGTGCCATCGAGGTCCACATACAGCGGCAGGGCAGTGCGATCCTCGTGTATCTGGCTGTGTCTCATGACCGGGTCCTGTGGGCTGCGTTCAGAGCGGCAGGCGCTTGAAGAGGGCGTCGGGGATGGCGCGCACCACGGCCATGATCAGCCGCCAGTAGCCCGGGGCGTAGACAGTGTGGTGCCGCTGCCGCACACCTTCGAGCAGGCACTGCGCAATGCGCTCGGGCGAGCTCCACAACGGGCCCTTGCGCAGATGGGCTGTCATCGGCGTGTCGACGAAGCCGGGGCGCACATCGACCACATGCACGCCGTGAGGAAACAAGCGGCCGCGCAGGCCCTGCAGATACTGGGACACCATGCCCTTCGCGGCGCCGTAGACATAGTTCGACGGGCGGCCGCGATCGCCTGCCACCGACGTCACCACGGCGATGCAGCCCTGCTTGCGGGTCATCATGTGATTGCCGAGCAGGGTGAGCAGGGAGATCGTGCTGAGGGCATTGATGTTGAACTGCTCCAGCGCGGCGTCGAAATGCTCGGCGCACTGTGCCTGATCGGGCAGGCTGCCATGGCAGATCACGGCCAGATCGATGCTGCCCAGAGTGTCCAGTGCCTGCTCCAGCACGGCCTCGTGCAGGCTGAAATGCGTGACATCCAGCGGCGCGAAGTCCACGGCCGCGGCACCGCGAATCTCCAGATCCTGTTTCTGCTGTGCCAGCAGGGCGCTGTCCCGGGCCAGCAGGAACAGCCGGGCATGCTCCTCAGCGCAGGCACGGGCCACGGCCTTGGCGATGGCCGAGTTGGCCCCGATGATCAGGATGTTCTTCATGCATTCTCCGTAGGATGACTCACAGGCCCAGGCGCTGCGACTGCAGCGAATTGAACAGACGATCCGCGCCGCTTGCAAGCCGCAGCGCGCGCAGCGCTTCCCAGCGCGGATAGCTGCGGCGGAAGGTCTCTGCGCTCATGCGGGCGTCCTTGGCCAGATACAGGCGACCGCCGTGGTCCAGCACGATGCGGTCGAGCTCGTCCAGCAGCGGCAGCAGCGCAGGCTCGTGCTTGAAGTCCAGCGCCAGGGTATAGCCCTGCAGCGGGAACGACAGCCAGTGGGCGTTGCCGGGGCCGAACTTCTTCAGCACCGACAGGAAGGAGCCCTTGCCTGCCGCGCCACTGGCCTGCAGCACGCGGCGGATGCCCGGCAGCGCGGCGTCCTGGGGAATGACGCACTGATACTGCAGGAAGCCGCGCCTGCCGTAGAGCCGGTTCCAGTGCGCGATGCCGTCCAGCGGGAAGAAGTAGCTGTCCGCCTCCAGCCGCTGGCGCGCCTGCGGGTCCACGCGCCGCTGGTAGTACAGGGCATTGAAGGCGCTCATGCTGAAGCGGTTGAGCAGGAAGGCGGGCGCATCGAAGGGCACACTCAGGCGGCCGGGGCGCGGCGCCAGATAGCGGCCGTCCTGCGCGTGTTCGCCCAGGTAGAGCAGGGCGCGGCCCAGAGTGCTGCCGCGCGCCAGGCAGTCCAGCCAGGCCACGGAATAGGTGGCGCCGGCGTGTTCCTCGAACTGTGCGAAGACTTCCTCCAGATTGGCGCTGCGCAGCGTTTGCTGGAGGATCGCCGAGCCCGGCACGCGCTGCAGCCTCAGCGTGGCCTCCAGGATGAGGCCGGTCAGTCCCATGCCCCCGCAGGTGGCATTGAACAGATCGCTGTTCTGCTCGGGCGTGCATTCCACCACCTCGCCCGAGGCCTGCAGCAGGGCGAGCCGCGTGACATGCTGGCCGAAGGTGCCGGCCACATGATGATTCTTGCCATGCACATCACTGGCGATGGCGCCGCCCACGCTGACGAAACGGGTGCCGGGCACCACCGGCAGCATCCACCCCCGGGGCAGGAAGACCTGCAGCAGCTGGTCCAGGCTGACCCCGGCGGCGCAGCGCAGTTCGCCACTGGTCTCGTCGAAGTTCAGCAGATGATCGAGCGCCTGGGTCTGGATGACTTCGGCGGCCAGCGCGCTGTCACCATAGCTGCGCCCGAGGCCGCGGGCGATCAGGCTGGCAGGGGCGGCATCGCGGTGGTGCAGCAGGGCGGCGATGGCGGCCGGCGTGCGCGGGGCATGCAGCTGGCTGTCCGTGACGGGAAAACGGCCCCAGGAGTGCAGTCTCATGGGCAGACTCGCCTTGGGAAGCGCAACAAGGGGGATGCAAGGTGGGGTGACATCAACATGCGCGCAGGATACTCCGCCCGGCGCGGCGCCGTCATCCGTCGGCCTGCTGCCGCGGGAGCGGCGCTGCTATACTGCGCGCCTCCCCACAGCCGGACACCGTCATGCATCCCGATATTCCTGCCTTCACCCGCACTCTCGCCGAAGCCGCCGGCGAGCTCATCCGCCGCGAACGTCTGGCAGTGCAGGGTCTGAGCACCGCCTACAAGGGCGGCGCCGAACTGGTCACTCACGCCGATCTCAAGGCCGACCAGTTCATCTGCGATGCCATTCGCGAGCGCTTTCCCGGCCATCGCATCCTGGCGGAGGAGTCGGCGCCGACCATGCAGGATCTGTCCGCGTGGCAGGGGCCGCTGTGGATCATCGACCCGATCGACGGCACCGTGAACTACGCCCAGGGGCACTTCCAGAGCGCGGTGTCCATCGCCTACGCCGAGCAGGGGCGAGTGCTCTGTGGCGTGGTCTGCAATCCCTTCGTGAACGAGACCTTCCACGCGGTGGTGGGCGGCGGCGCCTGGCTCAACGACAGCCCCATCAAGGTGGCCGCCAAGACAGAACTGCGCCGCGCCATCGTGGCCACCGGCTTCCCCTACATCAAGGGCGACATGCGGCCTATCGTGCGGCGTCTGGCCCTGGTGCTGCAGGAGTGCGCAGACATTCGCCGTCTGGGCGCCGCCTCGCTGGACATCTGCTGGGTGGCCATGGGTCGGCTGGATGGTTACTACGAGAACCTGAGTCTGTGGGACTTCGCCGCCGCCCAGCTCATCGCCCGCGAGGCCGGTGCCCGCTACGGGCATTTCAAGCCGGTGCCCGAGGGGGTCAGCCCGGAGTTTCACGATCAGAACATCCTGGTGGCGAATGCCGCGCTGTTCCCGCAGCTGCATGAGCTGCTGAACCGCGCCGACGCCAGCGCCGATACCTGAGCTCAGGCGCCATGGCGCCGGCACAGCGCCAGCCAGGATTGCACGCCGGCACTGCGGTATTTCTGCTTGTGCAGGATGAAGTAGAAACGGCGGCTCCAGTCGCGCTGCGGGGCGCTCAGCGCCACCAGTGAGCCGCGCGCGATGGCATCGCGCAGGGTGATGGCCGACAGGCAGCCGATGCCCAGATTCGCCTCGACGGCCCGCTTGATGGCTTCGGTGTGCTGCAGCTCCAGACGCAGGTCCAGGTCGGGCAGCAGGCCGTGCATGGCGCGGTCGAAGGCCTGACGCGTGCCCGAGCCGGCCTCGCGCACAATCCACTGGGCCTGCAGCAGGTCAGCGTCCTGCAGCACGCGGCGCTGCGCCAGCGGATGCTCGGGGGAGCAGAACAGCATCAGCTCGTCCTCGCGCCAGGGCAGCACGTCCAGCACCGGGTCCTGCAGCTCCCCTTCCACCAGGCCGATGTCGAGCTCGAAGTTGCGGACGCGGCTGGCGATGCCCGCCGTGTTCTCCACCGTCAGGCTGACCCGGGCGCCGGGGTGTTCGCCCATGAAGTCGGCCATGATGGCCACCGCCAGGTAATTGCCGATGGTCAGGGTGGCTCCCACCTTCAATTCGCCGATCTCGGAATGCTGGGACAGGCTGCGCTCGAATTCACGGGCCTGCGCCATCAGCGCCTCCGCCCGGGGGCGCAGTGACTTGCCCAGGGCGTTGAGCTGCAGCCGCTTGCCGGCGCGGTCGAACAGCTGCACGTCGAAACGCTGTTCCAGGTCCTGCAGGGCCGAGCTGGCTGCCGACTGCGACATGGCCAGACTCTGGGCGGCCTGGGTGACGTTCTCGTAATGAGCGGTGGCAAGAAACACTTCGATCTGGCGCAAGGTGTAGTGCATGGGGGCTCCCGGCCAGCGCGGGCGCCAGCGGCTTGAATTCACCGACTCGCCCCTGTATCGTCCCGCTCCGTTCACGGTGCCGGGCAAGAGGCGCGTCGGGCGCAGGATATATCAGGAAAACCGATCAAGGATATGGACATTATCTGTTTTACAGGTAGTTGACCGTTTGTCTACAATGCGCCCCGCTTCGACCGGCCTCGCCCGGCTCCGGCATCTCTCTCACTGATCACTGGCAGGAAACACAATGGCGGCAGTCTCCAAGCAAAGCGTAACCAGCGTGCACCACTGGAATGAGTCCCTCTTCAGTTTCACCACCACCCGCGACAAGTCCCTGCGTTTCGAGAATGGCCATTTCGTGATGGTGGGCATGGAAGTCGAGGGCAAGCCGCTGATGCGTGCCTACAGCATCGCCAGTGCGAATTACGAGGAAGAGCTGGAGTTCTTCAGCATCAAGGTGCCCGATGGTCCGCTGACCTCGCGCCTGCAGAACATCCGCGTCGGCGACGAACTGCTGATCAGCAGCAAACCCACCGGCACTCTGGTGGCCGATCACCTGCTGCCCGGGCGTCATCTGTATCTGCTGGGCACCGGCACCGGGCTGGCCCCGTTCATGAGCATCATCCGGGACCCGGAAGTGTACGAGCGCTTCGAGAAGGTGATCCTGGTGCACGGCGTGCGCCGCATCATCGACCTGGCCTACCGTGACTACATCAGCCAGGAACTGCCGCAGAACGAGTTCTTCGGCGAGCAGGTGCGCGAGCAGTTGATCTATTACCCCACCGTCACCCGCGAGGAGTTCGTCAACACCGGCCGCATCACGGACCTGATGCTCAGCGGCAAGCTGTTCTCTGACATCGGCCTGCCGCAGGCCTGCAAGGAAGACGATCGCTTCATGCTGTGCGGCAGCTCCGCCATGCTCAAGGACATCAGCCGCATCCTCAACGACTGGGGCTTCGGTGAGTCGCGCCAGGGCATCAAGGCCGAGTACGTGATCGAGCGCGCCTTCGTCGATTGACGGGCGTGCAGGCGAGAGCCTGCGCCGCTGCGGCTGCAAAACAAAAGGGCCTTGCGTCTGCACGCAAGGCCCTTTGTGTTTGTGGGGCTTCCGGACGGCGCCGGGTTGCCGCCAGGACTTACAGCCCGGTCACGGCCGGGTGGAAAAAGCCCACCAGACAGCCCTTGGAATCGGGGATGTCGTCCATGTTCACCACGCCGCCGGCCAGGATGGTTTCCAGCGCATCGGTCAGGTAGTGATTGTCCGCCTGATTGCGCTGGCTCTCGTAGCCCAGAGCGTCATTGATCGGACCGCGGAAGTGCACTTCACGGGTGCGCGGGTCGATCACGAACACCTCGGCGGTGCGCTCCACGCCCAGTGACTTGGCGACAGTCTGGTCTTCATCCTTCAGGATCGGGAACTCGATGTTGAATTCCTGCGCCTCCTTCTGGATGCGTGCCATGTCGTCCTGGATGAACGAGTTGAGCATCAGGAACTCGATGTTCTTGTCCTTGTAGGTCTGCGTGATCTCCTGGTACTCAGGCACGGACAGACGGGCAATCGGGCAGCCTGAGCCGTGGATGTACATCACGATGTAGTCCTTGTCTGCGTATTCGGCCAGCGAATGCGTCACGCCCAGATGGTCCACCAGGGTGAAGTCCTTGATGGGCTTGAGGAAATCGTCCGCCATTGCGCTGAGGGACAGCATTGCTGACATCAGGGTTCCTGCAACCAGTCCGGCTATCTTGTTCATCACTGCTTACTCCTCATTTCACGACCACTGTGTTCCCTGCCCTTGTGCGCCAGTGTCACCCGTTGGTGCTGTGTCACAAGGATTATGCGTGTCAGGGGCGGGAACATACCCTGACCTGGCTCATGTCGCCACTGTAAACAAGCATCCAGCGCTGTCGCAAGCCACACATTGTGACTAATTGTGAGCCCGAACAGCCGGAAAACTCTTTGATTTAGAACAATTTTCGAGTGCATGACAAAAGGCCTGCGCCGACCCTGAAATACTCCTGCGGGCCACAGTCGGCGCGGCGTTGCGGAGTGCAAGCCCCCGGCCAACAGGGTATAGTTGGCCGCTGCTCATTTTCAGGGACCTCCATGCGCTCTCCAATTGCCAGTCTCTACACCAGGCTCGTCTTCGGGCATCCCGTCCTGGCCATTTTCCTGCTGCTGCTGGTCACGGCCGTCTTCGGCTGGTACGCCCAGTACTTCCGTCTGGATGCCTCGGCGGATTCCCTGCTGATGGAGGGCGATGAAGAGCTCGAATTCTCGCGCCAGGTCAACAATCGCTACGGCACGCGCGATGCCGTCACCATCGCCTACACCCCCACGGCGGACCTGTTCAGCCCGGAGTCCTTCGCGGTGCTTGCCGCGCTGCGCGAAGAGCTGCTCACCATCGAGCGGGTGGAATCGGTGGACAGTCTGCTGAATGTGCCGATCTTCGGGGACACCGAACTGTTGAGCATCTCCGAGAACTACGACACGGTGCTCACCCCGGGCATCGATCTTGCCGCCGCTCGGCAAGAGCTGATGACCAGCCCCGTGTTCAGCAATGCCATCATCAGCCCGGACGGGCAGACGGCCGCCATGCTGGTGAGTTTCGCCCGCGACGAGCGCTACCATGCCCTGATCCAGGCCCGCGAGGATCTGCGCCGCAAGCGCGATGTCGAAGGGCTGAGCGCCGAAGAGGCGGCGGAACTGGGCCGGGTGTCGGCCGAGTTCGATGCCTACAGCACCCTGACAGCCGAACAGCGTCATGAGGACATCGCGCGGATACGCGACATTCTGGGTGGCTATCAGCAAAGCGGCACGCTCTACCTGGGCGGCGCGCCGATGATCGCCGATGATCTGGTCACCTTCGTGCAGAACGATCTTGCCACCTTCAGCCTGGGCGTGTTCGCCTTCATCGTCTTCGCGCTGGGGATGATCTTCCGCCGCCTGCGCTGGATATTCCTGCCGCTGGCCTGCTGCGCCGTGGCGAGCGTCATCGTGGTGGGCATCCTGGGGCTCATGGACTGGCGGGTCACCGTGGTGTCGTCCAACTTCATGTCGCTGCTGCTGATCACCACCATCTCCCTGACCGTCCATCTGATCGTGCGCTATCGCCAGTTGCGCGCCACGCGGCGTCACACCGAGCATGGCAAGCTGCTGCGTCATGCCGTGATCTCGATGTGGAAGCCCTGTCTGTACACCGCGCTGACCACGATCGTGGCGTTTGCCTCACTGCTAGTCAGCGGTATCTCGCCCATCATCTCCTTCGGCTGGATCATGGTGATGGGCGTGCTCACGGCGCTGCTGGTGGTGTTCACGCTGTTCCCTGCCCTCATGTCCCTGTTCAGCAAGGACGACACCGTCTACCAGCACCAGAATTCCTCGGCGCTGACCGCCGCCCTGGCCCGCTTGACCGACCGCCTCGGCAACAAGGTGCTCTGGCTTTCCGGCGCAGTCTTCGTCTTCAGTGTGGCAGGGCTGATGCAATTGAAGGTCGAGAACAGTTTCATCGAATACTTCAGCGAAGACACCGAGATCCATCAGGGCATGAAACTCTTCGACGAGAAGCTGGGCGGCACGCTGTCGCTGGATGTGGTCGTGACCCTGCCGGTGCTCGAGGATGAATTCGACGACGGTTTCGACGACGGTTTCGATGATGGCTTCGAGGAAGAGGCCAACGACGCCTACTGGTTCACCGGCGCCCGCATGGACGAGATCAAGCGCATTCATGACTATCTGGACAACAATCCGCAGACGGGCAAGGTGCTGTCCTTCGGTTCCGTGATCCATCTGGCAGAGCAGCTGAACAACGATACGCCCGTGGACAGTTTTGTCTGGGCCCTGCTGTATTCCCGCATTCCGGAAACGCTGAAAAGCTCCGTGCTGACGCCCTTCGTGTCGGTGGCGGAAAACCAGGTGCGCTTCAATGTGCGGGTGATCGAGTCCGACGAGAACCTGAACCGCAATGCCTTGATCAACGGCATCCAGCAGGGGCTGCAGCAAGAGTTCGGCTACGCGGCGGATCAGGTGCGTGTCACTGGTATCCTCGTGCTTTACAACAATGTGCTGCAGAGCCTGTATCAGTCGCAGATCCTGACGCTGGGCGTGGTGCTGTTCGCCATCATGATCATGTTCCTGTTCCTGTTCCGCTCACTGCGAATTGCCGTGCTCTGCATCATTCCGAACATCATTGCCGCATTGCTGGTGCTGGGCTTGATGGGCTGGCTGGGCATCCCCCTGGACATCATGACCATCACCATCGCGGCCATCGCCGTGGGCATCGGCGTCGACAACACCATTCACTACATGCATCGCTTCAAGCACGAATTCCACAGGCTCGGCAGCTATCGCGCCACCATGTTCCATTGCCATGACAGCATCGCGCGGGCCATGTACTTCACCACCATGACAGTGGTGGCCGGCTTCTCGATCCTGGTGTTGTCGAATTTCATCCCCACCATTGTCTTCGGCCTGCTTACCAGCATTGCCATGATGGTCGCCCTTCTGGGCGCGCTGACCCTTCTGCCGCAGCTGCTGATCGCCTTCAAGCCGCTGGGCAGGGAAACGCACGCCGGTTCCTGAAACTTCTGGAGTAGTCTATGCACGCAAATGAATCCCCCGAGCAGCCGGTTGTCGAGGCGCCCACGAGCCGCTTCATCGACGAGAAGCTCTTCAAGTCACGTTCCATCACGATCTTCGGCGAGATCGACGAAAGGCTCGCACGCTCCGTCACGGAGAAACTGCTGGCGCTGGCCGCTGCCGGTGATGAGCCGATCACGATCTACATCAGCTCGCCGGGCGGGCATGTGGAGTCGGGCGATGTCGTGTATGACATGATCAAGTTCATCAAGCCCGAGGTGCGCGTGGTGGGTACCGGCTGGGTTGCCAGTGCAGCGACCACCATCTATCTGGCCGCGAAGAAGGAAAACCGTTTCAGTCTGCCCAACACACGCTTCCTGGTGCATCAGCCATCCGGTGGCTCGCGCGGGCGCGCTTCGGATATCAAGATTCAGGCCGAACAGATCATCAAGATGCGCGCGCGCATCAATCAGCTGATCGCCGCCGAGACGGGGCAGCCGCTGGAGCGCGTGGCGCGGGATACGGACAGGGATTACTGGATGACGGTGGAAGAGGCGATCGACTACGGCATCGTCGGCCGCAAGATCACCAGCATGGCCGAACTGGCTTGAGTTGCACCGGCTCGCCACACAGGGCGAGCCTCATCAGTTGGCGCTGACGCCCGTCCTGGCACTTGCCGCGCCTGCCCTGCGGAACAGCGCCTGCTGGTTCTGGACCAGGGCGCATACAACGTGGTAGTCGGGCTGGCAGCTCAGCGGGCGCACGATCGCGGTGTTGTCTGTGCCCAGCTGCACCAGCACCCGGGCCACGACACCCTGGTACTCGACGTCCAGGGTTGCGCTGTTGCCATTGACTTCCCCGATGCTGTTGCGCCATTCATGTCCCATGGTCACAAGTGGCTCGACATGCAACTGATCGTTCCGATGTGTCACCCGCAAGCTGATGAGGCTGCCCTCGGCATTCCAGACGCCGGACCATTGAGGCGTGGGCTGAACGGCGACCGACTGGGCCAGAACCTGTGCAGGAACACTCAGCGCCATGGCCATGACGCTGGCAGTGCCCGTCAGCAGACGCGCGAACTTCGCCACCTGAACTTGCATGATCTGGCATCCCCCTTCGGCCCCTCCTACAAGGGACCTGTCAGCGCAAATCCGAACAGGGGCCCATGAAACACCAAAAGCGCGCCGCAGGCAATCATGCCCAGCAGGATCGCGGCGAGGTCCCATTGCAGAGCGGGCTGCAGCGTTCGGCCTCCACCCTTGCTCACCCTCAGCCCGATCTGCAGGACTGCCCACAGCGCGGGAATGCCAAACAACAGCATCGAGGCCAGGTCGCCATTGGAAAGCAGATGGGCACCGCCGGCGAGCGCGATTCCTGCAGGCAGTGGTTGACGCACCAGGGCGCGAGTGTGGGAGTCCGGCAGCAGGCCGGCCGCGAACACCACACTTGCGGCTATCATCAGCAGACTGGTGCATTCGCGCCATGCAAAGGGGGGCACCCAGACTTGAACGAAGGCGGCCTTGCTCTTGCCGGTGATGACGAGCGCGGTGCCCGCCAGCATTGCCGCAACCAGCAGCGCGTGGAATGGTCGGCGTCCCAGTGCCTGCGCCAGTCGCTGTGCCGGGGCTGCTGTCCAGGCGGCATGTGCGCCGATGCACAGTGCCAGTCCGAGTATCAAGGCGATCAAGATGGTATCCGTGTGTGGCCCGGGTGGCCGGCACCCGCGTGTGACGGGCGAAGATACTATGGGGGGGAATCGATGTATATCGAGGCAAAAAAAAACCGGAGCACTCCATGGGGTAGCGTGCTCCGGCAAGGGCCTGTCACTCGTATGCTGCGGGTATCCTCAACACATGGCGCGATCATAGGCCCGCCCCTGTAGATACAGGAAATGGATTAAAGCTATTGCGACGATATTGAAACTCGATTAGCCTGCGGAAAAGTCACTGCACAGGAGCACGCCATGCATCATCTGCCTACCACCAAGCAATTGCGTTACTTCGTGGCCCTGGAACAGATCGGGCACTTCGGCAAGGCGGCGGAGGCCTGTTTCGTGTCCCAGCCGGCCTTCAGTGTGGCGATCCGCGAACTGGAGAGCACGCTGAACATCCAGCTGGTGGATCGCACCAACAAGAATGTCACCGTCACCAATCTCGGTCGTCAGATCGCGGTGCGCGCGCGCCAGGTGCTGCGCGATCTCGAGGAACTGGTGGATGTCGCCCAGGGCAACCAGCAGCCGCTGACCGGACAGCTCAAACTCGGTGTGATCCCGACCATTGCGCCTTTCCTGCTGCCACGCCTGCTGCCGGCCCTGCGCAAGGCTTACCCTGACCTCAAGCTCTACCTGAAGGAGGACCTGACCGATCGTGTCTACGGCCACTTGATGGACGGCGAGCTCGACATCATCCTCATCGCGCTGCCCTACGATCTGCGCAATGTGAGTGAACTGCCGCTGTTCAAGGATCGCTTCTATCTCGCCCATCAGGCAAAGAGCGCGCTGGTGCCAAAGGATGCGCGCCAGGTCAGTGATTTGCCCGAGGACAGCATCCTGCTGCTGGAAGACGGGCACTGTCTGCGCGATCACGCGCTCTCCGCCTGCAGCATCAACAACGCCGACAAGGTCAGCGACATCACGGCCACCAGTCTGCTGACCCTGGTGCAGATGGTGGACGCCGATCTCGGCGTGACCTACCTGCCGGAGATGGCGATCGGGTCCTCCTTGCTGAAGAACACCCGCATCAAGACCACGCCGCTGGACAAGAACAGCTTCAGAGAGATTGGTCTCGTCTGGCGTCGGGCCAGCACCCGGGGGCAGGAGTTCGAGCTGCTCGGCGACTTCATCAAGCAGAACTACCTCGCAGGCAAGACTGCCGACGCCGAGTAGATGTGCAAAAACTGGAATCTGTAAGCAGATTCTGCAAAAGGCACTGGCAGCGTCCGGGCTGGCATTCTTTGCGCGCTCCTCAGGCATTACCATGCGGGCAGTGTTTCGTGGTCGATTCCGTGGAGGCTCGCATGTCCTTGTTCCATTCCGCGTCGCGCAGGCTCACCGCTGTGCTCCTGCTGGCCTGTTCCGTCCTGGCGCCGGCGCCGGCGACAGCCGCCAAGGCGCCTGACTTCCTCTTGCTGGATGATCGTGGTCAGGCGGTGAAGCTGCATTACCAGCGCTACGCCGATGCCGTGGTGTTGATGGCTCATCGCCGCGATTCCGCCGGAGTGGCCACTGCTGCCGCGCTGGTCGAGGAGCAGCTTCGTCGCCATGCCGGGCACTGGATTCCCTTCTACCTGATCAATGCCGAACCCGGCCTTTCCCGCGAAGACGCCATGGTGGACAGACAGGCGCAAGGCATTGCGGCGCCGTTGCTGCTCGATGACTCCGGTCTGGTCACTGCGACCCTCGGGCTGCAGCATGCCGCCGAGGTCATTGTGGTGGACCCGACGCGCTGGGATATCGTGTATCAGGGCCCCGCGACGGATCAGGCCGATGGTTCGGGTGAGAACTATCTGGCGCAGGCACTGGAGGCCTTGTTCAAGGGCGAGACGCTCGCAGAGGGGCGTCGCACGCCCGCCAGGGAAGCCGGTTTCGAATCCCTGCCGCTGGCCAGCGCTGCCAGTGTGCCGGCCTATGCCACCGATATCGCTCCTGTGCTTGTGGAAAAGTGCGCCAGTTGCCACCGCCCCGGCGGCATCGGGCCGTGGGCCATGAACAGCCATCAGATGGTGCAGGGCTTCTCGCCGATGATTCGCGAAGTGATCCTGACCCGGCGCATGCCGCCCTGGCATGCCGACCCGCAGGTCAATCGCTTCAAGCACGACATGAGCCTGAGCATCGAACAGGCACAGATGCTGGTGCGCTGGATTGATGCAGGAGCGCCGCGTGGCGCGGGCGAGGACCCGCTGCTCGCGGTGGTCGAGCCCGACAACGCCTGGGAGCTGGGCGAGCCGGACCTGATTGTCGACCTGCCGGCCTATTCCGTGCCCGCCACCGGCACGCTGGACTATCAGATACTCAGCGTCGACAACCCGCTCGATCATGATGTCTGGGTGCGCGCCGTGCAGATCGTGCCCAGTGATCGCCAGGTACTGCATCACGCCATCGCCACCTTCGGCATGCGTGACGAACCCCTCGGCATTGATCTGGGCACGCCGATTGGCGATGCCCTGCTGCAGTCCCAGTTGATGACCTTTGTGCCGGGCAACGAGATCTACGAGTACCCCGAGGGCACCGGCATCCTGGTGCCCGCCGGCGCCACCTTCTTCAGTCAGATGCACTACACCACCTACGGGCGCGAAACCGTGGACCAGACACGCATCGGGCTGTACTTCGCCGAAGAGCCGCCCGAATTCACCCTGCAGCACTACGCCATTCTCAATGTGGACATCGAGATTCCGCCGGGGGAGAGTCAGGACGAGGAGCGCGCCTATTACCAGTTCCAGAAGGATGCGGTGATCTACAGTCTGTTCCCCCACGCGCATTACCGCGGGCGCAGTGCCAGTTTCACCGTGATCTATCCCGATGGCCGCGAGGAACTGCTGCTGTCCGTTCCACACTACGATTTCAACTGGCAGCGCTACTTCCAGCTGGAGGAGCCGCTGTATGCCCCGGCCGGCACTCGTCTGATCCACAGCATGGTGTATGACAACTCCGCTAACAATCCGAGCAATCCGGATGCGACGGCGCAGGTCAGGTTCGGTGAGCAGACCTGGGAGGAAATGCTCTACGGCGGCGTGTCCTTCCGCTACGCGAACAAGGCGGATGACGTGCAGCAGATCAATCGGCAGGAATACGTGACCAGCCTCAGCATGGGCTTCATGGACAGCAATCAGGACGGCATGATCGTGCTGGACGAGATGCCGGCGCGCGCCCGCCAGCGCCTGGCCATGGCCTTTGTCGTGCTCGACAAGGACAAGTCAGGCGGGCTGGAATTCGCCGAGTTCCATCAACTGATGACCACCCAGCGACAGGCTCAGGCGCGTTCGGACGGCGCCGCCGCGAACCGGTAGTTCTTCAGCGGCAGTTCGCGCACGCGCTGTCCGGTCAGGATGTACAGCGCATTGGCCACCGCGGCTGCGACAGGCGGGGTGGCCGGTTCCCCGAGGCCACCCAGGGCCGCCCCGGACTCGATGGTCACCACGTCGACTTCCGGGGACTCGCGCAGGCGCAGCATCTCGTAGTCATTGAAGTTGCGCTGCACGACAGCGCCCTTGTCGATGGTGATCTCGCCATACAAGGCCGCAGTGAGGCCGAAGATCACGCCGCTTTCCGCCTGTGAACGCACCGTGTCGGGGTTCACGGCCCTGCCGCAGTCGATGGCACAGGTCACGCGATGCACGCGCACCTCGCCTGTTTCCCCGATGGACACTTCCGCCACCTGAGCCACGATGCTGCCGAAGCTTTCCTGCAGGGCGATGCCGCGCGCGCGCCCGGCAGGCAGATTGCGATCCCAGCCCGCCTGCTCGGCTGCCGCCTTGAGCACGGCGGCGTGGCGTGGCTTGTCTGCCAGCAGGTTCAAGCGGAACTGGTAAGGGTTCTGCCCGGCATGGTGGGCCAGCTCGTCCACGAAGGATTCGAGGAAGAAGGTGTGCTGGGAATGCGCGACGCTGCGCCAGGCCCCGAAGGGGATGTGCGTCGGACTGTCGGCGTAGGCTATGGACTGGTTGGGAATGCCGTAGGGCGTGTGCGCCGCCTCGGCGGGCTCGTTCTTGCCGATGTAGTGATTCTCCCAGGCCGTGAGCTGCCCTGCGGCATCGAAGCCGGCGCGGAAGCGGCTGGTCACGGCGGGACGGTAGTAGTCCTGCTGCATGTCGTCCTCGCGGCTCCAGATCGTCTTTACCGGGACGTCGAACTGCATGGCGATGCGGGTGGCCTGGTCGATGGTGTTGGTGGCATTGGGCAGGCGTCTGCCGAAGCCGCCACCCAGATAATGCGCATGCACCGTCACGGCGTTCTCGTCCAGACCGGACACGCTTGCGACGCGGCCGCGAATGCCGAGGTTGTCCTGGGTGCCGGTCCAGACGTCGCAGCGGCCGTCGTGGAAATGCACGGTGCAGTTCATCGGTTCCATGGCGGCATGAGCCAGATAGGGCACACGGTAGGTGGCTTCCACCACACTGTTGGCGGCCGCGAGGGCAGCCGGTGTATCGCCTTTCTCGACGTCCTCGTTCAGCTCGCCCTGCAGCGCCTGGTCGTACTGCGCGAAGATCGACGCCGTGTTCACGGCATCGTTGGGCGTGGCTTCGAAGCGCACGGTCATGGCGTCCAGCGCCTGACGTGCCCGCCAGTAATTGTCAGCCACCACGGCCACGGCATCATCCAGCTCGACCACCCGCACCACACCGCGACGCTGCAGCGCACTGGCGCTGTCCACGGCGGCGAGTCGGCTGCCGAACACAGGGGCCGTCTTCACCGCGGCGTAGAGCATGCCGGCGGGCCGGGCATCGATGCCGAAGGGCGCGCTGCCATCCACCTTGGCCGGGATGTCGATGCGCGGGATGGGCTTGCCCATCAGCGTGAACTGTTCCGGGCGCTTCAGCATGGGGTTGGCCGGCGGTTCGAACTGTGCCGCCGCGCTGGCCAGTTCGCCATAGCTCAGGGAGCGGCCGCTGGCCTGGTGATGCACGTGGCTGAGTCGTGTGCTCAGTTCGGATTCGGGCACCTGCAGCTGCTGGGCTGCCGCCTGCAACAGCATCTGTCGTGCCGCTGCACCCGCCACCCGCATGCCCTGCTCGCCGGTGAAGCGCACTGAGCTGCTGCCGCCGGTGATCTGCATGTTCATGATCTCGGCCACCTTCATGGTGGCAGCGGTGGCCAGGCCGTCCAGGAAGCCTGGAATGCTGACTCCCAGCGAAGTGGCGAAACCCTTGATCAGCACGCCGTTGGCGAACAGGTCCGTGGCCGGCGCCTGTTCCACGCGCACCAGATTCCAGTCGGCATCCAGTTCATCAGCCGCCATCATGGGCAGTGCCGTGAGCACGCCCTGTCCCATTTCCGAATGCGGCACGAGCACGGTGACGGTGTTGTCCGGGGAGATTCGCAACCAGGTGGTCAGGAACGGGGCTGCATTGCCGTCAAGCGCGGCATTGGCCTGTCGATGCTTGCTGGGACGCGTGCTGGCATAGCCCAGCAGCAGGCCGCCTCCGGCGATGACAGTGCCCAGCAGAAAGCGTCGTCGATTCATTGGCATGGCGGGCTCCTTGGGTCTCAGGCGGTGGCACTGGTGAGAGAACGGATGGCGCTGCGGATGCGGGGGTAGGTGCCGCAGCGGCAGACATTGGTGATCGCGCCGTCGATCTCTGCATCGGTGGGTGCAGGGTTCGCTGCGAGCAGGGCGGACACTGCCATGATCATGCCGGACTGACAGTAGCCGCACTGCGGCACCTGATGCTCGATCCAGGCCTGCTGCACGGGGGTAAGTCCGCCGGCAACATTCACGGCCAGCCCTTCGATGGTGGTGATCTCGGTGTCCTCGACGGCGCTGACCGGAGTCACGCAGCTGCGCACGGGGTTGCCGTTGACCATGACCGTGCAGGCACCGCAGGCGGCGATGCCACAACCAAACTTGGTGCCCGTCAGTCCCAGTTCATCGCGCAATGCCCAGAGCAGCGGCATGTCCGGTTCGATATCCAGTTCCTGTGCGGTGCCATTGACGCGAAAGCGAGCCATGACGGTTCTCCCGTGCTGAGTGTGATGAGCGGGCAGCATAGCCGAGTCGCGGACGCCGCGGCAATTTCGCTTCACCGCGACCAGGCGGCATGTCTGGCGAAAAACTGAAATTGCAGGAATCAGGCATACATGCGTCGCGCAATTCAGGCGCTGTGTCCAGATTGCCGTTGACTCGCCTTCACTTAAGGCGACAATAGCCCGGCGCTGCGTCCGCAAAGCCCGCTTTGATGACGCCGCTTGAGCGACCCATCCAAGAAGACACTTTGCCGAACGGACCAATCGAGGAAAACATGAAAAGACTTTGCAAGGGCTTGATGATTGCAGTGGCCACCTTGTTCCTGGCTGCCTGCGCCACCACACCACAGAATCCCTTCGTGGGCGGCTGGGATGTAACCATAGACACTCCCGTAGGCGTTCTGTCTGCGGCCATCGACATCACGCCCGAACTGACAGGTACCATGTCCTCTGCGGAAATGGGTTCTGCCACACTGAGCGCCGTGACTGTGCAGGACAACGCAGTGAGTTTCCAGACCATCGTCAGTGCCCAGGGGCAGTCCCTCACCCTGCGCTTCGCCGGCACCATCAACGGTGACTCCCTGGCCGGCAACTTCGACACCGACTTCGGTGCGATCCCCGTCACTGGCGTGCGTCGCTGAGACCTGCCCTCGTTTCGCGCGGCGCTGCTCCAGTCTCACGGACTCACGGAGCGCACCGCGCGAAGCCTCTCCCGCACTCAAAATCTGTCTGCACTCGCCCTCGCCCAGTCCTCGGCATAGGCCTCGGGAATGGCGCTGGTGAGCAGTTGTCCATCCGCCAGCGGCGTGTGTATCTGGTCGAAGTGCTTCAAGTCCTTGCCCACTCGCTGGAAGATGTCCGAAGCACGCAGTTGCATCGGGTCGTCATAGCCAAGAGCCCCGCAAAGCTCCAGAAAGGCGTCCACTGTGCCATGGTGATAATTGGCAGCGCGGCGCGACTTGTCCTCGATGTCCACGGCCTTGCCCCGCACAGGGTCCTGCGTCGCGATGCCCGTGGGACACTTGTTGGTGTTGCAGGACTTCGATTGAATGCAGCCGATCGCCAGCATCATGGAGCGTGCAGCATTCACGGAGTCGGCGCCCACGGCGATCTTGCTCAGCATGTCGAAGCCGGAAGCCGTCTTGCCCGCACTGATGATGCGGATGTGCTGCCGCAGGCCGGCACCACGCAGCACCTGGTCGACGAAGTAGGTGGCTTCCAGGCAGGGCATGCCGATGCGGTCGGAAAACTCCATCGGGGCTGCGCCGGTACCGCCTTCCGCGCCATCCACCGTGATGAAGTCAGGCAGTATGCCTGTGGCGAGCATGGCCTTCACGATGCTCATGAACTCACTCTTGCGCCCCACGCACAGCTTGAAGCCGGTGGGCTTGCCGCCACTGCCCTCGCGCAGACGCTGCACGAAGGCCAACAGCCCCCGCGGTGAGTCGAACTCAGGGTGATTGGCCGGTGAGGCGACGGTCTTGCCCACTTCCACCAGGCGGATGCGTGCGATCTCCTCCGTTACCTTGGCGCCAGGCAGCACCCCGCCATGGGAGGGTTTGGCACCTTGCGAGAGCTTGATCTCGATCATCTTCACCACGTCCGGTGCGGCGTTGCGCGCGAAGGCTTCGTCGTTGAACGAGCCATCCAGATTGCGGCAGCCGAAATAACCGGTGCCGATCTGCCAGATCAGATCGCCGCCATATTGCAGGTGATAGGTGCTGATGCTGCCTTCCCCGGTGTTGTGCGCAAAGCCGCCCATGGCAGCGGCCTTGTTCAGCGCCGCGATGGCATTGCCGCTCAACGCCCCGAAACTCATGCCGGAGATGTTGAGCAGCGAAGCGCTGTAGGGTTTGCTGCACTGCGGCCCCCCGAACAGCACGCGGGCCTTGTCCTTCGGCACCATCTTCGCCTGGATGGAGTGGAATACCGTGAGATAGCCCTCGGCCATGAGATCCTGCTCGGTGCCGAAGGGCAGGGTGTCGTTCAGGCCCTTGGCGCGACGATAGATCAGATCGCGCGCCTCGCGGTTGAATGGCGCTTCCTCCAGATTGCTGGCAATGAAGTACTGGCGGATTTCCGGGCGGATGCTTTCCAACAGATAGCGCAGGTTGGCGAATACCGGGTAGTTGCGGCGCAGATTGCTGTCGCTGAAGTACATGTCATGCACGCCGATGCCCAGAAACGCGAGGGCGCAGACAAGGAAGGTGACCTGGCCCGGGTGCTCCGCCAGTGCCACTGGCGAGAGTGTGCCGTCGGTGGCCGCCCACACGGTGTAGAAGGCCACCGGAATCCACAGCAGACTGGTGATCCAGAAGAAGCGAACAGTCGGAGTCATGGCCGCCGCCCCCTCAGAGCTTCAAGAGCAGCGTGACGGAAGCTTCGCTGTCAGTCTTCTCGCGCCCAAGGGGCACCTCCGTCTGATGCTTGAGCTTGATGGAGAACTTCATGGACATGTTGCTGGAAATATCCGACTGGATGGCGCTTTCCGATCGGCCGATGCTGGACTCGTCACCCGCCTCGACGCTCAGCGTCTGCGTGAACATGGCATTGTCGGAGATGTTCCACTGGTACTCCGTGGCCACACGGATGATGGCTTCCTCGAAGTCATCGGTAGGCGTGCGCGAGGTTCGCACACCGGCACCGATACTGTAGTTCCAGTCCATGGTGGCGTGTTCGCGCAGCAGGTTCTGACCGTAGTTCACGGACAGGTCGGACTGGCTGTCGTAGCCGCTGAAGCGGTCATCCTCATGGGCGGCGCGAGTCTGGATGAAGGTGTCGGCCGACATGTTGTAGGTGGCCGAACCCACGGTGTAGAGCCGCTGCGCTGCCAGCTCGTCATCCTTGGAAGAGCGGAAGCCGTCCACTGAAAGCCCGTATTCCCACGCCTCCTGCAGCCATACCACGGTGCCCTTGAACTTGATGTTCTCGTCCTTGGTATTGCCGCCGGTGAAGATGGCTCCGAGTTCGAGCTCCGTAGACAGATTGTCCTCTGCCTCCTGAGCCAGTGCTGCGGAGCCGTTCCCCGTCAACAGCAGCAAGAGTGCTGTGGGCAGTGCGATCCGTGAAAGCTTGCGCATGGCAGATATCCTTTGTTGTTGATTTATCGAAAATTTGAACAAAGGCATTCTACTCGCCGGCAGACCGAATGGCGACCGCGGTGCAGCGGCTACTGCGGCATGCGCGCCGCTCGGATCTCGATTTCCACCAGCCAGTTCTCGTTCACCAGGTCGGCCACGACCACCGTGGTGCGCACGGGCTTGGTGGGATTCTCCTCGGTGCCGAAAAACTGCAGGTACCCGTTGTTGATGCCGGCAAAATCGAATTCGCCATCAGGGCCGGCCACGCCGAAGATGCGTACCTGCACGATGTCGGACATGGACCAGCCCTGCTCCTCGAGCGTCGCCTTGAACTTCTCGAAGATGTTGACTGTCTGCTGCTCCATGTTGCCCCAGCTGCCGTCGGCAGCCGGCGATGCGCCGGCACCGCTCAGGTAGAGCGTCTCGGCGCCGGCAGGAATGTAGATGTTGTTGAACAGCACGCGACTCTCGCCGGTGCGCACGATCTCCTGGGCATTGGCTGCCCCCAGGGGCAGAACGGTGGAAAGGGCAAGGCTCAGGCAGACAGACTTGAACAGGGGTTTCATCGAAGTTTCCTCGCGGGGTGGATGGTCGGTTGCAGCCGGATTATGGCAAGTGCCATGGCTGAAAATCCTGCCAACTGTCTGCCGGAGAAAAAGGAGGTGATGTGCGAGGGACTGGAGTGCCCGGACGGGCAGAGAAACCGGCGGCGGGACTAAGGTCCCGGCCGCCGGCGGGAGAGGCATTACTTCGGCATTCTCGCTGCGCGAATCTCGATCTCGACCAGCCAGCCATCGACCACCAGATCAGCTATCTCCACCACGGAGCGCACAGGCTTCATCGGGTTCTCCTCGGTGCCGAAGAACTGCTGATAGCCACGGTTGAAACCGGCGAAATCGAACTCGCCATCATCACCGGCCACGCCGAACACGCGCACTTGCACGATGTCGGACATGGACCAGCCCTGCTCTTCCAGCGTGGCCTTGAACTTGTTGAAGGTGTCGATGGTCTGCTGTTCCATGTCACCGTAGCTGCCATCGGGCAGTGCATCGGCACCGGCGCCGCTCAGGTAGAGGGTCTCAGCGCCTGCAGGGATGAAGATATTGTTGAAGAAGTTGCGGCCTTCGCCCGTGCGGATGATTTCCTGGGCGCTGCTGCTCACCGCGAAGGCGGCGGCGAACAGGGCTGCGGAAAGGGATACTGCCTTGGTGAATCGTGTCATGTTTCTGGCCTCCGGAGGTCAGGGTGTGTTGAAGGAGCGCCTCAGCGCCCCAGCGTATTGATGTAGCTGACGACGTCCACGATGGCCTGGTCATCGGTCAAACCGGACGTCATGGTACGCATCATCGCGCCGTACTGATCCAGCGGATCAACGCCGCGATACCCGGCCTTGAAATTCTTCAGCTGGGTGACGAGGTACCAGTCGTTCTGGCCGGCCAGTTGCGGGGCATTCATGGCCTCGCTGCCTTCGGCGTTGGCGCCGTGGCAGCTGGCGCAGGCCTGATACAGCTGCTGGCCGCGCTGGACATTGCCGCCGGTGATGGTCGGGGTCGCCGGCACGTATTCCCAGGTGGCAGCCCACTGCAGAATGTCTGCGATGTCCTCGTCGGTCAGGATGACCGCCATGGGCTGCATTTCCATGCCGTGATAGTCATCGGGATGCTTCCCGCGCCCGCCGGCGCGGAACAGCTCCAGTTGACGCTTGAGATACCAGGGCTCCATGCCGGCCAGGCGCGGGCCGTTGATGCCCTCGCTGCCCATGCCGTCCGTGCCGTGGCAGGTGAAACAGAATCGGTGATCGACCGGCTCGTGAGGTTCGGCCGCCCAGCTGCCCGCACTGAGGGTGGCCATGGCGATGATGGCAAGCAGAGGGAGAAAAGCTTTGCGTAACATACAGTTGTGTCTCCAGGTGAGAAAAGGGTGCCACCGCGGTGGCACCCTTTCGAGGACTAACTCATCCGGTTCATCTCACGACGAACTCAGATGTCCATCTTGAAGCGAGCGTACCAGAACGCACCATTCGGGCTGAAGGCACCGCTGGTGACGTACTTGTTGCTCGTGGTGGCGTTGAAATCCACCGGACGCACTTTCTCGGGCGCAGTGTTCAGGATGTTGTCTGCACCGACGATGAACGTGTAACGGTCACGGAAGGTGTAGGCCACTTCGCTGCCGAAGATGATCTCGCTGCCAACCCAGTAATCGCGGCTCGGATCAGCGTTGGCCGGTACCACGAAGTACTCGTCGTAGTAGTTGGCCTGCAGCGTCACTCTCCAGTCGCCCAGATTGTGGTTGGCGCGGAAGTTGCCGCGGTTGGCGGGGATGCCGTCTTCCAGGTCAGCCACGTTCGCACGGGTCAGCAGGCCCGGGGTGAACTTGGTCAGCTCCTGCTTGGTCCAGGCCCATGAAGCCTGGAACTCGGTGTTGCCCCAGTCTTCGAAGTCCATGCCCCACGAACCCACGATTTCCACCCCTTCGTTGGTGGTGGACATGTCGTTGGTGTAGTAGTTGAAGGACACGATGCTGCGGGCGCCGGAGATGCCGGAAGCTTCCAGCTGCTCGGCGATCGCCGGGGTGATGTCGAAGGTGGCGGAGTTCAGGATGCGGTCATCCAGATCGATGCGGTAGTAGTCGATGGTCAGATCCAGACCGCCGATTTCCGTTGCCAGACCGATGCTGTAGTTGGTGGACTCTTCCGGTGTCAGCTCGGTGCCCCCGAACAGCTGGGAGATCGGGTTGGTCGGAGGAATCTGGCCTTGGGTGACGGGGATGCTGTCCACCACGCCGGTGCTGATGTTGGAGATGTTCGCCTGACCCGGAGACGGTGCGCGGAAGCCCGTGCTGACCGTGCTGCGGATGTTGGTGGTCTCTGTCAGCGCATAGCGTGCGGTCAGCTTGCCGTTGGTGGTGCTGCCGAAGGTGTTGTAGAAGTCTTCGTAGCGGATCGCGGCACCCAGCAGCAGACGCTCTGTCACGTCCACTTCGAGGTCAGCGTAGATGCTCCAGTTCTTGCGGTCCCAGGTGCCCTGCTGGTCCGGGCCGAAACCCTGGAAGCCGTCGGAGCCCACGCCTGCGCCCAGATTGGCGAACTCGCCAATGCGGTAGGAGTCCTGGTCCTGTGAACCCACCTTGAAGATCTCACGACGCCATTCGATACCGTAGGCGACGTTCAGCGGGGAGTACATGCCCACATCGAAGGGCTTGGACAGGTCGAGGTTGATGTTGTTCTCGATCGTCGTGTAGATGCCCGGCTCGAAGCTGGTGGGTGACTTCGGACCCATGGAGGGGTTGGTGGTGTTCGAGATCTTGTAGGTCATCTCGGAGAAACCATTGCCCAGGCTCAGGTCGTAAGTGGTGCCGTCGTTCAGCTCGCCACGGATACCGGTCACGTTGGACATGTCGACGTTGGAGCCGCCGAAGTCCGGCGTGTAGCCACCGGGGAACCACTCGAGGAACGTGAAGCACTGCGGGTCAGCCAGGCCGGCATTGCGGGCGGCCACGGAGCTGGTCACGTTGGTGGTGCGGTTGAGGCCGCGCGGAATGGTCGGGCAGGTGGTGCCGGTGCCGGGTGTCAGGTCAAAGAACAGCTGGTTGGCGCCACTGGTGAATACACCGCCACGGTTTTCCGGGTTGCGGAAGAAGAAACCGAGTTCCACTTCCTTCTCGCTGTAGCCGGAGAAAGAGTAAAGCTCCTGGTCGCCGCCCAGATCCAGACCTGCGTTCAGGAACAGGTTGACGATCTCGGTGTCAGGCAGACCCTGGTGCTGGGCGTTCACGCGCACGGCGGTATTGCCATTGTTGATCAGCGTCTGCGCGTCGCCGCGCTGGATGCTGCGGTCGCTGCGCTTCTGGTTGGTCATGTCCATGCTGAGGCTGGCGAAGCCGTTCTGGCCCAGCGGCAGACCCAGGTTGGCTGCCACATAGTTCAGCTGGCCGTCGTTGGTCTCGGTCAGGATGCCGGTCTTGGTTTCGATGGACAGGCCTTCACTGTTTTCCTTGAGCTGGAAGTTGATCACGCCCGCGATGGCGTCTGAGCCGTATTGGGCGGCAGCGCCGTCACGCAGTACTTCCACCTGGCGCAGGGCGATCGGCGGAATCTGGGCGACGTCGGGGAAGTGGGTGCCCTGACGGCCGAACTGCACGGCGGCGGAGCGGTGACGACGCTTGCCGTTGATCAGCACCAGTGTGTCGTCGGCTGGCAGGCCGCGCAGGGTGGCGGGGCGTACCAGGGAGTTGGAGTCGTTGATGTCCTGCACGTCAACGTTGAAGGTCGGCACCAGGTTGCGCAGCAGGTCGTTCATGTCTGCAGTGCCCTGGTCCTGGAAGTCGGACGCTGAGAAGACGTCTACCGGAGCAGCGGAGTCCAGCGCCGTGCGCGGAGCGCGTCGTGAGCCGATGATCACCACTTCCTCGATTTCTTCAGCCGCCGGCGCCTGAGCCATGGCGACTGGTGCGGTGGCTGCCACGGAGCCCAGCAGGGCGGCAACCGACGACAGCGTCAGCAGGTTCGATATTTTCATAGTCATTTATCCCTTTTCATTCGTTTCTTGAGTTGCGAAAGAGAGACCGTGCGCCCGCTACTGTGGGTATGGGGGCTCGACCTTGATAGCGTCTCGATTATCTGCACAGGGCTGGCTGCAAAGTCCTCCTAAAAACCTTCTGAATACCTCCCATAACTGTTCGAGGTTTGAATTCATTGGGTTTTCGGTCAATTGTGCCGGTGCAGGGCGTCTTTTGAGGAGGGTAAAGGGACAGGCGGGGAGGTCAGTCCAGGATGTTCTGGGTCTGCATGCCCGCCAGTTTGCGGGACTCCAGTTCGGCCCAGTCCTCTTCGCTCCAGAGGTTGTTGCGGGCCATGAATGTGCCCGCCTCGTAGGCGGCGCGGGCGCGTTCGCTGAGGGCGACTCCGGTCATGGGCTGCATGGCCATGACCCCCTCCATGAGGCGGCGCTGCCAGGAGATGCCGAAGTCCAGCTCCTCCAGCACGGCGAGGTAACGCGGGTCCTCCAGCACGGCGGGCGGGAAGTATTTCTCGGCACTGTGCGTGACATTGAAGAGGCGACGCTTCTGCAGCGGCGGGATATGGCGCCACAGCTCGACGCCCGTCTCCACATCGCCCAGCATGAAGCTCACCGCTCCCTTGGTGAAATTGAAGTCCTCGCCCTTGTCCATGATGGCGTGGTAGGCCTCGTTGCCCAGCACGATCTCGCCGCTGAGGAAGCCGATGACCGCCTCGCTGTAGTGTGCCAGCAGGCCGTCCTTGTCCACGTCGCGTTGGCGGTTGAGGTACATCTCTGCCTGACGGAAGTCGCCGGCCAGGGCCAGGTTGGTGGCCACCGTGCCGAGGAATCCGACGTGGTAGGGGCGTTCCTGCAGCTGGCCCTTGGCCGAGAGCAGCATGGCGCGGGGTGCCTGGATATTGCTGCGGTAGCTCCAGACTTCATCCGGGGTGATCTCGAAGGGGCCTGCATCGCTGGCGCGATCCAGGAACTGGGAGGCCTCTTCGTACATCCTGGCGCCGATGAGGAAAAGAGCATAGTGCGCCATGGCATAGCCGGGTGGGTTGCCGGAGAGTATCTGCTCGCGCAACTGGATTTCCTGCTGGATCTGGCTGGTGCCGCTCATGCGCAGCTTCATCTCGTTGATGGACACCAGGGCCTCGCTGTTCGGGGCCAGGCGCGAGACCTCGCGGTGAATGCTGCTGATCAGCTCGGTGAGCTGCGCAATGCGCTCGCTGCCACTGTAGACCGCCATGTTGTTGGCCGCAGTGGCGGCACCTTGATAGGCGTTGACGAAATCAGGATCTGCCTCCAGTGCGGACAGATAGTAGTCGATGGCGCGCTGGAAGTCGTCCGGACTGAACTGGTTGTAGTAGAACTCGGCGCGCAGAAAGCGTTCGTAGGCAATGGCGTTTGTCGTTCCCCAGTCCAGCATCTGGCGACGTTCCTCTTCGTCGAGATGCACACTCAGGGCGCTGACGACATTGGAAACGATCTGGTCCTGCAGCCCGAACAGGTCCTCGATGGGCAGGTCGAACTGCTCGGAGTACTGATGTACCCCATCGCTGGCACGCGTCAACTGCACCGTCACGCGCATGCGCCCCTCTGCCGTCTGCACGCTGCCATGCAGGACGTGGTCTGCATCCAGATCGCGACCGCGGTCGGCGATGCGCTCGGAGCGCCGGTTCTCTTCGTTGTCCGCCAGTCCGCGCACGGGAGAGAGGACTTCCATGTGACTGAGCTTGGAAAGACCGTCCACCAGGGACTCACGCAGCCCGTCCGTCAGGAACTGGTTCTCGGTGTTGAGACCGCGGTTCACGAAGGGCAGCACGGCGAGCCGCACCACTTCGTCCTTGTCACTGACGACATTGCCGCCGGGCCAGACGAGCAGGGCAATCGCCATCACTGCGGCGCCGATGCCCGCGAGCACGCGCTTGTCCTGCAAGGGGTGCCAGGACGCCGGGAGGGCTTCGGTGGCTGTTGCCGATGCGTCGCCGGGGGCGCCGATGGCGGCCTGCGGGCGGATGACCTCGGCGATCAGGGAATAGCCGCGCTTCGGAATGGTGCGGATGTAGCGTGGCTGATGGGCATCATCACCCAGCGCGCTGCGCAGTTCGGCGATGGCCTTGTGCACGGCATGATCGGACGGAAAGGTGCCCTGCCAGAAGCGGCCGAGCAGTTCCTCGTGGCTGATGACATCTCCGGGCTGCTGCGCAAGACAGTCCAGCACGTCCATGCTGCGCGGGGTGACTTTCACCTCGACGTCGCCCTGGGTGAGGGTGCAGGACGTGAGCGACACTTCCCAGTCGCCAATCCTGTATCTGTTGATCTTGTCGGATGCCACGGTGAAACCGTTTCTTGAAAGAGTGGACCGGATTCGTCCGCGTTGTCGGAAGGGCCTGCTTTGCCCCGAAGTAGAGCGCAGAAACCCAGCGAGGTCAAGGAGGGTGCAGGCGCTGGAACCGGGCGCAAAGCCCCGGCGGCAGGGGATTTAGGAGGTTTTCAGAAGATTTTTGGGAGGACTTTTGCCAGCCCGACCGGTTTAATCCAAGGCTGTCAAATACCCGCAAGCATGCCTTGCCATGTCGGCATGCCGCTTCGCCAGAATGTCGAGTCACAACGTAGACGCACTGAACCACAAGAGGACCTGTCCGTGAACAAACCCGTTAGCCGTCGAGAATTCCTGAATCTGATCGCCTCCACCGGTGGCACAGCCGCCATCCTTGGCATTACCGGCGCGCTGGGCATGATCCCCGCGAGCGCCTCGGCGTCCGTGCCCAATCTGCTGCGGCTCGCCAATCAGAACAAGAAGGTGGTGATTCTCGGTGCCGGCATCTCCGGCCTGACAGTGGCCTATGAACTGGGCAAGGCCGGTTACGACTGCACGGTGCTGGAAGGTTCCCACCGCGCTGGCGGCCGCATCTTCACGGTGCGGGCAGGCACCCTGATCGACGAGATCGGCAACCCGCAGTACTGCGAGTGGGATGACGAGCCACATCTGTTCTTCAATGCCGGCGCGGCGCGCATCCCCAGCACCCACAGCAATGTCCTGCACTACTGCAAGGAGCTGGGCGTCAACCTCGAGATGTTCATCAATGAGAACAAGATGGCCTGGATACAGGACGACAACATCATGGGCGGCAAGCCCATCCGCAACGCCGAATTCACCACCAATGTCCGTGGCTTCATGGCGGAGCTGATGTCCAAGGCCATGACTGACCTGGAGCTGGACCAGCCCTTCAGCGACGATGAGGCGGAATTGGTCATGGGCATGATCCGCGCCTTCGGCGATCTGGGCCCGGACAACCGTTTCACCGGCAGCAGCCGCGCCGGATATGCCTCCGGCAACTACGTGACCCACACTGTGCAGAAGGACATCATTGATGTGCGCAATCTGCTGCGCGCCAATGCGGCGCGCAATGTGCTGAGCGACAACGAGGGCGAAACCGGCCCGATGCTCATGCAGCCCACCGGCGGCATGGACCGCATTCCTGCGGGCTTCACCCGTCAGCTGGAAGGCAAGATCAAGTACCGTGCCTTCGTGCTCAGCACCACGCTGACCGACAAAGGGGTCACTGTGGAGTACCGCCAGGATGGGCAGACCCACGCCATCGAGGCCGACTACTGCTTCAACTGCATTCCCAGCCACTTCATGAGCGGCATCACCAACAACCTGCCCGCCGACTATGTGCAGGCCATGAAGTACATCCGTCGCGGCACCGCCTACAAGGGCGCGTTCCAGGCCAAGGAGCGCTTCTGGGAGAAGCAGGGCATCTACGGCGGCATCAGCTGGACCAACCAGCCCATCCGCCAGATCTGGTACCCGCCGCACGGCATTCACAAGGCCAAGGGCGTTGTGCTCGCCGCGTACGACTATGGCAACGGCATGCCCTTCACCCGCATGACGCAGGAGCAGCGCATCGAGGCCATGATTTCCCAGGGTGAGAAGGTGCACGCCGATTACCGTCAGCACGTCGAGAAGGGCATCACCATTGCCTGGCACCGCATGAACTACATGCTCGGCTGTTCCGCCCGCTGGAATGTGCGCACGCCCGAAGAGGAAGCGATCTTCACCCGTCTGCAGAACTCCGTCGACGGACGCTACTGGTGCATCGGGGACCAGGTCAGCAAGCACACAGCCTGGATGGAAAGCGCCATCCAGTCTGCCCATGTCGCGATGGCCGAGCTGGACGCCCGCGTCCGCGCCGAGGCAACGGCCTGACACAGCGGTCGAGTTCAGAGGAGAAAGCCATGTCTTCCATGAGGTTGTCGGTTCTGCGGTTGCGCCGCCCCCTGTTCCGCCTGCTGGCCTTCGTGCTGGTGGTGCTGCAGGGCTTCGGCGGGGCGGCGCTGGCCAATACCGTCACGGGCAGTAACGGCGCGGTCAGTTCGCGTTCAGCGCTGGCCTCCGAGGTCGGCGTCGAGATCCTGCGGCAGGGGGGCAATGCGATTGATGCGGCCGTGGCCGTGGGCTTCGCGCTCGCGGTCACCTATCCGTCCGCCGGCAACATCGGCGGTGGCGGTTTCATCGTCATGCGACTGGCCAACGGGGATGTGCTGACACAGGATCACCGGGAGAAGGCCCCACTGGCTGCCAGCACGGACATGTTCCTGGATGCCAACGGCGACGTGGATCGTGAGTTGTCTCTGTTCAGCCTGCAGGCCTCGGGTGTTCCGGGCTCCGTCGCGGGCATGCTCGATGCGCTGGAGAAGCATGGCACCATGACGCGGCAGCAGGTGCTGGCACCTGCCATCGCCCTGGCTGAAGAAGGCTTCATCCTGAATGAAGACCTGGCCGGCGATTTCAATGACACCATGCCCTATTTCGAGCGCCATGCCGCCTCCCTCGCCGTGTTCACGCGGGATGGTTCACCTTACCGCGCCGGCGATCGTTTCGTGCAGCGCGACCTGGCCGAGGCGCTCAAGCGCATCTCTGCCGAGGGTCGCGACGGCTTCTACAAGGGGCCGACGGCGGACATGATCGTGGCTGAGATGCAGCGCAATGGCGGCCTGATCAGCCACGAGGATCTGCAGTCCTACGACGTGGTCTGGCGCGAGCCGATCCGGGGCGACTACCGGGGCTACGAGATCTGGTCCATGCCACCGCCTTCCTCTGGCGGCGTGGTGCTGATGCAGATTCTCAACATGCTGGAGCCACACGACATCGGCACGCTGGGTTGGGGCAACTCCCAGACGGTGCATCTGATGGTGGAGGCGCTGCGACGCGCCTATGCCGATCGTGCGGAACACCTGGGCGATCCGGACTTCTATCCCGTCCCCATCGACAAGCTGATCAGCAAGGACTACGCCGCGGAGCGTTTCGCGGACATGAATCCTGGAGCGGCCAGCGACAGTGAGACCATCTTCGCCGGCAACTGGGTCAGCGAGAGTCAGGACACCACGCATTACTCGGTAGTGGACGGCCAGGGCAATGCGGTGGCGGTGACCACCACGCTCAACGGCAGCTACGGCAATCGCATTGTCGTGCCCGGTGCCGGGTTCCTGCTCAACAACGAGATGGATGATTTCTCGGCCAAGCCGGGCAGTCCGAACATGTACGGCCTGCTGGGCGGGGAAGCCAACAAGATCGAGCCGGGCAAGCGCATGCTCAGTTCCATGACGCCCACCATCGTGGTCAAGGATGGCGCCACCGTGCTCGTCACCGGCTCGCCCGGCGGCTCCACCATCATCAACACCGTGCTGCATGTCGTCATGAACGTGATCGACCACGGCATGGGCGTGGAGGAGGCTGTGGCCAGCCCGCGCTTCTATCACCAGTGGAAGCCGGATCAGATTCGTTTCGAGCGCGACTCCATCAGTGCGGAGACTCGCGCCACTCTGGAAGCCATGGGTCATCGCGGCTTCCAGGAGGCTGGCTTCGCCTTCGGCGACGCCAACTCCATCGTGATTCGCGACGGCGTGATCGAAGCGACCTCGGACCCCCGCAGTGTTGGCGGCGCGGCCGCCTGGTAGACCGCAGTACCTGATTACTCTCACAGACGTTGTAGTGACGTTTCTTGGGGAAGATCCGCAAGGGTCTTCCCATTTTTTTTGCCGCTTTTTCTGGTCAGCACGAGTCATTCGCGTAGAATGCCGGGCAACTCGTTTTCCCTGCCTGTGACCGCCACGGGCCAAGTCCGTCGAGGATAGTCTCCCAGTCATGAAGACGCTGTATCTGCTGCGGCACGCAAAATCGAGCTGGGCTGTGCCCGAGCAAAAGGATTACGACCGACCCCTCGACGAGCGTGGTCTGCAGGAAGCGCCGGAAATGGCAGCGCGGCTGCAGGCCCGCGGTGAGATCCCGGACCTTGTGGTGAGCAGCCCCGCGCTGCGTGCAATCAGCACCGCGCGCATTGTTTGCGAGAACCTGGGCAAGCCGAGCGAGGGGATCATCGAGAATCGCCAGATCTATCTGGCTGGAAGTCCGAAACTGCAGCAGCTCATCAGCCTGTTCGATGAGTCCGCCGCCAGCGCGATGCTGGTGGCACACAATCCCGCACTGACCGATCTGGCCAATGATCTGGCCCATGCAGGCATCGACAATATTCCCACCTGCGGCCTGGTCACGCTGGAACTGCCCGTCGAGCATTGGGCTGAAGTGCTGCCCGGCATCGGCACACTGCGCCGCTTCGAGTATCCCGACAACCCCGATTGAGCAGAGCAGGAATGCCATGAAGACACTGTGCGCCGCGCTTGTTTCACTCTTCGCCCTGACGGCCTGCACGGCAGGTGGAAGCACTTCCGTCGCGGGGGCGCAGTGGCAGTCTCCTCTGCTTGTCGACCACCCCTTGGTCGGACGCATCTGGGACGTCCAGGCCCGGCGCTTCATCAGCGAGGAATCCCTGCTGCAGGCCCTGAGTGCTGCGGATATCGCGATCCTTGGTGAGAAGCACGACAATCCCGATCACCACGCCATCCAGCGACGACTGCTCGCTGCCCTGGCCGCCAGGGCACAACTTGCTGCGGTAAGCTTCGAGATGCTGGATTCCAGCCAGCAGCCGGCGCTGGACACGCTTGCCAGTGTTGATCTGACTGCGGAAACGGCCGTGCGCAGCCACTTGCGCTGGGATGAGGAAGGCTGGGACTGGGCACTCTACGGGCCGCTTGTGCTCGATGTCGCCCGCGCGGGAATTCCGCTGCGTGCAGCCAATATCAGTATGGAGGAGATGCGATCTGTTTATGCGGAGCCGCTGGATGCCGCCGTGGAGAGTGCGCTCGGACAGGCCCAGCGGGAGCGCCTGCACGTCGAGATCGACGAGAGTCACTGCGGCATGCTGCCGCAGAGCCAGTTCCCTGCCATGGTGCGCGTGCAGCAGGCGCGTGATGCCGCCATGGCCATGAGTCTTGTCGGTGAGGCGAACGGGGTCAGGGCGCTGATTGCCGGCAATTTCCACGCGCGGCACGATCTGGGTGTGAGCAATTATCTGCCGCCAGGCGCTGCGGCACTCAGTCTTGGCATTCTGGAAGTCAATGCGCAGTGGCAGGACCCGCAGCAGTATCTGGAGGAGTTCGTCGAGGTGCTGCCCCACGACTTCGTATGGTTCACCCCTGCCGTGTCGGCTGAGGATTACTGCGCTTCATTGCGCGAAGGCCGTGAACAGACGGCCTTCAATGCGTCAGGGAATAGATCAGGTAATTGATGCCCAACTGATAGGCGAGGTTGGCGTAACGCGTCGGGTAGCTGGGGTCATAGGTGTGCTCCCAGCCATCCCCCATGTCTGAATTCCAGTTGATCAGCACCATCACGCGACCGGCATCGTCCAGAATGGCGTGGTTGGTGGCGCGATCGACATCCTGTTCCGGGTAATTGTCCGGGTTGCCGATCACGGGAATCATCTGCGGGCCGTCGATGTCGTAGTAGCTGCGGAAGATCTCGTGATCCGGCGGCAGTTCGACGATCGGTCTGTCCGGAAACACTTCCGCAAAGGCGCGGTGAAAATTGTCCCACTGCCGCGTGCCCCAGAAGTCATCGATCAAGAGAAAACCGCCGCGCAGCAGGTACTCGCGCATGTTCTCCCGCTCCGCCGGCGAGAAGTACGGGCCGCCGTTGCGGCCCATCTCCAGTGCGTACAGGAACGGATAGTCGAAAATCTCGTCGTCGTCAAAGCGCAGCACGATCGGTTCGCTCATCACGCGCACATTGGTCAGACGAGAGACACCGCGCAGGAAATTGGCATCAGCACTGGGAAAGTCGGTGCGCCAGGTGCCGGAGCGAAACCCGTCGCTGTAGAAGTTTTCGTACTGCAGGCGCACGAACGCGAATTCCCCGGCCGTGTCATGGGTGTCGAGCACAAACGGGTCGATGAGCGGCTGGGCCTGAGTGGTAGCCGTGGCCATAGCGAACGCAAGTGCCGTCAGCGTGGCCGGCACGCCGTGGCGGATGATGCGGGAAGCGAACACTGGCATGGGGAGCTCCGCAGACAAGGCTCGGAGCGCGTAAGCTAACGCGCTCCGAGGGGGCTTGGCAAGGCGGCACGCCGCGCGTTACCGGTCGCGTGCGTATCGCCGGCCTTGTCGGGCAGGCAATTCACCGCGCCAGCCTTGCCCTTGGATTGACAACATCAGGGCATGACGACAACATGCTGCTTTCTCGTCGCCCGCCCGGGCATGGAGGCCAACGTGGCACATTCCCCGAAACGCAAGCTCTTCCTTGATCTGGTGCTTTCCCTGTTTCGCCTCAACGGACTGCTGGTCTCCGAGGGAGATCGCATGGCCGAGGCACTTGGGCTCACCAGTGCGCGGTGGAAAGTCATCGGCGTGGTGGCGCTCGCGCATTCGGGCATGACAGTTCCCGGCATCGCGCGGGTGCTCGGCCAGTCGAGACAGGCCGTGCAGCGCATCTGCGATGTGATGGAGAAAGACGGTCTGCTGCGCTACCTGCCCAATCCCGGTCACAAGCGTTCGGTGCTCATCTGTCTCACAGACAGTGGCCAGGAAGCTTACACTGCACTGCGCAGCGTGCAGGACCCCTGGGCCATCCAGAGCACCGAGGATGTTCCTGCAGAGGAGCTGGAAACAGCGCTGCAACTGGTGCGACGACTGATTCGCAAGTTCGAACAGTGAGCATGTCCCGCCATTCCATCCACAATGACCGCGCAGAGGCCGCTCCCGTGCAACGATCACAATGGCTGGCGCAACTGCCCCGCAATCTCTACACCACTGCCCAGGTGCGGGCGCTGGACACAGAGGCCATTGAGGCATGTGGCATTCCCGCTTTCGAACTGATGACGCGCGCGGCCGCCGCTGTGCTCTGGCACGTGCTGGAGCGCTGGCCTGCGGTGCGCCACTTGCTGGTATTCGCGGGCACGGGCAACAACGCGGGCGATGGTTACCTGGTGGCTGCACTTGGTCGTGAGCAGGGCTTGCGCGCGACCGTGCTGGAAGTGGGCGATGTGGACAGGCTGGGTCCGGATGCCCGGCTTGCGCGGGCGCAGGCACTCTCTGCAGGGGTGCCGATGTGGGCGATGGAGTCCCCCCAGTCGCAACAGGCCAGCGAGCTCGCCGGCGACACCGTGGTGATCGATGCCCTGCTGGGCATCGGGCAGGCCGGGCCGGTCAGGCCGTCAATGCAGCAGGCGATTGCCCGCATCAACGCGCAGCAGGTGCCGGTGGTGGCTGTCGATATTCCTTCCGGGTTATGCGCGGATACCGGCGTCGTGCAGGGAGTTGCCGTGCGCGCCACGCTCACCGTGTGTCTCATCGCGCTGAAGCAGGGATTGCTGACCGCGCAGGGGCCCGATCACACGGGAGAGCTTGTCGTCGACGATCTCAATCTGCCGCAGGCCCTCTGGCACGGCGCCATCGGCTCGGCTCCCGCCTGCCAGCGAGTCGACATTCACTCCGAAGCCGGGCGCCTGGCGGCGCGGCCATTGACTGCTCACAAAGGGCTGGCCGGACAGGTGCTGGTGATCGGCGGTGACACGGGAATGGGCGGTGCGGCTTTGCTGGCCGCAGAGGCTGCAGGGCGAGCGGGCGCCGGCATCGTGCGCCTGCTGACTCGTCAGGCGCATGTTGCAGCCGTGCTGGCGCGGCGGCCCGAGATCATGGTGCAGGCGATGGAGTCCCTTGAAGCGGCGGGGGATCAGGCATTGCGCGCTCTCCTGGAAGGGGCGACAGCGATCGTCATCGGTCCTGGCCTGGGGCGCACTGCGTTGGCGCGGCAGCTCTTGAACGCTGTGCTGACGCAGACTGGCCCGGAGCAAGCGCTGCTGCTGGATGCTGATGCCCTGAATCTGCTGGCCGAGTCGCAGCAGGAGCGGCTGCAGATCGCCCCTGACGGTGCGCCTGTCCACGGGCTGCGCCGGCGGCAGTGGGTGCTCACGCCGCACCCGGGCGAGGCGGCGCGGCTGCTTTGCAGCACGACGGCGGCGGTTCAGGCGGATCGCTTCGCTGCCGTGCGCCAGCTGCAGGCTCGCTGGGGCGGCGTGGTATTGCTGAAGGGAGCTGGCAGTCTGATCTGTCACGAAGCAGACGGAGCTCAGCAGCTGAGTCTGTGCACGGAGGGCAATCCTGGCATGGCCTCGGGCGGCATGGGCGATGTACTGGCCGGGCTCACTGGGGGCCTGCTGGCCCAGGGCATGCCCGCCGCAGAAGCCCTCACCCTGGCGGTCTGCGTGCATGGTGAGGCGGCCGATCGGGCCGCGCAGGCCGATGGCGAGCGCGGGCTGCTGGCCAGCGATCTGCTGCCGCATGTGCGACATCTGCTCAATCGACGCTGAGGAGGCGCCATGAATCATTCCACCTGCCATCTTGCTGACGAGGATGCCACCGTGGCCATGGGGCAGTTGCTTGCCCTGGTCACGAGCGACGGGGCTGCTGATCCCGCGCAGCGCCATTGTCTGGGAGGGTGTCTGTTCCTTTCTGGTGATCTTGGCGCTGGCAAGACCACGCTCACGCGGGGCCTGTTGCGGGGGTTCGGTCATGCTGGTGCCGTCAAGAGTCCGACCTATACTCTGGTCGAACCCTACGAAGAGACAAGGTATTCCATCTATCACTTCGACCTTTATCGCATAAATACCCCGGAAGAAGTTGAATTTCTTGGTATTTCAGAATATTTTGAAGAGAATAATCTCTGTGTGGTGGAGTGGGCCGAGAAAGGCAGAGGCTTTTTGCCTCACCCGGACCTTGAAATCACGCTGGAAAACGAGGGCTCGGGCCGCCGCATCCACTGGCAGGCACGTTCGCCCAAGGGGCTTGCCATGGCGGCCCGACTCGATGAATTGACTGCACAATGGAACAACGCGCGCTGATGCCGATGAACACCTCTGACAATTTCCCTCACGTCCCTTGGGGCCTGGCAGCCGCCCGTCCGCTGCGGCGCCTGCTTGGGGTCGTCTTGCTGCTGTGCTGCCTCCCTGGCTCACTGCTGGCTGCCGATGTGCAGGACGTGCGCCTGTGGAGTGCGCCAGACCACACCCGCGTGGTGCTGGACATGGACGAGCTGGCGCAGTACAGCGTCTTTGCGCTGGAAAATCCGGACCGCATCGTGATCGATATCCGCAATGCCCGCATGAGCGCCAGTCTGAGTGCCGTGGACTTCAAGGGCAGCCCGGTCACCGGCATTCGCAGTGCGGTGCGCAATGACGCCGACATCCGCATTGTGCTGGACCTGGCGCGCACGGTGAACCCGAGCAGTTTCACGCTCGAGGCCAATGCGGAACACAAGGATCGCCTGGTGGTCGATCTGTACGAGGCAGGACAGGCTCCGGCCGTCGCGCAGACAGTCGAGGCACCGGTGTCGCGCCCGTCACAGCGCGACATCATCGTCGCCATCGATGCCGGACATGGTGGAGAAGACCCCGGGGCACTGGCTTTTGACCGCAAGATCCGGGAGAAGGACGTTGCACTGGCCATTTCGCGCGCCCTGTACGAACGGCTGCTGACCGTGCCCGGGTTCCAGCCGGTGATGGTGCGTGATGGCGATTACTCCGTGCAGTTGCAGCGCAGGCCGCAGATCGCGCGTCAGCAGCGCGCCGACATTTTCCTGTCGATTCACGCTGACTCCTACAGCACATCGCGCGCGGAGGGTGTCACCATCTACGCCTTGTCAGAGAAGATTGCGGTGGACGAAAACTCGCGTCGTGTGGCAGAAAAGGAGAACAGCGCGGATCTGCTGGGCGGTGTCGCGGGTGATACCAGTCTGCGCAATATCGAGGATGATCTGGCGCGCACACTGCTCGATCTCTCCATGGCCTGGAGCATCGAGCAGAGCATTGCGGCCGGCGACCATATCCTGCATTCACTGAAAGGCGTGGCGACGCTGCGTCGCGACAAGACTCAGCAGGGCAATCTGTGGGTGTTGCGTTCGCCCGACATTCCCTCACTGCTGATCGAGACGGGCTATCTCTCCAATCCGGACGAGGCGCGCAAGCTCAATTCCGCCAGCTATCAGCGGCGCCTGGCCGATGGCATCGTGCAGGGCGTGGTGCGCTACTTCGCCTCCAATCCTCCCGAGGACACCCTGCTGGCTTACCAGAAGGCCAACAATATCCAGCCCGATTTCGGCCGCAGCGTGGCTTCCGGCAGCAGCGGCAGTCTGGGCGGCACTCATGTGGTGGCCCGAGGCGACAGTCTCTCCGTCATCGCCCAGCGCAACGGCATCAGCACTCGCGAGCTGCGCGAATACAACAATCTGCGCAACGACGTGATCCATGTCGGACAGGAGTTGCGCATTCCCGGCGGTTTCAGCCTGCCGGAAGCCGCGGAAGTGCAGCACAAGGCCGAGCGGGGTGATACGCTGTCGGGCATTGCGGCGCGCTACCGAGTCAGTCTGTCCAGCCTGCGCGCCGCCAACGATCTGCGCAACGATGTCATCCACGTGGGGCAGGTTCTGACAATCCCCGCTCCCTGAGCGGACTCTGTGTCTGCGTAGCCCATGAAACGAATTGCCCTTCTCAGCCAGCGCCTGGCCAATCAGATTGCCGCCGGCGAAGTGGTCGAACGTCCCGCCTCCGTCGTCAAGGAATTGCTGGAGAACTGCCTGGACGCCGGTGCCGATCGTGTCGAGATCGATCTGGAGCAGGGCGGCATGCGCCTGATCCGCATCCGGGACAACGGCTCGGGCATCGACAAGGACGATCTAGGTCTGGCACTCAGCCGTCATGCCACCAGCAAGATCGCCAATCTGGACGATCTGGAGAACATCGCCAGCCTGGGCTTTCGCGGCGAGGCGCTGGCCAGCATCTGTTCCGTCTCCCGTCTGGAGTTGATCTCGCGCGCCCGCGATGCCCGCGATGACACGGCCTGGCGCGTCGAGGCACAGGGGCAGGAAATGGTCACGGCTGTCTCGCCCGCTGCGCACCCGCAGGGCACCAGCGTCGAAGTGCGGGATCTGTTCTTCAACACCCCTGCACGCAAGAAATTCCTGCGCACGGAAAAAACGGAGTTCGAGCGCATCGAGGATGTCGTCAAGCGTCTCGCACTCAGTCGCTTCGATGTCAGTTTTCTGTTGCGTCACAACCAGCGCGTTGTTCATCACCTGCAGGCTGCGGAGTCGCTGCCGGAAATGCAGCGTCGCGTGGCGCTGGTGTGCGGGTCTGCATTCCTGGAAAACGCACTTCACGTCGATGTCGAAGCGGCCGGGCTGCGGCTGTGGGGCTGGGTGAGTCTGCCCACCTTCTCGCGCAGTCAGGCAGACCTGCAATACTTCTATGTCAACGGCCGCATCATTCGCGACAAGCTGGTCAGTCATGCCGTCAAGCAGGCCTATCAGGATGTGCTGTTCCATGGTCGCCACCCGGCCTTCGTGCTGTACCTGGAGTTGCAGCCCGCGCTGGTCGATGTGAATGTGCATCCCACCAAACATGAGGTCCGCTTCCGCGACTCACGGCTGGTGCATGACTTTCTCTTCCGCGCCCTGCACCGGGCGCTCGCCGATCAACGGCCGCAGGATCGTCTGGCTGCCGAGGCCGAGTCAGGTGCTGCGCCGGGCGATCATCCTCCAGCAGTGCCAGGTGCCCCTGTTTTCGGCAGTGCAGGCGCCGTGCAGAATCGCATCCCGCTGGGAGTTGGCGAGCCGGGTCCGGGGCCCTCGGCCTGGGCTTCCCCCGGCAGCTGGACCGCTCGCGCGTCCACTCCCATGACGCTGCAGCAGCTTTCCGCCCACGCCGCACTGCACAATGACGACGACGTGCCCCCACTGGGCTTTGCCATCGCGCAGCTGCATGGCATCTACATCCTCGCGCAGAATCGGCAGGGGCTCATCATCGTCGACATGCACGCAGCGCACGAACGCATCACCTACGAGCACATGAAGGCGGCGCTGCAGCAGCAGGGTATCCGCGCCCAGCCCTTGCTGGTGCCGCTCTCGCTTGCAGTGAGTCAGGCAGAAGCCGATTGCGCCGAGCAGCAGTCCGAGGCCTTGCTCGCGCTGGGTCTGGGCGTTGAACGTGTCGCAAGCGAAGCGCTGGTCGTGCGGCAGGTGCCGAGCATCCTGGCAGCCGCCGACATCGAGCAACTGGTACGTGACGTGCTGGCGGACATCCGCGAGCACGGCAGCAGCGAGCGCGTCCGTCAGCATCAGGACGAGTTGCTCGCCACCATGGCCTGCCATGCGTCCGTACGGGCGAACCGGCAGCTGAGCATTCCGGAGATGAATGCCCTGCTGCGTGACATGGAACGCACCGAGCGCAGCGGTCAATGCAATCACGGGCGCCCCACTTGGGTGCTGCAATCCCTGGATCAGCTGGACAAGCTGTTCCTGCGGGGTCAGTAGTTCTCGCCCATGACACATTCCCTTTCACAGACAGACGCTCAGAGCGAGCAGTCGCGGACACCGGCGATATGTCTGCTTGGACCCACAGCATCGGGCAAGACGGCGCTGGCCATCGAACTGGTCAGACGCCTGCCTTGCGAGATCATCAATGTGGATTCGGCGCAAATCTACCGTGACATGGATATCGGCACGGGCAAGCCCGATGCCGCCACGCTGGCACTTGCGCCGCACAGATTGCTGGGGTTTCTCGATCCCGCCCAGGTGTACTCCGCCTCGCGCTTTCGGGCCGATGCCTTGCGTGAAATGGCGGACATCCGTGATCGCGGTCGAATACCCCTTCTGGTGGGCGGAACGATGCTCTACTTCAAGGCGCTGCGCGATGGTCTGGCCACCATGCCGGGCGCGGACCCGCAGATCCGCGAGCAGATCACGGCGACGGCCGAGGCGCATGGCTGGGCAGCCGTGCATGCCCACTTGCAGGAAGTGGATCCTGAGTCTGCTCGGCGCATCCATCCGAATGATCCGCAAAGATTGCAGCGCGCTCTCGAAATTTTTCTGGTGTCCGGCAAATCTATGACACAGTGGCATCGCGAGAGCCATGCCGGGCAGACCGACGCTGAGGTCCCGTTCGATCTGCACTTCCTGTCGATCCAGCCGCGTTCTCGCGACGTACTTCATCAACGAATCGCACAGCGCTTCCGGCACATGCTGGAGCAGGGGCTGGTCAACGAAGTCGAGGCGCTGCGTGGAAGGGGCGACCTGACCCTCGCCATGCCGTCCATGCGCGCCGTTGGCTATCGCCAGGTATGGCAGTACATTGCGGGAGAATTGCCCTTTGATGCCATGGTGGATCAGGGTATCATTGCGACGAGACAGTTGGCCAAGCGCCAGATAACGTGGCTGCGAAGTTGGGAAAATCTGCAGGATTTTGACAGCGAAAACCCGGAGACTCTTGAACTGATCTTGAAGTTCGTGGATCGGATCGCAATATAGAGATTGTTTGGACGCAAACCGCTGGGTTTTCCAGCTCAATTCAAAAAACCAAGGAGAAAAGAAATGTCAAAAGGGCACTCTCTACAAGACCCTTTCCTGAACGTGCTTCGCAAGGAGCGAATTCCCGTATCCATTTATCTTGTCAGTGGCATCAAGCTTCAGGGGCAGATCGAATCCTTCGACCAGTTCGTGATCCTGCTCAAGAATGCCGTGAATCAGATGGTATACAAGCACGCCATTTCCACCGTAGTCCCCGCCCGTTCGGTCAAGATTCCGACTCAGGGTTCTGGCGATCTGCCTGTCGAGGAAGACGAAGAAGCGCCGGGGAATGTTGCCTGATCTGAGGAGCATTCTTGTTCTTTGAAAGACCCGATGGCGGTGAAACCGCAGTCCTCGTGCATATTGATCTGGAAGCGGAACAGGATCAGGAGGACCCCGTTGAGTTCGAGGAACTGGCGCGATCCGCAGGCGCCGTTCCGGTTCAATTCATAAAAGGCACGCGCAAGAAGCCGGATGCAGGGCATTTCGTCGGGTCAGGCAAGCTCGACGAGATCGCCGCTGCTGTCAAGGAACACCAGGCCGAACTGGTGCTGTTCAATCATTCCCTCAGTCCGAGTCAGGAACGCAATCTCGAGAAGGCCCTGCAATGCAGGGTGCTTGATCGCACCGGGCTGATTCTCGACATCTTTGCGCAGCGCGCCCGCAGTTACGAGGGCAAGCTGCAGGTCGAGCTGGCACAGCTCGAGCATACGGTGACGCGACTCAAGCGCGGCTGGACGCACCTCGATCGACAGAAAGGGGGCATTGGTTTGCGCGGGGCCGGCGAGACGCAGCTCGAGCTGGATCAGCGCATGATTCGGCAGCGCATCAAGAACATCAACAAGGGACTGGTGAAAGTGCGTGCCCAACGCGAGCAGGGCAGGCGTTCCCGCAGTCGCGCCGATATCCCCACCATCTCGCTGGTCGGCTACACCAACGCTGGCAAGTCGTCCCTGTTCAATGCCATGGCTGGCGCCGACACCTATGCGGCGGATCAGCTCTTCGCCACGCTCGATTCGACCTTGCGGCGCATTGCGGTGCCGAGTTTCGGGTCGGCCATCCTCGCCGATACCGTGGGTTTCATCAGTCATCTCCCTCACAAGCTTGTTGAAGCCTTTCGTGCAACGCTGGAAGAAACTGCTCAGGCCGATCTGTTGCTGCATGTCATCGATGCCGCCAACGAGCAGCACGAATACTTCACTGAACAGGTCAACGAGGTGCTTGCGGAGATCGACGCCGGGCAAGTGCCCTGTCTTCTGGTCTACAACAAGATTGACCTGCTGGAAGCGCGTGAGCCTGCCCTGGAGCGCGATCAATCCGGCAGGCCGGTGCGCATCTGGCTGTCGGCTCGGACCGGGGCGGGGCTGCCCCTGCTCATGCAAGCGATTGGTGAATTGCTCGGTCAAGACGTGGTCGAGCGCAACATCGCCCTGCGACCCGATCAGGGGAGATTGCGAGCCCGTCTGTACGCCAGGGGCGCCGTTCATGGTGAGGACGTGAATGCCGACGGCGAGGTCTGCCTGGCTATCCGTCTGCCTCGCGCGGATCTTGACAGGCTCTTGCTGGATGAGGGTCTCGGCCCCTTGGCTGGCGGGTAAAAAGCTGGGTTAATCTGCAATTATTCGTTAAACTCACCGCCCGTATTTTGCGGTATGGAGAAGCCAATGGCTTGGAATGAACCTGGAAACAAAGGCAATGGGAACGATCCCTGGGGCGGCGGCGGCCGTCGCGGTGGCGACCAGGGCCCGCCCGACATTGATGAGATCATCAAGAGTGTTTCCCGCAAACTCAACGGTCTGCTGGGCGGCAAGTCCGGCGGTTCTTCCGGCGGTGGCGGCGCAGGCGCCGGTACTCCTCCAGGTGTGTCGGGCGGCCTGCTCGGCGGAGCTCTGGTCGTACTGGTGGTCATCTGGGCCGCGATGGGCTTCTACACGGTCGATGAGTCAGAGCGCGGCGTGGTCATGCGTTTCGGCGCATTGCGCGATGAAGTCGTGACGCCCGGCCTGCGCTGGAATCCCCCCATCATCGACAACGTGCAGAAGGTCAACGTCTCACGCGTGAACACGCGCTCCTATGCCCGTGACATGCTGACGACAGACGAGAACATCGTGAATGTCTCCATAGACGTTCAGTACGTCATCGATGATCCCGTGAAGTTCGCCGTCGTGGTGCGCGACCCGGAAGTCAGCCTGGATCATGCCGCCGAATCCGCCATCCGTCATGTGGTCGGTGGTACCACCATGGATCGCGTCTTGACCCAGGGTCGCGCAGACGTCGCGGCCGAAGTGCGGGAAAGACTGCAGCGCTACATGAACAGCTACGATTCCGGTATCCAGATTTCCCAGGTCACGGTTCGCAATGCCCAGCCGCCCGATGCGGTGCAGGGCGCGTTCGATGACGTCATCAAGGCGCGCGAGGATGAACAGCGCGTGCAGAACGAAGCGCTGGCCTATGCCAACCGAGTCGTTCCCGTGGCGCGCGGTGAGGCACAGCGCATCATCGAGCAGGCCAATGCCTACCGAGACCAGGTGGTCGCCCGGGCAGAAGGTGAAGCATCCCGCTTCGAGCAACTGCTGACCGAATACGAAAAGGCGCCGCAGGTCACCCGCGAGCGCATGTACATCGATGCCATGCAGGCCGTGATGAGCAATACCAGCAAGGTGCTGATCGACGTCGAGGGCGGCAACAACATGTTCTATGTCCCGCTCGACAAGATCATCGAGCAGACAGCGTCGACTTCCAGCAGCCCTGCGGCGCTGTCGCCCCAGCAGTTGCGTGAAATTTCCGATCAGGTCTCGCGGCAGCTTTCCACTTCCGAGACCGATCGCGCCCGTCTGCAACCAGCCCCTGCAGCAAGAGGAGTACGTTGATGAAGAGCACATTCGCCGGAGTTCTGGTGTTTTTCCTGTTCATCGCCGGTTCGGACGCCGTGTTCGTGGTCCGCGAAACCGAGCGGGCGATCCTGCTGCAATTCGGTGAGATCGTGGAGGCCGACCTGCAACCAGGCCTGCATTTCAAGCTGCCCTGGATCAATACGGTGCGCAAGTTCGATGGTCGCGTGCTGACCGTGACGGCCGAGGCGCAACGCTACCTGACACTGGAGCAGAAGGCCCTGGTGGTGGACTCCTTCGCCAAGTGGCGGATCGTTGATGTGGAGAAGTTCTACACCTCGTCCTCGGGCGAGGAGAGCCGCACCAGCAATCTGCTGGCACAGCGCATCAACGATGGTCTGCGCAACAAGTTTGGTGAGCGTGATCTGCAGGAAGTGGTATCGGGGCAGCGTGATCTGCTGATGGAAGAGCTGACGCGGGAGCTGAATCAGTCCACTGCCGAAGAATACGGCATTGAGGTGATCGATGTGCGCGTGAAGCAGATCGAGCTTCCTCTGGATGTGCGCTCTTCGGTGTACGAACGCATGACTTCAGAGCGTCAGCGTGAGGCCCAGCAGTTGCGATCTCGCGGCAACGAATTGGCCATTGGCATCGAGGCTGATGCCGATCGTCAGGAGGCCGTGCTGCTGGTCGAAGCCTATCGCGACGCCGAACGCATTCGCGGTGAAGGTGATGCCATTGCGGCGGCGACCTATGCGGCGGCCTATTCCCGCAACGAAGAGTTCTACGCCTTCACCCGCAGCCTGAACTCCTACCAGGAAAGCTTCTCCAGCAAGGGCGACGTTCTACTGGTGGATCCCGACAGCGAATACTTCAAGTATCTGCGCGGCAGCACAGCGGAACAGTAAGGCCCGGGCCAGGACCAGCAGCAGGATGTCTTGCTGCTGGTCTTTGTCCGTCTGGGGAAACCGCTTTTGCCTTCAGTGGCGGCGGGCAGGACTCTTTTTCGACAGGATTGAAGGCAGGACGTGACAACAATGACAACGCGGAATCGATGGTTGCTTCCCGAGGGCGTGGAGGAAATCCTGCCGGACGAGGCGTTCAAGCTGGAGACGCTGCGCCGTCGCATCCTCGATCTGTATGCCGGCTGGTCCTACGACCTGGTGATCACCCCTCTCATCGAATACCTCGACTCGCTGATGGTGGGAGCCTCTCATGATCTCGACATCCACACTTTCAAGATCACGGATCAACTGACCGGCAGGATGATGGGCGTGCGGGCGGACATCACGCCCCAGGTGGCTCGCATCGATGCGCATTGTCTGGGGCGTCGTCGTGGTGCCGGCGATCTGCCGGTGCGACTGTGTTACGCCGATCATGTCCTGCACACCCTGCCACGTGGTCTGCTGGCGTCGCGGGTGCCCATTCGGATCGGTGCCGAGATGTTCGGGCACGCCGGAACAGGGTGTGATATCGAGTTGATCTGTCTGATGCATGAGACACTGCGGGCCTCCTCCATCGAGGATGTGCATCTTGTGCTGGGTCATGTCGGCCTGTTCCGCGGCCTGGTCAAGGCCTGCGGCATGTCGGCCCCCAATGAGCGTGACCTCTTCGATGCGTTGCAGCGCAAGGCCTTTGGGGAGATCGAGGAACTGCTTGCAGAGCAGGTCAAGGACGGGCGCATTCGCAATCTGTTCCAGCAGTTGTCGCGTCTGAGTGGTGATGAGAGTGTGCTCGACGAGGCACTGCGCGTGTTCCGGGATGCGCCGCCGGATGTGGTCCAGGCCTTGTCAGAGTTGTCCGCGATTGCCAGTGGGGTCAGGCAGCGACTGCCGGGCCTGTCGCTGGGCTTCGACCTGTGTGAACTGCGCGGTTACGAGTATCACACCGGCATCGTGTTCGCTGCCTACACGCCCGGCTACGGCAGTGCTGTGGCACAGGGCGGGCGCTACAACGATATCGGCGCCGCGTTTGGCAGTGCCCGACCGGCTTCGGGCTTCGATGCCGATCTCAAGGTGCTGGCTCGCCTTGGCAAGGAGCGCTTCGAGCGCCGCCTGGCCATTTCAGCCCCTGCCGACAGAGACCCGCAGCTGCAGTCCCTCGTCGCCGACCTGCGTGCGCAGGGCGAGCGCGTCATGGCGGACTTGAGTGACACACCACCCGCTGACGGGGATTTCGCCGTACTGGGGTGCGACCGGCGCATCGTCCGGCGGGATGGTCAATGGTTCGTGCAGAGCGTGAAGTGACAGGCGATCGTCCCGGGATGATCCGCCAGTCTCCAATGTAGTTCTTTCAAGAAGAGAAGATGACAAATGGGTAGAAGTGTCGTTGTACTGGGTACACAGTGGGGAGACGAGGGCAAGGGCAAGATCGTGGATCTGCTCACGGAGCAGGCGGCCGTCGTTGCCCGTTTCCAGGGCGGCCACAATGCCGGCCATACCCTGGTCATCAAGGGCGAGAAGACAGTCCTGCACCTGCTGCCCTCCGGCATCCTGCGCGACAATGTCACCTGCGTCATTGGCAATGGAGTGGTGCTGAGCATGGATGCGCTGATGACGGAAATCACCCGTCTGGAAGAGCGCGGCGTGGTGGTGCGGCCCAAGCTGAAGATAAGTGCATCCTGCCCCCTGATTCTGCCATCCCATGCAGCACTGGATCAGGCGCGCGAAAAGCGTCTGGGCAACGAGAAGATCGGCACTACCGGGCGTGGCATCGGCCCTGCCTACGAAGACAAGGTTGCGCGTCGTGGCCTGCGCGTGGGTGAGCTCTTCAACGAGACCCATTTCGCTGCGCGACTCAAGGAAGTGCTCGAATATCACAACTACATGCTCGCCAATTATTATGGCGTCGAGACCATCGACTTCGACAGCACGCTGGAGAAAACCCTCGCGCTGGGTGCACAGATTCGCCCCATGGTCAGCGACACGATCGAGATTCTGCACAGTCACCGCAAGGCCAACGACAACATCCTGTTCGAGGGCGCCCAGGGTTCGCTGCTGGATATCGATCACGGCACTTATCCCTTCGTGACCTCCTCCAACACGACGGCCGGCGGCACCGCCACCGGCAGCGGCTTCGGCCCCCTGTACCTGGACTATGTGCTCGGCATCACCAAGGCCTACACCACCCGTGTCGGCTCCGGGCCGTTTCCAACCGAGCTGTTCGATGATACCGGCGCACATCTTGCCACCGTCGGCAAGGAGAAAGGTGCCACGACCGGACGTGCCCGACGCTGTGGCTGGTTCGATGCCGCAGCAGTGCGTCTGGCGATTCGCATCAACTCGGTGTCCGGCATCTGCCTGACCAAGCTGGATGTGCTGGATGGCCTGGAAACCATCAAGATCTGCACGGGCTACAAGGGGGTGGACGCGGATGCCTCGTCCTATCTGATGAACATGGACAGTTACCAGGATCTGGAGCCGGAGTATGTCGAGCTGCCTGGCTGGAGCGAGTCCACCGTCGGCATCAAGAGCCTGGATCAGTTGCCCGCCAACGCGCTAGCCTATATCCGCTTCATCGAGAAAATCATCGAAGCCCCCGTGGACATCATCTCCACCGGCCCCGATCGCGAGGAGACCATCATCCTGCGGCACCCGTTCGCCTGATGACACCGGGAGTTCTGCGTGGACGCCGGCACCATCAACAATCTGTTCCTGGTCGGCGCTGTCCTGGTCGGATTCAGTGTTCTTGTGAGCTCCCTGTCCGCGCGGCTCGGCATTCCCATTCTGGTCATCTTCCTCGGTGTGGGGATGCTGGCCGGTGAAGATGGCATCGGCGGCATTCAGTTCGACGACTACTCCCTGGCCTATCTCGCCAGCAATCTGGCCCTAGCGATCATCCTGCTGGATGGTGGCATGCGCACGCGTGCCGCCACCTTCCGCGTGGCATTGGGTCCGGCGCTCTCACTGGCCACTGTCGGCGTGGTGCTCACGGCAGGGCTGACAGGCTATGTGGCAGCGTGGCTGTTCGACCTGAGCTTGCTGCAAGGACTGCTGATCGGTTCCATCGTGGGCTCCACGGACGCTGCTGCAGTGTTCTCCCTGCTCGGGCAGCGCAGTCTCAACGAGCGTGTGGGGGCGACGCTGGAGATCGAATCGGGCAGCAACGACCCGATGGCCGTATTCCTGACAGTCACCTTGATTGAAGTGCTGGCCTCCGGGCGGACCGATATCGGATTGGGTTTCCTGCTCAGTCTGGTTCAGCAGATGGGGCTGGGAGTGATCATTGGCTTCGGCGGCGGCTGGCTTCTGTGGAAGCTCATCAATCGCAGCGAACTCGCCAGCGGCCTGTATCCGCTGCTGGCACTGAGTGGCGGACTGTTGCTGTTCGCCTTCGCCAACATGCTCGGCGGCAGCGGAATTCTTGCCATCTATCTGTGCGGCCTGTTGCTCGGAAATCGTCCGATTCGTGGTCGCTCCTCCATCCTGTCCATTTTCGATGGCCTTGCCTGGATCAGTCAGATCGGGATGTTCCTGGTGCTGGGTCTGCTGTTGACTCCCAGCGAGCTCGCACCGATAGCCCTGCCGGGCCTGTTGCTGGCCTTGTGGATGATCCTGATTGCGCGGCCTGCTGCGGTGTGGATCAGCCTGGCTTTCTTCAGTCGCTTCAAGACGCGTGAGCGCTGGTTCATTTCCTGGGTCGGGCTGCGCGGGGCGGTTCCGGTCATTCTGGCGGTCTATCCGATCATGGCCGGGCTGCCTGAGTCGCAACTCTATTTCAATCTGGCCTTCTTTGTGGTGCTGGTCTCGCTGATCCTGCAGGGCAGTTCACTGCCATTGGCCACCAGGCTGGCGCGTGTGGAAGTGCCGCCACAGCCTTCCCCGATCGCCCGTACCGGTCTGGAAATTCATCCTACCAGTCAGTGGGAAATGTTCGTCTACAGACTGGGTGCCGAGAAGTGGTGCATCAACACTGAGCTGAAGCGGCTGCACATGCCGGAAGGGACGCGTATCGCGGCCCTGTTCCGCGGACGGGAGCTGCTGCACCCCAGCGGCAGTACAAAGCTCATGGCGGACGACATTCTCTGCATCATCGGGCACGAACACGATCTGCCGGAACTGGGCAAGCTGTTCAGTCAGGCCCCTGTCTCCAACATGGACAACTGGTTCTTCGGCGATTTCATACTGGACGCCAACGCGCGATTGGTGGATCTTGCCCCGGTATACGGCTTGTCTCTCGAGGGATGCCGGCCCGACGCCACAATTGGTGAATTCTTCGCCGAGAAGATGGGCAGCAAGCCGGTGGTCGGCGACCAGATCGAGTGGCAGGGATTCTACTGGACAGTCGCCGCGGCGGAGCAAGGGCATATTCTCAAGCTTGGTCTCAAGCTCGCACACAAGGCGGAGTGAGCGCGGCCAGGGAGACAACATATTCGCTTGTCTGAATTTTCACGATCATCACAACAAGAAGGAGTCATGCATGTACACCTCATCTCGAATGAAATGGCTGGCCAGTCTGCTGGTTGCCGGCAGTCTGCTGGCTGCGAACGCCCAGCTGCACGCCCAGGGTCAGACGCCGCCGGCAGAAGCGCCTGCAGATTGGGGGCCCCTGTCCTCCACCCTCGAAGAAGTACCTTATCCACATCCTGTGCAATATCTGGACGTGCAGCACTTTGGTCAGGATGGTCGCATGGCCTACATGGATGTCGCTCCGACGGGCGCACCCAACGGTCAGACAGCCATGCTGTTCCATGGCATGAACTTCGCCGGCAAGGGCTTTGAAGTCACCATCACCGCTCTGAGTGAGGCGGGCTTCCGTGTGGTGGTGCCGGACCGGATCGGCTACGGGCGCTCTTCCAAGCTCGATATTCCCTACAATCTCCACATCTTCACTCTCGACTCGAAGCGTCTGCTTGATCACCTGGGGATCGACAAGGCGGCGATAGTCGGGCATTCCATGGGGGGGATGGTGGCGAGCCGATTTGCGATGACCTACCCCGCATCCACCACCCACGTTGCACTGGTGAACCAGATCGGGCTGACCGACCAGCGTCAGGGGCGTCCTTGGCGGGATTTCGAAGAGCTCTATCAGGCCACGCTCACGAACACCACCTACCAGAGCATCCTGCGCAATCACATGAGCTACTACCCGACCTGGGACAACAAGTACCTGGAGTGGGTGCGTTACCAGTACGGTCAGACCCTCATTGCGGAGTGGCCGCTGCTTGCCCGTATCCGCACGTGGCAGCAGCAGATACTGTTCCTCGACCCGGTGGTGTATGACTGGCAGCACATTCAGGCGAAGTCACTGGTGATCGGCGGCGCCCAGGACAATCTGACCCCCAATTACGCCGAACTGGCGCGCCACGTGTCTGAGACCATCCCCAACGCCGAGCTGATTCTCTACCCCGGCATCGGACACAATCCGCACTTCGAGATTCCGGATCAGTACCATTCAGATCTGATTCGATTCCTGCGTTCGGAGCCGTTGCCGCCTCCGGCCGACTAAGTAAATGTCACACATTGCCAAACCTTTCGCCTGATTCAGGATGGACTTGGACGGTCCGGGCTTTTATGCTTGGGCCGTTTAAGCAGATGGGCAAAACCATCTGAAAAATCAGACTTTCGCGGGGGTTACAATGCACAAGTACATTCACGGTTTACTGCTCGGATTCTCCATTGCTGGTGCCGTTGCTCCAGTCAGCCTGCAGGCTCAGACCCCAGGCTTCACGGAGGCCCGCTTCCCACAACTGGCGCAGTATCTGAATGCTTCCGAGGTTCTTCAGGCTGCCGTATTCGACGAGATCGTCGTCAGCAATGAGTCCCCCGAGTCGCAGTTCGGCAAGGTCCTGTTGATGGAGGAAATCGAGGAACTGTCTCAGGCAGAGTTTTCTCACTACCACACGGCCACCAATCACATGGCCATGCTCGGTCCATTCCGCGTTTTCGAGACGCGCGCTACACCGGGCCTGCAGTCCATGATCCGCGACGAATTCGCCAAGGAGGAAGTGGCGAGTGTATTGTCCGCCAACGGCAGCATTCCCCCCATTGCGGTGGATGTGCTGGAGCGCGGTCGTCAATTCGGCCTCACTCTGCTCGATATCTATCTGGACAACAACGTGATCGACAAGCACGGGGCCGTTGATCGGGCTCTGCAGGAGTACTTGAGCGAGGATTCACTATCCGTTGCCGCGCTGCCCAAGTCGCCTGATCTGCTTTCCAAGCACCCGTACGCTTATGCCTTCCGGGTAGGCTTCCCGCAACTCAGTGGTATGGTCTGGGCTTCCCAGTGGCTGCAGATCGCCGCACTGGAGGCCACTATCCTGTCCGGCAATGACGCCGAACTGGAAGCTGCCATCGCCACTGTGCTGGCACTCTATGAGGAGAAGGTGGCACCCACGCATGGCAGCCTGATGGGTTTGCCGACAGACATTCCGACAATGCCTGCCATTGCACCGAATGTGTACAGTTTCCACCCGGGCGCCGCGTACGTGCTGGACAATATTTCCCTGCTCAAGGTCGTGATCGGCGATCTGCTGTCACACCCGGATGTGCCTGATCGTGCAGCCGCTATTGAGGCGGCAGTTGCCAATTACACTGACAAGGTCAATGACCTCGACGACGAGATGAAGTATCTCGAGTTCGTGCTGCGCGGCGGCATCTTCAACCAGGGCGGTCCTGCTTTGGGTGGATTGGTTCAGTCCGAGCGCAATCGTGGCCGTTCCGCCACTCAGCACGTGAGCAACTACCCGATGCGTTGAGCCTGAGTGAAGGCTGGCGTTCGCATAAATGGATTCATCGGGAGGTAACTGGTGACATGAATAAGATTCATGCTTCTTGTCTTGGGGCATTCCTCGCGCTGGCATCCGGCACTGCGACTGCCGCGCTCGATCGTACGGGTGATTTCGCATTGCTGGACAGCGATGGCGAGTTCCATCAGCTGAGTCGGTATCAACATCGCAAGGCCGTCGTGTTGATGTCCTATGCACAGTCCTGTTCCACCATGGATGCGACCCTGGCGCGCTACCAGGAAATGCATGCACGTTACGCAGAGCAAGGCATTGAATTCCTGCTGCTGGATTCCCAGGAAATGGATCGTGCGGCGTTGCGTCAACTCAACATGCCGCTGCCGATACTGCAGGACAACGGACAGCTCATCTCAGAAGCACTCGGCATCACAACTGCGGGTGACGTTCGTGTCCTGAATCCGGATCGACTCTCCCTGTTTTACGTGGGTGCTGTGGGCGATGAGCTTGACGCTACCTTGTCGGGACTGCTCACCGCCAATCCGCGCGACACCGTCAAGACAGAGAACACTTCGGGCTGCACCATCAATTATCCCGTAAGGGAGAGACACGCCGCCGATGTGCCGGACTATGTCACGGACATCGCCCCGATCATCATCGACAACTGCTCGGCGTGTCATCGCCAGTTCGGCGTCGGCCCCTTTGCCATCGACAAATATGTCTCACTGCTGGGTTGGTCGCCCATGATTCGGGAAGTGCTGTTGAACAAACGCATGCCACCGGCTCAGATCGACCCGAGCATAGGCCACTCGCCCAATGCCCGTTACGTGCCGACAGAGGACATTCAGACACTGCTGCACTGGTTCAATGCGGGAGCGCCGCGTGGTGAGGGCGCAGATCCCCTCGAAGAGTTCAAGTGGGTAGAGAGCAAGGAATGGATACTTGGCGAGCCTGATGTGGTGGTCAGTGCACCGCCGCTGCGGATTCCGCCCGCGGGAATTCTGGATTATGTGTACGCAGATGTGGAATTGCCTTTCACGGAAGACAAATGGGTGACTGCCGTGCAGTACATGCCTGACGCCACCAGCGCGCTGCATCACCTCATGGGGTTTGTGACTGCGCCAGACGAAGATTTCTGGGGCGAGGAGCGCAACAGCAATACCTCAACCCGCACTTTCCTCGATAGTTACTCGCCCGGCAAGCCCAGTGCGACCACGTTCACTGAGGGCACCGCCGTATTCATTCCCAAAGGGCACAAGCTCTCGCTGCAATTTCATTTCGTGGGCATTGGTGCGGAACTGCAGGATGCCACCAAGATCGGTTTGTACTTCTCCGACTCGCCGAATGGTGAAGGCTTGAAGCAGCGCCTGGTGCAGGCGGTATCCGCGCAGCTTGTCCTGCCACCCAACGAGCATGAGATACCGGCACATGCGGAGTACGTGTTCGAGGAGTCAGTGGTGATCACTGGCGTTCGGGCCAAGATGAATTCACGAGGCAAGAAGATGAAGTTCAGCATCGAGCTGCCCGATGGCTCGCTGCAGGATCTGTTGAGCGTACCAGCTTACAACTACGGTTGGCAGCCGCACTATGTGCTGGACGAGCCTGTGACCATTCCTGCGGGCACGAAAGTGCACGTGTCCGGTGCCTTCGACAACTCCATCTCGAACCCTTTCAATCCTGACCCGGATGTCGAGGTGCGTACCGGTTTGAACAGCACCGATGAAGTGTTCACAGGGTACTTCACTTATCACAAGGCAGATTGACCCTGCCTATTGAAGAGATCGCTGTTTCGCTGATGCAAGAAGGCCGCGTGTTCACATCTGAACCCGCGGCCTTTTTCCTTTCTGCCTGACAGAAAGGAGGTTCCGCAGACACAGAATCCGCAGACAAACAAAAAGGGCCGTAGATTTGCATCTACGGCCCTTCTGTCATTCAGTGGGCAAGTCGGCGTACCGACTCACCCTTGCCTCGATATTACTCGGCGGCTACTGAACGCTGCTTGGCTGCTTCACGCTGTGCAACGAGTTCGGCATAGCCGGCGTCGTCCAGGTGAGTGATCGCGATCCAAGCGTGAGTCATTTCGTCAGCTGTACGGCTGCCTTCTACAACCCAGAAATCAGGATCGGGGTTGTTCGGGTTGTTGGCAGTGTTGTCGTACCACTGCTTGATCACCAGCACTGCGCCTGTGGGGAGCAGCGGTGCCACATCGTCTGCGTACAGGTGGCTGTGGTGCCAAGTGGCGCTCCAGTTGGAGATCTGGCTCAGCTGCTCGGTACGACCAGTAGCCGGGTAGTAGATCTCCAGTGACGCAGCGCGCATACGCAGGTGACCGTGCGGCTGGAAGCTGTCGATACGGACCGGGTGGTCGAATGAGTGGAAGCCCTGAGTCATGGCAGTGCCATTCGGAGGAACAATCAACTCACCGTGGTTCAGTCTGTACAGCTTCAGGTCCTGCTTGTACTTGGCCACTTCTTCATAGCCTTCCGGGTGCAGCCAGATACCGATTTCAACAACGTTGTCCTCGATGACTGTGCCAGGAGCCGTTGCACCCACACCGCCGGGGAACAGGTGAATGTCCCAGCGAACGCGTGCATTGGCAGGCAGCGTACGGCACACGCCTTCCGGCATGATTTCGCCCCACTTGCCCATCGCGTACTCAGTCAGCTGACCGTAGTCTTCGTACTCGCCATCAGCATTCGGAATCTCGATGTCAGAGTTGGCGTGGTGTACCACAGCCTTCGCATTGCCGGCCGGCTTCACTTGAATGGCCTTGATGCAGCGATCAGTGTCCATGCCAGTGTAGACATAGGGACGGTGCCACATGTCGTTACCCAGGGCAGGCACGTCGATCGGCTCAGAGTCCAGAATCAGGTTCGGCTCGCCGAACATGGCGGCGTAGGTCCACTGATCGGGATCGGGCAGGTCGGCCACGGGGTGGCTGCGATCGCCCCAGTCACCCTCAGGAGCACCTTGTGCAACCCAGGTGGTGATCGCTGCGATCTCTTCGTCGGACAGGCGCCAGTCACCCTGCAGATCCTGGATGCCGATGTGATCGTCATAGGCGTAGGGGGGCATTTCCTTGTTGGCAACACGCATACCGATCAGCGGTGCCCAAGGACGAACCTGTTCGAAGTTGGTCAGCTGCATGGGGCCGACACCGCCTTCGCGGTGGCAGACAACGCAGTTGTCCGTGATGATCTGTGCAACGTGGTCGGCATAGGTCACTGCACCCGAGTCGATTGACAAGGAAGACTGTGCCTGGGCCTGACCGGTGAATCCCAACACTGCAAGGACAGCAAAGCCGAGAGCGGCTTTCCCTGAGCGTTGCTTGTTCCAACACTGCTTGATTTTCATGATCCTCTCCTCGTAAATGGGTGAGCAGTCGCCGCAATCTAAAACTCCTGCGGTCGCTTGTCCACTCTTGAATAACACTTTGTGCAACTATTTGTGACGCACAAATAAAAGCCTGATTTCTCAGGCTTTTATTTGTTTTTCTTGCTCTGTTAATCGACTGGGAAAATTGTCGGTTACGGAGTCACGGTAACGCGCTGATAAACGTTTGTCCAGCAGCACTGGTCGGCCTCTGTACTGTCAGTGGCGACCCAGTTGTCAGCCATGGTTCTGATCATGTATTCGCCAGGCTGAGAGAAGGTGGCGATGACGCTGGCTACGCCGTTGCCAGAGCTCAGCTGGGTCTCATCCGGACCGGCCTGCTGTGCACCGCGCGCTCTTGCAAGCTCGGACAACTCGGGTGGTGCCTCGGAAGTGGAGTGACGCTCCCAAGTGACCTGACCTTCACCCTGATGCTTGTACCAGGACACGCGGACAGGGATACCCTTGACGTTGCGTGGGTCAGTCATGTCGCGCACGGAAGGGTCTTCCACGTGCACTGTCAGGGTGACCGGTGAGCCGGCCTTCACAGTCAGTGTGTTGTCGGCAACCATGCCCATCGGGTCCTGTGCTTTCGGACCATCGGCAGTGAAGGCGACCAGCGGAGCAACAGATCCTGCAGGACGTGGCTTCTTGTCCAGGGTGTAACCCAGACGGCCGCGACGACCAGGGACCTTCAACTCTTCGTGCTGACCAGTCTTGATGTACCACCAGACTTCGCCATCGCGCATGGACGCGGGCACTGTCACGGTGAAGACACCAGTGTGACGTGTGGTTTCGAAACGTGCCGGCTGCATGCCATCAAACTGCGCGGGCTCGACGCGATTGTTCGGACCCAGCGGAATCTCGACTGCTTCACCGGTGTTGCGGTTCAGATAGCCGAAAGAGTAGCTGACAGAGCCGTCTTCGTTTTCGTAGGCGCCTTCAAAGATCGGGATGACCGGAAGGCCGACCGGCGCACGCAGACCCAGAGGGCGCGAAATCGTCGGCAGTTGCTGCGCGTGTACAGGCACAATACTGGCCGCGACGAGGATTGCCCCCACCACGAGACCAAATACAGTCCTAAGGTTCTTCTTCATTGAAATTACTCCCATTACCAGTGACATTATTTTTTCAAGGCTGAAATTCAGGCGCCCAATTGAATCAGGACTTCAGCCTTCCCGCAAGGTCAAACGATTTACTGCGCCAGCCCGTCATTCTGCCCCCGCAGAAGTTCCCGACAAGGCTGGGTATGCTGGCCGGAACCTGCACCAACTCCGTGATGCGAGTGCCTGCCGTCAAATCAGATCGATATTCCCTTTCGTTCTGAATACTGCTGCGCCGTCGCCTCTGCGGGCGATTGAGCGGTACTGCTGTCTTGCAAAATTCGTTGTGTTTGCACTGGCGAAATGCCGGTGACTTTAGCAATAGCTCTGCTGTCGATTCAAAGGGGCGGAATCTGCTAAACGCCGTTTCACTGATCTACATCAACTAATTCCACTCTGGGTGCCCGCCAGGATCGCGGCGACTCCCATTCCCCCAGCCGTGCACACGGATATCAGCCCCCGAGCCTCTGGGTCTGACTCCAGCAACTTGCCCAGCGTGGCGATCACGCGTGCGCCGGTTGCCGCAAATGGGTGGCCCACTGCAAGGGAGCTGCCTTTCACATTCAGTCTTGTGCGATCAATGCTGCCCAGCGGGGCGTCCCGGCCCAGCATCGTCCTGCAGTAGTCCGCGCTCTCCCACGCCTTGAGTGTGCACAGCACCTGCGCGGCGAAGGCCTCGTGAATCTCGTAGTAGTCAAAGTCCTGCAGGGCAAGACCGGCACTTTGCAGAAGCTCGCTCACCGCAATCGTGGGTGCCATGAGCAGGCCCTCTCCCTTGACGTAATCCACGGCAGCCGTGCGTGAGCCCAGCAGCCATGCCTGTACCGGCAAGTCGTGTCGGCGGGCATAGTCCTCGCTGGCCAGAAACACGGCGGCAGCGCCGTCAGTCAGTGGGGTGCTGTTGCCGGCGGTCAGGGTTCCGGACGCGCTGCGATCGAACACGGGTTTGAGTGCTGCCAGCTTTTCGAGGCTGCTGTCGGCACGCAGGTTGTTGTCTCGGGCAACGCCCTGATACGACGTGACCAGTTGGTCGAAGAAGCCCTCGTTCCAGGCCGCTGCGGCCTTCAAATGGCTTTCCAGTGCCAGTTGGTCCTGCTCCGCGCGACTGATGCCCCATTCCCGGGCCATCAGTTCGCAGTGCTCGCCCATGGAAAGACGGGTGCGCGGTTCGGCATTGCCCGGCGCCTGCGGCGAGAGTTCTCCCGGGCGGAAACCCTTGAATGCGCGCACGCGCGACTTGAGGTCGCGCGACTGGCTCAGCGCCACCAGACGACGGGCGAAGCGCCGCTGGAATACGAGCGGAACATCGCTGGTGGTATCCGTGCCGGCGGCAATGGCGCAGTCGATCTCTCCGCTGGCGATTCGGGCCGCGAGCAGCATGGCAGCGTGCAGCGACGTGCCGCACGCCATCTGCAGTGTCGTGCCCGGCGTGCGGGGTGAAAGACCTGAGCTAAGCACAGCCTCGCGTGCCAGATTCCAGTCTCGTGAATGCGTGGTCACTGCACCGGCGATCACGTCATCGATCTTGCGCCCAGCCAGATCGAACTGCTTGACCAGTGCCTGCAGGGTGTCGGCGAGCATGTCCAGGTTGCTCAGCTCGGCATACGCCGTGTGCGAGCGACAGAAGGGGATTCGAGTCCCGCCGATGATGGCGACGCGGCGCAGGGTGTTCATGTCAGGCCGCTCCTGTCTGCGCTGCAGAAAGTGTGCTTTGCAGGTAATGCAGCGGACCGCCGCGGAAGGGCGCGAAACCTGTCCCGAAGATCATGCCGGCATCCAGCAGATCGGCGTCGGCGACGATGCCGTCGCGCAGGGCGGCTTCGCATTCCGCGGTGTAGGCACGGACAAGGCGTTCGCCGAGTGCCGCGAGGTCATGACCAGCCGCCTTCTCACGCAGCTTTGCGGGCTTTTCCTTCGTCCACACGTAGAACCCTCTGCCGGACTTGCGGCCCAGATGCCCGGCCTTCACCAGGTCACGCAGCGCTTCGGTGGCCTTGGCCACTCGGGCATCGGCGGCCGACTGCAGCGTGCCGGTCACCATGAGGCAGACGTCCAGGCCAACAGTATCGGCAAGTTCCACGGGGCCCATGGGCATGCCGAAGTCCTCGGCAGCCGCGTCGATGGCCTCCAGCGCAATCCCTTCGGAATGCATGATCATGGCCTCGAGCATGTAGGGCGCCAGGATACGGTTGACCAGAAAGCCCGGGCTGCTCTTGACCGGCAACGGGTAGCGATTGATCTGGCCGCAGAAGGCCGCGCCGCGCCGCAACGCTTCCTCATTGCTGCGCTCGCCACGCACGACTTCCACCAGCGGCATCTTGGCCACGGGGTTGAAGAAGTGGAGTCCGATCAGCCGTGACGGGTCCTGCAGAGCAGAGGCAATCTCTTCGAGAGGAATAGAGGAGGTATTGGTGGCAAGTATGGCATCGGGGCGCAGGCGGGGTTCGATCTGGGCAAGCAGAGCCTGCTTGGCATCAAGTCGCTCGACGATCACCTCGATCACCAGATCCGCCTTGCTGACCCCTGCACCTTCGACGTCCGGTACCAGTCGTGCCAGGGCTGACTTGACCGCTGCCGGTGCCAGGCGCTTCTTGCGGAACAGCGTCTCGGCACGTTTCAGGGCGGGTTCGATGAATTTCATCTCACGATCCTGCAGCGTCACCTCGAGACCCTGCAGCACACACCAGGCGGCGATGTCTCCGCCCATGACGCCAGCACCGACCACGTGTACGCGGCGGGCGCGGAATTCGCTCTGGCGGCCTTCACGCTTGAGCCGCTCCATCAGGCTGAAGACGCGGCGCAGGCCGGCGGCCTGAGGTGTCACCATCAGTTGTCCGACTGCTTCGGCTTCGGCCGCCATCATGGCCGCGCGGTCGCCGCCACAGCGTTCGAAGGTGTCGATCAGGCGGTAGGGCGCCGGATAGTGTTCGATGCGCGCCCGCGCGGCGGTCTGCTTGCGCATTTGCTTCGCGAGCAGGCGTCGCGCCGGCGTGACATTGCCAAGGCGGGCCAGCAGTCCCGGTCCGCGGCTGCGACGCTTGCCCAGGATGGCTCGACGCGCCGCCCAGTAGAGTTCTTCATGCCGGCCAATGACTTCGTCCACCAGGCCCGCCGCGCGGGCCTGTCTGGCATTGAGCTGGCGGGCGGTGAGCATCAGTTCCATGGCTTTCATGCCGCCGATCAGACTGACCGAACGGGCCGAGCCGCCGAAGCCCGGGAAGATGCCCAGCTGCACTTCCGGAAAGCCGATGCGCGTGGCCGGGATGTCGCGGGCGATGCGATAGTGGCAGGCCAGGGCGAGCTCCAGTCCGCCGCCCAGGCAATAGCCTTCGAAGGCGGCCACTGTCGGGCAGCGCAGGGCTTCGAGGCGGGAAAAGATGGCATGCACATCGCGAATGGAGGCGGTGACGGCAGCGGCATCGGTGAAACTGCCGAACTCACGGATGTCGGCGCCCAGCACAAAGCCGGTGGTCTTGCCCGAGAGAATGGCGAGCCCTGCAGGCAGTGACCGCTCGGCGCTGGCAACAATGGTCTCCAGCTCCCTCAGCACTTGGGAGGACAAGGCATTCACCGACTCGCCCTGGCGATCCAGGAACAGCCAGAGAATATCGTCGCTGTCGCGCTCGAGGCGCCAGTGCTGACAGTGGGGAAGCTGATCTTTCATAAACAGATTCTGCTGGTTGATCACGCCGGACGCCGCCGCTGGAGCGGTGGCTCCGAAGCGGCCGGCCGGGTGGCGTGGGGAGGGATTCAAACACCTTTCCAGAGGCATGACAACCGCGAAACTGTGGGGAAGTGTTACATCAGGTAACACGATTGATGCACTTCAGAGGCTGTGGGAAACCGGTCGCAGCAGATGAAAGGGAAGGCTCACCAGGCAGCGCGTGCCGCGCTTCAATTGGCCCTGCCAGAGCACGCTGGCGCCGATCTCGGCCGCCCGTGACTCGATGTTGTGCAGGCCGTTGCCCTGCACGGCGCGACGCTCGAAACCCCGCCCGTTGTCCTCGATCAGGATGTTCCACTGGGTCGGCAGGAACTCGACGCGCACCCGCACATGTTCCGCCGCGGCATGGCGAATGATGTTGCTGACCAGTTCCTTGAGGATGCGATTCAGATTGAAGGCGATGGCAGAGGGAATGATCAGGTCGGGCACCTGCTCTGCCTGCTGCCAGCTGACTTCGTGCCCCGAGCCACGCAGGCGCAGTTCGGTTTCCTCCTGTATATCGCTCAGGAAGCCTGTCAGCGACTGATCCGGCGTGTTGGCCCGGGATACGGCCTGGCGCAGGCTTTCCAGCGCGGCGCGTGCCATCTGTCCCAGTTTGCTGTCGCGATCCGCGTGCACGATGGACAGCAACCGGGAGCCGACGTCGTCGTGCAGATCCCGGTAGATCTTCAGGCGTTCCTGCTCCGCAGCCTGGCGTATTTCCAGCGCGCGCCGCTCCGCAAAGCTGCGCTCGATCACCTGACGGCTGGATTCCACCTTGGACTCGAGATCGCGATTGAGCGTCTCCGCCATGCTCAGGGCGCTGGTGAAGCGCAACAGCAGCGTGCCGACGAAGATCAGGAACAGCATGGGAATGCCGAAGTGGGCATAGAACATGTTGCCTTCCCAGCGGGCGCTGCTGGTGAAGAACATCAGGTAGACATTGTGGGAGAACAGCAGGATCTGCAGCAGGATCGCCGTGCTGACGATGATGGCCTGCAGGCGGCGTTCGCGCAGGGCGATGACGGCGACGCGCAGGACGATCAGTGCCAGGGCCGCAGTGCCCAGCAGGTGCATGGAGTAGGCAGTTCCCCAGAAGTAGGCTGAGGGCACCAGGAAATGCGTGCCGGCGGCAAGGATGGCCCAGACCAGCACCAGGCGCTCGCGGGAGGGTTTCAGGACACCGTCCACCAGTCGCCCGATGAAGCCGTACATGCAGAAGATGGACAGGTCGATGGCCGTGTGGATCAGCGCCAGCCAATACTGGTAGGGGATGGGAATGTGCAGTGCCACCATGTGCAGCGTCACCATGCTCCAGCTCAGTGACATGCCGCTGAACCACAGATACACGGTGTCGTGCCGGCGGATGAGCCAGAGCACGAAGCTGACGAACCCCAGTCCCAGCCCGAAGGCCAGCAGGATCTCGTTGATCTCCACCTGGCGGAACATGCGCTGTGCCTGCATGTCGCCGAGGGTGGCTGCATCCCCGAACAGCACCGGCGCGAAGCTGCCGCCCCAGACTCCGCGGCTCAGGCGCACCAGCACCTCGTTGTTGCCGGGTTGCCACACCGGCTGCTGGATTTCCACCAGCAGCGGATGATTCCAGGACATGGTGGTACGCCCCTCGCGCACGCTGGTGCTGCCGATCTCAGCGCCATTGAGGAACACCGCCAGCGCCATGTTGAAGCGCCAGAAGTAGAGGCTTTGCCGTTGCGCCGACTCTGGCCGGGCCAGTGTGAAGCGGAACCAGACGTAGGCGGAATCCTGCCCTTGGGCGTGGTTGCCGGTCTGGTTGTCGCGCGTGTTGTAGGGCAGTGTCAGCGTCTGCCAGTCGGTGTCTGGCGGCGGTGGCGTGGCAGCGTCCCAGTAGGCGACCTCCACGGTGTCGATGACCTGCACGCCTTCAGGCGGCGTCGACTGTGCGTGCACGGCGGGTGCCAGGCAGAACAGCCAGAGCCAGAGAGCCATCAAGGACGCAGGACGCAGGAGCGGGGACAACAGGAACCCTCCACAGGGACGACAACGTTCAATTATTGTCCACCCAATGGGGAATACCAAGCAGTCAGAAATGGGCGGGATGCCCCCTTTTCGGGGCTGTACAAGTCCGGAGCCCTTCACTACAGTCTGGCGCACATGGACTCCCGGCACTGGGCCGGGAAGCTGACGCAAGACACGGGACTGCACTGGATGCTGCCACTGGAAACCGGACATGCCCTGATTGTGGAAGACAACCCGGACACGAGGGAGTGGCTGGTGTCCTGCGTGCATGCCGCCTTTCCCGGACTGCATACCGAGGTGGCAGGCGATGTCGGCAGCGGCACGGCCCAGCTCCAGGCGCGCGAGTTCGATCTTGCCCTGATCGACCTCGGACTCCCTGATGGCAGCGGTCTGGACCTCATCCGTGCCTTGTCGCGACAGCAGACGCCCTGCTACATCGTGGTTGCCACCATCTATGATGACGACCGCAATCTGTTCACTGCGCTCAAGGCCGGCGCGCGGGGCTATATCCTCAAGGACCAGGATCGCGAGCGCATCGTCAGTTACCTGAAGGGGATCCGCAAGAATCGACCGCCGCTGTCCCCGGCCTCCTCTCAGCGTCTCATCGATCACTTCAACAACCAGGGGGCCGCGCTGGCTGCCACTGCGCTGACGCGCCGCGAGATCGACGTGATCTGCATGATCGGCAAGGGCTACAGCGTCGAGGACACGGCAGTCGCCCTGGCACTTTCCCCCGACACCATCAAGGGTTATGTGAAGAGCATCTACGCCAAGCTCGAGGTGAGCAATCGGGCCGAGCTGACCCTGGAAGCCATTCGGCTGGGCATCATCGAATCCCACTGACAGGGCTGGCGAGTCCCACTCGCTTTGCTATGATGCGGCTGTCTCCCTGCCTCTGGCCCAATCCATGCGCTTGCTGTCTGTGCTGCTCCTGAGTGTTCTGCTGAGTGCCTGTGCCCAGCGCTCCGACCTGCTCGCCTGGCCGGCCCATTTGCCGCACAAGGCGCATTTCCTGCGCCTGTATGCAGCCGACATCCCGAATCAGGCGCTGCAGACGCAGGAGCAGTATCTGGAGTGGGTGGTGCGATTCTACGAGGGCTCGGAATTCATGGCGCTGGGCTGGAATGCCATCGTCGAATCCGTTCTGGTGGATCTGCCGGCTCAGGAGCACGCGGCCTTGTCGCGGCAATTGAAGGCGCTCGGTCAGGCCATCTCCGGCGAGTGGGCCAAGGACAACCAGGTGCGGCGCATCGACACGGCCATGCTGAGCCTGTGGGGTGGCGTGATGCAGGCGGATTTCGCGCCGGAGTATCGCGTGGCGGCAGTGGCCATGATCCGCCAGGATGTGGCGCAGCTGCTCAATGCGCGGCTGGCACCGGAGCACGTCGACGAGCAGCGCTACGTGGTGGCCCTGGGCGTCTCACTGGAGCCATGAGCCGCTGCCCGGCAGCCCTTCCTGCGCGAAACGGCGCAATTCGGCGATCGCATCGCGGTCGTTCTGCAGATAGGCAGCCTTGAGATAGCTGTCGACATCCAGCCCTCCCGGTTGATTGCCCGAGTCGCGGCAATAGTAGAAGCGCACCACCAGATGGCCCGGTGCCGGCTCCTCGATTCGCGTGATGCTGTGGGCGAACATCTGTCCAGTCAGGGCGTCCGTGCGCGTCTCGATCTCTTCGTGCGGGCGCAGGCTCACCACATCGCGCAGGCTGTCCTCGCCGAACCGCAGGTGGCGGACGAACTCCGTGGCGCTGACCTGCTCCAGCGTCGTGCTCAGGCTGGGATTGAAATGGCCCGGGTAGCGGGTGCGAAACAGCAGGCCCTCCCACAGCTGCGCGCGTGTCATGGTCGGCAGGTGCGGCAGCCGCGGATCGTTGACCTGAATGATGTGTTCGAACTCGAGCCGTGCCATCGGGACCTCATGCGTCAGTGAATACGGGCATCGCACCCATTTCCCATAGTATGACCGTGGCCGCGAGCAGGGCAACGGTGAGCACCAGGCCGACGGCGACTGTGGCGCTGGCGAAGAGGAAACCCCGCTCGCGCGGCATGTCGTAGACGATGGGGATGCCAACGTACAGCAGGTAGAGCGTGTACGCCCCGGCGGCCGTCCCCAGCAGCATGTCCAGCCATAGGATCGGGTACAGGCCGGTCAGCCCGATGAGGAACAGCGGCGTGCACATGTAGGCCGCCACCCCGATGCCATGGGCCATGTCGTTGTTGCGGGCGTCATAGGTCTTTGCCATCCAGTAGATCATGTAGCCGAGAAAGCCCACGCAACACAGGATCGCCACATAGAACAGGGCCATGATCTGCGCTGCCGACACCGAGGTCAGCACGATGGTGCGCTCGCCGATCTGCCAGCCGATGCGGGACGCGCCAAACCACCAGGCCAGCGGCGGCAGCAGGGCGATCCAGACCAGGAACTGCAGGTAATGCCCGGCGATGCTGGCGTTGGCGTCGCGAATGCGTGCCCACTCCTGGCGCGGGGAACCAAGTATGCCGATGATGTGCTTCATGTCGTTCTCCTGATCGGCGCAGCCTTCTGCGCTCTTGTGCTGTTGTCTGGTTGCCGGGCGTGAGCCCGGGTCTTGCGTGATTCAGTGTGCGTGCTGGGCGGGCATGAACAGCATGCCGAGTGTGACCACGCCCATGCCGATCATGGCCGCCCCCGCCAGCTGCCGCAGCAGGGCATTGCCTGTGAGACGCCGGGCGCTGCCAAGCAGGCCGCCCGCCGTGATCACGAAGGGCATGGTGCCCAGGCCGAAACTGGCCATCAGCAGGCCGCCCTCTAGCAGGCTGGCCTTGGCCAGTGCCAGCCCCAGCATGCTGTAGACAATTCCGCAAGGCAGCAGCCCCCAGGCCATGCCTGCCAGCAGGCGATGCCCCGGCCGTTCCAGGCGCAGGCCGCGTGTGCGGCGCAGCAGGGGTTGCCAGAGCTGCGCCCCGGCGTGCTCCAGGCGGCTGATGCCCCGCCACCAGCCGGCAATATAGAGACCGATGCCGATCATCAGCAGGGCACTGAGCCCGCGCAGCGCCATGCCGGGGCCGACCAGGCCGCCCGACAGCGCCAGACCGCCGAGCCCGGCCACGCTGCCCAGGGCCACATAAGCCAGCAGCTTGCCGCTGCCGAACTGCAGGATGGCTCCCATCGGCACGGCGGCCGCGTTCGGGCGCTGACTGCCGGCGAGCAGGGCGCCCAGGACGCTGCCACACATGCCGGCGCAGTGCGGGGTGCTCAAGAGGCCCAGCGAGAATGCCAGCAGATAGTCGTTCATCGCGGTTCGTCCTCTGCGCGCGGATCAGTGCCATCGGTGTCCGGCTTGCTGCGACTTTCCGGCTCCTCGAACAGGATTGACCAGGCCTGCCTGTCCAGATCATCGAACTGCTCGTTGCGGGCAGACCACACGAAGGCCCAGAGCGAGAGCAGCACCAGCACCACGGTCACGGGGATCAGCACCAGGAACAGCTCCATCTCAGCCCTCCATCCGGTGCAGTCGGCCGGCATTGAACACCACCAACAGGGAGGACAGGCTCATGCCGATGGCCGCCAGCCAGGGCGGCAACAGGCCTGCCAGCGCCAGCGGGATCGCCGAGAGGTTGTACAGCAGCGACCAGAACAGGTTCTGCCGGATGATGCGCCGGGTGCGCCGCGCATAGCGCAGCATGACGGGCAGCACTTGCAGTGCCGGCGTCACCAGCGTGGCATCGGCGCTGTTCTGCACCAGCACATCGCGCGGGCTGATGGCCACCGAGCAGGCTGCCGCTGCCATGGCACCGGCATCGTTGATGCCATCGCCCACCATCATCACGGTGCCCCGCTCTCCTTCGGCGCGCACCGCTTCAATTTTCTCTGCCGGGCTCATGCCCGTCTGCACCGCGTCCAGCGGCAATGCCTGTGCAAGGTGCAGACCGCTGGCCGAAGGGTCTCCGCTGAACAGTGTGGTGCGCAGACCGTCGCGCCGCAGCGTTTCGAGCATGGCGGCGGCATCGGGGCGCAGGGTGTCCTGCAGGCCTATCCAGGCCAGGGGGCCGGGGCCGCAGAGCAGTATCCAGAGACCTTCCTGCGAGGGCGGCGTGAGTGCTGGCTCTCCCGGGCAGGCGAAGGCGGGCTGGCCGATGCGGCAGGCGTTGCCGTCGATAGAGCCGCTCACGCCGCCTCCGGGAACGATCTCGACCTCGGTGGCGACCAGCGCCGTGGGTGTCGCGAAGGCGCGGGCTATCGGGTGCTCGCTGTGCCGCTCCAGCGCCGTCGCCATGGCCAGGCATTCCTGCGCGCTGCGCTCGCCAAGAGGAATGACGCCGTGCACGTGCAGTTGTGCCTCGGTCAGCGTGCCTGTCTTGTCGAAGGCAACGCTGGTCGTCGCGGCGGCGCGTTCCAGAAACGCGCCATTGCGGATGAGCACGCCATGGCGGCGCAAGGTGGTGGTGGCCACCGTGATGGCGACGGGCGTGGCCAGAGACAGCGCACACGGGCAGGCGACCACCAGCACGGTGAGCGCGATCACCCAGGCGTCGGCACTGCCGGCGAGATGCCAGAACACCCCGGCCCCTGCGGCCAGCACCAACACGCTGCCAATGAACCAGCCGGCTGCGCGATCGGCCAGCAGCGACCAGCGCGGGCGATAGGCCATCGCGGCGTCCTGCAGGCGGGCCAGCCGGGTGAGCAGAAACTGCTGGGGAGCACTGGCTGCCTGCACCAGCAGGGTGCCGTCGTGATTCAACGCTCCCGCCAGCACGCGCGCGCCCGGTGTGCGCAGCACCGGCAGCGGTTCGCCGGTGAAGGCGGCTTCGCTGATGCTGGCACTGCCCTCCAGCACCACGCCGTCGGCCGGGATGGTCTCGCCCGGCAGCACCTGCAGCACATCGCCCGCCGTGACCTCGTGCATCGGCACGGTGGCGAACTCCAGGGCATTGCAGGGGGAGCGCCGCCGCACTGTGGCGGGCAGCAGGCGCAGCAGGTGGTCGGCGTTGTCCTCGAAGTGCTCCCGGGAAATGAGTTCGACATGGCGTCCGAGCAGCAACAGGAAGGCGAACATGCAGGCGGTGTCGAAATAGACGGCGCTGCCGAAGCTCAGGGTGTTGTAGACGCTGAGCACCCACGCCGCGAGGATGGCCAGCGAAACCGGCAGGTCCATGCCCAGCTGCCGATGACGCAGGGCCTGCCAGGCACCGCGGTGAAACGGCGCAGCGCTGTAGAACACCACCGGCGTGCTCAGAGCCAGCGAGGCCCAGCGCAGCAAGGATTCGTAAAGCGGGTCCATGCCGCTGGCCGGATTCTGCGCCGTGGGCGGGCCCGCAAGATAGGACGCCATGGCGAACATCATCACCGGCATCATGCACAAGCCTGCCACGCCAAGACGCAGCAGCTGGGCCCGGCGCAGGGCCTTGGCCGCCTCGCGTCCGGCATCGGGCAGATCAGGCACGGGACTGTAGCCCAGCTGCTCGATCAGGCTGACGAGTGCAGGCAGGCGGGCGCTGTCGTCGAAGCGCAGCTGCAGGCGGCGCCTTGCGAAGTTCACCGTCACCTTCAGCACGCCTTCCTGGCGGCACAGCACTTGCTCCAGCAGCCAGACGCAGGCCACACAGCGCAGGTCAGGGATCAGCAGATGCAGAGTCACGCCGCCCTCTGCGGCAGGCACCAGCACCGGCAGGAAGTCCTGTACATCGCGGGCGCGCCGCTCGGTGGTCGGTGTCGAGGTGACCCCGCAGCTGGCACGGTAGTCGTAGAAGGCGTTGAGCGCCAGCGCGTCGATGAGCCGGGCTGCGCCCGCACATCCCGGACAGCAGAAACTGTGCAGGGCACCGCCGATCTGCGCCTCGCAGCGCTCGGTTTCCGACAGCGGCGCCTGGCAGTGGTGACACAGGCTTGTGCGGACCTTGTCGAGCATCAGAACCTCACCGTCTGCACCGGGGTGACGACACGCTGGCGCAGACGCCAGTCATTGTCCGCGCCGCGCAATTCGAGATACCACACCCCTTCGGAGCCAAGCAGCTGTGCCAGCGCCGGATCGGGGTTCTGGAACAAGGCGCCGCCCTGGGACTGGAACAGGAACGTGCGGTCTGCGTGGCTGTCGGTGACGTGAAACAGGAACAGCTGCAGCGTGGGCTCCTGCGTGCCTTCCAGCTGCAGGCTAGCCGCTGCGGCATCGAGCCGGAGGCTGGCGGCAATGCCCAGAGAGCGGGCCGTGTCATCCAGCGCGCGCAGCTGATTGATGGCCTGGCCGTCACGGTAATAGGTGTCCACCACCACATCGTCCGGGTAGTACAGCGCCGTCACGAACATGAAAATGCCGAACAGCACGGCGGCGAAGGGCACCAGCATCAGCACCCAGGGCCAGCGGTGGTGATACCAGGGCCGAACCGTTTGTAACGGCGCGCCTGTCTGCATTGTGCCTGGTCTGGTGTTCATGGAGTCTTCCTCAGCGAGCCAGGGGGCGTGGGCCGAAATAACGACTTTGCGTGCTCACCCTGCGCGGGGCCGCGCCGTCCAGGGGAGTGGACTCCAGCACGAAGTCGAAGGCCGTGTTGAAGTCGGCCAGTTGATCCGGGTTGACCTGCACGCGCACGATCGTCTCGACGATCTCGCCGGCCGGCACGTTCACCGCAGCGTCCGGTACCAGACGAGGTGACGGCAGGCCGTCCACGCTCAGGGTGTAGGTCTGCTCCGTGCTTGCCATGTTGATGATCTTCAGCGTGAAGACGTTCTCGATCAGGCCGCCCGCAACGCTCTGGTAGAGCTGGCCGCGATCGCGAATCACATCGAGGCGCAGCGGCGTGCGCGTCAGCAGCACGCCGGCAAACAGCAGCAGCATCACCAGCAGCGCCACGCCGTAGCCGAGCAGGCGCGGGCGCTTCCAGGTCCAGCTGCCCCCGGCGAGCTTGTTCTGCGTGGTGTAGGACACCAGGCCCCGGGGGTAACCCATCTTGTCCATCACCGAATCGCAGGCGTCGATGCAGTGGGCGCAGCCGATGCACTCGTACTGCAGCCCGTCGCGGATGTCGATGCCGGTCGGGCACACCTGCACGCACATCGTGCAGTCGATGCAGTCGCCCAGGCCGGCCGCCCGGTGGTCTGTGTTGCGCCGACGTGAGCCGCGCTGCTCGCCGCGCGCGCTGTCGTAGGAAATGATCAATGTGTCCTTGTCGAACATGGCCGACTGAAAGCGCGCATAGGGGCACATGTAGATGCAGACATGCTCGCGCATCCAGCCGGCATTGATGTAGGTGGCAAGGGTGAAGAACACTGACCAGGAACTGGCGGTCAACGGCAGCTGCCACTGCAGGGCGTCCGCGATCAACTCGCGGATGCCGTAGAAATAGCCGATGAACGTGACTCCCGTCAGGGCCGCAAAGCCCAGCCACATGCCGTGCTTGAGTCCGCGCTTCCACACCTTGTTCCAGCCCGCTCGGTTGCGCCCCTCGCGCCTGAAGAAGGAAGGCGTCTTGTCCAGCGCGATGCGCTGATGCCGTTCGCCCTCGGTGATCTGCTCGGCCCACATGAAGATGGCCGTCCAGATCGTCTGCGGGCAGGTATAGCCGCACCAGACGCGGCCCAGCAGATTGGTGACGAAGAACAGGCCGAAGGCGGCGATCGCCAGTGTCCACATCAGCAGCACGAAGTCCTGCGGCCACAGGGTCAGCCAGAAGATGTGGAACTTGCGCTCGGGCAGATCGAAGAGAATGGCCTGGCGGCCGTCGATCTGCAGCCAGGGCGCCAGGAAGTACCCCAGCAGCAGGGGCCAGCCGGTGTACTGGCGGATGGTCTGGAACAGGCCTTCCATCTTGCGGATGTAGATCTTTTCCTTCTTCTCATAGAGATTGAAGACGCGGGAATCCACGTCTTCGGAATCGATCTGCTGCGCAGGAATCCTGTCCATGGCGGACCTATTGTGCGCTCAGGCTGCGAACATAGGCCGCCAGGATATGCACCTTGTCCTCGCCCAGGCGCTCGGCGAAGGCCGGCATCTGCCCGTTGCGACCGTGACGGATGATGTCCTCGATACGCAGGCGGGAATTGCCGTACAGCCAGTGTTCGTTGTTCAGGCCGGGCGCCCCGAGCATGGGCTGGCCGCTGCCATCCGGGCCGTGGCAGGCGGCGCAGAACATGGTGTAGCGCTCCTGGCCTGCGGCTGCCAGCGCGGCATCGACCTCGCGCCCGGCGAGCTGTTCGACATACTCCGCCACTTCAGTCACGCCCTGATCCTGCAGCGCCGGGCCCCAGGCCGGCATCATGGCCTGGCGTCCCTGCATGATCGTGGTCTTGATCTGCTCGGCACTGCCGCCCCAGTGCCATTCGGCATCGGTCAGGTTCGGGAAGCCGTCGCTGCCGGTGCCCGCGGCGCCGTGACAGACGGCGCAGTTGTTGGCGAACAGTCGCCCGCCCATGCGCATGGCCGCCACATCGTGCATCAGTTCATCCACCGGCACATTCAAGTACTGCGCGAATTGCGGGCCGTAGCGTTCGTCAGCCGCGTCCTGCGAGGCCTCCAGAGCCCCCACCTGAGACCACCCCCCCAGGCCGGCGAAATTGCCCAGCCCCGGGTAGTACAGCAAGTAGCCGATGCCGAACACGATGGTGATGATGAAGCCCCAGAACCACCACGCCGGCAGCGGATTGTCGTATTCCTCGATGCCGTCGTAGTTGTGGCCCGTGGTGCGCCCTGGATTGCGGGTGCTGCGGTTAAGGTAAAGGATCAGGAAGAAGGCCAGCAGCGACCCGAAGGTGCCGATGATGATGAACCCGCTGGATAGACTACTCATGCCTTTTCTCCTGCACTTCCTCGTCGTCAAACGGCAGCTGCGCTGCCTCGTCAAACTGCTTGCGGCGGCTGGGCCCGTAGGCCCACCAGACCACTCCCGCGAAGGCCAGTGCACACAGCACGGTGGCCAGACTGCGCATGTCGGTGATGTCCATGGTCAGCGCCTCTCTGTGATCAGGGTGCCGAGCTGCTGCAGATAGGCAATCACGGCATCGGCTTCCATCAGCCCGTCAAGGCCCTCGCCGGCAGCGGCGATGTCCTCGTCGGTGTAGGGCACGCCCACGGTGCGCAGCGCGGTGAGCTTCTTCGGCAGCACCTCGGTGTCGATGGGCGTCTCGAACAGCCACGGGTAGGCCGGCATGTTGGAGCCGGGCACCACGGAGCGCGGGTCGAGCAGGTGCGCGCGGTGCCAGTCGTCGCTGTAGAGCCCGCCCACGCGCGCCAGGTCCGGACCGGTGCGCTTGGAACCGAACACGAAGGGGTGGTCGTAGACCAGTTCGCCCGCCACCGAGTAATGGCCGTAGCGCTCCACTTCAGCGCGCAACGGGCGGATCATCTGGGAATGACAGACAGTGCAGCCCTCGCGGATGTAGATGTCGCGGCCGGTCAGCTGCAGCGGGGTCAGAGGCTTCAAGCCTTCGAGGGGCTCCGTCACCGTTTTCTGCGACATCAGAGGCACGATCTCGACGATGCCGCCGAAGCTTACCGCAAGCACGATGAGCACGATCATCAGGGCCAGGTTCTTCTCGATGAATTCGTTCATGCCAGTGCCTCCCTTGCCGGGGCCGATTCACTGTCGGGGCTGATGCCCTCGGCCAGGGCCAGTTCACGTGTCTTCCAGATGTTCCAGGCCATCACCAGCATGCCGGCGAAGAAGATGCCGCCGCCGATGAAACGCACCACATAGCCGGCGTAGCTGGCCTCGACGGACTCGATGAAGCTGTAGGTCAGCGTGCCGTCACTGTTCACGGCGCGCCACATCAGGCCCTGCATGAGGCCGTTCACCCACATGGAGACGATGTAGAGCACCGTGCCGATGGTGGACAGCCAGAAGTGCAGGTCGATCAGCTTGACGCTGTACATGTCCCCGGCCTTGCGGCCGTACATCAGCGGAATCAGGTGGTAGACCGCACCAATGGAGATCATCGCGACCCATCCCAGTGCACCGGAATGCACATGGCCGATGGTCCAGTCGGTGTAGTGGGACAGGGCGTTCACCGACTTGATGGACATCATCGGGCCCTCGAAGGTGGACATGCCGTAGAAGGACAGCGAGACCACCAGGAACTTCAGGATCGGGTCGGTGCGCAGTTTGTCCCAGGCGCCGGACAGGGTCATGATGCCGTTGATCATGCCGCCCCAGGACGGTGCCAGCAGCACCAGGGACATGGCCATGCCCAGGCTCTGCGTCCAGTCCGGCAGCGAGGTGAAATGCAGATGGTGGGGGCCGGCCCACACGTAGATGGCGATCAGGGCCCAGAAGTGCACCACGGACAGGCGGTAGGAGTACACCGGCCGCTCCGCCTGCTTGGGCACGAAGTAGTACATGATGCCGAGGAAGCCGGCGGTCAGGAAGAAGCCCACGGCGTTGTGGCCGTACCACCATTGCACCATGGCGTCGACGGTGCCGGAGTACACGGAATAGGACTTGGTGAGCGTGGCCGGCACGGCCAGGCTGTTGATGATGTGCAGGATCGCCACCGCAATGATGAAGGCCCCGAAGAACCAGTTGGCGACGTAGATGTGCTTGTCACGTCGCCGGGCCACCGTGCCGAAGAAGAGCACGGCATAGGCCACCCAGACCACGGCAATCAGCACGTCAATGGGCCATTCCAGCTCGGCGTACTCCTTGGAGGTCGTCAGTCCCATCGGCAGGGTGATGGCGGCCAGCACGATGACCAGCTGCCAGCCCCAGAACACGAAGGCGGCGAGCTTGTCCGAAATCAGCCGGGCATGGCATGTCCGTTGCACGATGAACAGCGACGTCGACATCAGGGCGCAGCCCCCGAAGGCGAAGATCACTGCATTGGTGTGCAGCGGTCGCAGCCGGCCGAAGCTGAGCCAGGCGGTGTCGAAGTTCAGCGCAGGCCAGGCCAGCTGGGCAGCGATCAACACGCCGACCAGCATGCCGACGATGCCCCAGACCACGGTCATGAGGGCGAACTGGTGGACGACTTTGTAGTTGTACGTGGGGTGTTCGATCATTGGTGAGTACTCGGTGCGGCCCGGATTGACTGCCATCCGGGTGTGGGCGTCGACCAGACCTGCGCTGTGGCTGCATGAAAGCGGATGACTGCAGGCCGGTCTGTCTGAAGGAAATATGCTCTCCCAAAGGCTGCTTGGCAAAGTTTCATTCAGATTGTCGCCGGGCATCGTGACAGGATGAACCTGCCATTTCTCTGCGCCAGCGCAAAGTTTTACCAGTCTGTGTAGTTCTGTAACACACTGTGGCGGGAGTGTGATTTTTGCGCTTCCAAATGATAATAATTTGCAATAAGTGCCCGTTTTCACTAGGGTACCGACTTGTTTTTTTCTGCAAGGACTGTCCAAAGAATGAAATTTCCCTTTCGCACCTCTCTGCTGACCGCATCCATCGTGGTCGCCAGCGCCACCTTTTCCGCGTCCTCCCTGGCGCAGGACTCCACGGGGGAGGACTCCACTGTCCGTTACCCTGCTTCCTATTTCACTGAATGGGCGCCCACCACGGCGCAGGACATGCTGAGCCGCATCCCGGGAGTCAACGCAGGTGGCGGCGGTGGGCCTGGAGGTCCGGGCGGCCCGGGAGGTCCCGGCGGCGGACGAGGCGGTGGTGGTGGCGGACGTGGCCTGGGGGCCGGCGGCGGCGACCAGATCCTGATCGACGGCAAGCGCATGGCGGGCAAGGGCAATCAGTCCAGAGACACCCTCTCGCGCATCAGTGCGTCTCAGGTGGACTACATCGAGATCATCAGGGGCACCTCCGGCGCGCTGGACGTGCGCGGCAGCAGCCAGGTCATCAACGTGGTGCTGCTGGAGGCTCTGGACACCACCACGGTGGCCTATCAGTTGGAAGTGGCGCGTTTCGCCGACCACGAGGTCAAACCGAATGGCTCGGTGTCCTACAGCGGCCAGTCCGGCGCCCTGAGCTACCTGTTCAACGCCGAGGCCCAGTCGCGTTACAACCCGTACATCAGCTGGGAAACCAGCCGTCTGGGCGACTGGTCCTTCAATGACGAGATCCGCGAGGAGCGCACCGGGGATCAGACCAACTACAATTTCGCCACCAACCTGGGCTACGACATCAGCGAGAACAGCAGCATCCGCCTGAACGCGCTGATGGAACTGGGCGATGAGCCCACTGACGTCACACGCTGGACCAGCAATCTGCGCGTCAATCCCAAGCTCACCACCATCGAGCGCGAGGAGATCCCGGGCGAGGAAGACATCTGGGAAGTGGGCGGCGACTACGAGTACAACTTCGCCAATGGCCACCGCTTCAAGGTGCTGTTCATTGCCAACCAGGCCGATGAATGGAGCACGCGTGAGCGCTATGACGTGTTCGCCAATGGCACCGAGGTCAAGGACCTGTTCCTGGATACCGCGTCGGTGACAGAGGAGCGCATCGTGCGCGGGTCCTACACCATGGGACTGTTCGAGGGCCAGGACATCGAGTTTGGTGCCGAGCGCGCGCAGACCACGCTGGACTCCAAGCTGCGTCTGGGCCTGGCGTCCAGCAACGGCACCCCTTCTGCGGCCTACGGCGGACTGGTGCCGCAGCGTGTGTCCAATGCCAACTCCACCGTGGAAGAGATCCGGGTGGAGCCCTTCCTGGTGCACAACTGGCAGCTCAATTCCCGCATGACCCTCGAAACCTCCCTCATTTACGAGATGTCGGAGATCTCCCAGTGGGGCGATGTGGTGAACTCGCGTGACTTCCAGTTCCTCAAGCCCAAGGTGGATTGGCGCTTCGATGTGACGCCCACCTTCCAGGTCAAGTGGAATCTCGACAAGACGGTGCGTCAGCTCAGCTTCAACGACTTCGTGGCTGCGTCCGACAATCAGGACAACGACCAGAACACCATGGCCGGCAACGCCAACCTCAAGCAGGAGCAGGTCATCAAGACCGAGTTCGGCTTCGAGTTCCGCCTGCCCGACGACATCGGCGTGGTGGATGGCAACATGTTCTACGCCAAGCACATCGACGTGATCGACCGTGTGGACGTGTCGTCCTCGCCCACCGTGCTCGAGTCTGCCAATGGCAATATCGGCGATGGCAAGAACTACGGCATGAACCTGAATGCCAGCATCCGCATGCGCATGATCGACATGCCCAATCTGCTCATCACCACCCAGTTCAACGTGCAGGATTCCGAAGTCACCGACCCGTTCCTGGGCATCAAGCGCCGTTTTGCGCTGAACGATCGCGGTCGTCTGACGCTGGGTTTCCGTCACGACATTCCCAGTCTGCGCATGAACTACGGCCTGACCTGGAACAATCGTTTTGATGGCGGCCGCAAGCGCTACGATGTCGACGACATCGAGCTGACTGCCGGTGATCCGAATGTGCAGGGCTTCGTGGAGTGGGTGGCCTTCGGCAACATCACCTTCCGCTTCGATGCCCGCAACATCACCGACAATCTGCAGTGCCGCGAGCGACACCGCTACCTTGGTCCGATCACCAGTGGCATCATCGAAGAGTATGAAGATCAGTGTGGCGGCGCCGGCCGCACGCTGGCACTGCGGATCAACGGTACCTTCTGATCCGTCGGGTGCCGGCTCCTGCTGCCGGCACCCGCCCCTTGCCCCGGACATGCCATGCAAGCCTATTACACCGCCGCGCTCGCGTGGCTGGAACAGCATCCCGACCTCTACACCCTGCTGAGCGCGCTGCTCCTGCTGGCGGCCGCCTTGCTGGCCAACTTTCTGGTGCGGCGCATCCTGGTGCGCGGCATCTACCGCGCGCTGCGTGCTTCGGTGCTGGGCGAGGATCAGGTGCTGATGGATTCGCGCATCATCTCGCGCCTCGCCAACATCGTGCCGGCCTTCATTGTCTATGCCGGGGTCGGGCTGGTGCCGGACCTGCCGGATGCCGTGGTGCAGGTCGTGCGCAATGTCTGCAGCGCCATCATTGTGCTGGTGCTGGCACTGGCCATCGGGGGTTCACTGAATCTGGTGAACGAGCTGTACGCCCGTCGCGAGGATGCCCACCGTCGTCCGGTGAAGGGCTATGTGCAGGTCGTGCAGATCGTGGTCTACCTGCTGGCGGCCATTCTCATGGTGGCGGCGCTGATCGACCGCTCTCCGCTGATCCTGCTGTCGGGCCTGGGCGCCATGGCCGCGGTGCTCATCCTGATCTTCCAGGACACGCTGCTCTCCCTGGTGGCCAGCGTGCAGATCTCCTCCAACGACATCGTGCGCGTGGGCGACTGGGTGGAAATGCCGCAGCTCAATGCCGACGGCGATGTCATCGACATCGCCCTGCACACGGTGAAGATCCAGAACTTCGACAAGACCATCACCACGGTGCCCACCAAGCGCTTCATCTCCGACCCGTTCAAGAACTGGCGCGGCATGCAGGAATCCGGAGGTCGCCGCATCAAGCGTTCGCTCTTGCTGGACCAGCACAGCCTGCATTTCCTGAGCCCCGCCGAGATCGAGCAGCTGCGTCGCTTCCGTCTGCTGGGGGAGTACCTCGACCGCAAGGAGGCGGAGATCCGGGACTGGAACCGCGCGCTTGAAGAACAGGGCCGGGACCCGGTCAACTCCCGGCGCATCACCAATATCGGCACCTTCCGCGCCTATGTGGAACGTTATCTGCGAGCCCACCAGGGCGTGCATCAGGGCATGGCTCTGCTGGTGCGGCAGCTGGCGCCGACCTCCGACGGCCTGCCACTGGAAGTCTACTGTTTCACCAACACCGTGGTGTGGGCGGACTACGAGGGCATACAGTCAGACATCTTCGACCACCTGCTGGCCATCCTGCCTGAGTTCGGCCTGCGGGTATTTCAGCACCCCAGCGGCGCCGACATGCGGGAAATGGGTCAGGGTTGAGGCAGGATTGCCGCCAGCAGCGCCTCTCCGAACTCACTCAGCAGGGCTTCATCGCACACGCGTGGACTGCCCTGCCACGTCAGCGCCGTGCCCCAGGGCGGCACGTGCACGAACAGCACGTGCTCGATGCCAGGCTTCGACCCCTTGAATTCCTCCAGGGTGTAAAGCAGTTCCTCGCACAGATAGGCACCGGCATCCTCGGACAGGCGCACCGGGATGCCCTGGCCAACCAGCACGTCGCGCAGGGGCTGACACGGGAAGCTGCTGTGCCGTTCCATTGGACCGTTCGGGGAATTCGGCTCCCCGGCGGGCACTCGGCCCGCGTTGTCGGCACGTTCGCGCCGCTCATTGCGGGCCCGTGTCTCCAGCCGGAAGATGCCAGGCTCGCCTTCGCCCATGCCCAGGATCAGTGATGGTGTCCCCGCCAGCAGGGCCTGCTCCAGCGCCATGCGCGGCGCCCCCCAGCACACTGGGATCTCGATCGCGCGCACAGGGTGGCCGTGGAACTCGCCCGTGCGCGCCAGGGCACTGGCCGCGATCCAGGAGGCATTGACGGGGCGACCGTCGAAAGGCGTGAATCCGGTGATCAGTATCTCGTGCATGGGGTCTCTTCCAGCCGCTGTGGCGCTTGCGTGTCATGAGCGCCCGGGTATCCTGCAGGCAGACCAGTCATGAGGAGTCGACCATGAACCCCACTCACACCCTGCATGCCCTGGGCCAGCGCCTGTGGGTCGACAATATCACACGCAGCATGCTCGACAGTGGCACCCTGCAGCGCTACATCGACACGCTGCATGTCACCGGCCTCACCTCCAACCCCACCATCTTCGATGTCGCCATCGGCAGCGACACGCAGTACGACGCGGCCATTGCGCAGAAAGCGAGCGACGGGCTGGCGGGCGAAGCGCTGTTTCTGGCTGTGGCGCTGGAAGATCTGTGCCGGGCCGCGGACATGTTCCTGCCGCTGCATCGCGCCTCGCGGGGGCAGGATGGCTGGGTGTCCATGGAGATCTCGCCCTTGCTGGCGCGCGACACGGCCGGCAGTCTGGCGGCTGCCCGGCAGATCTTCAATCTGGCCGCCCGGCCGAATCTGTTCGTGAAGATTCCCGGCACGCCTGAGAGTCTGCCGGCCATCGAGGAAGCGATTCATGCTGGCATCCCCGTCAATGTCACCCTGCTGTTTTCCTGCGCGCAGTATCGCGCAGCCGCCGAGGCCTGGATGCGCGGGCTGGAGCGGCGGCTGGCAGCGGGTTTGTCGCTGGACGTGATGAGCGTGGCCTCGGTGTTCGTGTCGCGCTGGGACGTGGCGGTGCGCGAGCGGGTGCCTGCCGATCTGCAGAATCGGCTGGGTATCGCGGTATGTGAAGAGACCTGGCAGGCATCTCTGCAGCTGCGTGCCTCGTCGCGCTGGCAGCGCCTGGCGCAGGCAGGTGCTCCCTGGCAGCGGGTGCTCTGGGCCAGCACGGGCACCAAGGATCCGCAGGCCCGCGACACGCTGTACGTCGATGCGCTGGCGGCGCCGGACACGGTCAACACGCTGCCGGAGAAAACACTGCTCGCCTTTGCGGACCACGGCAGGCCGGTACAGGCCATGGCGGGGGATGCCGAGCGCACCCAGGCGCTGCTGGAGCGGTTTCGCTCGGCAGGCATCGATCTTGACGCTCTTGCCCTGCAGTTGCAGCAGGAAGGCGCCGAAGCCTTCGTGAAATCCTGGCGGGCGCTGCTGGCGCGCATCGTGCAGAAGAGTCAGGCGCTGTTGCCCTGATCGACGATCACGTCCCGCATCTTGCCGTCCAGATACAGCCAGCGGCCCTGCACGCGCAGAAAAGCCGAGTGCTCGTGATGGATGTGGGTGCTGCCATCTGCATCCACATAGGTGGCCTTGAAGTCCACGCGGCCGCGGTCGCCTTTCTGATCGTCGTCGAGAATCTCCAGGGCGCGCCATTGCAGGCTCGTGTCGTCAAGGCTGTCGGCTGTCACCGGCCCCAGCGTGCTGGGGTGCCAGGTGCGGATCAAGTAGTCGCCATGTCCCCCGAGGGCATAGGCCGTGTAGCGCGAACGCATCAGTTGCTTCGGGGTGCGTGCCTGCTCCGCGCCGGAGAGGAACGGGCCGCAGCAGCGGGCGAAAGGTTTGCCGCTGTCGCAGCGGCACAGGGTGATGCTCATCAAGGGATTACCTGTTCAAGGGGCGGTGGTGGCGGTCTCGATCTCGTACAGCTCGCGCAGATAGACCCGCCACTGGGCGTAGAGGTCTTCCACCGGGCCGCTCAGGCCGCTGATGTTGCGACTGAGTTCCAGAACGGCCGGCGCTGTTTCGCTGACAAATCCGGATGACAGTGCGACGAACTCCTGCTCGAAGATCTTGCTCCATTTGTAACGGTTGTAATTCTGACTGAGAGATTCAAAACTTCCCGTGCCGAGCACGCCTTCGCCGTTGCGCGCGCGCTCGGCATTGTCACGCTGATCCATCACCTGCTCAAAGGAATACTGACGCCAGATGTCGTAGCGCGGTTTCACGTCCTGATACAGCGCCTCGTAGTATTCGTCGAGCGTGTCGATGAACACCTCGTGTCTGGCCTGGATGTCGCGCACATGGCCCAGCAGCGGGTCGTCGCTGGCCGGCAGGCGCTCGAAAGTGAGCAGGCCGGCAGCGTCTGTCTGCAGATACGACGCGAATGCGTCCGGAGCCATATCGGCGGCGTGGCGCAGCAGGGTGGTTTCCTGGATGCGGGCAAGGTCCTGCGGGCTCAGGCTGTTGCGTGCGGCCAGCAAGTCGTTGGCGATGGCCGCGTGCAGGTCCTGGAACGGGTCGGGGCCGTCCGTGATGCCGCCACGCAGTGAGGGGATGCTGTCGGGGTAGTCCGCCGTGCGGGCGATATCGGCATAGGCCTTGTCCAGCCAGAGGCGGCCGGTGCTGTCCACGGCACGCACCTGCAGCAGCAGGTCGGCTCCGGTGGATTCGACGATGGTGCCGCTGATGAACAGATCCAGCGAGGGGTCGGCCTCGGGCAGCACGCGTACCACTCCCCACTGATTCGAGGCCAGCAGCGTATGGCGCAGAGCCACGGGCAGGTAATGGGTCTCGGTGTCGCGGATCTGCGCGAAGATTGCGGCGCCGGGCAAGGTGACTTCCTCAGGGTCGGCCTCGGTGGCGAACACGGCAACACCGATGTCCAGCATCTGCCACTCCGATGGCATGCCCTGGAGCACGTCAAGGCTGACCGTTCCCACGGGCGCCGGGCCGGTCGGCGCGGGTGCCCGGGTGCTGCCGCAGGCGCCGAGTGTCCCCGCCAGCAGCAAGGCAAGGCACAGGTGTCTGGCGTTGGCGCGCATCATCGAGGGGGCTCCGCTGTCGTCGATGCTGCGCCATCCCTTGCGCTGCAGACCAGGCCGCGGCTCAGTGTCTGCACGCAGTTCAGGCCATCCTCCGGCGCTTCGTACCGGGTGTAGAACGTCATCAAGTTGAAGGGGCGGGAGTCCCGGCTGGACACGCTGGTGAGCATGCTCAACTCCTGGCCAGCCGGGTCGACGCTGAAGCGATGTTCGATCAACACCCCTTCTGCCAACACGATCTGGAAGACCAGTTGCAGCCTGTCCCAGCCGCACAGTTCTGTCCCGTGGGCACTGGCGAAGGTGTTCTCGATCTCGCTCAGCGTGCTGCACACCAGAGCGGCGTCGCCCTGGCGCTCGATGCGCACTTCGTCGCCTGCCTGCGTGATGCGCAGGGTGGTCTGCCGGGTGATCAGCTCGGCCAGGCGGGCATGAGCGATCAGATTGCCCACGCCGCGCCGGGAGCCGCTCATGCCGATGGTGCCGGCATCGCCGCGCCCCTGGCGCTGCATCTCGCGGTTGAGCTGGTCGATGACCCGCTGCACTTCCTCCTCCCATTTGTCGCTGCGGCCGAAATCCTTCTGCCAGCTGCCCGCGAAAAGCGGGCGCAGCGGCGCGTCGCGGCCACTGACTGCCGGGTCGCGCAGTGCCGGTTCGTCGGCAGCACGGGAGGCAGCTGGCGACAGGCAGAGGCACAGCAGTCCGAGCATCGAAAGAGCGCGGCGCAGCGCGTGCAGGGCAGTGGGGCAGGCAAGGCTCATCGGCAGTCCGGACAGGCTGGGGCGGGTGGATGTAAGCCGATTCTAGTGAATCAGGCGGCGGTCGCCTAGCCGCAGGCGCGTGCCGCCGCCGGGGCAGCCCGCCATGGGCAGAACGCGGGTCCGCGGGAGAGGTTTACGCGAGCCCGCGACCGGCAGGCTTCCGGGCGCGGGCGGCGAGGGATGTCGATTACTGGCTGAGGGCCGCACGCACGGCCGGCTCGAGGCTGGTCAGCCCCCAGGCCTTGCCGGTGGCGATGGCGGATTCCAGAGGCTCGCCGGCAGTTTCGGCGGCACTCAGTGCGCGCAGGGCGCCAACGCGGTTGCTGCTGGCGCAGTGCACCAGGGTCGGCTGACCTTCCAGGCTGCTGAGCAGGTCCTGCAGCTTGCGGGCGTTCTCGCTGGTCACATCGTCGGCACCGGCGACCGGGATATTGTGGTATTCCAGACCCAGCGAGCGGGCATACTCGGCTTCGTCCCAGTCCATTTCACTGGCCGGGCGCAGGCTGATGATGTGCTTCACGCCGGATTTGGCCAGCACCTGCAGTTGCTCCTGCGAGGGCTGCCCGCTGGCGAAGACATTCTCTGCAGGGGTGCTGAGGTTGAGAATCTCGGCGCTCTGGATGGCAGCGGTGTCGACCTGAGCCTGGGCAAACCCGGCGGCCAGGGCAACGACGCTGACCAGGGCGATGCGGAACAGGGCCAGCACAGAGCTGGCTGCGATATGGCGGTGTGTGTGCTTCATTGCGGTGTCCTGTGAGGGTTGAGTACGGGAGTGGTGCTACAGGACGCGAAGAGTAAAAGCGAACGCGTGCGAAGTCCATGCCGTGATCGTGCGGACAGTGTGCAGAAGCAGGGAAGCGAGTAAGTGGTGCCCAGGAGAGGACTTGAACCTCCACGGCCGCAAAGCCGCCAGCACCTGAAGCTGGTGTGTCTACCAATTCCACCACCTGGGCAGGAGGGGATAATGCAGGCGCGCACTTTAGCCGCGCGAAATGCGTCTGTCAACGGCCGGATCGGATTTATCCGGGTAATGGCTGCGGCACCCGTGTATACTGGCCGCCAGCTCAATCATCAATGGCAGGATATGGCAAAGAAATCGAAAGAACTCGACAGCATCAAGGACCCCTTCGCAAGCCGGGAAGCGGAAAACTACGAAAATCCGATTCCCAGTCGTGAGTACATTCTCGAATACCTCGAACAGACCGGCGAGCCCGTCAGCTACGAAGCACTCTGTGAACACATGGGGCTGGATTCCCATGAGCAGAGCGAGGCGTTGCGGCGCCGCTTGATCGCCATGACACGCGACGGTCAGCTCATCAGCAATCGTCGAGGCGTGTACGGTCTCGTCAATCGCATGGAGCTGATCAAGGGGCGGGTGCAGGGCAACAAGGACGGCTACGGCTTTTTCATTCCGGCGGACGGCACCGGCGATCTGGTGCTGCCGGCGGCGGAAATGCAGAAGGTCTTCGATGGTGACATCGTGCTGGCGCGCGTCAGTGGCGTGGATCGCCGCGGTCGCCGCGAAGGCATGATCGTCGAGGTGCTGGAGCGCCGCTCGCGACAGATCGTCGGGCGCTATTACCACGAAGCCGGCTTCGGCGTGGTGGTGCCGGACAATCGCCGCAACAGCCATGAAATCATGATTCCGGAAAAGGAAACCCGCGGGGCGCAGGACGGTCAGTTCGTGGTCGCCGAGATCACGGCTTACCCGACCCAGCGGCGCAAGGCGGTGGGCACTGTCGTCGAGATCCTGGGCGATCACATGAAGCCCGGCATGGAAATCGACGTGGCTATCCGCAGTCACGACATTCCTCACGTCTGGCCCAAGGCCGTGCTGGAAGAGCTCAAGGCCATTCCAGAGGAAGTCCCGGTGGCGGATTCCACCCAGCGCATCGACCTGCGCGCGCTGCCCTTCGTCACCATTGACGGAGAAGACGCGAAGGACTTCGACGATGCTGTTTACTGCGCTCCGGAGGCCAACGGCGGCTTCCGCCTCTATGTGGCCATTGCCGATGTCTCTCACTATGTGAAGGTCAGCTCGGCGCTGGATGAAGAGGCCATCAACCGCGGCAACTCCGTCTACTTCCCCGGCCATGTCATACCCATGCTGCCCGAAGTGCTGTCCAACGGGCTTTGCTCGCTCAAGCCGAGGGTCGATCGGTTGGTGATGGTCTGCGAAATGCAGATGAACAAGCTCGGCCAGGTGCTGGATTACGATTTCTACGAAGGCGTCATCCATTCCCATGCGCGGATGACCTACAACGAAGTGGCTGACATTCTGGAAGAGCCCGAGACCGAGATGCGCGAGCGCTCGAAAGCGCGTCTGCGCGAGCGTTACGCGGATCTGCTGCCGGCACTGGACGCACTCTATGCTGTCTACAAGCGGCTGGCGAAGCTGCGGCAACAGGCCGGTGCGCTGGATTTCATCAGCACCGAGACGCGCATAGTGTTCGGCGAGACACGCAAGATCAGCTCCATCGTGCCAGTGGTGCGCAATGACGCTCATCGCCTGATCGAGGAGTGCATGCTGGTGGCGAACGTCTGCACGGCGCAATTCCTGTCGAAGTCGGGGCTGCCGGTGCTGTACCGGGTGCACGATGGTCCGAACATGGACAAGCTGGAGAACCTCAAGGCTTTCCTCAAGGAGATGGGCATTCTGCTGACGCGCTCGGCGAAGCCTGAGCCGCGGGACTATCAGCGCGTGCTGCTGAAGATTGCCGACCGTCCCGATGCGCACCTGATCCAGACGGTGTTGATCCGCTCGCTGCTGCAGGCCGTCTATCAGCCCGAGAACATTGGCCATTTCGGTCTGGGCTTCACGGCCTACACACACTTCACCTCGCCCATCCGCCGCTATCCGGACCTGCTGGTGCACCGCGCGCTGCGCTTCCTGATCCGGCATCCGCAGCAGACGCTGCATGTACGCAAGGTGGCAGGCGTAGGTGCTCTCGCGCGCAAGCAGATCTATCCCTACGAGCTCAAGCACATGCAGAGCTTCGGCGAGACCTGCTCCATGACCGAGCGGCGCGCCGATGCCGCCAGCTATGACGTGGTGGACTGGCTCAAGTGCGAGTACATCCAGGATCGCGTCGGCGAGGAATTCAATGGCACCGTCAGCAGCGTCACCGCCTTCGGCCTGTTCGTGGAGCTGAACGACATCTACGTGGAAGGCCTCGTTCACATCACGGCGCTGAAGAACGACTACTACCAGTTCGACCCGGTACGGCATCTGCTGCGCGGAGAGCGCAGCGGCCTGAGCTATCACCTGGGCGATGTGGTGCGGGTCAAGGTGGTTCGGGTGGATCTGGATGATCGCAAGATCGATCTGGGCATGGTCGATGGTCCGTTGCGCTCGGCTGAGGGCGCCCCCGAGGCGCAGGACGCCGCGCCGCGCAGGAAACCCGCCTCGCGCGAGGGCGCCCGTCGCAAGCGCAAGCCGAGGTGAGGACGTGAGCGGCAAGGAATGGGTCTATGGTCTGCACGCTGTCAGTGAACTGCTGAGGCAGCATCCCGAGGATGTGCTGGAGCTGTTGCTGCAAGGTGGGCGCGAGGATCGCCGCATCGCGGAGGTGCGCTCGCTGGCGGACGCGGCAGGCGTGACTGTGCAGGCCCTGGAGCGGCGCGAGTTCGAGCGTCGTCTGCGGCCTCTGCCGGCAGGGGCTGTGCATCAGGGCGTGATGGCGCTGTGCCGCATGGGGGTCAGTGTGCTCGATGAGCGTGCCCTGGATTCCTTGCTGGATGCCCTGAGCGGCCCGGCCTTGCTGCTGGTGCTCGATGAAGTGACCGATCCGCACAATCTTGGCGCCTGCCTGCGCACGGCGGATGCGGCAGGCGTGCATGCCGTGATTGTGCCGAAGGACCGTTCCGCGCCCCTGAACATGACGGCCCGCAAGGTGGCCTGCGGGGCGGCCGAGACCATCCCCTTCGTGGCCGTGACCAACCTCAGCCGTACTCTGGAAGCGCTGCAGCAGCGCGGCATCTGGATCGCAGGAGCCGCCGGCGAGGCGCAGGCGAGTCTCTACGACATCGATTTCAACCTCCCCATCGCGATTGTCATGGGTTCGGAAGGCAAGGGGCTGCGCCGCCTGACGCGGGAGCATTGCGATTACCTGATGGCCATACCCATGGCGGGGGCCCTCAGCAGCCTGAATGTCTCGGTGGCCACGGGCCTTTGCCTGTTCGAGGCCGTCCGCCAGCGGCGGAAAAACTGATTGCATGTTCACCAGCCGTTCTCTAGAATGCCCGCTCTTTAATTTCGGGGGTAGTCCCCCTTAACTCCTTGTCTTACCGCGCAACAGGCTCTCACCCTGGTGTTTGTCGGAAGACATAACCCGCAAGGAGTCTCCATGAGACATTACGAAGTTGTATTTCTGGTACATCCTGATCAATCCGACCAGGTGCCCGTCATGGTCGAGCGCTACACCCAGATGATCAAGGACAGCGGTGGCAGCATCCACCGTCTTGAAGACTGGGGCCGTCGTCAGCTCGCTTACCCGATCAACAAGATCCACAAGGCCCACTACATTCTGATGAACATCGAATGTGGCAGTGCCGTGCTGGACGAGATCACCACCCTGTTCCGCTACAACGATGCCATCCTGCGCAACCTCGTCATCAAGATGAGTGGCCCGGTCACTGAAGAGTCCCTGATTCTGAAGGGCGAGCGCGAGAGCCGTGAGCGTCGTGCCCGTGCCGAGCAGAAGCGCAAGCTGGAAGAAGACGCCGCCGCGCGTGAAGCTGGCAGTGGTGATGAAGAGTCTGCGGAAGGCTTTGACGGCTTTGAAGAAGCCGACGAGCTGGATTCTGAAGACTCCAAGGACTGATTGGCAGCGCCTCAGACCTGATCTGCACCTCAACCGAATTCATTGAAAGGATATGACCATGGCCCGTTTTTTCCGCCGTCGCAAGTTCTGCAAGTTCACTGCAGAAGGCACCATCGAGATCGATTACAAGGACATCGAGACGCTGAAGGCGTACGTGTCTGAAACTGGCAAGATCGTGCCGAGCCGCATCACCGGCACCAAGGCACGCTATCAGCGTCAACTGGCTACCGCCGTGAAGCGTGCGCGCCACCTGGCCCTGATTCCATACACGGACAGCCACACCGCCTGATTCCGCTGTGTGCCGCCGCTCCTGTGAGTGGCGGCCGTGGTACTGGAGCAAGACGGAGAAGCCCATGAAAGCGCTGGCCGGATTTGCGATGACAGGGCGTCGTCAGGCGGTTCTGGCGGCGACCTTGCTGGGATTCCTGCCCTTGGTCAACTTTCTGAGTGCGCCGATTGTCGCCCTCGTGTGTCTTCGACACGGGATGACCGAGGCCCTGCTCGTGCTGATCTGGGCAGCCCTTCCCGCCGCAGGCTGGGCCGTGGCAGGGGACATGATTCCGCTGCTGACGTTGCTGGGCAGTGTCGCCCTCGCCGCGCTCCTGCGCAGCACGGCATCCTGGGAGCTGGTGCTGCTGGGAGCGATCGCGGTCGGCATCGGGGCGCAGCTGGCGCTGCTGCTGCAGTCAGGTTTCGTCGACTTGATGCTGCAGCAGATCGAGCTGCTCATGGCGAACCCGGAGTTGCAGGGGCAGGTGAGCACCCTGCCGCCAGAACAATTGCAGCCCCTGCTGCGCATGTTCTACGGCATGATGCTGATGTTCCTGGCCATCTCGGTGCTGATCCTGGCCCGTTACTGGCAGGCGGCCCTGTACAACCCGGGTGGCTTCAGGCAGGAGTTTCATCGCCTGCGGCTTGGCTGGAAGACCAGCGCCCTGCTGTGTGGCGCTTTCGTGTTGGCTACGCTCGGGCCCGCGGCGCTGCAGCCCTTCGCGATCCTTTTCGTGATGCCGCTGCTGGTCGCCGGCGTGGCACTGGTGCATGGCATAGCCGGACTGAAGAAGCTGCCGGCCGCCGTCATGGTGATTTTCTACGTGGCTCTGATGAGCCCCGTAATGACGCAGATAGTGGTGCTGGCGGCCATCGCCGACAGCTGGTTGGATTTCCGGTCCCGCGTGCAGCCATCGGCTTGAGGATGAGCGAGCGGTGCCAAAGGCAGATAAATGCAAGATTTGATGAGGAAACAAAAATGAACGTCATTCTGTTGGAAAAGGTAGGCAAGCTGGGCGCTGTGGGTGACAAGGCTTCTGTGAAGGCAGGTTATGCCCGCAACTTCCTGTTCCCCACAGGCAAGGCCATTCCTGCCACACGCAGCAATCTCGAGAGCTTCGAAGCCCGTCGCGCCGAGCTGGTGGCAGCTCACAACGAGAAAGTGGCCGCCTCTGTGGCGCGTGCCGAGAAACTGAAGGAACTGCGCATCGCGATCTCCGTGAATGCCGGCGAAGAAGGCCGTCTGTTCGGCTCCATCGGCACCCGTGACATCGCGGATGCCCTCGTTGCCGCCGGTGCCGACGTGCAGAAGTCCGAAGTGCGCCTGCCCAATGGGGCTCTGCGTGAGATCGGCGAATACGTCATCACCATTGACCTCGGCCACGACGTCGAAGAGACGATCACGCTGGCCATCGTGCCGGCCTGATTCGCCTGAACGTTCCGGTGCGTGAGGGCTCGTGCCCGTTGCGTGCCGGCACGGCCGTGAAGGACAATGAGGCGCCGTCGCTCCCGTGAGTGGCGGCGCCTTTTTTCATGCAGGATTCACCCAGACTCACGCCATGTCCGAGCTCTTCGAGAAGAACCGCAAGACCACCGATGCCGGCGTCCTGGCCGCGCTCAAGGTGCCGCCGCACTCGGTGGAAGCCGAGCAGGCGGTGCTCGGCGGTCTGATGCTCGACAACGCGGTCTGGGACACCGTGGCCGAAAAGCTCATCGACGAGGACTTCTTCCGTCACGAACACCAGCTGATCTTCCGCGTGATGTTCATGCAGACCGAGGCGAACAAGCCGCTGGATGTCGTCACCCTGGTGGAAGCCCTGGACAGTCGCGGCGAGCTCGACGCCTGCGGCGGCATCGACTATCTCAGCGATCTGGCGAGCAATGCCCGCGGCTCCGCCAACATTGGTGCTTACGCCGACATCATTGCCGAGCGTGCCAAGCTGCGCAAACTCATCCGCGTGGCCTACGAGATCGCCGAGAGTGGGTACAACCCGGCAGGTGCCAAGGCCGACGACGTGCTGGATGTCGCCGAGCAGAAGGTCTTCCAGATTGCCGATGACCGGCCCAAGGACGGTGGCCCGCAGGCCATCAATCCGCTGTTGCAGGCCGCTGTCGGGCGCATCGACGAATTGTTCCGCAGTGATGGTGCACTCACCGGACTGCCCACGGGTTACAAGGATCTGGACGAGAAGACCTCCGGTCTCCAGAAGTCCGACCTGATCATCGTGGCGGGCCGACCCTCCATGGGCAAGACCTCCTTCGCCATGAACCTCGCCGAGAACGCGCTGCTGCTCAGCAACAAGCCGGTTCTGGTGTTCAGTCTGGAAATGCCCGCCGAGAGTCTGGTGTTCAGGATGCTGAGCTCCATCGGTCGCATCGACCAGAAGCGGCTGCGTACCGGCAAGCTGGAAGACGAGGACTGGCCCAAGTTGACGGCTGCCGTCAGCAAGCTCAAGGACAAGCCGCTGCTCATCGACGACAGCGTCGGTCTCAGCCCCATGGAGATGCGCTCACGGGCGCGCCGCGTGGTGCGCGAGCACGGGCCGCTGGGGCTGGTGGTGGTGGACTATCTTCAGCTCATGCAGATCAAGGGCTTCGGCGACAACCGCGTGGGCGAGATCTCGGAGATCTCCCGCTCCCTCAAGACCCTGGCGCGTGAGTTCGAGTGCCCGGTCATCGCGCTCTCCCAGCTCAATCGCAGTCTGGAGCAGCGTCCCAACAAGCGCCCCGTGATGTCCGATCTGCGCGAATCCGGCGCCATCGAGCAGGACGCCGACATCATCGCCTTCGTCTATCGCGACGAGGTCTACAACGAGGACACCCCGGACAAGGGCGTGGCCGAGATCATCATCGGCAAGCAGCGCAACGGCCCCATCGGCACAGTGCGACTGAGCTTCATGGGACAGTACACCCGTTTCGAGAACCTGGCCCGCCAGGACTACGATGACAGCTACACGCACGGCCATTGAGTTGCGCGCCTGGGCTCGCATCGACCTGCAGGCACTGCGAGACAATCTCGCGCGCGCCCGACCGCCGCAACATCCCGCGTCCCTGATTGTGGTGGTCAAGGCCAATGCCTACGGCCACGGCATGTTGCCCGTGGCCCGTGCCCTGCAAGCACAACTGCGCCCGCGCGACTGCTTCGGCGTGGCCACCCTCGAGGAAGGCCTGGCGCTGCGGGCGGCGGGGCTTCCCCAGGACATCGTCCTGCTGGAAGGCGTGGTGACGCCTGCGGAGCTCGATCAGGCACTGGCCGCGAATCTGCAGCTGGTGCTGCATTCCGCTTATCAAATCGAGGCCCTGCTGCAGCGTCTGCAGGATGCCCCCACCACCCAACCGCTGGTGCTGTGGTTGAAGGCCGACACCGGCATGCACCGCCTCGGGCTGGCACAGGACGAGTTCGTGCAGGCCTGGCAAGCGCTGCACGCGCATCCTGCTGTCGCTGCGCTGCGCGTGATGACGCATTTCGCCTGCGCCGATGATCCCTCCAGCTCCATGACAGGCGTGCAACTGCAGGCGCTGGACGCCATGCTGCGGGCGGCCGGCATTGCCGCTTGCGAGCGCAGCGTCGCCGCCTCGGCCGCCATCCAGCAGTGGCCGCAGACGCATTTCCAGTGGCTGCGTCCGGGCATCATGCTTTATGGCGGTGCCGCGATCATGGCCGAGAACGGGGAGGATAGAGGGCTGCGCCCGGTGATGACGTTGCATTCGCGCATCATGGCCATCAAGCAGGTCAGCGCTGGCGAGACCCTCGGCTATGGCGCCAGCTTTCTGTGCGAGCGGGACATGCGCATCGGCATCGTCTCCATCGGCTACGGCGACGGCTATCCCCGTCATGCGCCAGCCGGCACGCCCGTACTGGTGCGAAGTCGCACTCGGCCCGACTTGGCGCCGGTGCGCGCCAGTCTGTGTGGGCGTGTGTCGATGGACATGCTCATCATCGATCTGACTGACGCGCCCCACACCAATGTCGAGGACGATGTCGTCCTGTGGGGCGAAGGGCTGCCCGCCGACGAGATCGCGCGCCTGTGCGGCACCATTGCTTACGAATTGTTCTGTCAGGTCACCCCGCGTGTGCACCATGTCCATGATTGAAGGGAGCAAAGGCTGATGGCCAAGGCAAGGACCGCCTATGTCTGCACCGCCTGCGGGGCGGAACACGGCCAGTGGCAGGGGCAGTGTGCGTCCTGTCGTGAGTGGAACACCCTGTCCCGTGTCTCGCTGGGGCCGGCCGCCGCCACTCCAGCCGCAAGGGCGGATTTTCGTCGCCAGGGCTACGCAGGCAGCACTTCCGGCCTGCAGGATCTCGCCGACATCGACCTCGCCTCCGTGCCGCGCGTGTCCAGTTCCCTGGAGGAGCTGGACCGTGTACTGGGCGGCGGTCTGGTCCCCGGCTCGGCCATTCTCGTGGGCGGCAATCCCGGTGCTGGCAAGAGCACCTTGCTGCTGCAAGTGATGTGCACACTCGCGCAGTCGCACAAGGCGCTCTATGTCACCGGCGAGGAGTCCCTGCAGCAGGTGGGGATGCGGGCGCGCCGTCTCGGTCTGCCGGAGCGCAATCTCAAGCTGCTGGCCGAAACCAATGTCGAGAAGATCTGCGAACTGGCCCGCGAGCAGGAGCCCCGGCTGCTGGTGGTGGATTCGATCCAGGTCATGCACAGTGCCGACATCCCCTCGGCGCCCGGCAGTGTGGCCCAGGTGCGCGAATGCGCGGCCTATCTGATCCAGTTCGCCAAGCAGACCAACACCATCCTGTTCCTGGTGGGCCACGTCACCAAGGACGGCACGCTCGCCGGCCCCAAGGTGCTGGAGCACATGATCGACTGCTTCCTGATGCTCGAGGGCGGCAATGACAGCAAGTACCGCACGCTGCGCAGCCAGAAGAACCGCTTCGGCGCCGTCAACGAGCTGGGCGTGTTCGCCATGACGGAAAAGGGCCTGCGCGAGGTGAAGAACCCGTCGGCCATTTTCCTTGCCCGCGCCGAGGAGCCCAGTTCCGGCTCCCTGGTGATGGTGCTGTGGGAAGGCACTCGGCCCCTGCTGGTGGAGGTTCAGGCGCTGGTGGACGCCAGCGCCTCGGGGCAGCCGCGCCGTCTGGCGGTGGGCCTGGATCAGAATCGTCTGGGCATGCTGCTGGCGGTGGTGCACCGCCACGGTGGCCTGTTCATGGCAGACCAGGACGTGTTCGTGAACGTGGTCGGCGGCGTCAAGGTCACCGAGACCAGCGCCGATCTGGCGCTGGCTCTGGCGCTGGTGTCCAGTCTGCGCGATCAGACCCTGCCCCAGGACCTGGTGGTGTTCGGGGAAGTGGGGCTGGCGGGCGAGATCCGCCCGGTGCCCAGCGGGCAGGAGCGGCTGCAGGAAGCGGCCAAGCACGGTTTCAAGCGGGCCATCGTGCCCAGGGCGAATGTGCCGCGCGGCGGCATTCCCGGCATGCACATCACAGGGGTCGCGCGACTGTCGGAAGCCATCGCGGCCATAGCGGAGTTATAGATGCAGGACACCATCGTCTCGATTCGCAATCTTTCCAAGACCTATGCCGGGGGCTTTCAAGCCCTGAAGCAGGTCAATCTCGACATTCGGCGTGGCGAGATCATCGCCCTGCTGGGGCCGAACGGCGCGGGCAAGACCACGCTGATTTCCACCATCTGCGGTCTGGTGAATCCCAGCGAGGGGCAGGTGATGGTCGACGGCTTCGACATCATCCAGGACTTCCGCAGGACGCGCTCGCTGATCGGGCTCGTGCCGCAGGAGCTGACCACCGATGCCTTCGAATCCGTGCTCTCCACCGTCACCTTCAGTCGCGGTCTGTTCGGCAAGGCTCCGGACGCGGCACACATCGAGTCGGTGCTGCGCGACCTGAGTCTGTGGGAGAAGCGCAACAACAAGATCATCACGCTCTCGGGCGGCATGAAGCGCCGCCTGCTGATCGCCAAGGCGCTGTCCCATGAACCGCGCGTGCTGTTCCTGGACGAGCCCACCGCCGGGGTGGATGTGGAACTGCGCAAGGACATGTGGGCGCTGGTGCGACGGCTGCGGGACTCGGGCGTGACCATCATCCTCACCACGCATTACATCGAGGAGGCCGAGGAGATCGCCGACCGCATCGGCATCATCACTCGGGGGGAACTGCTGCTGGTCGAGGAAAAGCACGAGCTGATGCGCAAGCTCGGCAAGAAGCAGCTGATCATGGATCTGCTGCAGCCGCTGGCACACATTCCTGACACACTCGCTCACTACACTCTCACGCTGTCGAGCGACGGCCTGCAGCTCACACACACCTACGACAGCCAGGGCGCGGATGCCGACATCACCGCGCTGCTGGACGATCTGCGGCGGGTGGGCATTCACTTCAAGGACATTCGCACAACACAGAGTTCACTGGAGGAAATCTTCGTGAAGCTGGTGGAGGAAGCACGATGAACTGGTACGCCATCAAGGCCATCTACAAGTTCGAGATGGCGCGCACCCGCCGCACGCTGCTGCAGAGCATCGTGGCGCCGGTCATTTCGACATCGCTGTATTTCGTGGTGTTCGGGGCCGCCATCGGCGGGCGCATCCAGGAAGTGGAAGGTGTGAGCTATGGCGCCTTCATCGTGCCGGGGCTCATCATGCTGTCACTGCTGACCAACAGCATCTCGAACGCGTCCTTCGGCATCTACTTCCCGAAGTTCAGCGGCACCATCTATGAGCTGCTTTCGGCGCCCGTGTCCATGTTCGAGGCCGTGCTGGGTTATGTCGGGGCTGCGGCCAGCAAATCGCTGATCCTGGGCACGATCATCCTGGCCACCTCGGCACTCTTCGTGCCGCTGCAGATCGCCCACCCCTTCGTGATGATCCTGTTCCTGCTGCTGACCTGCATCACCTTCAGCCTGTTCGGTTTCATCATCGGCATCTGGGCAGACAATTTCGAGAAGCTGCAGTTGATTCCCATGCTGATCGTGACGCCGCTGGTGTTTCTGGGCGGCAGTTTCTATTCCGCCAGCATGCTGTCGCCGTTCTGGCAGACGGTCACCCTGTTCAACCCCGTGCTCTATCTGATCAGCGGCTTCCGCTGGAGTTTCTACGAGCTGGCGGATGTCAGCATCGGCGTGAGTCTGGGCATGATCCTGGTGTTCCTGCTGGCCTGCATCAGCACCGTCTGGTGGATATTCAAGACCGGTTATCACATCAAGAAATAGGGGCACGCAAAACGACATGACAACAAGCAGTTTCCTCGGTCAGAACATCGGCAATATCGCGGCGGTGCTGTGGTTCCTGCTGTGCTTTCGCGGCTACTTTCTCTACACGGCAAGACGCAGCCACAACACGCCGACACTCGCCTTTGCCATGCACCGGCATCGCAAGCAGTGGATTCGCAAGGCGCTGCGGCGCGAGAACCGCATCGCGGACACCAACATCATTGCCAACCTCGAGCGCAATGTGTCCTTCTTTGCCTCCACCACACTGTTCATTCTGGCCGGTCTCATGACGGTGCTCGGCACCTCGTCGGAAACGGTGATCATGATGCTCAGCGAGATTCCCTTTTCGGATCAGAATTCCCGCGCGCAGTGGGAATTGAAGGTGTTGCTGCTGATCTGCCTCTTCGTGTACGCCTTCTTCAAGTTCACCTGGGGATTGCGCCAGTTCGGGCAGGTGTCGGTGATGCTGGGCGGGGTGCCCGAGCGCAGCGAGAATGTGCCTGATGACATCATCGAGCGGCACATCGAGACCATTTCCAAGATGGCCTCCAAGGCGGCAGGCAATTTCAACAACGGCCTGCGGACCTATTACTTCAGCATGGCGGTGCTGGGCTGGTTCGTGAACTTCTGGGTCTTCATGCTGCTGTCGGCCTGGGTGGTCGGTGTGCTGTACCGCAGGGAGTTCCGCTCCGACACCCTCGCCATCATGATGGACAACCTGCCCGACTGAGTACCCGTCGCTTTGGCGCTTGAGTCGACTGATCGACTGGTTTACTTTGGCTGCCCGACAATAACAACGAGTCTTTCCCCATGAGTCTCTACAGCATCCTGAATCTTCTGGCCTTTGCCGGCCTGCTCTATGTCGTGTTTCACGTCGGTCGCACCCAGACCTCGCTGTCGCGGCGCGTGTTCGTCGGTCTGCTTCTGGGGCTGGCCTTCGGGTTTGTCCTGCAATTGCTCTATGGCAGCGGCACGGCGGTGATGACGGAAACGCTGAACTGGACCAGCCTGGTGGGCGACAGTTATGTGCGACTGCTGCGCATGATCATCATGCCCTTGATCCTGGTCACGATGATTGCCGCCGTGTTGAAGATGGATGCCATCGCCTCTCTGGGACGCATCGGCGGCTCGGTGATCGGCATGCTCGTTCTGACCACGGCCATCGCGGCGCTGATCGGGATCGCGGTCACCCTGGTGGCGGGCCTGAGTGCCGAGGGCATGGTGGGTGGGGCGCGTGAACTCGCGCGCGAGGAAGTCCTGGAAGGGCGGCTTGACACTGTCGTCAGTCGGCTGAGTCTGCCGGACATCATCGCCGGCTTCATTCCCACCAACATCTTTGCCGACCTCACCGAGGCGCGGGACAACTCCATCATCTCCGTGGTGATCTTCGGCATTCTCGCTGGCATCGCGGCGCTGCTGGTCTGTCGCGACAAGCCCGAGCATCGCGAGACCATCCACAATGCGGTGGATGCAGCCCAGGCCGTGGTGATGCAACTGGTTCGCCTGGTGATGGCGCTGACGCCGTACGGCATTCTCGCCTTGATGACCTATGTGGTTGCGAGCTCCAATGCCCAGGACATCCTCAATCTCATCGGTTTCGTGCTGGCATCCTATGTCGCCATAGCGCTGATGTTCGGCGTGCACGCCCTGTTCATTCTTGCCACCGGCGCCAATCCGCGCGCGCACTTCCAGAAGATCTGGCCTGTGCTCAGTTTTGCCTTTGCCACCCGCAGTTCCGCCGCCACGATTCCCCTGACGGTCAAGACGCAGATCGAGGAGCTGAAGGTGCCTGCCCCCATTGCCAACATGGCGGCCAGCTTCGGTGCGACGATCGGCCAGAACGGCTGTGCCGGCATCTACCCGGCCATGCTGGCAGTGATGGTGGCGCCGACAGTGGGCATTGATCCGCTGGCGCCCGGCTTCATTCTCAGTCTGGTGGCGATCATCGCCATCAGCTCCTTCGGCATCGCCGGTGTTGGCGGTGGGGCCACGTTCGCGGCACTGGTGGTGCTGCCGGCCATGGGGCTGCCGATCACCATCGTGGCCCTGCTGATTTCCATCGAACCGCTGATCGACATGGGTCGCACGGCGCTCAATGTCAGTGGGGCAATCACGAGTGGCGTGGTGAGCCAGCGTGTGCTCGGCCTTCCGCAGCAGGCCGCTGCCACGCAGGAAACTTCAAGCTGAAGTCAATGCAGGATGGGCAAGGGGAGCCGTCGGGCTCCCCTGTCTTTCGTTACACGTAGTAGGATCGCAGCGGCGGGAAACCGTTGAATTCGATGGCGCTGTAACTGGTGGTATAGGCCCCGGTGGACAGCCAGTACATGCGGTCGCCAATCGCCAGATTCAGCGGCAGGCCGTACTTGTAGTGTTCGTACATGATGTCGGCGCTGTCACAGGTCGGGCCTGCAATCACCACTTCTTCCAGCTCGCCGTGTTTTTCCGTGTAGATCGGGTACTTGATGCACTCGTCCATGGTTTCGATCAGACCGGAGAACTTGCCCACATCGGTGAAGATCCAGCGCTGCAGTGCGGTGTGCGACTTGCGTGAGATCAGCACCACTTCGGACACCAGCACGCCGGCATTGGAGATCAGCGAGCGGCCCGGCTCGAGAATGATTTCGGGGAAATCATCGCCGAAGTCTTCCTCGATGAAGCGGGTGATCTCTTCCGCATAGGTGTCGAGCGTGTTCGCGCGGGTGATGTAGTTGGCGGGGAAGCCGCCACCCAGGTTCACCATCTTCAGCGTGATGTTGTCCTCTTCCTGCAGGCGCTCGAAGATCACCTTCACCTTGCCGATCGCGGCATCCCAGGCGCCGATGTCACGCTGCTGCGAGCCCACGTGGAAAGACACGCCGTAGGGCTCCAGGCCAAGATCACGCGCAAGCACGAGCAGGTCCATGGCCATGTCGCTCTGACAACCGAACTTGCGTGACAGCGGCCAGTCCGCCGTGCCGCTGCCCTCGGTCAGAATGCGCACATAAACGCGAGAGCCGGGGGCTGCCTTGGCGATGTTGCGCACGTCGGCTTCGGAATCCGTGGCATACATGCGCACACCTTTCTCGAAGAAGTAGCGGATATCCTTGCTTTTCTTGATGGTGTTGCCATAGCTGCAGCGATCGGGGGCGACATCGAGCGAGAGCAGCTTGTCCAGCTCGTAAATGGACGCGACGTCAAAATTGGAGCCCTTGTCGCGCAGCAGGCCGATGATTTCCGGGGCCGGGTTGGCCTTCACCGCGTAGTACACATTGGCGTAGGGGAAGAGGTCTTTCAGCGTATCGTAGGCTTTCGAGATGGTGGCGAGATCGATGACCACAAAGGGGGTTTCCTTGGTATCGGCCAACGCCTTGATTCGACTGAATGTTTCAGGTTCGTAGAAGTCTTCCACACGCGTGTATTCTGTGTTCATTGACGGTTTGCCAACCTCCAGGATGCTGCTTGAAAAGGGGTGGGGGGGTTAAACGGTGCGCTATTGTAGCAAAGACACCCCCGAGGTAAATGTGCAATTTCAGATTGCCCGCAATTAGTTGGCCCCTTGCTTGGCCACACTCAGGTGTCGATTCTCCCATTCAAGCCCAAGGGTCTGATTGCAAAGGGAAACACTGATTTTTTCCGGGGCAGTACAGGCTCTGGAAAGCCTGCTAGACTGCGCGCCATCTTCGCTAAGGCGCAGGTATGCGCGCAGGCTGCAACATGGCTCTTTTTGTCAGGCTGGGGTGGTATTTCAAGTCGCAGTGGCGCCGGTATGCGGCTGCCGTGCTGATGCTGGTCTGCGTTGATCTGCTGGAGATGAGCATTCCCTGGATCACGGGAAGAATCATTGATCACGTGGTCGAGGACACCCTGAGCGCCGATCTGCTCTGGCGTTACGTTTTCTGGCTTGCCGGCATAGGAGTGGCTGTCTATGTCATGCGCTACCTGTGGCGCATCCTGCTTTTTTACTCATCGTTTCATCTGGCGGAAATCATGCGTCGGCGACTTTATCGCCACTTCACGCAAATGTCTCCGCGCTTCTTTCGCGAACATCGCACTGGCGATCTCATGGCGCGCTCGACCAATGACATCTCTGCGCTTGAGATGACGGCCGGTGAGGGTGTTTTATCTGGAATAGACGGTGTTGTAACCGGTGTGCTGGTGATCGCCATCATGACAGGGTTGATCAGCTGGGAGCTGACGCTGCTGGCCTTGCTGCCATTTCCCTTCATGGCCTGGTATTTCATGCGGATCGGCGAGCGGCTGCATGCCGGGTTTCGCGATGCGCAGGAGCGCTTTTCCGATTTGAACGATCGTGTGCAGGAAAGTGTGTCCGGCATCCGCATGGTGCGTGCGTTCGGGCTCGAGGAGAAGGAAGATCACGATTTCCTGCAGGTGGCCGATCGCGCGGCCGAGGCGAACATGCGCGTGGCCGCCACGGACTCGCTTTATGATCCGGCGATCTTCATCACGGTCGGTTCCTCGTTCCTGCTGTGCATCGGTGCCGGTGCCGTACTCATCGAACGTGAGCAACTGAGTCTGGGGCAACTGACCAGCTTCACGATGTATCTGGGATTCCTGATCTGGCCCATGTTCGCCTATGGCTGGCTGCTCAACATCCTTGAGCGCGGCTCGGCGGCCTGGGAGCGCATCGACGCCTTGCTGCGCACGCCATCCCCGGTGGTGGATGACGGCACCTTGCAGGCGATCGCGCAGAGCAGCATCCAGATCGACATCGACGCCTTCCAGTATCCCGGCAGTGCCGCCACTGTTCTGCACGATGTGCACCTGCAGGTGCCCGCAGGACGGATGCTGGGGATCGTCGGTGCCACCGGTGCGGGCAAGTCAACCTTGATCTCGCTGCTGCTGCGGCATGATGAGGGGCCGCAGTGCCTCGTGCGCATCGGCGGTGAGCCGGTGCAGCAGTACACGCTCGCCGCACTGCATGCGAGCGTGGCCCTGGTGCCGCAGGACCCGTTCCTGTTCACGGCCACCATTGCCGAGAACATAGCGCTCGGGTGCCCGACTGCCAGCCTCGAGCAGATCCGAGCCGTCGCGGCTCTGGCGGCCATCGATGAGGACATTCAGCGCTTTGCGCAGGGCTACGACACCCTGGTGGGGGAGCGAGGCATCACGCTCTCCGGGGGGCAGAAGCAGCGCATCGCCATGGCAAGGGCCCTGCTTCTGGATGCGCCCATACTCATTCTCGACGACGCGCTTTCGGCCGTGGACGTGGCAACAGAGCGCAGCATCCTGAGTCACCTGCGCGCGGCCAGGGCCGGGCGCACGACACTGGTGCTGTGTCACCGGCTTTCCGCAGTGGAAGAGGCAGACGAGATCGTTGTGCTTTCGCACGGCACAGTGAGCGAGCGCGGGACACATGTCTCGCTGCTGGCGCAGGGCGGGTGGTACGCCCGCATGTTCGACTACCAGCAACTGGAGCGCACCGTTGAAGCCGGACAGTGACCTGCCGCAAGGCATCAAGACTGCCGCCCTGCGGCGATTGCTGCGCTACAGTCTGGCCTGGCCCGCACTGCTGTGGCAGGGGGGCATCCTGCTCTTGCTGGCCACCCTCGGACAGGTGCTGGGACCGGTGCTGGTGAAGATATTCATCGATGATTACATCGCCACGGGGCACTACCCGCTCAAGGATCTGCTGCTGTTGGGGCTCTCGTATGCCGCGCTGTATGCGCTCTCGGCCTGGGCTGGATACCAGAATGCGATGCGTTTCAACGAGATGGCCCTTTCCGTCATTCGCACCATACGCGCACAGGTATTCGGTGCGGTGCTGCGCAAGCCCTTGAGCTATTTCGATCACCGGCCCGTCGGCAGTCTCGTCTCGCGCATCACCAACGACACGGAGGCAATCAAGGAACTGTTCGTGCAGGTCATGTCGTCCTTTGTGCAGAACCTGACCCTGATCGTTGCCATCTTCGTTGTCATGGCCTGGCTGGACGTGCGCCTGATGCTGCTGTGCAGCCTGATACTGCCGACGATGGTGGTGGTCATGTATCACTATCAGCGGCTCAGTGCGCCACGCTATCACCACGCGCGCAGCGTCCTCAGTCGCATCAATGCCACACTGAACGAGTCGATCCAGGGCATGCGGCTGATCCAGGTGTTCAATCAGCAGGAACGCTACAACGGCAGTTTTCGTGCGCTGAGTCAGGAGCTGTTCCGGGCGCGCATGCGCAATCTGCGTCTGGATGCCCTGATGCTGCGCCCGCTGCCGGACTTGCTGCGCACGCTCACGCTGGCGGCCTTGCTGCTGTATTTCGGCACTGCGTCCTTCTCCGGCGCCGTGGAGGTGGGGGTGATCTACGCGTTCGTCAACTATCTGTCACGCATCACCCAGCCCATCGTCGAGATGACTCAGCGGCTCAGCCTGCTGCAGCAAGCAGTGGTGGCGGGGGAGCGGGTCTTCGAGATCCTGGACGATCCGCAAGAGACGCCCGTGCGCGTCGAGCCTCGCACCCTGCTGGGGGCGGTGCGCTTCGAGCAGGTCGGCTTCAGCTACGACGGTGCCCGGCGCGTGCTCGACGGCATCGATTTCAGCGTGCCGGCGGGGGGCTTCCTGGCCATCGTCGGCCATACCGGCAGTGGCAAGAGCACACTCATCAGCCTGCTGCTGCGTTTCTACACGCCGGATCAGGGGCGCATCCTGCTGGACGGGCAGGATCTGGCGCAGCTGGAGCAGCAGTCACTGCGCAGCGGCATCGGGGTGGTCATGCAGGACCCCTTCATCAGTGCCGGCAGTGTGCGCGACAACATCACGCTCGGATTGCCGATGACGGATGCCGAGGTGGAGGCCGCCGCCCGCCAGGCGCGCCTGCACGAATATGTCATGTCGCTGCCTCAGGGCTATGACACGCTGCTGGGCGAGCGGGGCAGTCGCCTGTCGACCGGCCAGCGGCAGTTGCTGTCTCTGGCGCGGACCCTGGCGCGCCGGCCGCGCATCCTGATTCTCGACGAAGCCACCGCCAGCATCGACAGTCATACCGAAGCCCTGATCCAGGAAGCGCTGCAGGCCATGCACGGCCAGACCACCCTGATCTGCATCGCGCACCGGCTCAGCACGATCATGGCCGCCGACAACATTCTTGTCCTGCATCAGGGGCGCATCATGCAGCAAGGCAGCCACCGGCAGCTGTTGTCCTGTGAGGGTCTGTACCGCCACATGCACGAGTTGCAACAGCGCCGTACGGGGGTGGAAGCAGGGGTGGCAGACCCCTGCGCAGGGGCATGAAACGTTACACAAAGTGGCAAATTTACCGGGCTTCGCGCCTGCTTCCAGCTTGCTTGTGAGGGGCTAATTGCTTATTCTTCCGGCTGCCTGAACCAAGGCCACCTCTGCACCATTTCTGACGCCCCCAGCGCGGCTTGCAGTGCGAAATCCGTGGCCGGTCTGAGCGGTCTACTCGATCGTAGAGTGCCCCCGATTTCCAGCAGTAACCTTTGGGAGAGTTCAAGATGACAAGAAGAAAGGGCTTGGTGCCCGCGCTTTTCACGAGCGTTGGTATCCTGGTGTGTGCTCCGGCAGCGTTCAGCCAGTCGGGCACTGATGTCTACGCCGGTGACTGGCCTGACTACAACGGCAACATGGCAGCGCAGCGTTACTCACCACTCGATCAGATCAATGCCGAGAACGTCGGCTCCATGCAGATCGCCTGGCGCTTCGCCACCGAGAAGTTCGGCAATTCCCCGGAATTCAACAACACCTCCACCCCGCTCGAAGTGGACGGCGTGCTGTACGCCACCGCCGGCGACACCCGCAACGTGATCGCCATCAATGCCGAGAACGGTCAGCTGCTGTGGATGTGGCGTCCCCAGGAAGGCGAGCGTTTCGACACCGCACCGCGCAAGGGCGCCGGTCGTGGTGTGGCGTTCTGGCGTGATGGTGACAAGGCCCGCATCCTGACCATCACCCCGGGCTTCCATCTGGTCTCCCTCGATGCAGCCACCGGCATCCCCGATCCCGAATTTGGCGAGAACGGCATCGTTGACCTGTTCGACGGCCTGCGCAACGCCTATGCCGACGGCTACGACGATGTGGACATCGGCTCCTCCATGCCTCCATTCGTGATGAATGGCGTGGCCGTGGTCGGCCCGGCTCACCGCGTGGGCATGCGTCCGCGCTCCAAGATCAACGTGAAGGGCGACGTCCGCGGCTATGACGTGCAGACCGGCGAATTGCTGTGGACCTTCAAGACCATTCCCGAGCGTGGCGAAGTCGGTTTCGAGACCTGGCTGGATGAAGGCGTGAATTTCACAGGCAACGCCGGCGTCTGGGCTCCCATGTCCGGTGATCCGGAGCTCAACCATGTGTATCTGCCGGTCGAGTCTGCCACTGGCGACCGTTTCGGTGGGGACCGTCCGGGTGACAACCTGTTTGCGAATGCTCTGGTGGCGCTCGACATCACCACCGGTGAGCGTCAGTGGCACTACCAGCTGATCCGTCACGACATCTGGGACTGGGACAACCCCTCCGCACCGGTTCTGGCGGATCTGCCGAACGGTCGCAAGGTGGTGATGCAAGTGACCAAGCAGTCCTGGGTCTACACCTTTGACCGCGAAACCGGCGAGCCGATCTGGCCGATCGAAGATCAGCCCGTGCCCATCGGCGACGTTCCGGGCGAGTGGTATGCCGCGACTCAGCCCTTCCCGACCCGTCCGGCTCCGTTCGATCGTCAGGGCGTGACCGAGGACGACCTGATCGACTGGACGCCCGAGCTGCGTGCCGAGGCGATCGAAGCGACCAAGCGCTTCCGCATGTTCGACAACGTCTACGCGCCGCCCTCGCTGGCCAGCGCGCCTGACGGCACTGTCGGCACTCTCAGCCTGCCCTCCGCCACCGGCGGTGCGAACTGGGAAGGCTCTGCACTGGACCCGGAAACAGGCGTGCTCTACGTGCCGTCGCGCACCGCTCTGGCCGTGCTCTCCGTGGAAAAGGATCCGGAGTCCGATCTGGCCTACAGCCAGGCCTTCGGTGTACGAGTTCCCCGCGTCCGAGGTCTTGAGATCATCAAGCCGCCGTACGGCCGCGTGACTGCCATCGACATGAATTCAGGTGACCACAAGTGGTGGATCCCGAATGCCGATACCCCTGCCAACATCGCCAACAATCCTGCACTGGCAGGTATCGACCTGGGTCGTACCGGTGTGCCGACTCGTGCTGGTGTGCTGGTCACCAAGACCCTGCTGTTCGTCGGTGAGGGTGTAGGTGGTGGCAATGGTCTGTATGTCCATGACAAGACCACTGGCGATCTGATCGTCAAAATCGAGCTGCCCAACACACAGACTGGTCAGCCCTTCACTTACGAGCATAACGGCAAGCAGTATGTGGCTATGTTCGTGAGCGGATCAGGCAAGCCGACAGAATTGCTTGCCTATGCTCTGCCGTAATCAAAAAACAGGAGTAGTCACTACCATGAGTAAATTGTTTGCAAGAGCGGCCATCGCGCCGCTCGCCCTGATCGGTGCCATGTCAGCCCAGGCTGCCGTGTTCGAGCTTGATCCGGCGGAGTCCACCGTCGTCTTCAAGTATTCCTATGAAGGCACCCCGTACCAGGGCGAATTCAAGAATGTGCAGGCCAGCTTCGATATCGACATCTCGAATCCGGGCTCCTGCAACTTCTCCGTCACCATTCCCATCGCGGACATCGCTGTGGATGGCGCTGAAGTGAAGGATTACCTGATGGACATCGAGATGTTCGACGTCGATCAGTTCCCCACTGCCAGCTTCCAGGCCACCAAGTGCAGTCTGCAGTCGGTCAACAGCTTCACCGCTGAGGGCAGCCTGACCATTCGCAATCAGACGCACCCGATCGCCTTCCCGTTCACTCTCGACATCGAGATCTACGACGGGCAGCCGCGTCTGCATCTGACCAGCGAAGTCACCGTCAAGCGACTGGACTTCGGCGTGGGTCAGGGCTACTGGGCCAACACATCGACGATTCCGAACGACGTGGTTATCCAGGTCGACGTTTACGCCGGTCAGTAATCAACCAAGACAATCGTCAAGTAGGTCAATTCGATGACAAGCAAATTCGTTTCAAACATGCGCCGCGCGGCCCTGGGCCTGGTATGTGCCGCCACGCTGGTATCCTGCGACCGTCTGCTGACTCCTGACTTCAATACCGAAGTCAGCGAGCTGCGCGGGGGTGCCTACGTGCTGGACAAGTCTCACGCTGCTCTGTTGTTCAAGATCAATCACCTCGGCTTCTCGACCTTCATCGGTCGCTTCACGAATTTTGATGCGTCCCTGGATTTCGATCCCGAGAACATTCAGAACTCTCAGCTGGAAGTGATTGTCGACATGACAAGTCTGGACGTGAACCTGCCCGAGTTCGGCGAAGAGCTCATGGGCCCGAACTGGCTGGATGCTGGTCAGTTCCCGCAGGCCATCTACAGAACGACGTCGTTCATCGGTCAGACCGATAACAACTTCCAGTTCCAGGGCGACCTGACTTTCCACGGCGTGACTGCTCCGGTGGTGCTGAACGTGACCTTCAATGGTGGCGGCCGCAACTTCCTGACGCGCAGCTACACGCTGGGTTTCGAAGCCAGTGCCGAATTCAAGCGCTCTGACTTCGGTGCCGATCGCTTCACCAACTTCGGTGTAGGCGATGACATCGAGCTGGAAATCCACGTCGAGTTCATGGAAGGCGAAGCTGCCGCTTCAGCTGACTGATTGATGCCCGAAGCCCGGCCTGTGCCGGGCAATGAAAAAAGCCACCGGAGTTCTGCTCGCGGTGGCTTTTTTTTGCCTGCGTGGAAGTGACCGATTACTGGTTGTAGACCAGCGTGAAATTCACAACGATGTTCGGGTTGATGGAGGGCAGGCTTGCGATCTCGCGCAGCTGCTCCACTTCCTCGGCCAGGCCGAAGCTCGCGGCCCCCACCAGCAGCGGACGCACCGTGCTCACCTGAAGGCTGTCGGCAGCCAGTTTCACGACTTTCAGCTCGGCGCTCATGTCCTGGCTGATGCCATGCAGGCTGACGCTGGCCGTGTAGGTGCCTGTCATGCTTTCACCGACCGCCAGGGCATTCAGGGCTGCCGTGTCAACTGTGACGCTGACCGTCGCCTGGGCGTGCTGAGCCACCTGGAAGACGATGTCGCGCATGCGCTCATTGCGAATGTCGATTCCAGTGTCCACGCTGGCCAGATTGATGGCGAGGCTGGCTGCACCGGCGTCGCTGATGGCGCCACTCAGACCGGTGAAGGAGTTCACCTCGGAGACGGCGGAAGCCTTGCTGGTCACGTAATAGAAGGAAGAGGCGGCGCCATCCAATTCCCATGCCGCCTGTGCGCTCATGGCGCCAGTCAGCAGGGTGGCTGCTGTGATGGCCTTGAAAATTGAAGCTGTCGTCTTGTGCATGTCGGTTTCCTCGTAGTGGCTTGGCGACACGCGCAGCGCTTGGCTGGCGTGGCGCTGCTGATGAAAGCAGTCATTGGGTAGCAATTGCGAGGGGGAGTATACCGGCCCGGACGCATTTATCCACTCGCGAGACTGCCTGTACGCTGAGTGCATTGCCAGCGTGCTGGCAGCGCTTCTACTCGGTGTACTGATAGTTCCCGGTCAGCAGACCGGTGGCGAGGATATGTCCTTCCATGGCATCGAGCAGAGTCTGCTTGTTGTGGCCATCGGGCAGGTTCAGTTCGTAGTCCAGGGCATAGAGGCGGAAGTTGTAGGTATGCACCTTGCCGTCTGCAGGGGGGCGCGGGCCGAAGTAGCCTGTGCGCCGCGTGCCGTTTGCGCCGTTGATCATGCCCTCGAGTCCAGGGACTGTGACGATGGCATCCGTCGAGAGCCCTTCCGGCAGGCCGTCGGCTGTGGCCGGAATGTTGTAGGCCACCCAGTGCACGAAAGCCGGCATGCCGAACACTGGATCATCCAGAATCACCGCGAGCTGTCGCGTGCCCTCGGGCAGATTGCGCCAGCTCAGATCCGGCGACACGTTTTCGCCATAGGCGGTGTAGCGCAGAGGCATGTCCTCGTTGTGGCCGAAGGCCTGGCTGCTGAGCAGGATGGTTTCAGGGGCATCGATGATCTGGGCGCCGGCGCGGATTCCCGGAACCAGGGCCAGCAGCAGGCAAAGCGCGAGGCGGACGTTCTTCATTCTTGTTCTCCGTCGGGGTGGCAGTCCGGCCGTAGTATCGCCGTTTCGTCGTGCCAGCTCCAGCCGCTGGTCGGCAGGGATGTTTCCTTTTGCCGGATTGCTGGTAAGGTAGCAGCGCATCACCTGATCACCGCTTCACAAGCGCGGCAGCAAGACCGCGAGGACTCTCACGCATGAACAAGAACAACAAGAACGAATCATCCCCTGCCGGCGCCGGCCTTTCGCGCAGGAGTCTGCTCAAGGGGGCAGGACTCGCCGGTACCGCCCTGATCACGGCTGGAGGGCCAGCGGCTGTTGCCCAGTCCGTGTCCCCTGCCACAGCGCCAGCCCGGATTCCGCTGATTGAAGCCTTCGAGACCCTCACCGCAGCCGAAAGCGCGGCGCTGGATGCGTTTGCCTCGCGCATCCTGCCCAGTGACGATGGCACGCCAGGGGCCCACGAGGCGCGTGCCGTGCACTTCATCGACCGCGGCCTCACAGGCGCCATGGCTGCTTCGCGCGAGCAGTACGCCGTGGGCCTGGCCGGTCTGGACGACTGTGCCAGGCAGCGTGGTGGAGTGCCCTTCGCGCAGCTGCCGGCGGCGGAGCAGGACGCCATCATCGACGCCATGACGCGAAATGCCATTCCCGAGTTTCCCATGCTGAATGCGGGTTTCTTCAACACGGTGCGTACCCATACCATTGAAGGCACTTTCAGCGACCCCTACTACGGCGGCAATCGCGATTTCGTGGGCTGGGCGCTGCTTGGCTACCCCGGCGTGCGCATCGCCTCCAGCGTGGAGGATGTCCAGCAGGGCAGTGCGCTGGCCCCGAGTCGCCAGTCTGCCTACGACATGCCTGCCCATACCAAGGACCCGGTAAATCCCGACTCGACAGGAGGTGTCAGCCATGGCCACTGAAATGCCACGCACGGATGTCGTCGTGATCGGACTGGGCGCCGTGGGAGGCGTCGCCGTGCTGCCCCTGGTCACCGCCGGTCTGAATGTCGTTGGTCTGGAGGCCGGCGGCTGGATGAGCACACGTGATTTCGCACCTGACGAGATCCGCAACAATATTCGCGATTGGCCGCAGGCTGTGCCCAAGGCCAAGAGCGAGATTCCCACCACCCGCGCCAACATCAATTTCGAGGCTGTGCAGGGCGGCGGTCATCCGATGATGAACGGTGTGGGTGGCACCTCACTGCATTATTGGGCGCAGAGCTGGCGCCTGAATCCCTGGGACTTCAAGACGGTCAGTGAAACCACTCGGCGCTATGGTGCCCATCGCATTCCTGCTGATTCCACCGTGGAGGACTGGCCGTTCGGTTACGAGGAGCTGGAGCCCTACTACGACCGTGTCGAGTACGCGCTGGGGGTTTCCGGCAATGCCGGCAATATCCAGGGCCGCTTGCAGCCGGGCGGCAATCCCTTCGAGGGGCCGCGTTCTCGCGCCTATCCCATGCCGGGCCTGCGCAGTTCGCCTTTCACCGACATGATGGGCGCGGCGGCAAGCGATCTGGGCTGGCAACCCTTTCAGGGACCCGCGGCCATCAATTCCGAGGTTTATGGAGACCGTCCGGGCTGCTTCTATCATGGCTTCTGCGACCGTGGCGGCTGCCACGTGGCGGCGAAGAGCTCGACGGCCGTCACCACCATCCCTGAGGCGCTCAAGAGCGGGCGTCTGCAGGTGCGCACGCATGCCCGGGTGCTGCGCATTGTCAGCAACGCGCAGGGACGAGTGACCGGGGTCGAGTACCTCACCGGTAACCAGGTGATGTTCCAGCCAGCCGATGCAGTGTTGCTGGCCAGCCACACTTACGAGAACACGCGTCTGCTCCTGCTCTCGCGTTCGCGAGAGTTCCCCAATGGCCTGGCGAACAACAGCGGCCAGGTGGGGCAGCACTACCTGAGCCACCACCAGGGTGCGCCGGTGATTGCTCTGTTTCCGCGCAATCTGAACAACTGGTACGGGCTGCCTGCGCAGGGCGTTGCCATCGACGAATGGGCCGATGACAACTTCGACCACAGCGATCTGGATTTTATCGGCGGGGGGAATCTCTGGGCTCACACTGATCGCAAGCCGATCTCGGCGGCGAAGATGTCGACCTTCGATCTGGTGCCGAACTGGGGGGCGCAATGGAAGGCCTTCATCCGCGAGAATGCCGACCGTACCAACACCTCCTACATCCAGAAGACCACACTGCCTTACCGGGGCAACTATCTGGATCTCGATCCCTTGGTGAAGGACAAGCTGGGCTTCCCCGTGATCCGCATCACCGCGGAATTCCGCGACAACGAGAAACGCATCGCGGCCTTCACCCAGGACAAGATGGAGCAGTGGTACCGGGCAGCGGGCGCAGTGCAGATCATCCGCACGCCGCTGGGCACGGGCATGGGCACCTCGACTCATGCCTACGGCGGCACGCGCATGGGCGACAATCCGGCGACGAATGTGACGGATCGCTTCGGCTTCGCGCACGAGGCGCCGAATCTGGGAATCCTGGGGGCGTCTGTCATGGGGACGAGCGGGGCGCGCAATCCGACACTCACGGCGCAGGCGCTGGCGTGGCGGACGGCCGAGCATCTGGCCGCGAACTGGAACAGCATCGCGGGCTGAGTTTTCCGCGTGGCAATGAAAAAGGGGGTCAGAGACACGATCTTTTCGTGTCTCTGACCCCCTTTTCGTTCAAGGCTTACTTCTTCTCGCGCAGCGCGGCCTGGGCGGCAGCAAGGCGGGCGATGGGCACGCGGGGCGGTGAACAGCTCACGTAGTGCAGGCCAAGGCGGTGGCAGAACTCGATGGAGTCCGGGTCGCCAGCGTGCTCGCCGCAGATGCCCAGCTTCAGGTCCGGACGCGACTTGCGGCCATTCTCGACGGCGAACTGCATCAGCTTGCCCACGCCCGTCTGGTCCAGGCTGGCGAAGGGGTTCTTGTTGTAGATCTCCTTGCGCTGATACTCGTCGTAGAACAGGCCCATGTCGTCACGGGACAGACCCAGCGTGGTCTGCGTGAGGTCATTGGTGCCGAAACTGAAGAACTGCGCCTGCACGGCGATTTCCTCGGCAGTGATGGCGGCACGCGGCACTTCCACCATGGTTCCGACGATGTAGTCGATCTCGATGCCGTTCTTCTCCATGACTTCCTTGGCCACGCGGTGAACGATGGCCAGTTGATCCGCCAGTTCCTGCTTGAAGCCCACCAGCGGAATCATGATTTCCGGATTCACCGGCACGGGGTTCTTCGCCGTCATCACGGCCGCAGCCGCCTCGAACACGGCGCGCACCTGCATCTCGGTGATTTCCGGATAGAGGATGCCCAGTCGGCAGCCACGGCAGCCCAGCATCGGGTTTTCTTCGTGCAGCGCCTTGATGCGCTCGATCACGAACTCCAGCGGCAGGCCGAGCTTGTCAGCCAGCTGACGACGCACGGCGTCATCCTGCGGCAGGAACTCGTGCAGGGGCGGGTCGAGCAGACGAATGGTCACGGGACGCCCGGCCATGGCCTTGAACAGGCCGACGAAGTCCTTGCGCTGGAAGGGCAGCAGCTTCTTGAGCGCTTCCCGACGCTGCACCTGGTCGACAGCCAGAATCATCTGTCGCATGTAGTCGATGCGATCGCCTTCAAAGAACATGTGCTCCGTGCGGCACAGACCGATGCCTTCGGCACCGTAGGCCACCGCAGTTTCCGCCATGGCGGGTGTGTCGGCATTGGTGCGGATGCGCAGGCGGCGGTACTTGTCAGACCATTCCATGACCGTCTGGAACAGCTCGTAGGTGTAGCTCTTCTCCGGCTTCATGGAGCCTTCCAGCACGCGCTTGACTTCAGAGTCCGCGCTTTCGATCAGGCCCTTGTAGATGGCGCCAGTGGTGCCGTTGATGGAGATGTAATCGCCTTCCTGCAGCACCACGCCGCCGGCGCTCAGCGTGCGTTTTTCGTAATTGATGGTGACTTCACCGGCGCCACAGACGCAGACCTTGCCCAGCTGGCGAGCCACCAGCGCGGCATGGGAGGAAACTCCGCCACGGGTGGTCAGAATGCCCTGTGAGTACAGCATGCCCTTGAGATCGTCGGGCGAGGTCTCGGTGCGGCACAGCACGACCTTGTTGCCCTTGCGCGACTCGATCTCGGCGGCAGCGGCCGTGAAGGCGATGCGGCCGGTGGCGGCGCCCGGACCCGCAGGCAGGCCCTTGCCGATCATCTGCGCTTCCTTCTGCGACTTGGTGTCGAAGATCGGCACCAGCAGGGAGTCCACGGATTCGGCCGGGATCTTCAGCAGCGCAGTGCGCTGGTCCATCAGCTTTTCCTTCACCATTTCCACGGCGATGCGGATGGCGGCCAGGCCAGTGCGCTTGCCGTTGCGCGTCTGCAACATGAACAGACGGCCTTTCTCGATGGTGAACTCGAAGTCCTGCATGTCCTTGAAGTGCTTCTCGAGCTTGGTGCGCACCTTTTCCAGGGCCGCAAAGCTTTCCGGCAGTTCCTTTTCCATGGCAGCAATTGGCTTCGGTGTGCGGACACCGGCGACGACGTCTTCACCCTGGGCGTTCACGAGGTATTCGCCGTAGAAGGACTTCTCGCCATTGGCCGGGTCGCGCGTGAAGGCCACGCCTGTGGCGCTGTCATCGCCCGCGTTGCCGAACACCATGGCCTGGACGTTCACGGCAGTGCCCCACTCGGCGGGAATGCCATATTGCTGACGGTAGAGAATGGCGCGCTCGTTCTTCCACGAGCCGAACACGGCGCCGATGGCACCCCACAGCTGTTCGTAGACATCCTGCGGGAAGGCCTTGCCGGTGCGCTTGCGGATCAGCTCCTTGTACTGGGCGACCAGCGCCTGCAGGTCAGCGGCGTTGAGGTCGCTGTCCAGGGATTTGCCGAGAGACTTCTTCAGGGCATCCAGCAGTTCATGGAAGGGATCGTGGGACTCTTCGTCCGCCGCCTGCACGCCCATCACGACATCGCCGTACATCTGGATGAAGCGGCGGTAGCAGTCCCAGGCGAAGCGCGGATTGCCGGAAATGCTGGCCAGACCTTCGACGGTGACGTCGTTCAGGCCGAGGTTGAGGATGGTGTCCATCATGCCGGGCATGGAGTCCCGTGCCCCAGAACGCACCGAGACCAGCAGGGGATTGTCCTTGCCCCCGAAGGTCTTCTTCATCTGGGCTTCCACCAGACCGATGGCAGTCTTCACATCGCCGGCCAGGGCGCGAGGGTAGCTGCGATCATGCGCGTAGAAATACGTGCACACTTCTGTGCTGATGGTGAACCCCGGGGGCACCGGCAGGCCGATGGACGCCATCTCGGCAAGGTTTGCGCCCTTGCCGCCCAGCAGCTCGCGCATGCTGGCGTTGCCGTCTGTCTGACGACCGAAGTTGTACACGTAGGTGTGTGATCGGCTGGTTTTGGTGGTGGTGCTGGTCTTGGTCGAGGAGGAGGCGGCTTTGGCTTTCATGGCGCTTTGTTTCATGGTCCCAGGTCTGCACAGGAGAAGAAGTGGAGCGGCAGGATAATCGAACTGCCCTGCAAAAGCCAGCCGCAGGGCCCGGGCAGCAGGCAGAAACTGCCGAGAAAATCACGCACTTGGCGCGCTAAAGGGGGGCAATTTCCTTCTACGGACGGCTGCGCTATTCTGCCTGCCCCCGGCTTTCGCGCCCTCCTGCACGAGGCCCTCGGCGAGACCCATGACCGTGACAGAGCAGCCTCTGCAGTGCGCCATCTTCTGCGCGATCGTCGACAATTTCGGCGATATCGGCGTGTGCTGGCGCCTGGCTCGTCAGTTGGCAAGCGAACACGGCGTGCGGGTCACGCTCTGGGTGGATGACAAGGCGCAGGCGGAACACTTCCTGGCCGGTCAGAATCGGCGTCTGGAGACACCGACATCAGGCGGCGTGACGATCCGGCACTGGTCGGCGCACGGGCGCATCGACGCGCAGGCGCTGGCTGAGGTGACGGGCAGTGATCTGCTGATCGAGGCATTCGCCTGCCATCTCCCCCAGTCACTGCTGGAAGCCATGGGGCGCTCAGAACGCCTGCCGGTCTGGGTGAATCTGGAGTACCTCAGCGCCGAACCCTGGGTGGGGGAACATCACGGGCTCGCTTCCCTGCTGCAGATGCCAGGTGCGCCGGCAGAGCGTCAGCCTGCGCGCAAGACCTTCTTCTTTCCCGGTTTCACGACGGCCACGGGCGGGCTGCTGCGCGAGGCCGATCTGCTGCAGCGTCACGCCCGATGGCAGCGCGATGTTCCGGGCGGTCGCGCCCGGCTGCTGCGGCGCTGGCAGCCGGGCCTTGCCGATGCCCTGGCCCCGGGCACGCAGCTGATCTCGCTGTTCAGCTATGAGTCGGCGGCCATGGCAAGCTGGCTGCAGGCCCTGGTCGATGACAGTGTGCCCAGTCTGCTGCTGGTGCCACAGGGCCGCAGCATTGCGGGAGTGGCTCATTTTCTGGAACAGCCCCTGCAGGTTGGCAGTCCCGTCGTCAGGGGGGCGTTGCAAGTGCTGGCAATCCCATTCCTGTCCCAGGACGACTATGACGAGCTGTTGAGTCTGTGTGATTTCAACTGTGTGCGCGGCGAGGATTCCTTCGTGCGAGCGCAGTGGGCCGGGCGTCCACTGCTGTGGCATATCTACCCGCAGCAGGAGCAGGCGCACCTGCAGAAACTGGAGGCCTTCCTGCAGCTGCAGCAGGCGCAGACGCCGCCCGGCGATGCCCTGCAGGCAGCGTCAGCGCTGGCTCTCGGGCAGTTCATGCGGTTCTGGAATCAGGGTGAAGATTGCGGCGAACTGTGGCATCATCTGCGCCCACAACTTTCCGGGCTGCGCGAGCGGGCCGGAAAATGGCAGCAACACCTGGCAGAAATGCCGGATCTGGCAGCGAGCCTGCTGCAGTTCTGTCGCAGTCAGTCGCGCTGACAGCGCACGGTCAACACCCGGTAATGCCTGCATTACCCTTTACACACTTGAGTACCTACCCATGAAAACAGCGCAAGAAGTCCGAGCCGGCCAGGTCATCATGATCGGCGGTTCCCCCTGGAAAGTGCAGAAGAGCGAGTTCACCAAGTCCGGCCGCAACACCGCCATCTGCAAGATGAAGCTCAAGAACCTGCTCAATGGCATGCAGACCGAGACCGTCTACAAGGCCGACGACAAGTTCGAGATGGTCATTCTCGAGCAGAAGGAAGTGACCTACTCCTACTTCGCCGACCCGATGTACGTGTTCGTCGACACCGACTATGAACAGATCGAGATCGAGAAGGACGACCTGGACAATGTGATCGATTACATCGAAGACGGCATGGAAGATGTCTGCAACGCCGTGTTCTACAACGACAAGGTGATTTCCATCGATCTGCCCAACACCATCGTGCGCGAGATCGTCTACACCGAGCCGTCTGCCCGTGGCGACACTTCCGGCAAGGTCATGAAGACGGCCCGCCTGAAGAGCGGCAAGGAAATGAGCGTGTCAGCCTTCTGCGAGATCGGTGACTTCGTCGAGATCGACACCCGCACAGGCGAATACAAGTCACGCGTCAAGCGTTGATTGAAACCCTCTCCCGGGCATGTCACAGTGCCCGGGCAGTTCACCTCCCGCCCCAGCGTCCATCCGGAGAATCCTCATGTCCAAGGAACGCAATGCCCGCAAGGAAGTGAAGAAGAAGCCTGCGCTCACGCAGAAGGAAAAGAAGGTCGCGAAGAAGACCAAGAAGGAATCCCGGAGCGACTGACGGACATCCCGCCCGCAGCGGCTCCCTCGTGTCATGACACAGTACCGTGTATTGGTGATAGGCCCGCGGCGCGGGCTGATAGATGCGCTGCGCGAGCGCGGCATCCCCTTTTCGCTCTGGCAGGAGAAACCCCTGTATACCGTCGCGGCATCCCAGCGCAATCTGGTGGCTCCGCTGTGGCATTCCCCCGAGCGAATCCGCGAGCAGATTCGCGCCGCCTTTCCAGATCAGCAGTTCAGCCATGTCATTGCCGGCACGGAGGCGGGCGTCATCGCCGCGTCGGTGTCCCGCCGCCAGCTCGGCGCACGCATCTCGAGCACCCTGACCGGAACCCGCTGCCGAGACAAATTGCTGATGAAGCAGCATCTGGCGGGCTTCGGCATTCCCATGACGCGCTTCCTGGCCGACAGCCCCGATCTCGATCCTGCCGCCGTGTTTGCCACGCTGGGCGTGCCGGTCGTGCGCAAGTTCCGCAAATCCTCTGGCGGCAAGGGCTTGCAGTTGCTTCAGCGTGTCGAGGACTACATGCCCGGGCGTCATGGCAGCGCCATTCTGGAACGTTACATTGATGCGCCCGAGGCCAGTGTCGAATCCTTCATCGATCGGGGCCGCATCCGCTTTGCCAACATCACGTCCTATCACCGCAAGGGGCATTGCAACTTCGTGCCGGCGGCCTTTGATCCTGCGCTTGAGCGCACGCTGCTGGCGCTGAACGAACGCTGCATCGGCGCGCTGGGCATCAGCTGGGGAATGACGCATCTGGAGGTCTATCTCACGCCGAAAGGCCCTCTGTTCGGCGAGATTGCCCTGCGCCCGCCTGGCGGCTACATCATGAACGCGATGCAGCATGCCTGGGATTTCAATCCCTGGCAGGCGTTCCTGGCGATGGAGCTGGGTGAGAGTTTCAGCTTTCCAGAACGTCCGGTGTGTTATGCCGCGGCGGAAGTGCTGCATCCCGGCGCCGGCATCGTGAAATCCGTGCACGGCAAGGCGCAAGTGCTGGATGAGCAGGGTGTGCAGGAGTTCCGCTTCAAGGTGAAGCCTGGCGATGTCATCGACGAGCGCACGGGTCTGGGGCAGGATGCCGGGTACGTGGTGCACGCCAGCGCAACGCCCGAGGCGCGCCTGGCCCTGCACGTGCGCCTCGCCAGCAAGTTGCAGATCGAGCTGACGCCGGTGGCGGGCTCTAGTCCTTCACGAAAAGCGTGACCAGCGGTACATCCCCCACCTGACGACTCCAGTGCCCGTGCACGGCCGGATCGAACACCGCTCCGGGCGGCAGCAGATCGGCCGAGTAGAAATGCTCGCCGGCATGGAACACCCGCGAACTGCCGTCCGCCAGACCGATTTCCATGGCGCCGCTGAGCACGAACAGCCATTGCGGCGAGGTGGTGCAGTGCATGCTGCTGCGAAACCCCACCGGGCTTTCGCGCAGTTGCAGGGCCTGCGCGGCAAACAGGCGCGAGAGGCGCGCTTCGGGGGTGCCTTCCGGCAGGGGTATCTCTTCGGTGCGGAAACGGGCGCGGCCGTCGGTATCGGTGAACAGAATGGTCTTGCTGAATGTCTGCATGATCTCTCCCGTCAGATTCGCAGGCCGGCGCCAGGGCCGGCCTGCTGCTGCACTGACAATGCGTGGGTGGTGGCGAGGCCGGCGCTTACATCGCGCGGCGGGCTTCGTTGATCACGATGTCCACGGGCGTGCTGCCCTTGTTGGTGACCTGGAAGGGCGCGTGCGGATTGCGCCAGGCCCAGCTGCCCATGGCCGTCAGTTCGGCAGTGATGCCATCGGCCCGGCTGACATGGGTCAGGCCGTCGGTCACCTGCACCACCAGCGTGGGATTGTGGTGAGTCTGTGGCGGCGTGGTCTCGCCCGGCGCGAGCGTCAGCCGGTAGGAGCGGAACCAGAGGTTTTCCAGTTGCGGCTCACCGGCCAGTCCGTCGGGGCGGTCCGTGTCCAGTGCCGCCATGGGCGGACCGTAATTGGTCAGCGCGATGATGCGGAACAGGCCCGGGCCTTCATTGCTCACCTGATGCGTGAAGTGCTCGTTCACGTAGTCGGTGTTGCTGGTCACGCGTCCGCCCGACGGGCCTTCGCCGGAGCTGATGAAGGTGTACATGATCGCGGCGTCGTGCGTGTGGTAGAGCGTCTGGTCGCCCGGATTGATCTGCACGTCCAGCAGGCGGATGTCGCCATCGACATGCATGGTGCGGTGCCGCGGTTCATCCAGGATCTGGACGACGCGGTCGCCGGGGCCCTGGGCGCTGACATCGCCGGGCAGGCCCAGCGGCGCTGCGACAGCTGCCAGCAGCAGGGCGCTCAGAAAAGAGGTGCGGTGCTTGGAGAAGGTGTGAGTGCGCATCGGGTGTTCCCTCGTGCTTTTTTTGTTATGGAGCGCCAGAGTAAACAGGCTGCCGCGCTGACGCAATCACCCGGCAAGAGAAATCTTCGGCATTCGCCAGGGTGACTTCAGGGGCGGATGAACCACGTCTGATGGATGCGAGGATTGCGCTCGAAGTCCTTGTCCAGGCTCGCCGCCGTGCAGTCCTGCACACGGTAGCGCTGGCCGACGGCGTCATCCAGACGGAAGCGGCGATGGTTGTTGGAAAAGATCAGCAGCCCGTCGGGGGGCAGCAGGTGCATGCATTGCTCGATCAGGGCCGCATGGTCGCGCTGGATGTCCAGCACGTTCTCCGTGTTCTTGGAATTGGAGAAGGTGGGTGGATCGAGAAAGATGAGGTCGTACTGGTCACGGCATTGCGCCAGGAACTTCATGCAGTCCTGCTGCACCAGCTCATGCCGTCGCGTGTCCAGGCCATTCAGGGCGAAGTTGCGGGCGGCCCACTGCAGATAGCTGCGCGACATGTCCACGCTGGTGCTCTGAGCGGCCCCGCCCAGCGCTGCATGCACGGTGGCCGTGGCGGTGTAGCAGAACAGGTTCAGGAAGCGCGCTCCGCGCGCGTGCTCGCCGATCCAGCGCCGGATGGGGCGGTGATCCAGGAACAGGCCGGTGTCCAGATAGCGTTCCAGATTGACGATGAAGCGCGCCGGGCCTTCGCTGACCTCGATGTCCTCGCCTTCCTTCAGGGTCGGGCGGTATTGCTCCTTGCCGCGCTGACGCTCCCGCACCTTGAGCACGATGTTGTCCGAGGGAATCCCCAGCTCCTGCTGCATCACCTGGCACAGCGCCAGCCAGGCTTGACGGCGGCGCAGGGCGGAGTCTTCCTCGCTGACTCTGGCCGGGGCCTTGTACTCCTGCATGTGGACATGGCTGCCATAGCAGTCGATGGCGAAGGCGTATTCCGGCATGTCGGCGTCGTAGAGGCGGTAGCAGGCGTGCCCTTGCTGCTGGGCCCAGCGGCCGAGCGTCTTGAGATTCTTGCGCAGGCGGTTGGCCAGCATCTGCGCGCCGGCGTCCAGTGGCTGCGCAGGTGGCGCTGAACGGGCGGAGCCGGTCTGCTCCGCGGCTTCATGCGGCACTGCAGCATTGTGCTTCTGGTAGATGCTCCCGGCATCGACGCGCATCAGCAGCAGCTTCGCGGGCAGGGCGCCGTTGAACAGGGCGTATTGCTTGTGGCTGTGAATGCCCAGCAGCTTTCCCCACTCCGGTCGCGCCGTGAAGATGGCAGCGTCGGCCCCCAAGGCCTCGCGGCGCAGGAAGGCGCCCAGGTCCTGATAGAGCAGCTCGACTTCGGTCTGTTCGCCCAGGCGCTCGGCATAGGGAGGGTTGCAGATCACCAGGTTCGGTGCCGAGGGCAGGTGCAGCGATTGCACCGGGCAGGTCTGCAGTTCCAGCAAGGACTCAACGCCCGCCCGCCGGGCATTGCGCCGGGCAATTGCGATGGCACGCTCGTCGCTGTCGCTGCCCCAGGCCTTGCCCTGCCACGCAGCGCCGCGTGCCTTGCGCTCCTGCGCTTCGTCCAGCAGGGCGGTCATCGCGGCCGGACGGTGATGCGGCCAGACGGTGAGGGCGTCCCCGCGCAGCAGACCGGGCGCGATGTCGAGCGCCATCAGCAGGCCCTCGATCAGCAATGTGCCCGAGCCGCACATCGGATCGCACAGCACGGCGTCTGGCACGTCCGGTCGCGGCCAGCGCGCGCGGGTGAGCAGGGCGGCCGCAAGCGTTTCCTTCAGCGGCGCCTCGCCCTGTTCGGTGCGGTAATTGCGTCGGTGCAGGCTGGCGCCCGCCAGGTCGATGCCCAGGCTCAGACGGTCCTTCTTGATCACCGCGTGGATCAGCAGGTCCGGGTGCTCGCGATCCACGTCCGGGCGCGGCAACCCGTGCTCGCGGAACTGATCGACAATCGCATCCTTCACTTTCTGGGCAATGAACTGGGTATGGATCAGTTGCTGCGTACCCCCGGCCGCACTGATGGACAGCGAGTGCCCAGGGCGCAGGTGGTCGCGCCAGTCCACCACGCGGGTGGCGGCATACAGATCGTCGGCGCTCTGCACGGGGCCTTCGGCGAGCAGCAGGATCACCCGGTTGCACAGGCGCGAGAACACGATGACGCGATAGGCCGCCTCCAGGCTGGCGCTGCAATGCAGGCCGGCCACGCCCGGCTTGATGGCGTCGATGCCGAAGCTGCGCAGTTCGCTCTCCAGCAGAGCTTCTATGCCCTTGGAGCAGCTGATGAAGAACGCGTGTTGTGACGCGGAGGCGGGGCGATCCGGGGTGTGCTTGCTCATCTCGGGTGAATCACTTGGTCATGCTGTAGACAAAGGCCGGCAGGATGTTCAGTGGCACGAAGTCCACCTCGTCCATCCGCTTGCCGAAGATGCGTTCGATGTCGGCCTTGTTGCTGAGGAAGTACTGGTACTGCAGATAGATGCCGCCATCCTTCAGCGCGAAGCGGAAGCCCTCGATGACACGGTTGAGGAAGGCATTCTGGTCATTCATGCGCTCGAAGTTCTTCAGCGGCAGCGACGAGACGATGACATCGTAGTGGGCGGGCTGGTGCAGCAATTCGGTGACGCAGCCGTTGTAGAGCGTGACGTGCTTGTCGGGGTTGCGGGCGATCAGCTCCTCGATCCACAGGTTGTACTCGGTCTTGATCTCGCACACGTCGAGCTGGGAATCGGGCGACATGCGGCGGATGATCTCGCGCGTGAACGGGCCCTTGCCGCTGCCGATCTCGAGAATTCGCAGTGGGCGGTCGAAGTCGATCCTGCCCACCATGGAGCGGACCAGAAAGCCGGAGCTGCTGACGATCAAGCCATCTTCCTGAATGCTGCGCTTGATCTTGCGGTATAAGTTGATGACCACGTAAGTCTCTGTATCGGCTTGATTTGACTGGCGGCTACACTAGCACAGAAAGCGCCCCTCGGCACCGCAGCCCCCGCAATTAAACTTCGCGGTGATTTTTGCGGCGAGTTTTCCTATCATGCGACCGCACTCTCCACCACTGACCGGGAGCCATCATGCTGCTAGCACTTGTTGTCGTCTATCTCGTCATTTCGATTGCCATCGGACTCGTCGCTTCCCGCAAGGTCCACTCAGCCAGTGACTACATCACCGCCGGCCGCAGCCTGCCCATGTTCATGGTCATGGCCATGGTGTTCGCCACCTGGTTCGGCGCCGAGACCGTGCTCGGCATTTCCGCCACCTTTCTGGAAGAAGGCTTCCGCGGCCTGATCTCCGACCCGCTGGGCGCCGCCACCTGTCTGGTGCTGTTCGGGCTGGTGTTCGCCCTGCCGCTGTATCGCCTGAAGCTGATGACCCTCGGCGACTTCTTCCACATGCGCTACAACAAGAAGACCGAACTGGTGCTCTCCACCTGCATCGTGCTGTCCTACCTGGGCTGGGTGTCGGCACAGGTCACCGCGCTCGGCCTGGTGTTCAACGTGCTTTCCGACGGCACTGTGACCATGACTCAGGGCATGATCATCGGCGCGGCCGTGGTGCTGGCGTACACCCTCTTCGGCGGCATGTGGTCGGTGGCGGTCACCACCTGCGTGCAGATGATCGTGATCGTGATCGGACTGTTGCTGGTCACTGGCAGCGCCAGCGAGATGGCCGGGGGCATGTCCACCGTCCTGAGCCAGGCAGCGGCCGAAGGCAAGTTCAACTGGCTGCCCACGCTCGACCTTGTGGACATGCTCGGCTGGATGGCGGCGCTGTTCACCATGGCGCTGGGCTCGATTCCGCAGCAGGACGTGTTCCAGCGCGTCAACACCTCGAAGAACGAAACCGTCGCTGTCTGGGCCACCACGGCCGGCGGCCTGGCCTACTTCTTCTTCGCTGCCGTGCCGCTCTATCTCGCCTACAGCGCCAGCCTGGTGGACCCGGACATGACGGCCCGGCTGATGGAGGAGGATTCCCAGCTGGTGTTGCCGACCTTCGTGACGCTCTACATGCCCTTCTGGCTGCAGGCGGTGTTCTTCGGCGCGCTGCTCTCCGTGATCATGAGCACGGCTTCCGGCACGCTGCTGGCCCCGTCGGTGACCTTCACCGAGAACGTGCTGAAGAACTTCAAGCCTGACATGACCGACGAACAGCTGCTGCGCTACACGCGCTACACGGTGTTCGCCTTCACCCTGCTGGTGGTGGCCAATGCCGTGCTGTCGAGCTCCGACATTCACGCCATGGTCGAGAACGCGTATCGCATCACGCTGGCCGGGGTGTTCGTTCCGCTGGCCGCCGGTCTGTTCTGGTCCCGAGCAAGCAACCTGGGCGCCACGCTGTCCATGGCGATGGGTCTGGGCAGCTGGCTGTTCCTGGAGATCTTCATCCCGGAGGTGCCCTTCGAGCCGCAGCTCGTCGGTCTGGTGCTCAGCGCCATCGGCATGGTGATCGGCTCGCTCGTGTCGCCCAATCCACATTTCGCCAACAAGCATGGACTGCCGGCCGTGCGTCCTGCCTGATCAAGGGCCGGGGGTCCGCCAGCGTGCGGGCTCCCGGCTTCGGAGACCCGCATGCTCAGCTATCGTCACGGCTTTCACGCCGGCAATCATGCCGACGTGCTCAAGCATCTCGTGCTGCTGGGTCTGCTGCAGAAGCTGCGCAGCAAGGACAAGCCCTTCACTTGCATCGACTCCCACGCGGGCGCCGGAATCTACGATCTCTTCAATGCCCAGGCACAGACCAATCGTGAGCACGAGTCCGGCATCGTGCCGCTTTGGAGTGCCCGCCCGGCGGATCCTCTGCTGGCACACTATGTCGCGCGTGTGCGCAACTGCAATCCCGATCAGCGTCTGCGCTTCTATCCAGGGTCACCGACTCTGATCCAGGGTGAGCTGCGGGCGCAGGACAGACTGCATGTTCTGGAACTGCACCCTGCCGAGCAGATCGCCCTGCAGGAGACTCTGGGGCAGGATCGCCGGGTCAGCCTGCATCTGCGTGATGCCTTCGAGGGCCTGCTGGCTCTCACCCCGCCCGAGCCGCGTCGCGGCATGGCGCTGATCGACCCGTCCTACGAAGACAAGAAAGACTATCAGCGCGTGCACGCCACGCTCGTCAAGCTGCAGCGCCGCTGGCCTGTTGGCGTGCTCGCCCTGTGGTATCCACTGCTGGGGCGGACGCGTGATCACAGTCGCTGGCTGTGCGAGGCGCTGGCGCGCGAGAACCTGCCCGATATGCTGCAGCTGGAACTGAGAGTGGCTCCCCAGGCTGAGGAATTCGGAATGCACGGTTCGGGGATGATAGTGATCAACACCCCCTGGCAGTTCCGCGAACAGATGCAGGTCTGTCTCGATGAACTCGTCATGCACCTGGGCGGCGAGGCAGGCTGCCTCATCCAGTCATTGTCTTGAGCTGACTGAGCGTTCAATTCACTCGTGTTCTCGAATGCGTCATGGACAGCCAGGGAGCCCGGCGCTACCCTGCGTTGGCAAACCATCCGGTTGCCATCTGCTCATCGAGGACAACAACAATGACAACAGAGCAAGCAGGTCCGGGCCCTGTCCGGAATGATTCACCCCGCAAGCACCGCGCGCCTCGTGGCGTGCTCATGCGCGTGATGCAGGCAGCCTTGCTGCTTGGTGTCGCCACGCTGTCCGTCGCGCAGGACAGCGTCGAATGGACGCACCTGGGCGGCAATGCCCATCACACGCGATCGACGCCCGCCACCAATGTCACCCCGCAGAATTTCGGAGAATTGAAGACTGCCTGGGTCTGGGACGGCGCCAGCTTCGATGCCGGCAGCGGGCGTGCGACGCCCAGCTATGTCGATGGCAAGCTGTTCACCGTGGCCGGCCCGCGCCGTCACGTCGTGGCGATGGATCCGGCCACCGGCGAAACGCTCTGGTCCTACCGCGAACCCAACACCTTCCGTTGGGAATATTCCATGCGGGCCGATTACGGCAAGGGCGTGGCCTACGCGGAAGTCGATGGCAAGGGTGTCATCTACATCATCAGTCCGGCCTTCTTCCTCACGGCGCTGGACGCCGATACCGGGGCGCCGCTGAAGGGCTTCGGAACGCCTGTGCCCATCGAGGGCTTCGCACAGACCGGTGTGGTCGATCTGCTGGCTCACCTCGGGCACGAATTCGATCCCTACTATGGCATTCCCAAGGAAGTGGGTTATGTGACGTCTTCCTCGCCGCCCATCGTGGTGAACGGGGTGGTCGTGGTGGGCAACTCCGCCGAGCAGGGCTACAACCAGTCCCGCGTCGAGAACATCCCCGGCGACATCCTGGCCTTCGACGCCAAGACCGGTGACTTCAAGTGGAAGTTCAACGTGATTCCCCGCCCGGGCGAATTCGGTCACGACACCTGGGAGAACGACGCCTGGCAGTACACCGGCGATGTGTCGCCCTGGGCGCCCCTGTCCGCCGATCCGGAGCTGGGTCTGGTTTATGCCGTGACCAACCCGCCCACGGTGGATTACTACGGTGGTTTCTCGCCAGGGGACAATCTCTTCGGCACCAGCGTCATCGCGCTGGACGTGCAGACGGGGGAGCGCCGCTGGCACTTCCAGCTCGTGCACCACGACGTGTGGAATTACGACATCCCGACCGCGCCCGTCCTGGTCGATGTGCAACATGAGGGGCGGACCGTCAAGGCGCTGGCCCAGGCCACCAAGCAGGCGATGCTGTTCGCCTTCAACCGCGAGACCGGCGAACCACTGTGGCCGATCGAAGAGCGCCCGGTGCCGCAATCACTCGTGCCGGGGGAGAAACTCTCGCCCACCCAGCCCTTCCCGACCAGGCCGCTGCCGTATGAGCCGGGCGGTCTGTCCGAGGACATGCTGATCGACTGGACGCCGCAGTTGCGCGAGCAGGCCATCGCGGCGCTGGCCGACTGGCAGATCGGGCCGCTCTACAACCCGCCGCTGCACCGCGACAATCCGCTGGGCAAGCGCGGCGCCTACTGGTGCCCGAGCGGGGGCAGCAACATCACCGGGCCGGCCGCCGCCGATCCCGAGACCGGCGTGGTCTTCGTGACCTCGCGCATGGGCTGCAGCGCCAATCAGCTGCTGCCAGGCGAGGAGGCCGATCTCCGCTACATGACCGACAACGGCACCACCACCACGGGGGTGACGCCCGCCCGTTATGCCAATGGCCCGGGCGCCGGCTCACCGCGGCATCCCACCGGCCTGCCGCTGTGGAAGCCGCCCTACAGTCGCATCACCGCCATCGATCTGAATACCGGTGAGCATCTGTGGTACATCCCCGTGGGCGAGACGCCCGATCGCATCAGGAACAACCCGGCACTGGCGGGCATCGATGTCGGCAACACCGGCACAGGCGCCCACGCGCCCATGCTCGTCACCCCGTCCATGCTGGTGTATGCCTCGGAAACAAGTGACGGCACGCCGCATCTCTTCGCCGTCGACAAGGCCAGCGGGCGGGAGCTGGCCCGGGTGGCCGTGCCGGAATCCAGTGCCTACGGGATGATGAGCTATGTCCACCAAGGGGAGCAGTACATCGTGCTGCAGACCGGGCCGCGCCTGACCGCCATGAGCCTGCACGGCCCGGTGGCCACGGCCGAGGCGCACTGAAAGCAGTGCTGCCCGTGTGGCTGGACGCACACGGGCGGCTTGCGCTACTCTCAGGCGCGATCACTCCTGCTGGTCTTTCAGTCTGGTCTGCAATCCAACAACCCCGCTCCATGAGGTAATAACAATGACAAATGAGCACGAAGGGTCGGGTATTCCCCGACAGCCGGCGGGCAGCCGCTGGCGTTCGCTGAGTCAGGCGCTCACCCGCGCGCTGCCGCTCGGTCTGGTGCTGGCAGCCGGTGCGCCCGCACTGGCGCAGGACACCGTCGAGTGGACCCATCTGGGTGGCGATGCCCACCACACCCGTTACACCCCTGCCACGAACATCACGCCCGAGAACTTCGGCGAACTCAAGGAAGCCTGGGTCTGGGACGGCGCCAGCTTCGACGCTGCCAGCGGCCGCTCCACCCCGAGCTATGTCGATGGCAAGCTGTTCACCGTGGCCGGCCCGCGTCGTCACGTCGTGGCGATGGATCCGGCAACCGGCGAAACGCTCTGGTCCTATCGCGAGCCCAATACCTTCCGCTGGGAATACTCCATGCGCAAGGACTACGGCAAGGGCGTGGCCTATGCGGAAGTCGATGGCAAGGGCGTGATCTACATCATCAGCCCGGCCTTCTTCCTGACGGCGCTGGACGCTGACACCGGTGCGCCGCTGGAAGGCTTCGGCGAGCCGGTGCCCGTCGAAGGTTTCGCGCAGACCGGCGTGGTCGACCTGCTGGCTCACCTGGGGCACGAGTACGATCCTTACTACGGCATCTCGAAGGAAGTCGGCTATGTGACGTCCTCCTCGCCACCCATCGTGGTGAACGGCGTGGTCGTGGTGGGCAACTCCGCGGAGCAGGGTTACAACCAGTCCCGCATCGAGAACATCCCCGGCGACATCCTGGCCTTCGACGCCAAGACCGGTGACTTCAAGTGGAAGTTCAACGTCATTCCGCGTCCGGGCGAATTCGGTCACGACACCTGGGAGAACGACGCCTGGCAGTACACCGGCGACGTGTCCCCCTGGGCTCCGCTGTCCGCCGATCCGGAACTGGGCCTGGTCTACATCCCGACCAACCCGCCCACCGTGGATTACTACGGCGGCTTCTCGCCGGGCGACAACCTCTTCGGCACCAGCCTGATAGCACTGGATGTGCAGACGGGCGAGCGCCGCTGGCACTTCCAGCTCGTGCACCACGACATCTGGAACTATGACGTGCCCACCGCGCCGGTGCTGCTGGATGTGACCCATAACGGTCAGCGCATCCCCGCCGTGGCGCAGGCCACCAAGCAGACGCTGCTGTTCGCGTTCAATCGCGAAACCGGCGAGCCGCTGTGGCCGATCGAGGAGCGTCCTGTGCCCCCGTCACTGGTGCCCGGCGAAGCCGCTTCACCCACGCAGCCTTTCCCGACACGTCCGCCCGCCTATGATCTGAACGGTCTGACCGTGGATGATCTGATCGACTGGACGCCGGAGCTGCGTCAGCAGGCGATTGCCGCGCTGGCCGACTGGCAGATCGGGCCGCTCTACAACCCGCCGCTGCATCGGGACAATGACCTGGGCAAGCGCGGTGCCTACTGGTGTCCGGGGGGTGGCGGTGGTTCCAACATCACCGGCCCCGCAGCCGGCGACCCCGAGACAGGCATCATCTTCGTGACCTCCCAGGCGGCGTGCAGTGCCGTGCAGCTGCTGCCCGGTGAAGAAGCCGATCTGCGCTACATGACCGACAACGGCACCACCACCACGGGTGTGACACCGGCCCGTTATGCCAACGGCCCGGGCGCAGGTGCGCCGCGTCATCCGAGCGGTCTGCCGCTGTGGAAGCCGCCCTACAGCCGCATCACCGCGATCGACCTGAACACCGGCGAGATCCTGTGGTACATCCCCGTAGGCGAGACGCCCGACCGCATCAAGAACAACCCCGCGGTCGCAGGCATCGACATCGGCAACACCGGCACCGGCGCCATGGCACCGATGATGGTGACGCCGTCCATGCTGGTCTATGCCGGCGAGGTCAGCGATGGCACGCCGCATCTGTTCGCCATCGACAAGCAGACAGGGCGTGAACTGGCCCGCGTGCAGGTGCCCGCCACCAGCCGCTACGGCATGATGAGCTACGTGCATGAGGGTGAGCAGTACATCATCCTGCAGACCGGCAGCAAGCTGACGGCCATGAACCTGCATGGTCCGGTCGCCACGGCCGAAGCGCACTGATCTCCTGCCTGCCCCAGCGCTTCGGCGCGCTCTCCGAGGCCCGGTCGACCTGCGTCGACCGGGCCTCGGTCATTGTGCAGGGGCGAAGGACGCACCCCTGCCAGCAGCCACAGATTCTTCATGGACTTGTCCACGACGGCTGAGGTATTCTCATCGCCTCATTTCTGCACGGGCGAGCATGTTTTGCCCTGCCGAAGGGGTCATCAGACCCGATGTGCGCGTGTACACCTGGTCTGGGACAACAATAAAAACTCCATCTGGTCTGAGTGTTCGTTTTGCTCATCGAGGAATAACAATGACAACAACGATAGTTGGGTCGGGATCCCCCCGGCCGTCAGCGAGCAGTCGCTGGCAATCACTGAGTCGGACTCTGACGAGGGCGCTGCCGCTGGGCTTGCTGGTCGCCGCCGCCTCTCCCGCAGGAGCCCAGGACACCGTTGAGTGGACCCACCTTGGTGGCGATGCTCATCACACCCGCTACACCCCTGCCAACAACATCACCCCGCGAAACTTCGGCGAACTCAAGGAAGCCTGGGTCTGGGACGGCGCCAGCTTCGATGCAGCCAGCGGCCGCTCCACTCCGAGCTATGTCGACGGCAAGCTGTTCACCGTGGCCGGCCCGCGCCGTCACGTGGTGGCCATGGATCCGAAGACAGGCGAGACCCTGTGGTCCTACCGTGAGCCGAACACTTTCCGCTGGGAATACTCCATGCGTCAGGATTACGGCAAGGGCGTGGCCTATGCGGAAGTCGATGGCAAGGGCGTGGTCTACATCATCAGCCCGGCCTTCTTCCTGACCGCGCTGGACGCTGACACCGGTGCGCCGCTGGAAGGCTTCGGCAAGCCGGTGCCCGTCGAAGGTTTTGCGCAGACCGGCGTGGTAGATCTGCTGGCCCACCTGGGTCACGAATACGATCCCTACTACGGCATTCCGAAGGAAGTCGGCTATGTCACCTCCTCCTCGCCGCCCATCGTCGTGAACGGCGTGGTCGTGGTGGGCAATTCCGCCGAGCAGGGCTACAACCAGTCCCGCATCGAGAACATCCCCGGCGACATCCTGGCCTTCGACGCCAAGACCGGTGACTTCAAGTGGAAGTTCAACGTGATTCCCCAGCCGGGCGAGTTCGGCCACGACACCTGGGAGAACGACGCCTGGCAGTACACCGGCGACGTGTCCCCCTGGGCTCCGCTGTCCGCCGACCCGGAACTGGGTCTGGTCTACATCGCCACCAACCCCCCAACAGTGGATTACTACGGCGGCTTCCGCCCAGGTGACACCCTGTTCGGCACCAGCCTGCTGGCACTTGACGTGCAGACGGGTGAGCGCCGCTGGCACTTCCAGCTGGTGCATCACGATGTGTGGAACTACGACATTCCGACCGCTCCGATCGTGATGGATGTGCAGCAGAACGGCCGCACCATCAAGGCAGTTGCCCAGGCCACCAAGCAGACACTGCTGTTCGCCTTCAACGCCGAGACCGGTGAGCCGCTGTGGCCGATCGAAGAGCGTCCTGTACCGCAGTCGCTGGTGCCGGGCGAAAAACTGTCGCCGACGCAGCCGTTCCCGACCAAGCCGGCTCCGTATGATCTGGCCGGCATCTCCGTGGACGACCTGATCGACTTCACCCCGGAACTGCGTCAGCAGGCAATTGCCGCGCTGGCTGACTGGGAAATCGGTCCGCTCTACAACCCGCCGCTGCACCGCGACAATCCGCTGGGCAAGCGTGGCTCCTACTGGTGCCCGGGTGACGGCGGTGGCTCCAACATCACCGGTCCGGCCGCTGCCGACCCGGAAACCGGCATCATCTACCTGACCTCCCAGAGCGCGTGCAGTGCACACACCCTGGTACCGGGCGATGAAGCCGATCTGCGCTACATGACCGACAACGGCACCACCACCACCGGGGTGACCCCGGCCCAGTACGCCAATGGCGCTGGCGGCGGTGCACCGCGTCACCCGACCGGTCTGCCGCTGATGAAGCCGCCTTACAGCCGCATCACGGCGATCGATCTGAACACGGGCGAACACCTGTGGATGATCCCGATCGGTGAAACGCCTGACCGCATCAAGAACAACCCGGCGCTGGCCGGCGTCAATATCGGCAACACCGGTACCGGCGCCCAGGCACCGATGCTCGTGACCCCGTCCATGCTGGTCTATGCCGGCGATGTGAGCGACGGCACACCGCACCTGTTTGCCATCGACAAGCGTACCGGCGCCGAACTGGCCCGTATCCCCGTGTCTGCGGCAAGCCGTTACGGCATGATGAGCTATGTGCATGAAGGCGAGCAGTACATCATCCTGCAGACCGGCAGCACCCTGACGGCACTGAATCTGCATGGTCCGGTGGCTGCTGCCGCAGCTCATTGATCCGTCTGCCATGAATGCGGCGCTCTGACATCAGGGCGCCTTCTCGACAGGGCCGGAGCGCGCAAGTGCTCCGGCCCTGTCTTTTTTGGGGGTCGCCGGACAGTCCTTGAATGTGTCAATTCTTGACCATGTGCAAGGGTTTGCAACATCGGCATGTAACGATGGAAATGCTGCCGGTGCGGCGAATCAGAGTGTATGGACGGCCGGTCTTGAGAGGCAGGCAAGGCGCTGCTTCAGTCTGTCGCAGAGCGCGACAATCGTGGCTCGCAGCGCGCCGGACTTGCGTGGACTTGACGGGAGTGCTGCGGTATTCTGCCGGCTCTTTTTTCGAGCCAACGAGTCACTTCGTGTTTTTGCATCGCTGGAATTTTTACTCAACGAGGAAATGATAATGTCAAAATCGCGTTTCACGCCGGCAGCCAAGGGCTGGCGATCGCTGACGGGAGCCTTGCTGCGGGCCTTGCCATTCGGCCTGGCGCTGACAGCCTCCGCAGCGGCCACCGCCCAGGATACAGTCGAGTGGCGTCATCTGGGCGGCAATGCCGACCACACACGCTATTCACCCGCCACCAACATCACTGCCGAGAATTTCGGTGAACTGAAGGAAGCCTGGGTCTGGGATGGTGCAAGCTTCGATGCCTCCAGCGGCCGTGCCACGCCCAGCTACATCAATGGCAAGCTCTACACCGTGGCCGGTCCTCGCCGCCACGTGGTCGCCATCGACCCGGAAACCGGCGAGACCATCTGGTCCTACCGCGAGCCCAACACCTTCCGTTACGAGTACTCCATGCGTGCCGACTACGGCAAGGGCGTGGCTTATGCGGAAGTCGACGGCAAGGGCGTGATCTACATCAGCACCCCGGCCTTCTTCCTGGTGGCCCTGGATGCCGACACCGGCGCCCTGCTTGAAGGGTTTGGCAAGCAAGTGCCGGTGGAGGGCTTCCCCGAGCACGGCATCGTCGACATGCTGGCTGACCTGGGTCACGAGTACGACCCGTACTACGGCATCCCCAAGGAAATCGGCTACATCACGACCTCCTCACCGCCCATCGTGGTGAACGACGTGGTCGTGGTCGGCAACTCCGCAGAGCAGGGCTACAACCAGTCCCGCATCGAGAACGTGCCGGGTGACATCCTGGCATACGATGCCAAGACAGGTGATTTCCTCTGGAAATTCAACGTGATTCCCCAGCCGGGCGAATTCGGTCACGAGACCTGGGAAAATGACGCCTGGCAGTACACCGGCGACATCTCTTCCTGGGCGCCGATGTCTGCCGACCCGGAACTGGGTCTGGTCTACATCCCGACCAACGGCGCCACCATCGACTTCTACGGTGGCTTCCGTCCTGGCGACAACCTGTTCGGCACCAGCCTGATCGCGCTGGACGTCAAGACTGGCGAGCGCAAGTGGCACTTCCAGATGGTGCACCACGACATCTGGAACTACGACACCCCGACAGCCCCTGTGCTGCTGGATGTGACGCAGAATGGCCAGCGCGTGCCTGCCGTGGCACAGGTGACCAAGCAGGCCTTCACCTACGTCTTCAACCGTGAGACAGGCGAGCCGCTGTGGCCGATCGAAGAGCGTCCGGTTCCGCAGTCCATGATCCCGGGCGAGCAGCTCTCTGCCACCCAGCCGTTCCCGACCAAGCCGGCACCCTACGATCTGCAGGGTCTGACAGAAGACGATCTGATCGACTTCACCCCGGAACTGCGTCAGCAGGCCATCGAGATCCTGTCCGAGTGGGAAATCGGCCCGCTCTTCACTCCGCCGCTGCATCGTGACAACGCGCTCGGCAAGCGTGGCGCCCTGTGGTGCCCGGGTGACGTGGGTGGCGTGAACATCAGCGGCCCGGCTGCTGGCGACCCTGAAACCGGCATTCTCTACGTGACCTCGCTCAGCGGTTGCACCACCCGCCAGATCGTGCCGGGTGAAGAAGCCGACCTGCGCTACATGACCGACAACGGCACCACCACGACTGGCCGCACCGTGGCTCAGTACGCCGTGGGGACTGGCGCTGGCGGCCCGCGTGGTCCGCAGGGCCTGCCCCTGTTCAAGCCGCCCTACAGCCGCATCACCGCTATCGACCTGAACACCGGCGAGCACCTGTGGATGATTCCGGTGGGCGAGACGCCCGATCGCATCAAGAACAATCCGGCACTGGCCGGCATTGATGTGGGCAACACCGGTACTGGCGCCCACGCGCCGATGACCGTCACCAAGAACCTGTTGATCTATGCCTCGCAGTCCAGCGACGGCTCACCGGCGCTGTTCGCCGTGAACAAGGCGACAGGTGAGCAGGTGGGCAAGGTTGCCGTCTCCGGCAACAGCCGCTACGGCATGATGACCTACGTGCACAAGGGCGAGCAGTACATTTTGCTGCAGACCGGCTCCACACTGACTGCCGTGTCTCTGCACGGTCCGGTGAGCTCCGGCGCCGCTGCCCACTAAGCAGCCTGCCAGGACCCAGGGGGTCAGCGACATTTGCCTCGGGCAAGTGGCGCTGACCCCCGCTTCATTTGTGATCACGGCGGGCAAAAAGTGATCAATCCTTGCCGTGCCCTTTGATAGTGCAAGGCCGTGCCGGCATACTCCGTCCTGCGCCCCCTGGTCAATCCGGGCGCAAGGAGCCCCTGCGTGGCCATGCCGGTACTGGCCGAAAGACTGACAAGAATCGCCCTGCGTATCGTGCGCTGGGCCGCCGCCGTGCTCGTGCTCTATGCCGCAGCAGGATTCCTGCTGCTGCCATGGCTGGCCGAACGCCAGATCACGGCATTGCTGCAGAGCCGGCTCGAGGCCCGCTTTTCCGTTGCCGATATCGCCTTCAATCCATTCTCCCTGCAATTGCGTGTCGAGGGGCTCGACCTGATCGACGCCGATGGCTGGCGCGTGGCATCCCTCGGCCACGGCTTCATCAATCTCCAGGCGGACAGCCTCAGTCGCAGAGCCTTGAGTCTGCGAGAAGTGCATCTGGATGACCTGCATCTTTCCGTGCGCCGATACAGCGCCACCGACACCAATCTGCAGCGACTGGCGCAGCACTGGGCAGACACCGCCCCCGTGATCGATGCTTCGGCAGAGTCGACCCCCGAGGCCGAGACAGGCATGTTTCCGCTCGCCATCGCGGATCTGCGCTTGCAGGCAGCCAGTATCGGACTGACCGACAACGTGCCCGCCGTGCCCTATATCACCCTGGTCGATGCGCTGGACATCCAGATCGAGAATCTCTCCACCTTGCCTGATGCTGCCGCCGGTCAGTCACTGAGCCTCACCATGGGCAATGGCTCGCGGCTGGATTGGCGTGGCAGCCTGAGCCTCGCGCCGCTGCACTCGAGTGGTGAGATCGAACTGCGCGGGCCTTACCCTGCGCTGGTATATGACTATCTGCGCGAGCAGCTGCCCGTGCGCCTGAACGGCGGCTGGCTGGAGTCGCGCCTCGCCTATGATTTCTCCCTGGCCGATGACGGGGGCGTGGCGCTGACGGCCTCGGACCTGCAATTGACCCTCAGTGAGCTTGCGCTGCGCGAGCGTCGCAGCAATGCCCGGCTGGCGACGCTGCCCGAGCTGTCACTTGCCGGTGGCAGCGTCGACCTGCAGACCCGGACACTGCATCTGCAGGCACTGCGACTCGCCGGCGTGGCCCTGCATCCGGAGCGCTTCGAGGACGGGCAGGTGAATTTCCTGCAGCTGTTGCCCCCCGCCGGGGATGCAGCGGGCACGGCCCCCGCTGACGCAGTGGCAGCAGCGACCAGTGCCGCCCCCTGGACACTGCGTCTGGACGACCTGCAACTGGTCGACTGGCAGGTTCATCTGCTGGATCGCGTTCCTGTCACCGATGTAGCCCTGACGCTCGGGCTTCAGGCACGTGCCGGCAATCTGGACAATGCGCCAGGCGCGAACATCGACCTGGAGACCAGCCTCACCCTCAGCAGCGGCGGCAATTTGCGCGCAGGCGGGGAACTGAGCGTGCTGCCAGCCTTGAACACGTCGCTGGAAGTGCTGGTGGAAGATCTCGAGTTGCCCGTGCTGCAGCCCTATCTCGCGCCGCTGGCAGCAATCCGCCTGGAGCAAGGGCGCTTCGGTCTTTCCGGCAATCTGCGCAGCTCGCCAGGGAGCCTGTTCTATCAGGGCAGTGTCGGACTGCGTGATCTGCGCATCGACGATACGCTGCAGAATGAGACCGTGTTCCGCATGGGAGAGCTGGCACTGCAGGGCGTGAGCCTGGAGATGGCGCAGCAGACCAGCGTCACCGTCAGCGATCTGCAGCTGCGCGAACCCTATGCCCGCATCGAGATCGCCGCCGACGGCAGCACCAACCTGGGCGCATTGCTGCCGGCTCCTGCTGAGCCAGCACACGCCGAGACGGCATCGGCAGCCGTCGAAGCGGGCGCTGCCCCCTGGCCGGCGCTGGAGATCGAACGCATTCGCATCGCGCAGGCCAGCGCGGATTTTTCCGATGCCTCGCTGCCTCTGCCCTTTGCCGTGCTCATGACCGGGCTCAATGGCGAGATCTCCGCCATGTCCACCCGCTCCAGCGAGCCGGCCCGGGTGCGGCTGGAGGGGCAGGTGGATGAGTTCGGCCTTGCCAGCATCGATGGCCGGCTGCGCCCGCTGGCCTTTGCGGAACTGACCGAGCTGGATCTGCAGTTCCGCAATCTCGACGTGCCCTCGCTCTCCCCCTATGTGATCAAGTTCGCCGGTCGGCGCATCGATGATGGTGCCATGGACGTGGATCTGTCCTATGACATCAGCGCCAGTCAGCTGCAGGGGGACAACGCCCTGCGTCTGCGCGATCTGGTGCTGGGCGACGAGGTGCCCCACCCCGAAGCCATGGATCTGCCGCTGGGCCTGGCCGTGGCCCTGCTCAAGGACCGCAATGGGGTCATCGATCTCGAGGTGCCGGTAAGCGGCGATCTGGGGCATCCGGAGTTCGATTACGGCAGCGTCATCCGTACCGCTCTGGGCAATATCATCCGCAACATCGTCACCGCCCCTTTCCGCTTCCTGTCCTCTCTCGTGGGCGGTGCCGAGGATACCGACATCGGCATGCTCGCCTTCCGGCCTGGTCGAGCCGATCTCGCCCCGCCGGAACAGGAAAAGCTGCTCACCCTGGCAACCGCGCTGCGCGAGCGGCCGCAGCTGTTCCTGGAGTTGGCCGGCGTGCATGACGCAGCGATGGACATTCCCGAACTGCAGCAGCAGTTCCTCGACCGCCGCGTGGATGAAGTGCTGGTTCAGGCGGCGGCCGCCGCCGTGGTGCCCGCGCCCACCCGACGCAGCGTGCTGGAGACCATGCATCGCGCAGCCGATCTGCGCCCGCAGGGCGAGGTAACAGTGGATGAAGCACTGGCAGCGCTGCAGGCGACCTTCACTCGCCCCGCCACGAGCGACGCGCCGCCTGCCATCGACGAGCTGGCCTACAACGAGGCGCTGCGCCGGGCCCTGCTGCCCGTGGAGCCCGTGAGCCCGGCTGATCTGGCGGCTCTGGCCAATGCCCGCGCCGAGGCCGTGGCGAAGCAGCTTGCGCTTGTTGAACCCGAGCTGGCGGTGCGCGTGCGTGTGCTGGAGCCGGTGGCAGTCAGCACGCTGCGCGATGGCTGGCTGCCCCTGCAGCTGGAGCTGGACGCGCGCCCGTGAGCGCTGATGCCGCAAATGAGAAGAGTTTGCATTTAATTCAATTCGCGTATCAGAAACATAGAAATTAATAGATTCTGTTTCTTGATCTTCCTGCCTATCCTGACCATGACATCAGCAGGAGGGCTTCGCCCCATGAACAAGACGCTCAGTTTCGCCATCGTGCACTTCACCGTGGCTTTCACCGTCGCCTGGGCCTTGACCGGCAGCTGGCTGGTCGGCGGCGTCCTGGCACTGGTCGAGCCGGCCATCAACACCGTGGCGTATTTCTTTCATGAAAAGGCCTGGCAGCGCATCGAGGCCCGGCGGGAGCGTGCAGCGGGATGCCTGTGGTAGGATTGCCGCTTCCTTGAGCTGGCAGATCCGTCATGCAGTCGTCCCTGATTCCTGAACGTCCCCTGGTCATCTCGCCCACGCTTGCAGCCACCATCGGCCTCGAAGAAGCCGTGATGCTGCACGTGCTGAGCGAGCTCATGGCCCATCGGCCGCTGCGCGAGAAGGACCGCTTCGTCTGGATCGAACTGGATCAGGAGCAGCTGCAGAAAGCGTTTCCCTTCTGGGCGCTCATCGACATCAAGCGCGTGCAGAAGAGCCTGCAGGATCTGGGCTTGATCCTGATCGACCCGGTCACCGCCAGCCCCGACACTCAGTGGTTCGCCATCAATCAGGCGCGTTCGGCGGCCCAGCCGGAGAAGCGGCTGGTCAGCACCAGCCGTCGCAGCGGGCAGCCGCCGGCCGCGCATCAGCCTGCCGCGGGTATCACCGAAAGCCAGGGCGCCACCTACATGCCGCCCAACTGGCAGCCGGGTGACGAATGGATCCGGCAGTGCCGGCAGCAGAACATTCCCGAGGACTTCGTGCGCCAGCTGGTGCCCGGCTTTGTCATGTACTGGCGCGAGCGCGGCCAGGCGCGTTTCTCCTGGGGCAATGCGTTCTACAAGTTCGTGTTGCGCGAGTGGCGCAGCGAGCAGACACGGCGCGGCATGAGCGAGCTGGAAACCGAGATGTCCGCGCAGTGGTGGCCGAGCAGCGATGCTTTCGTCATCCTCGAGAACGCCGGCATCAATCCCCAGTTCATCGAGGACGCCGTTCCGGAGTTCGTGCTCTACTGGCGCGAACGCGGCGTCAGCAATGGCGCCTGGAACACGCGCTTCATCGACCATGTGCGACGCCAGTGGAACCGGTTCCGCTCCGCCATCGAACACGACAGTCAGCCGCGCCGGATCGCCGATGACTGGCAGCCGAGTGCCGAGTGTTATGAAATCCTGCGACTGGCCGAGATCGACGAGCACTTCGCGCGACAGAAAGTGCCGGAGTTCGTGCTCTACTGGCGTGACACCAATCAGGTGCATGCGTCCTGGAACACGCGGTTCCTGCAGTACATCAAATTCCAATGGGCAAGACGGCTCGGCGAGTCGTCGAACATGAGTGTCATCGATGCACAAGATCAATCCCTTGCTGGAAAGCACCAGCAGGTCCTTGGCGCAGCCTTCCAGCGCTTCACAGACCGCAGCTGGGCAGAATAGGCAGCGCACGCAGCAGACGCCGGCTGGCGATGGCCCCGATCATGTGGATGCCATCAATCAGCTGTTTGCCGAATTCGAGATCGCCTATCACAACCAGTATTACAAGGCCTATGGCAGCGAGGAGCGACTGGTGCTGGCCAAGAAGTACTGGCTGGGAGCGCTGGCCGATTACAGCCCGGCGCAGATCGTGGCGGCGGCCCGCCATGTGGTGAAGACCCACGATTATCTGCCGACGGTCTCGGTGGTGGTGCGGGCCTGCGAGGAAGGTCCTGCCCTGTTCGGGCTGCCGACGGCGCGTCAGGCCGAAC